>Ga0210407_10000031_pt1 | contig 205648 bp, 176 predicted proteins | sample IncBWC27MmetaG_FD_150860 | JGI IMG/M metagenome (GOLD analysis project Ga0210407, IMG submission 150860) | Forest soil microbial communities from Barre Woods Harvard Forest LTER site, Petersham, Massachusetts, United States - Inc-BW-C-27-M | ecosystem: Environmental > Terrestrial > Soil >... | reverse complement strand
TTTCATCGCCCGCTCCATCGCGGCCTTCGGGTAGGATTCCATGCTCCGCATGGTCTCCTATCCTCGCCGCCCGCAAAGCGGACATATCACGTGCTATCTCAACCGGACATATCATGTGCTACTGACAATCACCTTGCCCCACATTGACAATTCGCCCATCCACAGGCAAACTACCGCATTCGCTGGGAATCGCCTCCGGCGAGCACGTGCGGCGGTTTTGCAGCACAATCGCCGTACAGGCCGTATAATCTCTCGAACACTTCGATGGCCATGACCGAGCAACGGGTTTCGTACACGCTCGACTCCTCGCTGGAGACGATCGACAACGCGGAGGAGAAGGCCACACGAATTGCCACGGAACTCGGCTTTGCCGACGACGAGGTCATGCAGATTTCCATGGCCGTGCGCGAGGCCGCAGTCAATGCGGTGTTGCACGGCAACGCGTATGCTCCCGACAAAAAAGTGATTCTCGCATTTGAGCGTACGGGCAGCGACCTGATCATCACCATTCAGGACCAGGGACGCGGGATGGATCTGAGCAAGATCCCCAACCCGCTGGCGCCGGAGAACCTGCTCAAAACCTCGGGCCGCGGAATTTTTCTTATGCGCTCGTTTATGGATGTGGTCGAAATTCGGCCCACCGCAACGGGCACCGAACTCAAATTAATCAAGCACGTCCACGGACCAACCGCGGGCGGCAAGGAGGCTTCCCAGTGAGCATGAAGGTTGGTAGTCGAGTAGTGGATGGAGTCACAATTGTGGACTGCAGCGGGCGCATCACGCTTGGCGAAGGCAGCGTTACTCTGCGCGACACCGTGCGCGAACTGCTGGGCAAGGGCGCCAAAAAAATCGTCCTGAATCTCCAGGACGTCAACTATATCGACAGCTCCGGCATCGGCGAACTGGTCAGCGCCTTCACCGCCGCCAAAAATCAGGGCGGCGAACTGAAACTCCTGAACCTCACCAAGAAGGTCAACGACCTGCTTCAAATCACCAAGCTGTACACCGTCTTCGACGTGAAAGACGACGAAGCCTCGGCCGTCAAGTCGTTCAAATAAAGTTCATCTCGATCCATTTGATCCATCGATCCAGGGTGCCCCATTTCTCGCGTCCTTCGCGAGAAGTGGGGATTTTATTTTCAGTCGGGGAGTTCGACCAACTCGTCTTGACTGCCGGTCTATAATGGTTCGCAACTAATTAAGGAGATGCCATGCCTAGGGCCTCAGTTCTCCTCCTTCTGGCAGTCGCTGCCCTCACCCTTTCCTGCGGAAGCGGGGGTGATCGACATCTTCAATCCATCACCCTGACCCAGACCGCGATCCAAAACGGCGAGGCCGATCAGTTCGTGGCGACCGGCACTTTTTCGGCGCCGCCGATCACCGTAACTCCTCTGCCGGTGGACTGGACGAACGGCCTCATGGCGCCCCCGCCTCCGGCCTTCACCTACACTCTGACCACCCAGCCCTATGTCGTCAACTGCACTGTGGTGGGACCGGAAGCTCTTCCAGTTGTGGCCTTTGCGCCCCCGGATCCGAACGCTCCGCCGAGTGGGACCAGCAAGATAGTGGTCACCGCGGCGGCGACGCCCGCTTGCCTGCCAGGAGGGCAATCTCTGCAGTGACTTAAGAGGGCGTGACCAAGGTGGCCGCGCGCTGCTCGGCCCGTCCCATTCCGGGAAGCTCCTGCACATTTTTTTCTTCCGGTCACAGACTGCGCGCTGCAGTCTTCATACAATCGAAGCATGGAACGAAGCCGCGCAGCGAAAGCCTTGGTCAAACTGTTGCTTCTGACGGCTCCGCCACTGTTTGCCTCCGACTGCATCCCCATCCACGAAGCGCGCCAACACGTCGGCGAAACCAAATGCGTAGCGGGAAAAGTATTCAAGGTGAAGGTCGGCGCAAAAGGAGTTCACTTCCTCGACTTCTGCGAAGACCAACTGGCCTGCCCCTTCTCGGTCGTGGTCTTCCCTTCCGGGCTGAAAGACGTCGGCGACGTACGCCGCCTGACAGGCCGGACCATCGCAATCCATGGCCCCGTCAAACTCTACGACGGCCGCGCGGAAATCATTCTCAACCGCATCAGCCAGATCACCGGAGGCGCAGCCATGATCCCTCCTCTACCCAAGAACTACGACGTCGAAAACCGCGGCCACTACAGCGCCGGCCACATGCGCCCCACCAAGAAACCCGCGAAGGTCAAAGCCACTCCCAACACTTCAGCCACCTATGGCAACGACGTCGAGGGCGAGGAGCCGCCGGAGTAGGTCACGGTTCAGCTGAGGCGCCGACTGCAAGACAGATCGCACGACAGATTCGATACGGTAATATCTATGCCATGTCGAACCCGGGACTCCGCCGCGTAGCGCCAGCGCTTGGACTCTTCTTCGTCGCCCCGCTCGTCGCCGAGTTCCTGCTCGGCGATCTCCCCATCAAACTGCTGGGTGTGATCGTAATTCTGGCACCCTTGTACGGCGGCGGCGCGTTGCTCATCCGCGAGGCTGTGCGCCGAACCGGCCGGGGATGGCCCAGCATTTTCGTGCTGGCCTTTGCCTACGCTGTGCTCGAGGAAGCCTTCACGACTCAGACCCTGTTCAACCCCAACTATCTGAACCTCAATCTGCATCTGCTTCAGCCGGCATACATTCCGGCGCTCGGCATTGGCGTCTGGTGGACCGTTTTCGTGCTCACTCTGCACACGGTGTGGAGCATTTCCGTCTCGATCGCCCTGGTCGAAGCCCTGGTGCCGGACCGTGCCACGACGCCATGGCTGCGAGGAATCGGCCTGACCGTGACCAGCATTCTTTTCGCGCTGGCCGCCATTGCAACCACCGCGCACCAGATCAAGACTTCGCACTTCGTGGCCTCGACGGCGCAATTCTGTGGCGCTGCCCTTGTGTGTGTTGCGGCCATCGTGGCGGCGTTTCTGCTGCCCACGCGATCGGCGTCCCGCAAGCCCGGATCGGTCCCAAGCCCCTGGCTCATCGCGGCAGCGGCTCTGGTCGCCGGTTCCAGCTTTCTCATCGTCCCGGGACCTTGGGGATGGACCGCGGTTGCGATCTATTCGCTTCTGGATCTGATCATGATTGCGTCAATGTCAGCCCTGTCTCATCGGGACGGATGGAACGCCACGCATCGGCTGGCACTCGCTGGCGGAGCCGCGCTGGCTTACGCCTGGCATGCATTCATTCAGAATCCCGCGGTCGGCGACGCCGGACGCGGCACTCGCATCGGCAATGTCATTTTCGCGGCAGCATTGATCGTTCTTCTCGTCGTCGCAGCCGGACGAACCGTGGCCTATGTGAACTCATCGGCCAGCTAGAAAAAGCTAGACCATCCCCTTGCGCAATTCGTCCAGCGGATACTTCGTTCCCCGCCACGTGATTCCGTCATTCCACAGCGTAAGGACCATCGACCGCAGCAGCGTATAGATAAATAAGGCCGTGCTCACCGGATGCAGCAGAAAATAATACGCCGGCACCGCCGACCGCCACGACATGCCAACGTAAATCGCAAACATCGAGCCCAGCGCAATGGCATACGGAACGCGCGCCCAGCCGTGCGCCAGAAACACCCCGAGAAACGGTCCGAAATTCAGAAACGCCAACCCGAACGCCGAAATCACCGTCCGCCACCACTGAAACGACAACACCGCGAAAAAGTTCTTGGTCAGATTGTCGACGACGCCCATGGCGCCGATCGCCCACCGCACCGAAATCAAATCGCCGCCGAAAACATTGCGCTGCGCAAATCCCGCCTTCTTGACCACCTTCCCCAGCTTCATGTCGTCGAGCACTTCCATGCGCAGCGCCTCATAAGTCCCGACCGCGTCATACACCCGCCGCCGCACCAGGTTAAACGCGCCGACCCCCATGTGATCGTCAGTGCTCGGGTCAGCGACTTTCCACGGCCGGTGTCCGAACATGAACATCGTCTGAAAAAAAGCGATCATCATATACTCGCCCGCCCGCTTCATGATCATCTGCGGAAACAGAACGACGTGATCGGAAGGCACGGATTCGGCGTAGGCGAGCGCCCGCCGCAGCGACTCCGGCTTAAACAGCACATCGGCGTCCGTGAACAGCAACCAGTCCCCCTTCGCCTGATTCGCCGCCGTCCACATGGCATGCGTCTTTCCCAGCCACCCGCCGGGCAGTTCAGTGTGATGAATCACTCGCAAAACCCGAGGTTGCCCTATCATTGTCTCTCCGTTCTTTGGAGAGACAGAGCCTGCCCTGAGCCTGTCGAAGGGGTGGGGATTTTGATTTTGATTTTGATTTTGATCTGGAGCTTGATCCGGGTGCCCCGTTTCTCGCGTACTCTGCGAGAAGCGGGGATTTTGACTCTCCGCAACCCGTTCCATGATCTCGCCCGTCCGGTCCGTCGACCGGTCGTTAACCGCGATCACTTCATAGTTGTCGTAGTCGAGCGCCAGAAGAGTATTCAGCGCCTGCTCAATGGTCTCTTCTTCGTTGCGCGCCGGAACAATAATCGAAACCCGAGGATTCCCCGCCCCCGAAACCGGATTCCGATCCCACTCCGGACGGGAAACATCGGCCACGCTAGGCATGCCAAGAGCAGCATCCACGATGCGGGAAAACCACGCGAGCCCTAGAATCGTTCCCGCAATCCAATAGAAATAAGACATTCAGATCGAGTGTTTCCTTCGCGCCCCGAAGCCTGCCCTGAGCGCAGCCGAAGGGTGTCCTTAATGGCTTAATGCCTTTTGCCCGTCCACCGCCACCGCCGGCGCAAACTTCATCCCATAAAACAGTATCGCAGAGGAAATCCCCATCGCGATCACCGGCAAAATAAACGCCGTCTGCAGCGACCGCTTGTCGGCCATCCACCCCATCATGGTCGGCGAAGGCACGTCTCCCAAGATGTGAATGATGAAAATATTCACCGCCAGCGCCGTGGCGCGAATATGCGCCCCCACGGAATTAATGACAGCCGCGTTGAGCGGCGCAGTATTAAGCAGGAGAAAAAACGCCGACACCCCGATCGCCGGAATCATCAGCGGCCCCTTGGCGAACAACGCCACAATCATGAACGGAACGCCCAGCAGCATGCTGGCCGCCGACACCAGATAATAAGAACTCTTCATCCGCGGCAGCAGATAGTCTCCGAGCCATCCCCCCGCCAGCGCCGCCAGAATTCCGTCAACCACGATGATGATCCCGAAGGCCAAATTAGCGGCCTCCAGGCTGTAATGCCGTTCGCTGAAAAGAAATTTCGGCATCCACACCTGAATGCCGCCCAGCGAAAACGTCATCGCGGCCATGCCCAGCGTCGCAGTCAGAAATGCGGGATTGCGCGCCAACCCCAGAACCGTTCCGCGTTCCGGAGTCTCCTTCAACGAATCGAACTGCCCCCGTTCCGGCTCCTTCAGAAAAAGAACTCCCAGCGCGAGCACGAAGCCCGGAGCCGCCGCAATATAAAACGGAAATCGCCAGCCATAGTGCGGCGCCAGATATCCGCCCAGCAGATATCCCGCCGCCGAGCCCACCGGAATCGCCAGATAAAACACGCCCAGAATCCGCCCTCTGATCTTTTCCGCGAACAGATCCGCCACAAATGTCGGCGCAATCGTGACAAACGTCGCCTCGCCCACTCCCACCAGCGTGTGCCGCACCAGCAGTTCCGTGTAGGTATGCGTGACCGCAGTCAGCAGCGTCAGCCCGCTCCAGAACAGCGCCCCGATCACAATGATGCGCTTGCGCGAGTAGCGATCGGCCAGCGGTCCCACAAACGGCGCTGCAATCATGTAGAAGCCGAGAAACGCGCTGGTCAGGTATCCGACCTGCACGTTGGTCAGGTGAAACTCACTCTGCACCAGCGGTTGCACCGCAAACAGCACGTTGCGATCCACATAATTGAGCAGATTAAGCGCCGTCAGAACAATCAGCGCGGTGCGAGGATGGAGATCAGTCTGAGCCACGGGTCGAGACAAAGGTCGAGCGAATATAGCACGACGGGCTGGTTCAGCCGCGTCGTCCCTTCGGCCGCGGCCACTTCGCCACAATGGTCGTCGAAATCCCGCCCCGCGGACGAAACTCTCCCCGCACTTCCGCCCACACCGGCTTCGCCCACTTCACCACATCCTCCAGGACCTGGTTGACCACATTCTCCTGAAAAATTCCCAGATTGCGGTAGCACTGCAGATATTCCTTCAACGACTTCAGCTCCAGGCAGCTTTTATCCGGCATGTAGCGAATCGCCAGCACGCCAAAATCCGGCAGCCCGGTCTTTGGACACACCGAAGTGAACTCAGGATCATCCACCACAATCTCGTATCCCGGAAACTGGTTGGGCCAGATCTCAATCTCAGGAAACTTTGCGTCGAGACCCGCGGCGGCGTGCTCAGGCTTATAGCGAGGCGATTTAGCCATGCCCGTATTGTAGCGTTAGCCCCGATCCTTCCGACGCCGAGGCGAAAGTTCACAGAGAAGATGAAGATGAAGCCGAACCCCAGCCTCCCGCATCTGATAAGGTATCGTGCCGGGAACGTTCCCGGTACGGTCGCGGGCTCGGGAATGGTAAATTACTTCTTACAGTTATTCCTGCCGCACCCTGAAAGACAAACTGGTTGGCATCGACCAATAATTCGCACCCGCCGTCCCGAAGCCGGTGGATCTGGCTCATGTTCGCGCTGCTGGTGATCGTGGTAGTGCTGTACCCCTATGTTCATCAGACTCCCCTGAAGGTCCGGATCGTCACGGTCGAACGCGGCCCCATCCGCAGCGTCGTATCCACGAACGGAAAGATTGAGCCGGTGCAGCCCTTCGAGGCCCACGCTCCTATTTCGACCACCGTGAAGCGCCTGCTGGTCAAAGAGGGCGACCACGTGCGCAAGGGCCAGTTGCTGCTGCAACTCGACGACGACGACATTCGCACCCAGGCCGCCCGCGCCCAGGCCCAACTAAAAACCGCGCAGGCCGATGAGTCCGCGCTCGAAAAAGGGGGCACGCAGGAAGAAGTGCTGACCCTGGACTCGCAACTCGTCAAATCCCGCGGCGTCCTTGACGTGGCCCAGCGCAATCTCGACTCTCTACGCCGCCTGCAGCAGGAGGGTGCAGCCTCCCCCGGCGAAGTACATCAGGCGGAAGACACCGTGCAACGCGCCCAGGCCGATGTCACCCTGCTCGAACAAAAAAAGAAGGACCGCTATTCCAAACCGGAAGCGGAGCGAATTAAGGCCGAAGGCGCCGAGGCCCAGGCCGCCTACGATGCCGCTGAAGACGCGCTCCGCAAATCCAGCGTCCGCGCCCCCTTCGATGGCACCGTCTACTCCCTTCCCGTCAAGCAGGGAGCCTTCGTTCAGGCCGGAGAATTACTTCTGCAGGAAGCCGATCTCTCGCACGTGCTGGTTCGCGCCTTCGTCGACGAACCAGACCTGGGCCGCCTGCAGCCCGGCCAAAAAATCGAGATTACGTGGGACGCCATCCCCGCCCGCATCTGGACCAGCACCGTCAATACGGTGCCCTCAACCGTGAAACTGCACAGTTCCAGGAACGTTGGCGAGACCACGTTTGTCATCGACAATAAGGATCGCCGCCTGCTGCCCAACGTCAACGTTGGGGTCACCATCGTGATCGTCGAGCACGACAACGTCCTCACCTTGCAGCGCGACGCGGTGCGCATCGATGAGAGCAAGCCTTATGTCTACCGCATCATCAAGAACCACCTGAAACGGCAGACCATCGAATTCTCCTTGCAGAATCTGACGCGCGTCGAGATCACCTCCGGCCTTTCCTTGGGAGACTCGGTTGCCTTGCCTGCCGAGGACAAGCCAATCTCCGATGGAGCCCCCGTCAAGGTGGTTCCTTAGTTCGCGAGTTTCGCGAAAGCACAACCTGAGTCGGATAGGGACTCACCTACTGATGAAATTACGCTTTATCTCGCCGCTCGTCTTTCTATCCGTACTCCTCCCAGCCTACGCGGCCACCCCTCCGAAAGAACTGCTGGCGGCCGGTCGCGTCGATGAAGCCATCGATTCCCTCGAGCAGCAGATCCACCACTCCCCTGCCGATGCCGAATCCTACAATCTGCTCTGCCGCGCTTATTACATGATCGAAGAATGGGACCGCGGCATCACCGCCTGCGAAAAAGCCCTCAGCCTCGATCCCCAGAACAGTCGCTACCATCTCTGGCTGGGCCGCATCTACGGAGAAAAGGCTTCCCACGCCGGAGTTCTTTCCGCCGCCGGCCTCGCGAAAAAGGTCCGCCAATCGTTTGAACGCGCCGTCGAACTGGACCCGAAGAATTGGGAAGCTCGCTCCGATCTGGCCGAGTTTTATATCGAGGCGCCGGCCATGGTTGGCGGCGGCAAGGACAAAGCCCGCGCTCAAGCCGCTGCGCTCACACCCGTCAATCCCGCCATAGCTTACTGGATTCTGGCGCGCATCGACCAAAAGGAGAAAGACGCGGCCAGCGCCGAACGTGATTATCGGGTGGCCATTGAAGTCGGTCATGGAACCGCCCAGGCCTGGCTGCACCTCGCGCAATTCCTGGCGCGCACGAATCGATTGGACGAAATGGTCGAGGCCCTGCGCACCATGGATTCAAGCCCCCTCGATCGCCCAGACGCGCTCATGGATGGCGCCAGCCTTCTGCTACGCACCGGCCGCGACAATCCTCTCGCCGTGCGCCTGCTCCGCCGTTATCTTTCTGCGCCAGCAGAGGAAGGCCCGGCCTTCAAAGCCCATGATTTGCTGGGGCACTTATTGGAAAAGCAAGGCGACCGGCCCGCCGCCGCCGAAGAATATCGCGCCGCGCTCGCCCTCTCTCATACCTACACCCGTGCCCGGGAAGACCTGAAGCGAGTCGAGCATTGATCTTGCTATGTAAAATGGGTGCCCCACGTCTCGCTTTTGAGACGTGGGGATTTTCGCGGCAATCCCGTCACAAGGCCGACGCCGACATTTAGAATCTCGCTGGCATCCAATTCTTCATGAAATCATTTTCCAGATCACTCTGAGAGGGACGCAATGAAAACCTCGTACCTTGGCGCGCACACCGCTAAGTGGATTCTGGCAGTCATCTTTCTCTCCAGTTCCCTGCTGGCCGGGTCAGCCTCGGCCGAACCAGTCTCTCTCAAGCGCGTCGTCGAGCTCGCCCTGTCTCACGCCACCAGCGCCGCCATCAGCGCCGCCGACGAGCAGCACGCCGCCGCCAGCTATCGCGAACTGCACAATAACTACGTCCCGCAAGTCTCCACCGGAGCGGGCCTCGGATATTCCTACGGCTTTCCCCTTTCCCTGGAGGGATCGGCCCCGGCGCTATTCAACGTCACCGCCCAATCCGCTCTGCTCAATCCTTCGTTGCACGATTTCGTGCGCGCCGCTCAAGTCGATTCCACCGCGGCTTCGTTGAAGACCAAAGACCAGCGCAGCCAAATCATCCAGGACGCAGCCCTCAGCTATGCCGAACTCGCGAAATGGGAGCAGCGCCTGACCCACCTGCAGGACACCGAAGCCGCCGCCAACAAAATGCAGGCCGCCGTAGCCGAGCGCGTGAAAGAAGGCGTCGACACCGAGATCGACGGCACCCGCGCCCGCCTTTCCACGGCTCGCGTGCGCCTGCGCATCGCCGAAGCGCAAGGCGCAGCCGACGTGCTCCGCGAACACTTATCCAAACTCACCGGACTTCCCGCTGCGAATATTCAAACCGACCCCGACTCCATCCCCGCCGCACCCGCCGCGCCTCCAGCTCCCGAAGCCGTGAAAGACTCGGCCGCCTCCAGTCCCTCGGTGGAAGCCGCCGTCGAACACGCCCGCGCCCAGTACCTGCGCGCCCAGGGAGAACACAAAGCGCTCTGGCCGAGCATCGACTTCGCGGCTCAGTACGCGCTGCTCTCCAAATTCAATAATTTCCAGAACTACTACATCCCCTCGAAACCCTGTATCGTCGCCACCGTCGATGTTTTGTGCGTCACCAGCGGCTTCCAGCAGAACAACGCCACCATCGGCGTGAGCATCCGCTTTCCACTGTTCAACGCCTCGCAACGCTCCCGCGCCCAGGCCGCCGATGCTGACGCCCTGAAAGCCGCCAAGCAAGCGGAAGCCGCGCGCAACCAGGTCTCAGAACAAACCTTGCGCCTGCAGCGCTCCGTGACCCAGATGCAGGCCGCGCGCGATGTTGCCCAACTCGAATCCGAAATCGCCAACAAGAATCTGACCGCCGTCCAAACCCGCATCGATGCCGGCACCGCCACGCTGCATGATCTCGACGACGCCCGCTCCCAAGCCAGCGAACGCTTCATCGCCCTGCAAGACGTGACCTTCGAACTGGAGCGCAGCCAACTCGGCCTCCTGCGCTCCACTGGCGACCTGGAGAAGTGGGCCCTCGGCGCGCCGTAAAGCTGTGGAAGAGCGACCCTTCAGAGCCGCGAAAAGGGATTAATTGTGGAAGAGCGGCCCTTCAGGGCCGCGAAAAGGGTTTAATTATGGACGGGCTTTAGCCCCCGCTTCTCAACCGCGAGTTTCCAGAGAATTCCCTTCGCCGCCGCAATCTACAACTTCCCCCGCAAAGCCTTCACCATCGCGCGCATCGCCTTCTCATTGCGCCGATACCAGCGCCACTGCCCCTTCTTGGTCGCCTCCACCAGCCCCGCCTTGGTTAGAATCCCCATGTGATGAGAAATGGTCGGCTGCGACAGCCGCACGCGTTCCTCGATATCCCCCGCGCACAGACACGCCCCCGGCTTCTGCCCCGCCGCCTTCGCCGCCGCCGCGCCCTCCTTAAGAGCCAGCAAAATCCGCCGCCGCGTCGGATCGGCAATAGCATGCAGCGCGCGGTCGAGGGAAAATTCAGTGGAAGACATGAAACTAGAAGTATCGCGAGAATCGATGACTGTCAATCTACCCGTTTGTCAGCTAGCGGGTCTATATGATACGCACCCACTACCGTTTGTCATTCCGACCCCAGAGCGATAGCGAGGGGCGGAGGAATCTGCTTTTAGGGATGCTGGTCTTGCCGAGAAGCCCCACTACTTCTTCAGAATCGGGCTATACCCATCCGCGATCAGCCGCGTCCGCATGGCCTCCGCGTCTTTGACGTCAGCGAACGGCCCCACCTGCACCCGAAACAGTTTGTCGGTCGCGACCGCAGCCGCCACCAACGCCGGATACTGTTTCTTCTTCAGCGCATCCACCAATGAATCCGCGTCCTCCTGTTTCGTGACCGCGGCCACCTGCACAAAATACGATGCCGTAGGCAGGGTCATCGGCGGATCGCCGCCGTTGCCCGCAGCCGCCTGATCCGGAGTCGCAGGCGTTGCGGCTGGCGTCGCCGCCGCAGGCGCGTCCGTCTTCGCGTCGCTTGCGCCCGTCAGCTGAGGATTGGCGTCTTTCTGTTCCACCGATTTATAAAACGTCATCGGCTGCGCCGCCGCGGACCCGCTGTTCGCCTTGCCCGTACCCGTCGCAGGTTGCGGCGAGATGGCAGCGCTGGTCGCGGCAATTGCCGGCTCCGACTTCCGCCCCAGCGAATATCCCAACCCAAAAAACAGCGCGCAGATCCCCACCAGTCCGAAAAACAGGACCAGCAGTTTGCCCGTCCCCAGCGTAATTTCAGTGTCTTGTGACGAAGCCATAGTTCAAACTCCGAAACTCATAACTCCCGCACGCCTTGGCGCGCGACCCAGCCAGATTCTTTCTTACGCCACTTTCTTCGGCGTCCCATCGTCGCCCTTCCCTAACAGCTTCTGCAGCCCGGAGAAAAAGTCCACCGGCACGGGGAAGATCACAGTCGTATTTTTCTCCACGCCAATCTCGGTCAGAGTCTGCAGGTAGCGCAGCTGCACGCTGACCGGTTCAGTAGCCAGCAGATGAGCCGCATCCACCAGCCTCTGCGCCGCCGAGAACTCGCCCTCGGCATGAATAATCTTCGATCGCTTCTCGCGCTCGGCCTCGGCCTGCTTGGCCATGGCCCGCAGCATTGACTCCGGCATGTCCACCTGTTTGACCTCGACGTTGGTCACTTTCACGCCCCACGGCGACGTGTGCGTGTCGAGAATGCTCTGCAGCCGCAAATTGATTTTCTCCCGGTGCGAAAGCAGTTCGTCCAGTTCCTGCTCGCCCAGCACTGACCGCAGCGTAGTCTGCGCAAATTGCGAAGTCTGATACACGTAGTTCGAAACCTCGACCACCGCCTTATTGGGATCAATCACCCGCAGAAAGATAACCGCGTTCACCTTCAGCGTAACGTTATCGCGGGTAATGATGTCCTGTGGGGGAACTTCGAGAGCCTCCTGCCGCAGCGAGACCCGCACGATGCGGTCGAGGGGTACGAAAACGAAAGCGATACCGGGTCCCTTGGCGTTCGGCAGCAACCGCCCCAGACGAAAAATCACCCCGCGCTCGTACTCCGCCAAAATCTTGATCGAGCTCAGAAGGTAAATGACAATAACGACCACAACGATTGTGCCGAATCCACCTATGATCTCCACACCAGCCTCCACGTTTGGAGCGCAACAAAACTCCTACCGCGGATTGTATAGCAGCCCAGCGCAGACCGCGCGTAAATCAGGGTAGGGACAGTTGCTTGGCTTGATGCGCACAGAATGGGATGCCCCATGTCTCGCAGCCTTTGCGAGACATGGGAATTTCAGCGGCAAACACGATTAGATACTCTTAACTCGTAGCTCCTAGCTCGCGACTCTCAGCTCCGGTCAGGATCAATCCCCTGATCCATCCAAATCCAAAGCACCCGCGCCATCCACGTCAACACCGGCGCCAGCGGCACGAACAATACAATTCCCCCCACCACACTCTTCATCAACGGCCACTTCGTCACTTCCCACACCAGCACCGCGAGCCCCGCAATCGCGCCGATGCCCAGCCCGTAGCCGAAATACATCGCTCCCAGAAAGTACCCGTCCTCCCGCTCAAACTTCAACCCGCACGCCGGACAGCGCTCGTGCATCCCCGGAAACAACCAGACCGATTTGCGAAAAATGTCCCCCGTGCGGCATCGCGGACAAAGCGCCAGCAGAATCCCCCGAATGGCGGAAACCTTGACCCGCTCCATGGAGCAAAGTTTAGCAGTCTGGGAAAGTGGCCGCGAAGCGGCGAAAGAATGCAGCCCACAGCGCAAGTTGTAGGAGGGCCAGGATAACCTGAGAAAAACCGGACGGGGCGGAAGAAGTCTAAACCGTTGTCATCCTGAGGCCCGCGTCCTTGGCGGGCCGAAGGACCTATGCAATTGCACGTCGAGTTGCACAGATCCTTCGACGCAAAGAACGCGTCTCAGGATGACAAGTCGCCGACTGTTGTCGTTACCGAACTCACTGCGCCCTCGCCACCTGAATCCGGCTGGCATCCACCGGCACCGCCCGCTCAATCTCCATCTCAATCGACGTGCCCACCGCCAGCTTTACTTCCGGCCCGTGCTTGAGCAGGGCCCACGCAACTCCGCCCGCGATTCCGGCGAGGCCGCCGTAGCGCGCGCCGTTCAAGCCTCCTGCGGCCACGCCGGCAATGCTCCCCACCGTCCCGCCCACGGCCGCGCCTTTCGCGGCATCTTCAACTCGCTTTCCGGTGTCTTTATCCGCCTGGATAGTGCCTTCCTTATCCTTCACCCCGTTGCTGTCCGCCCCCGGCGTATTTTCCACCGACCCCGGCAGCATGACCGTATAGCCGCTGGGATAAATCATGGTCGTAAAATGAATCAGAATCTCGGCCCGCTTTTTCGATCGCCCCGCCTGCTCGCTGTGCACGATTCGCCCCTGGATATAAGTCCCCGCCGGCACCAACATGCGATCGTTCACCACGAACGGGAAGGCCGTCTGCGCGTAAACCGCGTCCCCCTCTTTCGCATTCTTAGTCGAGATGGCCTGCGCGAGCAGCAGCGGAATCTTGGTCCCCGCGGGAATGACCACCGCGTTGGGGTCGGCTGCCCGGGCCGGTGTCGCCGCCGGAGTAACACTCGGCGCCTTGTCCTCCTGCGCCCCATCTTTCGCTGGCGCCGCTGCGGCAGGCGGAGCGCTAGCATCCGCCGGCTTCGGCGTCTCCGCCGCCTGACCCCACGCCATCCCCGAAACTAGCAATACCGTGAATAATGCTCGCATCGTCTGCCTCCATGCGTTATGTACTGAACGGCGATAGGCCGAGCATACCACCAACTACGCGCTAGGATGCACGCTGAGTCCGACAAAGCTGCCCCGTGCGAAAACGAAAATCCCAAGAGTTTGACCCAAAACCCCTTGTCATTCCGACGCGCGAGCGAAGCGAGACAGGAGGAATCCGCTGTTCGCCGGCCTAGCGATCACGTCCTGTCTTTGGGCGTTGGATCTCCGCCGCTTTAGCGACCCATGACGTCGGAACGCACGCCAAAACCAAGCAACCGCAAGCCCGCTCCGATGCGCTAGGATGCATGCCGAGTCCGACAAAGCTGCCCCGTGCAAAAACGAAAATCCGAAGATTTTGCCCAAATCCCCTTGTCATTCCGACGCGCGAGCGAAGCGAGACAGGAGGAATCTGCTGTTCGCCCGCTTTCCACCGCCCACCGCTGGACAAACCGTACCCTCCGTCGTAGCATGCCGAGTCATGTACCTGCCATCCACCGGAATGCCCCAGGGGCATTACGCGAGTTTCCAGGCCGCGGCGGAGGAACTGGAATTGATCGTGGTGGTGCGCAACACCAATCCCCGCTCCAAGATGTGGATCGAGCGCGGCTATCCGCCCAAGCCCATGACCATCAAATGTCACACCAGCAAGAAGACCGGAAAAGTGACCGCCGTTACTCCCGCCGAAATTGCGGACTGCCGCACCGCCGGCTTTTACGTCATCGATTCCGACAGCGTCGCGCGCCGGGGCCCGACCGAATCCCTCCCGGGACGCTTCCCCTTCAACACCCCGGAAATGAATGAGCCCGGCCAGGTCATCGACCCGAAACAAAGGAAAGCTCTGGTCGGAGATTACGACCTGATGGGCGTCATCGATCCGGCCGCGACCGGGAGAAATCTGGTGCTGGTCACCTCCAACGGCGTGAAGATGAACAACCTCATGAACCCCGACGTTGAAAGAGCCCGCGCCGCGGTCAATCGCCGCCTCGATCAACCCCGCGTGATGCACGGAGCCCAGGATCAATTCGGCGATTTTCCAGAAAACGGCGGCGCAGCCGCTTTCTTCCCCAACGGTTTGGTGTGGGAGCTGAAAGACGAACAATCAATCCGCGGGTTTTACGACCTGCTCAACCGTCAGCCCATCACGGGTACGTACGGAAATCGCAACAACTGACAACTGCTGCGTGCCCATTTCTCGCGCGCTTCTTGCGTGTCCCCTGAGCCTATCGAAGAGCCACCCTATCCTCGTCATCGGGGCGCAGGTCGCAGGCAAAATGTTGATCGCATTGGAGGAGGTTCCGAGCGCAAGCGCTGACTTCGTCAATCAACGGAAGCATAATATTGGCCAAGAGGTGGCGCGTGACGTGATCTGCGAAACTGGGCATCACCAGCGTCGTTCTGCTCTTGATCGTGGTAGCGCCACCATTCCTCAACTGGCGATATCCCATCACGTTCGTTTCTGTTGGATTGTCGGGGCTGTTCGGGTTGCTTGCTGCTCAGCAAGGAAGCAGGTCGTGGCTCACGGTACCGGCTACCATCGTCGGCAGGGTCTCACTACCGCTCTATTTTGGCTTCCATGCGTTCTGACGATGAATGAAATGGCCTGTATCTGCGGACCAAATCACATTAGAATCTTGTATTTTGAGGCTGTGGGATCGGGGGAGAAATGCCGTCAAGCGAACAAGCTCACGCTTATATCCATCACATGGAGTCGCGCCATCTCCGAATCGCAACAACAATTTCGATGGTCATTGCTCATGCCAAGCAAAAGAAAGAAATCCAACTGCGCGATCTTATCGCAGGAATCTACGTTGCCAATTTTGAACGTATTTTGCGGTTCTGGCCGGACGCGGCTACTTTCGAGGATTTCGTGGCCGAGCACTGCGACTGGAGCGAACACAGGCTCCTGACATGGGACAGGTGGAACTACGAAGTGCAGCATCCACCTCGTACAATTTCTATTCCCTTTACGGCCACATTCTTTCAAATACGGCGCAAACACACCTTTGCCGGAAAGATGTTCGGTCGGTCCGATGAACTGAAACGAGCTTTCTCAAAAGCAGAAGAGCTAAGCCCCAACAAAGTTACACATCCTATCGGTCGCGTCGTCCCACTAATCACGCCCGAACTGTTTCTGTTCGCAACTATTCGGACTGAAAGCGTACAACTGGGAGCTCAGCTAAGGGATTCCGGGTTAGAACTGACTGCACTGGAGCAAGTAGCCTTGCGGCAAGTGAAAGAACCCGACAAATTGATGTTTTGATTCAATGATTGGCGAAATATCCGGTTACACTTATCGCCAAGAAAGGCCGTTCACTTGTAAATCAAATACTTCTCCCGCATCTTCTGAAATGCCGCCAGCCCCTCCTGCCAGTCCTGCGCGATCCGCCGCGGATCCTGCCCCGCCACCAGTGCGTCATACGCACTCTGATTCACCAGCAACCCGCTCATACGTTCAATCTTGAAATCCGCCGCGTAGAGCTTGTGCAACGCCGACGCCAGCTCAATCCCCAACTCCGGCGAGTCTACCCCATTCCGATCCGTCAGAATAACGTTCACTCCCGAACATATCTGCCCGCTATAAACGCTGGACGTCGGCGTAAACGTTACTGGGACGAAGCGCACCCCCGCAATCCCGCGCGCATTCAAATAAGCGGCGAACTCTTTGCTCTTCACCCACGGCGCGCCCACCAGCTCAAACGGAGTATCCGTCCCTCGCCCCACCGAAACATTCGTCCCCTCAATCAGCGCCACGCCCGGATACAGCGCCGCCTCGGTCACGCTCCGCAAATTCGGCGACGGATTCACCCACGTCAGCCCCGTCGAATCAAACCAGTCTCCCCGCTGCCACCCCTCCATTGGAACCACGGTCAACTTCGCATTGATATTCCGTTCCGCGTTAAACATCTTCGCCAGCTCACCCAAAGTCATCCCGTGCCGCACCGGCACGGTCCAGTAATTCGTAAAACTCTCCCGCCCCGCATCCGCCACCGGACCTTGCACAAACGATCCCGTCACCGGATTAGGCCGGTCGAGCACGATCAGCTCAACCCCGGCCTTCGCCGCGCCTTCCAGAAAATATCCCAGCGTCGTCTCGTAGGTATAAAACGGCGCCCCCGCATCCTGAATATCGAACACCACCGCGTCCAGATTCTTCATCACATCCACCGGTGGACGCCGCGCCGCATCCGTCCCCCCATACACGCTGTAGACCGGAACCCCGGTCGCCGCATCTTTGGAATTATTGATGTCCGTGGTATCGAGCGTCCCCGTCACCCCGTGCTCAGGCGAGAAAATCGCGTCCAGCGAAATCCCCGGCGCATTGGCCAGCACATCAATCGTCCGTATCCCCAGGCCATCGACCCCAGTCTGATTGGTCACCAAGCCGATGCGTTTGTTCGGGCTCGGATTCTGAGGATCCGGCTTCTGCGCATCCGGATTCTGCTGATCAACGTTCTGCACATCGCTGCTCTTCGCATCGCTGCTCTTCGTATCGGCGGTCTTCGCATCCGGATTCTTCACTTCAACGTTTTTCGTATCCCCGCCCGCCCCCGCCGCCTTCAGCACGTCAAACCCGTGCTCCTCCAACACATCGATCCCAGTCTTCACCGTCCCATTCCGCGTGTTCATCCGCCGCCCCGCGCTGAGCGCCTCGTTATAGCCGGTGATACTCTTCCAGCGCAGCGCCTCCTTCTCACTCACCGTCAAATTCAGTGCCGACGTCACTTCCGTCGCCACCTTCGACCGCAGCCCAATCGCATTCCCCTTCCCCCGAGGATGCACCGCATTGGTCAGCAGAATGATGTACGTCTGAGTCGTGGGATCGATCCACACCGACGTCCCCGTAAACCCCGTGTGCCCAAACGATCCCACCGGCAGCAAGTCGCCGCGATTCGACGAGAACGGAGAATCGATATCCCACCCAAACCCGCGCAGCACCGGCGCCGCCGGAGGCGTCTCCGGCGAAGTCATCTTCTCCACCATCAGCGGCGACAGAATTCCGCCGCCTCCGTTCAACAGCGCCTGAGCAAACTTCGCCAGATCGTCGCCGGTCGAGAACAATCCTGCATGCCCCGCCACGCCGCCCATCCGCCGCGCCGTCGGATCGTGCACCACCCCGCGCAGCATGTGCTCATTCTCGTCATACTGCGTCGGCGCAACTTTCTGTATCCAGCCGGCGCGCCACGCCACCGGCGGCACAAACCGCGTCCGCGTCATCTTCAGCGGCGCAAAAATATGCTGCGCCGTATAAACATCCAGCATCTCGCCCGACACTTTCTCGACCAGCGCGCCCAGCGTAATAAAGTTGATGTCGCTGTAGATAAACCCCGCCCCCGGCATCGTCTCGGGCGGCTCCACAAACGCCAACTGGTAAGCCGTGTTCTTTCCTTCCCACGGAGTGCTCAAGTCCAGGTCCGGCGCCATCCCGGAATAGTGCGTCAGCAGTTGCCGCACCGTGATGTCCTCTTTTCCATTCTGCGCAAACTCCGGCAAATACTTCGCCACCGGATCATTCAGCCGCACCCTGCCTTTCTCCACCAACTGCATTACGGCGGTCGTGGTCGCAATCACCTTGGTCAGCGACGCCACATCGAACACCGTATCCAGTGTCATCGGCTCAAGCTTCGGCTCCAGCGCGCGATGTCCGTATGCCTTGCGATAAACCACCGCCCCATCATGCCCCACCACCAGCACCGCCCCGGGAATATTCCCGTCCGCCACCGCCTGCTCAATAACTGAATCGACCCCGCCCAGACGGGTGAGCGCAGCCGCATGCGTCACCTCCGCCGAGACCGCGACGCCACCCAGCGCAAGCGCTAGCAGGAGAGCGCACATAGCACGAGAGAAATACAAGTGTGAATTCATTGTCAGGATGAGGATTATCCCTTGACTGTACACAACTCAGCAGCCGGGCTCAAGAAACTCAAGTAAGGGGTGCCCTCACCGGCAAGCCCCGATTTCCCCTGTGCTCCCCAGTGTCCCCTGTGGTAAAGATTTTTCCGACCCGTCCAATCTTTACCCACCCAACCCAATCTGCTATAACCCGCAAAGGTCAAGATTGTTCCCGCGAGCTCCCGACCCTGAACCCGCCTACCCCAACTCTCGTCCACGCCCTCGACCATCAGGACGAAAAGTTTTCTTCGGCCTTCTCCATCCTGACCGAAGCCATCGCCGTCCGTGCCTTCCCTGCCGCCTCCATCGCCATTACCCACCGGGATCGCCTGATCGCACTCAAATCCTTCGGCCATTTCACCTACGAATCAGATTCTCCCCCGGTGACGCCCACGACCCTCTTCGACCTGGCCTCCCTCACCAAAGCCGTCGCCACCACAACCATGGCGATGATCCTCTACCAGCGCGGCCAACTCGAACTCGAAGTCCCCGTCGTTGGAGTCGTTCCGGAATTCAAGACCGACGCCAGCGGATCCCCCGATTCCCGCCGCCCGGAAATTACCTTCCGCATGCTACTCGCCCACTCCTCCGGACTGCCCGCCTACGAGAAATTATTTCTGAAAGCGCACTCCCGCGACGATCTGCTGCAAGCCGCCTTCACCACGCCGCTCTCCGCCGACCCCGCCAGCCGCGCCGAATACAGCGACATCGGATTCATCCTCCTCGGCACGGCTCTGGAACGCATCGCCGGAGAATCCCTCGACGTTTTCTGTCAACGCGAAATTTTCGGCCCGCTCGCGATGATCCACACCACTTTCAATCCTCCGCCAGCCACTCGCAAAGAAATCCCTCCCACCGCCGACGACCGCAGCTTCCGCAACCGAATCATCCAGGGCGAAGTGCAGGACGAAAACGCCAGCGTCCTCGGCGGCGTCGCCGGACACGCCGGCCTCTTCTCCACCGCCCAAGACCTGGCCCGCTTCGCCCACGCCGTGCTTCACGGTGGACGCCCCATCCTCCGCCCCGAAATCGTCGCCCTCTTCACCCGCCGCGAATCCGCCCCGCCCGGCACGTCGCGCGCCCTCGGCTGGGACACACCGTCAGCCCCTTCGCAATCCGGAAAATATTTCGGCTCCCGCTCCTTCGGCCACCTCGGCTATACCGGCACTTCTCTGTGGATCGATCCCGACCGCCAGCTCTCCGTCACGCTGCTGACGAACCGCACCTGGCCCGACTGCTCGAGTCAGCTCATCAAACAAGTCCGCCCCAGATTTCATGACGCGGTGATCGAAGCGCTCGGCTCAAACCTCGCCTCGAACAACGACTAATCCCGTATTTTCCCGACGATCATCACCCTTCCCGAAACGGGCCAAGAGGCCTCGTTCGTAAGGTCGTAGCCACGTTTTTTCTGTACTTCCGCAGGTTAGTCTGAATTTGCCGGCAAGAGTTTTGTCAGGCATCCGGTTGCGCGCGCATCCGGTCGCCACCCGAACAAAAACTTCGAAGGAGAAAAGAAGATCATGGAAAGAATTTTCATTCAATGCAGCGCGCTCACAGTGTGCGCTGCCGCCACCCTTGCTCTGTTGGCCGCTTGCGACAACGACAGCAAGAAAATCGTCACCCCACCGATCACCCCAAAATTTCTCTATGCCAGCTCCTGCGGCACCGCCAGCGCCAAAGCAGCCGCCACGTCTCGCCTCCGCCATCCTCAAAGAGGCGTTGCCCACGTTTCTCCCAATACTGTTGGCACGGGCGGCGTTGACGGCTACAGCGTCGACCCCACCACCGGGGCACTCACCCCGTTGACCGGCAGTCCGGTGGCCACCGGGATGTCTTGCCCTGAATTTCTGACCACCGATCCCGGCCAGAAGTTTCTATTCGTTCCCGACGAGGGCAATGATTTGCTACACGCCTTCACCATTGGCAGCACCGGCGCGCTCACCGAAGTCAGCGGCAGCCCTTACTCCCAGTGCGTATTCCAACTCGCCGTCGATCCCAGCGGAAAATACCTGGTCGCTCCCGATTTCTGCAATAACAACATCGCCGTCTACACCATCGGCTCCGATGGATCTCTTTCGGCGGTCGCAGGCTCGCCGTTCGCCGAAACCTCCGGCAACGAGCCCGAAACCGTGTTCATCGATCCCACCGGGCAGTGGGTTTATGTCGCCGATGTTATCGACGGTCCGGGTACGATCAGTGCCTTCGCTCTGAGTTCGGCCGGCGCGCTGACCCAAATCACGGGCTCACCCTTCGCCTCGGGGCAAGATTCCTATGCCATTACCGGAACGCCCGATGGAAAGTATCTTTATCTGAACAATCTCGGGACCGTCGGCTCTGAGATCATCGGCTTTAGCGTGAACTCCACCACCGGCGCTCTTACCGCACTGACCACTCCCGCCTACCCCGGCGGCAATTGTTGGGATTCCGTCGATGTGAGCGGCGCAGTTCTGTTCACCACCGATTGCAACGGAAACGTTCTTTCGTCCGTGATCGGTTCCGATGGATCGCTGACCACCGCAACCGGATCGCCTTTCACCGCGGGAGTTTCAACCTGGCCCGTCGTCGGAGATCCCTCCAGCAAATTCGTGTACGCTGGGGACGACAACAGTCCCGGCCAAATATTCGCCTACACCTATACCGCTGCGGGCGTTCTTGCCCCCGTATCCGGTTCACCCTTCACCTCAGGCACCTACATTGAAGGAATCGTGGTGACGCACTGAACACCTAACCGCATGCTGCTCCAGTTTCGTTCTTCATTTTATTGTGCGGCACACTCTTAATTGTGCGGCATGGTTCTTTCCTCAACCTGACCCGACCGGGGCGGCTTCGGCCGCCCCGGTTTCTTTCTGCCGCATACTTAATGTTGAGTGCCTTTCAGCGGTTTCCCGCAAATCCAGTCCGGCCTCAATGCAGCTACAATGAACGGGATTCAAATTACCTTCTCCGCGAAAGGCGATACTTGAAACGCAAGCCATCGGACCTCCGCATTCTGCCCACCGAACAAATCCTTCCCGCCGCCGCTGAACTCGACCTCATGTCGTCGCTTGAAATCGTCCGCCTCATCAACCAGGAAGACTCGACCATCGCCGCCGCGGTCCGCCGCGCCCTCCCGCAGATCGCCCGTGCCATTGACGTCGTCGTCGCCGGACTCCGCCAGGGCGGGCGCCTCATCTATGTCGGCGCCGGCACCAGCGGCCGCCTCGGCGCACTCGACGCCTCCGAGATTCCGCCCACCTTCAATACCGATCCCCGCACCGTGCAATACATCATGGCCGGTGGCCCCAAAGCTCTCGCCGCCTCCACCGAGGCCAGCGAAGACGACACCACACTCGCCCTCGCCGAAATCAAGAAACGCAAGCCCGGCAAACATGACATCGTCCTCGGCATCGCCAGCAGCGGACGCACCCCCTTCACCATCGCCGCCGTCGAATACGCCCGGAGCCGCGGAGCCCGCACCATCGCCCTCACCTGCAACCGAAACTCCCCGCTCGAACGCGCCGCCGATTTCGCCATCGTCACCGAAGTCGGCCCCGAAGTTCTCGCCGGATCTTCCCGAATGAAGGCCGGCACTGCCCACAAAATGGTTTTGAATATGATCTCCACCGCCGCCATGACTCGCCTCGGCTATGTCTACGGCAACCTGATGGTCAACGTCTGGACTAAGAACGAAAAGCTCGTCCAGCGCGCGGTTCGAATCGTGGAACAAGCCACCGGAGCCGATCACGCCGCGGCCGCCCACGCTCTTAAAGCCAGCGGCAATCGAACCCCAGTCGCAGTAGTGATGCTGGCCGCCGCCGTGAACCGCTCTCAAGCCGCGGCCGCACTGAAGAAATCCAAAGGCCATGTCCGCGAAGCGATCGCCATCGCGAAACCCTAGTGGTTGCCCCACCCTTCTCGCGTTCTTTGCGAGAGGGTGGGGGGGTTGACTTCCACCAGGCCGTGCCCTCTCGATTAACCACGTACCCCAAGATTCCCCGCTAGAATAAGTTCCAAGGATTCATTCCCGGGCTCAACAGTATGGACAAGTTCGTAATCCGCGGCGGTGAACCACTCCTCGGCACCGTCCGCGTGAGCGGCGCGAAAAATGCCGCGCTCCCCTGCATGGCCGCCGCCCTGCTCACCGACCAGCCCGTCATCCTCGAAAACATTCCGCAAGTGCGCGACATTCAAACCACGCGCAACCTCCTCGCCGCCATGGGCGCCGAAGTCGAGCTCGGCTACGGACGCGCCCAGCACCGCACCACCATTCACTGCGCCAAGCTCAACGCTCCCGAAGCTTCCTACGAACTGGTCAAGACCATGCGCGCCTCAACGCTGGTCCTCGGCCCGCTCGTAGCCCGCTGCGGCCACGCCCGCGTCTCACTTCCCGGAGGTTGCGCCATCGGCGCCCGCCCCATCGATCTCCACATCAAAGGCCTCGAACAGCTTGGCGCGAAGATCACGCAAGAGCACGGCTATGTCGAAGCCAGCGCCACTCGCCTCAAGGGCGCGGAAATTGTTTTCGACCGAATCACCGTCACCGGCACCGAAGACCTGCTCATGGCCGCAACTCTCGCCGAAGGCGAAACCATCCTGCAGAACTGCGCCCGCGAACCCGAAGTCGCCGACCTCGCCGACCTTCTCAACAAAATGGGAGCGAAAATCGAAGGCGCCGGCACACCGACAATCCGCGTCAAAGGTGTAAGCAAACTAAAAGGCGCGAAGCACCGCATCATCCCCGACCGCATCGAAGCCGGCACCTTCATCATCGCCGGCGCCATGACCGGCGGCGATCTCAACATCGCCGGATGCGACCCCTCCCATCTCAGCGCGCTCCTCAGCAAGCTTCACGAAGTCGGCGTCAAAACCCGCGCCACCGCCGATTCCGTGCGCGTGATGGGCGACAATCCTTTCACCGCCGCCGACATGTCCACCGAAGAGCATCCCGGCTTCCCCACCGACTGCCAGGCGCAATTCATGGCCCTGGTCACGCAGGCCGAAGGCACATCGATCGTCACCGAAAATATTTTCGAGAACCGCTTCATGCACGCCCAGGAACTGGTCCGCATGGGCGCCAACATAAAAATCGAAGGCCGCCGTGCCGTAGTCCGAGGCAAAACTCCACTCAGCGCCGCCGCCGTCCTGGCCAGCGACCTCCGCGCCTCCGCCTCGCTCGTCCTCGCCGCCCTCGTCGCCGACGGCGAAACCATCATCGACCGCGTCTACCACATCGACCGCGGCTACGAAAATATCGAAGAAAAGTTCAAGGGCGTGGGCGCGCAAATCAAACGCATCGGAGAAATGTTCCCCAAGAAAGCCGCCGCGGTGAAGTAACATCGCGCGGATGCCTGGAGTGTTCAGCGCCTGAGCGATCTATGCTGCCGGGCGCTCCTGTTCGCTCTCGATGGTTTCGACGGCTTGAACCGCCTGGGTCAGCACCTGATCGACGGAGGCAAGCATTTGATGTTGGCGGGGATCCTGGGTGGACCACAAAATCCGCATCTTCACGGTGTCAGGAGTCACGTCGCCCACCAGAACTTCCGGAGCAGGATCGGACAAGACGCCGGGAGCTTTTCGGACTGCCTGAAGGATTGCGCGCTTGAGTTCGTCCAAGCGAGCGATCTTGTTGACGCTGAGATCGTACTGCCATCTGCGGCCATCGAGTGCGGTATTCACGATGACCGAGTGCGTAAACAGGTCCGCATTGGGAATCACAATTCGCCGTTTGTCGTAGGTCTCGATAATCGTTGCACGAGCTTGAATTTCCTGGACTCTGCCTTCGAAGGCATCCAGCTTGATTTCGTCACCCACCCGAAAGGGCTCCGCCCACAACAGCAGTATGCCGGCCAGGAAATTCTGCAGAATGTTTTGGAAGGCAAAGCCGATGGCCACGCCGCCAATGCCGAGAATTTTGATCAGGTCCGACACCTGAAACGATGGAGCGACGATCGAAACGGATACAAGAAGGCCGAGGAGGATTGTGACGCCCGTGCTGAGGCGCGCAAAAACCAGGGCGAGATTCTGCCGGTGTCCTGGCACCGTCCGACGGATACCGCGGGCTACAACGGCGCTGAGAAACCAGAACACCAGGAAAACGATGACGGCCAGCAGCAATGCCGGCAAACGGCTGATGAACGTGTCGATCATGTGCCGTCCGGCGTCTAAAACTTTTGCAAAGGTCGAGTGCATGGCAACGGGCTGAACACGCCCGGTCTGCTTTGGATGCTGCCACCGGAATCGATGTTGCCGTCGACTTGCGACTTGGTGGGAGCTTGTAAGCACCTGGTTGACGCCGGTGGCGCGGGCGCCCCGCCCGCGAGAAAGGTGTAAGAGTGCTATCGCGATATACGACAACCATCCACATCGCGCTTAGAATGACCGCATGGGCGCATGGAGCAATCTGAGTTCGGTTGAGAAGTGCTTGGCAACTATCCTTCACGCGGTGGATGCGCTGCAGGACAGAAATTTCACCCGGGCAGAAGCTGCACTTCGTCTGGGGCTTGCTCTGGCTAAAGCTGCGCCTCCGGAGCAAGCGCGCAACCTGGAACCGCTCGTGCTTCTCAACCTTGGTCGGTTAAGGCAAAGGCAGGATCGCGACGAGGAGGCTCATGAGTTTCACGAACAGGCCAATGCACAACTCGAGCAGAACGCGCCGAGCTTGCCGAACGCGGTCTTCAATCTTCTGATGGCGTCGGTTCTGATGGACCGACGGGAGTATCGGCGTGCGATCCCGTTCTGGGAGCAGGCGATTCAATTAGACGAAGGCACGGAACCGACCGGCATCGCGCAGATGCTGTGGAGGGTCGGGGAATGTTATAACCGGACCGGCCTCAGAGACCACGCCGCGATCCCGCTGCGTGCCGCCGTCAAGATCTTTCGTAAACATCCCGACGACCCCCGCCTCTGCGCCGCCATGATCACTCTGGGAAACTCGTTGCGCAAGAGCGCCCCTGCGGAAGCCGAGTCTTGCTACCGTGAGGTAGCCGATTGGCACGTCGCGAGGGGACATTTCTTGTCTGCAACTCCCGCCTGGGGAAACATTGGGATTCTCTGCTCCGAGCAAGGGCGCTACGCCGAGGCGCTGGAGTACCTTGAGAGAGTCCAGAAAATACGCGAACAGTCTCCAAGTGTACCCGCTCGCGCAATTGCGAGTGCGCAGAACAACCTCGCGAACTGCTACCGGCGAATGGGAAAGTTTGCGGAAGCGTTCTCGGAGATCTCTCGGGCAATCGAGCTTCTGCAGGACAAAGGCGGAGTCGAACTGGCGTCGGCGTATGGAACGCGCGGATTGATCTTTCTCGATCAGGGAAGCGATTCGGAGGCAGTTGAGTGGCTGAGAAAGGCGTACGAATATCGTCAGACATTGCCCAGCCCCAACATGGATACCATCGCAGAAGACCTAAGCTATGAAATTGCTGCCCTGCAAAGGCTCGGCAGAGCGGACGAATTGAGGGACGCTGAAGCACGGTTGGCTTCCGCGCATGCCGCCATGAAAGGTGTTCCCACCGTCAGTCGCGACTTGAGTGCCCTTGACGCGCCATTGCAGTGCGCGGTCTTTGTCGAAGTGAATGTTGGCAGTCGGGGACGCCGTCCCGATGCGCCGCGCGAAGATGTGCAGTTGGAGCGGCGGCTAACGGATGTTCTCGAAACCAAGAACGTGGGTTGGTGCGCGGGTCGGTTGACGATACCTGAGAGCACTACCCTTATCTTCTACGGCTCTGATGCCGAGACATTATTCCACGCGCTCGAACCGACTCTAACGAGCGACCCGACGTGTGCTGGAGCGAGAGTTACAATCCGGCAACGTGATGGTCAAAGGGAAGTAATTGTCCCGAGTCGCTTGATGTGATCGTGTATAAAGGCAATTCGGGAGTCGAGCCCCACCGATTCCGCAATTGTTGCAACCAGGGCCTTTACACGCATTAACTCACGCTGCATTCGAGGAACCCCTACCCCCGCGTCAACCGGTCAATCAATCCCCAATGCTGCGGATACCGCGCCGCCAACTCCCCCCGCTTCCCCATCTCAAAGTCCTCAAACTCAAATCCCGGAGCCACCGTACACCCCACCACCGCAAACGATTTCCAATCCCCGACGTGCGACGCAAACCAGCACCCCGCCCGCACCACCGCCTGCAAAACCTGCCCCGCTTCCAAGTCGCGACCCAAAACAATCCGCGAATAATCCCCCTCCGGCTCAATCACATGCACCACGACCGGATCCCCCGCATAAAAATGCCAACCTTCATCCGACCGCAGCCGGTGAAACGCCGAAAAGTTTTCGCCCTCTAGCAAAAAGTAAATCGCTGTCGAGACCGCCCGATCCCCCGCAAACCCCGCCGGCAGCGCCTCTTTTGCCAACACCAGATCGGCCTTATAACTCTGCCGAAAATATCCGCCCTCGGGATGCGCTTCCAGTTGCAACTTCTCAATCCAGTACCTGGCGCCCTTGTCCAAGACTTCCTCCGCAATTTCCTTGGCAGCCGCGAAACGCTTTCGCTCCTCTTCACACTATCCCAATGAGGAAAGCGGAAAGCAGAAAGCGGAGCCTCTCTCATGCACACTCGCGAAATTCACCCACTCATGAAATCAAGCGGACGCTTCGCATTCTATCTTCGCTTCAAGATTAAAGGAGATCATCTCTGCCGAGCAGTACCCGCCCTTACCCACTCGCCGACCGCCGCCTGAAACGCGAGTGGACTCCCACCGCCAGGTTCACCCTCGTCGCGGGAAGCCCCGCCCTTGCATCCTCTGCCAGGGCGGGGATCACTACCTCCACTAGTTCGCCGCAGCCCGGACAAACAGAAAGCACCGAAGATCACGGAGCAGGTTCGTCCCGTGTCCTCGGTGCCGTCGTGTTACTGAAACTCTTTACTGAAACTCTTAAAAACTACTTCACCATAATCTTCGTGCCCGTCTCATCGAGCTTGCCCTGCACCTTAACCCGCTTGCCATCGAACTTCTTCACGTCGTCCTGGTGATCGATGTCATAGGTCTTGCCCGAATCGTCTTTCAGCTGGTACTTGTCCCCAGACTTCACCACCGTGCCGGTGAACGACTGGCTGTCCGAGGCGCTCGGCGTCGCCGCAGTCGGCGTGCTGTCCTTCGGCATCGACGGCTGCGCCGCATCCGGGGTTTGAGCTGTCGGCGTCTGTTGCGCCGCCGGCGGTACGTCGGGCGAAGGTGCCGGCGTGGTCTCCGGCTTCTGCTGCGTGGGCGGAGTATCCGGCGTCGGCGCGGTCTGGGTCTGCTGGTCCGTCGGTGTGGACGTGGCTTGCGCATGCAGCGCGCTGCCCCAGGAGATCATGCCCAGAGCAACCGCCAGGGTGGCGATAAAAAAGATAGACCGAATTCGTATTTTCACAAATCCTCCAGGAGCCGTTGTGGCTCTTCCAGAGTTATTAGCAAGCGGTCTGCCATCTTATCGCGGATGATGGGCTCGCACAGCCTTCGCATTGCATCTGCAAGTGTTAGCGGCCACCCGGTGCACCTGCCAGCAACGTTTTTCTTCCCGGCTACAGGAGATGCTGTAGACGAAACAACGCCCTCGTCACCGCAGCAACCCGATCCACCCGGAATAGTTTTCGTCGGACCAGCAAGAAATGCACGCGTGCCCAGGAAGTATTTCCGGTAAAGCGGTTCAGAGCGATTCCCGGTTAACCGAAAAAATACACGCAATGTTTCGTACAAACCGCCTCACCCGAACAAACGCGCCCAAACAAAAAAGACCGCAAGCCTCTGCGGTCCTTCTTGATTATTATCGTTCTCGCTCTATCCGTGTGATCCGTGCAAATCCGTGGCAAAGAAGTTTAGTGCCGCCCTCCGCCACCACCACCGCCAGGACGTCCACCGCGCCCGCGATCCCCGCCCCCACCTCCAGGACGTCCACCGCGACCACGCCCACGTCCACCGCCACCAGGACGCCCGCCGCGCCCACGATCTCCGCCGCCATCCCTGCGCGGAGGCCGATCCCCGCCGCCCCCGGCACTCACATGCGGCGGCCCATCGCGATTGAAGTTCGGCTCGTTATCCCCCGGCTCATCCGGAAAATCGCCGCCCCCCTCGATCACCAGCGACCCCGTCATCGCCGGCACCGGCTCACCCACCGCCGCCATCACAGCATCACTCGGAGGCGCTTCCCCACCACCCATCTTCGCTCTCTGTTCTTTCAGAATCGCCTTCCGCGACAGCCGGATCCGGTTGCCCTCAACCGCCAGCACCTTCACCAGCACCTGATCGCCTTCCTTCAGTTCGTCGCGAACATCCGCAATGCGATGCTCCGCCACTTCGCTGATGTGCAGCAACCCGTCCGTCCCCGGCAGAATCTCGACGAACGCGCCAAAGTCCGCCAGCCGCGTGACTTTGCCCAGGTAAGTCTTTCCCACCTCGGCCGTCGCACAAATGTCGCCGATAATCTGCAGCGCCTTCGCCGCCGACTCCTGATTGCTCGACGCCACCTTCACCAGCCCGGAATCTTCCACATCGATCTTCACTCCGGTCTGCTCCACGATCGACCGAATCATCTTCCCGCCCGGCCCAATCAGATCGCGAATCTTGTCCACCGGGATCTGCACCGTATAGAAGCGCGGCGCGTAATCGGAAATCTTCTCGCGTCCGGAAGAAATAACTTCTTCCATCTTGCCCAGAATGTGCAGCCGCCCACGCTGCGCCTGCGCCAGCGCCTCGCGCATGATCTGCGAAGTAATGCCGGCAACTTTAATATCCATCTGCAGCGCCGTGATGCCATCCTTCGTTCCGGCAACCTTGAAATCCATATCGCCGTAATGATCCTCCGCACCCGCAATGTCGGTCAGGATGGCATAAGCATCGCCCTCCTTCACCAGCCCCATCGCCACTCCGGCCACCGGAGCCTTCAACGGCACGCCCGCATCCATCAGCGCAATCGAAGCCCCGCAGATCGTCGCCATTGACGACGACCCGTTCGACTCCAGAATGTCGGACACCACGCGCATCGCATAAGGCCACTTCTCCTGATCCGGCAGCACGGCCGCAACCGCCCGCTCCGCCAGCGCCCCGTGCCCAATCTCGCGCCGCCCCGCCCCTCGCATAAATCCAACCTCACCCACCGAAAACGGCGGAAAGTTGTAATGCAGAAAAAAGCGTTTCTTGGATTCGCCTTCGAACCCTTCCAGCCGCTGCATGTCGTCGCTGGTGCCGAGCGTCGCCGTGACCAGAGCCTGAGTTTCGCCGCGGGTAAACACCGCGCTGCCGTGTGTTCTGGGCAACACCCCAGCTTCAACCCAGATGTCGCGCACTTCATCGAACGCCCGCGCATCCGGACGCCGCTTCTGATTGATCACCTGCTCGCGGAAAATCCGCTCGCGCAGCGTTTCGTAATATGCCTTCAGTTTTTCCAGCGCCTTCTTGTCGTCCTCCGGAATCGCCGCCTGCAGTTTCTTCTTGATGTCCTTCACCAGCCCGTAGCTTTCCGCCTTGGGATGCTTCTTCGTGTCGAGCGCATCGGACACTTCAGCCCCGACTTGTTTCTTCAAATCGTTGTAATAAGCCTCGTCAAACTCCGGCGGCACCACGGTCCGCTTGGTCTTCCCTGCCTTCGATCGCAGATCATTCAGCGCCGCGCAAATCTTCTTGATCTCGGTATGCCCAAACTCAATCGCGTCGACAATGGTCTCTTCTTTCGCTTCCTTGGCTCCCGACTCAATCATCACAATGCCGTCAGAAGTCCCGACGACCATAATGTTGACCGTGCCTCCGCGCATCTCGTCATAAGTAGGATTGACGATGAAGTTCCCGTCAACCTGTCCCACGCGCACCGCGCCAATCGGCCCCAGAAATGGAATGTCCGACAACGTCAACGCAGCCGAAGCCGCATTAATTCCCAGCACGTCCGGATCATTATTACTGTCCGCCGACAGCACGAACGCAATCACCTGCGTTTCGCACTTAAACCCCTCGGCAAACATAGGACGCACCGGCCGATCGATCTGCCGGCTGGTCAGCACTTCCCGCTCGCTCATGCGCCCTTCGCGCTTGATGAACCCGCCGGGAAAACGTCCCCCGGCGTATGTGTACTCGCGATAATCCACAGTAAGCGGAAAGAAGTCGATGCCTTCGCGCGGATCAGGATTAGCCGTAGCGGCGGCGAGCACAACGTTTTCGCCCAGCCGGACCACAGCCGAGCCTCCAGCCTGTTTGGCCAGCTTTCCAGTTTCAAATGAAATTTCTTTGCCGCCGGTGAGATGTACAGTAACGCTAGTTGCTTCTGGTTTCATAATTCATTCCTTTGCGATGGGAGCCAATGCCGAAGTAAGCGAAGCCGTGGGAAGGAAGGAAAAAGTGGGTGCCCCATTTCTCGCGTCCTTTGCGAGAAGTGGGGATTTTGGCGCGCCCCGAAAAAAGGCACACCTCACCCGCAACAATCCTGTGAGAGATGTATGTAGCGCTAGAAAAACGCACGTGTGGAGATTTCCTCGATGCTGGACCGTCTCTCCAGAGACGAATTTCCAGAAATAGCCCGGAGGTTCTGTGGGTGCCCCGTATCGGGTTGCCCCATCCTTCTTTCGCGTCCTTTGCGAAAGAGGGTGGGGATTTTGACTCCACCCGGGCAGCAATTACTTGCGGATACCGAGTTTCGTAATCACGGTCTTATACCGCTCGGAATCGTATTTCTTCAGATAGTCGAGCAAGCTACGCCGCTTGCTGACCAGCATGAGAAGCCCGCGGCGCGAGCCGTGGTCTTTCTGGTGCGTCTTGAAGTGCTCCGTCAACTGCCCAATACGCTCGCTGAGCAATGCAATCTGAACTTCCGGACTCCCGGTATCGCTGGGATGCGTGCCGTACTGGTCAATGAGGGATTTCTTGTGCTCTCTGGCTAACACTAGCCTGGTGACTCCTGTCTTCTTTAGTTTCGATTTATCTTTGTGACGTTATCGAGGATATCACGCGGAGTCGCAGACCGTAAAGGATGCCCCGAATGAATAGACGCTGAAGAACAGTATCGGATGGAAAAATCAATGGGACGCCCCACAGCCTGCCCTGAGCGGAGTCGAAGGGTCTCGCCGATTTTGCGAGACGTGGGAACTCCGACTCTCAATCTTCTCTTGATATGAAAGCTTGACCCGCCCCCGGCCCTCTCATACCATCCCTAATGAGGCATCCACTCTGAACTTCAAAATCGAATTCGACCGCGAAACCGACGGCCGCTGGATCGCCGAGATCGCCGAACTTCCCGGCGTACTAGCCTACGGCGCGACGAAAGACGAAGCCGAGGCCGCCGTCGAAGCCCTTGCCCTGAGTGTAATCGCGGACCAGATCGTATAGCGCAGAGAACTTCCCGCCTGTTCCCGATTTTCACGAAAACCGTTTTCAGTTTCTCCGGTACTGCCTCCACCTCTGCACTTGCTGTGCTACACCAGTCTGACTGATCCGCCACCGGGCCAAGGACTCACTTACACCATAATGTGCAGCAATCTCAGCTACAGTACAATCCGCCTTTGCCATTGAAAGGGCTCCCTCCCGTGGTACTAGCAGCGCCGCACCTAGCCAGTTGGCTTCTTCCTCGACCTCCGCGTTCCAGTATCGTTGGCCATCGTCGCTCACTACTGGCGTCGGCTCGTGTTCAAGGAGAGAGTGCGACACTTCGTGCGTCAGATTACTCGCCTGCCGGTTTGGGTGGTGGCTTTCATTGTGGACGATTAGGCGTTTGTAGCCGCGGAAGATTGTGACCGCCGAAAACGAGTCTGGATCGGCCGCCACGAAATATTGGGCGAACGAGTTTCTTGGAACGACTCGTGAAAGTTCTCCAAGATTAAGCACCGGAATCGCCAAGTGCTCGGCAAGCTCCAGCGGTTCAAGACGTGCATCTTCGTTTAGGTCGAGCTCGTTTCGAACCTCGCTTGCGATGCGTTCGGCGTTGGTTTTGAATCCTCTTTTCACGTCACCCAAGCTCCTTGGACAATTTGACAGCTGCGCTGACAAGCTCCTGAAAAGCCTTTATTGCTTTCGGACTCATCTTCTTTTTGCCGCGCAACAAAGTTGAAACGACGGCCATAGGGTCGTCATGAACCGGCTGAGATTTCTGGTCGGAATAGAACCGCTCAGCTGGAATGTCCAACCAAGTGGTCAAAGCACTAAATGTGTTCCTATCCGGAGATTTACCTTGCTGCATTCTTGTAAGCGTTGAGGGGCTGACCTCGGCTTCTAATGCAACCTGACGCCAAGAAAGGCCCCTGGCCTGTCTTTCAGCATCAAGTGCGGCAACCAAGACATCCAGCTGAAGAAGTTTTTGCGCCAATCATCCTCCTGTATTGCATGAGTCGAACACTGTTGACAAGTAGCATCACGCGTGTGCTATCCTAAGAATACCGTTGCAGGCTAGCAATAGTCCAGCCGGAATTCGAGCCTAGGGGGTGGGAAAGTGAATACCGAAACTCAAGTTCAAGACCAGTACGGGCACAAGCCGCATTTTTTCGTGGACGTTGAAGGAACTGTGCACCCTTGGACGGATGACACAATAACCACCGAGCAGATCATCTCGCTGGGTGGTTGGCCACCATCGGAAGGCGCAATTGAGGTTCTTAAGGACAACACGGAACGCACTCTGAAGCCTGGGGAAGTTGTTCATATCCAACCCGGCCATGGGTTCGCCAAGCGGGTGCTTTTTAAGCGAGGTTGAAATGCAATCGCGGGTCGAACAAGAAATCGAGCTGCTCAAGACGCGCTTTCCTGAACTCGAATACCGGCCAGATGGTCAATGGGTTCGAATCCCAAAGTATCCGCTCCCGTCTGGCTGGAATTGTTCCGAGCTACAACTGGCGCTTCAGATTCCAGTCCAGTACCCGGGCACACCACCTTACGGAATCTACGTCCCAGCTGGCATCCTATTTAACGGCCAGCGACCAAACAGCTACTCTGAGCCAGCGCCGACCCAACCTCCGTTCGGGGGTACATGGGGCATCTTTTCGTGGACCACCCTGGACGGACAGTGGCGGGCGGCGGCGGACTTGGCCAAGGGATCTAACCTGCTGAATTGGGTTCTGGGTTTTCAGCAGCGGTTCAAGGAGGGTATCTGATGTCTTCTCCCCATTTGACTATCCCACCGGACGAACACAGATTGCTGTTGACTCATCTCCTCCCACCTCGGCCGCGCTCGGAAGAAGCAGCATTCGTCTTCTGCCAGGTTCAACTGACAAACGGCGAGATGGAGTTTTGTTTTCTGGAAACTTATCTAGTTGCTTCGGAGGAATTCAATTCCCGATCGCTTTACGGAATTGAATTGACAGATACCTGCAAGGCAAAAGTCATAAAACGCGCTCACGATTTAGGCGCTTCCTTGTTGGAGTTGCACTCACACCCGCGGGCGTCTACTGTCGAGTTCTCAGCAAGCGATCGCCACGGCTTCGAGGATTTCGTGCCCCACGTATGGTGGCGCCTCAAGAAAAAACCCTACGCTGCTGTTGTGGTTGGGCCAGGAAATTTCGATTCGCTGTATTGGACTACAAATGCGAAAAGCCCGGATGGCATACTCGAGCTTCAGGTTGGAGACCGTCGCCTGACACCTACCGGGCTGACAATCAAACACTGGGACTTGGCGTATGGATTCTAGATACGATCGCAGTATTAGATTTTTCGGTGAAGAGGGGCAACGGAAGCTTCGGCATTCAAGGCTCACGATTGTCGGCGTGGGTGGCGTTGGAGGCCATGTCGCACAGCAACTGGCGTTACTGGGCGTGGGATCACTCACCTTTGTAGATGCTGAGGAGTTGGACGAAACCAATCGCAATCGATATCCCACCGCTCGCGCTTCTGATATTGTTCCGGGAACGCGGAAGGTGGATATCGCTGAACGCCTCGTCTTAGACATCGATCCGTCAATCAAGGTCAATAAGATCTACGACTCTCTCGTGAGTGAGCGTGCGTTTGATTCAGTCATGCAATCCGACTTTGTTTTCGGATGCATCGATTCGGAGGGAATCCGCCTTATTCTGACTGAACTCTGCGCCGCGTACCGCCGCCCGTACGTGGATATCGCCTCTGACATCGAGGTTGAGGAGAAACCTAGATATGGAGGCCGCGTTTGTATTTCGACCGGGGGGCAATCTTGCCTGGTTTGTCTTGGTCAGCTCGACGTGCACGAGGCACAGCAGGAGCTCGGTGGACCCGAGGCTCGAAAGATGAGGGAAGCTTTGTACGGAATCAACAAAGATCATCTCGGCAGGGTGGGGCCATCTGTAGTTTCAATAAACGGAGTCGTCGCTTCCCTGGGCGTAACTGAGTTCATGCTTGGCATAACTGGGGTTCGAGAGATGCTGCGACTGGTTACTTATCGGGGTGACATGGCCAAAGTCTTAGTCAACCAGGATTCGCCCCAGCCTGATTGCTATTACTGTAAATCCGTCTGGGGCCGGGGAGATGAAGCCAATGTCTGGCGTTACGTCCGTGCCGGAGATGGAAAGTTTCTTCGCTAGGGACAGAAGGGGAGATTTCCCGGTCTTTGGACGATGTGCGCGCCTTCACCCAGTTTTGACAGGAAACCCGGGGACAAGACGGGACGTACCGCAGTTTTGCCGGCGGAGGGACGAATGCGTCCGTCCATGCACCAGCATCGTGGGCCACCACCGCGCGAGTCCTGGAAAATTCTCAGGCGCGGCGGAGTTCGTCCAGCATGCGCTGCCTTAGGATGCTGTTGGCGCGGGTCTGATAGCCTTTCCCTTGTTTCTTGAGCCATGCGATTACGTCGGCGTCGAGGCGCATGGAGACGGCCTGTTTCAGCGGACGATAGAATCGGCCCCGCACCGCATCCTTCCACGCTCCGGGCGGGAGCTCGGGGATGTCGCTCGTATCGATCTCCTCGTCGGACATGGCGGCCAGAGCTTTGAGTTCCTTCTTTTGCTTTGGCGTCAGAGCCTGTCCCGCTCGTTTCAACTCCGTTTTTCTAGATGCCTTGCGCATAGATTCTCCGTTCCTGGCGCGTTGCCTTTCGGGCCGACAGGATGCGAATCACTCCCCTGCCATCATCGTGATCAAGACCCTCGAGAGTGTGGGCGACCAGCAACACGTGAATTCCGTTCACCATTCCGATGGTCTGCCAGCGCGGCTCGCCATCGACCTCGCGGTCCTGCGCCGACACATTTAAGGGATCGTCAAAAACCAGAATCGCCGTTTCGAAGCTGATGCCGTGTTTTTGCTGGTTGGCCCGGTTTTTCCGGTCGTCCCAGGTGAATTCCACACCAACACCTCGTCATGGCAAATCTGTATATACAATAGTCCTGGCCGGTTCCGAACGCAAGTATCCCATTCTTGTGGAAAAGCCGGGACGGATCACCATTCGGCAACTCTCTTCATCCGGAATCCTCCCATTCTCCCCTACCGGATACACCCGAGTGTGGCAACATGCCCGATTCAAGTAGCCTCATGTGACTTCGGAACTGCTTGAGGGGTGATCGATGGCGGGCCGCAGTGCCGCGCAGCTACGGGAGGAACTGAGTCGCCTCCTGGAGGAACAAACGGAGAGTTTGAGAAATCAAACCTTCCTGGGCCTCGACAAATCGGAGTTGCAATGGCACGAAGTGCGGCTCAAGCGAATCCGCGAAGTGTCCGCCGACTTTCTCGCGGCTTTGAAGAGAGAACTTCACTAGGTGCTTGCATCGATTACTGCCAACGATAGGAAGGAGAGCACATGACGGAAAAGCCGAACGTGACCTTGCCCGGCAAGGTGGAGGAAATCATTCAATCCCCGCTTCCCAGCGAACCGGAAAAGGCGCAGATCGCGGTTGAGGGAGCCGACGACCTGTACAAAGAGCTCCGCATCGAAAACTCGCTGACCGACGAAAAGGGCCATACCGTGCGCCTGAAAAAAGGAGCCGAAGTTGAGGTTACCGTTGAGGCGGACAAGAGCGCGACTGTCCCGGACAGCAGTTCGGGCCGTTAACCTGCCGCAGACCGGCGGGCGATTGGGTAAGCAGATGGACCTATCCGGCCGCCGGCGCATCTCAACCGCCCATCGAAGACCGATCAGCCGCCCCACACTCAGGTCCCGCGTCTGGCGTGCCAACAATCCGTGTCCCCACGGGCGAATTCACCGGAGATTCCGCAAATAGAGCGTATGATCTAAACAGATGCCATATATCTCAGAACATCTCTCCAGCCTTCGCCAGGAAATCGCCGACCTGCGCAACCTGAACGCCCGCTTGTCGGAAAAGGGCGGTCATAACGCAGTCGATCAGACCGCTCTCGAGCTGCGCACCAACCGCCTGCGCGAGATCAAACAGGAATTGTCCAAGATCCTCAACCGCCCCGACGATCCCAAGGTCTGGTGGGAACGGGCTCGAAGACCGCAGCACCCGGTCTAACCGCAAGCAATCAGGGCGGGCCCACATTTCGAAATTCGAAACGTGGGCCCGCTTTTATTTTTGGAATTAGCCTGCAGGCTTCGATTCCCTTTCGCCCCACGCGTCGCTTTCTTTCACTCTTATTCGCCGAGCGTTTCCGCGATCGCCTTGAGCGCGGCCTCGATTCCATCTGCGTTCGGGACGCCGCCCTGCGCCATGTCCTTGCTCCCACCGCCGCGGCCGCCCAGCTTCGTCATCGTTTCTTTCAGCAGCGCCCCCATGTCGAACGGCTGTCCCGGTGACTGCGCAAAAACGATCGACGGTTGCGGCGAAGTTGTCGCCAGCAAAGCGACCACGCCCGGAGAAAGCCGCGTCAGCTTCTGCGCCAGCAGCTTCACGAAGCTCAGTTCGCGGTCCGCGAGGATGCGAACCACGAGCTTGCGTCCGTCGCCTTCGGGAGTCTCGGCCAGCAGCGCGGCGGCCTGGGCAGCGGCGAGATCTTCCTGTGACTGCTCGCGTTGCTTGCGCAGCGAGCGGATTTCGTCCAGCGACTTGCGAGCCTGCTGCGGCACGTCGTAGATGTGCGCCGAGAAAAGCGCCGCGGCCTCAGTGAGCGTGGTGAAGTCGCGGCGTGCGGTTGCGACGGCACGCTGTCCGGCCACGAATTCGACGCGCCATCCCTGGCGGACTTTTTCGGTTTTCCGTAGCAGGACGCTGGCAATCTGTCCCGTGTGCGCCACGTGCGTGCCGCCGCAGGCGGTAAGGTCGAAGTCGCGGATATCGATCAGGCGCAGTTCGTCGCGCTCCGTCGGCGGCAGTTTGCGCAGGCCCAGTTGGGCTGCTTCGTCGCGGGGCACGAAACGAATGTCGACCGCTCGGTTCTCCAGAATGATCTCGTTGGCGAGGCGCTCGGCGGATTCGATTTGCTCTTTGGTCAGCGTGGGCGTATCGAGATCGATGCTGCAGTAATCGTCGGCCATGTGGAACGAAACCGTCGGCATGTTATAGAGCCGGATGAAGGCAGCCGAGAGCACGTGCTGGCCGGAGTGCTGCTGCATGTGATCACGGCGGCGGGTGGAGTCAATCTGGCCGCGGACGCGGGTTCCGGGCTTCAGCGCCGTCTTGTCGAAATCGCGTTCAGCTTCGAAGTAGTGGACGACGCGGCCATCCTCGGCGTCGGCAACTTCGGTGACTTTCAGTTTGTGGTTCGCGTCGGTGGTGATCGCGCCGGTATCGAAAACCTGGCCGCCGCTAGTGGGATAGAACGCGCTGCGATCAAGAACGAGCGCCGCGCGCGGCGAGTCAAGCACTTCGCGGACTTCAGCGTCGAAGTCGTAGAGGAAGGAGTCGTGGTAGTAGAGGCGGTCGGTCATGGCTGCCAAAAAACATTTAAACACAGAGGTCACGGGGGGAACACTGGGCAGTACGACCTTAGTACGGGCCGATGATGCCGCCGATTTGGCGGGTCGCTGGCTTCGGCTGCGCGGGCGAGGGCGCCCGCGCCACATTGACGTCCAGAACATCCAAATATTTTAGGCCGGCGCCGGTGTTGAACAGGACTACTGTGTCTTCTTTCCTGAAGAATCCATTCGCTATGAGTTTGCGGTAGGCGACCAGGCTGGCTGCGCCTTCGGGGGCGGCGAAGATGCCTTCGGTTTTTGCCCAGTGTCTGGTGGCTTCGAGAATTTCTTCATCGCTGGCGCTGATGGCGGTACCTTTGCTCTTCTTTAGTATGTCGAGAATCAGGTAGTCGCCGTAGGGCTTGGGCACGCGCAATCCTGCGGCTACGGTTGCGGCGTTCGGCCACATTTCCGAAGACTGCTTCCCTTCTTCCCAGGCCTTCACGATCGGGGCACACCCGGCCGCCTGCACCGTGATCATCTTCGGGCGTTCGGGGCCGATCCAGCCCAGCTCTTCCATCTCTTCGAAGGCTTTCCACATGCCTAACAGACCGACTCCGCCGCCGGTGGGATAGATGATGCCCTGCGGCATTCTCCAGCCCAGTTGTTCGGCGACTTCGTATCCCATCGTCTTTTTGCCTTCGACGCGGTAGGGCTCCTTGGTGGTGCTGACGTCGAACCATCCGTCTTTGTTCCAAGACTCGGAATCCTTTAACTCGGCGACTCTGCGGGCGCAGTCGCTGATGAGGCCGTCGACTAACGTCACATGCGCGCCGTAGTAGTCACACTCGATGCGGTTGGCCACGGGGACATCTTTGGGCATGAAGATGTGGGCTTCGAGTCCGGCGGCGGCAGCATATGCTGCGAGCGCCCCAGCGGCGTTGCCGGCGGAGGGGATGGCGAGATTCTTCAAACCAAAATGGCGGGCCATGGTGACACAGGCCGACAGGCCTCGGGCCTTGAATGATCCGGTGGGGTTGAGGCCTTCGTCTTTTATATAGACGCTGGAATATTCGCGGCTGAGCAGCATGGGCGTGAAGCCTTCGCCGAGAGAAACGGGATTAGCGTCGGGGAGAACAGCGTCATAGCGCCACATGCTGGGGGCGCGTCCGGCGAGGCGCGCGGAGGAGAAATTGCGCTTGATGTTTGCCAGATCGTAGCGAGCATAAAGAATCCCGGCGTCTTTCGGGCAAACGGTTTGTGGACGGTCGGCGGGATAGTGTTCGCCGCAGCGGGTGCATTCGAGATGAGTCAGCATGCAGGGGTGAGTTTAGCATTGGCGGGGGAGAGCAGTGAGCAGCGGTCAGGGGTCAGGGGTCAGTTCTTAGTTGCCGGTTTAGTTTAGTATCAGTGTCCCAGTAAATTTCAACAGGAGAACGTGGATGAGCAAATTTCTTATTGGCTTGATCGTCGGACTGATCGCGGTTCCAGCATGTGTCTTTCTGTACTTCGCCACCGGGACCGCGCCGGTCGCCACGTCGGCGCCGCCCATGCCGTTTGAAAAAATGATGGCAAAAATGACGCAGCATGCGCGGATGGATAAAGAGATGCCCAAGTCGGTGCCGATCGCGGCTGACGAAGCGGCTTATGTGGCGGGGGCGGAAATCTATAAAACGAATTGCGCGGTATGTCACGGGTTGCCGGGACAGGCCCAGACTGCGATCGCCAAGGGAATGTTTCCCAAGCCGCCCAAGTTGACGGAAGGAACCGGAGTGTCGGACGACCCGGCGACCGAAACCTATTGGAAAGTTGCGGGCGGGATTCGCATGACGGGGATGCCGGGATTCGACAAGAGTCTCTCCACCACGCAGATGTGGCAGGTGAGCGTGTTACTGGCCAATTCCGATAAGCTGCCGAAGACGGTGATGGATAGTCTGTCGTCGACGGGCGTCGTGCCGGCTCCCGCGCCGATGGCTGCGCCAGCGATGAAGAAATAGTTCGCCAGGGTGGTGGGCCTGCGTTACGGGTCGACGCAGGATTCGGGAGATTGCGCATCGCGGCGGAACGGGGTCTTCATCGGAACCAGTCCCAGGTCGGTGTAGAGGTACAGGCTGATTGTGGTCGATGCGCCTTCGTCGGAATGAATCAACAGTTCGGCCCAGCCGTCGCGGTCGGCGTCGAATTCGTTGAGGACGGATTGAAAGTTGAGAGCATCGCCCAGCGCGCCCGTGTCCGCTGGTCCGCGCAGAGCGACGGACCAACTTGCGTCGGACCAAAGCAGAACGGGTTGCGATTCCGCCTCGAACGCTGCGGTCTTCAACGTCGCTGACTTCCCGGTCTCATTTTTCTCCAATTCTCTAAACCAGGCGGTCATCAGAAAAACCGGGGATTCGGCCAGCTTCCAACGGGCGCGCACGAACAGGCGTGGGTCGCCGTCCGGCGCGAGCTGGAAGGCGCGGATGTCGTAATCGAGCGCGCCCTCGCCGCGAATCAGGCCGCGGTCGGCGTGCAGCCACTCTCGAGTTCGCGGACGGGCGGGCCCACCCAACGATTCCCCGGCCGCGCTGGGGCTGGCAGCATTGGCGACAAGAGTAGCGTCAATCTTCGCTACTTCCTGCCTCATGCGTTGGTTCAGTTGGCGCTCGATTTGTGTCTTCGACTCTGGCGACGGCTTCCAGGCGGAGAGTTCGGCGACGCGCGAGGTCGCCGGCGTTTCAACCGATTCAACCGGCTTGCGGCGAACCGCGAAATATTCCTTTGACGACGAAGCGAAGGCGGCCTGCTGCTCCGGCGGCACCGTCGCCAGGAATCCGAGGCCGAGCGAGCATCCGGTGGGCGCAATCACGGCCCGGTCGATGAGCGCGGGGATAGTGAGGTCGGGAGAAACGCTGAGCATCCACTGGTCGCCGGGCTGCGTCTTTTGGATGCTCTCGGGGAAGAAGTGCAGGGCCTGCGAATCGGGCTCCCATAATTCCTGCAGACCGGCCAGGGGCGCAGCGGGATTTGTGGGCGCGGGGATTTTTGTGGGCGTTCCGCCGAAGCGCGGGGACGATGCGAATCGGGATTCGGTTTCTGCCGCGACCACAAAGACCACGTGGGTTGAGTCGTAGCGCGCGGCCACAAAGGCGGGACCAGCTGCGCTCAGGCGAGACTCCCCGGAGGGCTTGGGTTGCGCGGCAGCTTCTTTCGCTGCGGCTTCCGCGTTCTTGCGTTTTATTTCGCGCTCGATGTGGTCGAAGATGTTGCCGTCGGCCGGACGCTGGGCCACGCCCCAGCGATAGGCGGACCACATCACGAACAGGTAGAGCGCGACTGCGGTCGCCACCCATTTGCGGTTCTTGCGGCGCATGGATTCTCCGGTATGGGAAATGTAAATTGTTTAGGGCGAGGGCGGGTGTGACTTTGGTTTCAGGGCGACGGGGCTGGCATGCGCGCAGGCTGCGCCCATATTTGTTCCCATCTGAATTGTTCCCCCGATTATTTGCTCTCGACGATCTGGTTCACGAATTTCGCGATCGCGGCCAGCACAGCCTCTGGCTGGTCGCGCTGAGGCGAATGCCGACAGTCGGCCAGGGCAAGAATTTCGACGGGCCCGCCCGACTGTCGCGCGATGGCCTGCACCTGCGCCATGGTTCCGTACTGGTCGTCGATGCCTTGAATCGCGAGGATGGGGCAGGCGATGCGCGGAAGATATTCTTCAATGTTCCAGACGCGAAAGTCGGGATGCAGCCAGATATTGTTCCATCCCCAGAACGTAAGTGCCGCGTCGCGGTGATGGCGGGCCAGTTTCTCGGGAAGGTTGGTGGTCTCGAAACTGGTTTTGGCTTGGGCGATGCTCGCCACGCTGAGCTGTTCGACAAAGACATGCGGAGCCAGCAGGACCAGGCCGCGGGGGCCGGAGTGAGCTCCGGCGGGGGTTCCGGCAAAGATCAAGGCGATGGATGCTCCATCGCTGTGGCCGACGAGAATCGGATTCTCGATGTGCAGTTCAGCCAGAAGATCGGGTAGCGTGCGCAAGGCCTCGTCGTGCATATAGGCCACGGCGCGGGGCTCGGTGAGGGGATCGGAATTGCCGTTACCATAGCGCGAATAAACCGTGACCGCGCATCCGGTCGCGGCGGCTACGCGCTCGGGAAAATCTTTCCAGTGCGAGACCGAGCCCAGGCCTTCGTGCAGAAAGACGAGTTCCGGCGCGTGCGGGATGCGGCCAGGAATGCGCTTTGCTTCCAGGCTGCGGCCTTGCACCTTGACTTGAAACGTGTCTTCCGGCCTGCGGGCGCTGAGGTTCGTGCCGGGAGCTTCGAGCGGTTGCATCAAGGCCTTTCGTCGGACTTTCCAGTCGAACTCTGCAGAGGTCATTTCGCGGGTACTCCCCACGCCTTCCTGCTGCATCGAATCATCAAGATATCGTAAGCTATAACGGAGACGAGGAGGACCGGTGCGCTGCCCCCGCTGCGGCAACGAGAACTCGGAAGAGAACCGCTTTTGCGGCATGTGTGGTGGGACGCTGTTGCCCCCAGCCGCGCCGGTCGGGTCCGCTCCGCAACGCTCGTCCACGATTTCCTCGCCGGCATCATCCGTGCTCCAGTCTCCTTCCACTCCCACGCGGACGCAGATTCCGGCGGCACCGCGAACGGCCGCACCGGTTTCTGACGATGCGCCGCGCGATGTTCCGCAAGTTCCGCAAAATGTCCCGCACATCAGCGGGCCGTCGTTCCTGGGCTTGAGCGAGCCTGGTCCGCGGAAGCGCGGCAACTTGAGCATCGATCCGCAGTCGGCTCCGAGTTCGAGGAATCTCGATTACTTGCTGGAGGATGACGAAGGACACAAGGGAGGCGGGGCGGGAAAATTCATTCTAATGCTGTTGGCACTGGCCCTGGCGGTCGGTCTGGGATACTTGCGCTGGAAGAATCACGGATTCCCGTCTCTTGGATCGGTCGCCAGCAAACCGTCGGCAGCTGCGCAGAATTCCGACTCGCCGGATGCAGGTTCAACAACCGCACCGGCTTCGAGTGCTTCGCCGGCGCCCGCCGCTTCTCAACCTGCCGGCCCTCCCGTTTCATCATCGGACACACCGACCGGCGGCGGCGCCGCCGGTGCCGGCGCAACGACTGCCGCGGCTCCGACCTCGACTACCTCAGCCACTGATCCTGCCGCCGGAACCGCGCCGTCGACTCCTCCCTCCACTTCTCCGGCGGCTTCTGCGGGCGCGCCTCCATCCACATCCGCGCCCGTGGCCGCTGCTCCTTCCAACGATGCTGCGAATTCCGAACCAGATTCTGCCTCCGCTTCGCCCGCGACGGCGACCACGGTTCCGACGCCAGCTCCCGAATCTCCTACACCCACTCGATCGCCCGCTCCAGCGCCCAAGAATCCGAAGCCGACCTCCACGATTGACCGGCCCGCCAAACCGCACGCGGCGTCTCTGCCAGTGAAACCAGTCGATCGCGTCGCCGAGGCGCAGAAATATATTTACGGACGCGGCGTCACCCAGGATTGCGAACGCGGCATGCGCATATTGAAACCGGCGGCCGATCAGGCGAATCCCGCTGCCATGGTTGAGATGGGCGCGCTGTACTCCGCCGGGCTATGCACTCCGCATGACCTGCCCACCGCCTACCGCTGGTTCGCCCTGGCGCTGCGCAAGGATCCCGACAATATGGCCGTGCAGACAGACCTGCAGAAGCTGTGGGGCGAAATGACCCAACCCGAACGCCAACTCGCCATCAAGATGAGCCAGTAAACGGAACCCAGGTTGATGACGCCGGCGAGATGAAACCCTGATCCTAGACTTCGTCCTGCTCCTGCAACTTAGCGATAACGCCAAAATCTTCGAGCGTAGTGGTATCGCCCTTGACGTTGCCGTTTGTCGCAAGTTCTCGCAGCAAGCGGCGCATAATTTTTCCGCTGCGCGTTTTGGGCAGAGAGTCGGTGAAGCGGATGTCATCGGGCTTGGCCAGTGCCCCGATTTCTTTCGCCACCCACTTGCGCAACTCTTCTTTTAATTCTGGGCTCGGCGTTCTTCCGTGCTCAAGGGTCACGAAGGCTGAGATGGCTTGCCCCTTCAGATCGTCGGGACGGCCGACCACCGCGGCTTCCGCGACCGCCGGGTGTGCGACCAGCGCGCTTTCCACTTCCATCGTGCTAAGGCGGTGGCCGCTGACGTTGAGCACGTCGTCGACCCGGCCCATGATCCAGAAATATCCGTCTTTATCTTTTCGCGCGCCGTCTCCCGTGAAATACATGCCGGGAATCTGCGACCAGTAATTTTTCACGTAGCGATCAGGGTCGCCATAAACCGTGCGCAACATCCCAGGCCATGGCCGCTTGATGACAAGAAATCCGCCAGAACCGTCTGGCACCGGCTTGCCCTCCATGGTCACAATCTCCGGAACAACGCCTGGGAACGGCTTCGTTGCCGAACCGGGTTTGGTTGCGATCGCGCCGGGAAGCGGCGAGAGCATGATGTGCCCGGTTTCGGTTTGCCACCAGGTGTCGACGATGGGGCAGCGGTTGCCGCCGATCATTTCGCGGTACCACATCCACGCCTCGGGATTGATCGGCTCGCCCACGGTGCCAAGCAAGCGCAGGCTGGACATGTCATGCTTCTTCGGCCACTCATTGCCCCACTTGAGGAACGTGCGAATGGCCGTGGGTGCGGTGTAGAAAATATTTACTTTGTGCCGTGCGATGATCGACCAGAAGCGATCAGGCTCGGGAAAATTCGGAGCGCCTTCATACATCAGGCTAGTAGCACCGTTCTGCAGGGGGCCGTAGACGATGTAGCTGTGGCCCGTAACCCACCCGATGTCCGCGGTACACCAGTAAGTGTCTTCATCTTTTAAATCGAAGACCCACTTCGTCGTGAGATACGTGCCCACGGAATATCCACCGGTGGTGTGGACTACGCCTTTCGGCTTTCCCGTCGTTCCCGAGGTGTAGAGAATGTAGAGCGGATGCTCGGCATCGAGCGGCTCGGCGGGACACACGTCTGAGGCCTTAGCCATCAGATCATGCCACCAGTGGTCGCGGCCCGGCTGCAGGTTGATCGGCGTCCCGGTGCGCTTGTAGACGACCACGTGCTTCACGCTGGGGCACGATTTGAGCGCCTCTTCGACGGCGGGAAATAATTTGACCTCGGCGCCGCGGCGATACGATCCATCCTGCGTGATGACCGCAGTCGCCTGCGAGTCATGAATCCGGTCAACCAAAGCGTTGGAAGAAAATCCGCCGAACACGATGGTGTGGGGCGCGCCGATGCGCGCGCAGGCCAGCATCGCGATGGGGAGTTCCGGCGTCATGCCCATATAAATCGCGACCCGGTCATTCTTCTTTACTCCAAGAGCCTTTAGGACGTTTGCGAACTTCTGCACCTCACGATGCAACTGCTGGTAGGTAAGAATGCGGACGTCGCCGGGTTCGCTCTCCCAGATAATCGCGGCCTTATTTTTGCGCCAGGTTTCGACGTGCCGATCGAGGCAGTTGTAGGACAGGTTGATGTGGCCGCCGACGAACCATTTCGCCCACGGACAATTCCATTCCAGAACCTTGTCCCACTTCTTGAACCAGTGCAGTTCGCGGGCGACGTTTGACCAGAAGGTATCCGGACTGTCGATGGACTCCTGGTAAAGCTGCTCGTACTGGGCGAGAGTTTGAATGTGAGCCCGCCGGCTGAATTCCGCGGGCGGCTCGAACTTGCGCTGCTCGTTCAGAATGGAATCAATGTTGGGGCCTTGCGTGTCGGCGCTTGCTTTATCGAGCGCAACTTTGTCGGCCACTTTATCGGACATGATGAGAACCTCGACGCGGAGGAAGATTTTCCTCGTGTCCGGAACCGCGGCACGAGTTCGCAGCAGCTTATTCTACACAGGGAGGGCGGGATGTGATGAAGATCACGCGAGGATGGGCCGCTCACAAGTCCAGGAAGCGGTCGCGGTTGGCGGGGGCTGGGAGGATGCAGCTTTCCGAACGGCCAAAAACGCGGTAGCGATTCCGGGCGACGACGGTGTAACCCCAATCGCGGAGCGGCCGCGGAACGAGTCGCGTCAGCGAGGCAACCACACGCCAGAACATAGATCCAGACGCGGCTATTGACGAAGCGGGAGCAGCAGGGCGTGTTCCCAGCTGTCTGAGAATGAAAATAATCGCGTCCGAACGAGGCAAGAGACGCTCGTCAGGCTCTTCGTAATCGAGCACGACGTAAACCGTATCGAGGTCGTGAGCATCCGCTCCGTGCCGAGCCAACACGCATTCTGCCAGTGCGCTCTGCAACGAGGCAAAGCGGAACATCCCCGCCGGATCGCGGCGCAGAATGAACTGCACCAGGCGGTTACAGAGGCCGCACACGCCGTCGTAAAGAAGGATGGGATGCGCGACTGAGTCTTTCGCCGGCGCGCCGTCTGCGCTGCTAGCTAATAGATCCGCCGTCAAGCGCAGCACCTCAAATCATGCAGCCCGAATGGCCCTGCCTCGGGCAGCCCGCTGTGAATCTGCTCCGCGGTAAAGCGCCGCACCGGTAGCAGGTCCGCGGGCAAAGGGTCGCACGGGATCGCCGGTTCAACTACTCCCTCTGATAGGATGCGCACTTGGGCTCTCGCCACGAGCGGGACTTTCATCGTGCTCTCGCACACCAGCGCGAGCGCGTAGTGGAACCAGAGCGGAGCGGGAAAAATCCAGATGCGGCGTCCGAGCACTTGCGCCACGCGCCGCGCGGCGTCGCTGAGGTAAAGCTCCTCGGCTCCCGTGATCGTGATGGTCTGCCTGCTCAGTCGGCCGTTCACCAGCGCCGCATGCAACACCTGCACCAGATCGTCGATGGCGAGTGGGCGAATTGCCTTCTGCTTCAACCCGACCGTCGCGAGAAGTGGCAGCGTGTAAAACGCGTGACTCAAATGGTCGAGCATGTGGTCACCGCGCCCGTAAACCATACCCGCCTTCACAATGGTGTAGTCGAGCCCGGAGTTTCGGACGATTTCTTCCGCCGCCCATTTGGATTGGTGATACGGCGAACCGCAATCCGGACGGGCGCGCAGGAAGCTCATCAAGGCAATGCGAGGCACTCCGGCGCGCTGCGCCGCTTCCACGACACTCCGCGTGCCGTCGACGTGGATACGCTGAAATGTCTGTCGTCCGATCTCGCGGTTGATCCCAGCGCAGTGAGCGACGACGTCGCAGCCCGCGAACGCCGCGGACAGGACGCCCAGGTCGGAGAGATCGCTGGCGACCTGCGTTGTCGCCGGGGATTCCAACGGGTTCAAGCGAACGCCCGCGCTGCGCGAAATCAGCACCACTTCGTGCCCTTCCTCGAGCACTCGCTTAGCGAAGTGGCCGCCCACGAAACCAGTTCCACCAGTGATTGCGATTTTCATGATGACGACTCCTTCCTGGATTTGCGTGCCTTGCGCCGGTGCAGAATTTGCGTTGGACAAACCGTGCTCAGGAAATCGCCCACCGCGCCGGCGATTTCTTCCGGCTCCAAGCGATAGAGAATGCGGTTACCTTCCCTGCGCTCGGAAACCAGGTCAGCGCTCTTGAGAATGGAAAGATGTCTGGAAATCGACGGGCCGGAGATGGGAAAGCGCGACGCAATCTCGCCCGCCGCCAGTTCTCCCACTTTCAGCTCCTGCAGTATTTGCCGCCGCGTGGGATCGGCCAGTGCCCGGAAGATGCGGGAAACCGCTTTCATGGTTATATATTAGCTATTTTGCTAAATAGCGTCAAGAGGAATCGGTGGGTTCGTGTGGGACTATCGCTGTGATCCCAGGCGCAGGAGTTCGGCGCGCAGGCGCGGGTGCCGCTGGGTCAGGCGCAGGTAATGCATTTCGCTGCGGCCGGCTTGCGCGCGGATGATCCGCACTATGTCCTGCTTTTCTTGCTGCGACCACAGGTTGAGCCTGGAAATGAGCGCCAGCACCAGCGACCAGTTCTCGAAGGCTGCGCGCTCTGCGGGATTCCAGTGGAACAGGTTTACGTTCAATGCGCGGGAGACTTCCGCCACCGATGCGCACCGGAAGCTCTCACTGTCTCCGTCAAACTCGCGCGCCATGCGACGATTCACCCGCAGTCCGAGAGTGCGCGTGGAGAATGTGTCCCATGGTCCTAAAATTCCCCCAGAGGCTAAAGCCGCTTTCAAGTTTTCTGCGTATTCGGCACGACTGGAAGTCGTGCCCTTCCCGGCTTGCCCTAACTCATAAAACATATGCGCTTCGGCGAGGCGCTTCAGAGTTCGTTTTGGAGTGCGGTATTGCGGATTGGCGGCGATCTTCCGCTCTTCCCTTCTGGCGAGTTGTTCCAGATCTTTGCGGCCGGAGCGAAAACCTAATTTTCTATAGAACCAGAACGCGCCGGAGTCGAGGGCTTCGTCGTTGTTCTGGCCGATCTGGTAGGGATAGACAGAGATCGTGGTCGCGCCGGTGAACGCGCGCAGGCAGCGCAGTGCCTGCGCATAGATCCACGCAGTTTCGCCCTGACGATAAGTGTAGAAGGTGTTGAAGCCGACCTCGATCCACTCACAGAGCCCGATGGCTTCGATGTAGTTGATTGGGACGCCGTTCTTCAGGGCGAAACCGGCAACGTAGGCGCGCAGCGGCAAGCGGCGCGCGGCGGGCAGGTTCCAGAAATACATCACAACGCCGCGGCTCAGCGTGGCTCGCACGACTGAGTTCGGATCGCCGAGAGTTGTTCCGTAAAGTTCGCGGTAACGGACCGTCATCACCTCGCGAATCGAGTTCATGACCGACTCGCCTTCGCGGCGCGAGAGCCTGGCCAGTTTCGGCGCGGGTTGGGCGAGTTCGTGGGCGAGCGAAACTTGTTTGCGGACGATCAGCGGATCTTTGTGATAGAAGAACGCGCGCGGACGAGTCCAGTTGCGGGTGCGGGAGAATTTCAGATTCTTGAGATGCCAGCGGAGTGGGAGGCGGAGCGAATCGTAGAGTTCGGCACGCTCTCGCGGGGGGACGGGCAATTTCTCAAAGCGGGCGATCAGCCATTCGACGTCGCGCGCGCCGCCTCTCGCGGCGTCCAGCCAGCGGCGCCACGGAATGTTGGCTTCGACCTCGGCATCCTCCTCGAGCAGAGGAATGAAGCGCGGCCACGACGATCCCATGGCGCGCTCGGATGCGTAGTCTTCGCGGTAGTCGTCCCATGCGATTTCGACATTTCCCGGGATGCGGCGAACCAGCCAACGCGCGGCTTCGAAGTTGAGCGCATCCTGCATGGTCGTACCGGCAATGCCGGAGGTGTCGAAGTCGTCGAAGGCCGACATATCGACGCCGAGTTCGCGAAGTTGGTCGACGCGAGTGTGGAAAGTGTTCAGGAGTTTTTCGATGTGCAGGACGAGCGCGGGAGACTGCGGGAAGGCGCGGAAGAAGAGGAGGGCCTCGTGAAAGCGGATGAGGGATTCGGAGTCGCGGAAGTTGCGGCGGGAGAGTTCTGCGAGCAGGAGCTTGGTTTCTGTGGCTGCGCCTGGTCCAAAGCGGGATTTCCCGGCTTCAAGGCGGGCGAGCAGCGCGGCTGCGGTTGCGGGCATGGGGATTCCGGCGGGTAAGTGTAACTCATGCGTTCAGAATTTCGCCGCGCTGCGGGAGTTCAACTTTCCCGACCCTTCGGCTTCGCTCAGGGCAGGCCCTGTCCCTCCAAAGAACGGAGGGACAAGGACGGGGCACCCATTCGGATCAACTCATTTCGATTCGCTCTTAATTCGACGGCTGGCGACCAGGAGGTGAGTCCAAGGGTCGTCGTCGAGGCGGCTGATCTGGACGACAGGATGGTCGTTAGTAGTGGCTTGAATGAACTGGCCATCGCCGATGTACATGCCGGTGTGGGTGATATTGCGCGCCGAAGCGCCGAAGAAGAGCAGATCGCCGGGCTGCAGATTTTTGCGGTCGACGGGGATTACGCCGCTCCATGCGGCCTGTTTGTCGGCGTCGCGCGGCATGGTGATGCCGCGGACGCGAACCAGCATTTGGGTAAAGCCGGAGCAGTCGAAACCGAAACTCGACGTGCCTCCCCAAAGATAGGGCAGGCCGAGAAAGTGTTTGGCCAGATCGATGGATTCGGGAATCGACAAGGGTTTCGGGTCGGCGACGACGTCGCTGGATTGGATCCAGGCATTGGTCTTGCCGGGAAGGCGGACTTGCAGCCAGCCTTCGTGGCTGGGATTGGTCTCGGCGGCTTTGGCTGCGGTTCTCTTCGGTCCGGCTGGCTTCGCTGCAGCGCTGTTGGCTAGGACTTTTTTGGCGCCAGCTTTCGAGTCTGCTTTCGGCTGCTCTCGCGGAGTCTCGTCTGGTATCAGTTCCAGGCGAGTTTCGAACGCAATGGTGATGACGGGCTTGTGGCGAGTGACGTCGGGCTCGCGATAAACGTTGGCGAAAAGACTTTCGACTTGGATGATTGGTCCGGCGGTGGCGTATCCCGCGCCGTTTTGAATGAGGCGGATGTGGCGGCTGGGAATCCATCCTTTGTAATGGTCGGCGGTTTGGATGCGGCACCATTCGCCGCGAGCCGTGAGCAGCGTGACGTTGCTGCCATAGATGGCCTGGGACACGACCGCCGTCTGGTCGCTGGGTCCGGCGTACATGTTGGCGACCGGGACGACCACGACCTGCATGCCGTTCTTGGCCAGAGCGCAGGGAACGCAGAGAAGCGCCAGAAAGATAAGTGCGCCGAGATGACGGCGATGGATTCGCATGATTGGAATGCCAGGCATGAGGAGATCCGAAGAAAAAAATTTCTTCGGGTTGCCTCGGAGTGAGATGGTACCGGATGGGAAGCTCAGGCCGCCACTGAAAACCGGAGTTCGGTCCGCGGGCGGTGGCAAGATCGGGAATGAAAGTTTGGCTGCCCCCCAGGGATTCGAACCCCGATAACCTGCTCCAGAGGCAGGTGTCCTAGCCGTTGAACGAGGGGGCAAGGTTTAGCTCGAGCCGTGGCTCGTAACCCTTTTTATTTTATGGTTGAATGCGAGGCGGGTCAACCGAAACCGACTTCGGATGACGATGCGCCTGATGTTTTCTGTTACTGCTTGGCGGACTGGCATCTGCCGTGGGATCTTCGAGCCTGCGCAGGCTTACTCTTCTTTCTTTTTCACTCGCACGACGGTGATTTTGGCGAAGCCTTCTTCGAACGTTGGCGCCTTCAGTTTGGCGGCCATGCGGCGCATTACGTCTTCGGGGACGACGCGATCGCGGCGTTGATGACGTTCGACACAGACTTCCAGAGGAACATCGAAAAATACGGCGTGGACTTCGTAGTTGTAATCTTTGGCAAGTTTGATCCAGTGCTGGCGTTCCTGCGGGGTCAGGTTGGTGGCGTCCACGTAGTTCATGGGGCGCTTGGCGATGAGGCGCGCTTTGAGCATGGAGCGCAGGTTAGAGAAAACGAGATCCTGAAAACGCTGCTCGCGGACATCGTCAAACAATAGCGAGCGGACCATGTCGGTGGATAGCGGGACGACGTTGTGGCGCTTGAACCAGGAACTCTTGCCGGAACCGGGGAGTCCGATTGCGAGCACGACGATGCCTTTCGGCGGACGAACTGCGGCGGCAGGCACGGCGGCGGGAACGCGCGGGGCTCGCGGCGCAGCTTGCGTTTCGGGCTCGGCAGTTTCGAGAACGGCTGATTCGGGGGCGGATTCCTCGGAGGCTTCCGGGCCGGACTCGGAGCCTGGCCGTTCTGGGATGATGCCTTTCGCGGCGGCGGGAGTGAAGGCCTGGGCGACGGCTTGTTCGCGGCCGCGTCCGCCACGTCCGCGGCCACCGCGGCGACGACGGGGGCGCCCACGAGGGGCATCAGAGCTGGCGACCGGCTGGCGCGAAGGCACGGAGGCGTCGGTGACTTCTTCGCGGGGTTGGGCGTCAAACTCTGGTGCGGATGGCGCTTCGACTTCGTCGACCGGATGACTCGACTCGGCGTGGGCTGATTCTCGATAGCTGGACTCGGGGACAAGCGGGGCCTGCTCGGCATCGAAATAGGCGGGCTGAAGTGGCGGAGGCGCCGGCTCGGCTCCCTGCTCGGGAGTTTTTTTCTTGCGGCGCTGTAGTCGATCTTTCATCCATTTACGCATGTTCAGGCTTGTAACACATATTACGGGACGGGGCAATCGGCGGTCGCGCTGGCGTACCAGAGACGATAGGGGAGGAGTCGAAACGGGACTTTCCGAACGACTTTTTCGGATTGCTCTTTTAGAATGGAGCGATGCCGAGCCAGATTCCCGCAACGATTCAAGGGCAGAAATATATTTCGCTGACTACGTTTCGCAAAACTGGAGTGGGGGTCGCGACCGCCGTGTGGTTTGGAGAAGATGCGGGCAAGCTCTACGTGATGACGCGCAGCGATATGGGGAAGACCAAACGGATTCGGAATAATCCTCAAGTGCGCGTGGCGCCGTGCACGATTCGTGGGACGGTGACGGGAGCGGAGGTTGCCGCGACGGCGCGCATTTTGCCGGCGGAGGAGCAGGGTCGGGGGCGGGCGGCGCTTAAGCGGAAGTATTGGGCGGTGCGGATTCCGTGGGTGTGGTGGCGGACAGATACGTATATCGAGTTGAGTTTCGGGTGAGTGCGCAAAATCATTTCAGCCGTCCCATCCGAGACGCGATTCCCTCCGCCAATCGAGCTACCCGCCAGTAGAACTGGCGGGTTATTTTCAGTGGTCCTCCCGCAGCCGGGCTTGCGGGTCCTGTGACGGATACAGCCTAATTGTCATTCCTTCGTATGCCATGACATTATGGTATATTTGTGTCATACACAGGGAGGCTTGACATGGATGTCGAAGCGCGGTTGCGGATCAATGAGAATGGGCGAGTAGTGATTCCCGCTTCGTTTCGCAAGGCGCTCGGAATCGGTCCCGGCGACGAAGTCCTGCTGCGGCTGGAGGACGACGAACTGCGGATTACGACCATGAAACATCGCATCGCGCGCGCGCAGCGGCACGCGCGGAAGTATGTGAAGCGCGGCGTCTCCCTGGTTGACGAACTGCTTGCCGAGCGGCGCGAGGCTGCTAAGCGTGAATAAGGTCGTTGTGGATTCTTCGGTCCTGCTCGCGGTAATTCATCAGGAACGGGGATCTGAAACCATCACGCCTGAGTTTTTGACGCGGGCCATTATCAGCACGGTCAATCTGGCTGAGGTGCACAGCAAGTTGGTGAGTTCGGGATGGCCCTCCGACGACGCGTGGGCGGATGCGACGGGTTCGGTCCGGGAAGTGATCCCCTTCACCGCCGAGCACGCCCGGGCTGCGGGCAATTTGATCGCCCAGACTCACGCCCTTGGTTTATCGCTCGGTGATCGCGCCTGCCTGGCGCTCGGCATCGCTCTGCGAGTGCCGGTTTACACTGCCGATCGGTCGTGGAAGAGTCTTAAGTTAGGGATTCGGATCCACACTATTCGGTGAACGGGCCAATTGGAATAGCGTCGGCGCTACCGTACAAATCGGTTACAGGCCCGACGCGCGCGAAGTGGGGCGATCCGAATTCGGAATTTCGGAATCATCCGGATGGACGTTGTGGCGGACGTCGGCGCCCTGCACCCAGAAGATGACGTCTTCGGCGATGTTGGTGGCGTGGTCGGCGACGCGTTCCAGATTGCGAGCCACCAGCAGCGCATCGAGAGCCTGGCGCACGATTTCCGGACGGTCGTTCATGGTCTTGACCAGTTGGATAAAGGCGTCGTCGCGCATGCGGTCGATCACGTTGTCCATTTCTAGAACGGCCTGCGCCAGTTCAGCCTTGCCTTCGATGAAGGATTCCAGCGAGCGGCGCACCATTGCGCTGACCGCCGTGCCCATGCGGGCAATATCGACCGGGAGCTCCGCGGCGGGAAGTTCGACCATGTCCATGACGCGCTCGGCGATGTTGACGGCCTGATCGCCCACGCGCTCGAGATCAGAATTAATCTTGGTGACGGCGAGAATGAAGCGCAGGTCGACGGCCATGGGCTGCTGCATGGCGAGCAGATCGAACGCGGCTTCGTCGATTTCGCGCTCGGCCGTATTGATCATGCTCTCGCCTTCCAGCACCATCTGGCAGCGGGTCAAGTCACGCTCTACGTAAGCCTGGCGGGCGCGATCCACCGCCTGCTCCGCGAGGCCTCCCATGCGAAGCAACCGCTGCCGCAGATCATCGAGCCCTTGCTGAAAACGCGTACGCATGATCCGAACCTTTCGTTAATAGAGTTTCTTTGTCATCCCGAGCAAGCGCTTTTTGCGCAGCGAGAGCCTGCCCTGAGCGAAGTCGAAGGGGATCTGGGCGAGCCGCGCGGTGCGTCGCGCTTTTTGCGACGCAATAATCGCGCGTTTGGTTCGCTTCCTTATGAAACTGAGCCGCTACCCAGCGACGCGTCTTCCGCCCCTTCGGGGCTCGTTCTCTTTTTAGCCTTGGCACACAACCGAGGCTTTCCGCAATTCTTATCCAAATCTTCCAGTGATATAGTCTTCCGTTTTCTTATCCGACGGCTTGGTAAAAATTTTCTCCGTCTTGTCGAACTCAATCAGCTTGCCCAGCAGAAAGAATCCGGTGAACTCGGCCACCCGCGCGGCCTGCTGCATGTTGTGAGTCACAATTACGATGGTATACCGTTCTTTGAGTTGAAAGATCAACTCTTCAATCTTTCCGGTTGAAATCGGATCCAAAGCAGAACACGGCTCGTCCATCAACAGCACTTCTGGTTCGACCGCCAGGGCGCGCGCGATGCACAAGCGCTGCTGCTGGCCGCCAGAGAGGCTGGCGCCGGACTTCTTGTGAACGTTGTCTTTTACTTCATCCCACAGCGCCGAGACCTCGAGCGAGTGCTGCACAATCTCGTCAAGTTTGCGGCGGTCGTGGAATCCGTTGAGCTTCAGTCCCGACGCCACGTTGTCATAGATCGACATGGTCGGAAACGGATTCGCCTTCTGAAACACCATCCCAACGCGGCGCCGGAGCTGGGTGGCCGAGGTTCCGTTGTAGGCGTCGATTTCGCCGATCCGCACCTTGCCCTCGACGCGGGCTTCGGGAATGGTCTCGTGCATGCGATTGATGCAGCGGATAAACGTCGACTTGCCGCAGCCCGACGGACCAATCAGCGCGGTGGCATGATTGGCCGCCACCTTCAGATTGATGTCGTACAAGGCCTGCCCTTTGCCGTACCAGGCATTAAGGTTCTCGACCTGGATTCCAACGCCCATAAATTATGCCGCTCCAAACGTACCACGGCGGACGGCGAAGCGAACCGCCGAGACGGACGTGACAATGAGAATAATGAGCACGAAGGCCCCCGCCCAGGCCTGACGGTGCAAGTCGTCATAAGGCGTATTGGCGTAATTGTAAATCTGCAGGGGCAAGGCCGCTGTGGGCTGGTCGATTCGCAGATTCCAGAATTGATTGCCCAGGGTCGTAAACAATAGAGGTGCGGTTTCTCCGGCAACGCGGGCGAAGGCCAGCATCACTCCCGTGATCACTCCGGAAGTCGCGGTGCGCAAGGTAATGGAAAGCGTGGTTCGCCAGCGCGGCACGCCCAGCCCGTAAGCCGCTTCCCGCAAGGCCTGCGGAACCAGAAGCAGCATTTCTTCCGTAGTGCGGGTGATGGTCGGCACCATCATGATCGCCAGCGCCACGCCACCGGCAGCCGCCGAGAATCCCCGACTGCGAACCAGAATGGACCAGGCCACGATACCGATCACGATGGACGGCACTCCATTCAGCACATCCGCGGTAAAGCGAATGGCGCTGCCGAACCGATTGCGTCCAAACTCGGCCAGATAGATGCCCGCCCCAATCCCGAATGGCACACCGATGACGCTGGCAATTCCCAGGATCACAGCCGATCCGACAATGGCATTGGCCATGCCGCCGCCTGCTTCTCCCACGGGTTTCGGGGTTTGCGTGAGGAAGGCCCAGTTGATCGAGCCTGCGCCGCGGTACACCAGGTAGCCAAAGATGGCGACCAGCGGTACCAACACCAGCACCACAGTCAGGATCGCCACGCCAGTCATCAGGTGATCGGTAATACGGCGCCGCCAACTAATCCGCGGAACTGTTTGTTGAAGCGAAGCGCCGGTGACGGCTTCAGGCATGTCCCCTCGCAGACTGGCCGCGGGTTACGGTCCACACCAGTAGTTGTGCCAGCGCGTTTACGATGATTGTGACCACGAACAAGGCAAGGCCGATTTCGACCAAAGCGGACAGGTAGGTGTCGCCGGTGGCCTCACTGAACTCGTTGGCCAGCACGCTGGCCATGGTGTAACCGGGCGCGAACAACGACTTCGCAATCTCCGGACGGTTTCCGATCACCATGGTGACGGCCATGGTTTCTCCGAGGGCCCGTCCTAATCCCAGAATGATTCCACCGACAATTCCGGCGCGCGCATTGCGCAGTACGCCCACCCGGATCATCTCCCAGCGGGTTGCGCCCAAAGCCAGCACGCCCTCGCGCTGATGCTGCGGCACAACCTGCAGCACTTCGCGGGTGATCGAAGAAATGATGGGCACAATCATGATGGCCAGGATGATCCCGGCGGCCAGCATGCCGTATCCGAACGGTGGGCCATCAAACAGCCCGGTCCAGCCCAAGGTTTTCGCCAGGAACGGCTGGCCATATTGGCTCAGCAGCGGTACGAGTACAAAGATCGCCCACAAGCCGTAAACCACGCTCGGAATCGCAGCCAGCAATTCCACGAAAAACGAGAGCGGTCCGCGCAACACCTTGGGACACATCTCGGTGGTAAACACCGCCACTCCCACGGAAAGCGGGACGGCGATGATCAGCGCCAACAGCGACGAAACCAGCGTGCCGTAGATGAAGGGCAAGGCCCCGAACAATTCTTGCACGGGATCCCAGTCGCTGCCCGCGAAGAATTTGAAACCAAACGCATGCCAGGAAAGTTTCGATGCCGAGATCAACTGGTAGACGATGAGGACCAGCAACCCGAGTACGGCCAAGCCGCACAGGGTCATGGCAGACTTGAAAATGCGGTCGGGAAGTTCCCCAGTGGAGGCGGGCAGCAGAGGCGCTGCCCCGCGCCCGGGTCTCGATGTAACCTTCGTCCCTTCAACGGCTTGCGGTCCGGGCATATCAGGCCGTGGTAAAGCTGGGTTGGCCATGCGTCTTAACCGTAGCAGACAGTTGTTACAAAGGTGTTAAAATCGGGGAAGCTTTTTCCGCTGTCGTGGGTCATCGGTCGGCCCGGAATTCCTGAAGCTGCTGCTGTCGGCAAGATCATGCGTTTTTAGGTTCGCGCAACACTGAGTCTCTCCCGGTGCCAGGTTTTGTTTCGTTATGTCCATCGCGCCCGAACGTCGCCAGCTTGTATTCCAGAAGATGGATCGTGCCCTGCTGCAACTCTCCTCAGGACAGCAGGCGGAGCGCGTTCATCGCTTCCGCATCACGAACCGCCGTCTGCAAACCCTGCTTGAACAAGTCATTCCTGATCGAGACCACCATCAGAAAAAACTTCTGAAGATGCTGGACCGGATTCGAAAGCGCGCCGGCAAAGTGCGCGACCTCGACGTTCAACTGGCAGCCCTGCGCAGCCTGAAAGTTCCCCAGGAACCGCGCCGTAAGACGCTGCTGATGCACCGGCTGATCGAGCTTCGCGTAAAGCATGAAAGAAAGCTCCGAAAGATACTGAATAAAGAAACGCTCCACGAGATCCGGAAGCGGCTGAAACGAGCTTCCCATGACGTGAAGCTTGAGTCGGGCGGAGATGCTCTGGCGGCAGCGCGAACCATGCTGGCGCAGGTGGTTCGTCCGGCGGGCCCGGTCACCGAAGACCTGCTTCATCAGTACCGCATCGTAGTGAAGCGGGCACGCTATGCGGCCGAGTTCGCCCCGAAATCCGCCGAGTCCGCGCAATTTATCGCGCAACTCAAGCGGCTGCAGGACGCGATCGGAAATTGGCACGACTGGCTGACTCTGACCAACACAGCGGCCAAACGCCTGGGCGACGTCAACCAATCGCCGCTGGTGGCTGCGCTGCACAACGTGACCAGAAGCAGATTTCGTCAGGCGGTCGCCGCACTCTCGGCTTCGCCGTCAATTCTAACTTCGCCTGGACCGGTCGCGGTCTCTTCGGAAAAAGTGAGCGCGAAGAGTTCCCCGAAGGCGAAGCGGATCGAGACCGCCGCGTAGATTCTCCGCACTCAACCAAGAGCTTGAACCACGAAGGGCGCGAAGCTACACGAAGACTTCGCTTGCTTACGTTTCCTTAGTGATCCTTCGTGCCCTTCGTGGTGAAGATCTTCGGTAGTGGTGCAGTTTGAAATCCACATGAATAGCAGTTGGCGTTAAACTGTTTCCATGAACCGAGCAGATAAGACCTCAAGAACCCTCGCCGCTCCTAAAGTTATTCGTCTACGCGAACGCGCGCGCGCCCTGAAAGCCCAAGCCGAAGGCTTACTGAAGAAGGCAGACGCTTTACAGGCAGAGGCCGAGCGCGCCGAGTCCGGCCAGCTTCAAAAGAAAAATCCGCGCGAGGACTTAAGCCAAGCCGCTGCTAGGATCGTGAGAGAAGCGACTGAGGATCAATAAAGCTCCCCTTGTGCATTGCTAGTCTCCGGCAGAGCACCACTACCAGATCATCAATCTCCGGTGACGATCCCGCCCCTTCCATGTAAACTGCTGAGACTTCCCCATGCCCACGTTTGCCGCTGTTGATATCGGTTCGAACTCCGTCCGCCTGAAGATTGCGCGCCTGCAAGGCGGACGCCTTCGCGCCTTGCACGAAGACCGTGAAGTCACGCGCCTCGGCGAGGGCGTATTTGGTTCCGGATTCCTCACTCCCGAGTCCATGGCCGAGACGGTGAAAGTTCTGCGCCGGTTTCACCGGGCCGCGCAACAAATCGTGACCGACAACGTGCGCGTAGTTGCCACCAGCGCCCTGCGGGATGCCCGCAACTCGCAGGCGTTTCTGGAGTGGGTGCGTTCGGCGACCGGCTGGCGAGTCGAGATCGTCTCCGGAGTTGAAGAAGCGCGCCTGATTCACCTGGGACTGGTATCGAGCCCGCGCGTGGATCGCACCCCGACGCTGATGATGGATCTGGGCGGCGGCAGTTGCGAACTCACGGTCACGCAAGGCGGACACATCCGCGACGCAGTGAGTCTGCCTCTCGGTGCGGTTCGCCTGACCAATGAATTTCTGGAGCACGATCCCACACGCAAAGGCGAACTGAAGCGTCTGCGCGGCTTCGTGGCCCGCGAAGTAAATCGCATCACCGCACGGATCGCCAGCGCCAAGGTGAAAAACGTGATCGCCACGTCTGGGACGGCGGCGGCGCTGGCTGAGGTCGCCAGCCACTTGCGGCGCGGGGCTGGCCGGAAGCGACTGGTGGTATCACGCACCGAAATGAGTCGCATTGCTAAAAGACTCGCTCGCCTGCCGGTGGGGGAACGCCGCAAAATTGAAGGCATCGGGCCGCGGCGGGCGGAGATCATCGTCGCCGGCGCCGCGGTCTATCACGAATTGCTGGAGCGGCTTCATCTGAAAGGATTCCGCTATTCGCCGCTCGGCCTGCGCGACGGAATTCTCGCGCAGATGGCCGCCGACTACGACCGCAGCACCCGCTCCGGCCGGCAGATCGAATCGGAACGCTGGGAATCGATTCTGAAAGCGGTCGACCATTACCGCGTCGACCGCAAGCACGCCCTGGATGTCCGCGATGCGGCCACGCTCTTGTTCACCACCCTGCGCTCTCTGCATCGCCTGCCGCCCGAATACGGCGAGTGGCTGGCGGCGGCGGCGATGCTTTACGAGGTCGGCGACTACGTGAACCGGAACGGCCGTCACCGTCACACGCACTACATTATTTCGAACTCTGAAATTCTGGGCTACACGCCGCAGCAGCGACGCCTGATCGCGGCCATTGCGCGCTATCTGGGAAAATCGAGTCCCACCATGGAAGATGGTCCCATGAAAATGGTGGATCCTGCGGATCGCGCCAACGTGCAGAAGGCGATTCTGTTGCTCCGGCTGGCGCGCGCGTTGAATCTAGGACGTAGCCGGGCTGTCGAAAAAGTGCGGGTCGGCCTGCGCTCGGCGGAAGTGAAACTGACGCTCGTCCCGCGGCGGCGCATGGGAGTCGATCTGGAACTGTGGGCGATCGAAAAAGAGTGCGACTATTTCCGGGAAGTATTCGGGCGGGAACTTTCCACCGCCGTGTCGTAGAGAGTGCGCAGGAGTTTCGGAGTGACGCACCAGTGCAGGCTGCCCGAAGTGCGGCGCGTCTCTACTTTCGCCACCGCTCCTTTCTTGAGTTCGATCGATGCCTCGCAGCCCGAATCGCTGATGATTGCTCCCAGGAACTGGCTGAGGTTGGGATTATGTCCGACCACAAGAATCGCTTCCTGGCGGACATATTTTCCCAGGAGTTTACGGAAGTCGGCAAGTCCGGCCTCCGGTCTCAATCCGGCGTCGATCTGTAATTTGCCCTCGTAGCCCAACTCGTTGCCCACCAGCGACGCGGTCTGGGTGCAGCGCTTCAGCGGGCTGGAGACGATCGCGTCCACCTGAACGTCGAGCGCCGCGAGGGCGCGTCCGATATATCCGCACTGCTCAATTCCCTCTTTGTCGAGGGCGCGCTTCTCGTCTTTTTTCGGGTTGACGAAATGTTCACCCGCGCTGGCGTGGCGAAGAAAATAGAGGATCATCTTGGATTATCGTTCCTTTTCCGCCACCACTCTACTCTTTCTCACGGAAACCGGTGCGGGAAGAACAGCGGGCGACTTACCCTCCGCTACGCCAATTAGAAAATCCTGTGCGCTGAAGGCCGCGGCGCCCGTCGGTGGACGCCGGTTGCGCGCCCCGTGCACGGGTTGCCACGCCCGGATGTAAGTCGCGTCTTTCAGCAGAATTCGCGCCTTGCGGTTGTCGGCCAGATAGGCATCGAGAATTTCATGCCGCACCCGTTCCCGCAGCATTTCATCGCGCAGGGGAACCAGCACTTCGACGCGCTCATAAAGGTTGCGCGGCATCCAGTCGGCGCTGCCCATATAAATTTCTTCTTCCCCGCCATTCGCAAAGTAAAAGATTCGGCTGTGCTCGAGGAATCGCCCCACAATGCTGCGTACACGAATGTTGTCGCTGACCCCGCGCACTCCCGGGCGCAGGGCGCAGATGCCGCGGACAATCAAGTCGATCTTCACTCCCGCCTGCGACGCGCGGTAGAGCGCCTGCACGATCGTCTTATCGAGCAAGGCGTTCATCTTCGCGATGATCTGAGCCTCTTTGCCCTTGCGGGCGTGCTCGGCCTCACGGTCGATCAGCCCAATCACTTTTTCCGCCAGATCGAGCGGCGCCACCAGAAGCGGGTCGTAGCTGGGATTCTCTGCATAGGCCGTGAGGAAGCTGAAAACATCGTGCACCGCGCGCGTGATCTCGGGATTCGCAGTAAACAAACTCAAATCGGTGTATATCCGCGCCGTGGTCGCGTTGTAGTTTCCGGTGCCGATATGCGCGTAGCTGCGGGTCACACCATCAGGATCGCGGCGCACCATCAACGACAGCTTGCAATGCGTCTTCAGTCCGACCAGACCGTGAAACACCTGCACGCCGGCATCTTCCATGTCACGCGCCCAGCGAATGTTCGAGGCCTCGTCGAAGCGCGCTTTCAACTCGACCACCGCCGTCACTTCCTTATTCGCCGCGGCAGCGATCAGCGAAGGCACAATCAGCGAGTGCTCGTTGGTGCGATACAGGGTCTGCTTGATGGAAAGAACCTTGTCGTCTTCGGCCGCCGACTCGATGAACGAAACCACCGCGTCGTAGGAATCAAACGGGTGATGCAGCAGGATGTCATGTCCCCGCAACTCCTCGAACAAGTCCTTCGACTTCGAAGTCAGGCGCAGCTCCCGCGGCGCAAACGGACGGTACTTCAGATCAGGCCGCTTCACCTGCTCGTAGACGTTGAACAGCCGCGAAAGATTCACCGGTCCGTTCACCGGAAAAACCTGCCAGGGGTCAAGTTCAAAAACAGTGCGCAAGCGATCGATAATCTCAGGATCGGCGTCGGCCTCGATTTCCATGCGCACGGCGTCGCCCTTGCGACGGTTATGCAATTCCGCGCGCACCGACTCCAGCAGGCTGCGAGCTTCTTCTTCGGCGAGATACAGATTGCTGTTGCGGGTCACGCGGAACGGCGCCGAGGAAACAACGTCATACCCGTGATACATGCGCACCGCGTGATGCGCAACGAGGTCCGCGAGGAAGATGAAGTCGTCTGTGCCCTCCGACGGCAACCGCACCAGCCGGGGCAGAGCCCGCGGAACCGACACCACACCCGTATAAGTAAGTGCCGAGCGCCGGCGCCGCCGCAACAGGAAACCCAGGCACAACGCCTTGTTGATGACTCGTGGAAACGGATGCGCCGGGTCGACGGTCACCGGGGTCAACAGCGGGTCGAGCTCCTTCTCGCAGTAGTCATCGACAAAGCGCAACGCCTCGGAATCGAGTTCGTGCAGCCCGAGAACGCGAATTCCATTCTCCGACAGCGCCGGACGCAGGCGGGCGTTCCAGCAGTCGTACTGTTCGTCGACAAATTCGTGGGTCAGCTTGTTCAGCACTTCGCGCTTTTCGGTGAGGGTCAGGCCATCGGGACCAGCCTCGTTGTAGCCGTCTTCAATCTGCTGCATCATGGCGGCGACGCGCACTTCGAAGAACTCATCCAGATTGCTGGCCGAGATGGCCAGAAACTTCAGGCGCTCCAGCAGCGGATTGCCCTCGTCCTCGGCCTCTTCGAGCACACGCCGGTTGAACGCGAGCCAGGAAGTGTCGCGATTGAGAAAATACTGAGGATTGTCGAGCGAGATACGAGCCATGGCGAACGCTTTACAGCTTTATTCCCAATGATGTGTTGTTCTCGACCGAATCCAGCTGGTGAACCCGCAACCAAACATACAGGAACATCAAGTATAAAGCATTCCGCGACACCGACGCAGTGCGTCGACTCAAGGCAGACTAGGCCCCTCACCAATGCACTTCCTGCTAAAGAAAAACCCGGCACCTGGACAGCGATTGCTCTGTCCAGGTGCCGGTATACGCGCGTCTTCCGACGCGGGGGGAAAGTTGCAACGCTTTACGGCAAGTAATAACGGAATGAGGTGAACAGCATGCCGTCGATTCCGTGGGGTTCGTTGGGTGTCCCAGTACCAGACCAGGCGTTGCGGGTTACGTAGGAGAACTGCGGGCCCCACTGCAGGCGGCCTTTGTTCACTTTCTCTCTGGAGCCGTCGTACAGCTTGAACCAGAACCCCGCGGTGCCTTCGATCAAGACTCGGGTGTCGGCGGTACAACCGGCGAGAGCGCCGGGAAGGAATCCGCCCGAACCGGGGCCGGTTTCGTTATAGCAGCCCCCGTTGCCGAAGAACGGCGATCCGTAACCGACGTACTTGCCGGTAACCGAGTCGTAGTCCCAGGTGCGGCCAGCGTACTCAGCTCCGGCGTTCAGGTAGATGTCCAGCTTTGGCCCGTGCCATTCCAGCGTACCCAGCCCTTGGTAGCTGCGAATGAGATCGAGGGTACCGTTGGGGTGAACCGATGCATCCGAGAGACCACCCGTACCGTAGCGGCCGATTCCGGTGCCACCAAAAGCATGCAATCCGAAATCGATGCGCTTGTTGGCGAACGACCAGCGAGCGTTGGCGCCGAAGCCGCCGCCGTTCTTCGAACTGTTGAAAGCGCCCGAAGCGTTGGCCAGGCCCGGCGTGGTGCTGGTGCCGCACAGCGTGGTCGAGGTTATGTCTTCGCAGGGGAAGATACGGTCGCGGAAGCGGTCATAGAGGCCGAAGATTTCGTAGTGTCCGAATCCGGGCTCGAAAACCAGCTTCACCACCACGTCGGGCGACGGGTTGAAGGAGTAGTTGGCTGCCGCGCTGCAAGTAGTTGTGGCTGCTCCGGTGGTGCCATTGATGCTAGTGCTGCAGGCAGTGACCCCCGAATTGTAGAGCCCGCCGCCGGTTCCCGGCGAGCCGATCAGGAAATTGGAGGCGTTATTGTGGCTAGTGATCGTAGCCTGCGGGTTTTCGATGGCAGCCGCCAGCCAGACCTTGTTGCCGAAGTTCTGCGCGATGCGCAGACCGTATTGCCGCGCCCAGCTGAAGCCGATGGTGTACTGCGCATCGATCGTCATGGGAAGGGCTTCGGACCGGTTATCCACGCCATGCTTGGTTTCGGTCACCAGACTCCACATCTGGCCGCCGGTAACTGAGAAACCGTTATCCAGCGCAGCTTGTCCCCAGGCTTGCCGCTGCCGAAGAGAGTAGCTGTTGCTCTGGTTGTTGTTGGAGGTTATGCCCGCCGAGAGGAAGTCCGATTCCACGTATCCGCTTAGCTTCGCGGCGGCGAGACGTCCTTCCGCCAGTAGGGAAATCCGAGACTGGCGTCCGGAACCGAAGAACTCTGACATGCTGCTGGCTGAAGCGCCGGGCATGGTCACAGAGTTGAAGGGAGTGTTGACATCGGAAGCCAAAGCCCGCGAGCGGCGCACAAATTCTGCCGCCAGAAAGCCGCCCGGGGAGACCGTGATTCCTTTGAAGTGAATCGCCGTCGGAGATTCCCCGGCGATCTTCTGGGTCTCCTGTAGAGCCACGACCGTGTTGGCCACATTGGCCTTCAGGTCGGTCACGTCTCCCTTTAGTTCGGTGACGCTCGCCTGCTGCTGCGAGGCCTGGGCCTGAGCCGCATCGGCTTTGGTGGAGGCGTCGCTGGCCGCGGTCTGGGCCTGTTGCACCACCTGGTCCTTGCGGTGCAGTTCATCCCGGAGCGCCTGGATCTGTTGCTGCTGCTCGGCGAGGGCCGCTGATTGCGCTGCGATCGCGTCCTTCAGGGATTGCACATCGGCCGCCGTGATGGTCGCGGCCGCAGGTTTCGCCTTCTTCGCTTTAGACTCTGGTTTAGGCTCGGTAGTGGTTTGCCCGACCAGTCCGGTCGCCAGAAAAAGAATTGCGCACACTTTCCACGCAGACTTCATTGTTCTCTCCTTTTTTGAACTGCGATGAGTAAAAATATCTCGTGATTGCGGCGGTCCTATTTGACTTGCTTGATCGCTTCCTTCACTTTGGCCACCACGCTATCCGGCAACGGGGCGTAGGACAGCGCAGAGGTCATCTTCTGGCCGTCGGTCACCATCCAGTTCAGAAAGTCAGACAGCATCTTGCCTTTGGCCGCGTCCTTGGACTGGGCCGGAATCAGCAGCCAGGTAAAACTGGAAATGGGATAGGCATCCTTGCCCGGAGCATTGGTGATGGAAACACGGAAGTCAGCCGGCATCTTCGGAGCCGAAGCAGCCGCCGCGGTTACGCCCTCCAGAGTCGCCTTCACGAAGACGCCAGACGAATTCCGCACGCTGCCGTAGGTAATATTGTTCTGCACGGCGTAGATCAACTCGACGTATCCGATCGAACCCGGCAACTGGCGGATCAATCCCGCGACGCCTTCGTTGTGCGGGCCGCCCATCCCGATCGGCCATTTCACTGACGTATCGCTGCCCACCTGGCTCTTCCAGTCCGGACTGACTTTGGAAAGATAGTCGGTCCAGATAAAGGTCGTGCCGCTGCCATCGGTTCGGTGAACCACGATGATGGCCTTGTCGGGAAAATTCACTCCCGGATTTACCGAGGTGATCGCCTTGTCGTTCCATTTGGTGACCCGGCCCAGGAAAATTTCCGCCAGGGCCTCGGGCGTGAACTTCACTTCCCCGCTCACTCCCGGGATGTTGTACGCCGGTACCACTGCGCCCAACACCGTCGGAATATTCAGGATCTTCGTTTTCGCTTCCTGCAACTGCTTGTCGGTCATGGGCATATCGCTGGCGCCAAAATCGACCGTACCGGAGGTCAGCTGGCGAATTCCGCCGCCGCTGCCGATTGGCTGGTAATTGACCTGAACATCCTTATGCAACTTGCCGTACTCGCTGAACCACTTCGAATAAATCGGGTTAGGAAACGTGGCGCCTGCTCCGTTCAGCGTGGTCTGACCCAGCACCGGCATCGCCAGAAGGACACACACCAACAGCACAATTTTGCGCATCACTCTTGAATTCCTCCTCGGATTATCTGTCCCCGTTCTATCGGCGCTGTGTTACAGGACGGTTACAAACGGGTGAATTTCTGATGAATGACCCAGGCGGATCGAGAGGCAAGACTGTGGAAAAGTTGGCTGGGAATGAGCCTCGGCGGGAGCGTGTTTAGTGCGCCGACTGCAGCCGCGCAATCTCGCGGGGAAACAGCGCATTTCCCGGGAAGTCGTGCTGCAAACCGGCGAGCAACCGCAGAGCTCGGGGCTTGTCTTTCTCCCGCACGTAGGCGATGGCCAGCAGGATTCGTGCAAACGGGGCGAGATAGTGTCCGTGGTCGGCAGTCGTCTGCAGGTCGGCGAGCCCGGCTTTCTTGTCCGACGGCAAGCCTCCCATTCGGAGGATCCAGCGCAGCGGAGCGATCAGGCTACCGACGATGTACTTGGTAAATCCCGTAGCCAGCAGCGCATCGTAACAATCCGGGCAAACCGCCAGCAACTGCTGCGCCTGGGAAGTAGCCTCCTTGGTGAAGCGCACCGACGCCAGGTTGCGTTTCTCGATCAGGGACGCGTAGTCGGCCTGCAGCCCGGACGACATGGTCAGAGCAAAGAGCCCATCGCGATCTTTGGGGTCTTTCGCCAGGCGGGCATGGGCGAGCTTCTCCGCTCGCTCAATCGCCCCCTGAAATTTCTTCCGGACCTCAGGATCAGGCGTCTGTTTCGGGCGGTCAACGAATGCGTCGTCGTTCTCAAAGAATTGCGCCTCCAGCACTCCCAGCCGGTTGAATTCGGAGAACAGAAAGCCGGCCGCTTCGCTGACCGGTCCCACGGGATCGTCGGGATGCAGTTGCTCCCAAGCGGCGAAATCCCTTTGGGCTCCCGTGAAGTCGAGGTTGTAGAGTCCGGTGAAGCCGTGCTCAAGCGGAGTAACGAGGACTATTCGGGGAAGATCCGCGGCCGTTGCCGCCAGGCACAGAGCGCAAACCATCCCCAAGGCTGCTACTATTCTCCACGCCCGGGCATCGAATCTGCTGATCATGGGTTGTACCCGTTCTATTATCCGCGATCTCTAATTAGTTACAACTTACGTTAGTCAGGGCTGCTGACTATTTTGATGACATTTGCCTTAGAAGCGAACACTCCGGCTTGTAAAACGTTTGTCTCTAATGCGAGGGATGGATCCTCGCCTGGGAAAGAACGGCCCGGAAAATCGTTGAGGAAAGCTCGTCCATGAATGATTCCATCACAGGTTATGCTCCGGGCTGGCCCGGTATTCCTCCGCGTTGGACCTCGAGTGCCAAATCCGGTGTGGGTACGGCCCTCAACCAGCACAGCAAAGTCTGGTTCACGCTGAGTCACGGCATCCTGAACGAAGTTTACTTTCCCCGCGTCGACCAGGCGTGTACCCGCGACATGGGATTCATTGTCACCAGCGGCCACGATTTTTTCTCCGAAGAGAAGCGCGACTGCACGTTTGAAAACCGCCCTTTTGAACCCGGCATCCCGGTCTTTGAACTGATTAATACCTCCAACAGCGGGCGCTACCGTATCTACAAGGAAGTCCTGACCGACCCTTACCGGAATGCGGTTCTGCAGAAGGTTCGCTTCGAGCCGTTGCAGGGGCAACTCTCCGACTACCATCTGTACGCTCTGCTCTCGCCGCACCTGGAGAACTTTGGAAACGGCAACACTGGCTGGATAGGCGACTATAAGGGCTACCCGATGTTTTTCGCCCAGCACGGTGGTACGACCTTGGCGCTGGCGTCCTCTGCCCCGTGGAAGAAAGCATCCGTGGGATTTGTCGGCACATCCGACGGCTGGCAGGATCTCTCGCAGCACTTTGAGATGGAGTGGGAATACACCCGCGCCGAGAACGGCAACATTGCTCTCACCGGAGAGATCGATCTCGCCGCCTGCAATGGTGAGTTCGTCCTTGCCCTCGGCTTCGGCTCCATCTGGTCCGAGGCCGGACAACACGCTCGGTCCACGCTGTTCGAGGACTACGCCGAGAACCGCCGGCACTACGTCGCCCAGTGGAGGGACTGGCAAACCAAATTGCTGAAGCTCGACGACCCGCTGCGGCAAAACGATTTGTATCGCACCTCAATGTCGGTGCTGCGCGCCCACGAGTCGAAAGATTTTCTAGGCGGCATCATCGCCAGCCTCTCGATTCCCTGGGGATTCAACAAAGGCGACGAAGACCTGGGCGGATATCACCTGGTCTGGCCGCGCGATCTCGTCGAAACTGCCGGAGCACTACTGGCCGCAGGCGCGGTCACGGACGCGGTCCGCGTGCTGCGCTACCTTGAAACCACGCAGGAAGCCGCCGGCAATTGGGCGCAAAACTTATGGCTCGACGGACGGCCCTACTGGGGCGGCGTCCAGATGGACGAAACCGCGTTCCCCATTCTGCTGCTCGATCTGCTGCGCCGCGAAGCACCCGATTCTCTCGGCAAACTCGAGCGCTGGTGGCCCATGGTGCGCAACGCCGTCAGCTTCATTCTGCGCAATGGTCCTGTGACGCAACAAGACCGCTGGGAAGAAGATGCGGGCTACTCGCCGTTCACGCTGGCCGCAGAAATTTCCGCGCTCCTGGCCGCGGCCGACATTGCGGAACTCACCGGCCACGCCGATCAGGCCCCCACCATGCGCGATACGGCCGACGCCTGGAACGACAACATCGAGCGCTGGGTGTATGCTACCGGCGGCGATCTCGCGCAGCAGCTCGGCATTGAGGGCTACTACGTGCGCATCGCCCCGCCTGACACCGATATCGCCGGGGCCGCGTCACCCACTCAAGGCTTCGTTCCCATCAAGAACCGTCCGCCGGGTCAAGACGGCGGTCAGGATGGCGAGCGCGCCTATCACATCATCAGCCCCGACGCGCTGGCGCTGGTGCGCTTCGGCCTGAGAGCAGCCGACGATCCGCGGATCCTGAATACGCTGCGCGCCATCGACGCTCTGCTGTCGGTCGAATTGCCCCAGGGCCCGTGCTGGTATCGCTACAACGGCGACGGCTACGGCGAACACAAAGATGGCTCCGCCTTCGACGGAACCGGCATCGGCCGCCCCTGGCCTCTGCTCGCGGGAGAGCGCGGTCATTACGCTCTGGCTGGAGGCCATCGCGACGAAGCCGAGGCTCTGCTCAGCGTGATCGAAAATTCGACCATGGGACACGGCCGCCTGCTTCCCGAACAAGTCTGGGACGGCGCCGACATTCCCGCCCTCGAGCTTTTCCGCGGCAAGCCCACCGGCTCCGCCTGCCCGCTGGTCTGGGCACACTCCGAATACGTAAAGCTGCGCCGCTCGATTCGCGACAACAAGATTTTCGACCAACCACCGCAGACGGTTAAACGCTATTTAGTTGATAAACATGTGCGGCAGATCATCGGGTGGAGGTTTAATAATAAAACGCGCTCCATCCCCCGCAACAAAACGCTCCGCCTTGTGCTCTTAAATCCCGCCAGGGTGCACTGGAGCGTCGACGGGTGGAACACATCGCATGACACCGACACCCGCGACACCGGCCTCGGCATCTACACCCTCGATCTGCCGACCGCGTCGCTGCCGGGCGGAGCACAGGCCACCTTCACGTTTTTCTGGCCCGAGGAGAATCGCTGGGAGGGCACGGACTTCACTGTGAGGGTGGAGTAGGGCTGCGCAGGTCGGAATCGCCCGCATGGTGATACCTTACAGAACGCATACAAGGCCTATCTAGGGGAGAAAAGCGGAGAAAATAATATATCCGAATCCAACCATCGATGCGAGAAGGAATGCAAGCGACGCGATGGCCCGAGGGTTCTTGAAATATTGGCGGATGGGTTCCCCTTCTCGTCTGGGGACATTCATCAGCCAATACATGCCGAAACAGAGCCACGCTACCCATTCGAATTGGAAGAAGTGCTTGCGTGCGTCCAGAGCTGCGTCCACGAACATCAGGGAGGATAAGCCGATTCGTATCCAAAGCGGCCAAACAAAACGGGGTCTGGACGAAATGGCTTCTTGCATGGAACCTCCAATTGCCGAGAATTATAGCGCTCCTGGGTTCGGCTTTGCTGTGGACTTGACTGGATATAGTGATATCACTATAATGGGTTCGCTGTGATCGATGACCCTCCGCTCAAGCCGGTAATCTGGGTCGGCACAAGTCTTAATGATCTTCGTGAGTTCCCGGCGCCGGTTCAGGACCACATGGGATATGCACTATACGTTGCCCAAAGCGGAGGCAAGCATCCCGACTCGAAGGTCTTGAGCGGCTTTGGCGGTGCAGGTGTGCTGGAAGTAATCAAGGACCATCGAGGTGACACCTTCCGGGCGGTGTACACCCTAAAACATGCGGGGAGGGTTTTTGTCCTCCACGCTTTCCAGAAGAAGTCGAAGGGCGGGCGGAAAACGCCCCGCAGGGAGATCGAACTGATCAAGCAGCGGCTGCGCGAGGCCGAACAGATTGCACGAGGGGGGAAGCAATGAGCGCCAAGAAACGATACCAGACCGGAAGCCGCAACGTCTTCAAGGACATCGGCGTACCCAATGCCGAAGAGCATTTCGTCAAAGCGCAGCTTGTATTCAGGATTGACACGATCCTGAAGAAACGCGGCCTCAAACAGGTCGAAGCGGCTGACTTGTTCGGAGTCCGCCAGCCCGATGTATCGAAGATGCTGCGCGGCGACTTCCGCCAGTTCTCCGTGGAACGCCTGCTGCGCTTCCTGGTGGCTCTGGATCACGATGTGCAAATCGTGGTGAAACCGCATCGGAATCGGAACGAGGCGGCGGCCATGCAGGTGGTTTGAGACTTACGGGCGATGTCTGAACGGTGCGTCAGAGAGACCGTTTTCGCCGCCGCTTATTTCCACCGATCTCCGCGCTTCAGCACATACTGCGCGAACACGTAGCGCCAGGGGATCATGGGGATAAAAATAACCGCGATCATGACGGCCTTTATATCTTCCGCCATCGCTGCCGTGATCTGGTGAGTGGACCACAGCGGCATCGCAAAGGCGATGAGGTAGATCGCCTTCCACGTCAACTCGAACAACAATATCGGCAACATTTGCAGCGGATATCGCAGCCCCAACGCCGCCATCGCACCCAGGCCGGCCAGCAACGCGATTCGCACTCCGCCCGTGACCGCCAACTCGCTGCTGTGGTGAAAAACAGCGGGCCACACGAAGACGGCGAGCCCTCCGGCCATCACCAGATACGCGGCGCGCAAGGTGTACAGGCGAAACAGCGAAACCTCGGGTGTGGTGGCAGGTGATGTCACAATTCCGCCTTACTGTTCTTACTGTTCCTCAACGCTGGTGTAGCACAACTCAACCACTGTGCAATCGTCGCTGAGTGGATTCCCCGCGCAGAATTCTGTCACTGAAGAAAAAATTCCTTCCAACGTGGGAGACTTGGCGGCAGCCGCTTCCAAGCGAGAGTCCTCGTAAAAATCCCCCATGGCGTTTTCCGCCTCGGTGACGCCGTCGGTCACCAGAATGAAGCGGTCGCCGGATTTCATCTGGCATCGAGCGCTTTCAAAAGTCGCGTCGGCGAGCAGCCCCACCGGAACATTGCCGTGCGGAGGACGCATCACTTCTCCCGCACACACCAACAGCGGCTGCACGTGGCCGCAATTTACATATTCCAGATCGCCATCGCGCCGCAAGCGCACCAGCAACACGGTCGCGTATTTCTCACCCACCAGTTTCTCGGTAAAGAAACGGTTGACCGCCACCACCACCTCGAGCAGCGGCACGCCTGCGCTCAGATGTGAATAGATCATCCCCTGCAGGGTGGAAGCCAACAGCGCCGCTGAAACTCCTTTGCCGCTGACGTCGGCCAACACCACGGCCAAGCCTTCCTTGGTATTCACCGCATCGAAGAAGTCTCCGCCAATTTCTTTACAAGACAGGTTCTTGCCGCGCAGCTTGGCAAACGGGACTTCAGGGATCTTCACCTGCATCAGCCGCTGCTGGATGCTGGCCGCGATGCTCAACTCCTGCTGGTAGCGCCGCGACTCTTCTTCGGCCTGCACCAGCCGGGCATTTTCAATCAAGGACGCCGCTTCCGTCGCGATCACATGCAGAATGTCTTTGCTCACGCCCGCAATATCGCGCGAGGCGAAGCGCGAATCGACGTACAGCACGCCCATTGCCTCGGGAGCAGTCGCGGCGTGCACGGGAGTTTGCGCGTCACGCGTCGACTGCACCACCATCTTACGCAAAGGAATACACACCACGGTTCGCAGATCATAGGCCACAACACTCTGACGACCTGCCAAATCGAGCGACTGGCTGGTATCGGTCTCCAGAAATTCGGAATTCGACCGCATCGATTCTTCCAGAATCGAGTGCGAAATCGTTTTGTCGTCGAGCAGGGGTTCCTGCTTGGAGTTGCGGCCGGCGGCCAGCCGCAGCTTGCCTTCTTCGTCTTTGAGAAAAACATAGGCGCGTTCGGCCCGCGTCAGTTTCAACGTGACGTCGAGCATGGTCATCAGAATCTCGTCGAGCACGCCGGTGGTATTCAGCTTGCGCGCGGCTTCCAGGAACAGCGTGAGCTTTTCCAGGTCGGTGGCTTCCTGTTTGATCTGAATGCCGGAAATCTGGCTAAGAAATTCCCGCGCCGTGTTGGACGTATTATGCGCCGGATTGAACAGGATGTAGGCCGAATCGCGCGCCCCAAACTCCAGGCGGTCGCCACGCTCCAGTTTCTGCCGCTGGATGCGCTCTCCGTTGACGAACGTCCCATGCTTGCTGCCCAGGTCGACCAGGAAAAATGCCTGCCCATCCTGCATGATCTGGGCATGGTCGCGCGAAACGCGCGGGTCGGCGATCACCAGATCTTTATCCACTTTCCGTCCCACCGTGAACGGAGTGCGGTTCAGAACGATGTTCTTCTGCTCACTGCCCTGCACGAACACCAGGGCGGGAAAGACCCCGGAGCCAGAGCTGTGATGACTGATTGCGTTCAGGGCCATGGATGATGATGATGAATAGTCGATCGTCGACAGCGGAGCAGCGCGCCCTTTGTCTTCGCCTGGAACGATCGGCAGCGCACCTTGCAGCCTGCAGCCAATTCTGCTGCTGCACCAGACTACTCTGCGGGCGCGGTGTCCCGCAAGGTACGAGGTTGGCTCATCGTGACAGGGATGCGCATCCAGGTATCCATCAGCGCCAATCCGAAGACAAAGACGGGCAGCATGTAGCTGGGATAAAACGGCAGTGTCCATAACCGCTGGATCGATTCCGGGATCAGCCACAGGGAGGCGAGACTCAGGCCAGCAGCAGCAATCCACGGCCACACCAGCAGCACTCCGCCGATGAATCGGGCCAGCCGGATCGCCGGCAAGACTGGTTCGCCGGAACTCGAACTCTGCCAGAGCGCCAGAATCGCGGGAGCCAGCAGCACTTGATTGTACAGGGCAGACATGGGGACAACGACGACGGTCAAGGCCAGCACCAAAGCGTAAGACCTTCCGAACGCAGCACTGGAAGCGGGTTCCAGGCGCAGGTTCCAGATGCAGACGACGCAGGCGCATACGCACAACACCGCCAGAGCCCACCCCGCGATGGGGCCAAACAGGAAAATCAGCACTGACTGATTGTGGGTATACTGGCGATACTGCCCAATCGCATCGACGAACATGCGGACCCACCCGGGGAGAACGAACGCCGCTCCCACGAGCAGTAGCAGCATCACCAACCCAAACCCGAATAAGAATCGCCGTCGCGAACGCCAATCGCTGACCGCCCACAGCAGCAGCCATAGCACGAGCGGCCAAGCCAGTTGCGGTTTGATGGTCGCCAGCGCCAGCAATCCTCCGGCGAGGAAGAGCCATCCGCCGGCTAGACACGCTCCGCAGGCAGCCAGCAATCCGGCCACCAACAAGCTCAACTGTTGCAGCTTGATCCCCTGCACCATCGGCAGCCAGCCCAACATCAGGACCATGAGAATCAGCATCGAGCGAAACGATGTCCGCCAGCGCAGAACTCGAAGCCAGAGCAGGACGCTAACCGCCGCCAGTCCGACCAGCAGCCACCGGAACGCGGTTCGAACTGTTTCAAACGGGAGATCGACGGTCGGAGCCAATAGAAATACGACGTAGACGGGATAAGCAAAGCCCTGCTGATCTTTGGGATCGTCGGGACGCGCCGAATCGATCGGCCTGCCGTAGTATCCCTGCTGAATTTCGCGCGTGATTTCCGCGCTGTAAGGGTTCCGCTGGTGGCGCAGCAACTCGCGCGCCCCCAGCCAGCGCGGGTAGAGATCGGAGAGATTGCCCCGCGGACGGTTGTGCTCGGCGTCATAGGCGATCTGCTGCGCGATCAGAATCCGATTGATGAAGAACCACATACTCGCCGACGCCACAAGAGCGAGGGCGAACATGGCGAGGAATGGACGCGTCCGCAAAGTAGATTGTCTTCCCTTTCCACCCAGCAACAACGAGTCCGAATCAGACTGCTCCGTAATACGACTGGCCCGTAATACGACTGCCCCATGTTACAACTGTCTGGGCACGAACCATCTCATGCGTGGGCGCATCGCAGTCTCAGCCGCGATCGGCATTGCGAGCGGGACATTCTGCTGGTTCCTGATGACGCGTCTTCATCAGGATGCCGCCGATTTCCGCTGGGCGTTACATCTTGTGCATCAGTTGCTGGCCCGGCAGAACCCTTACGATACGCCGCTCGAGCAATATCCGCTCACCGCGGGTGTGTTCGCCTTGCCATTGGTCGGGCTGCCGCCGGAACTTGCGGCCGCCCTGTTCTGGGGAATCAGTTCTTCCCTGCTCGCGTTCGGCCTCACGCGTTACGGCTATACCCGGCTGCTTATATTCTTCGCGTATCCGTACTGGGCTGGAATGATTACCGTCCAATGGTCGACCCTGATCGCCGCCGGGGCGTTCTTCCCGCTGCTCCTGCCAGCGACCATGGCGAAACCGCAGGTCGGACTGCCGGTCTTCCTCACGCGCCTCAGCCGCCGAGGCCTGGCTGCATGTGCCGTGGTCGCCGCCGCAAGCCTTGCGGTAATGCCGAACTGGCCCTGGCTGTGGCTTCGGCAAGCCGGAAACTATCAGCACTTCATCCCGATCCTCGTTCTTCCCGGTCCCTTGCTCATTCTGGCGCTGCTTCGGTACCGGGATCGAGACGCGCTGCTTCTTTTCTTATCGTCCCTGATGCCGCAGCGCTGGTTTTTTGACAGCTTTACCTTGTGGCTGATTCCACAGTCACGGCGCGAAATTATGTGGACGGTCTTCTTCAGCTGGGGAGCGGGAATCTGGCGCTGGTACCACATTCCCCACAGCTTCAGTGAAGTAGGGCGATGGACAGTGATCCTGTTTTATCTGCCCATGCTGGCCGTGGTACTGCTGCGAAAGGTACTGCTGCGAAAGCCACCGAGCAAACTCACGGACGCCGACGCTGATTCCTGAGCCGGTTCTGGAGCTGGTTCCCGAGGATTGTCAGGCTCATGATTCCACCGCGGAAGGCGCGCCTTCGACGGGCTGGAACAACACCGTTCGTAGTCGCGCCTGCAACCACAGGGTTGTAGCGATGGTGCCGGCCACCAGCGTCCAGGGCACAATCGGGCTGATCCAGACCAACGGCAGGCCCCAGCGCAACAGGACCATCCATGCCACCATCAGGAGTGCGCCAGTCAACAGTGGAACAAAGCGCCGCGAGTCGGAAAAGGAAACATTCAGCGCGCACGCTGCCTGGATCATCAGTGCGAACGGGAAGGCAGTCACCAGGTCGATGAAGTAATGCTCCCCCAAGGCAAGAGTTGAGCCGACCGTCCCCAACACAAACACGAAGAACACAATCTTAGTCCACCGGGATAAACCTTCCGCATACCAACCAATGAGCAGAGCCCAGGCCAGGTGCAACGAGGGGAATGCGTTGCGCGGACCGGCAATGGTCAGCGCTTCCATCGGAATCTGTCTCAGTTGCTCGGTAGTGAGCGGATCGAAGGGAAACTTCGCACCGAACAGATTCGCCGGACCGCCCGCCGGAACCAGATTGTAAAACACCACTCCCAGCGGTCCAGCGACGGCAAACGCCAGAAAGGCCATCATGGCAAGGTTTCGGTTGCGCACCAATTGCCTGGCATAGGTAAACATAATCGCGATCGGCAGCGCATAGTAGACCCCGAGCGTAACGCGAGTCAGCAGCCGCGAAAGCAGCACGACTTGGCCAAAGCGGAAACTGAGCTGGGTACCCAGACTCTGATCGAAGCTGTAAAGAAACCAGTCGAGCGTCTTGGGATGCAGCCGGGCGGTCATCACCAGCGGTCCGGAACCGAGGTATCCCAAAAGCAAGAATAAAAGGGGAGGCAGGGTGGCGTCCTGCAGCAACACACGATCATCGTTATTTCCGGTGCTCCAGATTCTCCTCACGGCCAGGAGCAACCAGCTTCCCAATCCAAGAAGTGCAAAGGCTGTCAGGACTCGGAACGGAGTCTGCAGAATGAACATCTGCAAGCCGAGTAGAACCGCTCCGGCGCCCGCGGCCTGCGGAAACTCCCGCCGGGAACGAACCGAGAGAAAAATAATCGTGCAACCCGCCAGAGTGAGCGAAAAAAAATTATCCCGCGCGATCTGATCGGCAAACTTCTGGCTGATCGTAAGCGCAACCACCCCCGCCACGACAATGGCCGTCGCCACCACTCGTGAACGTTTGGTCAATTTCACTCCGTTCAATTCAAATCCGTTCAACGTTTTAAATTCCCAACCAATGCCTGGTCCGCGAAAATTCGAGATCGCGATCTCAGTTCCCCGGCCAAACCCACGAAGCAGAGCAGCACCGCCCACGCGAGAAAGGCCAGATGGTTGTATCGCATCAAGAGAATTAGCTGCAGAGGCGAAAAAAGCAAAACTACCAAGCTGGCTATCATCGCCGCACGTGACCAGGTCTTGCCCAAGGTCCCGTCTTTAAGACTCCCAACAATCAGCAGCACTGGCAGCGCCAGAATGCCGAGATCGTATCCCAACCCGTGATAGCTGACCAAAACGGTTGCGAAGACCGCGAAAGCAAACTTGAGATCATCCGTTGGCTCGTCCACCCGTTCATCCCGCGACCGTAAGATCCACACCGCCGCGAGGAAAACCACCGCCGACAGCGCAACCGCCAGCAAGTCGAAGGCCGGCATCTTTGATGCAAGCAGGTAAAGAGCTCCCCGCAGGTTCGGCATGTCGGAGGGCATGATGGCTCCCCGAGCCATCGTCCTTTCGAGGCTCAGGACGTAGTGCGGGTAGGAAATCAATTGCCGCAGCCCGACCGCTGCGAGCGAAACCAGGCCGAGTGCCGCCCCGACCAACGCGAAGCCGCCCAGAATTCTCTTTCTCTGCTGAAACGTTCTCTGCTGAATCAGCAGCAGCAAGAGAAATGGGAGCACTAGATGAAACTTGAACAGCCCGCAGGCAAGCCAGGCGCCCGCTGCCCCCAGACGATCCCGCTTGAGCGCCACAAATGCGAGTCCGTAAAGAAACATCAGCAGGATGGCGTCCTGACCCTGGAGAAGTGCGAAGAAAATCGGGAAGAAAACCAGGCTGAGGCCGGTCCATGCCGGCGCAGGCCACACCAGCAGCGGCACATAAGGTCGAAGCAGGATCGGCAAAGCGATGAGCATCGCCAAATTGGCGAGCGTCCACACCAAGTAGGCCTGCTGGTATGACAGCCATGTCAGCGGCAAAAACAGCACCGCTTCAAACGGAGGGTGGTTGAACGGGAGCGCTCCCAGGCGGGTCGCCACCTGCGGCGCGAATTGCTTCTGCACCTCAAACTGCTTTACGTCATCGTAAAGATTGCGGCCGGTTCCCTGCCGGAGCATTGTCCCGGCGGTGTAGTAGATCGTAAAGTCCGGGTAGCCTTTCCGGATCAGGTCGCGGGCATTCCAAAGAACCAGCGAATGAATCAGCAGGACGCCCGCCACGTACAGACCGCCGACCACTTTGAGATTGCCAAGTTTCATAAGGTCCGGCGACCGGATGAGCTTTAATCGGACGATCTTACTCCCCCGGGATTTGCAGCTACGGACTGGGCGCTTGCGGAAGAGAAACCAACCCCGCGGTAATCTCTTTTTGCCCAGGTATGCAAGAAATTACGACCTTTCCTTCTGGTTGCAAGGTATGATTAGCCTAGTCGTGCGGCAAATCTCAGTCAGTTTAGCTGCGGTGAAGGGTGCATTCCCCTTTGACTTCGAAAAAAGTTAAGGAAAGAGGCATGTCTATGGAGTTTGTGCGCAAACTATGGTGCGAACAGGAAGGACAGGATATCGCGGAATACGCCGTCATGCTGGCGGTGATCCTCGTCATTGTCGTTGGAACCGTGCAACTCATCGGCTCCAGCGCCAATAACGTGTTCTCTTCTGTAGCAAGTTCCATCCAGTAATGAACAACCCGAGCGACGCGCAAGAAGGCCGGAAATTCAGACAGGCTGGCGTCGGAAGTCTTGGCTTTTAAGGGAGCAGCATGAACCGCACACGTTTGTTGATGATCGGAGTTATGGCACTCGCGCTCGGATTCTTTGCAAGTGTGTACGTCTACAGAAACTTGCAATCCAAGAATGGCTCCTCCAACGAACCTGGCATCGATGTAATCGTGGCCGCGGATGATCTGCAGGTGGGCGCGAGAGTCGAAGAACGCGACATCAAGGTAATCCGGATTCCCGCCTCCGATCTGCCTCCCGGCTCGCCCCGCAGGCGTTCCGACGTGATAGGGCACGGCGTGATCGTCCCCATTTCCAAGGGCGAATTTATTCTGCCCAACCGGCTGGCCGGAGAGAACGCCGGCTCCGGGCTGCCTTCCCTGATTCCTCCCGGCATGCGCGCGGTTTCGGTACGAGTGAACGAAGTCGTGTCCGTGGCCGGGTTCGTAACGGCGGGGACGCGCGTCGACGTCCTCCTGACCGGAACACCCGGCTCCGGCGGCGAACAGGAAACTACGACCGTGCTGCAGAACGTCGCCGTGCTGGCCTCAGGCCACACTCTGGAACGAACCGCCACGGGCGAGGCCCAGACTACGGCCGTCATCACGCTGCTGGTTTCGCCCGACGACGCCCAGCGCCTTACCCTGGCCAGTTCCGAAGGACACATCCAACTCGCGCTGCGCAATCCGCTCGATACCAAGCAGGATGAAGTGCCAGCCTCCAATTCCAGAGGTCTGTACCGGGGACTTCCCCTTCCTCCCACGGTGCAACCGGTCGTGCATCACCCGATCGCGAAGACCGTCAAGCCCATGGTTCCTCCACCAGCCACCGGCGTAAGCGTTGAGGTCTACCAGGGCGACAAGAAACCAGAAATCGTGAAGTGCTCGGAGGAGAATTGCGGCTCGAATTAAGTCGGATGAGGGCAATCTTCCGGGCGGGCGTCGAAGGCAGCACAAAGCTGTACGCGTTTCCTCACAGGGAGAGGAATCTGAAAATGAAAGTTCGCGCGTCTTTGCTCGGCGCTGTGCTGTTCGCGGCCTTCGTGGTTCCCGCCTTCTCCGGGATCGTGCGGCAGGAAACTGCTGGCCAGGCTCCCGCTTCTGCTCCTACAACGACCCAGACCACGACTCTGCCTCCGCAGTCCCAGCAGACTCAAGGGTCGGCGCCCTTGCGGGTTATGGTGGGCAAGTCGCTGCTCATCAACACCACCGAACAGTTGAGACGCATTTCCATCACCGACGGCGCCATTGCCTCCGCTCAGGTCATCACACCGACCCAGATTTTGATTCACGGCAAGTCTCCCGGAGAAGTATCCCTGCTCATTTGGGATACGTTAGAGCGCTCTCGCAGCTTTGATCTCCGCGTCGATGTGGATGTCAGCGCCTGCGCCGACGAACTGCACCGCGTCTTTCCCGACGAACAGATTACGGTCACTCCTTCCCGCGCCGCCGTGGTTTTATCCGGTCACGTTTCCACCGAAGATGTGTTCAAGCGCGCCGGAGAACTGGCCAGCGCCTATTCTCCGAAAGTTGTGAACGTGCTTACCTTTGGCCCGGTCGGAGCGCAAGAAGTCCTGCTGCAGGTCAAGTTCGCGGAAGTGGACCGCACCGCCCTCTCCCAGATGGGAATTAATTTCATTTCCACGGGAGCCGCAAACACCATCGGCACCGTGACCACGGGACAGTACGGCAGCTTCGGGCCTCAGACCCTGACTCCGGGGACGCAAACCTCCTCCAGCACCGCCGCCGCTCCCGCTTCGACCATCAACAACGTTCTGAATCTTTTCCTGTTTCGTTCCGACATCAATTTCGGCGCCGTGATCGAAGCCCTCGAGAACAAGAGCCTGCTGCAGATTCTCGCCGAACCAAATCTGATTGCGGTCAATGGCAAAGAGGCCAGCTTCCTCGCTGGAGGCCAGTTCCCCTTTCCCATCGTGCAGCCGGGCAACGGCTTCACCGCGGTCACGATTTCGTTCAAGGAATTCGGTGTGCGTTTACAGTTCACGCCGGTGATCATGCCTAACGGGAATATCCATTTGAAGGTTGCTCCGGAAGTGAGCACTCTGGATTTTGCTAACGCCCTGACCATCTCCGGATTCACCGTGCCCGCGCTGAGCACGCGCAAGGCCGAGACTGAATTCGAATTGCAGGATGGGCAAAGCTTTGTCATCGCGGGACTCATGGATAACCGGGTCACCGACATCTACAACAAGATTCCTGGCCTCGGCGATATTCCGATCCTGGGCAATTTCTTCCGCAGCAAGAGCCTGCAGAAGAGCAATTCGGAACTCATGGTTCTGTGCACGGTGCACCGCATTTCTCCCAGTACGGAGCCAGTCACTTTGCCCAGGAATCCCAAGGCTTTCCTGGACGACGGCAATTTTGACAAGCGCAAGTAAGGCACGCGTCAGTGAGTGAGGCGGAGACAGACATAAAGGTTCACAGCGAGCAGTAATAGCGCAGGGTTGTTATGCCAGAACTGTCAGTCGTCATCGTAGCAACGGACAACGAGCAGCGCGCCGTGCTGCAAGTGCTGGTCGATGGCACCAGCGTAGCGCGCACAGTTCATACCTGCGCAAGTTTTCCGGTGGCGGCTTCCGATCCGATCACGCGGCGGGTGCGCACCGCCAATCCGGACGTGACTCTGGTTGATATTCCGGCCGACAATCCTTCTCTGGCCCTGCGCGCGATCGAACTGCTGCATCAGGAAATGCCCGACGCCGCGATTTTTGCCATCGGCAATCTCAGCCAGCCTCAGATCATCGTCAATGCCATGCGCGCCGGCGCGCGTGAATTCATTGAACGCCCCACCAACACCACGGATATGCTTGAGGCCTTCGTGCGCCTCACCACCGCGCAACGCCGAGGCCGCCAGGAAGGTATCCGCGGCAAAGTATTTTCAGTCATCAACGCGAAGGGCGGAAATGGCGCAACCACGGTCGCCGTCAATCTCGCGCTCGCGCTGCACACTGCCTACGGACAAACCGCGCTCGTTGATATGGCCCCATTGGGCCATGCCGCGTTGCACATGAACCTCAAGCCGGTGTTCAATGTTGCAGATGCGACCCGCAATCTTCACCGCATGGATGTGTCGCTGCTCGAAAGTTTCATGACTCGCCACAGCAGTGGCTTGTGGTTGCTGGCCGGAACCAACATACCTGCAGCAGTCGATCCGTCGACCGCCGAGTTTGTGAAATTGTTCGACATGCTGGTGACGCATTACCGTTATGTGGTGGTCGATGCTTCGTCGCGTTTCGACGCAGCCAGCCGCCTCATCGCGAGTCTTTCGGAAACCGTTCTGCTGGTTGCGTGCAGCGACGTGGCTTCGCTGTGGAGCGCCGCCCGCGTCCAGCAATACCTGGGAGAGACCGGCAGCCGCGAGCGCGTCCGCCTGGTTCTGAACCGCTTTCGCAAGGTGCCGGGCTTCAGCGAAGCCGACGCCGAGGCTGCGGTCGGGGCTAAACTGCTGTGGCGGATTCCAAACCAGTATTTCGCCATTTCCGGCGCGATTGATCGGGGCACTCCGGTAATGGACCAGCGCAGTTCCGAAATCGCCCGCTGCTTCGCGGGACTGGCGCAGGAATTGACCCGCAATGACGCCGACGTAAAGCGCTCGGAGTGGAAGCTGTTCAGATCGGTATAGAATTCGGTACAGCGATTCGGGACACAGCTTTAGGACTCAGACTTAGGACCCAATGGCCAATCTTCAATCGTTCGAGCGCACCGATTACCAGCAGGTCAAAGCCGACCTGCATCGCAAGATCCTCGATCGCCTCGACCTGGAAAAACTGGGCAAATCCACCGGCGACTCGGCGCGCGACGAAGTGCTGGTGGTCATTCGCAATGCGGTCAACGCCGAAGTCGTGCCCCTTAGCTTTGCCGAGCGCGAACGCCTGTCGCGCGAGATCCTCGACGAGATTTTTGGTCTCGGCCCACTCGAGCCCTTGCTTAAAGACCCCACGATTTCCGACATTCTGGTCAATCGCTTCGACAAGGTCTACGTTGAGCGCGCCGGCAAACTCGAACGCGCCCCCTTGTCATTTAAAGACGATTCGCATCTCATGCAGATCATTGAGCGCATCGTCTCCCGCATCGGACGCCGGGTCGATGAGTCGTCTCCCATGGTCGATGCCCGCCTGGCGGACGGATCGCGCGTCAACGCCATTATCCCGCCGCTGGCCATCGACGGCCCCTGTCTTTCGATCCGTCGTTTCGGCCGCGAGCCGGTCACCGCGCGCCAGATGATCGAGAATCTGACCCTCACCGAGTCCATGCTCGAACTGCTCTCGACCATGGTGAAAGGGCGGCTGAACATTCTGGTCTCCGGCGGAACCGGTGCCGGTAAAACGACTCTGCTGAATGTACTCTCGGGATACATCCCCAACACCGACCGCATCGTGACCATTGAAGACGCCGCCGAACTGCAACTCAAGCAGGAGCACGTGGTCCGCCTGGAAACGCGCCCGCCCAACATCGAAGGTAAGGGAGCGGTACGGCAGCGGCAACTGGTGATCAACAGCCTGCGTATGCGTCCCGACCGCATCGTGGTGGGCGAGGTGCGTGGCGAGGAGGCCTTCGACATGTTGCAAGCCATGAACACCGGCCACGAAGGCTCGCTCACTACCGTCCACGCCAATTCCCCGCGCGACGCCATGGCTCGCGTGGAAAATATGGTGTCGATGGCGAACCTCAATATTCCCGAGCGCGCGGTGCGTCACCAGATTGCTTCCGCCGTCCATGCCGTCGTCCAAATCGCGCGCCTCTCCGACGGCACGCGCAAGGTCACCACCATTTCGGAAGTCACCGGCATGGACCAGGATCTCATCGCCATGCAGGACATTTTCACCTTCGACCGCACCGGCACGGACGAGGGCGGGAAAGTTCGCGGCATATTCCGCGCCACTGGCGTGCGTCCGCAGTTTGCCGACCGCCTGGCAACCTCGGGGGCCCGTCTGCGCCCGGCGTTGTTCGAATCGAAAACTGAGGTATAAGGGTTGCTATGCCTGCTCTGATTGCGCTTGTCGTGTTCGTTGTAGTCGCGGCCGCGGCCTTCGGCCTGTTCTCGATTTTCGATCAGCGCAACGCCCAGGCCCGCCTCATCAAGGAGCGCCTGGCCAACGAGCGCAAGGCGCCCGAGCTCGCCCCGGACGAAGAACTAGCCCTCCTGCGCGATGAGCAACTCAGTGAAATTCCTGCTCTCGACACTCTGCTTCGCCGGTCCGCCCGGGTTACCGACATTCAAAAAATGCTGGCCCAGGCTGGGATGTCGTTGCGCGCCGGCAATTTTCTTGGCTTCTCGGCGCTGGCTGGCGTTGCCGCAACCATCCTGGCCTATGCACTGAGCAAGCGCATCGAAGTCGCCTGGGTGGCTTTGCTGGTCGGCTTTGTTCTGCCTTATGCCTATGTTTCGTATCGGCGCAACAAACGCTTCGAAAAATTCGAGGAACTCTTCCCCGAAGCCATCGACACACTGGCCCGCGCGGTGCGAGCCGGCCACGCCTTCACCACCGCCCTGGAAATGATTACCGACGAAGTTGCCGAGCCCGTCGCCAGCGAGTTCCGGCAGCTCTACGAGGAACAGAAATTCGGCATGCCGGTCCGCGATGCTCTCATCAATCTCACCGAGCGCATGCCCCTGGTCGACCTGAAGTTTTTCGTAACCGCGGTCATGCTGCAGCGCGAAACCGGCGGCAACCTGGCGGAGATCCTCGACAACCTGTCCTACGTGATCCGCGAGCGCTTCAAGATTCAACGCCAGGTGCGCGTGTACACCGCTCAAGGACGCCTCACCATGGCCCTGCTGATGGGAATGCCGCCCATCATCGTTACCATCATGCTCGTACTGAATCCCGGTTTTATTCGGCCACTGTTTTCGGACCCCATCGGGCATACCCTGCTGGTCGCCGGAATCACTTTGCAAACCATTGGATATTTCGTGATCCGGAAGATCATCCGGATACAGGTTTAATGAAGCAGGTTGGGGTGAAATAGGTTAGTTATGCCGTCTCTGGTTCTGGTTATCGTCGTATTCGTCACCGTCGTCATGGCGGTCTTTGCCTTTGGAGCGGCGGTGGTGACGCCGAGTTCTGTGCTGGGCGCCCGCTTGCGCGCACTCGGCGGACAGCAGCAAGCGGTGGAGAACAAACCTGCCCTCAGGGAGCGCATCGAGCAGGCGCTGGATCCAATCAGCAAGGCCATCCCGCTTTCTCCCTCCGACGTTTCCCGTACCCGCGCCTGGCTGATTCAGGCCGGATTCCGCGATGCCATTGACGTCAACTACTACTTCGGCGCACGTGTTCTGATGGCCGGCGTAGGCTTCGCCGCAGTCGCGCTATTCTCCGGCTTCGATAACCTTTTTCTTCTCGTCGGTGTGCCCGGCCTCGGTTTCTTCCTGCCCCGCTTCATTCTCAAGCGGATGATCAAAGACCGGCAGCATCGCATTCGTATCGGCCTGCCCGATGCTCTCGACCTCACCGTCATTTGCGTGGAGGCCGGCCTCGCGCTCGACCAGGCTCTGACCCGCGTAGGCCAGGATCTGCACCACGCCCACCCCGACCTCAGCGATGAGTTCCACCTGGTGAACCTCGAGATGCGGGCCGGCAAGCCCCGCGCGGAAGCCCTTCGTAACCTGGTGGACCGAACCGGGGTTGACGACATCCGTTCTCTTGTGGGTACACTGATTCAAACAGATCGCTTCGGCACCAGCATTGCCCAAGCCCTCCGGGTGCATTCCGACTCCCTCCGCACGGAACGCCGGCAGCGGGCCGAAGAACAAGCTGCAAAAACCACTATCAAAATGGTCCCCCCACTGGTGATATTTGTTCTGCCTTCGATTATTTTTGTCACGATCGGGCCGGCCATCATCGATCTGGTCCGGCAACTGGGGCCCGTTGCCGGCGGGCGTTAGAAGACAGAGCTGACAGCAGAGACGAGCCGGGGAGCATTTGCATTTATGGCGGTTTTTTCCTCGCAACGACAAGCCTTCAATCTAACCCGCCAGACCTGCCTGGCCACGGCATTGGCATTGGCCGACACACACTGGACTCGACTGCGCGGTCTGCTGGGACTTCGATCGAGTGACTTCCGTAATGGATCAGGCCTCTGGATTGTCCCCTGCCATGGAGTTCATACTCTGGGCATGGGATTTCCCATCGACGTGGTTTATCTGGATCGCGCCCTGACGGTGATTCATGTCCAGAGCGATTTGCGCCCCTGGCGTTTTGCCCCGATCCGGACCGAAGCCGCGTCCGTGCTGGAACTACCGTGTGGCACGGCGGCCGAAACACGGACCGCGGTGGGCGATAAAATTGAAATCATGATCAACCAAGTGACGATTGAAATCCCGATCAAAGAAATCCCGATCGACGTATTAGCGATCGAAAAGGATGGCAGAGTACCGACCGCGTGACTGAGACCCTCCAACTCGAAGAGTCCGTCGAAGTTCAGGACGCGCCCAGGTTGCTGGTCGAGTGGTCCTCGCCCTGGCACGAGTTCGTGGGCTCCATCCGGCCTGCCTTGGCGCGCTCGGAACGCCGCCTGGCGGGTGAGGCTCCTTTCGGACTCATTCCCTTGCGCATCATGGTCCCGTCCTATTTACTGGAAGCCTTCTTAATCTTTGCGGCCATCGTGGTGCAGGTGAAAGTCTCGGAGTTGCGTCCTTTCGTCGCGCCCCGATTGTCGAGTCACGATGTCATCTATTACAGCGGCGACGAACTTCCCCGCACCGAAGATCTGGGCGGCGCCGAGTCTGGAGTGACCGGCCGCGCCGGCGGTGAGGAAGCCCACCATCGCACCCAGACCATCAAGATCGCGCGCGGCGGATCGCTGGTTCCGAAAATCGTCGACGCACCCAACCTCAAGCTCCCCGCTTCCCGCGACGCAGTGGCGAACCTGCTGGCCATCAAGCCCAACCCCGGGCCCCCGCCGACCGAGGGATTGCGCTCGACCCGGACTTCGCCAACTCTTACTACAACACTGATCGCTCCCGCTCCGAATGTACTCCGCGACTACACGCGCAACGGGATTCAACTTGATTCCGTGATCGCTCCAGCGCCTTCGGTGTTGCGCGACCGGTCCATCACCGCTCCCAATCTCAGCGCCACACTCATTCCACCGGCGCCCAGCGTTTCCCGCGATCATCCTCTAGTTGCTCCCGCTCTGGCTCCAGCGGTGATTCCTCCTGCTCCGAATATGTCCGGCGGCCGCGCTGCGGTGACGCCATCGCTCAATTCATCGAATCTCAATTCCTCGGTCGTGGCTCCCGCTCCGAGTGTAACTGCTGATCACGCACGCTCAATCCCCGCGCTGCTTGCCAATGTAATTCCGCCCGCGCCCGGCGGAGTGAGCCGTGAGCATTCCAGTTCGCCAGTTCAGATGACCAACGCACAGGTCATCGCTCCCCCGGTCTCGGCCCCGGAGAACTCCTCAGCGCGCAATTCCCGGCTGAGCATGCCCGCGCCCGCCGTCATCGCACCGCCGCCCTCGGCCAACGTTTCGCAAGACCCACACCGCCTGGCCAGCGGCAGCATCCCAGATCCTTCGAAAGTAGTTGTGCCTCCACCGCCAACTTCGCAATCGGGCAGCGGATCTTTCATGAGCAGCCTGATCGGCAAAATTTTTGGCCCCAGCGAAGTTGTGCCTCCGCCCCCGGATGTACATTCCAATGGCGCGAACAGCAGCGCCGGCACCGCGCTCGCCGCCCAGGTCGTACCACCCCCGCCCGCGGTCGGAGCCAGCACATCTGGCGGCAATCCGCGCGGTACACGCAATGGTATGGGCACATCCCTCGGCAGCACCGTGGTGGCTCCGCCACCCTCGGTTGGGGCCGCGGGAGGCATCGGCAACCGATCTCAGTCGGCATCTTCTTCCCCGACGCTCGGCGCTCCCAGCGTGGTTCCACCTCCACCGTCGCTCTCCGGCCCCGGTGGCGGCAACGGAAACACCGGCGGCGGCGCAGGAGTTACCGGCGGCACACTGCTCGCCAACAATGTCGTCCCCCCGCCCCCGTCTCTAAGTGGAGGCTCCGGCCCCTCGGGTTCCGGCCAGGGCCGCAGAGGCGCAGGCCCGGGCGCTCCGCTCGACCCCGGCCCGGCCCCGGCCCCGCCCAACACCGCAGGCAGCGGCGCCACGGCCGGCGTTTTGCTTTCAAGCCAGCCCGGCCCCAAAGTTGGACTGCCCACCAACGGCGGCACAGGTTCGCTCGCCATGTCCCCCACCGGCGGAGACAAACCCGGCCTGGGTGGCGCCGGTGGCGGCACCAGCATCGGCCATGGCAACGGCCCAGGTAGCGGCATGACCGGTGCAGGCTCAGGCGCTGGAAAGTCCGACTCCGGACACGGCTCCGATCCCATCGCGCGAGCTGGAATTTCTCCCTCCCCTGGCCCCGGCGGAGCGGGAAAAGAGCCCACCGGCACGCCGGCGGTTCGCGGCGTCGATATCAGCGGCGGCAGCAGTCAGGTCAATCTTCCCAGCTTTGGCTCCGATCCTTCAGGCAGCGATCCGCTGACTCCCGGACGCTCCTCCGTAAAGCACGGCCAGACACTCGGAGTAACCGTCGTCGCCACAGCAACTTCCGGAGGAGCCTTCGAGCCCTACAAGAATTTTTTGCGAGGCGAAAAATACACCACTTATTTCGATACCTCTCTGGGCACGGTGGTGATGGAGTTCGCCGACGAAACGGCGGTCGGCCATCCCTACGGCTCGACCCTGAGCGCTCCAGTCGCGATGCGCACTGATCTGGCCAGCGGTCTGCCGCACGCCCGCATGGTGGTGACTTGCACGCTGGACGCCGCCGGCAATTTAAAGAACATACGCGTTCTCGAAGCCGGCCCCGCCGAGATGACAGCGAAGATCCTCGCTGCTCTGCGCAGTTGGAAATTCGAGCCCGCCCTGCGCGGCACCCAGCCGGTCGACGTCACCGCGATTCTGGGCTTCGGGATCGACACCAACGACCGCTTCTGACCCATCCAGAATCGACGATTTCCTTACTCCTGTAATTCCCAGCACCCCCGCATTCACTGAACTTTCCACCGAAAACTGCCGATATCTCGATCTACGGCATGCGAGCCGAAGAGACGCCAACGCGGAAGACTCCCGCCCGTGATGGGGATCACGTAAATGGATTTTGACGAAGCTATCGGCATTCACAGCAAGTTCAAGCGCAAGCTACGCCGCTACCTCGAGCAGCAGGATGGCAGCCTGCACCCCGACGAAGTAAACCTCGACAACAATTGTTTTCTGGGCCGTTGGATTTACGGCGAAGGCGCGCGCTATGCCTCACTCCCGGAATTCATGAAGCTGAAGTATGAACACGCCCGCTTTCACTCGCTGGCAGCGGAGTTGGTCAGGAAGGCGAATTGCGGGCAATCCGTCGACGAGCAGGCCGCGCCCTGCGCCAATAGTGAGTTCTCGACTTCGTCGTCAGCCGTCGTCATTGCCCTTGTGGCCATCCGGAAGAAAATGTCAGAGTCGTTCTGAGCGTGGAAGACTGAGCTATTTCGCGCGTCGCCGCCGCCGCTGTGGCGGAATCACACCCTTTTCCGGAACTTCCCGCTCGATCTTGTCCGACAGTTTGTGCAGCGGCTTATCCCGAGCCGACGATAATTGTCTCCCGGCCGCGGACACAGTCAATCCCTGCCCCGTGTAGATCGCCTCCGCAAAAGTGCTTCCAGAAATTGGCGAGGCCACGGCGAACACTCCGTGCGGCACACCGCTCGTGAACACCGTCGCAATGTAGTCGCCCACCATCAACCCATTCTGCGATTTCGGCAACCAGCCGAGCAGCATCGGGCCAGTCAGCGCGGTTGGCGCACTCCACGTCGAGCCCCCGTTGGCGGAGGAAATGTAGCCGACGAAGAGCTGACAGGTCTCCAGTGTGCAGTCGCTCTGTGAATAGTAGTAATAGTGAAGAGCCACGTGCGCCGTAGCGCCAGAAGTCGCCGGATCAATCCCAATCCCCGGGATGAAATGGTCGACCACGCTGGAAACGTCATCGATGGGAATGCGTGTAGGCGAACTCCAACTCACACCGTTGGTCGAAGTGCTGTACACGAGGTCGTTGGTCGAGCAGTTGGCGCGAAACCGGCAATCCTCCCACACCGTCCAGACCGTGCCCGCGCCGTCCACCGCCGCCGAGGGCAGCGGCCCGCTACGAATCCCTCCCGCATCGGCGTGGAACTGCACGTTCGCGATGGTGACCGGGGCAGTCCAAGTCAGCCCGCCATCGTTCGAACTGAACGCCGCCATCACATTCGTCTCGATCGGCACGACGACTGTCCCGCTCGGCTGGACCAGCGGCTGCCCGCCGATTCCTGTCGCCCCATCCGCGGTGGCCACCGGGGTTCCCCACGTGAGTCCGCCGTCGCTGGAAGTGCTCATCCAGATTTCGTCGTTATTGATGGGGTCGTCCCACTCCAGATAACAATTGCCATAGTGCGAACTGTTCGGCCAACTGTCGCACACAATCCAATTCTTGTCGGAACTCTCGGCGGTTGGGTCCGCGCTCACGGGATTCAGCCAGGTCAACCCTCCATCGATAGAGCGGCTCACCACGACCGCCGGCGTCTGCGATGTATTCGAAAGCGGCAGCGAAGCAATCATCCACACGCCGTGCTTCGCGTCATAGGCAACAGCCGGATCGCTGGCCGCGTCGTACGGCCCGCTTCCCTCGCCAGTAGTCAGACCAGGCAGAAATCCGTGGGTCCAGGTCGTGCCTCCGTCGGTCGAGGTCGCCCATCCGATGGCGGTCGCGCCTCCTGGAGAGATGCGCCCGGTCTGAAACGCAGCCACCATGGTGCTCCCATTGGCCAGCATGTGCGGCTCCACCTCCGTCGCATGCTGCCCCGGGCCGATCGTATAAGGATCGGAACTAACCTGAGTCAGGTTGGGGCCCACGGGATTCCCCGGTTGCGTCACGGTCACAGGGGGCGATGAGGAACCCGAACATCCCGCTAGCGCAAGCGTGATCAATAACGGCACAAGCACCGCGATCGTTCTGGCGCCGAGAAGTCGAAGTCGTATACGCATTGATTCAAGAGCCGCGTGCGATTTACAGTAGCGCCGCCGTCCCCGGCGGCTGTCGCGGGGGCGCCTCGCCCGCGCTTGCCAGAGCAATAGAAAAGCCCGTCATCCCCATCATCGGCGGGCGCTCTTCAAACGTCAATGCTACTTAAGGCGCGGCCTTGGCTCGCTCGCGCACAAATGCAATCCCTACGTCATCCGCGTAAATCGATTTCCATCCCTTGCTCCCCGCTAAAATGTTCGCCAGCGCCGCGTCCCTCGGCAGCAGCACGCAGGACGCGTCATGCGCATCGAGAAACTCCTCCCATCCCCGCTCGCCGTGCATCATCTTCAAGTAAGACTTGAAGAATTCCGCCCCATACAAATCATGCCGGTCGTCGACCACGACCCGCGTCCCGGGATAAAGCCGGTAAATCAAATACCCGCCCCAGTAATCCGGACTGAGCACCGGCCCCGCCACATTATTTCTCTCCAGGTAATTCACCGCCTCCAGCGGCATGCGCGTCGGACTAAAATGAGCATCCATCACCAGACTCGATCCCACCCGTCCGCCATTCACCTCGATCGCCAGGGTGGCGATGATCGCAATGATCGGCCACGCGTGACCGCGCAGTCCCCCTTCAATCGCACTCATTCGCTGAGAGAATCCCCGGCCAATCCCCACCGACGGCAGCACCGGCCCAACCACCATCACCAGCAGAATCGAAGAGACAGGAATATTCCGCGAAGCGTAAAGCCCCGCATATACCGCGAACAACACGGTCAGCCCCGCGCTCAACCGCAACTGCCGCCCACGGACCGCAACCACGGCAACCGCAATCAGCAACAAGACCAGAAAACACTTCTGCGCCGCTCCATGAAAGTTAGGCGACTGAAACTCGTCAATGTGATCCATCAGAAAGCGGTTCGACAGATACGAATAAATGTGCCGGTGCAGGTTCCATCCATAAGGATTCACCAGGCTCGCCACCAGGGAAAGCAGCCCGACCCACGCGAGACTCCGCACCCGCTTTCCCGCCGCCACCTTCTGCAGCAATTCCTCGATCCGGCCTTCCCTGGCTGAAAACCACTTCCATATCGGACCCAGCAGAAAGATTCCCCACAGCACAAACCCCACCAGAAAACCGCCGTGCAGGTTTACCCAAACCAGCATCAGCAGCGGCAGAGCCCATAACCGTCGCTGGCCTTCACCCTCGAAACATTCCCGCTCAGAAGAATCCAGAATGCGGAACCAGGCCAGAGTAAACAGCCAGCTCAACACGTGCGGCCGCGCCAGAAAATGAATCATCGAAGCCGACATCGCCAGCAGCACCAGCACCACCGCCACCAGAAAATTCGTGCCCCGGGAGATCATCAGCCGAAACAGCCACGCAAACACCGCCGCAATCACCACCGCCGTAAGCCACCCCACTCCGTTCAGTCCGAGCCTGGCCTCCAACTGACCGACGAGCACGTCATAGAGCCACTCCCAAGCGAACCACGGCTTGCCTCCCATGGTCGAAGAAAACGAATCCACGCGCGGGATCGCGTGCACGGCCAGAATCCGCTGCCCCGTGCGAATGTGCCACCCGATCCCCGCATCCCCCAGCAGGCGCACCGACAGCGGCGTGAACACCAGCACGCCCAGCAGCGCCACAAAAATCAAGTCCGCCGCCGAAGGCATCGCCACCCGAACCCACGCCGGAGTTTCGCTTGCCGAAGAACTTCTCTGAGAACTTCTGGAACCCTCTGCCATCGCGCTGAATCTTATAGAGGTGAGGCCATAACAGCAAGATGGCGGACCAAGTCAGGACTACGATGACGAGCAGCCCGATCCCTCGAGTCGTGATCGTCGGCGCCGGCTTCGGCGGCCTGAATGCCGCCCAAGCGCTGGCCAAAGCCCCGGTGCAGATCACCGTCATCGACCGCGCGAACTACCACACCTTCCAGCCACTCCTATATCAGGTGGCCACCGCCGGACTTTCTCCCGGAGAAATCGCCGCCCCCATCCGCTCCATTCTTCGCTCTGACAAGAATGTCCAGGTACTCATGGCCGAAGTTACGGGATTCGACCTCGACCGCCGCATCGTCAAAACATCCGATGCCGACATTCCATACGACTACCTGATCGTCGCCGCCGGCGCGGGTCACAGCTACTTCGGACACGATGACTGGGAGCCCTACGCCCCCGGCCTCAAGACCATCGAAGACGCGCTCGAAATCCGCCGCCGCGTGCTGCTCGCCTTCGAGTTGGCCGAGCGCCAGGCCTCTACGGGCGAAACCGCTGCCCAGCTTAATTTCGTAGTCGTCGGCGGCGGGCCGACCGGAGTCGAACTGGCCGGAACTCTCGCCGAAATCTGCCGCCACGCTCTCACCCACGAATTCCGCTCCATCGATCCCGCCCGCACCCACATCCTGCTGCTCGAAGGCGGCCCGCGCGTGTTGCCCGCCTATGCGGAAGACCTATCGCGCAGCGCGCAGGAACAGCTCAATCGACTGGGAGTCGAAGTCCGCACCTCGGCCATCGTGACCCAGATTGAACCCGGCGCAGTCTACACCGGCAATACGAGACTTCCGGCCACCGTGATCCTGTGGGCAGCCGGAGTGGCCGCCTCCCCGCTCGGAAAGAGCCTCGGCGCCCCAATCGACCGCGCCGGACGAGTGCTGGTCGAACCCGACCTCAGCCTTCCCACGCATCCAGAAGTCTTTGTCATCGGCGATCTCGCCGCCCTGAAAGACGAGAAAGGCAAAATGCTCCCCGGCGTCGCCCCGGTAGCCATTCAGCAAGGCCGCTTCGTCGCCAAACTGATTCGCCACGAACTGGAATCAAACAAGGCAGCGGTTGCCCCACCCTTCTCGCGCTCTTCGCGAGAGGAGCCTGCCCTGAGCGAGCGCAGCGAGCCGAAGGGTGGGGATTTTGACTCCCGCCCCGTCTTCCACTACTGGGACAAAGGCAGCCTGGCCACCATCGGCCGCGCCGCCGCCGTCGCCGAGTTCGGACGCATCCACATCTCCGGCTTCATCGCCTGGCTTTCCTGGCTGTTCGTCCACATTCTTTTTCTCATCGGCTTCCGCAACCGCCTGCTGGTGTTCATTCAATGGGCATGGTCCTACGTCACCTACGAACGCGGCGCGCGCCTGATTACCGGCAGCACGTATCTACCCGGATGGACGGCCGATCAACATCCTGATCCTGCCCAGCCAGACGCTGTGCACCCTTTGTGAACCCCTGACCTAATTTTGGGCACAGTCCGCCCTTCTCCAGTTTGCTAATCTCCCCAGGGTTCCGATAAAGCATGCCCCAAGGGAATCCGGTCAATGAGCGTTGGCTTGCATGTCGGTGGCTGACGAAGTCAGGTTTCAACAGGTATGGGGCGCTGGCGCTTTGAAGCTCTTGAACCGGCTATTTGGCCTGGTCTAAGCTTTCCCTTAGTCTCGGGGTGAGGGACGGCACAGGTTTTTACCGTTTCCACTGTCCTGGGTTCGACCGAAGGAGAACGGTTGGCAGGCCGGGCCACGTTTCTCACCCCGCGACGAAGCGTTTTCCCATAGCGCGCTCAGCCTGTCAGAGAGTGCAATGGCGCTTTATCGCCATTTACCAGGCTAGGCGTACAATTTTCGTCCGACTCTTTTCTTGACAAGCCCTTAGGGAGCGCGCATTGTTCTCGTGTCACTTTCCGACAGACCTCGCCCAGAGTCTTTCGCAGAAAGCGGATTCTGTCTGACCAGGCCCTTCTGTTCTTCGGCGCGGTCCACGAATACCCTCGAGCACAATCCTCGTGGACGTAGAAGGAGATCGCCATGCGGGCACATACACACCCAATGAGGTCTTCCACGCCTCACAAGCGCACCCTTGAGGTGGAGGTTCTTTGTATTGGTTTCTGGTCGGTCGCAATTATTGCAGTTGTGGCGGTTCTTACAATTGTCGCTGTTCCAAGCGCTCTTAGCCAGATCCCTATCGAGAACCAACAGAATAGGGCGTCGGCCAAATCCACGCGTCAGAAAGCTCTCTCCAGCTCCTCCGGCTCATCTCTTTTTCTGCCGGTGGTTACCTACCAAGGTGGCTCCCAGGCCAGCATGGTAGCGGTTGCGGACGTGAACGGCGACGGGAAGCCGGATCTGATCGTCCTCAACTGCGGCAATTGCTACGGTCCCTCATCAATCACTAATCCCGGCTCTGTAGACATAATGCTGGGCTACGGAGACGGGACATTTCAGCCAGCTGTGCCCTATGGGACCGGCACCGCCAGCCCCCGCTTCGTGGTCGTTACAGACGTGAATGGCGATGGCAAGCTCGATCTTGTAGTGGCCAATCGGTGCATCGACAACGGTTGCTTGGTGGAAGCCGTCGTAGCCGTACTTTTGGGCAACGGCGACGGAACGTTTCAGCCGGCGGTAACCTACAATTCGGGCGGCCTATTCGCCTCATCGGTGGCAGTTGCGGACGTGAACGGCGACGGAAAACCTGATCTCGTGGTCGGGAACGACTGCGCCGATTCTAATTGTGACGGCTCGGTGGGCGTGCTGTTGGGCAACGGGGACGGAAGCTTCCAGCCAGTGGTGCCCTACAGGGTCGGCGGAAACTTTGCTTATTCGGTGGCGGTTGCGGATGTAAACGGCGACGGAAGACCGGATGTGCTGGTGAACACGAATTCCTGTAAACACGGGAGTTGCAACCAAGGCGCGGTGGGCGTGTTGTTAGGCAATGGTGACGGCACATTCCAGCCCGTAGTGACCCATCTCTCGGGAGGGACTTTCCAGATTTTTTCGGCAGGTTCGCTAGCCGTGGCGGACGTGAACAAAGATGGCAAGCCAGATCTCGTAGTCCAAAATGCCCAATGCTGCAACTCAGTCGATGCTGTGGCGGGTGTGCTGCTGGGCAATGGAGACGGCACTTTCCAGCCGGTCGTAACCTACCCATCAGGCGCGGGCGGTTGGGGTACCTCGGTAGCCGTCGCAGATGTGATTGGCGACGGAACCGTCGACATCGTGACGACTGAGCAGGACTCTGGACTCAACGGTATCAACCACGGATTGGTGGCCTTATTGTTTGGCAACGGTGACGGCACCTTCCAGCCGGCGCAAACCTATGACTCTGGCGGTTTCTTGACAAACTCGGTGACTATCGCGGACCTAAATGGCGATGGACGGCCCGACCTCGTGGTGGCAAACATCTGTGCGGACGACACCTTTATTTGCCAGCGCTCATCCGTGGGCGTGCTGCTGAATAACTTGGGAATCCGAAAGGTGGCAACCACGACCGCTCTAACCTCTTCGTTGAATCCGTCGTTCATCGGGCAGGCGGTTACATTCACGGCCACAGTAACTTCAACGGCGGGAACCCCGCCGAAGGGAGAGGCCATCACGTTCTACAGCGGAACTGCAGTTCTCGGTACCTCTCCATCGAGTCGAGGAGTTGCCGCGCTGACCACATCCTCGATGCCGGCAGGTATCTTCACCATCACAGCGAGGTATTCCGGCGACTCCGGCTTCGCTGCCAGCACTTCGCCTGGGCTTAAGCAAACGGTGAACTTCACCACGAAGTCCGCGACCTCAACTACATTCACTTCCAGCCTGAATCCATCCATCTACGGGCAGAGGGTAACCTTCACGGCCCAGGTGACAACGGCGGGAGCACTGCCGCCAACCGGCCGCGTTACGTTCACCTGGGGAGGAATCGACACCATCGGGTCTGCGCTGCTTAACAGCAACGGTGTGGCCACGCTGACCAAATCAAGTCTCAACACCGATCCTTATCCGCTAACTGCGGTGTATCGCGGAGACGTAAACAACCTGAGCAGTACGTCGCCGCTGCTGAATCAGCTTGTGCTGCAAACCACGACCTCGGCCACACTCACTTCGTCTCCCAATCCGTCCACGCAAGGGCAGGCGGTGATTTTAACGGCGAAGATTTCGTCGCCGACGGTAACCCCGACCGGACCGGTTACCTTCACTGCGGGGACGACGGTATTGGGTACGGCGCAACTCAGCGGCGGCAAAGCAACGCTGACCATCTCGTCGCTGGCCATGGGCTCAACCGAAGTCACTGCGATCTACTACGGAGACTCAAACATCGCAAAGAGTTCAGCTTCAGTTATCCAGGCAGTACAGTAGAACGCGGAGTACCTCAGACCGTGCTCTCGTGGGTCCACAGGAACCTGGACTTCATCGCCAGTTGATCGTTTTGACCCCGGATTACGCCGAGCAAGCAAATTGGGCACAGTCCGCCGTTCTCCAGTTTGCGAATCTCCCGAGGGTTTCCGATAAAGCATGCCCTAAGGGAATCCGGTCACTGAGTGCTATGCGGATTTATCAACAGCTATGGCGCGTTTGGTCTGCGCTATCATCCGAGCATGAAACGAAATGCCTCGATTGCCTTGACTCTCGCAGCGCTTGTCTTAGCCTGTGGCTGTGCAAAGAAAATGGCTGTCCCGCCACCTCCGCCGCCACCGGAATCTATCCTTGGAAGCGAATCGAACGGACTGCCAGATTCTCTCTTCAAAGGCGATCAAGCTGTTTTGTCAGATCAGGACATCGCCAGAATCCTTAACACCCGGTTAAGCCTCGCCGGTCGACAACGCATGGCTATTCTCAGCGTTGGCTCCAGCAGTTGGTGGTCTGAAGACCTCGCCGACATTGAAGCAAAGAACTTCGACGCGCTGTTGCGAGAGTTAAAGGCGGACCCGCAACTTACCGATGTTCGCCTGCTGCCATCGCTACTCGTCCCCGAGAAGCGGACTGTTCCTTATCTACGCGAAGCCGCAGCCCGTATTCAAGCTGATCTCCTTTTCGTGTACACGACGCGCATCCAGACCTTCCGTCGAGATCGCTTCCTCAAACCGAACGAAGTCCACGCCCAGTGTGTAGCGGAATCTGTCCTGTTGGACGTGCGGACCGGAATCGTTGCTGACACGGCGCGTGCTACTGAGAACATTGCGCTAACGAAGGCGTCATCTGATTTGAACTTCAGCGAGACTGTTGCTCGGGCGGAGTCGGACGCGAGGGGAAAAGCGCTTGTATCGTTGGCGCAAATGGTGGTGAAGCGCCTTGCGAAAGCCGACGAGTAGGTGGCAACAGGCAAGACAGTGGGAAGATGAGTGATATGGGGATGTTACGACCTGTTTCATAATGCTCTCTTCGGAAAATCTAAGGTCAAAGAGTGTAACGGGGATTCGCGATAGTTGATCGAGTCCGACGAGGGCGCGAGTATTTTGAGACTGTGCAATTTCGAACAGACGCTCGATTGCCAGTTTGGGCATGATTATCCGTGAGCAGACTTCGGGGGAGGGCTGTTCAGCAAACGTCCCAACTCGAAAGAGCTTGGGGCGTTTTGTTTTGGGAAGAAGGTCTTCCGCAAGAAAGAGGCCGGACCCAAGATCGAGTCCAGCCGCAGTTTGAAACGGTCGTGAGGGTCGAATGGCGTACAGTCGCTAACCCATGACCGTGTTCCGTTCGTTAACAGGAACAGCTTACCCGCTGCGGGTCTCAGGAGCTGGTCAATAGTGCACACTCAATGGGGATTTTACGACAGTAATCCTTTCGAGCCACGACCAACCCCATCGCTTTCGTTGACTTGCCCTCGTATCATGCCTAGCATTGTGCGATTCGATGATCGACCAACCCATCTCGCAGAACCCAATTGTCGAGAAGGTGGATGACGGAAAACAGTCCGCACAACCTCAATGGATCTAACTTTCTTCTTCGCTCTTCTCGGGGGCCTTCTCGTTCTCGCTTTTGTGGCGAACCGGCTCGTGCGTTTTACGCGCGTGCCCGACGTCATCCTTCTGATGGCCACCGGTGTCCTCATTGGTCCCGTGCTGCACTGGGTCAACCCGGACATTTTCCGCGGCGCCACGCACGGCTTTGGCTCTCTGGCACTGATCCTCATACTGTTTGAGGGCGGTCTCGATCTAAAGCTTCGCGAAATCCTCAAACACTTCGGATCAGGTTTTTTCCTGTCGATCTTCAGCTATGTTCTGTCCATGGCCTCCGTCGCGGAGGTCTGCCGTTTGGCCCTACATCTGTCCTGGCTCAATGCGCTCTTGATCGGTGCGGTCCTCGGCTGCATCAGCAGCTCGATAGTCCTGCCGGTTCTGCAGCAGGTAAATCTGCGGCGCGAAGTCAAAGTCACGTTGCTGGTTGAAGCTTCTTTCGGCGATGCCTTTGCCGTCCTGGCGGTTACGACGCTGCTTGATGTCGCCTCCGGCGGAAGCGCTGCTCCGAAAACCGTGGCGTGGGCTTTCGCCTCCAGCCTCATACTGGCAGTGGTCTCGGGGATTCTCGCTGGCATGCTCTGGTCCTACCTGCTCCCCATTCTTTCCGAGGAACGTTTTTGGCACGTTTTGACGTTCGCCGCTGTGCTTCTCGTTTATTCCGGCGTCCATTTTCTCAAGGGCAATGAACTCGTTTCGGTTTTGGTCTTCGGTCTCACGCTCAGTAATTTTCAAGCAGTTCGCAAGCGCCTTCGTTTCGACGAGACGAGTGGGGCCGGCTGGTTTAACGAAATGCCCATTCAAGCCCAGAGCGGACGCTCTCTCGACCATCACCACGACCAAATGCTCACCTTTCATGGAGAACTTGCTTTTCTTTTGCGCACGTTCTTCTTCGTCCTTCTTGGCACACTCGTCGATTATTCTGATTTGCGGAAAAACATCCTTCTCGCCTCTTTGTGTTTCGCCGCCATTTTGGTGGCTCGCGTAGTCGCAGTACAAACCGGCCGCCCTGCCTGGCGTACGTTTTCGGCCCTGGAGCGTGAACTGATGGTGTGGTTCGTCCCTCGCGGTCTCATCACCGCCGTTCTCGGCATCGAAGTGCTCGAAGCTCGCGGCAGTGACTTCGCATTTCTGCCGTCCCTGGCCTTCGCAGTCGTCCTGCTCAGCAACCTCGCACTTCTGATTGGCACCATTCGCGCACGAAGCCTGCCCCCCTCGGCCCCTGGAACCACATAAAGCAGGTCGGAGCGAAATCGGAAAGCAGGCGATTTCACTCACAACCCGGTCGATGAGTGCAATGGGGATGTTTCACCAGCTATTGCGGCGAGCTTTCCTCAGGCATGGCTTCGGCTACGAGGCAAATGATTAGGTGCTTTCCTTTCCTAACCGTTACAACAGCGTCCGCGTCAACAGTCGCGTCAACAAGCTTCTTTGTCGCCTTCAAGTAGAACTTTCCGGGGCCGAGTGTCGGGAAAGAAAACCTCCCCGTTGAATCAGTCTTCGCGGTGGCAACCGGTTGCCCGAGCGGACTGCTCCGAGCAATAACCGTCATGTCAGACACGGAGTCGCCGGTATTCTGTACCCACCATCTCATCGCTGGACTAGGGATATACCTGAACTGATATCGCATTGGGAGGAGAAGTTTCGGGGCGCTGCCATTAAGCGCGGAGCTCGATCCGATGCCGAACCACGTAAGCTCACTGGAATGAACTTGAATCCAAAGCTCCCCCTCGCTTGGGAATCAGGAACGGTCGACTCTCTTCTGCGTCTAAAAGATGCAGAAAAGACCTAAATACGATGCGACGGTTCCTAAGTGGCTAAACCAGGCCGTTACACTCAAGTGCCCGCCAAGGCGATCATGAGTGCTATGGGGATTTTGCGACAACAATTCGCGGGGATCAAGAAATCCACATCTCAATTTCTCTCTCGATTGCCCAAGTACCGTTACGTTTCTCCATTACCACATACATGCCAGTCCCGCAAGTCCGCCACAATGGTTGCTCAAATAAAAGAGGGCCTGCGTACCATCTTCACTGAAGCCTACTCGCGAAAATGTCATGATGCCCGGAGAACCTGGGAATCGCTTGTAAAATGCAAGCCAATCACCGCCGCCTCTTTTGAAAATGGGCTCGAGCTGAGCTGAATCCGCGAGTTCGTAGTCAATGCCGGGATGAAAAGAGCGTCGCAAGGAAAGTTGCTGCCTATTTACTTCCCGGAAGGCATCTATTGTCGTTCGTCTAAGAGTGGGATCCTTGCCCTGCAATGAACTCGCCGTTTGCGACCAAGGAATCGGCTGTCCGTTCCCGTCCAACCGAAGGTTCTGCCCACCCTCATCGGACTCGGTTGTATTGAGAATTACGATTCTGGTGATTCCGTTCCCGATCGGCTCGATCGGCTGCACGCCTTTTCGACTTGCGAATTTGCTGTCGATAAATGCAGAGAGAGCGTCGTATTCCCGTGTAGATGGATGCTTCTGGCAAGCCGCGCTCGCAATCAGCAGCAGAAACACGCAAATCGTTCGGGTTCCGAGGCATATCCGCATCATGTGACCAATAGAATTGTACGTGCTCAAGTCGTTGTCGAAAACAGGCGACAGCGCGTTTTGACCCCGCATTACTTCGATCAAAGCAAATTGTCATCCCGAAGACAGCCGGGGCGAGCGCGACTGCACCCGAGGAATCGCGCTTGCTCATAATCCCGCGCGGATGGCCATTTTGTCGCTCTGACCACCGCGCCCCCGCCGAACGAACTCAACCTCTGACCCTGTCAAGCAAATTCTTCTCCCGTGCCCCTAACCTGTTCGCCCCAAAGCGAATTCTCCCGCGTCCCACTCGCAAACAATCGCTCTCAACCTGTTAAACTGGATGTATCTAAAATTTTACTAATCTGTGTTTGGCTACAGACCATCTCGCGTTGCCCCAGTCGAAAATCACCCCTCTAACTCCTTATTCCGCAGTATTTTACCCACAAGCCCTTTGGCCTCAATATTTTACCGTCCGACACTCGTATCGACACCCGGCAACTCAAAGAAAACAAAGCTTTTACCAGAGGCACACAAAAAAATTAGTGCAACGATATCCCTATCCCTGATCGCCTTCGTCCTGCTGGCCTTCTCATCCTCATCGCCAGCCTCCGCCCAAGTCCTCAAGATCACTGTCGACGACACCATCCAGCCCATCAGCGCCGAGTACATTGCCCGCGCCATCGACGAAGCCAGCCGCCGCCACGATCAAGCCGTATTGATCGAGATCAATACACCCGGCGGCCTCCTGAGTTCGACGAGCGTGATCATGGAGAAGATCACCTCTTCCCGGGTGCCCGTCATCGTCTACGTGACTCCCACTGGCGGTCACGCCGGTTCCGCCGGAATCTTCGTGCTCGAGTCCGCTGACATCGCCGCCATGGCTCCGGGAACAGCCGCCGGAGCGGCGCATCCGGTCATGCTCATCGGCCCGGTCCAACTCAAACCAGACGACGAGATGAAACGGAAAGTTGAGAACGACACCGCCGCCCTCATGCGCTCCTTCACCTCCAAGCGCGGACGCAACGTCGAAGCCGCCGAAAGCGCCGTGCGCGAATCGAAGTCCTTCACCGAGCAGGAGGCTCTCGCCGGCCATCTCATCGACTACATCGCATCGAGTCCCGACGACCTCTTCCGCCAGATGCAGGGCAAGACCTTCAAACGCTTCAACGGAGAATCCGTCTCGTTGAACCTAACCGGACAGCCGGTTGTAGCGTTTGAAATGACGTTAAAGGAACACATTCTCGATACGCTGATGGATGGGGATGTCGCTTTTCTGCTGCTCGCCATTGGCGCGCTCTGCTTGTATATCGAATTCAACCATCCCGGCGCAGTCATCCCCGGCACCGTCGGCGTCGTCTTCATCCTGCTCGCCGCTTTCGCGCTGAATATTCTTCCCACGCGCTTCGCCGCGCTGGGCCTGATTCTCGGGGCCTTCGCTCTATTCGCCGCCGAAGCCAAATTCGCCACGCACGGAATCCTCACCATCGCGGGCATCGCTCTGCTCACTCTGGGTGGTCTGCTTCTGGTCGATTCGCCGATTCCGGAAATGCGCGTCCACACGCTGACTGCGTTAGCCGTAAGCATCCCACTCGGCCTGATCACCGCCTTCCTGATGACCATCGCCCTCAAAGCCCGCCGCAACAAAGTGGCCACCGGAGCCCAAGGTCTGGTGGGCGAAACCGGAGTCGCGCAGACCGCGCTCTCTCCTCAAGGCAAAATCTTCGTGCACGGCGAATTGTGGGATGCCGTCGCCTCTTCACCTCTGCCCACGGGTCAGCTCGTAGTGGTGCGCAGAATCGATGGCCTGACGCTGCAAGTCGACCCACTGGGAGCAACGTCGCCGCCAGCCAATGCTCAGCCGGCGATTCTGTGATTCCGTTCTTGAATGGAAAGTTTGAATCAGGTTGTATAGCAGGAGCCGAAGGGCGTTGCTCCAGCCTATTTCTGCCCCAGCGCGGGCCCAGCCACCGCCAGCAGATCTACCTTCAGCCCTGCGGAATGCAGGCCTTCAATCGTTGTAGCCGGAAGTTTTCCAGCAGCCGGCACGATGCCCACCGCGCGATTCTTGCCCAGCTGCTTCGCCTGATGCAGCCCTCGATCCGCCAGCGTGAGAACTTCCTCATAGCTGTTGGCCCGCGGATTCTCCGGAGACCAGGGAAATGCCGCCCAGCCCAGCGAACAGGTCCGGTAGATCGTTTCGCCCGATCCACCCACCTCGATCGGCGAATCGGCAACCGCCGAAAGAACCCGGTGGGCCAACCATTCCGCCTCGGTACGATCCGTGTACCGCGAGACGATCAGAAACTCTTCCCCACCCCAGCGCACCAGCACATCGGAATGGCGAATCGAAGAACTGAGACGCCGGGCCATTTCCACCAGCACCTTGTCGCCGACATCGTGTCCGTACCGGTCATTCACTTCCTTGAAATTGTCGGCGTCGATCAAGTAAAAGACCAGGTCGCGGATTTTCGGATCGCGGCCATCGGCGTAAGAGCGCAGCGTCTGGCTCACGTCCGATTCAATGGTCGCGGAGAAAAATCGCCGGTTGCGCAATCCGGTCAGCGGATCAGTGAGCGAAGCCTCCTGCAGAACCAGGTTGGTGCTCTGCAACTCCCGATTCAGCCGGCGATGCTGAATGAACAGCAGAAACGCCATCATAAACATTGTCGCCAGCGTCACCAGCACCCGGAAGTTCGAAACAGAGCGCGGCAGACGAGGATCGAGCAAAGCATAGATTGCAATGATGGGCAAAGATAGCACCGCCATCATCGCCAGGTTCGCCATCCACGATCCGTACGATTCACCCGCCACCTTCTCGGGTTCCGGGGACAAGCCGGTTCCCAGCAGGCCTACCGCCATAAATAACGCGAAGGACCCACAGTACGGAATGTCATACCAACTGCCGGTGAAGTAGACATCTCTCTCAATGGCGTGGTTGATCACGTAGAACCAGATTCCGTTGAACACCACCGCGCCACAAAAGCAGGCGTAGAACCTTTTCCACCGCCCCGCGCTCTCGCGCCAGAACATCAGCACGACTCCGGCCAGCAGAATCGTCTCCGCTCCCGAGAGCCAATCGAAATTTCGGTTGTACGCGTCCTCATTCGGCGAGATGTACTGCCAGCACACAACGAACGACAGGTAGAGGTAGAGCCACCACAATGAGAGCAGAGAAAAGTCCAGCGCCCCCAACTGCGCACTGCGCTCGGAAGGTTGGCGGTGCGGCCGCAGCAGCAGGCCTGCAATCATAGGAGCACCGGCGAGAAACAACAGGGCGTCCGCCGGATACATGGCGGGAACTTTTTTCCTCAGGAATAGATCGAATCCAATCCACACCAACTGGTCGCTGAACCACAGACCCCATCCCGCAGCCTGCAGCAACCAGAACCACCGCAGGCGGCCTTTGCTGGCCCAGTCCCGCGAAGCGAATGCAACCAATGCACAGAGCATCAGCAATGCGCCTGTGATGTCGCTGACCCCAACCAGAAATATGCCCTTGGGAAGGAACGCAACGGACAATACCAGCACTGCCGTCAGCAGCGCTGCAGCCGCAACTAGGAATTTCGATGGATTACGACCGCTCAACGGTTTTTACCTTGGCGAACGGATTCAGCCCTTGGCCCCTGTGGAATATGCTACCCGGTAGATCTGGGCGTGAATTTCCTTGCGCAGATCTTCCCAGATATTGTCCGGCATTTCGAGAAACACTCTCACCACTTCAGGATCAAACTGCCGCCCGGCCCATTTCGCGATTTCCTCGCGCGCCGCCCCCAGCGTCTGCTTCGGCCGATAAATCCGATCCGAGGTAATGGCGTCCAGAGTGTCCGCGACAGAAAAGATTCGTGCTCCCAGAGGAATCTGTTCCCCCCTAAGCCCGCGCGGATAGCCACTGCCGTCAAAGCGTTCTTGATGCGAGTACACAATTTCAGCCGCCTCGGCCAGAAACGGAATCTTTTTCACGATCTGGTAGCCGAGGTGGGCGTGCTCCTTCATGATGTTGAATTCCTCGGGCTCAAGTTTTCCCGGCTTGTTCAGGATCTTGTCCGGAATCGCCATTTTCCCAATGTCGTGCAGGAACGCTCCCCGGGCAATCGTATTGATCTGATCCCGAGGCAGCCCCATGGCCCTGGCAATTGCGATCGTGAACGCCGTTACGCGCTTCGAATGGCCTTCGGTTTCACGGTCTTTCAGATCCAGCGCGTCGCCCAGCGCCTCGAGCGTGATGTCGTACGAACGCTCCAGGTTTCCCATGGCGGTCTGCAGTTGATCGGTGCGGGCCTTAACCAGCGATTCCAGATTAGTCTGGTAAATTCGATTCTCCACCTTCAGCCGGCGGTTCTCCAGCGCTCGGCTAACCGTGTTGAGCAGTTGCTCGCGCTCGAACGGCTTCAGCAAGTAGTCGTAGGCCCCGTTTCGAATGGCAGCCAGCGCGACTGAGATGTCGTGCACGGCGGTAACCATCACCACCGGCATATCCGGATACTTTTCCTTCGTCCGCTCCAGCAGCCCAATGCCGTCCAGGTCGGCCATCATCAGGTCCGAGAGCATCAAGTCAAACTCTTCCCCGGACGTGAGGATCGCTAACGCTTCCAGACCGGAAGCTGCCTGTTTGCAGGCATATCCGGCCGTACCGAGCATGGAAGCGACGATTTCCCGTATCGGTTCTTCGTCGTCAACTACAAGAATTCGATCTGGCATGAGGAATACACGAAAGTCTATCGGCGATTGTAACTCACGCGCGAGATGCCGAAAGTAATCACTGAGGTCCGGAAACTCCATCGAGAAGTTGCCGCGCCATGATATTCAAAAGGAAGGAAGACGTACGTCCGCATGCGATGAGTGAATCTCTCTGGTCCATCTGGAATTCGGCCGCAAAGCTTGGCCTGGCCATGCCCACGGCAGCAGAATTGACTCTGCTGATCCTGCTGGGCGCCTCGCTGCTGGCCTTGCGCGCCTTCCGCGAGAGCTATCTCAAAGTTTGGGTCCTGGGTTGGACGGCATTGGTGGCATCGCGGCTGGCCGAGCACTGCTTCGCGGCGAAAATTCCCGCGCCTTTCGACGCCGTGGCCGTGCAGGCAACCTTCATGCTCGCCGTCGGCTTGCTCGCGGGCGCGGTTCTGCTCTACACGCGCGGCCGCGATCTGATCCTTCCCTTGACCGTAATCACTCCGATTCTGGTTGGTTTCGCCGGAGCCCGAATCCTCTTGTGGCCGGATTCCCCGCCCCTGCGCGTGGCAGTGGAAGTCGGTTACCGCATCATCCTGCTGACCGCTGCGATTGCGCTGCTTCGTGCACGTCGCGGCCGCTGGGAACCGGCGGCGTGGTTGCTCGCGCTAGGTCTGCCGTTCTTACATTTGGCCTGGTCACCCTTCACCGACCGCGTACCCTCGGCCGTATTTCTAAGCGCAGAGATTGCGCTCGGCGTGAGCATGTTGCTCGTGGTATTCGACGAGGCGCGGGTGCGTACCCGCAGGCTGCGCGCCGTGCAGGCCATCACCATCAGCATCGCCAGCGCGCAACAATACGGCAACGTGGTGCAATCGGCGGTCGAGGAATTGCAGGACGTGACTGGAGTTCGGGCCGCATGGTTCCGTCTGTTCGAAGGTGGACATCTGGTCGCGACTCACGCGGTTGGGTTGTCCTCCGATTTCCTGCGTGACGCAGGAATGGCGGAGATCACTGACGAGCTCTCGAAATTCCTGAATCAACCCGCACCGAAAGTCACGACGCCAAGTGCCGCCGCTCCCGAGCCGGAAGAATGCTTGAAGACGGAAAAGATTCACCAACTGGTGATGGTTCCGGTCGCAGGCAACAAATCGCCGATCGGATTGTTGCTGCTCGGCAGTTCCGGAAACCGCCAGTGGACCGCGGAGGAACTCGACTTTCTTCAATCCTGCGCCAAGCAACTCGCGGTCGCCGTCGAAAACTTCCGCCTGCTCGAGCAGGTACTGCGTTCGCAGCGGCAGTGGATCAACACATTCGATTCCATCCACGACATCATTCTGGCGCACGACGCCGACTACCGCATCATCAAGGCCAATCAAGTTTTGCTCGAACAGCTCGGCCAGGCCGCCGCGGATGTCGTCGGCAGTTCCTGCGACTCGGCCTTGCCGCACACCTTCGGCGAATGGACTGGCTGCCCCTACTGCGCCATGGGCGGGGACGAGGAATTCACGGAAGGCGCAGATCCCTGCTTCGGCGGCTTCTCCGTGGTCTCGACATCCTCTTACACCGAGCAAGGCAGCCCGCAGAAAGGCACCATTCACGTCGTCCGCGACATTACCGACCGCCGTTCCGCGGAAGAAAAATATCGCCTGCTCTTCGAGCAGGTCCAGGAAGGCGTCTACGTCGCCAATCCGGCAGGACAGCTTATCGACTGCAATGACGCTTTTGTTCACATGCTCGGCTACAGCAAGCGCGAAGAACTGCTGGTTCTGAACCTGAACACCGAAATCTGCGTCGACCCGAAACAGCGCGAAGCCTTCCGCAACGAAATTGAGATGCAGAATTACGTGCGCAATTTCGACGTCACGCTGCGCCGCAAAGATGGCACTCTGCTGCTGGCCGCGGAGAGCAGCTTCGCCACCCGCGATTCCGCCGGCAACATCGAACGCTACCAGGGCTTCGTTCTCGACATGACGGAGAAGCGCCGCGCCGAAGACGAAATGCGCCGCCGCAACCGCGAACTCAACGCCTTGAACGCCATGGCCGTGGTGGCCGCGCAATCTTTCGATCTCGACGAAATTCTCAACCTGACCTTGCGTCAGGTGGTCACGTTATTTGGCGCGGAGAGCGGCACGGTTTATCTTTCCGACACTGACACCACTACCTATCGCCGCCGTGCTGCCTGGGGCCCGCGCAGCCGCGACAAAGTGCGCACCGCCGAAGTTTATTTCACCGAAGGCTTTGGTGATCTGGTGATGCGCTCGCGCACGGAAGTGATCACCGCCGAATATTTGCCGCATCTGCCGCCTAAGGTCGTCGAGTTCCTGCGTTCTGACGCCGACCGCTCCTGGATATGGGTCATGTTCTGGGGCAAGGACGCGCCCGTCGGCATCATGGGCCTGTGCAGCCACTTGGGTTACGAATATTCCAGCAACGACGAAAATCTGATGGTCGCCATCAGCCGCCAACTCGCTACCACGATTGAGAAAGTCCGGCTCTACGAAGAGACCTGCCGCGCCTACGAAGACTTGCGCAAGACGCAGGAACAACTTCTGCAAAGCGAAAAAATGTCGGCCGTTGGACAGCTCATCGCCGGCGTCGCTCACGAACTGAACAATCCGCTCACCGCGATCCTCGGTTACGCCCAGCTGCTCGAAACCGAAGGCCTGAACACTCGCGCTCAGGATTATGTCGCCAAGTTGTTCAAGCAGGCGCAGCGCACGCATCGCGTGGTCCAGAATCTTCTGTCCTTCGCCCGCCAGCGCACGCCGCAGCGCGACGAAGTCGATCTCCACAAGGTGCTCGAGGAAACTCTCGCGCTGCGCGACTACGACCTCAAGATCAACAATATTCTGGTTGAGCGTGATATCCCTTCGGAACCGGCCATGGTCGTCGCTGACCCGCATCAGATCGAGCAAGTCTTCCTGAATATCATCAACAATTCCGTCGACGCCATCCTCGAGACCGGGCATGCCGGCAAACTCAAGATCCGCATTTCCTCGGCGGGCGGACACGTCTGCACCCAGTTCACCGACAACGGCCACGGGATCAAAGATCCCAAACGCATCTTCGATCCTTTCTACACCACGAAGAGCGTGGGCAAAGGCACCGGCCTTGGACTCAGCATCTGCTATGGCATCGTGAAGGAACACGGCGGAGACATCACTGCGAACAATGCACCCGAGGGCGGAGCGGTCATCGAAGTTCGCTTGCCCGCGGTAGCATCCGCCCCGAGCGAGCCCGAAGCCAAACCGGCGCCCCGTCTGCACGAAGGCGCAATCCACGGCCGCGTACTGCTGGTCGAGGAAGAAGAAGCCGTCCTCGAATTCGAGCGCGACGTGCTCGCCGGCGCTGGCGCAACCGTCGTCACCGCCAAGTCCAGCGAGGATGTAAAAACTCGCCTGCTCTCCGAACATTTTGACGCCGTCATCATGAACGGCAAAATGCCCGGCCACTGGAACGCCAACGAGAGCTACCAGTGGCTCAAAGAAAATTGCCCCGGCATGGAAGGCCACGTCCTGTTCACGTTCTCCAACAGCCCCAGCGACGAGCGCGCTTTCCTGCAGCAAAACAATGTCCCTTATCTCGTGAAGCCTTTCGAAGTGGCTGAACTCATCACCCAGGCGCGTAAGCTGCTGCAAAAGGCACACGCCGCTGCGGCGGGCTCCGGCTCCGACTAAAGCCCCCAACTTGTCGCCCTTCTTCCGCGAGAAATTTGAAGGAACGTTCCTGGATTCTGACTGTCAAAGGTCCCTTCAACCTCAAGAACGACAGAAGGAGCGGACGCGCCAATTGAATAAAGCTTTGAGTTCCACTCTGCTTATAATTACGGCTTCAGGTGACATCCGAGCCTTCAAGTCGAATAGAGTGGAAAGATTCGAAGGAATTCATTTCCCAAGCTCAAACCAGAGCCTTCACACGGGACCTGCGCCACCATCCCGCCTATCGTCCGGACGTGGACGGCCTGCGGGCGCTGGCCATCATTCCCGTGGTTCTGTTTCACGCTTTCCCTACCATGCTTCGCGGTGGTTTTGTGGGCGTAGACATCTTCTTCGTGATCTCCGGCTTCTTAATCTCCGGCATCATCTTCAAAGCCCTGCAACGCGAAAGCTTCAGCTTCCCCGGCTTTTACGCGAACCGCATCAAGCGAATCTTTCCTGCGCTTCTCCTCGTCTTGAGCGCCTGTGCGGTGTTCGGTTGGTTTTTTCTGCTGCCGGACGAGTACGCGCAACTGGGCAAACACATCGTAGGCGGCGCCGCCTACCTGGAAAACTTTATCCTCCGGGGGGAGGCAGGTTACTTCAATACAGCTACTTCCCTGAAACCGCTGATGCATCTCTGGTCTCTCGCCATCGAAGAGCAGTTCTATCTGACCTACCCTTTGTTGCTATGGGCGGCTTGGCGCCTGCGCGGCAACTTGCTGGCGATCATCGTGCCACTGGTGCTGATTTCGTTTTCCCTCAATCTCTGGAAGGTGCGTAGCGACGCCGCTTCCGCTTTTTTTCTGCCCCAAACCCGGTTCTGGGAGCTTTGGACGGGTGGAGCTCTGGCCTACATCGACATTTTCAAGCCAGAAGTGCCGCGTCGTTTCACTACGAGTTGGGCCTGGCTTACGTCCTCTCTTTCGAATCGCGGACAGACCTCTGCCAGCTCGGTGATCGTCTCCAACGCTGTGTCCATCGTTGGCCTGGCGCTGATCGGGTTGTCCCTGCTGCTGGTGCGGGAATATTCGTTTCCGGGATATTGGGGATTGCTCCCCGTGGGTGGCGCCGCATTGCTCATTCTGGCCGGACCCTCCGCCTGGATTAATCGCGGAATTCTTTCCAACAGAGTCGCGGTTTTCGTGGGGTTGATCAGTTATCCGTTGTATTTGTGGCATTGGCCGATTCTGTCGTTTGGGCGCATCATTCGGGGGGAAGAACTGTCTCGTGGCACAAGAATTGCCGCCCTAGGTCTGAGCTTTTTATTAGCTTGGGCGACGTGGCGCTTCGTGGAATCCCCGATTCGGTTCGGCCGCAGGATCTGGATAAAAACCGCTGCGCTGGCCGCAATCTCCGTGGTCATCGCGTGCGTCGGGTACAAGATCCACGATCGAGATGGATTTGCCGACAGGCTCAAGGGCCTCGCTGTCGATCTTGACTGGGCGCATCCGGATGCGTCATCCACGTCCGAGTGCCGCAAGACAGTTAATGCTGAGAAGATGGGATACTGCCGTATCTCTGGTGAGGGTCCTCCGAGTGTTTTACTCGTCGGCGATTCCCATGCAGAAGCGCTGTACCATGGGCTCGCCCCGGCCTATGCGCAGCGATCTCAGACAGTCATGAATCTCGGTGAGCCTGGATGTGTACCGTTCTACGATACGGAATCCTACACCCTGGGGATGAGGCAAGAACGGGATTGCCGGCCCATCGTCAATCGCATGCTTGACTTTGCGACTTCCACGCCCAGCGTTCGTACGATCATTCTTTCGGTGCGCGGGCCAATGAATATGTTTGGCAGGGAGCTTGACGCAGACCCTACCGGACCGACGAAGGTAATTTCCTGGGATGGCGCTCCGAAGAATTCAAGCCAGGCTGACATTTTTGCCGCCGCATTCAGAAACACCGTCTCGCGCTTGTCCGCCTCCGGGAAGGATGTAGTTCTATTCGTCGACTGGCCGGAATTGGGTTTCGATCCGAGATCCTGTCTCCCGCGCCCAGTGCCTCTGTTTTCGCATGTCCGTCCCCTGTGTGGAGTGCCCCGACCACAGGTGGACGACCGCAATCGTGCGTATCGAGAAGTCATTCTCGATATGCAAAAAGAATTCGGCCAGCTGAGAGTCTTCGATCCCCTCCCCTATCTGTGTAATGCCACAGCATGCTACGCGATCCGAGATGGGCATCTCCTTTATCGGGATGGTAATCATCTCTCGGCTGCGGGATCAATGTATCTAGGCGAAAAGTTCTTAGCGGAACAGTCGAGGACTAGCCCCTAGAGGCTCCTGGGAAGATGGGTGCAGACGCGCTCGGTTGTAAGAAATCGCGATTACGCTATCGGCAACCCTGTCGCGTGCTCTAGCACCCGAAAACCACAGAAACGAACAGTTTTCCTCCGCCCCGCTTGCGGTAGACTAGCCCTACCGAGCCCATGTCCCAATTCGTCCACCTGCATCTCCACACCGACTACTCCATGCTCGACGGCGCTTGTGACGTCGAAAAACTTTGCCAGCGTGTGAAAGAAATGGGGATGCCCGCCGTGGCCATGACCGACCATGGCAACATCTTTGGCGCAGTTCACTTCGTCAACGCCGCCAAACATGCGGGCGTGAAGCCGATCGTCGGCTGCGAGCTCTACATCTGCAAAAAGGACGACCACCGTGCTGCGCCCGAAGGCGACACCTACAACCACCTGCTGGTGCTCGCCGAAAACGAAGAAGGCTACCGCAACCTGGTCAAGATCACGTCTGAGGCCTCGCTGCACGGCTTTTATTACAAGCCGCGCGTCAGCAAGAAATTTCTCGCCGAGCATTCCCGCGGCCTGATCGGCCTCTCCGGATGCCTGAAGGGCGAAGTCGCCGAGCGCCTGACCGAAGGCAACTATGACGCTGCCCGCGCCGCCGCTGGAACCTTCACCGACATTTTCGGCAAAGAGAATTTCTTTCTCGAGATTCAGGATCAGGGCCTCGCCATGGAGCACCGCATCCATCCCGGCCTCTTCCAGCTGGAAAAAGATCTCGGCCTGCCGCTCGTCGCCACCAACGACAGCCACTATCTCTGTGAGGACGACGCCCACGCCCAGGACGTAATGCTCTGCATCCAGATGGGCAAGTCGATTCACGACACCGCCCGCATGAAGTTCGACGGCAACCAGTTCTTCGTAAAGAACCATGACGAAATGTACCGCGTCTTCAAGGATTCTCCGGAGGTGCTCACGCGAACGCTCGACATCGCCGAGCGCTGCAGTCTGCGTCTGGAAAAAATCGCGAATCCGTTTCCGCAGTTCGAAGTCCCGCCCGGCTACACCATCGACAGCTATTTCGTTCACGTAGCCCGCGAGGGTTTCGCGCGCCGCCTCGAAGCGCTGCGACCGCTGCATGAACAAGGCAAGCTGAAGCATTCCATCACCGACTACGAGCAGCGCCTGGAGCGCGAACTCGCCATCATCCAGCAGATGCAGTTCCCCGGATATTTCCTCATCGTCTGGGACTTCATCCGCTACGCCCGCGAGCACGACATCCCCGTCGGCCCCGGCCGCGGATCGGCTGCCGGCTCGCTGGTCTCCTACGCGCTCAAGATTACCGACATCGACCCGCTGCAGCATGAACTGCTTTTCGAGCGCTTTCTGAATCCCGAGCGCGTGTCCATGCCCGACATCGACATCGATTTCTGCATGAACCGCCGCGGAGAAGTCATCCAGTACGTCACGCAAAAATACGGCCGCGACAACGTCGCCCAGATCATCACTTTCGGCACCATGGCCGCGAAGGCCGCCATTAAAGACGTTGGCCGCGCCATGGACATCCCTTACGCCGACGTCGACCGCATCGCCAAGATGGTCCCCACCCAGCTCAACATCACGCTGGAGCAGGCCATCGCCGACTCCGCGCAATTGCGCGAGGCCATCGAGAAAGATGGCCAGATTCGCGAACTGTTCGAAACCGCAAAAAGATTAGAAGGCATGGTCCGCAACTCCGGCGTTCACGCCGCCGGCGTCGTAATCTCGCCGCGCCCACTCACCGATCTCGTCCCCCTGCACCGCACCAAGAACGACGAAATCGTCACCGCCTTCGACATGGTGGCAATCGACAAGTTGGGTCTGCTGAAGATGGACTTCCTCGGCCTGACCACGCTCACCATCCTCACCGACGCGCTGAAGCTGATCGCACAAACCCGCGGCACCGCCATTACGCTGGAACAGATTCCGCTGGAAGACGATGACACCTACAAGAAAGTCTTCCACAAAGGCCTGACCTCCGGCGTCTTCCAGTTTGAATCGAACGGCATGCGCGACGTGCTGCGCAAATACCAGCCCAGTTCCATTGAAGACCTCACCGCGCTCAATGCGCTCTACCGCCCCGGTCCGATCCAGGGCGGAATGATTGACGATTTCATCGACCGCAAACATGGCCGCAAGAAAGTCGAATACGAGTTGCCGGAACTGCAGGAAATTCTTCAGGAAACGCTGGGCGTGATCGTCTATCAGGAACAGGTGATGCAGATCGCCAACCGCCTGGCCGGCTACTCCCTGGGTGAAGCCGATTTACTGCGCCGCGCCATGGGCAAGAAAAAAGCCGAGGAAATGGCGCAGCAGCGCGAACGCTTCGTCGAAGGCGCCGCCCGGCAAAAATTCCCGGCAAAGAAAATCGAAAAGATTTTCGACCTCATGGCCCAGTTCGCCGGATACGGCTTCAACAAGTCGCACTCCGCCGCCTACGCCCTGCTGGCCTATCACACGGCGTATTTGAAGACGCACTATCCCGTCGAATTCATGGCCGCCCTGCTGACTTCGGTGACCGGCTCAACGGACGATGTCGTCAAGTACATCAACGAATGCCGCGAAATGGGCATCGCCGTCGAGGCCCCCGATCTCAACGTCTCCGACGCCAACTTCACGCCGCACGGCGAATCGATCCGCTTCGGGCTCGCCGCCGTAAAGAACGTCGGCGGCAACGCCATCGAATCGATCGTAGCGGCCCGCAAGAAACTCGGCCGCTTCAAGTCCATCTTCGAATTCTGCGAAAACGTCGACCTCCGCCTGCTCAACAAACGCGTCCTCGAATCTCTGATCAAGAGCGGCGCGATGGATTCCATGGGCCGCCGCGCTCAACTCATCGCCGTGCTCGACAAGGCCATGGAACAGGCGCAGAAAGCCCAGCGCGACGCCGAATCCGGCCAGCACGGCCTGTTTGGCATCTTCCAGCAGGAGGACGCCGAATCGCACAACGACAAACTTCCCAACGTTCCCGACTGGGACGAGCACACCCGGCTCAGCGCCGAAAAGGAAATTCTCGGCTTCTTCATCAGCGGCCATCCCTTGCAAAAGTATAAGGACAAGCTCGCTGACCTGCAGGCGCTCAGCATCGAAGAAATTTCCGCGATGGCCAAATCGACCGGTAAAGACGAAACCATCGTCACCGCCGGCATCATCGGCAACGTACGCGTACTCAAATCGAAGCGCGGCGATTTCTATGCCCAGGCCACGCTCGAAGATATGTCCGGCTCCATCGACATGATCGTCTTCCCCGAGGCCTACAAACGGATCGGCGATAAAGTCAAGCTCGAAGTTCCTGTGCTCGTAAAGGCCGGCGTACGCATCGAAGAAGGCAACAATCCAAAGGTGACTGCGGCGGAAATTCAACCGCTCGAAGAGGCCAAAGTCCCGCTCCCGCGCGCCATCCGCATTCGAGTGCCGTTAGCCACCTCCGGCGAGGCCGTCGTCGACGATCTGCACACACTCTTTTTGGAGCGCAAAGGCGAAGCGAAAGTGTTATTTGACGTGGAACGTGAGGGCGATTTCATGGTGGTGATGGAAGCGGAAGGCTATAATGTGATTCCGGACCGCAACTTCATCGCCCGCGTCGAACAATTGTGCGGGCGGGGCAGCGTCCGCATCATCGCCTGATTCCAGCGTCGCCTATTAAAACATGGCACCTTTCGAAAAAGCGCAGCAGGAACTCGAACAGATCGAACGCCAGGTCGCCGAACTGGAATCTCCCGGCGCCGACGACGCCACCCGCCGCCAGATCTCTAAACTGCAGGATCGCATCGATGCGCTGCGGCGCGAAATGAACACGCCGCCCACCGCCTGGCAAAAGACCGAACTGGCGCGGCATCCGCAGCGTCCGCAGTCGCTCGACTACATCGAGCGCATCTTCACCGATTTCAGCGAAATTCACGGCGATCGCAGTTTCGGCGACGACGCCGCCATCATCTGCGGCATGGCCCGGTTCCATGGCGACGAAGTCCTGGTCGTCGCCACGCAAAAAGGCCGCGACATGAAGCAGCGCGTCCACCGCAACTTCGGCACGCCGCATCCCGAGGGTTATCGCAAGGCCATTCGCGTGATGCAGGTCGCGGAAAAGTTTCGCCGGCCGATCTTCACTCTGGTCGATACCGACGGCGCATATCCCGGCATCCATGCCGAAGAGCGCGGCCAGGCCGAAGCCATCGCCTACAATCTCCGCGAAATGGCGCGGCTGGAAGTGCCGATCATTGCTACTGTGATCGGCGTCGGCGGCAGTGGCGGAGCCCTGGCCATTGCCGTCGCCGACCGCGTGTTGATGATGGAGAACTCGATTTATTCCGTCATCTCCCCCGAAGGTTGCGCCGCCATCATGTGGCGCGACGCCACCAAAAAAGAACTTGCCGCCGAGGCCATGCGCATCACCGCCACCGACCTCAGCGAACTCGGCTGCATCGACGGCATCGTCCCCGAGCCCGAGGGCGGAGCCCACCGCGACTACGAAGCCGCCGCCAACCTGCTGGATGTCACCCTGCAGAAACATTACGCCGAACTTAAGAAGCTCCCCTCTGCCGAATTGCTCGTGTCACGATATAATAAGTTCCGCAACATGGCCCAGTTCTACGAGACCGAATAAGCGATTTCGTCGGACCTTTGCTCATATCCCAGATTGTCGTGCCACAGTTTGTCATCCCGAGCAAAGCGAGGGACCTGGGTGTTTGCTGGCGCCAGCGGTGCAGCACGCACAAGCAAGAACCCAGATCCCTCGCGTTGCTCGGGATGACAAACGGTTTAAACCGAATGACAAACGGTTTAAAACCGGATGACAAGCAGTTCTAAAACAGGTTCCCCATGGGCCACAGGCAGGCGATTTGGCGCGACGGCGCGGCTCGGCGGCCGTTATAATGAAATGTTTCCTCTTGTGCAATCCATAACTTACGGGCAAGACGATTCTGCCCGCTGACTGAAGGAAGGTGTTGGGATGGCTACGACGGATATCACGCCCCAGGAATCCTCTGGCGGCGTGGGGCGCAAGCGCATCGTCAACGACATGAGCATTCAGGTCGCGACGGTCAACGGTTCCGGCTCGCAAAGTTCAAATACAGTTCTGCTGCGCAGCATTTTTCAGATGGGCGTGCCCGTCTCCGGCAAGAACATGTTCCCCTCGAACATCGCCGGACTTCCCACCTGGTACACCATCCGCGCCAACAAGAACGGTTATATCGGCCGCAAGAAGGAAATCGATTTCCTGGTGGCCATGAATCCCGAGACCGCCGTTGAAGACACCATGTCGCTGGCTCCCGGCGCCGCGGTCCTCTACGACGAGCCTCTCGCGTTGCACAAACTGCGGGATGATCTGATTTTTTACTCGGTTCCCTACGACAAGCTGGTAGCCGCCGTATGCCCGGAAGCGAAGCTGCGCAAGCTGGTCAAGAACATGGTGTATGTCGGCGTGGTCGCCAGCCTGCTCACTATCGAGATGGGTGAAGTTGAGAAGGCGATCCGCAAGCAGTTCGCCAAGAAAGTGAAAGCGGCGAGTCTAAATCTGTCGGCAGCGCAAGCCGGCTTCGACTACGCCAAGGCCAACCTGCAGAAGCGCGGCGCGTTCTACATCGAACGCATGAACGCCACTGCCGGCAAGATCATCATCGACGGCAACTCCGCCGCCGCTCTCGGTTGCATGTTCGCTGGATGTACGGTCGTTACGTGGTATCCGATCACGCCTTCGTCCTCATTGGTCGAGACGATGATCGAGTATATGAAGGAATATCGCATCGGTCCCGACGGCAAAGCCACCTTCGCCATCGTGCAAGCCGAAGACGAACTCGCCGCGATCGGCATGGTCATCGGCGCCGGCTGGGCGGGCGCTCGTAGCATGACCGCAACCGCCGGCCCCGGCATCTCGCTGATGTCCGAATTCGCCGGCCTGGCATACTATGTTGAGGTGCCGGGCGTAATCTGGGACATCCAGCGCGTCGGCCCCTCCACCGGTCTGCCTACGCGTACCTCCCAGGGCGACATTCTTTCCACCGCGTTCCTCTCGCACGGCGACACCAAGAACATCATGCTGTTTCCCTGCTCCGTCACCGAGTGCTTCAGCATGGCGCCCGAAGCCTTCAACTTGGCCGAACAGTTTCAGACACTGGTCTTCGTCATGTCCGATCTCGATCTCGGCATGAACAACTGGATGTCCGATCCCTTCGAATATCCCACCACGCCGATCAATCGCGGCAAAGTTCTGAGCAAGGAAGATCTCGACCGCCTCGGCGGATTCGCGCGCTACAAAGACATTGACGGAGACGGCATCGGCTATCGCACGCTGCCCGGAACCATTCATCCCGCAGCGGCGTATTTCTCCCGCGGTAGCGGTCACAACGAAAAAGCGCAATACAGCGAGCGCGCCGACGATTTCGAAAACAACATGGAGCGCCTGAACCGCAAATTTGAAACCTCGCGCTCCTTCGTTCCCCGGCCTGAGATCACTAAAGGGAACAACGCCAAAATCGGCATCATCGGCTTCGGCACTTCACACTGGGGCATCACCGAAAGCCGCGACCAACTCCGCGACGAATACGCCATCGAGACCGACTACCTGCGTCTCCGCGCGTATCCTTTTACGCGCGAAGTTCACGAATTCATCGAGCAGCATGATCGCATTTATCTCGTCGAACAGAATCGCGATGCGCAAATGCTCACCCTGCTCAAACTCGATCTCAAGCCGGAACTGATCCCGCGCCTGCGCAGCATCGCCCACATCACCGGCCTGCCGCTCGACGCGCGGTCGATCACCGACGAACTGACCAGCATGGAAGGCAAGTAAACGGAGTGAGTGGGATCGTCGTTTTGAAAGGGTGTGGCCTCAAGCCGCACCGTGGAAGAGCGGCCCCTCAGGGCCGCGTGTAGGCTATAAAGAAAAAGGGCTTTAGCCACGAGGAGCAAGCAATGGGCACCACGACAGTCGAACCCGGAGCCGCCGCACCAGGCCCCAAGACCAACCGCATCGGCCTCACCGTCATGGACTACAAAGGCGGCAAGACCACGCTGTGCGCCGGTTGCGGCCACAACGCCATCTCCGAGCGCATCATCGAATCCATGTACGAGATGGGCGTGCAGCCCGAACTACTCATCAAGCCCAGCGGCATCGGCTGCTCCTCGAAGACTCCCGCTTATTTCATGAACCGCTCGCACAGCTTCAACGCCGTGCACGGACGCATGCCCTCGGTCGCCACCGGAGCCCTGCTCGCAAACCGCCGCCTGGTCTGCATCGGCGTCAGCGGCGACGGCGACACCGCTTCCATCGGAATCGGACAGTTCATCCACCTCATGCGCCGCAATCTTCCGATCATCTACATCATCGAGGACAACGGCGTCTATGGCCTCACCAAGGGCCAATTCTCGGCCACCGCCGATCTCGGTTCCAAGTTGAAATCCGGCGTCTTGAACGACCTTCCGCCCATCGACACCTGCGCCCTCGCGATTCAACTGGGCGCAACTCTGGTCGGTCGCTCGTTCTCCGGAGACAAGCGTCAGCTCGGCGCCATGCTCAAGGCCGCAATCGCGCACAAAGGCACCGTCATGCTCGACGTGGTATCGCCCTGCGTCACCTTCAACGATCACGAGGGCTCGACGAAGTCATACAAATACGTGAAGGAGCATGAAGAAACTTTGCAGGACGTGAGCTTCGTCCCCCACTTCGAAGAGATCGATGTGGAATACGATCCCGGCACGACCGTCGAAGTCACCATGCACGACGGCTCGCGCCTGCACCTGCGCAAACTCGAAGAAGATTTCGACCCCACCGACAAAATTCGTGCCATGAGCCGCCTCACCGAAGCCCATGACAAAGGAGAGGTACTCACCGGCATTTTCTACGTGAACCCCGAGGCGCCCAGTTTCATCGACATGCTGAACGTCGTCGACCAACCCCTGGCCACGCTGCCTGATTCAATGACGCGCCCGGGCAAAGAAGTGCTAGACGCGGTGATGGAAGAACTGCGCTAGCCTGGCTTTACGTCCGAGTTAGGAACGTTTGTCATTCCGAACCGGGCAGAAAGCCCGGTGAGGAATCTGCTTTTCCAAGGCGCCACTGATTCACGCAGTCTTGCGCACCGGTTCCCCGCTATGTTCCGGACTCTGCCCCGGTTCCGGAAAATCAGAGTCCGCATCCTTCAACATCGGATCCTGATCGCGATGCCCAATCTGTTCCTGCAATCCCACATTCCCCGGATCCTTATGATCCTCAACTTCCGTGGCGCCCTTCTCTGCATCCTGATCCCGCGTCTCATGTTCCATGACTCAACCTCGGGTATTAATTTGGCGAACCCAGTGTAGTACTTGAGCGCTCGCAATCCTAGAGTGATAAAGTATGACAAGTTGGTGGGGATCAAGGAGGAGAAAGCGTATATGAGGCGCTTCGTTTTCGTACTGCTGCTTGCCATCCTGTCCAGCACATTTGCCTTCGCGTCGCCGGCATCGGCGCACTCGAGGCTCACTCCAGTGAAAGCGGCTCAGCACCGCCGCGACTCTCGGGTCGAGCGCCATCGCGCGCACAGAGCCGTCAAGCGCCACACTTCCCGGCGTCATCGCCGCATGGTATAGGCCCCCGGAAGTCACTTCCCGATCGTCGGAACCCCCAGCTTGCGCAGCCGATCCCGCGCCTGCAGCGCCTCTGGCGAATGCGGATAGCGCTGGATCAGGCGCCGTAGCTCGCTCACGCCCTCGTCCTGCTTGCCCAGTTCCACCAGAGCGAATCCCTTCTTCAGCTGCGCCGACGCCGCTTTATTTCCGCTGGGAAAATTCTGCAGCACCTGATCGTAGCTCTGCGCGGCCTGCTGGTAGTTGGCCTGCCGAAACTGAATCTCGCCCAGATAGAAATAGCAGTTCCCTGCCAGATCGGTATTGGGATAAAACTTGATGTAGTCGGAACACTCCTGCAGCGCCAGGTCGTTCTTGCCGCCGTTGTAATCCCGCACCGCATTGTTGTAGAGCACGTCCGGCGGCGGAGCCGCTGCCATGGCCTGTTGCTGCGCCTGCTGCTGGGCCTGCTGCGCCCCCAGACTCTGCTGCGCCGCCTGCATGTCTTCCAGTTGCTTGGTGACCTTCGCCAGGCGCACCTTGATCTCGTCCATGGTGTCGTTCAGCGCCTGCACCTGCCCGGAAACCTGGTCGACCTTCGATCCGGCATCGCCCTGCTGCTTGGCCAGCGTAGTCTGCAGCCCATTCAGCGCCGAAGCCACCTTATTCACCGCGTCGGTATTCTGCTCCACCAGATTTTTCATCACGCCCATGCGTTCGTCGAAGCTGCGCTGCATGGCGGTCATCTGTTCCTGTAGTTGCTGCACCTGCGTCTGCAACTGCACCATTTCTTTGCTCGCGCCCGAGACCGGACCTACCGCCAGCGAAAGCACGAGAAATAACGCGAGAACCGCGGAAATACCATGTCTGTTCATTGAGGTTTCCCCGAATACGACAATTGTTTAGATGCCATGATTGTCCCACAGGCTGGGAGGATTCCACACACATAAGGAGTGGCCCGGAACCGGAAGACGCAATGGGGAGAGCCCCCATAATCGTCTCAGCGCACACCAGCGCGCCCTTCCGGCCAGAACGAAGCGGGAGACGCCGCCGGCGTCCCCCGAATAGCGATTTTACTTCTGATAGACCAGATGGCCGCGGCGATTCTGCTGCCAGCAAGCTTCGTTGCTTTCTGTGCAGAATGGTTTTTCCTTGCCGTAGCTGATGGTCTTAATCCGGCTGGCGCTGATGCCCGCCGTCGTGAGTTCGTTCTTAACCGCGCTGGCGCGCTGGTCGCCCAGAGCCAGGTTGTAGTCGGTGGAGCCGCGCTCGTCGCAGTGTCCTTCAATCGTAATGTTGATATTGGTGTGCTGCGTGAGGAACGTCATGTCGGCCTGGATGGAAGCCCGCTGGTCGGCGCGAATGTCGGCCTTGTCGTAGTCGAAATAGATGTCCTTAATGTTCTGACTAAACAAGTCCTCGTCCGTAACGTTCGGAGCTGGCGCCGGCGGCGGTGGCGGCGGCTGAGTTACGGTAAGCCGTGCCGTGGCTTCCTGGCTCCCACCCGCTCCCTTGGCGACGAGGTGATAAGTCGTGGAATCCGTCGGGGTCACGCTTTGCGATCCGTTCGGTTGCACGGCGCCAATTCCGTCAATCGACACATCGGTCGCATTGCTGGTCTGCCACGTCAGTGACGCGGACTGCCCCGCCTGAACGGTATTCGGATTCACTGAGATGGATGCGGTTGGAGCCGGCGGTGCCGGCGGTGGTGGTGGCGGGGGTGGAGTCGCTTTTTTCTTGCAAGCCCCCAGCGTCAGTAAAGCGCCCAATGCAACGATCAGCAGAGACCACTTGATACTTTTTTGCTTCACTTTATTCCTCCCTGGGACCCTGAAGCTCGCTCCAGGATCAGACGAAGCGTATTTACTATTTCCAACTCCAGTTGGGTTGGGTGTTGCGTCCCGCAAAAGTCAATTGCTGGATCTTGGTTCCATCCGCCAGCATGCTCCAGATTTCCTCTTTGCCCGATCGGCTGGATTGAAACACAATATGCCTTCCATCCGGCGACCACGAAGGAAAATCGTTCCGCCCGCCGTCGTGCGTAAGCTGTACCCACTGCTTGCTGGCTATATCCATCAGGTAAAGGTCCGAAGCCCCCGGTTCGCCGGGTCCATACTTGCGCACCCAGGCGAACAACAGAAACTGCCCGTTGGGCGCCCAGTTCGGCGACACCGCGTAGCCCTGATCGGTCATACGCTGTTGGTTCGTGCCGTCGGCTTCCATGGTATAAATCTGCGGCAGCCCGGTTCGCCCGCTGACGAACGCAATCTGCGAATTCGTCTTCCGGTTCCACACCGGAGAAACGTCGGGCCCTTTGGCCGTCGTCATACGATGTAGATTCCCGCCGGACACATCCGACACATAAATTTCCGGCTCGCCCCCGCGCGACGACGAAAACGCCAGCTTCAAACCGTCGCCCGACCACGCCGGAGAAAGGTTCGTCCCGCCCAGGTGGGGAAAACTTACCGCCCGGTTGAGGTCGATCGAATACATCATGATCTCCCATCCGGTCTTGGTCAGGCTGCTGAATGCCAGCCGCGACCCGTCCGGCGAAACTCGCGGCGCCAATGAAATCGACCCCAGATGCGTAATCTGGTGCTGGTTCGAGCCGTCGTAATCCATCGCCCAGATTTCCTTGTGCCCGCTGCGGTCGCTCACAAAATAAATCTGCGTCTCGGCAATGCCGTTGATCCCTCCGCCCAGCCGCAAGATAATTTCGTCGGCGAACTTGTGCGCCATCACTCGCGCCGCCGCGTCGCTGGATGTATCGGTGTACTGTTTACCCAGCACTTGCGGCGACTGCGTATTCTTCAAGTCATACAGCCAGCCCTGCACCGTCAGCCGGCCTCCCGCCACACCTAAACTTCCAAAAGCCAGCATGGCGGCATTGGGAGGTGGTGCATTCCACGCCGGGAAAGTAACCTCTGGCGGCTGCCCGGGAACCTGCAAGGGATAGAAACTTTTCGAAACCAGCTCCACGACGCCCGACACGTCGAGGTCGTTCCACAGCGTGTCATCAAAAGTCTTGAGCAGCGCGGTGTTCGTGGGATCAGAACTGGAGGGCTTGAAGTCGGGGACCGCCAGCCGCACCTTCTCCACGCCCAGGCTTGTGCCTGTCTTCACCCAATCCTGCGCGAAGAGGTTGCAGCAAACGATAGAGGAAACGCAGATGAGAACAAGCGCGCACCCGGAGCCGCGGAAACGACTTGAGCTTCGCCGGGAATTTAGTCTAGCGCTTGCTTCCATCCGTGTAGAGCTGAAACATACTCCGTACGAGAATATCGTATCCCGATATGAATTGCTTTGCAAGGTTCTTCCCTCTTTTATGGCTCACTTCTTGCTGTAATCGAACCAGTACTCCACCGAAATCTTTCCACCGGAATAATCCGGCGGCAACGGTCCGAAAGTATCAATCCGCTGCAGCGCCCGCACCGCCGAAATGTCCAGCGAAGGTACCCCACTGGATTGCTCCACCTGCACATTCGCGGGATGTCCGTCGCGAGTCACATCGAACGTGATGTACACCCGCTGTGCCGTTGTGATTTTCGGATCGACCTCGTATTTCAGCCAGTTGTCCGAAACTTTCTGCTGAATCACGTGCACATACCAGGCATACTTCGTCCCAAAATCTCCGCCGCCTCCCGTAACTCCAAACCCGCCCTTGGCGCCGGCAGCGCTGAAAGACCCGTAAGGTCCGCTGACCGGTCCGCCTTCTCCAAACGCAACCTGATTATTCTCTTCTGGCGGCGCGGGCTTCGCCTTGTCTTTGGGCGCCGCCTCCTGTTTTTTCTTAGGCTTTATTTTTGTATTCTTGCCCTGAATATCAATCGCGTCGGGCTCTTTTTCCTGCACCTTGGGTTGCGACTGGGTCAGCCCCTTCGACTCGTTGGCCAGCACATTCTGCGTCTGCGCAGGATTCGCCGGCAGCGGCACCGTGCTGACCAGCGTCGCGCCGATCGCTTCCCCGCCGCCGCCCGCTCCCCAGGTATCGCCGCTCCGTCCCGCAAGAATCGCCGAATAGATCACGAGGAACCCGATCGTCGCCACGTGCAGTCCCGCCGACCACGCCAGCGCCGGACCCCAGCGGTCATGCTCGAAATAGATTTCAGCGTTTGCTGCCATTTTGCTCGAGAGGTTGCGTCACAATGCTGACGTTGGTGATCCCCGCATGCTTCACCGCATCCATCACCGTGGCGAATGCGCCGAAGGGAACGTTTTCGTCCGCCCGCACAAAAATAAACTGGTTGCGCGGATCCCGAATCTTCTGCCGCAACTTGCCGGCAATGTCATTAATATTGATGGCGTCGTTGCCCAAAAAGACACGCTGATCTTTATTAATAGTGATCACCAGTCGCTCTTCGGTGATCTCTTTCACCGTCCGCGTCTTCGGTACGCTGACGTCGATGCCCGACTGCAGCACCGGCGCCGTCACCATGAAAATAATCAGCAGCACCAGCACCACGTCGACCAGCGGAGTGATGTTGATGTCGGCCAGCGCGCTCTGCGTGCGTCCGTTGGAAGCGGTGAAGGCCATCAGCGCCTCACTTCCGCCGAGACTTGCGCCTGGCTGTGTTCCACCGCGTTGAGCACTTCCAGGGCAAAATCATCGCTGCGAGCGGCAAACTCCCGGATCGACGCGCCAATCAGGTTATAAGCAATGACCGCCGGAATCGCCGCCGCCAATCCTGCCGCCGTGGTAATCAGGGCCTCTGAAATTCCGGGAGCCACGGCCCGCAACGTCGCCGCTCCCGCGGTCCCCAGCCCGTGAAACGCATCGATGATGCCCCACACCGTGCCAAACAATCCGACAAACGGCGTCACTGCGGCCGTAATCGCGAGCCACGGCACATTCCGCTCCAGCCGCGTGATGCCTTCCGATGCCCCGATCTGCATCCCGCGCTGAATCGACAGCAGATTCCGGATCGTGCCGGTGGTCTGCGCCTGCCGCCGGTACTCCTCGTATCCACCTTCGAAAACACCGACCAGGGGGCTGGGCTTGAACTGCTCGGCCACAGCGGCAATATCCTGCAGCCGTTGCGCCTTGCGAAACGCGCGCACGAATCGCCCGCTCTGCGCCCGCGCCCGCCGCAGCAGGCTCCACTTGGTCAGGATGATGGACCAGGAGATCAGGCTGAACGCCAGCAGGCCGAGTAATACCAGCTTGGCGACCGGGCCACTGTTGGAGATCATGTCGACGATTTCACCGCCGACGAACGCTGCTAGCAAGGGGAAGACATGCATTGCGTTTTAGAGGAAATTCCTGCTGCAATTATAGATGAACTCAGCCACCCACTTTTCCCCACGTACCCGATCCGCCAATGAATTATTTGCAACGATGTCACTGCCTCAGCGGCTTGCCCTCGGGTCGCTGTTACCGATCGTGAACTGCACCGTCATGGAATCCAGATAGGGTGAGTCCAGCGGCGTGCAGTGCAGAGCCTTGACCTGCATCACGACATAAAATGCTTCGACCTTCATGATCCGCCTCGCGCGAATTGGCACAGGAGCGAACTGGTTGGGGTCCAGCCGCCACAGATTATTCTTCGCCTCATCCGAAGCCTCCTGCTCCGCCAGCAGAAGATTGCCATAGATGCTGTGCCGCAAATCCCTGAGCGTTACTGCCCAGGACGTAATCTTGTCGTCGCCTCCCGGCATTTGCGGTATCACCGTCAGGACGTAACGATCCTTGCCCTGAGCATCCTTGATGGATTGCTGGTACGACGCATTCTCCGGTGTGAGCTTAAGCTCGAAACTATCTTCCGTGACGCGCGTCGGACCGGTCCGGAAGCTCTCGGCATACACTGTGGCAGGACTACTCTGGCCGAGCAACGGCGCCGCTAACATTCCCCACGCCACGACCGCAAAGACAATCCGATTCATCGGCGGTTGACCTCCTCCATCGCGCGCACTCGGGAAGTAATCGCCGTCGACTCCGCATTCATTTTTCGCAGCCAGTCGCAGAGCGCGCGCGACGCACGACTGCCGTTCCGCGCCAGCCGCCAAACTTGCGGCCACAACCAGGGCCGCAGCGCGGCGAACCAGGCAAATCGTCCTTCCAGAAACCGCCCGTTGGAATCGACGAACCGTTCCATCGAGGGGAAAGCAAAATCAAATTCATCGGAAATCACTTTCACTACCGCGAACCGTACCCCTCGCGCCTCGGCCGCGCGCGCGACCGCCGCCGCTTCCATATCGACCGCCGTCGCGCCAAACGAATCCCGCAGCCTCGCCTTCTGCTCCGGCGTCGCGACCTGACCGAAAGTGACCAGCACGCCCTCCCCGCTACCCAGATCGACTTTGCTGCCGTCGCCTGCATTCACCACGTGTCGCGGCTGCACGATGTCCCCCACTTTGAGGTTGGGATCGAGTGCCCCGGCAAACCCCGCCGAACAAATCAGAGCAGGCGCATAGATCGCAATCACCGCCTCGGCCGCTCGCCGCGCCGCCTCCGCGCCAATCCCGCCGCAGACCAAAACAAACTCATCTTTCTCGAAAAATCGAAACTGCCGCCCGCCGCTTTCTTTCTCGCTCGCCCGCCACTGTTTTATCAGCGGCCTCACCTCACGCTCCAGCGCAACCACGATGGCGATTCTAGACATATCCGTTACTCCGGAACCACTCCACCGCGCGGCGCAATGCGCCCTCGACCGGTACGATCTTCCACCCCAATTCGCGCTCCGCTTTGGCGGAACTGGCAAACATTTTCTTCCGCCCCATGCGCACCGTATCCACGGTCGCCCGCGGCTCGCGGTTCAACAATCGTCCGGAAATCGCCTCGTCGATGACTCCGGTGGCAAACGCAAAAAAATACGGCAGCTTGATCTTCGGTGACGGCAGCCCCGTAATCTCGCCCAGTCGGTCCAGAATCTGCTTCAGCGTAAGATCTTCACCGCCCAAAATATAGCGCTGGCCCGATCTGCCTTTTTCCAACGCTGCAACGTGCCCTCGTGCGCACTCCCGCACATCAACCAGATTTAATCCCGTCTCCACATAAGCGGGAAATTTGCGCTTCAGGAAATCCAGCACGATGCGCCCCGTGGGCGTCGGTTTCACATCCTGCTCCCCGATCGGCGTCGTCGGATTCACCGTCACCACATGCATCCCACTGCGCCCCGCCTCCAGCGCAACCTGCTCAGCCATAAACTTCGAGCGCTTGTAATGCCCGATCATGTCAGCCAGCGCGACGGGAGAATCCTCGTCAGCAGGATGACCGTTGTCGGTGAACCCCACCGTCGCCACGCTCGAGGTATACACCACACGCTGTACGCCATTCTTCCGTGCCGCCTCCAGAATTGCCCGCGTCCCCTCCACGTTCGACCGGTACATCTCGCCGGGATCCCGCAGCCAGAGCCGGTAGTCGGCGGCGACATGGAATACGGTATCGCAGCCTGCCATCGCTTTTTCGAGCGACGTCGGGTCGCGCAGATCACCGGTGGCAGTCTCCGCCTTGAGTCCTTCGAGATTTTTCAGGTTACTCGTCGCACGCACCAACAGCCGCAGATCCGCGCCCTGATCGGCCAGCGCGTGGGCCACGTGAGATCCCAGGAATCCGGTAGCGCCTGTGAGGAAAACTTTCAATAGCGTCTCTCATTCTTAGTTTAAAGCAACGGCCAGCGGATCGCGGACAAAGTGAGTTGGAAGGAACGGACGGCAACGAGCACACCCTCCTCTTGAGGTTTTGAGTGTAATGGCCTGCCAGTTTAGGGAATCCTCCGTTCCTGGCGCTCGCTCTACAGTCTTGACATGCGCCCACAATGCACTTACATTCGGGCGTTCCCAGAAGAGAACTCTTTGGAAAGGCCCGTGTTCTTATGTCGCCTCGAATAGCCCGTCTACTTTTTCTCGTCTTTGCCGTTCTATGGTTCGTCTCCTGTACGAGGTCCGCATCACGTTCGCACGTAGCGCAAACACCTGTACCCCCATCGCCTCCGGCGAGCGCGGTTTCAGGATCGCTCGATGGCACATGGGAGGGTGATTTGGCCTTTTTACGGGGTGCGACTCTCTCCCAAAAAGGGCCGGCGACGGCACGATACCGGATTACGATCCAAGACTCACAGGTGCACGTGTATGTCGTGCACGCGCAGGATGTCAAAGAAATTAAACCCCGCGCATTTCACATCGTGCGCCTGAGGACCAATGCCGTTATTTACGCCATCGAGTCAGGAGAGGATGACGAAGGAACCTGGGTCGAAACGCAGGTGTTCACCGTTACGCAGGAGAACGGGACTACTTTGCTGACAAATTTTGCCAGACAAGTCAATAATATTGATTTGCCTCTGAGCAGTGATCACAGCAAGTTCACCAAGGAAGCAGCGGGTGAACTCCAACTCATTCCGGCGAGCTCATCCTAGCAAGAGTCAAGCGTGGGGGTCGGCAGGATTTCAGAAGACCCACAACCAGCTGCAATATGTCGGCACGGTTGGAACGGCTCGCTAACTCCCCGCCTTCTCCATCACCTTCCCATACGTCGTCAGCGCGAGCAGCGGGAAATAATCTCGGTAGAGGTGGTACATCAAATAGAACACGCGCGGAAATCCGGTGCCGGTGAAGAACGGCTCGTCCCACGATCCATCTTTTCTCTGCGTGCGCAGCAGGTAGGCAATGCCCCGCGCCACCGAATCGCTGCGAATGTCATTGGCCGCCAGCAGTCCCAGAATCGCCCACGCGGTCTGCGAAGGCGTGCTGTCGCCCACTCCGCGCAGCGTCGGATCATCGTACGACCCCACGGTTTCGCCCCAGCCGCCATCGGCGTTCTGCACCATGCGCAGCCATTCCGCGCCCTGTTGCACGCAGGGCTCATGCAGGTCCATCCCAATCGCTTCCAACCCGCGCAACACCAGCGCGGTGCCGTAGATGTAATTCACGCCCCAGCGCCCAAACCAACTGCCATCCGGCTCCTGGGCTTTTCTTATAAAGGAAATCGCCCGCTTAACCGCCGGATGATTCTTGTCATACCCGTAGGTCGCCAGCATTTCGAGAATGCGTCCGGTAATGTCCACGGTCGGCGGGTCGAGCATGGCGTTGTGATCGGCGAACGGGATATGCTCGAACACCATCTTGTCGTTATCTTTGTCGAATGACGCCCATCCCCCGTTCTTACACTGCATGGAAAATATCCAGTCAATCGCCCGCTGCACCGACTCCCGCTGATAGCGCCCATTGGGATGTTCCACCCGGCTCAGACCCAGGCAAACCATCGCGCTGTCATCGACATCCGGATAAAACTCGTTGTTGAACTCAAAGTACCATCCACCCGGCTGTCCCTGCTTGTTTTTTACCTTCCAGTCGCCCGCCTTGCGGACTTGCTTCTGCAAAATCCAGTTCGCACTCTTCACCATTCGCGGATCATTCGCCGGCACACCCGCCTCGCCCAGCGCGAACAGCGCATACGCCGTATCCCACACCGGCGACATGCAGGGCTGCATGCGGAAGGTGTCTTCCTCTTCGATGCCCAACTTTTCAAACTCATCCAGCGCGCGAATCACCTGCGGATCGTCCAGCGAATATCCCAGGCAGCGCAGCGCGATAATGGCATTCATCATCGAGGGATAAATCGCACCCAGTCCATCGCTCATCTCAAAGCGCTCCAGCATCCATCGTTCTGCGCTTTTCAGAGCAATGGAGCGCAGCGGACGCACATGCACCCGCTCAAACCAATGGGTCATGCGATCAAGAACCAAAAAGAAATTCCGCCACGACACCAGTTTCTTCGCCCAATGCAGGTGCATGCGCGACTTCTGCATCCCACCCACAAACAATTCCTCGACGCCCATTTCGCGCGGAATTTTCTTGAAGGGCTTCTTGGCGTAGCAGATCGACAGCGGCACCAGAATGGCCCGCGACCACGAGGAAATTTCGTAAATGTTGAACCAGAACCAGTTGGGAAACAGCACGATCTCCGGCGGTATCGCCGGAACCGCGTCGTAATCATACTGCCCGAAGAAACAAAGATAAATCTTGGTAAATGTATTAACTTCGGTGACCCCGCCCATCTCCAGAATCTTCTCGCGGGCGCGCTCCATCGCGGGATGATCCGCCGCATATCCCGCCAGCTTCAACCCGAAATAAGCTTTCACCGAAGCGCTGATGTTCGATGGCCCTGCGGCATAAATACTCCACCCGCCGTCTTCGTTCTGGTGACGCAGAATCCAGTTCGCCGCCTTCTGAAAGCGCTCCTGGTTCCCCGTCCCCAGCAGCGTGTGCAGCAGAATGTAATCCGACTCAAGCGTAGTATCCGCTTCGAGCTCCCCGCACCAATATCCTTCTTCATGCTGCTGCGAGAACAGGAATTTCCGCGCCGCCGCGACCGCCGCGCCTACGCGGCTGCCCAGTCCTTCAATTTTTCCGAAACGAAGCAGGGGATCTGAACCAAGAGAGGCAGAAGCAAGATTTGAATCGGGGGAGCTATCCATTCAATTTTCACCTCGTAACGTAGAGACGTTGCATACAAAGTCCCTGCCGGCGGTGAGACGTAGCAAGCTACGTCTCTGCAAACTCAGTTAATCCGCACTCACCGCTGGAGCAGCCGCAATTGCCTCCACAATCTCCGGAGGCAGCCCAAACCGCACATTCTCCGGCATGACTTCCAGTTCCTCCATGTTGCCGAACCCCTTATCGCGGAGGAACGTCACCGTCTCTTCGACCAGATGCTCCGGCGCCGACGCCCCCGCGGTCAGCGCAATCGTCTTCACGCCCTTCAACCACTCCGGCTCAATGTCGTTGCAGCTATCGATAAGATGCGCGTTCGTGCCCAGGTTGCGCGCCACTTCCACTAGTCGGTTTGAGTTGGAACTGTTTTCCGACCCCACCACCAGCAGCAAATCCGCCTCGGAAGCCACTTGCTTCACCGCCACCTGCCGGTTTTCGGTCGCGTAGCAGATATCCTGCGCCGCCGGCCCTTTGATGTTCGGAAATTTCTTCTTCAGCGCCGCGATAATGTCTTTCGTCTCATCCAGGCTCAGCGTAGTCTGCGTCAGATACGCCACGCGATTCGGGTCCGGCACGCTCAGGTCCTTCACCTGCTCCGGCGTCCCCACCACCTGCGTCACCAGCGGAGCCTCACCCAAGGTTCCAATCACTTCGTCGTGATCTTTATGACCAATGAGGATCAGCGAATACCCTTCCTTGGCAAACTTCACCGCCTCCACATGCACCTTGGTGACCAGCGGACAGGTCGCATCAATCACCCGCAACCCGCGCCGTTCGCTGTGTTCGCGGACTTCCGGCGAGACTCCGTGCGCGCTGTAAATAATGCGCTCTCCGTTGGGCACTTCGTCCTCGCTGTCGACAAAAATGGCGCCCTTACCGCGCAGTTCCTCGACCACAAAACTGTTGTGGACGATCTCTTTGCGCACATAAATCGGCGGCCCAAACGCCTCCAGCGCAATACGCACCACATCAATCGCCCGCACCACCCCCGCGCAAAACCCCCGCGGCTTGAGCAGTAATAATGTCTTCCCGTCCGTCTTCGCTAGAATTCCAGTCATTGGACCCCGCCTCTAAAAATTCCTGGACCGCATCTTCAACCGAAACGCTTGTCATTCCGACCCCTGAGCAGCGCGAGTGGGGAGGAACCTGCTTCCGCCTTTAGATGCACGCACTCCCTCAGAATCGCCATAAAATAGGCATCTTCAGGGTACACGATCCCCCATTGTGGCGATACTAATAAACTACCGGAAAGTACCGGGATGGTCAACGTAACCCACAGAAACAGCGGGGATTAGCAGCGAAACGCGAAATCAAGGCGGCGAACGGAAACGATGCCAGACTCTGGTTCAGGTCCAGAATCGTTCGCCGAGCGCAGCTCCGCAGGTTTCACCCGCCAACTCAACGCCAGTGCCATTCTTGATCCCGGCATGGCCCGCTCGTGCCCCCATCCCCCCGCCCCGTGCCATTGTGATCGCCGGCACGATGACGCAACATACTCGCAACATTATTGTCATCGCCAAGACTTCCAGGTCAGCGAGCCATGTTCGAGTTAACCACAAGACCGACGGCAGGCAACTCGCGGGATCGAGGAGCCTCAGAGAACCGGCAGCCCCGCCGGCTCCTGTTCGCACTCGTTCTTCTGCTGGTGGCGCTCGCCGGAGTCGTCCTGCAAGACCGGCAGTTCTGGTTCGGTTCTGAACAATCACTTTTGGATTCGGATACATCCGAGACCGCGGCCGCGCCCAAGACCGCCAAATCGGTTCCCGAGTCTGCTCGTCCGGCCCAAGCCGCCGCCGCTCGCTCGGCAAAGAAGGCCATCCCCGCCGCAAAGCTTTCCGCAGAACCGAAGCCCGCCGATGCAGTTGTGGCCACCAACCGCACGGTACTGCCTCCCTTGGACGTCGAAGTTATCGCCGGCGACGCTCACAGCAGAATTCATCCCGGCAGCAACTCCGCCAAGCTAGAGATCACGCGTCCGGAAGCCGCCACGCCCGTTGCCTCTGCGCCCTCTGCTTCCGCCGTTACCAGCGCCACCAACGCCGCCGAGCGCGAACAGATGTCCATCGAAGCCGTCCGCCCGCGGGCGTCCTATCCGCTGCTGGCCCAGCACATGAATGTTCAGGGATCGGTTGTCCTGCAGGCCATCATCGGCGCCGACGGCAGCATTCAGAATCTGCACGTGCTCAGTGGCCCCGCCATTCTCTCCTCCGCAGCCCAGCAGGCGGTGCGCGAATGGCGCTTCAAGCCCGTCGTTGAAAACGGTCAGCCGGTCGAGACCAAGGCCAAGATCACAGTCAACTTCACCATCAAAGTTGCCGACAGTTCCGGCACTACGCTGGCCGACAGCCGACCCGCGGGCACCCAAGTCCTCAGCCGTTAGCCTTAATCATCTGCTCCGCATGCTTGCGCGAAGTCTCGGTCAGCTTGGCCCCACTCAGCATCCGCGCCACTTCTTCCGTGCGCTCTTCTCCAGTTACCGAGCGAATCGTCGTCCGCACGCGCCCGCCCGATTCCTTTTTATCAATGACAAAATGATGATCCCCAAAGGTTGCGATCTGCGGCAGATGCGTCACACACAAAACCTGATTCGACCGCGCCAATGATTTCAATTTCTTCCCCACCGCCTCCGCCGCCCGCCCCCCAATGCCGGTATCAATCTCATCAAACACTAGAGTCCGCTGGGCGCCGCGCTGGTTGCCCCACCCTTCCCGCGTTTTTTGCGGGAGGGTGGGGGTTTTGACTTCCCTTCCCGCGCGTTTCGCTGCGCGGGAAGAATCCCCCGCCTCCACGCTCGCCTTCAGCGCCAGCATCACCCGCGAGAGTTCCCCACCCGAAGCAACATGCTCCAATCGCCGCAACGGCTCTCCCGGATTCGTCGAAATAATGTACACGACTTGATCGAAGCCAGACCCCGTCCAGTTTCCCGCTTCCTCCGACGAAGTCATCTCGATCCGGAACGCCGACTTCATCGCCAGGTCGTTGATCTCCGCCTCGACCAGCTTCTCCAGCCGCCGCGCCGCGTCCGCGCGCTTCTTCGACAGCCCTCGCGCCGCTTTCAAGTATTCCGCTGCCGCCTTCGCCAGCTCGCTCCGCAACGCGCGAAGAATCTCGTCTTTATTTTCGACCTCCGATAATTTCCGCGCAGCGTCGGCTCCAAACGCAATCACCTCATCCAGCGTCGGCCCGTACTTTCGCTTCAGCCGGTCGAGCAGCGCCAGCCGGTCCTCCACCTGCGCCAGATGTTCCGGCGAAGCATGAATCCCGCCCGCATAATCGCGCACCGTCGCGCCCACATCTTCCACGCTGATGCGCGCCGTTTCCAGCGCCGCCAGAGCCTCCTGAAATTTCGGTTCGTACCGGACCAACTCTTCGACCTGCTTCTGCGCCGCCCGCAGCGACGACGCCGTCGATCCGTTGCCCTCATACAAGAGATCAAACGCATTCATCGCCGCGTTGTAAATTTTCTCCGCATTGGCCAGCACGCGTTTTTCGCCTTCGAGCCGCTCGTCTTCTCCACTCTGCAAGCGCGCGTCTTCGATCTCACGCTTCTGAAAAATCCACAAATCCACCAGCCGCAACCGGTCCTGCCCCCCTTGTTCCAGTTCATCGATGCGTGTCCGAATCCCCTTCCACGCCGCGAATCCAGTCTCTGCCGCAGCCAGTTCGCTCCCGGCAAACGCATCCAGCAGCCCTAGCCGCGCCGGACCATCGAACGACAGAATGGATTCGCTCTGCGCGTGAATAGTCGCCAGATGCGGCGCCAGCAGCCGCAACACCGCCACCGTCGCCGGCTGATTATTCACGAACACACGCCCCTTACCTCCCGCCGCAATCTCACGCCGCAAAATCAGCGACCCATCGTCCGACTCATCCAACCCGTTGGCTTCCAGAATTCCAGCCAGAGACTTTTCCGCCGCATTCTCCGCCTCAAATACTGCCGACACCACTGCCCGCTCCGCCCCCGTGCGAATCACGTCACTCGAAGCCTTGTCCCCCAGCAGGAGCGCCAACGCATCGACCAGAATCGACTTCCCCGCCCCGGTCTCGCCCGTGAGCAGGTTCAACCCCTGCCCGAACTCCACCACCAGGTTGTCGATCACCGCATAGTTTTCGAGCCGCATTTCAATCAGCACGTGATGTCCTTGCCAAGTAGAAGAGAAAACCCAAAGTTTTGCGCAGCATAACATGAAACCCGCGCCCACGTAGCGCCCCGAAAAGTAGCGCCGGCGTCTCGCCGGCTGTAGCGGGGGCGTCTCGCCCACGCACCCCGGTGCGGGCTGATTCGCCAACTGTACCCCACCGCACACTCGTACCCGGCATTACCCTAGATAACTCTATCCCCTTGATTTGAAACAATCCCGCCCCTACCATCATCTAAGATACTTCCCATGGCCATTGCCGGACAGTACACCGTCGAAACGCATTCTGTCGCCATCCCCGCGACCATGCAGGCCGCCGTCTACCGCGGTGTGAACGACGTCCGCCTCGAAACCGTTCCCGTCCCCAGCATCGGCCCCGGCGAGATGCTCGTCCGCGTCCACTCTTGCGGCGTCTGCGGCACCGATCTCAAAAAAATCTCCACCGGCTCGCACTCTGCACCTCGCATCTTCGGCCACGAAACCGCCGGTGTGGTCGCCGCGTTCGGCGAAGGCGTCCAGTCCTACCTCCCTGGCGATCGCGTGATGGTCTTCCACCACATCCCCTGCCGCCAGTGTTTCTACTGCCAGAACAAGACCTTCGCCCAGTGCGCGACCTATAAGAAAGTCGGCTGCACCGCGGGTTTCGAGCCCTCCGGCGGCGGCTTCGCCGAATATGTCCGAGTCATGGACTGGATCGTCGAACATGGCACCGTCCGCATCCCCGACGATGTTTCCTTCGAGCAGGCCTCCTTCGTCGAACCGGTCAATACCTGCATGAAAGGCATCGAAGCCCTTCACCTCCGCCGCGGCGAGACCGTGTTGGCCATCGGCCAGGGCCCCATCGGCATCTTATTGAGTGTGTTAGCCAAAGGTACGGGGGTTACCTTAATTACTTCCGATTTGTATCCCGAGAGGCTTAGAATAGGAGCAAGTTTCGGATTAGACCTTACCATTGACGCCTCGCAGACAAACGTGGTTGAGTGCGTCCGCGAGTTGACCGAGGGGCGTGGCGCCGATGCGGTAATTCTCGCGGTCGGCGGCAACTCCCTGATTCGTACGGCGATGGATGCGGCCCGTCCCGGCGGCCGGGTATTGCTTTTTGCGCAAACGCAGCATGGGGAGGCATTGATCGATCCTGCGGCAATCTGTGTCGATGAGAAAACTCTGGTCGGTTCCTATAGCGCCTCGGTCGACCTGCAGGAAGAGTCGATCCGATTCGTCATGAACCGTGAAATGGATCTGGAACGGCTGGTCAGCCACCGCTTCCCGCTCTCCGAGAGCCCGCAAGCCCTGCATCTGGCCGCCCATCCCCAGCCATCGTCAATGAAGGTCATGATTCAGCCCGGGAGCGCCTGGGCACGGTAGTTCTGAAAGGGCGCGGCTTCAGTCGCGCCGTGAGGCGGTACAGAATCGACGGCGGCTTTAGCCGCAAGGTTTGTGGAAGGGCACGACTTCAGTCGTGCCGTTAGTGAAAGACGAAAGCGGGGCTTTAGCCCCTGAGGAAACTGGAAGGAAACCCGCAGTGAACGGAAAAATGACCGCTGCCGTCCTGTACGGCAAAGAAGACCTCAAGATTGAAAAGGTACCCATCCCTCGCGTGGGAGACGGCGAGGTTCTGGTCAAAGTCCAAGTCGCCCTGACCTGCGGCACCGATCTGAAGGTCTACCAGCGCGGCTACCACGCCCGCATGATTGTCCCTCCCGCCCTGTTCGGTCACGAACTCGCCGGAGTCATCGAGGAAGTCGGAGCCGGCGTCAACGGCTTCAAGAAGGGCATGCGCGTCGTCGCCCTCAACTCCGCTCCCTGCCAGATGTGCTTCTACTGCTCCAAACATCAGGAAAATCTTTGCGAGGATCTCCTCTTCAACAACGGCGCCTACGCCGAATACATTCGTGTACCCAAGCGCATCGTTGAAGCCAACATGCTGATCATCCCGCCTGGCGTCAGCTTCGAAGACGCTGCCATGACCGAGCCTCTGGCCTGCGTCCTGCGCGGCTTGCATGAAACCGGCGTGGAGATCGGCGACACCGTTACCATCCTGGGCGGCGGCCCGATCGGTCTGATGTTCGTTCAAGTCGCCCGCGCCATCGGCTGCAACGTGGTCTCGGTCGTCAAGCGTGACGGCCAGGTCGAAGCCGCCAAACACATGGGCGCGCACGAAATTATCCAGACCACAAAAGTGCCCGACGTGGTCGACGCCGTCCGCGCCCTTTCTCCGCAAAAGCGCGGCAGCGACGTGGTCATCGAAGCCGTCGGCAAACCCGAAGCCTGGGAATGGGCCGTCGACATGGTTCGCAAAGGCGGCACCGTGAACTTCTTCGGCGGTTGCGCCAGTGGCACCAGAGTGCAACTCGAAACCAATCGCCTGCACTATTCCGAAATCACTCTGAAAGCCACATTCCACCACACCCCGGAAACGGTTCGCCGGGCCTTCGGATTGATCGCGGCCAAAAAGATTCGCCCCACCGACTACATTACCGGGGAGGCGCCGCTGTCGCGCCTGCAACAGGTTCTACGGCACATGCTGAACCGCGGCGGCGACATCAAAACCGCCATCATCCCCGGCCATTGACGGTGGGAAACGTATTGTCATCCTGAGCGAAACGACGGATTCGCGGAACGCGAAGCCGTCGTGCAGTCGAAGGATCCCTGCAACTCCGCTACTGCGCGCTTGGAGAGGAGTTTTCACGAGGCTCTCGACAACGCCTGGGAAGCAATTCTGGCCAAATTGTGATGACGCAACTCGTCACCCCCAACCCGCCGCCCACGCCCGCCGCCCTCGGCTGGTCGCGCCTGCCCGCCCACTACGCCATCCCCTCCACCCAACCCACGCTCACCGAAGCCCGCGAATACTGCGCCCGCCTGGCCCGCACCCACTACGAAAATTTCTCCGTCGCCAGCTGGTTCCTTCCCCGGCGTTTGCGCCAGCATTTTTTCAACGTCTACGCCTACTGCCGCATCTCCGACGACCTCGGCGACGAAGTCGGCGACACCACCGCCTCCCTCGAACTTTTAGATCAATGGCAACATGAACTCGACGCCTGCTACCAAGGTGCTCCCAAACATCCCGTGTTCGTAGCGCTGGCTGAAACAGTGCGCCAATTCGACATTCCCAAGCACGAATTCTCCGACCTGCTCATCGCCTTCCGCCAGGACCAAACTGTCACCCGCTTCGAAACTTTCAACGACGTCCTGGCGTATTGCAAATACTCCGCGAATCCCGTCGGCCACCTTGTCCTCTACCTTTGCGGATACCGCGATCCCGCGCGTCAGCAACTTTCCGACTTCACTTGCACGGCGCTGCAACTCGCCAACTTCTGGCAGGACGTAAGCTCCGACTATGCCAAAGGCCGCATCTATCTTCCGCTCGAAGACCTTCGCCGCTTCGGTGTCAGCCAGAATGACATCGCGCATCATCAGAACACTCCGGCCTTTTGCGCGATGATGCAGTTCGAAGTGGAGCGCGCCCGCGATTGGTTTCGTCAGGGCCTGCCGCTGATTCGGAGCGTCAACCCCGAACTGGCCATCGATCTCGATCTCTTCAGCCGCGGCGGCCAGGAAATCCTGAACGCGATTCAGAAGCAGAATTACGCCGTCCTCGGAAATCGTCCGGTCATTTCGAAGCCTCGCAAACTCGCTCTGGTCGCGCGCGCCGCCCTGGGAAAACTCCTGCGAGGTCCAAAGTCATGAGCGCCGGCACGCAACAGGTCCCCATTCCCTGGACTCCCGCCCCGCCCCAGCTGGTCATGGCGTATTCCGTGTGCAAAGGCATCACCCGCACCGCGGCCAAGAATTTCTACTATGCGTTCCTCGTGCTGCCGCGCCGCAAGCGGGAAGCCCTCTGCGCTGTCTACGCCTTCATGCGCCGTTGCGATGACATCACCGACGACGCGACGCTCCCCCTCCCCGACCGCCGTCAGAAACTCGACATCTGGCTCGATGCCCTGCACCGCGCCCAGCAAGGCGAACCCACCGACGACCCCATCTTGCTCGCCCTCACTGACGCCCAGCGCCGCTTCTCCATACCCGCCGGATTGCTCGACGAACTCGCCCTCGGCACCGCCATGGACGTGGAAGAGGAAGCCGCCTCCGCGCAAACCACAAGCGCCCCCGGCCTCACCATCCAATACAAGACTTTCGAAGACCTCCGCCTCTACTGCTATCGCGTTGCGTCCGTCGTCGGCCTGGTCTGCATCCATGTCTTCGGATACCGCGATCCCGCAGCCGAACCGTTAGCCGAACGTTGCGGCCTCGCCTTCCAGCTCACCAACATTATTCGCGACGTAAAAGAAGACGCCGCCATGGGACGGATCTATCTTCCCGAAGAAGATCTCGCCCAGTTCAATCTCGGCGCCGCCGAACTGCTCGCCACCCCCGACCCCGCGCGCTTCCGCCCCGTGCTCGCGCTCGAAGCCGACCGCGCCCGCGAGTTCTACGCCTCCGGCGAAGAACTCATCCCCTACATCTCGGAAGACAGCCAGCCCGCTCTATGGGTGCTGGTAACGATCTATCGCCGCCTGCTCGAACGCATCGCCGAAAGACAATACGACGTCTTCACCGCCAGAGTCGCCTTAAGCACCTCAGAAAAATTGCGTATCCTCGGGAAAGGCTTCTTCAAACGCCTGACGTAACCTCGAATCACGCAAACTCTCACGACCCCATGAGAACTCTGTCATTCCCACCGAAGAGAGCGAACGCGAGCGCAGTGGAGGACCCTGCTGTTCCGGGTTGCCCCATCCTTCTTTCGCGTTTTTTGCGAAAGAGGGTGGGGATTTGAATCCGCATTAAGCATGCCCACTCCATCCCAACCCACAGTCGCCGTCGCCGGAGGCGGCCTCGCCGGACTCGCCGCCGCCTGCGCGCTGTCCAACGCCGGTTTCCGCGTGACCTTATTCGAGAAGCGACCCTTCCTCGGCGGCCGCGCTTCATCCTGGGAACATCCCGGCACCGGCGAAGTGGTAGACAACTGCCAGCACGTTCTATTCCGCGTGTGCACGAATCTGATCGAGTTCTACGACCGCATCGGCGTCGCCAATCAAATCCGCTGGTACGACGAAATGACTTTCATCGAACCCGGCGGCCGCACCTCGGTAATGAAGTCTTCCCCGCTGCCCGCGCCACTGCACACCGCGCCCTCGTTCCTGCGATTCTCTTTCCTCAGCGCCGCCGACAAATTCGCCATAGCACGCGCACTCGCCCCGCTCACCCTTACCACGCAGCGCGACACCGGACAATCGTTCCAGCACTGGCTCGATCATCACGGCCAAACGAAAAATGCGGTCGAACGTTTCTGGCGCCCCATTCTGGTCAGCGCGCTCAGCGAAGAGCTCGACCTGATTTCCATTTCCGCCGCCGCCCAGGTCGTCCGCGAGTCGATGAAGTCTCCCGCCGCCCGCCACATGGGGGTACCCACCGTTCCGCTCACCGACCTCTACAACCGCGCCGGAGACTACATCCGCACGCGCGGCGGCGAGCTGCATTTTCGCCAGCCCGTCGAGGGATTCGTCGCGAACCCATCGTCCGTTCAACTTCACCTGCGCGATCAAAAAGAAAATCAAATCCCTGAGGGTGCCCCATCCTTGTCGCGTTCTCTGCGTCAGGAGCCTGCCCTGAGCTTGCCGAAGGGTGAGGATTTTGACTTCCTCATCCTCGCACTGCCCTTCGATGCCCTCGATCGCATTCTTCCCGACGCGCCCGAGAGCGCGCCGATCCGCGAGCAGATCACCCACTTCGAAAACTCGCCCATCACCGGCATCCACCTCTGGTTCGACCGCCAGATTTCCGAACTCGATCACGCCGTGCTCCTCGACCGCACCATCCAATGGATGTTCCACAAATCCCGCCTGCAGAACCGTGACCAGAACCGTGGAAGAGCGGCCCTTCAGGGCCGCGTCAGTGTCAATGAAACAAATGGGGGTTTAGCCCCTGCTTCGAATGAGACAGGAAGCTACATCGAACTCGTCGTCAGCGCCTCGAAAACTCTCATCGACAAATCGCGCGCCGAAATTGTCGAACTCGCCCTCGCCGAAGTCCGCGAATTTTTCCCTGCCGCGCGCGACGCCAATCTGGTGAAGTCCACCGTGATCAAGGAAGTCAACGCCACCTACTCGCCGCGTCCCGGAATCGACGCCCACCGCCCCACCTCCGCTACCGCATGGCCCCGCGTCTTTCTCGCCGGCGACTGGACCGCAACCGGATGGCCCGCCACCATGGAAGGCGCGGTTCGCAGCGGATATCTCGCCGCCGAGGCCGTCGCCCGCGCTGCCGGCCAGCCCAACTCACGATTCCTGTCGCCCGACCTACCCGCCACCGGCTTCATGCGCCTGTTCACTTGAGCGGGCAGAAAAAAACCCATCCCTCCCAAACCACGAGAGAAATGGGGTAGACAGCGTCCCGCCTTGAAAAGCGATTACATGCCGCTCTGCTGAAACACCAGCGATTCCTTATCCCGACCGAAATGGATCTCGTCGAGCGTTTTACTCGCCATGTCCATCACGACCGCGTCTTCACTAGCCTCTCGGTCATTCGTCTTCAGTTTGCCCGGGACCGTCGCCACCGTCTTCCCGTTTTGCAGGAAGCTTACTTGCACATCGGCACCGGTTCCCTGAATTTCGAGCTTGTAGTGGCCGGCTTCCAGTTGCTTGCCCTCGACCTGCACGGCGTCGGGAATATCGACAGAGCGCTGATTCTTATCCCGTGCAAATGCGCCAAGCGGTGACAGTACGGCGAGAATCGACAAGAGTGCGAGATACTTTACATACTTCATTTCGTAAATCTCCTCGTAATAGAAATTAAAGAAGCATTTAACCTTCTTCGCATTACGAGATGGTCAGTTCCGAACTGAACATCCCTTGTTACTAGAGATGCTTGTGCCCAAAGCGAGGATGCAGTGGGTTCACCACGCGCGATGTAACATCAGGCAAATCTTTGTAAATTTCTGCGTAGGTCGCGCAAATAAAAAAATGCGCCAGAGAATTCTGGCGCATCCACACACCGCAGAAAAGCATCAATAACTCATCGAAGAACCCTTGGGCGCGGGAACGTCTTTCGAAGTCATATCGAACGTCAGCATGAATCCGTTCGTTCCCTTGAACTCATAAGTCTTGGGCCCCTCTTTGTACGCCTCCAACTCGCTCGGCATCATCACGAAGCCATCGTTGCGCGGCGTGCCCCAGTATTTAACGTTCTTCAACACCGCGGGCTCGTCGGTCATCCCTTGAAACCGCTTTAGCTTGATCTCCGCCGTCTTGCCGCCGTTGAGCGTGGCATGCGCCTGATCCTTGTCGGCGGTCCAGGCGATGTCACCTTCGGCGGTCTGGAAAGATTTCCACTTCACTGGAAATACATGCCCGAGGATTTCCCCGAGCGCTTGTCGCTGTTCGGCGGTCGTGCCTTTATCGAAAGTCGCCGTGGCCCAATCCATCTGGCCCTGGGAGAAGTCGCCGCCCAGATCTCCGTTCAGCCAGATCTTGGCGCCGGCGAGATCGACGCTGCCGTAATGTCCCTTGTTGACTTTGTAGGCGTTGTTGAATTTGCAGAAGTGTTCGGTCTGGCCGTTTTCGTGGTGAGCCGCAGGATGTGCGTTGAAATAGCACATGCAGAAGTGTGGACAGCTGCACGCCTCAATTGCCGTGGCGTTGATCGCCCAATCCGCCGCCGGGGAAGTCGAATGACCCGCGCCGACGCTAAGCAGGGCGATCATGATCAGCAATGCGATTCTATGCATAAGGAGCACCCCTTTTGCGCGCCAGTATGCACCTGTAGGGATCGCAGTGCAAGCGATAGTTTTCAAATTATGGCGCTGAAGAGTCTGGGGGCGCCGCGAGAATGCGAAATCGTGCGCCAGCCGCGCATCCCTAATTATCCGCGGCCGTTAAGCCTTCACCGGCTCCGCCGCGGCGGCTGCCGCGGACCTGGCGTTCTGCTTGACCATTTTGTTGCGCGCCGCACGCAGCTTCATGAAGCTCTTGGCCTCCTTGTACAGGCGCTTGCGGTCGTTGCTGTCAAACATCGCTTTTCTCAGGATGCGGTAGACAGCTTTCGGGCGGAAATAATATTCATCATAGAAACGGTGCACCGCCGACATGATGTCATCGGCAGGCAGCCCAGGATATTGAATCTGGGCCAGCTGATGTCCGCCTTCGTCGACCATTTTGTTGTCGCCGACCATGAAGCCGTTCTTCACCACGTGGTCGTAGAGTTCGGTGCCGGGATAGGCATGCGCCACCGAAACCTGAATGGTTTCGACGTCGAGTTCCTTGGCGAATGCGATGGTGTTGTTGATGGTCTCGTGAGTCTCGCCCGGAAGGCCGAGGATGAAGTCGCCGTGAATGACCAGCCCGAGTTTATGGCAGTCTTTGGTGAACTGCCGGGCGCGTTCAATGGTCGCACCTTTCTTGATGTTCTTCAGAATCTGCTGGTCGCCGGATTCGTAGCCGACGATCAGCAGGCGGCATCCTGCTTCCTTCATCGCCTTGAGAGTTTCAAAATCGGTAGTGACGCGCGAGGTGCACGACCAGGTCAGACCCAGCGGCTTCAACTTGGCGCACAGTTCGATGGTGCGGGCGCTCTGAATGTTGAAGGTGTCGTCGTCAAAGAAAAATTCCTTCACGTCCGGCCAAAGCTGCTTCGCCTTCGCCATTTCCGCCGCAACATCATCCGTGGAACGTTTGCGCCAGGGATGTCCGCTCAGCGTCTGCGGCCACAGGCAGAACGTACACTGCGCCGGGCAGCCGCGCGTGGTGTACAGCGAAACGTAGGGGTGCAGCAGGAACGGCACGTTGTAATTCTTGATGTCGAGATCGCGCTTGTAAACTTCGGTGACGTGAGGCAGCGCGTCGAGATCCTGAACCTGGGGCGCATCGGGATTGTGCACGATCTTCCCGTCCTGCAGAAACGACACGCCGGGAATCTCCGCCAGCGGCTTGCCCTTGGCGTAATCGACCACGGAGTAATCGAATTCCTTGCGGCAAATGAAATCAATCTCCGGACAATCGCGCAGAGATTTTTCCGGCAGCACGGTCACGTGCGGCCCCACAAAGGCAATCTTGATCGCCGGATTCGCCTGCTTGATGGCCTTGGCCAGCAGGATGTCGCCAGGGAATCCCGGGGTCGAGGTGAACAGCACCAGGAACTGGTAGTCCTTGGCGATCTGCACGGTCTCCTCGCCCGATACGTGATGCGATGGCCCGTCGAGCAGCCGCGCCCCCTCCAGCATGCCAGTCGGATAAGCCAGCCAAACCGGATACCAGAAACTCTCTACCTCGCGGGTGGCGGGCCAACGGGAGCCGGCGCCTCCGTCGAAGTTTTCAAAGGAGGGAGGATTTAGAAACAGTGTTTTTAAAGGCATAGTGGGTATTCTTTATTTTAGCACTCGAATCAGGGAATTCCCGGGGTCGGCCCTTGTTTGTGTAGGTTCCCCACATCCGTCGGACATGACCTAAACGCTTGATTCCAATGTACTAGCTGCAAGGCAAAAATGGAACGCCGCGGGGGCGAATGTGGTGTTGGATGCAGCGAAACGGGTAAAGGACGCGGTAAGTGGGAGTTGAAAGTAACGATAGTTTGGGAGTCCAGTGCGTTATTGGGCCTGGCCGGAGTCGGGAACGCGGAACGTCAGGCCGCGGTCGTCGTTGGCTTTGGCGGTGGCGGGCAGGTCGAGATCGGACATCGGAATTTTTTCGGTGTGTTGCGGATTGAAGTTCCACAGCGTTTGCCCGACGATGGCGTAGTTGCGGACTTCCTCCTTGTGCTGGTCGCGGAAGACGAGCACGGTGTTAGGCAGAATGGGCGCGCCCTCGGTCTCGCGCTGCGTGGCACGGCGAGACGAAGGTGCGTAGATATCCTGATCACCGTCGGCTTGTTCCTGTTGCATCATCTGCTGCTGTCTCGCTTGCTGTTCATCGAGACTTTGCTGGTTCATATCTTCGGCGACGGCTCGATCCTGGTCGTAATCTGCATCATAGGAAGAGTCGGAATCCCCCCACCAGAAGGGATCGTAAAAAGCGCCATACAACCACGGATACGCAAAATAGCCGCGACATGGGAAACCGAAGCATCCATTGCGGAATCCGGTTCGAAAGCGATCGCCGCGGAAGCCATTGCGGCCAAATGGCGGACGCGAGAAGGCGCGCTGGTTCAGACCGCGCTGGTTCAAACCGCGTTGCGACAAGCTGCGTTGGGACAACATCTCTTCATTCAAGCCGCGCTGATACTGGGGTGGGTAGAATGACCGCGAGGATGGCCGCGAGAATGACCGCGAGTAGGAACCGCCCGGGCCGGAGCGCACGCCGCTCGAGACATGTCCGCCACCACTCATGTGGCTGCCGCTGAAACCGCTGTGGCCGCCGCTAAAGCCTGCGTGTCCACCGGAGCCGCCGAAGTGTCCGCCGCCTCCGCCGCCGTGACCTCCGCCATGCTGCGCCCACAGGGGCACGGCCAAAAACAAGGCGAACGCTGCAATGGGCACCAGACGCCGCATATAGAACTATTATACTCCCGCTGCGCAAGAAATCTTAGCCTCTGTCTTCCCCCCAAAGTTGGGGGTAACGCGTGCCGGTCGTACCTCCCGCACCTGTCACTTCGTGGCCCCGGGGCGAGACAGTCAGTCATTTTTTGTACTAGTTTTGTACTACATTGCTTTTCACGTCGGTTCGCTATAATCGCTCAGAACTTTTTCGATATGCAGCCATCTTCTGATCGCCGCACGCTTCCGTGGATCGTCTTCTCCGTCTCCGCGCTGACGGCGATCGGTCTGTTTTTCGTTCCAGCCTTCATCATTCGCCCTTTCACGCATCAGAGTCCGGCAGGATTGAGCCTAGCGATGGCTCTGCGGCAGCGCGCGCCCTGGGGATCTCTCATCGCGGCTCTCGTGTGTCTCGTGTTTGCGCTCACCCTGTGGGGCGCATCGAGTCGATGGCGCAAGGCCGTGCTCGCGCTGGTCATGGTGCTGGTGGCGTTCGCGGCCGTGATGTCGCGCCTGAACTATTTCGAGTGGATGTTCCATCCTATCGAGAGCCAGCAGTTCGAATCCGCTTCGGCCAGCAAACTCGCCAACCCGGAAATGATTCTCGCCGTCCGCTTCGGCTCCGACGCCCGCGCCTACCCGATTCGCGAAATGGCCTATCACCACATCTTGAACGATGTCGTCGCGGGTGTCCCGATCGCAGTCACTTATTGAACACTGTGTCACACCGGTCTGGTGTGGACACGCACGGTGAACGGAAGAGTCCTGCATTTTTATCTGGCGGGGATCAACAACCAGAATTTCCTGATGCGCGATAAAGAGACCGGCACATGGTGGCAGCAGATCACCGGCAAAGCCATCTCCGGCCCGCTGAAGGCCGCGTCGCTCGAACTGGTCTTGAGTGACGAATTAACTTTCGGGGAATGGAAGTCGGAGGCGGCGGACGGTAAGGTCCTCGCCGAGGTCCCGAAATACACGAAGGAATACGACAGCAACTGGGAGCCGGAGGTAGCCAAATATCCCGTTGTGATCAGCTTTCCCGGGACCGCGCTCAAGTCTCGGGACGTGGTGGTTGGCCTGGAGATGGACGGCCCGGGTCGCGCCTATCCATGGGAAACGCTGGTGAAGCAATCGCCAGTGGTTGACCGCGTGAACGGCACGCCGCTGTTGGTCGCAGTCGGTCCCGACGGAAAGTCCTTCCGCGTGTTCATCAGCCGCATCGATGGAAAAGACGCTGAGTTCTTCCTGAAAGGTGAATCAGAAGGCGAAGCAAGAACCGACGCAAAAACCGAAACGCCGCCCGCGCCGAAATCCGCAGCCTCCGCCGAAACCAAGCCCACCGTCCCAGCCGACGTTAAATCGGCCGACGCTAAACCATCCGACGCGAAGGCGGTCGCCGCCAAGCCCTGGGTCCTGCTTGACACTGCGACCGCCAGCGAATGGAACTTCCAGGGCTGCGCCGTCTCTGGACCGTCTCTCGGCAAATGCCTCGATCGCCTCCCTGCCCTGAAAGACTACTGGTTCGACTGGCGCAACTACCATCCCAACACGACGATCTACAACCACTAGCGTCCGCAAAACCGCCGTCAGCCCTTGGCTTTCACCGGCTCCACATACAACGCTTTCACGTCGACCAACTGACCGTCGTCATACTTGTCGTGGTGACGCACCCACGCCATGGTGAACGCCAGCCCATCCTCGTCACGCCCCTTCGGCGCGAGATCGAGCCAGTTGTAGGTGCCCACCATCATGTCGAGCCCACGCGCATAAGCCGAGTAGGTATGAAAGATTTCGCCGGCCTCGTTCTTGTAGAACACGCTCGTGCCCGGCCCTTCTTCTGACGGAAATTCCGTCATCTCGTAGTTGTAGTACACCTTGCCGTTCGCCTTGTCTTTCTCTGAAAACGACACGTGATAATCGCGATTAAAGTCATTTCCAAACGATGAAACCCACGGGAACCGCCATCCCATGCGCTTCTTGAAGCCCTCGACCTCCGGCAGCGTCGCCCGCGAAATCGCCGCAAAACTTACATCGCGATGCGCCAGATGCACCACCGCTCCGTCAAACCCGTCGGCCAGGTAGGAGCAACTCGGACAGCCCTCTTTCCATCCCGGACCAAACATGAAGTGGTAGACGATCAACTGGCTGCGTCCACCAAACAGATCGGCCAGAGTCTGCTGGCCCCGCGGTCCGTCGAAAATGTAATTCTTTTCGATTCGCTCCCAGGGCAGAGCGCGCCGCTGCCGACTAAGTTCATCGCGCAGACGCGTGAACTCTTTTTCTTTGCGCAAGAACTCCTTGCGGGCGGCCAGCCATTCCGCCGGAGCCACCACTTTGCCTTGCTCACCTTTCTTGGATGTCGCCTGGTTCATTGTTGGGTTTGTCGTTGTCGTTGCCATTGCCGTTTCTCCTCTCCGTCACCTTCGTTGAATTGTCGTTCTGCACGCGCTTCTTCCCACGCACCATGTTCACGGCGAGCGCCGCAATCCCGCCCGTCGAAACGCTTCCCACCATCAACGCCGCGCTGGCCATACATGCCGGACACATAGTCTCCTCCTTTCAACTTCGATTGCTGATTGCTGATTGAGAAATCGTTGACCAAGGTCTTCAATCAACAATCAGAAATCAATAATTGGTCCTACTTCCCGCGCTCCGCCCGCTCCCGAACCCGCTCGTGGATATGCTTCCAGCCCTTCCCCATGCCTTGCTTGTGTTCTTCGGGAATCACTCCCAGGGCGATGTGGTGAAACTTGATCAGCGTTCCCCCGTCCTTCTCGCTCAAGCGATATTGCAGGTTCGACACCGCCGCGTACGACATGAACAAAGGACCGGTAATCTCAAGCAACGTCGGCCGCTTGATGGCCTGCACATTTCCCCAGAAATGACCGTTGCCTTCGCCCAGGTCGCGGAACCATCTCCCCCCCGGCCACGCCTCAATCTTCATCGGCATCGGTCCCTCTGGCGTTTCATTCCCCGGCCCCAGTTGTTCCAGCAGCGCCGCAAATGTCACCTCCAGCGATGCCCGCACGTGGACCTCCTGAGTTATGGTTGTGGTTAGATTTTCAACACCCGCCGCTTCTGCTGCGATCATGTTTCCTCCCTGGCTTTCGTTTTAATTAAGATTCGGTTTCGATCAGTTCTTGTCCAACTCTTTTTGTTTCGCTTCCGCCCGCTCCTTCACGCGACTCAGCTGATGCTGCCAGAGCCGCTCGAACATCTTGGTCCACTCATGCAGCGGACGGATCGCCTCCGCATTGGTTCGATAAAACATATGCCGCCCATTCCGCCGCACCCGCACCAGGCCGACCCGGCGTAGCACTCCCAGATGCTTCGACACCGAGGGCTGCTCCATCCCCAGCCCGGTAACGATGTCCCCTACCGCACGCTCTTCATGCGCCAGATAGTTCAAAATATCGCGCCGCCGCGGTTCGGCCACCGCATTGAACGCATCCGATGTAGTCGCTGCCCTTGCCATGAAGCAGAATATATATTCCTATATGGGAATGTGTCAAGTTAAATTTTGCTTCGTAATCGCATTTGGGTGGCGCAGCGCTTCCAGCGCTCCGATTCAGCCGCAGAACAAAACAAACCGACTCCCGAAAGTGACGAAACATTTCCCTTCCAGTGCTACCATGTCCGCGTTCCAAAGCCGTCGCGCTCTTCGTTCTCGCATCCAACCAACTCCGTCCCTCAGGAGGTTGTCATGCAGTGGACCCAGATCTACGATCCCCTCGGACGTTGGTGGCTCTCCACGCTGCTTGCGGCTCTTCCCATCATCGTCCTGTTCTCGCTGCTGGCCGGACTCAAAATAAAGCCACACTGGTGCGCCATTGCGGGCGCGGCGACCGCCGTGGCCGTGGCGATTGTCTTTTTCAAGATGCCGCCCGCGCTGGCCGCCCTCAGCTTCGGCTATGGGGTTGCGTTTGGCGTTTTGAAAATCGCCTGGATCGTCCTCGCCGCCGTCTACCTCTACGACATTTCCGTCGACACCGGCCAATTCGAAATCATGAAGGAATCCGTCGCCGGCCTCACCGCCGACCGCCGCCTGCAAGTCCTCCTGATTGCTTTTTGTTTTGGCGCCTTCATTGAAGGCGCTGCCGGCTTCGGAGCTCCCGTTGCGATCGCCGGCGCATTCATGATCGGCCTCGGTTTCAAACCCTTTCATGCCGCCGCGTTAAATCTCATCGCCAACACCGCGCCGGTGGCCTGGGGAGCCATCGGGACGCCGGTGCACACGTTGGCCGCGGTAACGGCTCTGCCGGAATCCGATCTCAGCGCCATGATTGGCCGCATTCTTCCCTTCACCGCCATCCTCGTTCCCTTCTGGCTGGTCAAGACCATGGTCAGTTGGCGCGAGACCTTCGAAGTCTTCCCCGCGATCGCCGTAGTCGGCGGCTCCTTCGCTCTCACTCAATTTCTGTGGTCGAATTACGTGGACAGCAATCTCGTCGACATCATGGGCGGAGTCGTGTCCATTGTCGCTCTTCTGATTTTCCTTCGATTCTGGAAGCCAAAGAAAATCTGGCGCTTCGATTACGACGACAAAGCCGCGACGCTGCCTCCGCCTACCGAGGGGATCGCTGATCAGATCGGCGGCGAATGGTCCGCCGCGAAGTTCGACGGTTTCGTCAAGCCCCGCACCTATTCACCCGCACAAGTCTTAAAGGCGTGGATGCCCTTCGCGATTCTCTCTCTCCTGGTGCTGCTCTGGGGATTGCCCAGGATCAAGCTCGCGATGAATCAGGCAACTACTCCAGCGTTTCAAGTCACTCTGCCAAACGGAAAACCTCGCCCGGGTCCTCCGGGCTGGGACGTGCCCTACCTGCACAACGCGATCTCCCGCGCCGTTCCCGTGGTCGCGAAGCCGACGCCCGAAGCCGCGCGCTACGATTTCAACTGGCTCTCCGCCACGGGCACCGCCTGCTTCTTCGCGGCAATCGTATCTGGGTTACTGCTCGGTCTGAGTCCTCTGCGATTGCTGAATATCTTCTGGCGAACGCTGGTTCGTATGCGCCTTGCGATGGTCGCCATCTCATTCATGCTGGGGTTGGGATACGTAACCCGCTACTCCGGGCTGGACGCGGTTCTTGGCCTGGCCTTCACCCGCACGGCATGGCTCTATCCGTTTTTCGGCACGTTCCTGGGCTGGCTCGGAGTCGCGCTCACCGGCAGCGATACCTCCGCCAACACACTGTTCGGCAGCCTGCAGCGCATCACGTCGCAACAACTCCACATCGACCCGATTCTGATGTGCGCCGCCAACAGCGCTGGAGGCGTGATGGGCAAAATGGTGGACGCACAATCCATCACCATCGCCACCTCCGCCACCGAACAGGTGGGCAACGAAGGAATTATTTTCCGCTACGTGGCGTGGCACTCCGTAGCACTCTGCTCCATTGTTGGAATCATCGTCCTGCTCTACGCCTATGTTTTTGCGTGGGCAGTGCCGCATGGGCTGACGTTCGTGAAATAGAAGTTTGCCCGAACCGAGTGTGATCGCACATTGGGGGTCGGGTGGCGACTCGACTCGTTGAGCTTGGCAGGCTTGCGAAGGCGCCCGTCCCCACACAGACTTCGTTTAAACTCTCTTCCAGAACTTTTCCGCTGGGAGGACCGACCTTGTCTGCCATTCGCGCGATTTTTTGGGATGTCGGCGGTGTGTTGCTCACCAACGCCTGGGACCGCGTGGAGCGCTCCGCGGCACTCGAACATTTCCATCTCGACCTCGATGAATTTCACGACCGCCACGAGATGGTGGTTTCGTCGTTCGAGCGCGGCAAGATCACGCTCGATGAATACCTCGACCGCACCGTGTTCTATCGCCCACGTCCGTTCACCCGAGGCGAGTTCCGCGACTACATGTTTTCGCTCTCGCAGCCGTTTCCCGAAGTGCTGCAATTTGCCCAGGGGCTCGCGGATTCCGGCAAATATTTTATGGGCACGATCAACAACGAATCGCGCGAGTTGAATAACCAGCGGATTGAAACCTTTGGACTGCGGAAGATCTTCCGGCTGTTCGTCAGTTCCTGCTACGTAGGATTCCGCAAGCCGGAGCGCGACATTTACCGGCTGGCGCTGGAGATCACACAGATTCCCGCGGAAGAGTGTTGCTTTGTCGACGATCGCGCGCTCAACCTGGAGTGCGCGTCGAAGCTGGGGATGCACACGATCGAGATGCAGCAGTTGGAGCAGTTGCGATCAGATTTGGCGAAGTTAGGCGTGAACCCGTGACACGCGTTCGCAACAAAATGCGGAAAACTGAGTTTCGGGAAGCGGACTACGTTGTTTCGGGAAGGGCACGAACTTTAGTCGTGCCACTAGACGCCGCATAAACACTGGGCTTTAGCCCCTGAGGTCGCGAGACTTCAGGGGTTCTTGCGCGGCGCCGTGGTTTTCACTCCCGCACTCTGCGGAACATCTGATTCCATGGTGCTGAGCGTCAAGTCACTCGACCAGCAGTCGGCGGCGACTCTCCACTCGCCGTTGCCCTGCCGCGCACACACCCAGAGGTACTTGCCGCGTTCCTCGCGGCGCTTGCCGGTTGCGCCGGGAATCAGCGCTTTGCAGCGTCCCGCTTCGTAGGCCAGGTCTCCGACCACTTCCACCCGCAGGGGTTCGAGTTCCACTTCTCCGAGTCCGGCGTCCAGCGCACCAAAGAAAAACTCGCGCACCGCGGCCGCGCCGCGCACGGGAGGACAATTCGAGCGCAGCACGATCGCATCGGTGGTGTAGAGCTCGATCAGATCATCGAGATGTTTGGTATTGCAAGCCAGCACCCACTCTTGCGCAATGTGCCGGATCGCGGCCTCGGCGCGGCTCATATCCCCTCTTAGAGCCGCGGTCGGACGCGGGTCGCGTCCGGAGTCGGCGCGAATGGGATCCGCCGCAGATCGCGCCGCCATCGCTTCCCCGCCGGGAAAATAATGGTGATGATAGTGATGGTGGTAGTGATGGGTTTCCTGGCCCGAGGGCTGAGTAGTTGCGGGCCTGGTTTCTGGATTCTGCTCGATACTGCCGAATGAATTCGGTGGCAACGCCAGAGCGCGCGATCGCGGACGCTCTGGCTCCGCGGCAAAGCCGGATTCCATTCCTTCCCCTGCGTTAACCGTGATGCCGCACATGCCGCAGAACTTGGTCCCTTCGCGATTGCGGTATCCGCAAATCCGGCAAACGACTGTGGTGGAATCGCTCGAGAGTTCCTGCGCGGCGTCATCCGCGGCCTGCTCCGCGTCGGCTTCGGCAGCCAAGCGCTGCGCCGCTTCCAGCGCGGCAGCAATCGCGTCTGGACCCGGCTTGGGGCGCCGCATTTCGGGCTGCAACCGGCGGAAGAGTTCTTCCATCTCGGCGTTTTGCACCGGCGAGTCAGACGGTCTGGGATTTTTCTTGTCTTTATCCACGAAGCTTTCCACGAAACTGTCGGCGAATCGAATCACGATGTCGCTGCCGTCATTCTAGCCCAGGGGGTTGGGCTCGTGCTATCGGCTGGAAAATTCGATCTTGCCTTCAATCTCGGTCGGAACACCGTTGCAGGTTGCCGGACGATATCTCCAGGTACGCACGGTCTGCAGAACGTGACGGTCGCCGGCGAGGCCGGCGCTTTCGAGGATCAGCGGGCTGTGTACGCGCCCGTCGGTGCCAATGATGAAACTGACTTTTACCTTCTGGCCGTGTGCCGAGGTGAATAGCGGATCCGGCGTGGTCAGCGCTTCCGGCGGCTGAACCTGCTCGCAGGACGGCCGCGAACTGACGTGCAGCACGTCGACGAACTGCGAGGCGCGGGAGAGGGTTTTCGACATCTGGGTTTCGCGCTGCTCCAGGGTCGCCGATCGCGGATGCGGCGCGGAGGTGCTCGCGGCCAGCACCACTGCGGGTACGAGCAATGCTATGAACGACGCGATGAAACCCGCAACAAATGGCGGGATGTAGAACAGAATCGCAGGCCAGGTGCGACGATGCATGAGCAGTGCTGCTTTCTAAAGTAGCGGAGTCCGGTCTTAACCCTTAGGGCTGGGTGTGGCAAATTCAGGACCATTCCTGACCGCGGTCATCTGATTGCGTAAAAAGGAGTTCCGGCGCGGATTGCAGGTATGACGCAAGGTCCGACTGCAAGAGATTGCATAGAAGGAGACGGGGAGTTGCGTTCGGAACGGGCTGCGTGGGCGAGACGCCCACGCGACAGCCGGCGGGACGCCGGCGCTACTTTGGCGAACCGCGCATCGTCAGCAGGGTGATTTCAGGGGGGCAATTTAAGCGGACCGGGACTCCGACAGTGCCGAGGCCTGGGTTGGTGTAGAGAGTGAGGCCGCCGATCCGGTACATGCCCCAAACGTATTTGCGGGCCAGGTCGGGCAAGTAAAGAGGACGGAGAAAAGGAAGCCGCACCTGGCCGCCATGGGAGTGTCCAGAAAGTTGGAGGTCGACTGGATAGCGGGCCACCCGGTCGGCATAGTCGGGCTCGTGAGCCAGCATCACGGTAGCTTCGTTGGGAGGGATGTTGTGCACAGCCGAGTTGAGGTCGGCGGCGCCGCCTAATACATCGTCGACCCCGCTGAGCCAGAAGCGTGCTCCATCGCGTTCGACGGGAACCGACTGATTGGACAGCACCGAAATTCCTGCGCCACGAAGTGAGTCGGTCACGCGATCGGGATCGGTGAAGGCATCGTGATTGCCCATCACCGCCCAGAGGCCGTGAGGCGCCTGCATTTGACGCAGCAACTGGGCGCAAGGTTCGGCGGAGGAGGCTGCCGCGGCGGCATCGCCGAACCAGGGCATGGAGACGAAGTCCCCGGTCAGCGCGATCAGGTCAGGGTGAAGGCCGTTGGTCATGCCGATTGCCGCGTGCAGAGGATGCACCGAGAACTCAGCGTCGTAATGGAAATCGCTGAGCAGTGCAATCGTGAAACCCTCGAGTTTGGCGGGCCAGCGGCGGAGCACAATCTCCCGGCGCACAATGCGGGGGCGATTGGGCTCGAGCAGGATGGAATCCGCAGCGAGCGCGGCCACGCCAGCGCTGGCCGCGAGGCCGACAAACTTTCGCCTGGTGATAGGAAAAAAAGCCAATCGCTCTCGGGCCTGTACGCTGCCGGACTACGCGGCGCTTTCGATTCTCAGCATAACCCGCGTCCGCCGGTTCGCGATATGACGAGAGGAATGCTCCAGCTCAGAAGGCAAACGTGGCTTGCAGTTCAATGCGGCGATTGGAGGAACTGCCCTGCGAAAACACGCCGCCCTGTAGTGCATTGGATTTGTCAAACAACGGCGACCCGAGAACCGCATTGGGATTGGCGACGTTGACGTTATTGAAAACGTTGCGCGCGCCCACTCCGAACGTGAGGTTGTAACGGCGGTCGGAATTGGACGAGGTGTTGAATCCACCGCCGCCGCCGAAGAGCGGGCCGCGAGGACCACCCCCGCCGCCTCGACCTCCACCCCCGCCGCCAGGGCCGCCCTGTCCCTGATTATTGGTGGCCGCTTTTGTCTTGGGTCCGATGCCGATGGTTTTGGTGAGGCGCAGGTTCAGCACGAAGTGTGCCGGACCGGTTTCAGAGTTGATGGGTAGAAGTTTTCCCGCACCCGATGCATCGAAGGTTCCGAGCCGAGTGCAGTAGATGTAGCCTTGCTGGTTCGTGCCTGCGGGGCAAGTTGCCGAAGAGATGCCCGGACGATCGTTGTAGAGCTGGTCTCCGTTCTCGTCGATCGGCGACAGAATGGTGAAAGGCGAACCGGAACTGACGACCATGAAGGGGCTCAGGCGAAACAGATACGGCAGCGCAACGCTGCCACCCATGAAGAGCCTGTGCCGGACATCGAACGAAGCGCGGCCGTAGTCCTGGCTGATGTCGTAGGAATTCGAGGGAAAACTGGAGACACCGGACGCATCGCTGTTGGCATAGCCCAGCGTGTAGAACCCGAAGAGCTGAACTTTGGAACCAACCTTTATATTCGTGTTCAGGATCAGCTGGTTCTGTTTGAAATTGCCTTCGGAGACATAGCGGTAGACGTTGCCTCCGGTCACCGTCGCGCACGGTGGAAGGCTGGACACCACGAAGGGCGAGGAACACGGCGTGCCGGGAAAAGGTGCATTCGCGTTGATAGTGAGGAACTGGTCAAAGCCGCGCGAGTTCAAGTAAGTCGCGGAAACGGTCGCCGACTTCGTGACCTGGCGTTCCAGGCTGACCGCGCCTTGCATGGTATAGGGTGCGCGCAGATTGGGGCTGATCTGATAAACGTTGGAGGCGGCAGAGGTCGGCGTGCCGCAGCTGGAGAAATTGGTAAGAGGAACGTCCACTCCCGGAAAACAGGTCGGGTTGTCGATGATGAATTGCTGTTGGACGACGCCGTTGAGGCGATCGGCCTGCAGAATTTGTCCGGATCCGAAACGGTTGTAGAAAATACCGTAGCCGCCGCGAATGACAACTTTCGGCGGAGTACTCCTGCCGCCTACACCCCAGGCGAAGCCCAGCCGCGGAGCAAAGTCACCTTTATCGTGGATGTCGTTTTGAGTCTCGAAGCGCAGACCGAAGCTGAGCGTGATGTTGGGCCGAACCCGCCAATCGTCCTGAATGTAGGGTTCGAAGTCGTAGTAGGTGACCGTGGCAGTGGGCAAGCCTGTGGTGTAGGACAGGGTGGTTGCGTAGGGTGGCGCGCCGCCGTTGCCTAGTGGGTTCTGAATCTGCTCCAAGGCAAAGGCCAGCGAGACCGGGCAGGGCGGATTCTGGCTCTGGGTCTTACAGCTGGGGGTGATCGTAGTGGGATTTTTGGGGTCTTCGGGGAGCGAGGAAAACGTGAAAGCCCCGTTAAATCCTGACCTCGAGAAGTTCGTATCTTGCGTGGCGCGCACGCGGCCACCGAACTTCAGGACGTGATTGCCGTGAATGAGTGAAGTGTAGTTCTGCAGTTCGTATCGGTTTTGCTGGTCGTTGGAATTGCCCGAGCCGTTGCCGCCGCCGGTGAACGCTCCAAGCACGTTGACGACCGGGTTAAGGTCGCCTGGATTCTGCAGACCGTCGTCGCGAACGAACTGGAAGCGGGTCTCGTTGACAATCTTTGAACCGTAGACCTGAGTGTCTCCGACTTGCACGGTTTGTTCGGTCGATTGTGAGTAGTAGGCCTGGGACGGAAGACTGGCGACGCCGACGCCGTTGTTGGTTTCAGTGTCGCGATAGTACTGATAGCGCGCGGTCAGCGTGTTGTTCTTGGAGAGGGCCCAGTCGAGACGCGGGCTGAGATTGGTGCGCTGGCGCGGGTTGGGAATCGACTCCGCCAAGGTGGTCTCGCTCAGCGACTGGTCGAGGATGGGGACGTCGATGGGGGCCAGTTCGTTGATGTTGCGGCGCTCGAGGTTGAAGAAGAAAGACGCTGTCTTGCTGAGCGGGCCGCCGATGCTTCCGTTGTACTGAGTGGTGTAGTACCCGGGTTCGACGCCGGCGAAGGGATTCGCCGTGTTGAAGGCGGAGTCGTTGCCGATGACGAAAAGTTGGCCGTGATAGTTGTCGGTGCCGGGCTTGGTGAAGATTTCGATGCGGCCGTAACCCAGCTGGTCATACTCGGCGGAAAATGGGTTCTGGTTGACACGGATTTCGCGGATCGACGATTTGGGCGGGAGTTGACCAGCGGTGAAGCCGTCAATGTACATCTGTCCGCCATTGGGGCCGGCGGCGGGTCCGGCGAGGGCCTGAAGATCGGACAACAATTCATCGGGATCGTCGGGCAGGGCTTCAAGTTCCTTGCCGGAGATGATGACGGCGCCGGCGTTGTTCGAGGGATTCACATCGACGGTGGGGGCAGTGTCGGAGACTTGAACTTTCTCGGTCGCTACTTCGATCGCCATGCTGACGTTCAGGCGGAGAGGCTGGTCGGCGATGATGACATTGTCGTTCTCGTAGAGGGTGAATTCCGGGGCGGCGACGGTGAGCGAGTACTTCCCTGCCGGTAGAGTCTTGAACTCATACATCCCCTGCCCATCGCTCTGGACGACGATGGGAGAACCGGCGGCAGGAGTCATGACCACAGTGGCGTGAGCGATGACAGCGCCGGAGGGATCGGTGACTTGCCCGCGGAGAGCTCCACTGGCAGTTTGGGCGGGCGCGGCGGATTGCGCAGGCGCGGCGGATGGCGACGGTGCGGCGCTTTGCGGCGACGAGGGAATCGATAAGGAAAAAAATAAAAAAACGACAGCCATGAAACGCATGTATTTCTCGACCTTCCCTTTCTTGCTGCTTCTTGCGAGGATGGAAACCGGGGCTAAAGCCCGTATTGATTTTGCTCGCATTACGTGGCGCTCAAAGCGCCGCTCTTCCACGGTTGTTCAGCCATACGTCTAATCACGGCTACGGGCCTGAGTCGCCGCCGGGGGCGCCGCCTAGACTCCACGGAGCCAACATCATGGCCTGGCCGGCGTTAGGAGCAGCCTGAAGAATCGGTTCCACTCCGGCGACCAGCGTGATGACCGTGCTTCCGCCGGAAGGTGTGCCTTCGGTGGCGAGGACGACAATCGCATCTCCCTTATGCAGATCGGCGAGGGCGGCGGCGGGTGTTTGATCGACCAATCGCTGGAAGTCGGACCCTCCGCCGGAGCGAGATCCCCCGGGTGCTCCGCCCATTCCTCCGCCAGCCATGCCACCGCCGCCCGGCGCCATCCCACCGGATGGCGAGCTGCCCGGAGCCGCCCCGCGTGAGGACGAACCAGGGGACGAATTCGTGGCCGCGCCTGGCATTCCTGGGGGCAGCGCGGATTTCAATCGCATGGCAAATCTGTTGGCCATTTCCGCCGGCATCTTATGAAGCTGCGAGTCGGCATTGATTCTTAGCTGCACGGTCTTTTTGGTCACCAAATCTTGAACGCTGAGGGTTCCCGCACTTGCATCGACCGACTTAATCAAGCTTGGAAATTGGGGGAAGATGCCCGTGAATATTTCCTCGGCGGCCAATTCTGTGCCGTCGGCGTTACGGTCTCCGCGGGCACGCAGTTGATCGTCGACATGCACATCCTGAAGCGTGCACAACTTCGCATCTTCGGATTTGAACGAGTCGGGAGAGTAGCGGTGGATCACGGTGCTCTTGGACGTGCGCACGAGGATCGTCTTTTTCCCGCCTAAGCTTGAAATGGCGATGGTCACGGTTCCAGCCGAAGAGTCGACGGCGCTGACCATACCGGCGATGCCGCGCTTCTGCCAATCCTGGCGCCTTTGCTCATTGACTGCGGCGACCACCGCTGGAGGGATGACAATGACCTCAAGCGCTGCGATGGACGTTCCATCGGCGGAGGCCTGGCCGCGAACTCGCACGCGATCTCCGACCTGCAGGTCCTGCAACTGAATGGGAGTTGCGTTCTTGACATCCTTCTCACCAGCGGCGATGCGGAGGAGGCGCGCGTTGGGCTGCACGGTTACTGCGATTTCGGGGCCGGAATCCGCGGTAAGGGTGATGGCGTTGCCGTTGATTGCCTTGACGGTGCCGAGGCGTCGGGCGACGGCCGGTTGGGCGGCATCCTGAGTCTGGAGAGGCGCAGACGCGAAAGATCCTGACGAGAAACTCGTTGCAGAAATCGCGATCACGGAAAAGAGGAGTGCCACGATTGCTGCGTTCTTTTTATTCCGGTTTTTATTCATACGCCCCACCTTCTAATTTACATGGCCGCAAGCCTGAAAGCGGCATGGTTTACAAAGTTTTACCCAGAGACAGCAGTTGTTCCAAATTGGACGAAGCGATGAGTCGGAAGCGAGCGAGATTCGTTCGGCTGAACATTTCGCCCGCACCCAGCCTGCTAATAGACGGCGAGGACACGGCCAGCTACGATTTTTAGTGGGAGTTTTGCGGGAAATGGTTTTCATTTGATTTGCATGCATGTCTCAAGGGTACGTTGTTTTCTGTGCTGGGCGATGTTGGTGATCGTGCCCCAGTCACTGCTCGGTCAGTCGAGTCCGGGTCAAACCGGGCAGGGACAGGCTCCGCCCGGACAAGCTTTGCCGGAGCAGGCTTTGCCGGGACAAGGCTCGCCCGGGCAAATTCCCCCGGGACAGAGCATCGAGGGACAGAAAGCAGGGGCCATCCTGCACGCCCAAGGTGGAGTTTGGGTAAATGGCTATGAAGCGCGGGACTCCACTGCGGTTTTTCCCGGAGACTTGCTGGAAACCAAGCCAGGATCGTCGGCGAACTTGACCCTCGACGGGTCGAACGTTCTGATCCAGCCGGAATCGGTAGGCACGCTGCAGACTAATTTACTGGAGTTGGATCATGGCAGCGTATTCGTGGGAACGTCGAAGAGCTTTAAAGTGCAGGTGAGGTGCATCACGGTGGTTCCGGCGCTCAGCGAATGGACGCAGTATGAAGTGACCAACGTGAGTGGAAATCTGCAAGTGGCCGCCCGGAAGAATGATGTGAACGTTGAGCGAAAGATGGATGGCACGAAGCCACTACCGGAGCCAACAGCGTCGAATGAAGCCTCGGTTCACGAGGGGGAGCAGAAAAGTTTCGACCTGTCGGCGATTTGCGGAGCTCCGGCGCGGCCGGTCGGAGCGAGTACCAGTCTGAGTCCGAAATGGATTGTAGCGGGGGCGGCGGGCGCGGGGGTTTTGGTCTGCGTGCTGGTGTGCCATGGCGGCCCCAAAACTCCTATCAGCTCCTCGTCCCCCTGATGCAGCGCCCGGCTGAGCCAACTGCCAATTACAGAATTCTTTCGTGGGTGTAACCGGCTGCCACCAGGGCTGCGAGAAGTTCGGTGATGTGGTCAGGACCGCGCGTCTCCATGGTGATGTCGATGGCGGTGTCACCGAGATTGACACCGTGGTAGGCGCGGTCGTAGGCGGTCTCGACGATGTTGGCGCGATGATCGGCGAGGATTCCGGTGAGGCGGTGCAAGGCACCGGGATAGTCGGGCAGGTGAACACGGAGACGCACCAGGCGTCCGTCCTTTACCAGGCCACGCTCGATGATGCGCGAGAGTAGTGTGACGTCGATGTTGCCGCCGCAAACCAGGACGGCGATTTTCTTGCCTTGCAGCGGCAGTTTGCGGTTCAGGACGGCGGCGATGGCAGCGGCCCCGGCGCCTTCGGCGAGAGTTTTTTCGCGCTCCAGCAATAAGAGAATCGCGTTCGCGATTTCTTCCTCTTCCACCGTGACGATGTCGTCAACATATTTTTGAACCAGGGGAAGCGTGCGCTCGCCGGCGCGACGGACGGCGATTCCGTCGGCGATCGTCTTTGCTGCCGCCAGCGTGACCGGCTTGCCTTCGGCTACTGCGGCCTTCATGGAGGGAATCCGCGAGGGCTGCACGCCGAAAATCTGCACCTTGGGATTCGTCTCTTTGACGGCGCAGGCGATGCCGCCGATCAGCCCTCCGCCGCCGATGGGGGCGACGATGACTTCGATGCCGGGATGCTGCTGCAGAATTTCGAGACCAAGCGTTCCCTGCCCCGCGATCACGGCATCGTCGTCGAAGGCGTGAATAAGCGTCAGATGGTCGCTCTTACTTTGTGCGACGGCTTTGTCGTAAGCCTCGTCGTAGTTGGTGCCGTACAGAGCAACTTCGGCCCCGTACGCGCGCGTCGCGGAAACTTTGGTGAGCGGCGTGGGCAGCGGCATTACGATGCGGGCTGCGATCTTGTGGCGTCCGGCGTGGTAGGCGACGCCTTGCGCATGATTGCCGGCGGAGGCGGCGATTACGCCGTGGGAACGTTCTTCCGGGCTTAGCGTCAGAAGCTTGTTTAAAGCTCCGCGCTCTTTGAAAGCTCCGGTGCGCTGCTGGTTGTCGAGTTTGAGGAAGATGGAATTGTCGGTGAGGCCGGAGAAAGTTTCCGAATGAGTGCAGGGAGAAACGCGGATGTCGGCGCGGATTCTCTCGAGGGCGGCCTGGATGTCGGAGAGTTGGATCATGGGGGTGGAGCAGACATCTTACAACGTCGTTAGTCGTTGGTCGTCGGCCCGATCGGTTTCGGCTAACGACTAGCGACCGACGACCAACGAAGCATCTCCCAGACTATGAAGCGATTTGGCGCGCGGTCGTCGCTACCGGAACGACCGTACGAATTGGCAGCGCCTTAAGATAGGCATCGACGGCGGCTGCGGCTTTGCGGCCTTCGGCGATCGCCCACACGACCAGCGATTGGCCGCGGCGCATGTCACCGGCGGCGAAGACTCCGGGAATCGACGACATGTAGTTCTGATCGGTGGCGACGTTTCCGCGGTTGTCGAGTTGAACGCCCAACTGCTCGATCATCCCATGACGCACGGGGCCAAGGAATCCCATGGCAATCAGAATAAGATCCGCGTCCATGGTGAACTCGCTGCCATGAACGGGGTCGAACTTCGGGGGAGGGCCGACCCTAACGGCGTGAAGTTGCCGGACGTTGCCAATTTCGTCGCCGGTGAATTTTGAAGTAGCAATGCTCCAGTCGCGAATGCCGCCTTCTTCGTGCGCGCCTTCGATACGCAACTGCATGGGCCAAAGCGGCCACGGCGTAAGCGGCGAGCGCTCGTCGGGCGGCTTGGGCATGATTTCGAATTGATGCACCGAAATTGGTTTCTGACGGTGGACCGTACCCAGACAATCGGCGCCGGTGTCGCCGCCACCGATGATGACGACGCGTTTGCCGGTCGCAAGAATGTCGGCGGCGGAGTCGAGCGTGTCGCCGTGGCAGCGCTTGTTCTGCTGCGGGAGGAATTCCATTGCATAGTGAATGCCATTGAGTTCGCGGCCGGGGATTTTCAAGTCGCGGGGATGTTCGGAGCCGCCCGCGAGGACGATAGCATCATAGTCGCGGCGCAGATCTTCGACCTGGATCGTCTTGCCGACTTCGGCGTTGGTGATGAACTTCACGCCCTCGGCGGACATTTGTTCGAGGCGCCGATCAATGATGTGCTTCTCCAGCTTGAACTCCGGGATGCCGTAACGGAGCAGTCCGCCGATGCGGTCATTCTTCTCGTACACCGTGACCGCGTGGCCGGCGCGGCTGAGTTGTTGCGCGGCGGCGAGTCCGGCGGGGCCGGAGCCTACGATGGCTACTTTCTTTCCGGTGCGAAGTTTTGAGGGCTCGGGGCGGATCCAGCCTTCGAGAAACCCGCGCTCAACAATATTCTTCTCGTTCTGCTTGATCGTGACTGGCGGAGCGTTGATGCCCAGAACGCACGAGGCTTCACAAGGCGCCGGACAAATTCTGCCGGTGAATTCGGGAAAATTGTTAGTGGCGTGCAATTGGCGGACAGCATCTTTCCACCGGCCGCGGTAGACAAGATCATTCCAATCGGGAATCAGGTTGCTGACGGGACATCCTGTTTGGCAGAAGGGGACGCCGCAATCCATGCAGCGTGCGCCCTGCTTGCGAAGTTTTTCCTCGGGAAAATCCTGATAGATCTCGAACCAGTCGTTGACGCGTTCGAGGACCGGACGGCGCGGTGCGAGCTCGCGCGAGTAATCCATGAAGCCGGTGGTCTTACCCATGTAACACCTGCCCATGCTGCACCTGCTCAGCTTGCAGCGACTCGGATTGAGCGAGCACCGCGACCGGCGAAGCTGGGATGTAGGCCTGTTCGCGCCGGTTCACGCCCAGAACACGCTTGAACTCGTGCGGAAAAACTTTGATGAAGCGCGAGGACACGTCGTGCCAGTTATCGAGAATCCATTTGGCGCGGCGGCTGGCAGTCAGTTCAAGGTGGCTCAACAGAAGATCTCTGACAATCTGTATATCCGACTCCTCGAGCAAAGGCTCGAGATCAACCGATTCCAGATTGCAACGCCTCTCGGTAAAGTCTCCGCGCTCATCAAGCACATAAGCGACGCCGCCACTCATGCCAGCCGCGAAATTTCTGCCGCAGGAACCGAGCACCAGCACGATGCCGTTGGTCATGTACTCGCAGCCGTGGTCGCCAACGCCCTCGACCACCGCAGTCGCTCCGGAGTTGCGGACCGCGAAGCGTTCACCGGCGACTCCGTTGAAGAAAGCCTCGCCGCTGGTGGCACCGTAGAGTGCGACGTTGCCGACGATGATATTTTCTTCCGGAGCGAAGCTCGAAGCGCGCGGCGGAAACACCATGATCCGGCCGCCGGAGAGGCCCTTGCCGACGTAGTCGTTGGCTTCGCCCTCGAGCGACATCGTAACTCCACGGGCCAGGAACGCCCCCAGGCTCTGCCCCGCGGAACCCGTCAGGTGAATGCGGACGGTGTCGTCGGGCAGTCCGGCAGAGCCGTAAAGGCGCGCGATTTCACCGCTGAGCATGGTGCCGACCGACCGGTGAATGTTGCGCACCGGAAACTTGACCTCGATCGGTGAAAGAGTGGTGAGCGTATCGTGCACTTGCAGAAGAATTTTGTGATCGAGCGCCTGCTCCAGACCGTGATCCTGCGCGTGCACGCAGCGGCGGGCGACTCGCGACGGAGTAGGCGGGTTGTAGAGAATCGCGGAGAAATCCAGGCCCTTGGCTTTCCAGTGATCTTTCCAGTGGTCAACGGCAGGCTCCACGTCGAGCATGTCGACGCGGCCGACCATTTCATCGACGGTGCGGAATCCGAGGTCAGCCATGTACTGCCGAAGTTGTTCCGCGAGGAAGAAGAAGAAATTGATGACGTGCTCGGGCTGACCTTTGAATTGCTGGCGCAGCACGGGGTCTTGGGTGGCGATGCCGACCGAGCAAGTGTTGAGATGGCACTTGCGCATCATGATGCAGCCCATGGCGATCAGGGGCGTTGTGGCAAAGCCGAATTCTTCAGCGCCGAGCAGAGCGGCGATGGCGACATCGCGGCCGGTTTGCAGCTTACCATCGGTTTGCACGCGGATGCGGCTGCGCAAGTCGTTCAGCAGCAAAACCTGCTGAGTCTCCGCAAGGCCGAGTTCCCAGGGAATGCCAGCGTGCTTGATCGAACTCAACGGGGATGCGCCGGTGCCGCCGCTGTCGCCGCTGATGAGAACTACGTCGGCGTGCGCCTTGGCAACGCCCGCAGCAACCGTGCCAACGCCGACTTCCGCGACGAGTTTCACAGCGATGCGTGCGTGCGGGTTCACGTTTTTGAGGTCGTAGATCAACTGCGCGAGATCCTCGATCGAATAGATGTCGTGATGGGGCGGCGGCGAGATCAGTCCAACGCCGGGGATGGAATGGCGGATGCGCGCGATTACTTCGTCGACCTTGTGGCCGGGAAGCTGGCCACCCTCGCCGGGTTTGGCGCCCTGCGCCATCTTGATCTGCAATTCGTCCGCATTCACCAGGTAGTTTGCAGTGACTCCGAAACGAGCAGATGCAACCTGCTTCACCGCACTCCGCCGCAGGTCGCCGTTGGCGTCGGCCTTGAAACGCTCTTCGTCTTCTCCGCCTTCGCCGGTGTTGGATTTGCCGCCGATGCGGTTCATGGCGATGGCGAGAGTCTCGTGCGCTTCTTTGGAAATAGATCCAAACGACATGGCGCCGGTGGTGAAGCGCTTCACAATTTCCTTGGCGGGCTCGACTTCTTCGAGCGGAACTGGCGTCTCGCTTTTCTTGAACTTCATCAGGCCGCGCAGCGTACACAGGTTCGCATTCTGGTTGTCGATCAGGTCGGTGTATTCCTGGAAAGTCTTGAAGCTGTCCTGCCTTACGGCTTGTTGCAATTTGCTGATGGTTGCCGGATTGAGCAAATGGTATTCGCCATTCACGCGCTGGTGATAGCTGCCGCCGACGGAAAGCTCGGTTTCGAATTCGGTCAGCGGACGGAAGGCATACTCATGTTTCATCTGCGCCTCGGCGGCTAGAACGGAAAGTCCGATGCCTTCAATGCGCGACGTCGTGCCGGCGAAGTAGGCGTCGACTAACCCTTTGTTGAGGCCGATGGCTTCGAACACCTGCGCGCCCTGATAACTCTGCAGGGTCGAGATCCCCATCTTCGAGAAAGTTTTCAGCAGGCCTTTTTTGATGGCCTTCATGAAGTGTTTCACGGCGATTTCGGGAGTGATGCTATCGCCCAGCTCGCCGCTGTAAACCAGGTTCTCGACGCTCTCGAGCGCGAGGTAGGGATTGATGGCACTGGCGCCGTATCCGCTGAGCAGCGCGAAGTGCATGACTTCGCGGGGCTCGCCGGATTCGGTGATAAGCGCAACCTGAGTTCGGGTTTCTTCGCGGACTAATAAATTGTGAACCGCAGCTAGCGCGAGCAGGCACGGGATCGGAGCGTAATCTTTGTCGACGCCGCGATCGGAGAGGATCATCAGCGAATAGCCGGCCTTCACCGCAAGTGAAGCTCGCTGGCACAATTCGTCGAGCGCGCGCTTAAGGCCTGCTTCGCCATCCTTCGCGCGGAACAGAGCGGGCAACGTGGTGGCGAGCAGGTCGCGATTCGAAACCCGGCGCAACTTTTCCAGTTCGCGATTCGAGAGCAGCGGATGCGCCAGCTTCAGCATGTGGCAATTTTCAGGCGCTTCTTCGAGGATGTTGCGCTCGCTCCCGATGTAGCTGATGAGCGACATGACCATCTCTTCGCGAATGGGATCGATGGGCGGATTCGTGACCTGCGCGAAAAGTTGTTTGAAATAGTTGAACAGCGACTGCGGCTTGTCGGAAAGGCAGGCCAGCGGCGTGTCGGTGCCCATGGAACCGACCGGCTCTTCGCCTTTGGACGCCATCGGCGCAAGAATCATGCGGAGATCTTCGTCGCTGTACCCGAATGCGCGCTGGCGGCGGAGAAGCGTCTCGGCGTCGGGAAAGTGCATGCGCGAGGGCTCAGGCAGTTCGTCGATGGTGATCTGATTTTCTTTCACCCATTGCGCGTAGGGCTGCCGCGACGCGAGCTTCTCCTTGATTTCTTTATCGGAAACAATGCGGCCTTCGACAGTGTCGACCAGAAACATTTTTCCCGGCTGCAGACGGCCTTTGCTCTTGACCTGCTCGGGCGCGATGTCGAGCACTCCGGCTTCCGAGGCCATCACCACAAGATCGTCATGCGTGACCACGTAGCGGCCGGGGCGCAGGCCGTTGCGGTCGAGCGTCGCGCCGATGACGCGACCGTCGGTAAAAGCGATGGCGGCGGGGCCGTCCCACGGTTCCATCAGGCAGGCGTGGTACTCGTAAAAAGCGCGCTTCTCCGGCTTCATGTGCGGATTGCCCGACCAGGCTTCGGGAATCAGCATGGCCATCACATGCGGCAGGCTGCGTCCGGACTGGAGGAGCAACTCGACGGCGTTATCGAAATTCGACGAATCGCTGCCATCAGGAGCGATGACGGGATGAAGCTTCTTGATGTCGTCGCCGAACAGCGCTGATTGCAGCAGCGACTGCCGGGCTTGCATCCAGTTGACGTTGCCGCGGAGCGTGTTGATCTCGCCGTTGTGGGCGACGTACCGATAGGGATGCGCGCGCTGCCAGCTTGGAAAAGTATTGGTCGAGAAGCGCTGGTGCACCAGGCACAACGCGCTGACCGCATCAGGATCAGAAAGCTCGCGATAAAAGTTGGTGATCTGCGAGGCGAGCAGCAAGCCCTTATAGACAATCGTGCGACAAGAAAGCGATGGGATGTAGAACATCTCCGCATCTTCCACACCAGACTCGCGAATTTCATTTTCGGCGCGCTTGCGCACGACGTAAAGTTTGCGCTCGAAGGCGTCTTCGCCCATCCCCGGCGCGCAGCGCACGAAAATCTGTTGAATATAAGGCTGCGACGCGCGCGCCACGCGGCCAATCGCCGAGGCGTAGACGGGAGTGTCGCGCCAGCCGAGAAGAGTCAGACCTTCCTCGCGGACAATGCGTTCGAGGATGCCTTCGCACTGCAGGCGCTGGTGTTTCTCGACTGGAAGAAACGTCATACCGACGCCGTAAGTTCCGGCCTTCGGCAACGCGAAGCCGAGCTTCTCGCATTCACGGGCGAAGAATTTATGCGGAATCTGGATGAGCACACCGGCGCCGTCGCCGGTTTCCGGATCGCAACCGCAGGCGCCACGATGCGCCAAGTTGAGCAGAACCTGAATTCCCTTGCGGATAATGTCGTGACTCTTATGGCCGCCAATGCTGGCGACAAACCCGATTCCACAGGCGTCGTGCTCGTGCGCCGGATCGTAGAGACCCTGGGCGTAGGGCAGGCCGTTTTTCGGGTTGAGACGCGTCGTCGTCAGCTTCGTCATGGAATCCGACTTCGTCCAGCGAACTGAATTCCTTTCGAATCATTTGTTCTGGGCGCCGCTTGCCAGGGGCGACTGGGAGTCGCACACTTCTGCTCAGGAACAGACATTCGTATTCTGGCGCCTGCGGGCAGGCAAAGTACAATGCAGAATTTCGATGCAATCCATGCAAATTTCAGGCGCATTCAGACGCAGAAGATGCCGAGTAAATTAACCTTGCATAGAGGAGAGTTCGTTATAATTCGCTGAAATCACAATGGACTTCGATCAGCTCATCACGTTCCTGGAAGTGGCCCGGCAGGGCAGTTTTTCGCGCGCGGGCGAGAAGGTTTTTCGGTCGCAATCGGCGGTCAGCGCGCAAATCCGCCAACTGGAACAAGAGTATGGCGACCGGTTACTCGACCGCTCGGGCAAGACGGTAAAACTAACCCCGGCCGGCCAGGTGTTCTTTGAATATGCCGAACGGCTGAAGGCGCTGCGCGACGAGTCGCTGATGGCGGTCGCCGACCACAGCGGCACTCCCCGGGGCACGCTGCGGGTGGGGGCCAACGAGGCTACCTGTTTGTATGTACTGCCCGAAGTTTTTGGCGAATATTGCCGGCGCTATCCGCCAGTTCAGATCAGCATTTACCGCAACTTCAGCTACAAAATTGTAGAGAAGCTGGAGAACGGGCAGGTCGAGGTGGGCATTTTGACTTTGCCGATCCAGTCTCCGAGCTTGAAGATCCAGCCGATTTTTCGGGACAAGCTGATGCTGATGGTGAGTCCGAAGAATCCGCTGGCCAAATTTAAGGTTGTGCCAGTAAGCGAGATCGTGAAGCATCCGCTGCTGTTTCCGAAGACGGGCCACACGCGCAGGCTGCTGGACAAGCTGTTTCGGCCGCACGCCGCCGAGCTGCAGGTTCGGATGGAGCTGCCGAGCATTGGGATGATCAAGAGCTTTGTGGCGTCGGACTTGGGCGTGTCGCTGATCAGCGCGTCGTTTGCGCGCGATGAGGTAGAGTCTGGGCGGGTCAAGCTGATCGATCTGGAAGACGCTGTGCTGTATCGTGAGCTGGGGCTGGCTTACCGGCGGGATCGGACGCTGTCGGTGGCTTCAACGGCGTTTGTGGCGCTGCTGCGGCAGTTTGCCACAAACTTGAAGAAGACAGAGGAGTGAACCAAGGCGCTCGATAGACGGCCGGAACGTCTGTCCCCGCATAAACCTTTCCGCGACCAAGCCTTCTGCTTACCTTCGGCGTCACCTGAAATTCAGATTGTACCCATCGGAATTTTGAATTTCCCCTAGGCGTTCCCGCCCGATAGGCTTAGGTTGAAGTTTCTTATGAACACCTCCATCCAGAAGTCCACGCGAATTACATCGACAGGCACAGGTATGTCGACACGAATTACGTGTCTTCTGGAGGACGGGATCGGATGAAGTAAAGCACTTCTAAAAGAATCACCCGAACCCACCGCCAGAAGCGATCTGGCGGTGGGTTTTTCTTTGCGCCAAAAACCTGGAAAACGGAGCTGGAGACTATGAGCGGATTACAGCGGCCAAGCAGATTCGAGCGAAGCGAGGATGTGGTGGTGATGAAGTTTGGCGGGACGTCAGTCGAGGATGCGGCGGCGATTCGCCGGCTCATTGGCATCGTACGGAGCAGGGCGGACGCGCGTCCGGTCGTCGTGGTCAGCGCACTCGCACGCGTGACCGATCAACTGCTGGAAGCGGGCGGCGCGGCCGCGGGGGGCCATCTCGGCTCAGCCCTCGCGACGGTGCGGGACATATATGTTCGCCACGAACAACTGGCGGACTCGCTGGTCGGCGATTCCGCGTACAGCACGCTTGATCGCGAATTGCGCGGCGAGTTCCGCGCGCTGGAATCGCTGCTGCACGATCTGGATAGTTCGCGTCAACTGGATCTCAAGGCGCAGGACCATCTGCTCGGCTTCGGGGAATGTTTTTCGAGCAGCCTGGTGAAGGAAGCTCTTTGCGAGGCCGGAATCCAGGCGGCTCACGTGGATGCGCGGGCGTGCATCGTCACCGACGCACGCCACGGTCAGGCGAGTCCCGTGTGGGATGCGACGGAGCAGTTGGTACAGGAGACTTTAAGTCCGTTGCTGGAGCGCGGGCAGGTGCCAATAATGGGAGGGTTTATCGCCTCCACTTGCGAGGGAGTTCCGACGACGCTGGGCCGGGGTGGGTCGGACTTCAGCGCCGCGATCGTCGCGGCGGCGCTGTGCGCGGCCCGAGTGGAAATATGGACGGATGTGGATGGCATCATGACGACCGATCCCAAGCTCTGTTCCGACGCGCGTGTGATTCGCAAGATCAGTTTTGATGAGGCCGCGGAGCTGGCGCACTTCGGGGCGAAGGTGCTGCATCCGGCGACGCTGGTTCCGGCGATGCGCGAAAATATTCCAGTTTACGTTTTGAATTCGCGTCGGCCGGAGGGCGAAGGGACGGAAATTGTCGCGCGGGCGAAAACCGGGGACGTGGTCAGTGGCATTACGGCGAAGAGAAATGTGGCGGCGGTTGAGATTCAGTCGGCACACACCTTCGACTCTGAGCTGCTGCGCACTGTTTATGCGGTGTTTGACCGGCATTCGTGCTCTGTCGATGTGATGGCGACTTCCCTCGGGCGCATGTCGTTGCTGGTGGGATCGACTGCGGCTTTGCCCGCGATTACGGCCGATTTGCGCGGTGTAGCCGAAGTGCGATGGGAAAATCACAAGGCGCTGGTCTGCCTGGTGGGCGAGAACATTCGGCGGCAGCCGGACGTAGCCAGCCGGGTGTTCGCGGCGGTGTCGGACATGGATGTGCGGGTGGTCTGCCACGGCGCATCAGACCGGACGATTTCTTTTCTGGTGGAAGAGTCGAAGGTCGAGGAATCAGTGCAGCGTCTGCACGGGATATTTTTTCCGCAGCCGGATTCCGCGCGCGACTGGGGAAGGATAACCAGCGCGTTCTGTCAGGCGGGTTAGCAGGAAACCTTCCACCACAAAGGGCCCGAAGGTTGACGAAGGAATTCTCCGACAACCTTGTTTCCTTCGTGATCGGAGCCTGTCCTGAGCGAAGTCGAAGGGTGTCCTTTGCGGTTGAGGCCTTCGGCTTTAGTTGCCAAACTTCGCGGCCTTCGACGCGACTGCGGCGGCCGATGCGGGCACAGGCTCAATGATGTGCAGTCCGCATTCAGTCTTGGCGAACCCCGGCCAGCGGCCCGCACGCGGATCTTCGCCTGGCCGCACGGCGCGCGTGCAATGGGTGCACCCGATGCTGGGGTAGTCCTGATTGTGCAGCGCGTTGTAGGGCACGTCGTGCTCGTGGATGTAGCGCCACACCTGCTTTGACGTCCAATCGACGATGGGGTTGATCTTCACCAGGCCGAATTTGGCATCCCATTCAATTCTGTGCGCACTGGAGCGGACCGAGGTCTGGTCGCGACGTATGCTGGTGATCCACGCCCTCAACTCGCCGAGTTTGCGGCGAAGCGGTTCGACCTTCCGTAGATTGCAGCAGCGGTCGGGATCGCGCGTCCAGAGCGCGGTTCCGTGCGTGCGCTCCTGCTCTTCGGGCGAAAGCACGGAATATACTTTTTCGATCGCGATGCCGTATTTTTCTTCGATCCGGTCCATCAGGTTGTAGGTTTCAGGAAAGAGGAACTCGGTGTCGATGGTGAAAAGACGGAAATCCTTGCGCACCCGCGAAGCCATATCGATCAACACCATACCTTCGGCGCCGAAGGCAGAAGAAATGGCGACGCTGTTTCCGAAGGTTTCGAACGCCCAGCTCAGAGCTCGCTGCGGGGTCCAATGTTCGAACGCGTGCTGAATGGATTCAATCTGCTCTTGTATTTGTTCTCTGACTGCGGACTGGAGTTGGTCGTTCACGCGAATGGTTCCTCGTTTGTTCCGAGATCTGTTCTGAAGTCCGTTGCTGAAGGAGAATCCGCGAACCGCGGATGGGCGACAGCGAGATCGTTGGCGGCAGAAATGTCGGCCCCCCGGAACTGCTGCGCCAGAGCGACGGGGTCGGCAAAATGCTCGGCGAAGCGCACCACTTTTCCCACAACCAGCAGCGTGGGCGCGGCGAGCTTCGGCGAGTGAGACAATTCGGCGAGTGTGGAGCGATGGGTGCGCTGCTGCGGAGTTGTCGCACGCGAAATGACGGCGCACGGCGTCTCCCTGGCTAATCCAGCGGCGCTCAGCTTGGCGGCGATTTCGGAATAATTTTGTCCGGGCATGTAGATCACCAGAGTCGCGCCGCTTCCGGCCAGCTTGCTCCAGTCGGCCGCTTCAGTTCCCGGAGCCTGATGCGCGGTGAGGAACACGAGCGCGGACGAAGCGCGGCGATGGGTCAACGGAATCTGCGCCGCGGCAGCCGCGCCCATGGCGGAAGTAACGCCGGGAACAATCTCGAAGGGAATGTTGGCGCGGCGCAGCGCTTCAATTTCCTCGCCGGCCCGACCGAAGATCAACGGGTCGCCGCTTTTCAAGCGCACCACGCGCAGTCCTGTTTCGGCAAGGGCGATCATCAGATAATTGATTTCTTCCTGCAGGATCTTTTTCTTGCCGCAGCGCTTGCCGACGTTGTGAACCTGGGCCGTTGGCGGAATGAGCTTCAGGATTTCGGGAGCAACCAGGTCGTCGTGTAGCACGGCGTCAGCGGTTCGGAGCACGCGCAGAGCTTTCAACGTGAGCAACTCCGGGTCGCCCGGGCCTGCGCCCACGAGATAAACTTTTCCCTTCATACTTTTGCCCGTCATGCGCCCTCGCCTTTTGCGGCCAGTTCGGGCAGTTCGGCCAAAGCCGCTTCCAGCGCTTCCCTGCTGGCCAGCGAATGGAGCAGGTCGAGTTTGCGTTGCTTGTCGAGATCGCTGTCGAGGATGAGTCTCCGAGTTTCCCCGAGTTCCGCGACCCACGCGGCGTATCCAGGGCCAAATTGTTTTTCAAGCTGCTGGCGAATTTTCTGGGCGAGCGACGGACTTTTTCCTGCAGTTGAGACGGCAATTTGCAGATCGCCCCTGCGTACGACCGCGGGATAAAAGAAATCGCAGAGATCGGGAACGTCAACCACGTTGCAGAGCACGCCGCGCCGTTGCGCCTCGTGATAAACGCGCTCGTTCAAGGTGCGCGAGTTAGTCGCTACGACCACGAGGAATGCGCCGGCAAGGTCGTCGGCCGCGAATGCGCGCAGTTCGAGTTCGAGCTTTCCTTCCCGCGCCCATTGGCGAACGGTGGAAGTCGCATCCAGCGAGACCACCCGAATGCGCGCCCCGGTTTCGAGCAGGCCGCCGATTTTCGGTTCGCCGATTCTTCCGGCACCTACGACGAGGATCTGCCTGCCTTCCAGCTTCAGAAACATGGGGAACAAGTTAGTCACCGAGCCCTCCTGCCTGCGCGAGACTCCGAGTGTTTTCGGGCAAATCGCGAGCGACAGCGTCCACGACTTCTCCCGCAAGAAACTCGCGCAATTCCGTGTTGCTGTGACGGGCAAAGAAGCGGCGTAGATTTTCGCCGGGTTCGCGCCGCGCAAGAAATCGGCCAAGCAGTCGCTCGATCGCCTCTGGCACTTCGGTCGCGGGGCAGCGATAGCCGACCGGGCGGGCGGTGGCAGCATTCAGACCGAGCGCTCCGCCCACGCAGAAGTAATAAGCGTCGACCATCCGGTCGTGAACTTTGATTTTCTTGCCTTCGATGCCGATGTCGGCGATCCAGTGCTGCCCGCAGCTGTTGGGGCATCCGGTGACGTGCAGCTTCAGATGCTGGTCGAAACCGGGCAGACGTTCTTCGAGTTCTTCGACCAACCACCGGGAAAAAGCTTTGGTCTCGGTGATGGCGATCTTGCAGAATTCAGTTCCACTGCAAGCCACGGTGCCCCGTGCGAAGGCGGAACCGCCAACTCGCAGGCCGATCGCGTCGAACTCTTTCGCCAGCGGCTCAGTGTTGAGCGTGGGAACGTTAACCACGAGAAGGTTCTGCATGTTGGTGGCGCGCAGTTCGCCGCCAGCGTAGCGCTCGGCGAGGTCAGCCGCGGACTGCATCTGGTCGGCGGTGATTCGACCGCGGAGCGCGACCGCACCGACGTAGGAGAGGCCGGACTGCTTCTGCGCATGGATGCCGACGTGGTCGCGGTACACATCGTCCGGCGGATGCTCTTCGACCGCGGGATCGAGTTGAAATCCGATGCGGTCCTGCAGTTCGCCGAGAAAACGGTCAGCGGTCCATCCGTGACGCAGGAAAAGAAATTTCAGGCGGGCCCGTTCGCGATGCTCGCGGAGAACATCGGAATCGCGGAACAATTCGGCGATGCCTTTGATCACAGGCAGAACCTGGTTCCAGCGGACGAACGCGTTCAAGCGCGCTCCGAGATAGGGCTCGGCCGAAAGTCCGCCGGCGACTCGCAGCGAGAATCCGATTTCTGGCTTGCCGCCGAGCGTGCGCGTGATCGCGGTCAGGCCGATGTCGTTGATTTCGGGATAGGGGCACCACACGCGGCATCCCGTGATCGAGATCTTGAATTTGCGTGGCAGGTTGTAGAACTCAGCATTGCCCGCCAGCAACTGCGACGTTTCCAGCACGAGGGGTGACGCGTCGACGATTTCGTCCGCGTCTACGCCGGCGACTGGGCATCCGGTGACGTTGCGCACCACGTCGCCGCAAGCTCCGGTCGTGTTCAGACCAACTTGCCAGAGTCCGTCGAGAACTTCGGGCAGCGATTCGATCGTGACCCAGTGCAGTTGAATATTCTGGCGTACGGTGAGGTCTGCGATACCGTTGGCGTGCTGGCGGGTGAGGTCGGCGATGGCTCGCAGTTGGCGGGAAGTCATGAGGCCATTGGGAATGCGGATGCGCACCATGAAGCGCTGCAGAGCTTTTCCTACGCCGCCCGTGCCGCCGGTTACGCCGGCGCCGTCGCCCTGGGTGTAAACGCCCCACCAGCGGAAGTAGGTTCCGATCCATTCTGCGGGGATGGACTGGAATCCCTCGCGAGCGAAGCGGCGGATTTCGTCCAGGCCGTCCCAAGGGTTCACGGACCGCTTCAGGCGCTCGACGCGCTGGGCTGTCGTTTCTTTCTTCGCGGGTGCAACCAGTGTCTGTGTCATAAGTGAAAAGTTCGGGGCAAATAAAAAACCCACCGCCAGGTTCGTCTGGCGATGGGTTTATGAGTGCTTGAGTTAAGAAAGAATTCTTAGGTCAGCAGCCTCCCCGCGCCAGCGCACACGCATGCACAACAACAACAAGTACACATGCACAGGGCGCGAAGGTTGCGGGTCTCTGACATTCGAGTCTGAATTCTAAGTTGAACGGCCTGCGCCGTCAACAATCTTACGTAACAGGTTCGATTCATAATTTGGATGGAAGGAATCATAATTTTTGGGGGATCCGCATGACAGAGGTGATCCCGCTGTAGAATCAGCAACTTAAGCTTTGGAACTATGCCGAGTGATAATCCTTGACTGCCTGGCGAAAGCCGTCGTTCGCCTTATAATCCCCGCTCGAAAGGTGCGCTCTCGATGAGTCGTCATGCTCCCCTCTTATTAACAAGTCTGATTCTGCTGCTTCCGGCTTCTGGAAGTTGCCAAAGCGCTGACCCCGCTGATCCGTATAAGGCCACGCTCGACCGCTTGCAGTCGCTTTCCGGCCAAGCCGAGGCAGAATGGCGATTTCATACCGACGTTCCCCATCCCGAAGATCCGGGGTTGAGTGACGCGGATTGGGGATCGCTCACGGTGAAGAATCGATCGCAACCGGGCGGCATAAACGGAGACGAAGAGCATTGGACCGGCACGCGCGTGTTCCGCCGCTGGGTGCAGATTCCCGAGACGATCAACGGCTATCCCACACGGGGTTCGCGAGTGCTGATGGATCTGCGGTTTGGCAGTCCCAGCGGCCTCATCATCACAGTCTTCTCGAACGGAGGGATTCTCTATCGCGGCAGTGACGACGACATTTTGCCCGTTTTGCTGACACCAAATGCGCAACCCGGTCAAAAATTTCTCATCGCAGCGCGAGTGGTGGCTGGGGACGGAGTACAGTCCGAGTTCTTTCACAGCGAACTCACGATTGACGCGCCGCACACGCGGCCTGATCCGGCGTTTCTGAGAATGGAAATTCTCTCCGCGCGACCAATCATCGCGGCTTATGAAGAAGGAAAAACCGAGCGGCAGCAGGAACTCGATGACGCGGTGAAGGCCATTGATTTTTCGCCGCTCGATCGCGGAGATCAGGCGGGCTTTGACGCATCGCTCAAGGTCGCGCAGTCCAAACTGGAAGTGCTCAAGCCCTGGCTGCAGCAGTTCAACGTCCGTATTGTGGGCAACTCGCACATTGATATGGCCTGGCTCTGGCCGTGGACCGAGACCGTCGAAGTGGTGCGAAACACGTTTCAGAGCGTGCTCGACCTGATGCGCGAGTATCCCGACTTCAAATTCACCATGTCGTCGGCGCGAACCTATGAGTGGATGCAGGAGAAATATCCCGACCTGTTCAAGCAGATCGAGCAGCGGGTAAAAGAAGGACGCTGGGAAATTATCGGCGGCATGTGGGTCGAGCCCGACCTGAATATGCCCGACGGCGAATCGCTGGTGCGGCAGATTCTTGTGGGCAAGCGTTACTTTCAGAAGAACTTCGGTGTCGACGTGAAGATCGGGTGGAATCCGGATTCGTTCGGATACAACTACCAGCTTCCGCAAATTTACAAAAACTCCGGCATGGACTATTTCGTGACGCAAAAGCTGATGTGGGCGCACGAGTTCACCACGTTCCCTTACAAACTTTTCTGGTGGCAGGCGCCGGATGGCAGCCGGCTGCTGACTTATTTTCCCCACGACTACGCGGACGGCATCGACGCCGAGCCGCTGGCCAGTCAGGTCGCGGTCTGGATGCCGTCGATCTACGGTAAAACCGTTCCTGACCAACCCGAGATGATGCACCTCTACGGTGTGGGCGACCACGGCGGTGGCCCCACTCGCATCATGCTCGATCATGCCGAGCAACTCCGGGCGCCGGATGCTGTGTTCCCCAAGCTGCAATTCAGTTTCGCGCGCGATTTTTTCAGCGACCTGGAGAAGAAGTTGCCGCAGATGCAGGTCCCGGTGTGGGACGGCGAGCTCTATTTTCAATATCACCGCGGAGTGTTCACCACCCAGGCAGAGACCAAGCGCAGAATCCGGCGGGCGGAAGAGAGCGTGCTGAACGCGGAGAAGTTTGCTTCGCTGGCTTCGCTTTACGGCCGAGCGTATCCGCAGGATGGGATGGAACTGACTTGGAAGAATTTATTGTTCGATCACTTCCACGACATTATGCCAGGCTCAGGCGTCGCGGTGAATTATCTGGATGCCAAGCGCAATCTAGAGGACGTGGATCGCTCGGCGGAACTGGTGACGCAGGGCGCGCTGGATGAACTTGCCGCTCACGTGAACACGGCAGGCCCCCCAACGGGTCAACCCATCATTGTGTTCAATCCCCTCTCCTGGCCGCGCAATGACGTCGTCGAACTGGAAGCGCAGCTTCCCTTTCCGGCAGAGCAGATTGAAGTGCAACCTGCGGGTGGGTCCCCGATCACAACGCAGTTGCTTTCGATGGATAAAGAGACTCACCGCGTGCGCTTCCTTGTGCACGCGGACGTTCCGTCGCTTGGCTATGAGACGTTTTTTGTGCGCTCGGCCCCATCCTCGACGGCAGCCGTGCCCGACCCCACTCCGCAGGCAGAAGCAGCCACAACTGGCAGCCAGAAGCGCCGCTACCGGCCCGGCCGCACCACGCTGAGAGCGTCGGCGGATACTCTCGAAAACGATGCTCTGCGCGTAAAAATCGATCGCCTGACCGGATGCATGACCAGTTTGTTCGACAAGCGGAGCGGCACGGATTCCCTTGCCCCGGCCGAGACGGATACCGGCGGCCCGAAAGACCGCATCTGCGGAAACCTGCTGCAAGCTTTTGTCGACAAGCCGCAACGCTGGGATGCGTGGAACATCGACGCCGATTTTGAAAAGCAGCACTGGGACCTCGACAAGGCGGACGAGGTCAAACTGGTCGAGAGCGGGCCGCTGCGCGCGGTGATCCGCGTAAAGAATCACTTCCAGAACTCAACTTTTGTTCGCGACATCATCCTTTATGACGGCGTAGCACACGTCGACGTAAAAATGCATGCTGACTGGCACGAGAAACACATTCTGTTGAAGGTTGCGTTTCCGCTCAGCGCGCACAGCGATAAAGCGACGTACGAAATTCCTTATGGGTCGGTGGAGCGGCCGACTACACGGAATACTCCGGCGGAGCAGGCGCAGTTTGAAGTCCCAGCGCAGCGCTGGGCCGACATCTCCGATGCGAAACACGGATTCAGCGTGCTCAACGACTGCAAGTATGGATACGACGCCAAGGCCAACGTTCTGCGGCTGTCGCTGTTGCGCTCGCCGGAGTGGCCCGATCCGCACGCCGACGAAGGCGACCACGATTTCACGTATTCGCTGTATCCGCACGCCGGCAACTGGAAAGATGCATACACCATCCTTCGCGGCTACGAGCTGAATTACAGGGTGCTGACCCTGCCCACCGAAAGACATGAAGGAACCTTGCCGCCCGTCTATTCATTCTTGCGGACCGACTCTTACCGCGTGATTGTAACCGCTCTTAAGAAGGCTGAAGACGACGACTCCCTGATCGTGCGTTTCTATGAGTGGGCGGGCAAAGAAACGGACGCCAACCTGATCTTCAGTGCCGATGTGAGATCGGCGACGGAGACTGACCTGATGGAAAGGCCGATCAGGAGTCTTACTATCGATGGCTCCGCTGTGAAGGTGCCGACCAAGCCCTATGAGATCAAGACGGTCAAGGTGCAACTGTCGGCCGCTAAATCGAACGCCGCGCAGGCGGTGAAAGGGCAATGACGGAACGCTCGAAAGCTGCGGCAGTGCTCGGCGTCGATATTGGCGGGACGAAAGTTGCGGTCGGGCTCGTGGACCGCGAGGGCAAGATACTCGCTCAGGGTCGCAATCCGATGGTGGTAAACGGCACGGCTGAGGCCGCGTTCCAGGCGGTGACGGACGCGATCGATTCCATGGCCGCGTCAGAGTCCGGCGCAGTATTTCAATGCATTGGAATCTGCGCCCCTGGACCTCTCGATCCGAAAACCGGTGTCGTTCTGAATCCTCCGAACCTGCCGTGCTGGCGGAATTTTCCGCTGGCCGAGAAAATTGTCGCGAAATACCGCGTGCCCGTCAAAGTAGACAACGACGCGAACGCGGCCGCGCTCGCCGAGACACGCTGGGGAGCGGCTCGCGGATTTCGCTACGTTTTCTACGCCACGATTGGAACCGGGATTGGAACCGGCATCGTTCTGGATGGCCGCATCTATCACGGCAACACAGGCTCCGCTGGCGAGGGTGGCCATGTCAGCATCGACTATCGCGGGCCGCTTTGCAGTTGCGGCAAACGGGGATGCATCGAAATTCTGGCCTCTGGGCGAGCCATTGGAACGCGGGCGCGGGCCAAGCTCGCGGCTGAGCCTGCGCGGCGTTCCGCAATCCTGGAGTTGGCCAAGGGAGACGTGGCCGCCGTCACCAGCGAGTTCGTCGGCCAAGCATACGTAGCGGGTGATCCGTTGGCGCGGGAAATTCTTCTCGATACGGTCGAAGTCTTAACGCCGTGGTTCGGCAACATCGTTGACCTGCTCGATCCTGACGTTCTGGTGGTGGGCGGCGGAGTGGCGGCGATGCTGCGGCCGTTTTTCGATGAAATCAAGAATCGACTTCCAGCGTGGTGCGTGAATCCCCGCGCCTCCGACATCCCGCTGGTGATGGCTCACTACGGAGCCGATGCCGGGATTGCCGGGGGCGCGGCGTTGTGCGCGGAAGATATTCCTTAACGTAAATAATAATAATAAAGACTCGATCGCAACCCAAAGGACCCGAATGCTCTGCTTGCCTCGTCTCCGCCGATTCGCACTAACAGCTGTCTTCCTCTTTTGTTTTCTCGCGACCTTATTCTTGCAGGGTCAGGATACAAAGGACCAGAATCTGCACAGCTCGGATCTACCCAAAGCTCCTCAAGCTCAGATCTTTCCTCTCACGCCCGCGGTCGGTCGGTTCACTGAGCCCGCGATTGCGGTGAATCCGATAAATCCGCAGCAGGTGGTCGGCGTATTTCAGGACAACGTGCATGCTTCTTATTCGACCGACGCCGGGCACACCTGGCAACTGGCCGAGAACGTGGACCCCAAGAACTATCGGGTCTCCGGCGACGTCTCAGTGGCGTTCGATAATCAGGGGCACGCGTTCGTTTGTTACATCGCCTTCGACAAGCTGGGGAGTTTCAACTATTGGGCGCGAGGCGCGACGCGCAACGGAATTTTTGTACGCCGCTCGCTGGATGGCGGAAAAACCTGGGAGGCGGAGCACTTCCCTGTTGCCGAACAGACAAGTACGCCGGGAATTCCGTTTGAAGATAAGCCGTGGATTGTTGCCGACAATACGAAAGGCAAGTACGCCGGGAATCTTTACATCGGCTGGACGCGGTGGCGATTGGCCGATTCGCAGATGGTGCTGTCGCGTTCGACCGATGACGGGAAAACGTGGTCGCAGCCGATCGAGATTGACGCGCATCCCGGACTGCCGCGCGATGACAACGGCGCCGCCGAGGGATTCGCCGGCGTGGTTGGTCCGGATGGCACGCTCTACGCCATCTGGAGCCAGGATGACGAGATCATGCTGACGACCTCGCGCGACGGGGGCAAGACCTTTTCTCATGCTCGGCCAGTCATTCATACGGCGCCGATTATGTTCGCGATCCAAACGCTGGAACGGGCCAACGGATTCCCGCAGATTGCGATTGATCCGAAGAGCAAACGGCTGTATGTGACCTGGAGCGATTACCGCAATGGTGACATCGATGTTTTCCTTGCGACTTCGGACGACTCGGGCAAGCATTGGGCGGCTCCGGTCCGGGTGAATAATGACGCGCTACACAACGGAGCCGAGCAGTTCTTTCAGTGGCTGGCCGTGGACCCGACCGACGGCTCGGTCGATGTTGTTTTCTACGATCGGCGGGGCGATCCTCTGGGCCGCAAGCAGATCGTGGTTCTGGCGCGCTCGACCGACGGCGGACGCACCTTCACCAACTACGCATGGACCGACGAAGCCTTCGAAGCCAGCGACGTATTTTTCGGCGACTATAGCGGGCTGGCAGCTTACGGCGGGAGGGTTTACGGTATCTGGACGGAGAAGCCTGCGCCTCCGCCGGAAGTGAAGGACAAGCCTGAGGGAGGTAAAGAGGCGAACGGTGCGAAAGATGCGAAGCCGCGACCTCGCGGAACCATCGTCAAGATAGGAACCGCTGACTTTTCCCAGCCGACCAACTGATCTCCGACAGCCGAAGGCAGCCAAAATAAAAAGGGCGATCTCTCAGAGGAGATCGCCTTTCGCATCATCGCGTTTTAGATCGCGGGATGAGTTTTAGAGTGGCTGGACGTTCTCAGCCTGCCAGCCCTTGGGGCCCTTGGTTACGTCAAACTGCACAGTCTGGCCCTCCTGCAGGCTCTTGAAACCGCCCGCCTGGATGGCTGAGAAGTGCACAAAAACATCTTCGCCATTCTGGCGGCTGATAAAGCCATAGCCCTTGGCGTCATTGAACCACTTTACTGTTCCTTGTTCTGCCATGTTGGTAAATGTTCCTTTTGTTGGATCGATTTTACGCTGGAGAGATTCGGAGGTACTGCTGGCAGGTTACTGGCTGTTGAGGCAAGAACTGCTTACGTCCGATTCGGTCTAACGTACACAGCGATGCTACGCCGGCGGCCCGAGGTTAGCAAGCAAATTAGCGGCTAGGCAGTTGGTCGGTTTGAATTCGCTGTGGAAGGGCGCGGCTTCAGCCGCGCCGTAAGTGTCACAAAATCAATCGCGGCTTTAGCCGCCGAATCACCTCGAGAATCCGCCGCCGGTGCTGGAGCCCGCGTCTAGCGTAGCCTTGGACTCTCGAGTTTCCAACTCCGTCTGCCGAAGTATGGTGGCCTCGGCGGGATCGGTTCCGGCCTTTAAGGTTGTCTTTTCGAGAAAGTAACGCCAGCCCTCGTGGCGGTCGGATGAGCTTTGTCCGCTCTCGAAGTTCTTCAGCGCCGACTCTGCGTTTTGCCGTCCCTTGACCACCTCGACCACTCCCGCGGACTCGTAGGTACGGACGTTGTGGCGAATTACCACGTAAGATGCTTTGACTTCGTCGTGTGTCAGATGTGCTCCCTTTTCAGCCGCAAACAAAGACCCTACTCTGAGAGTATGCGCGACGGCTGCGATTAGCAAGCCGGGGCGAGTTACGGTCGTGTGCAATGACCGATGGAAGAGGAGAAGAAACTTCAACGACTAAGGACGCGAAGGACTTCATTGCGGCCGCCGTAGTGCAGACTCGTCTTCAAATTTGTGTTCTTGACAGCAGGTTATCCATCTGTTACATCTTGTAACGCTACAATGACTAACACAACCAAGGCACGTCTAAAGAACATGGGCGAAGTCGAACAGCTGGTCATGGATTACATCTGGACACACGGTCCATGCTCCTCCGAGGCTTGCCGCGAGGGGCTGGCAGCAGCGCGACCGATGAAGGACTCCACCATTCGCACCGTGCTGCGGAGGCTAGAAGAAAAAGGTTTTCTGACCCACGAGACCGAAGGCCGCACATTTATTTATGAGGCATCGGATGGGCGGCAGAACGTTGCGGTGCGCGCGGTGAAGGCCATCATCGACCGCTTTTGTGGCGGGTCGGCCGAGCAGTTGGTTCTCGGCATGGTGGACAACGCCGTGTTGAACCGAAAACAACTGGAACGCCTGGCACGCAAAATTGCCGAAAGAGCGGGCTCGGAAAAAACCACACCTATGAAGAAGGAAGGATGACCATGACGCCTCTTGCCGATTCCGCGTCCACAACTATTCTCGCGCAAATCGCGAATTCCGCCCTACGCGCCCTCGTACTGAGCGGAGTGGCCGCCCTCGGCCTGGCCGCGTTTCGGGTGAAGGCAACGGCTGTGCGGCTTTTCACCTGGACTGCGGTGCTTTACGCAGCGCTCGCAATGCCTTTGTTGCAGCGGCTGCTGCCGACCCTGCCGGTGCCCACGCCAGCGGCTCTCCAATTTGCCACCGAATCAGCGTCGCCCGCTCAGCCCATTTCTCCCGCCAACAACAGAGGCACCCTGGCGCACGAAGACAATGCGCAAACGAGTACGGTAATCATTAACCAGCGCCAGCGCGAGGCGACCGAGCGCCGCGCCGCGACGACGGCGGAACCCTCATTGAAAATGCCTTCGCCGTCGGTTGATTCCGCTTTTGTGTCTCCGCCACCTTCAGGTCCGTTTTCCGTGGGCTGGAGCAAGATCGCGGCCGCGATTTATTTCGCGGGCGTTTTACTGTTTGTGCTTCGCTTTACGGTGGGCCTCGCCTTCGGACGCAAGCTGCAGCGCGCCTCGCATCTGATTCCCGATCCGCGCATAAAACTGCGACTTGCCTCTTTCGCACGGGCTTCAGGACTATCTTCCGTTCCCCGAGCAGCGGAATCAGAATTGATATCCGTGCCGCTCACCATGGGCGTTTTGCACGCAACCATTCTGCTGCCGGCCGGCTGGCGGGAATGGGATGACGCGAAGCTCGATGCCGTAGTCGCGCACGAAGTGTCACACGTGGCTCGCCGCGACGCTCTCACCCAGCGGCTCTCGCTGTTGCATCGCGCGATTTTCTGGTTCAGTCCGCTTGCCTGGTGGCTCGACCGGCGTCTCGCCGATCTCGCGGAGCAGGCCAGCGACGAAGCCGCGCTGATCTGCGGAGCCGACCGCAAGGATTACGCCCGGACATTACTTGAATTCTTTGAAGCCTTGCAGGCCGCGCCGGGGCGAGTGTGGTGGCAGGGCGTTGCAATGGCCAAGGCAGGTCAGGCGGAGAAAAGATTGGAAAGAATTCTGGGTTGGAAAGGATCGGTTGCCATGCGTCTCAAAAGATCAATTGCGGTTGTCGTTCTCACCCTTGCGATTCCGGTGGTTTACTTTGCCGCTTCCGTGCACGCTGCCAACAAAACTGCGGATGCTAGCGGCGCGTATAGTGCGCAAGACCAGACTCCGCCGCCTGCACATCCCGCGCCGAGCGCGCAGCCGGCACCGGCACCCGCGCCAAGTTCGGACGCGACTCCTCCTCCCGAACCGGATTCGCAGCCCGAGGTAGCTCCAGCGCCAGTTGCGATTACCGGAGCGATCAGCGGCGGCATATCCGGTACGCCTCCTCGCCCCCCCGCGCCCGTGGCCGGAGTTGCCACCACGAACGAGATCGCTCCTTATCCACCGGTCGCTCCGATGGCGCCTGTTGCGCCCGGTCAGTCCGCCCATTCGAGATCGTCCTCCGGCCGCGGCTATTCCTATGCTTACGGCTACGACGACGAACAGCGCTTCGTTATCGTCACCGGCAAGTCGGATTCCCTGACCATGTCAGGCTCGACCGAAGATGCCCGCCATGTCGAGAAACTGCGAAAGACGATTCCCGGCGACTTCATCTGGTTCGAGCGCGACGAGAAGTCTTACATCATTCGCGACCAGGCGACCATCGATCGCGCCCGCAAACTGTGGGCTCCGCAAGAGGAACTCGGCAAGAAACAGGAAGAACTGGGCAAGCAGCAGGAAGCTTTGGGAAAACAACAGGAAGCGCTCGGCGAAAAGATGGAACAGATTCATGTGACCGTTCCGGACATGACAGCGGAACTCGACAAGCTCAAAGCTGAATTGAAGAAGCTCAGTTCCGGCGCCACCATGGAGCAGGTCGGGGAGATTCAATCGGAGATTGGGGAACTGCAGAGCAAGATTGGCGATATCCAGTCTCATGCCGGAGACCAGCAAGGCAAGCTCGGAGAAGAAATGGGCGCGCTGGGAGAAAAGCAAGGCAAGCTCGGCGAACAGCAGGGTGAACTCGGCCGCCAGCAGGGCGAACTGGCGGAAGAAGCGTCCCGGCAGATGAAGAAGCTTCTTGATGAAGCGATTACGAAAGGCCTCGCCCAACTCGAGTTGTAAATTGAGTTGGCGGCGGCGACGCGATCTCTGCCGCGCAACGCGACTACAGCCCTCGTCCCGTCTGGGAGGGCTAGCACCGGCATAGATTTGCGAGGGTCTATGTTCTATGCCGTGATCAGAGACTCCAAGGCGACACTCGAACACCTGCTGGCGCTCGATTGCCAAAATCGTGGGGGGCGCCACCAAATCCGTGCGCAATCCCTACCTGCGTCTAGTCAATCGATGTGGTTAGCGAGAGAGCCGAATAAGTACGAGTCGTAAAATCACCATTCCTAGATTCGTCACAGCAAGCAATATCCCGCATAACTAGCGTCCATGTGTTGAACACTTATGGCCGACCGATGCGGCAGCGCCAGCGCCCGCCTTGTGACGTGGTCAGCGATATTGAATATTGACCAACTTCATCAAGAGATTTATGGATCCCGAGCAGACTTAGCAGATTCCAAGGAGCTATGTGGGAACGTGGCAATGGCCAACGCCCGCATTTCTCAGAATAATGCGACCTTTAGCGGAATGGGATCATCAATGGTTGGGTAATGGTGTTTGAGTAATGCTGGTCGCAGCCCACACCGAGTGGTGTATCGGAAAAAGGGCATGAACAACTCCCTACCTGTCATCGCGCGCGAAACGAGCAGCCCTCGCTATGAGGCTGTGGTGCGCATCAGTGAGGCGATCGCGGCTTGCCGTGAACCTGAAGAACTGGCCCATACGCTCGCCGATGAAATTGGCGACTTTCTCCACTTCGACCACCTCTACCTCACTGTATTCAAGGAAAACTCCAAGGAAATCGAATATCTGGTTTGGGGTAAGGGCTCTGTGCCTTTCCCGGACCTGCCGGTTGAAGAGTTGCCCATGTGGCGGGCTATGGAGAGTGGGGATCCACAGCACACTGCCGATTGGGATACCGAGCAGGGGTTTCCGCGATTCAAGGAGTGGGCTCAGAAGATGCGGCTCGGCTCTGGCGTCCGCGTACCGCTGACGACGCCGCATCGACGACTGGGTGTATTCGGAATCAGCCGCGACACGGTGAGCCCATTCAGTGAGGAAGACATAGGCTTCCTCCGGCTGGTCGGGCGGGTTGTCGCCTTCGCGCTGGATGATGGTCTGAATTTGAGGCGCGCGCAGAGTACACATGCGTGCCTACAGAGTCAAAACGAGCGCCTGCAATTACTTCTGAACCTGACCAATCGAATAACCTCGAATCTTAAGCTTCGGGAACTGTTACGTGATGTCGCAGCTAACATTCGCGAGGTCATGCAGTGTGATGCCGTTGCGGTTTCGCTCGTAGATGCGGATTCAGGCACGTCCAGGTTATATGTCCTTGATTTTCCTCAGGGCAAAGGCTTCATTAAGGAGGAGCGGGTCCTCACCATAGCCGGCGCCGCCAAGCGCGTTCTGGAGACATTGAAGCCAGCCGTGCTTAACAAGGCCGATCCTTCAGAAGTCCCCGCTGAGATCTACGATGAAGTGGTCGCCGAAGGCCTGAAGAGCACCTGTCTGTTTCCTCTGATTAATCGGGGTCGAGCGCTCGGAATCCTGACCATTGCACGGACCACCGATGCTCCTTTCACCTCATACGACATCGAATTTCTGACACAAGCTGCGGGACAGATAGCAATCGCTATCGAAAACGCGATTGCCTATCACGAAATCTCGGAACTGAAAGACAAGCTCGCCCAGGAGAAGTTGTACCTCGAAGAAGAGATCCGCGGCGAAATGAACTTTGAGAATATCGTCGGAAACAGCCCGAGACTGAGACACGTTCTGGAACTGGTTGAGACCGTCGCCCCAAACGACTCTACGGTGCTGCTGCTGGGCGAGACCGGTACGGGCAAGGAATTGATCGCTCGCGCCATCCATGACCGCAGTCGGCGCGAGGATCGCACGTTTGTAAAGATGAACTGTGCTGCCATTCCGACGGGGCTGCTGGAAAGCGAACTGTTCGGGCATGAAAAAGGAGCGTTCACCGGCGCCATTGCGCAGAAGGTCGGGCGGCTGGAATTAGCCGATCAGGGAACCCTCTTCCTGGATGAAGTGGGGGACATCCCGATCGAGATTCAACCAAAATTACTGCGCGCTCTGCAGGAACGGGAGTTCGAACGGCTGGGAAGCATTCATACGCGAAAAGTGAATATACGACTGGTGGCGGCGACCAATCGTGATCTGGAAGAGATGATTGCCAGAAAGGAATTCCGCAGTGATTTGTACTATCGTCTCAACGTATTTCCGATCCGCATACCGCCCTTGCGGGAGCGCAAGGAAGATATTCCTCTGCTGGTGAGCTACTTTGTACAAAAGTTTGCGAAGCAAATGCAGAAGAAAATCGAAGGTATTTCACCGGCCGTCATGAAAGGGCTGACAGCATGGGAATGGCCCGGGAACATTCGTGAGCTGGAAAATTTCATCGAGCGGGCGGTGATCCTGACCCGCGGCAAATCGCTTGAAGCGCCGCTGGCAGAACTTCGCAGATCCAACGCTCACGAACCAGCTGTTGCGATGCAGGGTTCCGGCAAGGAAGACATTGCACGCATCGTGAAAGAAACCCTTCATTTTCTCAATGGGAACAAGACTGCCAGCGATGAAAGGGCACAGAAGCAACGCGAGGAAATCGTGCGCGCGCTGGGCGAAAGCAAAGGTCGCGTTGGCGGTACCGATGGGGCAGCCGCGCGCATGGGCGTCAATCGGACCACGCTTCTATCACGCATGAAGAAATTCGGCATCGATCCCGGTCAGTACGCTTGACCGGGGATAACCTGCCCCAGCAACGATTCAGCAGCAAGAAGGGAGATTCGGATTGTTTTCCGAATCCCCCACATCACCTCCTTGCCGTGGTCTTTCCACTCCCATTCGACTGACTGTGAGCCCTGCGGCTGTCTTCGTTGCGCGGCTTAGAAGCGGAAGACGAAGCCGGCCGAAGGCTGCGCGGTATGCGTCCAAGCGTTGGTATTCAAGCTGGCGAGATTGAAATCGGGTGCCTTGTACACGTAACCGCGATATTCCGCCCTCAATGAAAGGTGTTTGGTGAAGGCGTAGTCAGCGCCCGCGCCATAGACGAACGCACCCTTGGCTTCGAATGTTGCACCCGAAAAACTGCCGCCGGCGTTGCCGGTGGGATCAAACATGAGGGCTCCGCCGCCGGCAAGAGCGTAAGGTTGTAACCTGAGAACGCTGGGCAGTTTCACCACGGCTTCGCCCGTGGCTTGGTGAACGTTGGACTGCACCCGCCCCAATCCGCTGCCGAAGTAGGTCTGTGTATTCCGGTCATAGCCGTAGTTGACCTCAGCAGCAAGCCAACGATTGATGTTGTAACGATAGCCAAGCAGAAATCCGCCTGCGTTGGTGACGTGGTCTTGCACGCCGTTGCCTTGGCTGTCTTTGGTGAAAAACCCCGTGCCCTGGACGCTGATTTCTGATCGAGCTTCCTGGGCAGTTGCAGTCATGGACTGTAATGCTGCAACGCCCACAGCGCTTGCCAGTGCCAGCTTTATGAAGTTTCTAAATTGCATGTATCCTCCTTTTTGTGTTGTTCTGCGACGCTCCTTGCCCGTGATTCTCAGCCGCCATCACAGCGGTAGCGATGTTCATTGCAGCCAGAATCAGGACTTCTTGCAGCGTGAACCCGCGAGTCGTGATTTTCCACATAACGGCCTCACAACGTGATTCGAAGCGCCGCGTCTGAACCAAAGCAACTTCTGTGCCAAACGAAGTGCGTCGGTACCACCGAACAAAATGAGCCTATTAGCGCAAGTTCCCTGACGCAGGACTGTCGAAAGTTGAAGAGTGTCACGGGTCATCAACACTGGAGGCACTGCAGGCAAGAATGGGCGCTATCGAAGGAGCCAGGTAGTTGCATACCGGAATGCGGCACAGCGGTTAGCAAGGATCTTTGCTGGCTCAAAGAAATCCTCGCCCGTCTCCCATGCTTTCGAGGATCACGTCTGACCGTCTCAAATCCCGGTCGCCGCACCGGATGTCCCTTATCGGCTGTCATTTTCGCTGGCACTGACGTTCGACACTTTCAACTATCGACACTGCTGCTCGCGTTCACAGTGCTCAAATTCAATCACTTAGCTCGAATTGCGATTTGGCATATGCCTTGCCCTTAAACAACGACAAGGACAATCACATGGCAATTTTCTCTCCCATACGTTCCGCGATCGTGCCAGCAATGGCCTTGGTGCTCTCCGTCACCGTGCATGGACAAAGCTTGCTAAGCAAGCAACCTGAGCCAGGAAATCTAGTAGGAACGGTCACCGATGTGAACGGTAATCCGGTCCCCGATGCGACGGTTGTTCTCGAGACTCCGGAAAGCAATGATCGCCGTGCACTCGTCACCCCCGAAAACGGGTTTTTCAAATTTACTGACGTGAAGCCGGCCACTCCTTACGAAATCCACATCAGCGCAAAGGATTTCGCGGACTGGACATCTCCCACCGTCGCCATAGATCCAGGAGAGTTCAAAATTGTTACTGGCATCGAACTCCGGATTGAGACTGAGCGAACAAGTGTTGAAGTTCGTTACGATCCTGTAGAAGTCGCGACCGAGCAGTTCAAGTCCGAGGAACGGCAGCGCATTTTCGGAATCATTCCAAACTTCTACGTTTCGTACGAGAGTGATCCGGCGCCACTCAGCGCGAAGATGAAATTCCAGCTCGCCCTCAAGGTGTCCACTGATCCGATTACCGTGGCCGGAGTTGCTTTTTATTCTGGAATCCAGCAGGCAGGCGACACGCCGAATTACGGCCAGGGTGTCCAAGGGTACGGCAAGCGGTTTGGAGCCAACGCAGCCGGCGGTTTCTCGAACATCATGATTGGTGGCGCGATCTTGCCCTCGCTGCTACACCAGGACCCGCGCTACTTCTATCAAGGGACAGGTACAACCCAGTCTCGGATTCGGCACGCGCTGCTAAATCCTTTTGTCTGTAGGGGCGATAACGGGACTTGGCAGCCCAACTACTCCAGCATGGGTGGCAATCTGGCATCGTCTGCCATTTCCGACGCTTACTACCCCAAGTCGAATCGCGGTGTGGGAATGGTGTTTACGAATTTCGCGGTCGATACCGGTGAACTCATGGTTTCCAGTTTCCTACAGGAGTTTGTTTTCAGCAAGTTCACCCGAAGGGGTGGGCACATGAAGTAAACGCACGATTGATGAGACTCTCCACCCGGTCGCGAGCACCAGGAACGTGCTACCGACTTGCGACTCTTCCTTTACGCCCTCCCATGACTCCTGCTATTCCGGCCCGGGCTTTGTAGCCCGGGCTCCTGCCTGTTGTCTGGACCCAATCCCGAGCGGGACGCAGAAGTCGACAGGCACTTTCGACAATTTCAACTCTTCGACACCAGATGACGAAAACCAGCATTGCAATCCTTGCACTTAGATTGCGGGAGGTTTGGCAAGCTCCTTGCCTGTGTCCCCTACGTTAGGGAAAAGACCCATGCTGAAGATCTCGATCATTGAGGGCCACACCGAGCGGCGGTTGATCGTGGAGGGCAAGCTCGTTGGGCCTTGGGTGGCAGAGCTCAGGAGTGCATGCGAAAACGTGAATACAGACCTTTTCGGCCGCAAGCTCGTTATCGATATGGGGCATTTGACGGCAATTAGTCAGGAAGGCGAGAACGTGTTGTTTGAATTGATTCGGAGGGGAGTCAAATTTCGCTGCCGCGGTGTGTTCACGAAACACGTTTTGAAGCAGGTCGCCCGCCGCGTAAACGGCAACCCTGGGAAGGGGGAGAAATGAGCACGCAGGCCCGCAATCAAGTTCGCGGAAACGAGCCGAATCCATTCGCGACTCGCGAGGACTTTATCCAAGTTTTTCAAGAGGACATGACGGGACTTTATCAGCTTTCGTTTCTGCTTACCGGAGATCACGAAAAGGCAGGAAAGTGCTTGGTAGCCGGTATTGAGGATTGTGTGAAAGAGAACCGCGTGTTCCGGGAGTGGGCCCGGTCCTGGGCGAAGCGCATAATCGTCGAAAACGCAATTCGCGAGCTGAAGCCGCGACCGAGCCTGCCTGCCTCTTCTCCGTCTGCGACTATTTTCTCGCCCAGCGAGCAGTCAATCGGCTCAGGTGGGCACTTCGAAGTGGACGCGGTGTTAGGGCTTGGAGATTTCGAGCGGTTTGTTTTCGTGATGTCGGTGCTGGAGAAATATTCGCACCACGAATGCGCCATCCTTCTTGGTTGCTCGGTCTTGGAGATCCGGCAAGGTCGCCTCCATGCTCTTGAACAGCTGGCAAGCTCAGGCCAAGTGGCATCTTTCGCACCGTAGCTTTTGAACCTAATTCAATCAACGCCGGCTGGGCTTGGACAGCAAGCCCGTCGCTCCTGGGCGGCCGACCTAAAGGACAACAGAATGCCGAACACCAATGCATACGTCGGGGCTGAAGGACCTCTCGAAATTCCTGGCAGAGAGAGAATAACTCAGGCGTTTGGGCACGTTTTGTCTAGCCGCCTCGCATCCTTCTACAGGAAGGCCTATCGGATGCTGGGGAACGCCGCGGACGCAGAGGACGCCGTTCAGGATGCTCTTCTCGCTGCTTACGCGCACTTGGATCAGTTCAAGGAGCAAGCAGAGATGTCCACCTGGGTGACCACCATTGTGCATAATTGCGTGCTACTGCAACTGCGGAAGCGGCGGCGTTATGTCTACGTGTCTCTCGACGAGCCAGCGGGAGAACCTGAGGGAGTCTCGAGGTCGGAGCAACTACCAGACTACAGGCCTGATCCCGAGGATGAGTATCAACACTCTGAGCTAAGTACACGCTTGGTCCATTTTCATACTCAGCTCTCGCCCACTCTGCGCAGAACATTTCGGCTGCGCGACATAGACGGCTTATCGATCCGCGAAACTGCGCGGATTTTGAAAGTACCTTGCGGTACTGTGAAAGCCCAGTCAGCACGTGCGCGCAGAAAACTCAAGGACTTGATGCAGCACGCGCTCAGGCCGCGTTCTCGTAATCTGCCACGAAATCAACCGGAATCAAGTACGCCGAGCCGTGTCTCGCGGTGACGGGAACACAAATGCGAATCGGAGTTCGGGAACATGGCATACGCGCAAGCTCTTTCGCTTAGGGCGCCAGCTTTTCGTTCTGTTCCTTTCGTCGAGCTGAAGCAGTCTCTCCCGAGCCGGGTCTCGATCATCTCGCCGCTCGTCGAACAACTCATGCGCTTCATTGCGAGATTCCGAAACAGTGACGGGAGCGAACTGGACATTGAAATGGCGCTGCGTGAAGTGCTGGCAAATGCCATCGTCCACGGCAACCAGCAGGATCCTCGCAAGTCCGTGTACGTCGCCTGCCGCTGCACCACGGACGGAGAGGTCTCGGTTACCGTCCAGGACGAAGGACAAGGGTTCGACGCTGACTTAGTAGTGGACCCGACTGCTCAAGAGAACCGGCTGCTCACGCATGGCCGCGGGATCTACCTGATGAGAACGTTAATGGACGAGGTTTGTTTCGAGCAGGGCGGCTCAGTTGTGTATCTATACAAGGCGTCCAACGTGAGACCAAGGGCAGCGAGACAATCGGCATGATCCGAAGACTTGCACAAATCGCATTCGCCATCGGCTTGCTTACTATTGGCGTCCTCGGTCACGGCACGGGCCTGCGGTGGGACGGTTCAAGGGCTGGTGTTCACGGCCGATGCGATCGCTCGACCTTCGCAGCGGGCTGCGAATGTACCGGGGCCGCGTTATTACGCCGTGTGCATCACCCTGCATTCTGTCCAATGACGCTTTTCCTCTTGCAGAAGTTCTTCGAGCGAACGTGCCAAGACTGAAGAACCGCAGCGAATACATTTTGATTCAAGGAAAAACACCTGGTCCTCAACGATTGGATTGCGGGTGAAGTCGTACTGTTCATATACCATAAACGGCCATTCCTTCGATCGTGCGTTTGACGAGCGCTAGCTGATGGTTTGTCTCAACGTCGTCTACCTTCCATCGAACTTTAAGCACCCACATTGCCAGACCCGCCGGCGCTGCGGAATTGACCCGCTTGCTGCAGTCTTCTCAAGGGCTTACACCGAAATGCCCGCAGGCCGTTGGATGGTCCTCCCGGGTTGTCAGATGGTTGGCGTAGGCTCGACAGCTTCAACATTCGCAATATTGCCCGTTCGGGTCAGGAAAAACCCCTTCATTCCACGCTCGAACTGTCGGAATTGTCTCGACACCCTCGACTCGCAACACGGCTGCTTTCTGTCCGGTGCTGAAATTTCAGAGGTTTAGGGACGCCCAGGTTTGGCATCCGCATTGCCTTAATCGCATGGGCAGAAGGTCGCACAGATCGCAGGTTTTGCCACCGAGAGGCCTTGCAAAGAAGAAATTCAGCGGCTAGCCAGTCGCCTGATTAAGGGTGGAACTATCAAATGAGACGGATATTTGTAGGTGTAGTTGCCGCGGTTTTGTTGGTAAATGCGCTGGGTTGCAGCAACGGCAAGGTGAGGGCCGCCGCTCCGGCTCCGCCACCGCTGGTCGAAGTCGCACCGATCGTTCAAAAGGATGTCCCGCTTCAGGGCGAGTGGGTCGGAACGCTCGAAGGCTACGTCAATGCGCAGATTCAGCCTCAGGTGAGCGGTTATCTGATTCGGCAGGATTATCACGAAGGCGCATTGGTCAGGAAGGGTCAGCTCCTCTTTGAGATTGATCCGCGTCCATTTCAAGCCGCGCTTGATCAAGCCAAGGGGCAAATGGCGCAGGCTGAGGCGCAGATGGCCAACGCCGAACTGAACGTGAAGCGTGATATTCCCGAAGCGGACGCTCATGCGATTCCCCAGAGCCAGCTCGATACCGACACGCAATCCCTCCGTGGCGCGAAGGCAGCAGTTGAGGCAGACCAGGCGGCGGTCGAACAGGCTGAGCTGAATTTGGGATACACCAGAGTCGTGTCGTTAATCGACGGAATCGCCGGCATCAATACCGTGCAGGTGGGCAACCTGGTGGGACCGTCTACCGTCCTTACCGCGGTTTCGCAGGTGAGTCCGATCAAAGTTTATTTCCCGATCAGCGAACAGGAATACCTGCGGATGGCGGACGGCGGAGGTCCGGGGAGCGTGGACTTCATCACGCATGCTTCACGAATCCCATTGCAGTTGACGCTGGCCGATGGGAGCACGTATCCGCATCCCGGCAGAATCGTCTTCGCGGATCGCCAGGTAAACACGCAGACCGGAACCATTCAGATCGTGGGCGAATTCCCCAACTCCAGAAATCTGTTGCGACCTGGCCAGTACGCGCGGGTTCAGGCGCCAACCGGAAACATTGCGCGAGCGCTGCTCATTCCACAAGCGGCGGTGAGTCAGCAGCAAGGTAGCACTCAAGTGACAGTCATCGGCGCCGATAACCGGGCGCAACTCCGCAGCGTGCAGGTCGGGCCGAGAGTGGGCTCGCTTTGGGTGATCACATCCGGGCTGAAGCCGGGAGAGCGCGTTGCGGCGGTTGGTGCGGAGAAGGCAAAAGAAGGCGAACTGGTGAATCCCACCCCTTACAAAGAAGCTGAGGAGCGTTGAGTCATGGCGAATTTTTTCATTCGAAGACCGATCGTCGCGATCGTGATTGCAATCCTTACCGTCATCGTCGGCGCGATCAGCTTCGCAACTCTGCCAGTAGCGTTATTCCCGAACATCGCCCCACCTGAAATCAGGTTGCAAGCCAACTATCCGGGCGCGGACGCGCAGACTCTTGAGCAAGCTGTTGCAACACCCATCGAGCAGCAAGTCAGCGGCGTGGACAACATGAACTATATGTACTCGCTGAACGCCACCGCGAACCAGCAAACGACCTTGCTCGTCGACTTCGATCTCAAAACTGATCCCAACACGGATCTGCTGCTCACGCAGTCGCGTCAACAGCTCGCCAACGGTCAGTTGCCGCCTGAGGTGAACAACTACGGAATCACTCTGAAGAAATCGACCACTGCTCCGCTGATGCTGATTTCCCTGTACTCGCCGCAGGGCACCCACGATTCGAACTATCTGGCCAACTACGCCTACATCAATCTCAACGACCCCGTCGCACGCTTATACGGCGTTGGCCAGACCCAGGTTTTCGGCTCAGGGCAGTATGCGATGCGCCTATGGGTGAAGCCTGATCAGATGGCGAAGTTAGGCATCACCGTCACCGACATAGCCAATGCTCTGAAGGCTCAGAACACGGTGAATCCGGCTGGCCAGGTCGGGGGCGAGCCGGCTCAGAGTAACCAGCAATTCACCTATGCCGTTCTGGCCCAAGGCCGCCTGACTTCTCCGGAACAGTTCGGTAACGTCGTGGTGCGCGAAGCATCGAATGGGGCGACGGTTCGAGTGCGGGACGTGGCCCGAGTTGAGCTGGGTACGCAGGACTACAGCTTGAAGGGTCGCCTGAACGGCAAGCCCAGCGCAATCATTGCCGTCTACCAGTTGCCCGGAACCAATGCGGTGCAAACGGTTGCGGGCGTCCGGAAGCTCATGGTTCAGATGAAGCAACGCTTCCCGCAGGACATCGCCTACACCGTTTCACTCGACCAGACACTCCCGGTCACGGAAGGCATGAAAGAGATCCTCGAGACTCTCGTGATTGCAATCGTGCTGGTCATTTTTGTGGTCTACCTTTTCTTGCAAGACTGGCGCGCCACCCTGATCCCCATGTTGGCCGTGCCCGTTTCGTTGATCGGCACTTTCGTCGTCTTCCCGCTTTTCGGCTTCTCGATTAATACGCTTTCGATGTTCGGGTTGGTACTCGCGATTGGTCTGGTGGTTGATGACGCCATCGTCGTTGTTGAGGGCGTGCAACACCACATCGAGGAAGGACTGAGTCCGAAAGATGCGGCCATCAAAGCCATGTCGGAACTTTCCGGGCCGGTCGTGGGTATTGCTCTTGTGCTGGCCTCGGTGTTTGTGCCAACAGCTTTCATTCCAGGCATCACCGGCCGGTTATATCAACAATTTGCCATCACGATCGCCATTTCCGTGATGCTGTCGGCGTTTAATGCTCTCACGCTGAGCCCTGCACTATCGGCACTGCTGCTCAAACCCAAGAAGCAGACTCGCGGACCACTGGGAAAATTCTTTGGCTGGTTCAACGGATATTTTGAGCGCTCTACCGACAGCTTTGTTCGTCTTTCCGGCGACCTGATTCGCAAGGCCGGCGTAGTGATGGTTTTGTTAGTAGTCGCCGGAGGCGCAGCGTGGTTCTTTAGCAAACATCTGCCGACCAGCTTCCTGCCCGACGAAGACCAAGGCTACATGTATATCAACATGCAGCTCCCCAAGTCGGCGTCCATGGAGCGGACAAGCGAAGCTGCGAAACAAGTGGAGGACGTTCTCGCCAAGACGCCGGGAGTTCAGTACACCACCAGCGTCATCGGTTTCAGTTTGCTCAGCTACGTCCGGACTTCGTATAACGCCTTCTTTTTTGTAACCCTGAAGCCCTGGGAGGATCGCAAAACCCAGGCCGAAGAATATCAAGCCATCAAGGCGAGTCTGAATCAGCAACTCAAGCAGTTTCCAGAAGGCACAGTCTTCGGTTTCTCACCGCCCGCGATCCCCGGGGTCGGTACGGCTGGCGGAGTGACGTTTGCCTTGGAGGACCGCGCCGGCAAGGATGTCAAGTTTCTCTCGGATAACCTGAACACGTTCATGGCGGCGGCTCGGAAGCGCCCTGAGATTGGCCTGATCTCCACCACGTTTATCCCGAGCGTGCCGCAAGAGTTCATCAATGTCGACCGCGACAAGGTGCTGAAGCAGGGCGTGAATTTGGCGGATGTCTACAACACCATTCAAGCGTACATGGGAGGCTTATTCGTTAACTACTACAACGATTTCGGCCGCACCTGGCAGGTGTACGTGGAGGCGGAGGCGCCTTACCGCTCGACGACCGACGATCTCGGACAATTCTATGTCCGCAATGGCCAAGGACAGACGGTACCGCTTACCGCGCTGGCGAAATTTGAGACCCGTTACGGTCCTGAATTCACCATGCGCTACAACGAGTACCGGTCGGCGCAGATCAATGTTAGCGCGGCGCCCGGTTACAGCTCCGATCAGGCATCGGCGGCACTGGAAGATGTTTTCAAGCAAACCATGCCCCGCGAAATGGGCTTCGACTACATTGGCATGTCCTACCAGGAGCAAAAGGCGCGCGAAGGGCTGCCTTCTTCCGTCATATTCGGATTTTCGCTGCTCTTCGTTTTTCTGATTCTTGCGGCCCTCTATGAAAGCTGGACCGTGCCCTTCAGCGTGCTGCTGAGCACTCCGGTCGCAGTCTTCGGCGCTCTGGCTGCGCTTTGGCTGCGTCGCGTCGTAGTCGGTTTATACCTGCCGCAGTACATGGTTCAAATCGAAAACGATGTCTATGCCCAGATCGGTCTGGTGATGCTCATCGGCCTGGCTGCGAAAAACTCGATTCTGATCGTCGCGTTTGCCAAGGAGGACTACGAACGCGGCATGTCCATCACCGATGCGGCACTTTCCGCGGCGAGGGTTCGCTTCCGGCCCCTCATGATGACGGCGCTCGCCTTCATTCTCGGCTGCGTGCCGCTCTGGACAGCGTCCGGAGCAGGCTCGGTAGCACGGCAAATCATGGGGACAGCGGTAATTGGAGGAATGGTTGCCGAGACCTTTATCGGCCGGTTCTTTGTTCCCGCGATTTTCTATGTAGTTGAAAAACTCTCCGGCGCTGAGCGGCGAAAAGCGCTGCCACTCATGCCGTCCGAAGCGCCCGCTCAAGGTGATTAATATGAAGACGACTGCACTATTAGGAATTATCGCCGTGCTGGCTCTTGAAGCTGGCTGCCTGATGGGGCCGAAATACCAACGGCCTGCGGTGAATGTGCCCCGGGAATATCGTGCACCCGCTCCACAACAGGCCGCCCAGGCCTCGTCGCTGGGCAACGAGCAATGGTGGCAGGTGTATCAGGATCCGGTGCTCACGCAGCTGATCCACACCGCGATCGCTCAAAATTATGATGTGCGCATCGCCGCCGCCCGCGTGCTCGAAGCCCAGGCACAAGTCGGCATCACGCACGCCAACCAGCTCCCCTCGGCGAGCGTGGGTGCGGATGTTTTCAGTGAGCAAAACGCCAAGGTTTCAAGCCTGTTTCCCGCTTACCAAGTCAACGGGGGCGAACTGAACCTCTCCGTGATCTGGAATCTGGACTTCTGGGGAAAATATCGCCGGCAAACCGAAGCGGCTCGCGCCCAGTTACTCGCGAGCGAGTGGGGGCAGCGAGCCGTACTTTCTTCCCTGGTGGCCAATGTGGCGACAGCCTATTTCCAGCTTCGCGCGCTCGACAGTGAACTCGAAATTTCGCAGCGCACGCTGGCATCGCGGCAAGAGTCCCTCAAGCTAACGCAGTTCCTTGAAAGCCACGGCTCGAACTCCGGACTGGACGTGAGCCAAGCGGAGCAACTCGTCTACACCGCTTCGGAGACGATCCCCGATCTCGAACGGCAAATCCAGCAACAGGAGAACGTGCTCAGCGTTCTGCTCGGCGAGAATCCCGAATCCATTCCCCGCGGACGCGCGCTGACCGAACAGCCCGTCCCCCAGAACGTTCCGGCCGGCCTTCCCTCGGAATTACTGGAACGCCGGCCGGACGTTCGTCAAGCAGAGCAGATCATGGTCGCTGCGAATGCGCAGATCGGCGTCGCCAAGGCCTCTTTCTTTCCTAACCTGTCGCTCACCGGATTGGGCGGGCTGGAGAGCAACGCCTTGCACCAGTTCATCACAGCGCCCTCGGAGACCTGGTACGCGGCGTTCAATATAAGTCAGCCCGTCTTCCAAGGTGGGGCACTCCGGTCTCAGCTCCGACTCGCCCGCGCCAACTGGCAGGATGCAGTCTTCTCTTATCAGCAGACCGCCCAGAACGCACTGGAACAGGTTTCCAATTCGCTCGTCGCTTCTCAAAAAGACCGTGAGTTCCGCGAGCAACAGGAATTACTCACGCAGGCAGCGCAGCAGACCGACCAACTATCTGAGATCCTTTATAAGAACGGGGGAGCGAGCTACCTCCAGGTGCTGACCAGTCAAACGAATTACTTCTCAGCCGAACTCAACCTGGTGCAAGCTCAGCTCAACGAGCGGCTGGCGCTGGTTCAGCTATACCAGTCTCTTGGCGGTGGATGGCAGCAATAGCCAATGTCGGCGACTGCGAATTTATGGTCGTAGGATAGCAGTACTTCTCAGGCCAGGTCAGGTGACTCAATGCATCGGTCCCAGCACGAGTCCCCTTCGTAACTATTCTGTTTCTCCGTTACGCCTCTTCCTTCTTCGGTTTCGCAACCGATTCCTTCATGCCGACCTCCTCGCTCGAAATCTATAGCCATAGATACCCAGTGGCACGAGCTAGCGACGCCTTTGCCAGCCGTGACTCGCTGTTGAGCCCGACCGGACAAAAAGAATCCTTATATAAGGGTACTTCATCTGATCTGTTGTTTGCCGACTTCACGCAATTTAGCTTCGCAGGAAAGGACTCTATGATTCGCAAACTGATCGCGACTGACAACGACGCTGCCATAACTGTTCTTCGATTGTCGCTGGGAATTGTATTTTTCGCCCACGGCGCCCAGAAAATGCTCGGATGGTTCGGGGGATACGGATTCACCGGCACGATGGGCTTCTTCACCGGGATGATGCACATCCCGGCCGTGTTCGCGTTTCTGGCTATTGCCGCGGAATTCTTTGGGGGACTAGGTCTCATCTTCGGCCTGTTTGCCCGCGTTGCCGCGTTTGGAATCTTTTGCAACATGCTCGTGGCGGTCGCAGTGGTCCATCATCAGTTCGGCTTCTTTATGAACTGGGCGGGCACGCAAAAGGGAGAAGGCTTTGAGTTCCACCTCCTGGCACTGGCGATGACGGTGTTTTTGATGATTCGCGGTGCAGGTGCCGGTTCCGTGGATCACCTGTTGTCCTCCGCCGCCAAGAACAGAATCACGGGCCAGGTACAGCCGCTAGCCGCCTGATCGAGCAGATATGACGAAGAAGAGTGGCGTCATCGCGGCACCCCGGCTCTGGCTGGTGATTGCAAAGAGTTATCACGCTCTAAGCCTGCTGGCTGAGCAAAGTATTGCGAACACGGGGCTATGCCTGACGGATTTCGTCGCGCTCGAAGCTCTCTTACACAAAGGCCCGCTCACCATCTCTGAGATTCAGGATAAAGTGCGACTGGCCAGCGGTTCAATGACCGCTGCCGTCGACCGCCTCGAGAAACTAGGGTTGGTCGTTCGCAAGTCGAGCCCAACTGATCGGCGAGCGCGGGTGGTTCACCTGACCGGGGAAGGAAAGCGGCTGGCGGTATCGTGCTTCGAGCGCCACGCAAAGGACCTTGAGGCGCTCATGTCTGCCCTGTCTCAGAAGGAGAAGGAAGAACTCTACGGATCCATTAAGAAGCTTGGGCTGCTGGCGGCTGAACACTTGGCCGCAACGAAATGACGGGCAATCGCACCAGAGAACAAGTCAGGAAAAATGATCATGATCACTAAGTGAATAACCATCGGTTACCTGAGGACCGCACCGGAAGGGAGAAAGAGCAAATGATAAAGATTGGAATCATCGTCGGCAGTACGCGACCGGGACGGAAAGCTGCGGCTGTCGCAAAGTGGGTGCACGACCTTCTGAAAAACCGCAATGACGCGGAGTTTGAGATTGTCGATATCGAGGACTACAGACTGCCACTCCTCGATGAACCTATGCCTCCCATGATGCGTCAGTACAGCAATCCGCACACGAAGCGCTGGAGCGAGAAGGTTGGTTCGCTCGACGCCTACGTTTTCGTCACCCCCGAATACAACCATGCGACTTCGGCAGCATTGAAGAACGCCATCGATTTCCTTTATCACGAGTGGAATGACAAGGCGGCGGGATTTGTCGGATATGGCGGTGCAGGTGGTGTCCGAGCGGTGGAGAACTTGAGACTCGTGATGGGCGAAATCAAAATTGCGGACGTGCGAGCGCAGGTGGCGCTCTCGCTTTATGCCGATTTCGAGAACTTCACAACCTTTAAGCCGCACGAACAGCACGACAAGGCTGTGCACTTAATGGCGGACGAAGTGATTGCCTGGGGCGGAGCACTGAAGACGTTGCGAGCTCACTGAGGAACACTTCCACACAGTCCGCGCTCGGGGTGCGCAGCCCACAAATGACAGGAGTTACAAAGATGCAGATCGGAGTCGACAGCTTCGGAGCAGTCATTTCTGACCCGGCTACGGGTCTAACTGTGAGCGCTCTCCAGCGCATGGACAATCTGCTGGATGAGATTGTCCTGGCCGACCAGGTTGGCCTCGATGTCTTTGGTATCGGGGAACACCACCGCAGCGAGTTCGTGGATTCGGCTCCGCCTGTGATTCTCGGTGCGGCCGCTACCCGCACCAAGAACATTCGCCTAACCAGCGCAGTAACCGTTCTCAGCGCCGCTGACCCCGTCCGGATCTTTCAGGAATTTGCCACTCTGGACCTGATCTCCCATGGGCGTGCTGAAATTGTTGCGGGACGAGGTTCGTCAGTCGAGGCTTTCCCGCTCTTCGGTTTCGATCTGGACGACTATGACTCACTTTTCTCTGAGAAGCTGGAGCTTCTTCTTAAGATCCGCGAGAACACTCATGTTCACTGGACGGGCAGGCACCGCGCTGCTCTCACAGGACAGGCGGTCTATCCACGTCCGCTTCAGAATCCTCTTCCTATTTGGGTCGGCGTCGGTGGCACTCCGGAATCATTCGTTCGCGCTGGGACGCTCGGGCTTCCCCTGATGGTCGCCATTATCGGCGGCCAACCCAAACGATTTCGGCCCCTGATCGACCTCTACCGCGAAGCAGGGCGGCGTGCCGGTCACCCCGCCGAGAAACTCATGGTCGGACTTCACGCCATTGGCTTTCTTGGAGACAGCACACAGCAAGCTGCAGACGACTTTTATCCGGGATACGCTCACACCTTCACAGAGATCGGAAAGGAACGCGGCTGGCCTCCTGCGACTCGAGCGCAGTTTGACGCTCTGCGCGGACCAACCGGAGCGCTGATTATCGGTGATCCTGAAAAGGTAACGGAGAAGATACTCTACGTGAACGAAGTTCTCGGAGGCCTTTCTCGAATTACGTTCCAGATGGGTGTCTCGGCACTGCCGCACGAAAAGATGCTACGGTCGATCGAACTCCTGGGGACCGGCGTTGCGCCGATGGTCCGAAAGGAGTTCACGGCTGTGTCTTCACGCTAGGGTCCCGGATGGTGTGACTCGGCAACGACAAACCAAAAAGTCGTAAAAAGACCTAGCAATTTTGCGAGAAGTCTGTCATTTCCTTCCTGCGCCAGCAATAGGCAGTTCCATGATGTTGTGATTCGGTCTAGAAAGAGGAATGTGATTCACGATCAACCGAACCCCTGTCTGACGCGTCACAAAACTCCAGATCCACTGCAAGAGAACGCTTAGGCGCAGACCGGAGGTTGCGAGAAACTGTAGATGAATTCCTGCCCAAGCGAGCCAGGCGACTATTCCGCTCAGCCGGAGTCTACGTGCCTGAAGGACCGCGAATCCTGCACCAACAACGGCCATATTCCCTCTATCGAAATACCGGAACGGTGTGGAGGATGGCTTACCAAGCAAGCTTTGAGCGATGCGCCGGCCGGCGTATTGGCCTTCTTGAATCGCCACTTGGGCAACGCCGGGCAGTGGCTTTCCATCCTCTTGGAGGGCGGCCGTATCTCCAATTACGTATATGTCTGGATATCCGGGAACGGTGAGATCGTCTTGAATACGAACGCGACCGGCGTGGTCGGTCTCCGCGCTCAACCATTCGCCCGCTGGAGAAGGAGCCACACCCGCAGTCCAGATAACGGCCTTGCTCGCGATGCGCTCTCCGCCCACGACTACTCCATCCGCGTCAATTTCATCAACGCTGTGTCCTAGCCGTACTTCTACCCCAAGCTTCTCCAGTCGGCGTTTGGCTGCCTCGGAGAGTTCCGCAGCAAAAGTGCCCAAAACGCGAGGCGCCATGTCAACCAGTACGATGCGGGCAGTGGCGGGATCGATACGGCGGAACTCGGCCTTCAACGTGGAGCGAACCAGCACTGCCAGCGCCGCTGAGAGCTCAACACCAGTTGGGCCGGCGCCAACCAAGACAAAGGTCAGAAGGTCCTGGTGCCGTCTCGGATCCTCTTCTGCCTCCGCTTGTTCAAACGCTTGCAACACCTTATTGCGGATGTGAAGCGCGTCCGCAAGTCCTTTCAAGCCGGGCGCGAACTCTGCGAATTCATCATGGCCAAAGTAACTGTGCGTGACCCCTGTTGCGATAACCAAAATGTCATAGCTGAGGGGAACATCCTTCTGGTCCTGATTGCTGACGTAAACACACTTTGCATCTTTATTGACTCCGCCGACTTCGCCAAGGACTACGGTTGTATTTCTCTGATTCTTCAGAAGTCCACGGATCGGAGTCGCTATTTGAGCAGGAGAAAGCACGGTTGTCGCCACTTGATAGAGCAGAGGCTGAAAGAGGTTGTGATTCGCCCGGTCAACCACAAAGACTTCCGCGTCCGAGTGCCTCAGCGCTTTTGCGGCCGCAAGCCCTGCAAACCCGGCGCCTACGATCACGACTCTTTTCATTTATGCCTCGCTTAATGGTCACGCTGCACACTTCTCGAACTGCCGTTCGATTAGACAGCGCGATTCGTGAGGGGAGTTCGCGACTCGACCATGCTTCGAATATCTCGATTCTCGAAGACGACGCCTTGGCGCTCCTGGGTTTGTCGGAGCACAACATCCACCATTGCCCGAGCCAGATCATCGGCGCGTATGACCTGGTTCGGGAACAGCACTTGGAATACCGGATAGACCGTGCGCAACAGCCGGTAGCTGAAGTTCGGTTCCTTCCGCGGCTCCACGGGGTAGATATACGCGGGCCGGAAAAGATAAACGCGCGGAAAGCCAGCCGCGAGCAATGCCTTCTCCGCCTGGCCCTTGTAGCGAGCGAAGGCAAGCCGGCTTCGTCCCGTCGGGTCCGCGCCACTCCCGCTCAAGAACGAGAACGCGGCGTCAGGACTGCTATCACGAAACACTCGCGCGAACTCGATCGCGTAGTCGGCGGTTATGACACGCAGTTGGTCGTCCGATACCGACCCGGTGTAGGTCCCCAGGCAATAGACCACCGCGTCTTGGTTCGAGAGTACGTTTGCGAGCGGGGAACAGTCTGCGAAGTTCTGATGCAGAACTTCTTTCAGCTTCGGATGTGAAATGCCAAGTTTCTTGCGGCCAATCGACGTAACACTTTTCACCTCTGAGTTGTCGAGGGCGTAGCGAAGAGCGTACCCGCCGACCATCCCAGTCGCGCCCACAATGACAAGACGGTTTTGGCCGGACGTTGGAACGTCCATCGACGCCGCGGAAGATATCTGGTTATTCGTTGTCATGACACCTCGTGGTTCTCGATCCCGTTCAGCCTAGTCCGAAGACTCGCTTCTGAACCTGCCCACCAACAGGGCCACTGTAATCGCTATGTAGAGAACTCCGGTAACCCCTTCGAGTGCTGCCAGCATGCGGGCTTCACCGCTTAGCGGGACTATATCGCCGTAGCCAATCGTAGAGAGCGTTACCAGGCTGAAATACAGCAGTTCGGTCTGATGGTCGGCTGGCTTACTTCTAATCTGGATTGAACCCGGAGAGAAAGCATCTATCGCTAAATAGAGCGTCGCCCATAGGAACCCAAGCAGTAGGTAAATGTTGACCGCAGTGTAGAGCTGGGCCCGAGCGACTGAGCGGGAGTTCCTTAGATGGGAGAAAAGACCTGTGGCCGTGAGCCCGAAGAAGGCAGCGAGAAATGCCCATCGAATTCCGGTCAGCGTCGGGCTTGGGAACGTATTGCCGGCCACCACAAAAACCGCATTGCCCAATGCCAACAGAACCGACGGCCACACCCACCTTTTGATCTGCGACAACCGGACAATGGATAAGACAATTGGTATAAAGGTGACGGCAGCGAGCACCAGCCGCCTCCAATTATCCTGGTTCAACACTGGAGTCAACAGAATGGCCAGTAACAAGGACAGGAGCAGCAACAAGTCCGGTCGCGATTGAACTTTCGCATTCAATTAGAAAACCTCGAAAACGCGCACTCGCTTCGGCCTCGCCGTTGCGCTCGTACCTTTTATTTGTAGAGCCAAGGCTTATAGGCAATCTCGATGTTGTATCCGTCCGGGTCGCCGATGTTCGCCGCGAAGTAGTCGGCACGCCATTCGGGCCGAAGGCTCGGTTCCTTCTTTGAAGCAGCTCCCGCGTCGATCGCCGCCTTGTAGCTGGCCCTGACAGCGTCCGCGCTCTTGGCGGTGAATGCGACGTAGAGGTCTTTAGCGACTTCGCCATTCTTCAGCCAGAAACCCGGATTGCTATTGATCGCGAAACCGTGCAGTTGATCGAACTTATAGGGCATGTCGATGCCAAGCGGCTCAAGCAGCTTCTTGTAAAATTCGCTCGACCGTTCCAGGTCAGAGACGGGGAGATAAATATGGTCAATCATGCCTTTCCTCTTTTCGTTTGACTTTGACAGCCCCGATCAGGAATGTTCATGACAGTTTGCGCTGCTCCAGCCAGTCGACGTAAAGCAGGCGCTCCGCAAATAACCACGTGCCATCCATCTTCACAAAGGTGTCGTAGTACCGCAGAGCTGCAATCATCAGGCGCCGGTTCTTGCCCTCAATCGTGAGGTGATGGGGCATGCAATAAGTTTCCCCTGTGCCTCGATCGCCGGTCAGCGTGAGGATCGTCGTCTGTCCAAGGAAGTGCATGGTGGCAGCGTACTGGTTCAGATCGGCAAACACGGGAGCAAGCTGCTCGCGCGAGTGCAGTTCCTGCGACGGATTGGGATCCTTTGCGTTCATGTAGACCACGAAGTGCGTATCCGCGGTGAAAAGAGCCATCTGACCTTTCGCATCGCGACGATCAGCGCAGTGTGCATAGGCCTCAACCAGTTCGCGGATGGCGAGCCGATCCGCGGCTTCATTTGCGGAGATGCTGACGTGTTTGCTCATGAGTCCTTCCTCTTAATTTCATTCAGCAAGAGCGATTACTCAAGAATCGCTTTTGGCTCAAGAAACGCCTCAATTCCGTATTTGCCATATTCGCGGCCGACGCCGGAGTACTTAAATCCGCCCCAGGGTGCCTGGGGATCGTCGGTCATGGTATTGATCACGACGCG
>Ga0210407_10000030_pt1 | contig 209274 bp, 174 predicted proteins | sample IncBWC27MmetaG_FD_150860 | JGI IMG/M metagenome (GOLD analysis project Ga0210407, IMG submission 150860) | Forest soil microbial communities from Barre Woods Harvard Forest LTER site, Petersham, Massachusetts, United States - Inc-BW-C-27-M | ecosystem: Environmental > Terrestrial > Soil >... | reverse complement strand
TTCACTCGGACTTCCGCGGCCGCAGACGTGTACGCGCGCATCCGGCCCGGAACCGACGCGGCGTTCCAGAACGCGATGATCAACCACATCCTCGTCAACAAGCTGTACGACGAGGATTACGTGGTGACCCACACCAACGCCCTATTCTTGGGCGATGAGGCGTTCGACTTCAAGGACGGCGTTTTTAGCGGGTTCGACGAGGAGAACCACAAGTACCACACGGAGACTTGGGGATATCAGCTCGATGCCAGGGGAAAGCCCCGTGTCGCCAAGAGTCTGGATGACCCGCACTGCGTCTTCTCGCGCCTGAAGACCTTCGTCTCACGGTATACGCTTGAGACGGGCGAGCAGATCACCGGCATTCCGGCCGAGCAGATTCAACAGATCGCAGAGACGATGGCGAAGAACCGGCCGGGATCCATCCTCTACGCTCTCGGGATGACCCAGCACACGACCGGTGTGCAGGGGATCCGGTCGTTCACGATCCTGCAGCTCCTGCTCGGCAACATCGGAAAGCCGGGCGGCGGCGTCAACGCGCTGCGCGGCGAGCCGAACGTGCAGGGCGCGTGCGACATGGCGGTGCTCTACAACTACATGCCGGGCTATCTCAACTCTGCTTCGAACGCCGAGCCGACCATTCACGACTACGTGCGCAAGAACGGGATCGCCGACAGCCGGTACCTCGTCAACACGCTCAAGGCGTTCTTCGGTGAGGCGGCCACCGCCGAGAACGATTATGCCTATGCCTGGCTGCCCAAGCGGAACGCTTCCAAGGACTATGGAACTCTGCCTATGCTCGAGGATGCTCTCGCCGGGAAGCTGAAGCTCCTCTGGATCGTCGGCCAGAATCCCGCGGTCACCGTGCCCAACCTCAGGCTGACGTTCGACGCGATGGCGAAGCTCGAGACGCTCGTGGTCCAGGAGATCTGGGAGACCGAGACTGCGGCGTTCTGGCGCCGGCCCGGCGTCGACCCGAAGACCATCTCCACCGAGGTGATCCTGCTGCCCGCGGCGTTCTTCATGGAAAAGAACGGAACCATCAGCAACTCGGGCGGCATGGTGCAATGGCGACACGCCGCTGTGAAGCCTCCGGGGCAGTCCAAGTCTGACGGCGAGATCGTGGACCTCGTCTTCCGCAGAGTGCGCGATCTGGTCAAGGACTCGAAGGAGCCGAGGGATGAGATCATCCGGAAGGCCCTCTGGAACTACACCACGGCCGAGGACGTCCTGCGCGAGATCAACGGGTACGCACTGCGCGACAACCCGGAGACCGGCCTAAAGGCGGGCAATCTCGTCCGCAAGGTCAGCGATCTTCGAGCCGACGGTTCCACGTCGTCCGGCGCGTGGATCTACGCGGGCGTCTTCGCCAACGGCGAGAACCTCTCGAAGCGCCGCGACTCGCAAACGGATCCCGGAGGCCTCGGCCTGTATCCGGGCTTCGGGTGGACATGGCCCAACAATATGCGCATCCTCTACAACCGGGCGTCGTGCGACCGGAACGGCAAGCCCTATCCGGGCTCGAAACCCATCGTCTGGTGGGACAAGCAGACGAAGCGCTGGACTGGATACGACGTACCGGACGTCCCCGTCCTGACCGACGGACCGGCCACGCCGAACGGCCAGCGGGCCTTCCACCTGGGCGCGGAGGGGGTCGGGCGCCTGTTCGCGGCCGTCTATTCGGACCCGGACGAGAAACATCCGGGGTATCCGCGCGACGTAGCCTACGTACCGAAGGACGGTCCACTGCCGGAGATGTACGAACCCGTCGAGAGCCCGGTAGAAAACATCCTTCACCCGCGCGTGAAGAGCAACCCGATGCTCAAGTATCCGCGCGTCGCGACGCATCAGCCCATTGGCACGGCCGACAAATACCCCTACGTGCTGATGACGTCGACGGTCGCCGAACACTGGTGCGGAGGATCTACAACGCGCAACATCCCGTGGCTCAACGAGCTTGTCCCTGAGGCTGTGATTGAGATTCCATTGTCACTCGCTCACAAACTGGCGGTCAAAACCGGAGACTGGGTAAAAGTGTCTTCCGCTCGCGGCGAACTTACCGTGAAAGCCTCGGTTACTCCAAGAATGCAGACGCTCAAGGTCAACGGAAAAGAAGTGACTATCGTTTGGATGCCCTATAACTGGGGTTTTAAAGGCCTTTCCACCGGCCCCAGCGTAAATTTTCTCACCATCGATGCCGCCGATCCGGGAGCGGGTACCCAAGAAACCAAGGCTTGTCTGGTGAATGTGATGAAGCTCCGCGAAGCCGACGCAGGATCTTCCATCTCGCGCAGGGGGTAATGCATGAGTCAGTCCGCGAACCCGGACTTCGTCAAAACGACGCTGGTCGACATTACGAAATGCATCGGTTGTCGCGCGTGCCAAGTTGCCTGCAAGCAGTGGAACGATCGCGATGGGGAAGAAACCGATTTTCAGTGGGATCTGGGCTTTCAGAACCCGGCCACTCTCAGCGCAAAAACTCTTACCTTAATTACGTTTCATGAATTGCCTGACGAGCAGGCACCCGGGGGTTTGCATTATCTTTTCACCATGCGGCGATGCCTGCATTGCCTGGAGCCTGCCTGCGCCTCCGCTTGCCCAACAACCGCTCTGACCCGGCAACCTGACGGACCCGTAACTTACGATGCCGACAAATGCATCGGCTGCCGCTACTGCATTTGGGCATGCCCTTGGGGTGTGCCCACTGCGGAATGGGACTCTCTTGCTCCCAAGATTCAGAAGTGTACTCACTGCGCTGACCGCGCCGATCAACCCCTCCCTCTGGCCCGCAATGGGCAAGCGCTTACTCAGGAGGAGAGCAAACAGTACCGCGCCAACGTTGTCGTGCCGGCTTGCGTCAAGGCTTGCCCGGCTGACGCGCTCCAGTTCGGCACCAGAGACGATATTCTGAAGGAGGCCCGCACTCGGATATCCGATCAACCTGAGAAGTATGTAGACCATATCTACGGCGAAAAAGAGGCTGGTGGCACGAGTGTGTTGTACCTGTCGTCCGTGCCTTTCGAGAAACTGGGTTTCCCCGACGTCGGCACCAAGGCGTATCCCGCCGTTTCCAAAATGGCGATACACTCTGTCCCGCCTGCGGTTCTGGCTGTGGGCGCGTTGCTTGGAGGCACATACACCTTCTTGAAGCGTAGGGCGTTCGCAATAGCGAATGGGCCGGATGCAGTTCCCGCTAATGCCGCCAGCCATCACCCGGAGTTCGAGCCTCTCCGGCAAAAGCTGCTGACTCCGTTCAATTGGGTTCTTCTTGGCCTCATGGCGTTCGGCCTGATCTCGCTCATCGCCCGCTTCGCCTTGGGTTTGGGCGGTAGCACTCATCTTTCTAACACTTACGCCTGGGGACTCTGGATCGTCTTCGATTTGGTCTGGATCGCTGTGGCTGCCGGGGCATTCGCGACTGCCGGCATCATCTATGTATTCCAGCGTAAGGACCTCTACTCTATGGGTCGATCAGCTGTGTTGATGGGCCTGTTGAGTTATTCGTTTGTGACAGTCACGCTGATCGCGGACCTTGGCTTGCCGTGGCACTTCTATCAGCTTGGCCTGCAGTCTCCTGAGCAATCGGCGATGTTCGAAGTGTCCTGGTGTGTCGGCCTTTATGTCTCGATTTTGCTGTTGGAGTTCCTGCCGGTGCCATTTGAGCGATGGGGTTTGCAGAAGGCGAAGGATATCTGGCAGCGCTGGTCCGGCGCTTACGTCGCTGGCGCGCTTACCTTGTTTGTCTACCTGCTCTCGCGGCAACTAACCTACGCGTTGCTAACCGCAGTCTTGTTTTCTTTTCTTGCTTGGGCGTTCCGAGCCAAGGACAAGAAATCTGAGCCTATCATGCTGGCCATCGCCGCGGTAACGTTCTCGACGATGCATCAAAGTTCGCTGGGCTCTTTGTTTCTGCTGATGCCGGACAAGCTTGCTCCACAGTGGTGGTCTCCGGTGATGCCTGTTTCTTTCTTCCTGTCTTCAATTGCGGCCGGCACGTCTCTGGTCATCCTTTGCGAGATGTGGATGGCGAAGGCGTGGGGACGCAGCCTGCAGATCGCGCAGCTGGCAGCAATGGGTAAAATCTCATTTTGGTCACTGCTGTCCTATTGGGCTTTTCGGCTAGTCGATATGGTCGTTCGAGGCCAGTTCTCAGGCGCATTTTCGGGGAGCCTGGGAGTCCTTTTCGCGGCAGAATTATTCCTTGGCGGGATTCTTCCCATGGTCCTGCTTGGCCGAGCACCGCTGCGGGCCCGCCCAGGCCTACTCTTCCTCGGCGCGCTTCTCACGACGGCTGGCGTGGTTTTCAATCGCGTGAATGTGGTTCTCTTGGCGATGGAATTAAAAGGGTCAATGCCACAGATCGCACCGGCGTCCTATTCCCCGTCCATCTTCGAGTGGGGCATCTCCGTTGGCCTCATCGCTGCAACTATCTTCCTTTTCGGGCTGGGCGCACGAATCATGCCAATCCTCCCGAAGGAAGAGGCCTAACAAGGAGAGGAAAGTCTATTCAATGACCCAAGATGTGTGGCTAGCGAGCCATCCGTACCTGCGGCCAGTCGCTGACTTTCACACACAAGTCGCGACGGCTGCAGCCAGCATCCCATGCGGCAGCACGCACATTCCACACTGGGATGACTACTTGGGTGATTATCAGGCAGGCATCCCTCTACTGCGGAGCTCCCACGCATCAATTGACTTCGAGCCCGCTGAGGCGATGCTTGTGGCGCTAGTCGGGAGTTTGACTTCACAGCCATTGCCAGAGAAGTTGGCGAGGGAGTGTCGAGCTTCGGACGCTCAATTGCGCCACGAAATGAACGCGCCGCGCCGAGCGGTCGCTTGGTTACTCGACAACGAAGTTTTCAAACCCGCCCACCCGGGTCTGCTTCGCTATTTAGGTTGGACTGCGTTGGCCCGATTCCTCTGCCCGCTGGGGGACGCTTTCAGGAGGTGGCGGGAGGAAGAGCGCTGGCTACGCGGCTACTGCCCCACTTGCGGATCAGCACCCGCCATGGCCCAGTTAGTCGGCATCGATCCCGGCCGCTTGCGGCTGCTTTCTTGCGGTTGTTGCAACACACGCTGGCGATACCGGCGAATTGGGTGCCCGTTCTGCGAAAGCGCGGTCGATCACCGGCTCTCCGCCCTGGCCATCGAGGGAGAGAAATACTTTCGTATCGACTACTGCCAGTCCTGCCGCGCCTATCTCAAAACCTACAATGGAGAAGGAAGCGAGCCCCTCTTTCTAGCGGATTGGACTTCGCTTCACCTCGACATTATCGCCCGCGATCGTGGACTGAAACGCTTGGCTAATTCGCTCTACGAACTGTGACCAGCACCTACTGGGCTCCATTACGTTCAATCAATACGTTACTGAAAGTTACAGGTAAGTAGTTTATCGAAATGATTGGCAGGGGCGGTGGGGAACGGAAATTGAACCTACTTTCGCAAGTCCTTGAGTTGTCAAAAGCGTAGTGCCACTGCCCTTATTCCAATTGGTGTCAAACATCTAGGCAAATCACAAAGTGGTGTACACGCTGTATTTATTTGAGTATGCCTACGAATGCCGAACGCGAGCTGGAGCAAGTACTTGGGAACAACTCAAAGAGAATTTTCGTGCTGCAGGGGAAACCTTATTCACGCTACGTTTGGTGACCGTGGCGAGTGCTGCGTCGACGGGCTATGGTGGCTAAAACCGGAGTTGAATACCGGCTTGGTAACGGAAGTTGCTCTGATTCTGATCCCGGCCGTTGAATGCATTGGCGAACCGAGTCAGCACATAATCAACTTGCACGGGACGGAAGGCGACGAAGCGTGAAAGCGGAATGTCAAGGCCGCCCCCGAGGACTAAGTCCAACGCATCGTTGCTCGGATTAGTGGTAACACATGTTCCGCTCTGTTTGCAGAGGCTGCCGTAAAAACCGGAATGAGCTCCACCAAAGAGAGCTTCAGCGAACGGTTCGAGTTTCCTGGAGCGGAACTTCACCACCGGCCCAAGGTTGTAGGTGAAGAGATTCGAGATATTACTCTGGTACCATCCAAATTCGGCTTCGATGCCAACCATTCTCGAGAAGATAAAGTTAAATTCGGCGCCGCCTCCATTGAGGGAGTGGCTGTTAAGGGTCCCGATATTGTCGGGATTAAAGCGAAAATAGGAGTAGAAACCTGTGAGTTCGGCCTTGGGACCTTCCTGAGCATAAGCCAGGCTCGATAGAATCAATGCAATCGTGACGAGCCCCGTAGAACGTTTCATTGCGTTTCCAAATTCATAGAGGTTAGTTGGGCGGTCAGTTCGCTAGTATTCTGAACAGATTACATAGCCAGCTCCTTCATGTTTGGACATGACATCCGTCTAACCAACTGTGAAAACTACCAGCGAGGTCTCTGAGGGGCTCGATGCGACCTGCCTAATAAGCGGTGAGAGGCTCAACGTATACTGGGCCGCCGTTTGACCGGTTTGCGCTCTACCAGGCAAGCCGCGATTCGGATGGTGGCCAAACGTGAAGCATCTCGCCCTAATGGCTCCCACAACTCAACGGGTATTTCCGTGGAGGCTACATAAAACTGGGATACCGGCTAAGTGACCCCTGTCAGAACTGACAGTTTGGCAGCCGCCAGACTCTCGCTAGTATGCGCGTGGTATTCGTTGGATTCATGCGACAACACTCCGGCAACCGTTTGAGTTACGCGACCAAGCCATGAGGCGCTAGCTCTGGAGTCACACTTTCCGTCTGAATTCAAAACCAACCGGAGATGAGGAGGAAGCCATGCAGAGAAAACGGATAACGCTTTTATTGAGTCCAGCGGCAGTTTGTCTGCTCGCAATTGTATCGGCATTTGGTGCCGACGGTGAAAAGGCCCAAGTCAAAGGAATGATCGCTTCCCGTACCGGGGAAACGTTGATCGTGAGCACATCGAATGGCAAGGTCACCGTGATTCTCACGGATGAGACAAAGACGAAAGATAACAAGGGCGTCTTCGGCTTAAGGAAGGAGTACATGGCGAATACTGTGCTGATCCCGGGACTCAAGGTGCAGGTTGACGGCGTGTCTGAGGCGGAAGGGCGGGTCATAGCGAAAACGATCACGGTCGATGGCGATGACCTGGAAACAGCAGAAATGATTCAGGCCGGCTTAACTCCCACGAAAGAGCAAGTAGCTACGAACGCAAAGGACATCCAGGAGAACACCGAGCGGTTTTCCAAGCTTAGCGAATATGACGTGAAGGGCGAGGCAACTATAAGATTCAACGTTGGCAGTTCCAAGGTGTCGCCCGAGGACCAGCAACAACTTAAGCAGTTAGCGCAGACTGCAATCGGTTTTGTCGGTTACATCATCGAGGTCAAGGGGTTCGCCGACGCGAGCGGCGACGCAGTCATGAACCAAAAACTGAGCGAAGATCGCGCCGAAGCTGTGGTCGCCTATTTCATCCAGCAGTGTAATGTGCCCGTACGCCGCATCGTGGCGCCGGGTGCGATGGGCGAATACCAACCAGCGGCATCAAACGAGTCCAAGGAAGGGCGCGCCCAAAATCGTCGGGTTGAGGTTAAGGTGCTTGTGAACAAGGGCATCGCCGGCACTTAGACAAGACGGTTTGTTCTCAACTGGAGCATTCACGGGAAATCATCCCTACCTCCAGTGAAACAGGGCTTGGATGGAGTTGCCAGCGACTGTCTTTCTCCTAGGAGTCTCCATGAAAATGTCCCTAACTCTGCTCGCCGCGCTATTTCTAAGTGCAACGGTCGCCACCGCTGGCCCCAAACCGCAGTCAGGCAGCGTTCTTTCGCACACCTCCGTCGCGTGTGGCACAAAGAAATCCAAGAAACAGGACATCGATCTGCTGTGCCAGCAGTATGTTATCCGCTCCGGCACCACCGACTACACCATTCGTCAGCCGAAGCCCTCCGAACAGACCATCATTCCGCTAAACACAGCAATCGAGTTCAAGCTCGACAAGAATAGAATGAAGTTCAAGGTCGACGGAAAATCGTTCGAATTCATGGTCATCTCCCAAGACGCTGCATCTTCTCTCGCCGCCGCACCGGCTACTTCCACTCCTAATCATCAGTAGCTCGCGTGGGCCGTCTCAGAAGGTGAGGAGAAGTGCGATGGCGGTGCCCTCTATTCGCATGGAATATGTCACGACCGGTTTTATTGGCACGTGATTCAGGTAGGTTATTTGATGACACAGTTGGGAAGCCGCTCGCAAAATAACTTTCGGTTGTCAATCGGCATTGTCATCCGGTTCTAATCGATAGTGTGCCGTCCGCGGTTTCTATGGCACACGTACCTTTGCGGCCTGGAACGGAGGCGCTCCGTTTAAGTACAACGCACGTATCGAGGCCACTTGACTGGTTGTTGCACTGAGCTGGCTAACGTCGGTTATTCCATCAAAGGCAGTGGCGTTGGGGTACGTAAAGACTTGAGGTGTCAGACTGAGCGTTGGATTCAACGTATTGATGTAACTCGGGATATTGGCGAGCGTGAAAGCGTTTCCGGTAACTGAATTTACCGTTCCCGTCAGCCGCGACCACCGCAGAAGCACATTTGTCGCCACTGCGGCGATTCCGTTATTCCCGGAGGTAATCCCTTTGATTTGCGCACGAATTGTCTGTCCGGCAAGCAAGTCGCCACTTCCGGCAAACAATGCCCCCAAGCTCAGGTTCTGCGACGACAGTGTCTTGGTATCCACCGAAAAGAGCGTGCTCGAGTCCGCAGTCAAGAATATGCCGGTGCCAAAGGTTGTGCTGGAATTGGCCAAAGGAGATGTGGATGTGATTGGCACTTTGTCCTGGATGATCAGTCCGACTACCCCAGCGACGCCCGTGGGATAAATAGTGCCTTCCACCTCATCGCCTGCGACCGCGTCCAGCACGTCAATCTCGCTCGCCGTCAAGATGCCTGAGGAACTGAGGTCGGCATCGAGGCTGACTGTGCTGCCGATCGTTATGCAGGAAGCAGGAGTTCCCGAGCATTTGCTATAGGTTACAGGTGCAAGATCGAATTCTGTGTTGGAAGAAATCGTGGCAGTCATGCTGTTCCCGGTAATTTTAGATTGCACCGTGATGCTACTCGAACTCGCCGCGGTCACCACCCCGATGAAATCTTCGATGGTGTCCACGCTCCCGGGAGGGATTCCGACCCGGCCAGTGGTTGTGGCCGCCATGACATTTGGCTGGTTAAAATCTACGGTTATCCCATTGGTTGTGGTGATGGCGTTGCGAAGATTGAACTCCAATCCTACCCACTGATTCTGGTTCTCGGTGAGCGTAAGCGAAATCGGCACCTGAATCGTTGTGGCCGCACCGGAAGGCAGGGGACAAACCGCGCCGTTCGTGCACTTGCCGACCGTCGCGCCGGAGGTGTTAATGAACACACCACTTGAGGCAGTCACAGTTACGTTGATTGAGGTGTATGTCCCCGCGGGAACAGACAGATTTGAGCCGACCAGGGCGGAGTCGGTTTGCAGGCGTGTCATCTCGTACGACGCAGGCGTGACCGGTACGGTCACTAACGTTCCAGACGAAGGCGTAAGCGAGATTCCGGCAACGGGAAGTGTGAAACTTAGTATGGAAACGCCGGTAGGCGGGAGATCGAAGAGAGTAACACTCAAATTCGCGTTACCACTGCCACAACCCGTCGAGCATCCGGCGTTCTTTGGCCCACTGCACGATCCCAAAACGAGAACCATGACCAACAAAGTGAAGAGAAATAGCGCTTTCATTTTCATGATTGAGGCAAAAACAGAGTTCAGATTTCAGGCGCGAGCGGGGCGCAACGCTGCTCGACTTCTGGGAGATGCGACCCGCTTCCGCTGGGGGATACTGGCGCTTTGGCCCCGCCAGCGTAATTGTTAAAAGTGACAGGTAGCGCGTGTGATGACTAGCACCACGGCAGAAGTTCCCAAGACCGCTGTCCTAAATCTTGGCGACCTGACAATTGAAATATGCCGACCAACGAGGTTTGCACGAAAAACGCTTCAAGTCCTTCCATGAGAAGGCCGGCTTGAGTCAAGTCTGTTTTTCTTTCCCGCGGCTGCGTTGTTCCGTTTGAGCCGGGCCGCCTCTGTCGCCATCCTTCCATCCACACTCTTTTGTGAGCGTTTTTTCGCTCGGTGCGAGTTAACGTCCTCATTTCAGCAGGTGCTGCTACCTGCACCGCTTCGCAAGTTCCAGTATCAGCCGCGTTTCCTGAGGATGTCTCATACGCAGGCGCCAAGGGGACGGTTGAGGCCTGCCGGACTTCGCCGACAATCGCGATGCCCAACAGTTCGAATTCACGCCAAAGTGAAAACCGAATGTAGCCCCCCTGTGAATTCTGACAGTTCCGGCCCCTAATTCCGCCGCTTACGCTGACGGTCCACCCTTGGCGCCTCCCTGTATGGCACAGGAACTTGCGCAGGGATTGCCATGAAGTTAATCCCTGAGGTAGCGATTATTGTCGCCCTGGGGTGGGAGCCTCCCCTGGCACGTTCGGAGGACATATTTCGCAGGAGTACATTGTTACGATCAAATGTCCAAGTTGCGGTAGTCGGCGAATCCATCAGTCACGACGCAAAGGGATTGTGGAAAAATGCGTTCTGGCCATGATTTTCATCAGACCATTTCGGTGCGAACGATGTGATTATCGATTTTTTGCCGGGTCACTCAGCGCAATGCCCAACGCATTGCATCGAGAGAGGAATGGGAAGCATAAGCTTTTGCGCCCGAAGACAAACTGAGGGTACCGCGTGGATTTTTTGAGAATCGGACTTCGTATCCCGCCGTTACCACAGCATCACCTCGAAAAACAATTCAACGTTGAACATCGGCTCATTGCGGCCAATGAGAACCCTATTACAAATGCCATCTTATTCCCGGAGAAAGACTTTGCGTGTCGGAACACTGGAGGGGGTTCGGGTGTATTGGAGCTGCGCTGGGCGTAGTGATGTTTCGCGCGTTCGGAATCTCAGCTTTGGGGGAATTTTTATTGAGACAAGTGAACCACAGCCCGTGGGGGCCAAGGCAGAGATCGATTTTCTCGTCGAAGAAGGGCAGATCAGAACCAAGGCTGTTGTGCGGCATGTGGAGGGCGCCAGCGGCATGGGTTTGGAATTCACCGCGGCTGCTCAAGAAGACCGCCCCCGTCTGGGAGGGTTACTGACAAGACTTCGTAGTTTGTCTCGGCCCGTAGAGCGCAATAACCGGTAAAGTGGCCCCGGTACGAACATAATGCGATACGCTGATTTTTCAAGGCTTGCCTCGGACATCTCGGCAGCTTTCTCCGAAACCAAGGAGACAGACGGGATGTTCTACTCGAACTTATCGAGCTGCCGAAATGCAAGAAAACTTTCCGCCTGTCCCCAGCCTCCTCAGCCTCGGAAGCGGTGAGGTGCTCGCCGGCGTCAGGGATGTTCATAGTGAGGGATACGCCCAAGCCGCCGATCAGTAAGTAGGAATTGGGGAGGAGAGTGGTGGCTGCGGCGGTGAGTACCTGCAACTGCGATCATCCCTGGTCTTTAAAGTGGTACCCACAATTGCCCCGGCCGTGGAAGGGGTCGTACGAGACGCTGGAATGTTCCATTCATCCAACAGGGCCGGATTGAATCGATTCGACGCGCAATCCCACGTCCGTGTCGCTGAATTCTCCGGAGCGGAGTTAATGGTCGCCGCGGTGAGAGCAGGATTGTGATTCTCCGTGCAGGAAGCCAGCTTCTCGATTCCACCCCAATCGTGCAGCGCCTTTTCGGCCTCGCTCTGGATCTCATCGATGGTCCGTGGCTGCAGGTTGCCCGAACCGGGAAACACCAAATACAGAATCCCGTCAGACTGCCCTCCTTGGCGCGCGTCAGACCAAATCCCAAGGTTATCTGCGAGCGCAATCGAGCCTTCACCCATTGTCCCGATATCCGCATAGATCGCATAGGACCATTTGCCGTTTTGAAGGTTCATTACCACTGCAAAATCCCCTAACCGCGCGCCCGCGCAGTCCGCTAAGTCGTTCGGCAGGACGACGTACGGGATTTTCGACGCATCCACATATCGCGTTGTGTCCGTGAATTTTTTGCTTTGGTCTAACAGCGACGTGCAAGAGACATAGTAACCGGGAAAAGGGTCGCTCTCGCCCTGAATCAAGGGATTATCCTCTCGGTCTGTAACAATCCCATCCCAATGGGTTGGCACACCGGCATTCGCCATGTCATCGAGCCCGGTATCGTCGGGACCATAAGCATTGGGAGCTCCGTCGGCATCGATCGTCATGCCCGAAACGAAAAAAAAGGCTTGGCTGTCTGGCAATTGCCAAACGGGCACTTCATGAAAACGCTGCCGGTCTCGGCTCCAGACCACAAAGTTCAGCAGCGTCGATCTCGCGATGGCACAACTCTTGGCCCGCTCCCGAAACACCGTGGGTTCGGGATCGTTCTTCCCTGCACGTTGGCCGCTCGCCACACTGGCAGCAAACAGCAGGGTCACGAACAATGAGATGATTTTTGGCCAATTCATGAAGAGCACGGAGGGGCCGTGTTCTGTGCCGCGTTGCCTCCACACAGAATCGTTCGCGCCTCGCCGGTAACGTATACGTTTCATTGATTCCGAGCCCGATTTCACTCCTGTGCTAGTGTGTCGGGGGTTCCAGTTGGACGGAAATTGTCAAAAGTGACAGGTCGTGCACAACCAGGACGATTTGAGGAAGGGTTTCACTAGACCGGTGCCTGATTAACAGTGCTCCTCGCTCGACCTATCCATTCAAACTATTCGGGACTTAGGCGAGGATTCGGCCCGCTCTGGCAGTGTTAACAGTAGGCACTAAGGTTGCCCTCGGAAATACTTCATCTCGCACGCTCGTTCTACCTTATGTGCTCTTCGCATCCCACCCCGCAAGTTGAACATGTGCGCATTCTTCTGGCGGACAATCATCCGTATTTTCAGGAGTTCGTAGAGGGCCTGCTAGAGCCACCATTTGAAATAGTCGGAACGGTGCATAACGGGTGGGCGTTATTGGAGGCAGCGCCAAATTTGAAACCAGATGTAATTCTCACAGGCATTGAGATGCCCATTCTCAATGGGCTGGTGCGGGAACTGACGAAGTCTGGCTGCCACGCGAAAGTCATTTTTTTGACAATCGATTTGGACCTGGATTTCGTACGCTCGGCTCTTGCGGCGGGTGCGCTTGGGTTTGTTGCCATGCATCGAGCTGCTTGCGATCTGGTTCCCGCGATTCAGTCGGTTCTGGCTGGTGACTTCTTCGTTTCGCGGTACGATGAGGTGTAGAACTACCTTTCCGAGGTTTTAGTTTGTTTGGATTGTGGCACCGCGGAGTTCACTGTGCCGGAAGCTGAATTGGGTCAACTTGCGAAAGGCGACGCCGCTGCGGGGGTTAACCTGGAATTGGGGCTTACTATCTCACTGAGAATAAACGGCTGAGTGCTCCGCACAGATGCTCTGGAAAACGTGCTCGTCTTCCTCGCCGTGAAAGCTGCTCAAGGCGTACCCACAGAGGATATCCACCCCAAAGGTTTTGCTTACCTCGTCCCAGAGTTGTTCAAGCCGAATCGCGGCGTCCGACTTCCCTTTCGCCCACAAGAGAGGCGAACATTCTCCGCAAGCCACAACGCGAGGATGCTGTCCCGTCGCTCCTTTGGCGGCTGCCGCAATGAGACCACCCACAACCTCGAAAAATCGAGCCGCGTCAGGCATGTCATTGACCATGAATGTGGAGAGCGTCTTGGCAACATCCAACTGAATGTACGTCCCCTGTTGGGTGGCGGCATCAACATCTAAGCCTTGTGCCTTCAATCTCGAAACGAGACCGTCCCGGTGCGACTCGGTAATGACAGCGACAACCGCATCACCGGACTTGAGGGCAACAGCGATAAAGCGAGCAAAGGTGTCTAGAAAGACCGCGTCATCAGAATAGAATTGAACCTCGTGGCGGTGAGGGGCTTTCTCTACTGAGGTGTCGGTGAACCCGTGGCCTTTGAAGCTGCTGCTGACAAATCGCTTGCCTCGAAGAACGGCATCTACGGCAGACAATAGTTCGCTTTGGGCCTCGGTCTTATGAACGTAACCCAGGGCGCCCGCGCTCAAAGCTGCCTGCACAATGTCGAGATCATTGTTCTGACTTAGGAAGATTATCTTGGAGCTGGGAGAGAGTTGTCGTATCCGCCGGGCGACTTCCACGCCATTCAGTTTTGGAAGACCGATGTCCAGCAAAATCAAGTCTGGCTTCAGCTCTTCGGCTTTCTGAATGGCTTCGGATCCATCCGCAGCCTCGGAGATGGCATGCCATTCTGGCCGCACCTGAAGCAGCAAACGGACTTGACGCCGCCAATCTATGAAATCATCAGCTATGAGAATGCGAATTGATGACAACGGCTGCTCTTTCTCTCTTGTGCTTAGTGCGCACAATCATCTCTCCTTATCGCCCCATTAGGCAAGAACACCCCCTGTGCAAATAAGTTGCGCAAACCTCAAGGTCCTCGCTGAATCGAATCTACAAACTCAGAGAGATTGCCGATCCTCATCCGGCCGCGCGGGCCCGATGCGCTTCCGCGATAAGGGGTACCCGAGCGCTTATCGTGGTGCCGTGGCCGGGCTCCGACTTGATGAAAATCTCGCCGTCCACCAAATGGAGTCGCTCCCGCATGCTGATGAGCCCAAGGCCGCTACGGTTGATAGCATCTTGCGAGTCAAAGCCAATCCCCGGATCAGTCACGGTCAGTTGTAACTGTTCCGAAGTTCCGCTCAGTTCCACTTTAAAGTGCCGCTCACCGCTGTGCTTGATTGCATTCTGCAGGGCCTCCTGTAGAACCCGAAACAAGCAAAGGGAGATTTCTTTGGACAGGCTCGGCGGTATCCCTGCATGGCTAAAGTCAATCTCCACCTTCTGTTGGTCGGACAACTCTTTGCAGTAGCTGTTTGCTGCCGCCACAAGGCCCAGGTATTCGAGTTTTGAAGAATGAAGGTGGTGCGATAGAGCCTGAATGTCGCTCCCTAGCTCAGAGAAGCTCTTACAGACGTGACGAATGTGCTCTGTGACTTTAACGGTCGAGTTCGGCGGATGTTGGGCCCATTTTCCCAACTGGACCGTTAGTAGTGCGAGTTGCTGATTGATGTCGTCGTGGAGCTCCCTGGCGATCCAGGTACGCTCCTCTTCATGCGCTTCAATCAATTTACGCCCCATGTTGGCCAGAGCTTCCTCCGCGAGCTTGTGATCCGTAATGTCCATGCAGGATCCTATGTAGCCGGAAAAGGAACCGTCCAGATTCAATCTGGGCACGCCTATATCGAGCACCCAGCGGTATTCTCCATCGTGCCGTCGCAGCCGATACTGCATTCTGAATGATTCGCGAAGATCAAATGACCGCATATAGATATCCAAGCAATCCTTCAAGTCTTCCGGATGCACCCCTTCCGACCACCCATTTCCCAGTTGTGCCTCCAGGGGCCGTCCTGTGAAATCCAGCCAAGGCTGATTGAAGTAGTTGTAGAGCCTATCGGGACCAGACATCCAGATCATCACCGGAGCTGTGTTGGCAACCAGTCGGAATCGACGTTCGCTCTCCCGTACCGCCTCCAAAGTCATCGCTAGCTGGGTTTCCGCCTCCTTTCGTCTTGCGCGTTGCCCTACCAGTCCGAAAATCAGGAGCGTCTCCCCTAGCATCAGAGAAATACCGCCAATGATGTACCACTGGTAGGCTTCCCAGACAGTGGGCTGCCGATTCAGCACGTTGCTGCCAGGGGGAAGATCGCTTTCCTTGAGGCCCCAGCGTTTCAGAGCACGCCAATCAAACATGTAGGTATTGGCGCTCTTTACGATAGGAATGTCGTGCGGCTTTTCACCTTTAAGAACTCTTACAACCATTTGGGCAACAACCTGACCTACTACGTCAAAGCTCAGCAAGTAACCACCAACTGTTCCCTTGCCAAGGTCTACATCGTCCACGACAAAGACCGGCGCATTTGCAGAGCTGGCGACAAGGGGAACGGACTGGCTTGCATCAATGAAGCGCCTTCCGTCGGCATCCTGCATGATGGATGTGTGGTAGACAATCGTATGATCCGGCAGGTGCTTCAAGCGCTCGAGCAACGCAGGCATGCCGAGGTCGGTGAGATATGTGAACTCAAATCTCGACTCGTATTTCCGAAAACTCTCCTTAGCAATGGCCTCAAGGTACCGGTCATACGCGCCGACACCACCCACTACGACCACATGCTTAGTTCCGGGTAGGAGCACCAGTGCCGCGTTCAGGGTTTTTTCCGGTTGCGCCACCGCCCAGACACCGGTGAAATGAGAGTCGAGCTTCAGGTTTTCTAGCATCTCCTCCGTGCTTCCGCAAAAGATAATCGGGATTCCCGGGAAGAACCTTTCGTGCGATTCGACCATGAACCTGAGCGGCTCAAGCCCGACGGCAATAATCACGTCGGGCTTGCGATCACGATACTTGCGGATGTACCACTCACGGAATTGTTGCTGGGAATCTTCGTCTGAAAATAAGTTTGCCTCCAGATCCTCGCTGTAAAGCTCGACCTGATATGGCGACTGTGCCAGACCCGCCACTATCGCCCCATCCATCACAGCAACGCCGGGTGACGAAAGTGGCCCCATGACATTGAGAATGAGAACGCGACGCACTTCCCTAATCTGGGCCCGGGCAGGGCTTTGCAAGAGGACAAAGACCCCTAGCAGCAAAACCAGGAGCTTCCGTGGTCCCCAGCGTTTATTTCGCCCTTGGGCCGGAGGTTCTGCGCCCATTTCGCGAGTCTCCCTCACCACCCACGCGGCCATACCTGTCAGAACTTACAGGCGTTATAGAAGTCGGCTAATCAAAATTAACATCAAGGTTCTTAGGTGAGTACTGTACCGTATAATATTAGCTTCGCGCCGTTAGCTTGGGATCCGACACAGCCGCCCTTGAAAGTAAGGTTACCGGTGTCAATTGGCTCGACCTCGTGGTCTCCCCTGTGTCCCCTTTCTTGGTTGGCTTGGCTGGGATTATTTGCCATTGGCTTGGGGCTAGCAGATCGCACCTATGGCCAGACGGCCTCAACCGGCGCTTTGACTGGCGTCACGCTGGACCCCTCCGGGTCTGTCCTTCCGAGCGTGGTTGTTCAACTCGGCAAAGAGGGTGGCGGCGAGAGGAAGTCGGTCACCTCGGACGAGCAGGGAAGGTTCGGGATCCTACTGCTGCCGCCCGGCAAATATGAACTCCAAGCGAGTAAAACTGATTTCGAACCGGTGACCCTCCCGGAGATAATCATCCAAGTTACGGAAACGCTTCGGCTCGAGCTTCATCTTCGGCTTGCGAAGCGCTCCGAACATGCACAAGTGTTCGCGAACCCGTTGATGGTTCAATCAGACTCCTCGGCACTGGGAAGAGTGGTGAACGAAAGGGCCGTCACCGGTTTACCATTAGTGACCAGGAATTTTGCCCAAATCGCAAGTCTCTCTCCTGGGGTTTCAACCGGAGTGTACAACGCGGGAGAGCTTGGACTTGGCGGGACCGCGCTGTCGCAGATCGCCAAATCCAATGATGGGATTTACGTGCACGGCGCGCGCTCCTATGACAATAACTTCCAATTGGACGGGATCAGCATGAACGACGTGCAGGGCAGTGCTAGTGGCAGTGGCGGAATTCCGATTCCCAGTCCCGACAGCATACAGGAGTTCAAGGTCCAGACAGGTCTTTACGATGCGGAATATGGGCGCTACGGCGGTGCCAATGTTACTTTGGTTACGAGAATAGGCGGCAATGATTTCCATGGGACGTTTTTCGAGTTCTTCCGCAACGAGGTTCTCAACGCTAATGATTTTTTTTTGAACCGAACAGGCCAGCCGCGCCCCGTCCTCAAGCAGAACCAGTTTGGGTTCGCCTTGGGAGGACCGATCAAGAAGGACAAACTGCTCTTCTTCGGTTCCTATCAGGGGACGCGTCAGGTTAACGGCATTGCTGCCGGTCAGTCGAGGACCGCATGCACGGCCAGCCTAAGCGAGCCGCCGCTCACGAATGACCGCTCAGCCTCTGAACTCGGGAAATTGTTTGGCGGCATGAGTGGCAAGCAGGGTGGCACCGCGATCAAACCCGATGGCTCCAACATTAATCCCGTAGCACTGACGCTCTTGAATTACAAGCTTCCCGACGGAGTTTTCCTAATCCCAACGCCACAGGCTGTTGACCCGATAAAGCCATTTGCCCAGCAGGGCTTTTCAGTTTTCACGGAGCCTTGCCATTTCAGCGAGGATCAGGTTTCAGCCAATGTTGACTACCTCGCTCGGCCGAACAGCAAAATCGCGGCCCGCTTGTTCGTGGCAAATGATGATGAGACTGTCACATTTCCCGGGAATGGTCTCAATCCGGCAGGCAATATTCCCGGTTTTCCCAGTCCCAGCGATTCTAGCTTCACAGTCTTCTCGCTCGCTCATACTTATACTTTCCGTAACGCATGGCTCAACGAAGCGCGGATTGGGTATGTCAGGACGAAAACCACGACGGAGGCTATGACTGCGTTCCGGTGGTCGGACGTTGGGGTTGCCGAAGGAGAAATGAGCCACAATAATGATCTCCCGAGCTGGAATATTCTCGGTTCCGCAAGCGTTGCGTCCGGGTTTCCGCGAACGATCGCCCAGAATAGTTTTGTGTTCAGTGATGACCTCAGCTTCGTTCATGGGGCCCACAATGTGCGAATGGGCGGATCAGTCACCAGGTTGCAGGATAATGTCAATCTCGTGGGTCTTGGGTCATTCACGCAATTTCTGAGCTGGCCGGACTTTCTACTTGGCCAGAGCGCAGCTAGCAACGGTACCGATTTCAGCAATGTCTTTGCCTCGTTCGATGACTTCGGCCTCACAGATCGTGAATACAGGGTTTGGGAGGGTGCAGGCTTCGCACAGGACGACTACAGAGTTCGTAAGTCATTTACATTAAATATTGGCTTCCGCTACGAGCGCCTCGGCCAATTTGCAGACAGACTAGGTAGAAACGCAAGCTTTGACATCCGCAACGCTGATCCCAACCCTCCGCCAGGTGGAAGCATGGCAGGCTACATAGTGGCTTCCAACTTTTCAGGTGTTCTTCCCCCGGGTGTTTTGCGTGCGAGTAATACTTCCGGGAATTACGGCGAGGGACAAAACTCGATCGCTCCGCGACTTGGGTTTGCCTGGCAGTTCTTGCCCGGCACAAGTCGATTAGTGCTCAGAGGCGGGTATGGGACGTATTATTCCAGACCCACGGGTCAAGCCTTTTATCAAAATGTATTCGGCGCTCCGTTTTCCACTTTTCGGCTAAATGCCGGAGGGGCGAACGCTAATGCGACATGGCAAGCGCCTTTCCCGCAGCCGTTTCCCACGCCGGAGTCCTTTCCTTTATTCCCCGCGTACTCCCCCACCTCCACCACGACTATCTATTCCGTCGCCCCCGGCTTTCGGCCTGCTACGATTCAGCAGTATTCATTGAATGTTCAGGCTGAGCTACACGAGGGTTGGCTCTTGGAAATTGGATACGTGGGCACTCGCGGCACACGCCTGGTACGCCAACGATCTCTGAATCAAGCGCTGCCGGCCTCTACGATCGATCCAATTAGGGGAGTCACCACAAACACTTTCGCAAACATTCCCTTGCGAGTCCCCATTCTCGGGGTACCGCCCGACTCTCTTGTGGAAATGGAATCTGAGGGTAGCTCCTGGTACAACGGGCTTGAGGCCAGTCTGACGAAACGGTTAAGCCACGGACTTCAATTCCTTGCTTCGTACACTTACTCCAAGATCTTGGACACGGATGGCTCCGACATTAACTCAACATCGTCCGGAAATGCACTGACGCTCGGAGACCAAAACTCTCCCAGTCAGCGGTGGGGACGCGCCAGTTTCGACCGTACTCATCGATTCGTTTTTAGCGAAACATGGGATATCCCCAACCCGTCAGCCGGACTCCAACGGGTGCTTTTCGCAGGGTGGAGCCTTGCTGCCGTACTTACGATTCAATCGGGCAGTGCTCTCACGATCTCGGACACAAATGCCAACAACGTTTTTGGGATAAGCGAAGACCGGGCGCAACTGAGCGGGGCCTGCTCGAAAAACCAACTCGTCGCCAGGGGGGCGGTCGAGTCGAAATTGGGAGGCTATTTCAATGCAGCCTGTTTTACGAGTCCGCCGATTATCGGGGCTGATGGCATCGGAACGTCCTTCGGAAACAGCGCGACCGGAATCGTAGACGGTCCCGGGCAAGCGAACCTAGATCTTGCATTCTCGAAGACGGTAGTGCTCCGATGGCCCATTGAGAAGAGCAGCCTTCAATTTCGCGTCGAGTTTTACAATGCACTGAACCATCCCCAGTTCGCGAACCCCGACACCAATTTCACATCGCCCACGTTCGGCGTTATCAGCAGTACGGCTGTGAATGCTCGCGTTGGGCAGTTGGCGCTGAAGTTTGCGTTTTAGCTGACTGCGATTAACGCATCATAAAAGGAGTGCCTGGCTTAGAACCGCAGAACCAGCCCTGCTGAGACACGCGTATTTTTGTTGACCCAGTTTGACCCAACATAAAGTGGCAACCAGTCAGCCTGCACGAGCCGAAGCGCGACCTGGTGGTTAACTTTAACATCCAAGCCGCCGCCGATCGCCATAGAAAAGCCTGAGGTGCTTCGACCATCAGATATGTAATCATTACCGACCAGGACATGCGCAAAGGGAGCTAAATCCCCCGACTTATGGAGAGTAAAGACCGGCCCAAACATGAACGTGTGAAGATTCGCTCCATATTTGTAAGTCCCGCTGAAATCAGCTTTCCCGCCGAACCAAGTAGTCAAGTTTCCTGTGGTTGAGAAATTCCAACCGTTTGAATTGACACTCGAGTCTAAATGAGTGAACTGATAACCCCCGAAGAATTCCACCTTTGGATACTCCTGCGCGGGAGTAGAAAAACTGACCAGGCCAAAGACCGCGGCCAATAGAACAAATTTTCGCATTGTCTTTCTCCTTGCTCTTGCCTTGGGCCGACCGGTCAAATTTCCAGCGAGCCGCATAGGTGCGGGCCGTTCTTTGGACGAAAGCCGGTGTCATACGCCTTGCTCGTCTTGCTGGCTTGAGCCCCGAAGCTCCGCATCTCGCGCAACATAGGAGCCATGGAAAACATTGATCGTCACAAAACAGGTCATAGCTTTAGCGGCTTGCGGCGGGGTGGCTGGGCAGTGGAGGACAGGGGTAACGTATGTCCGGCAACTCAGGCCGTAGCTGATTGACTGAAAGTCTTCACTGCCGCGGCCTCGTCATTTAGGATTTCCACGACGGTATATAGTTTTGTAATTTGCATTACGTGAGCGACCTTCTCTTGGAGGTTGAGAAGCTTCAGTTCTCCCCCCTGGTTGCGCACGGTCATGAAGGCATTGACCAGAGAACCCACGCCCATTGAGTCGATAAAATCGACAGCTCCGAGATTGAGCAAAATCTGCTTATGTCCCTTACTCAACAGGTCATGAATCATGTCGCGCACTGATGCACTCTCCTTGCCAAGTACAATCCGTCCGGTCATATCCACAATCGTAATGCCACCGACATGTCGAGTGCTTGTCGTCATATTCATCGGCAACCTCCTTTGACAATCTAACGCCCGAACACTTCACACCTGCAGCCCGGTCCGTAATCCCAACAACTCTTGTCCCTTGCGGCCAGGACTCGGGGAACCTTAGGGGAAATGGAGGTCCCCGAGTCCTTCTATGTGCTATGGGTCGGAGGGGTTGTGCCGACCGCTTGCGTGTGAACTGTGCTTAACTTTTTAGACTTGGTCTTCATAAGGGACACTGGCCTTTTGGCCCAGCGGGCCTCGGCTCTTCTATGGCCAACACATATGTCTTCGGAATTTCTACTTCGGGACCGGCTTCAAGTTTCACCAATAGGGTCTCGCTCTGGTCTTTCAATAATGTCCCTAGCAAGCTCAACCTGATTCGCCCCACTGTCAGTAGCACCACGACAGCCTGTCCAGTCCAAAGCTCAAATGCGCTCTCCATTTTTCCCCCCGTGCATATCTGTCTCTGAGGACAGGGAGCATCCGCCGCAGCTGAGGGAATGAACACTGTTAGAAATGACAGTCAATGACAGTTTGTGGAGAGCCGACGTCGGCAACAGGCCGCCTGAAAAATCCCGCTCAAGTGGGCGACAGCGATGGAAGAACATATTTGACTAACAAAACTTCGTTTCCCTTCTCACTGTACACGAGTTCATCTACGAGGTGTTTCGTCATCAAGACGCCGTAGCCGCCAGGACGCATTCCTTGTCCTTCGCGGAAAAGAATGTGACGAATCGGATCATACGAAGGATTGTTGATAGCTGCATGATGTATTTCTCCCAACGAGAAACCCTGGCCCGGATCCTTAATCCTGCATAAGACCATCTTTCGCGTGCGCACATAGGCGACTTCGACGTACTGATTGGGATCGAAATTACCTCCGTGCTCGATGGCATTGAGCAGCATCTCGCGGAAGGCGGTTGCGACATCCTCCTTTTCGGCGTCAGGAAGATCCGACATCTCGTCGAAGAATTGCACTAATCTATCTGCCGTTTTCTGATCGCAGCGGGCAATCACGCTGATCCATTCCGGTGTGGCAGAGACGAGTTCGATGCCGTCATCCCAAGCGGGTTCCAACATGGCGGTGCGCACCATCTCGGCGAGTGATGCGGCGGAAAAAGGCTTGGAGAAGTAGCTGAATGCGCCCTCGCGCATGGCCGTGACGACGTCGCCCGGAGTACTTTGGTCCGTGAGAATGATGAAGCGGACATGTGGGCTGACACGACGGATTTTGCGAAGTAAATCCACGTCTTCCCTGGCAGTGGTCTTTGCTCCGGTAATGATTAGATCGAAGGGTCCTTTCTCGGTATGTTTCAAGATAGCGTGGTTGTCCGCAGCGTGCACAATGTCCCACCCGTCAGACTTGAGAACGCGGTCGAGCACGCTAGTCACGTCCGGGTCCGCATCAACGACAAGCGCAAGTTTTAGCGGGGTGGTTGAAGTCTGTACTGACGCGTTGGGCTCCATAACTTGTGACCTTAGGTGCTTTCGTTCAAAGAGGATAAAACCCCTGACCCAAACGAGTACTACCGGGCGAATGACGTTTGAACTGTCAAAAGTGCCGGTGGCTCTGAATGACTTCCTTCTACCGCCTGGTCAAGCCGCTCCTGAGTCTCCCCTCAAAACGACTTGAGGTTTCCTCGATCGCCGTGAGGATACTGACTTAATTTCCCAGATACGCATTTAGACTGGTCATAACGCGACTCAGCACAACAGGAAGATTGGAGGGTTGACTCTTTCGCCGCGGCAGTGTGGCCAGTGCCTGGCAAGCGCTGCGGGCAGAAAAGTAGCAACGCAGCCACAAGTCAGTCTCTCAGTTTCAGCCCTATCGGCCCACAGGGTAGAACGCTAACTTTCTGGTCCAGAGGTCGTAGCTGTTCTGATCGAAAAGCTTTCTGAGCCCCGATAATCCATTGTCCGGATTTCCTCTGTACACTTTGCGACCGATGCTAATTTGGTGTTAGGGATGGTAAACCGAGAGAATCCGCACTCCAAGCACACCTCAAGCTTGGGGAACAACCAGACTCCTGGTTTGCCCAAGAGCTTAAGCCCTGGGAAATGGATGACCATCTCTGCTGTCAATTCGACCTGATTGGCAGAGTGACATACAAGGCATTTCATAAGGTACCTCCAAAGGCTGACGGAGGGCTGGGACTAAACGCTCTCTGGTGGTCTTCTCTATAACGAATATGTACAAGAGAACAAGGGGCCGCTGTCTGTTCAATATTGCACACACTCGTGAAACGACATGGCATCCGTCGGACAGATGGATTCCGGTACCAACGTTAATCCTTTATCCAACTAATGAGGACTTAATTCCCATTTGGTCCACTTCGTATTGCCGAATGAACATTAGGGACCGAGCCCGACCAACTCACTCGGCGCAGCCAAAATCGATTGGGTTTACTTAGAGGCATAGGTATCGGTTTTCTGTTGGACGACCCCAAGCCGCATCCTACAACCAGCAGGTGCCGAATTAACTGGCAGTTTTGCTAGTCGACACACTCCGGCTACAAGAATTAGCGTCTCACCTGCGGACACTGTAATGGGTTCATTTCAAGGAACTGCGGAAGCGCTTCCTCGAGTAGGCCGGACAGTTTCGTTCGGACGAGGATGGGTAGCGCTCACCCTATTACTGTTCGCCGCCGGATGCAGTCGGCCGCCAGTTCTCACCGTGGAAACCCCTTCACGAGGCGAGTGGCACACATTCCAAGGTAACTGGTCCGCCGCAGGTACGCGGCAGACGCTCAGCCTCGAGGCGAATCACCGCGCCTCGATCTTCGATCTGGCCGGGTCGCTACTCCTCACCGGAGGACAGGGGTTGGGAGTCGGGTTCCAGGCGCGGGCTATAGGTTTCACCGACAGTCTCACGGGCATGCAGGGCCGGTGCGTCTGGACTGACGAGCGTGGCGAGAAGATTTATAGCGAATTGAAAGGTGAATTCGTGGCGGCCGGGAACCACATCGTGGGCACGATCCAGGGAGGGACGGGCCGTTACGCCGGGGTGACCGGGGAGTACTCCTTTGAGTGGCGCTTCATCGTTGAGTCAGAGGATGGCACCGTTAGCGGGCGCGCCGTCGATCTGAAAGGCCGTGCGCGATGGGGGGCAGCCGCTGCCGCAAATTACGGAGCACCTAGTCAATGAGCATTGCTACCTCCCACTATCGGATTCTGCTCAAACAAGTTCTGTCGTTCGCCCTGGCGTTCGGCATTTGGTACTGGCCGATTCCAGCCGGGCTGACAAGAGAGGCCTGGCATCTCTTTGCCATATTTGCGGCTGCTATCTTCGCTGTTATCCTGAACTCATTTCCGCTCTTGACCGCCTCGCTGCTGGCGGTATCGGCTGCGGTGCTTACCCGCACGGTGGATCCCGGTAAGGCTTTCGCCGGCTTCGCCAACGCGAGCGTGCTCCTCGTTGTCGTGGCCTTTCTCGTAGCCAACGCGGTGGTGAAATCGGGACTGGGACGGCGCATCAGCCTCCTTGTCGTGAGTGTATTCGGGCGCTCCACCCTTGGGCTGGGCTACAGTATTTTTGTCACCGACGCTATGATCGCACCGGCGTTTCCGAGCAATACGGCACGCGGTGGTGTGCTCTATCCCATCATTCTTTCCCTGGCCCAAAATTCCGGCTCCATGCCAGACGAGGAAAAGAATCGTCGGCTGGGTGGCTACCTGATGTTCTGCGGGATGGCCAGCCTAAGCGTCTCTTCAGCCCTTTGGCTCACTGCTACGTCGGGAAATCCAATCGCGGTCTCGTTGGCCGAGAGCTATGGTGTTAAGATCAACTTCGGCTCATGGATTGTTGCGTCGTCGATTCCGGTGTTGACGATGATCGCATTGCTCCCTCTCATCCTTTACAGATTGTTTCCACCCTGCATAACCAAGACCCCCGATGCGCCGAAGGCCGCACGCAGCGCTCTGCGCACCATGGGATCGCTCACGCGCGACGAGTGGATAGTTGCGGTAGCTTTTGCATTCATGGTGACAGGATGGGTGATGGCTGGGACCCTCAATTTGAGCCTCGCTGCCGTGGCCTTCGCCGGCCTGGGTGCGCTACTTGCAACCAACGTCCTCACGCTCGACGACATCAACCTGCAAGGAGGTACCCTGGCTACCTTTATGTGGCTCGCGGTGCTCTTTGCACTGAGCAGCCAGTTGAACGAACTCGGTTTCATGGGATACATCGGAGGGCGGCTAACGTCGCTGCTCGGTGGCATCACCTGGCCCCTTGCTTTTGTCGTTCTCCTCGTGCTGTACGTGTTGATGCACTACATGTTCGTGAGCCAGTCGGCGCAGATATTGGCTCTGTTCGACGTCTTCCTGGGGGTTGGCGTGAAGACCGGCGTTCCAGCACGGTTAATGGCGTTCGCCCTGTTCTTTGCCAGCAGCTACTTCTCGACGATCACCCCGCAGGGCGGGAGCCAAAACGTCATCTTCGTCGGGAGCGGCTACCTGACTCAAGGTGAGCTCTACCGGCTTGGCCTGCTGACCACAGTTTTCTGTCTCGTGGTGTTTCTGGTTATCGGAACGCCGTGGCTTCTTTTCGTCACACGATAGGCCGCTACCATTGCCCAAGTCCGGCAAGTACATCGGCAAGCCTAGTCAAAGTAAATTTGTGATAGCCATTGGGAACTTCAAAAAGTGCCGGTGGTTGGGTCTCTTGCTTCACGTTTTGCAATTCATATCCAGCCTGGGCGCCCGACTTCGAGGTCAGCCAACGTGAGAGGCGTAGATCGCCCCGAGCCGGTCGATAATCCCTGATCCGAGAATGTGGCTAGTACTTTTGACAGTTAAAGGTATTCGTCAATCAGCAATACTGACCTGCGTTCGACATGACCTGCACTTTCGTGCAGTTCTGCGCAGATGAATCTAGTTTCTTAACCGGAAGAGTTCCTGATCTGCGCAGCGTTGATTGATAGTGCGGCTCTAATTGAATAGCGACAAGAAACCTAGAATGTGCCGAAGTTTACCGTTTCATGTAAGTTTTGACGTGATTCAGAAGGATGCACTTTTTGGAGGAGCAGTCTTATGAAATTCAAAGCGATCGCCTGCGTTCTCGCCCTGGCTTTGCTGTCCGCGGCAGCGTACAGCGCCGACGATGACAATGAGAAGAAAAGGGAGAAATCCCGCAAGATGGCAGCCGAGGCCTTGCAGGATTTGTACAAGCTGGAACCCACTTCCCAAGCAGCTATCCAGAAAGCGGCGGGATACGCCGTTTTCGACAACATGGGGGTGAACGTATTGCTGTTGAGCACGGCACGCGGTTCAGGACTGGCCGTCAACAACAAGACCAAACAAGAAACCTTCATGAAGATGGCTTCGGCCGGTGCCGGTCTGGGCATGGGAGTGAAAGACTATGTCGTGGTGTTCGTCTTCGGGAACGATAAGGCCCTGGCACAATTTCTGGACTCCGGCTGGTCCGGTTCAGGGCAAGCGGACGCTGCCGCCAAAGCGGGCGAGAAGGGCGGAGCTTACTCGGGAGCGGCCGAAGTTGCCCCGGGAGTATGGGTCTACCAGATCACCAAGAATGGTCTGGCCCTCCAGTTAACCCTGCAGGGCACGAAGTACTACAAGGACGACGACCTCAATAAAAAGTAGACGTGGATGACGAAGCGGCACCATGGCAGAAGAATCAGAGTTCATTGATTTTGGCCTGTGTAGAGTCCGAATAGAGCGACGAACGAGGAGGCGGCGATGCAAAAAATGGTGGGAGATGATCAGAAAGTTTCAGATGCTGAGTTGATGACCTTGTTGCGAAGAACGCAAGAAGAGATAGATGCACACAGCGAGATGAACGAAGTGAATCTCCTACTACGGGACTTTGCGAGGGAACTATTGAAAAAGCGGTTGCTAATAAGAGTGCAGTTCGCGCTGATGATGGAGGTGGGCCAGCCAGGGCAGAGTACACGCACATAATCAAGAAGAGCTTGTCTGTGCCCTATGCCAACCTCCGGTATCAGTGTTGTTGCAGCTCCTCCGCAGAAAACCTGTCCGGCCGCATGGTTAACATTTTTGCCCGGGACGACAGGCGTCCCAGCACACTGGTATTTTTCCTAGGGGACAGCTACACCCTCGCACCTCATGATCAACCTAATTTTGGGCTCAGAAGTTCCCGCGTCAGCGAGTCCCGAAGCGGAGCCTAGAGGAGACATTTGATGCTAAGACATCTTCGAATAATTGCGACGTTCTGCTTTGCCACACCTCTTCTTGCCCAATCCCCCTCAGCAAACAGTCCAACATCAGCCGCTACCACTACAACACAATCCCCTGCTAAGAGCATCGGTATGTTTGCATACCCGAACAAACAGCAGAGTGCAGACCAACAACTGAAGGATGAAAACGAGTGTTTCGCTTCAGCCAAACAACAATCGGGAATTGACCCCCAGGCTCCGCCCCCTGCAGCCAAAACCGAGGAGCAAAAAAAGGCAGAACAGCAGGCAGCAGCAGACAATGCCAAGCAGGCAAAAGGTGGTCGTGCGAAGGGTGCTGCCAAGGGCGCAGCTGGAGGTGCTGCAATTGGAGCGATTGCTGATGACGAAGCAGGTAAAGGAGCAGCTGCTGGAGCCGCTGCCGGGACAATGGTGGGTGGAGCAAAGCAAAGAAAAGCCAATAAAGCGTCCAAGCAGCAGGCGGCGCAGGCCACTGCCCAACAACAACAGCAGCAGGAAGCCCAGACAAAAGCAACGTACCAACAGGGGATCGACACATTTAAGCGAGCATTCTCCGCGTGTATGGACGCTCGCGGATACTCCATTAAGTGAGAATGGTCTAGGGCCTGATGAACGCGGTTAGGGGGAGGGAGCCGAGTACACAAGATTAGGAGCAAGATCATGCAAGTCAATATGCGTACGGCAAAAATCGTTGGAATTGCGGTTGCGGCTGTTGTTGTCATTCTGATAGCACTTCCTCTGCTCATTGACGTCAATGGCTTTCGTCCGAAAATTGAGTCGGAATTGACAAATGCCATGGGAAGGCAAGTGACTCTTGGAAAGTTGAGCCTTTCAATTCTGAGGGGCAGGGTTGGCGTCGACGACGTGAGCATTGCCGACGATCCAGCCTTCAGCAAGTCACCGTTTATCACGGCAAAGTCGTTGAAAGTTGGAGTCGAGTTGTTGCCCCTCATCTTCTCCAAGCAGTTGAACATGACGGAAATCGCCTTGGATGAGCCGCAAATCAGCTTGCTCAAATCGGCCAACGGTACCTGGAATTTTTCGAGCCTCGGCGGAACGGGTTCGAAGAATTCACCTGAACAAGCGAAATCGGGAGCGTCTCAATCGTTATCCATCGCCAAGTTGGAGATCATGGATGGAAAACTTGCGGTCGGGAAAGCGCACTCCGCAGCCAAGCCGCAGGTGTACGACAAGCTGAATATTGAATTGAAGAACTTTTCTTCCACCTCGCAGTTTCCCTTCAAATTGACGATCAACCTGCCGGGGGGCGGCAGCGCCAACTTATCGGGCAAGGCGGGACCCATCAATCCGCAAGACTCGGCCAAAACACCCTTCGACGCGACAATAAAAGTGAAGGACATGGACATCGCGGGGTCGGGTTTCGTCGATCCGGCCAGTGGGATTGGCGGTTCGGCGGATTTTGACGGATCCTTGAACTCAAACGGAAGCCAGGCCAAGGCAACGGGTGCCATTACGTGCGAAAAGCTAAAGCTCTCTCCGAAGGGTTCTCCGGCACCAAAAGCTCTGGCAATGAAATACGCGATTAACACGGACCTCGACCAAGAGAGCGGAAACATCACCCAAGGGGACATCGCGATCGGCAAAGCGGTCGCCCGACTCACGGGCGGATTCCGGACCCAGGGTCAAACGCAGGTAATGAACTTGAAGCTCACCGCCCCAGATATGTCGGTCGATGAACTGGAACCGATGCTCCCAGCCCTTGGCGTAGTGCTTCCCTCTGGATCAAAGTTGAAAGGGGGAACGCTGTCGGCCGACTTGGCAATCAGTGGTCCGCTCGACAAGCTGGTGATTGCCGGTCCGGTGCGGATGTCCAATACGAAGCTGGCCGGTTTTGACATGGGTGGGAAATTGGGGGCTTTATCTGCCTTTAGCGGAAAGGCTCCCTCGAGTCCCGACACGACCATTCAGAATGCCAGCTTGAATGCGCGCATCGCACCGGAGATGACCAGGGCCGACGCCATTAATGTGACGTTAGCTTCCCTCGGCGTGGTGACCGGCGCGGGCACCATCAGCTCAGCGGGGGCTCTCGATTTCAGGATGACCGCCGACTTGCAGAGCCAGAGATCTGAGGCACGGGCGGAGAAATCTGGTCGTGGAGGCGACAGAGGAGGCGTGTCATTCAAGATTCAGGGAACAACGTCAAACCCAACTTTTGTTCCAGACGTTGGAAGTATCGCCGGTAACGCTGCCAAGGGGGCGCTACAGAAATCTGTCTCTGAAAAGGCCGGCGGCAAGACGGGCTTGGGCGGGATCTTCGGGAAAAAGCGGCCAAACTAGCGACTCGCACGGAAAAACTTGAGTCCACCTTTGTCTGACCCAGGGTTGGGGAGATAAGGATGTTGACCACCGAAATGACTGTTGGCTAACGCAAAAACCTAAAGGTCTTCCAGTTGTTCACCATGGTCCCGATTACATTAACCCAAAAAGATAGCGGGTACCGGGCGGTTTTCTAAACTGTCATCTTTGCCAGTGGGCTTTTTAACCATCGGGCTTTGAGCGTTTCTCCTGTATGCGGGAATAAAGCGACGCCGCGAGAAGACCAAATGGCGGAGTTCGGAGACTTCCCAGCAATGTCGATTCCCTTCTGAACCGCACCGCAAACCGTAACTGTTACAGACGCTGGGGAATTCCCTCTAGTTGCCGTCCGAGCCGCGCCAACTTCTTAGTTTTTGCTTGCAAGCGCACGCCCTCGTTGGAATCTTGTTCATCGCAGCGCTGCTGCCAACGGCGTATCTCTTGCCGGATGCGTGTCCGCTGATTCCTCAGGAACTGGTCCGCGATCGTATCCCGCGAAGCATTCTCCACGACGCGAGTGGAGTCAATCGCGACAAGGCCCAACTGGCCGAACCCGCTGGCACGCGCCAACTCCATGACCTGAGTGAACACATCATTCAACTCCTTGCTATGTCGGCGGCGGAACGTACTCAGCGTCTGATGATCTGGCAGTGCTCCGTCCGCCGAATAGCGAAATGCAGAGTCCTTGCGAATCCGTTGCTCCAGCCACCGTGAACTCGTCACGTTCAACGCATAAGCGTATAACCAAACTGACGCCAACATTTCGGGAGGGTACGCCGGACGGCTTTCCTCCGTGTTTCGATTCCGGAGATGCTGCACGTTCAATTTGGCCAGGGTGTGCCGCAGGAAAGAACACAAATGCGTGTCGCTCAACTCTTCGTGCACGGCAGGAAGCACTAAAGACGGCATATGATCGGGGTTCCGATCGATGAATTTTTCCATTGTGTCTCCTCCCCGGTAACATTGTGCGCACGGTTACACTTGCAACCAACGGACGGATTTAGGTGTGCCTCCGACAGCGCTGCCTTGCCAGGTCTTCCTCCAAGCAGCTTACGCAACCGCCTGCGAGCCTTATGCAACTGGCATTTTGAATTGCCGATCGAATATCCAAAGAGATTGGCTATCTCCTTGTGAGCATATCCTTGGACATCGTGAAGAACGAACACTGCTCGATAACCGTCCGGAAGACGATCGATAGCTGCTTGAAGGTCGACACGGTCGACAGCGCCGGTCAGATGAAGGTCAGGCTTGCCGACGTCGCAGTGCAATGCGCGATCATCATCAAGGAACTCGCACACAGGCCGTTCATTTTTTTGTTTTCGAAAGCGCATTAGCACGAGATTCGTTGTCAAGCGGTATAACCACGAAGACAGCGCTGATTCGCCGCGGAAAGTATGCAGTTTGAGAAACACCTGGACGAACACGTCTTGTGCAGCGTCCTCAGCTTCGATCGGATTTCGTAGCATGCGCGAGCAAATACGGTGAACAAGTTCACTGTTGGCCTTGTAGACGAGTTCGAACGCCCGGATCTTGCCCTGGTGAATCGAGTGGTTGGACTCATGCGGGGGTGTACCGTGAGCTTCTCTTGGAGCCGATTCTCTCATTCCGCCTCACGGCTCATACGGTATGGTTTCAGCGAGGTTGTGAACACTGCGAAAAATGACAGGCATCGGGTGAGCGGGAATCGGGTGCAGCTTGATCGCGAAGTGAATGGTTCAGGCCGGCCGATCCCAGAACGTTGTCCCAGGCCACTCTGGATCATTGAAGTTCAAGCCCCCAGCAAGAACCCTTTGAAAGTTGTATGGTGACTGTCCAGCGATTGAGTTCCATCAAGGCAAGAGCGTTTTCTTTAGGTGAAACTGAAGTTGGAATTCAAGGACTTTAAAATGGCTGGATTAGACCTCAAAAAGACAACAAGGGACGGCTCAGGGAGTAGTGGCCTGAGTGGAACTCGGGGTGGCACTTGTGCTGGTCCACTGTAAATCGCTCAGGTTCCATCCGCCTCCAAGTGCACGATACAGATCCACCAGCGCCAATTTTCGGCCGAGGTCATAATTCACCGTCGCACTTTCGGCCGGATACATCTGAATCTGGGCATCAATGATGTCGAGATAACTGGCGAGTCCGCTGTCGTAGCGGGTAGTGGAAAGACGAACGGACTCACGATAGGCTTCGACGGAGGCGAGCTGCTCGTGGTAAGCCCTAGCAAGCTGCTGATGAGCGGATAACGAAGTGGACACCTCACCGAAAGCCTGGGTAACCGCCTTTTCGAAGGAAATTTTGGCCTGGTCTCGTTGAGCAAGCGAAGCGTGATATTGACCCTTCAAGCGGCCACCGGTGAAGATAGGGCCGGCCAAGTCACCGGCAAGACTCCAAGCTTTGCCAGCTCCCGTCAGCTCCGACAATTGGGGACTGAGGCCGCCGAATAGTCCGGATAAGGAAATGGTCGGAAAGAAGTTCGCCTTGGCGACACCGACATTGGCATTGGCAGCAATGAGGTTCTGTTCTGCTTCGCGCAGATCGGGGCGCCGCTCCAACAAAGAAGCCGGCAAACCGGCGGGCACGTCGGGTGGGTCGTACTGATCGGCGAGAACCGCTCCCCGAGCAATCGGACCGGGATTGCGCCCAAGAAGCAGGTTCAGCGCATTTTCCTGTGCAACAATTTGGCGTTCTAGATCAGGAATTGTCGCTGCCACATTGGAGAGAGCCGCTTGAGCGCGAGAGGTTTCGAGCCCTGAGGCGTAGCCGCCTTCTAACCTGTGCTGAAAAATCTCGAGGGTGTCCTGAAAGCTCCGTACGGTCCGATGAGAAATCTCCAACTGTGCATCCAAGGCACGCAACTGAAAGTACCCTTGGGCCACTTCCGACATGATCAAAAGCCGCACATCTCGCCTGGCTTCTTCGGTGGAGAAGTACACGGCTCGTTGCGCTTCAGTCATTTTGCGAATGCGCCCGAAGAGATCAATTTCCCAAAAGGTGCTGAAGCTATAACTGTAGTAAGTGTGATTCGAGACGATCGGCGACGGCAACTTCTCCCCGTAAATGCTCCCGTCGTATCCCACCTGTGGGTAGAACTGCGAACGGGTGACACCAAGAAGGGCTCTCTCCTGCTCGACGCGTGCCGTGGCAAATTGAAGGTCGTAATTATTCTTCAGCGCCTCTTTAACGAGGCCTTGGAGAACGGGATCTTTAAACAAATCCCACCATGCGGCATCGGCAATCGAAATCTGCTTTGCCTGCTCCTCGTTATAAAAGGTGACGGGAGGCTGGAATGCCGGGTGTTTGTACTTGGGACCGAGATTACATCCGGAGAATAGAAATGGAAGAAGGGCAACTGCGACCAGTTTTCGCATCAGTCGTGCCCCCCTTCCAGCACGGCTGGTTGGGCCGCTTGTACATGAATTTTCTTTTTGGCGATACGTTCAACGATTACAAATAAAACGGGCACGAAAAAAATTCCCAAGGCGCTGGCGGCGGACATGCCCGTGATCACCGAACTTCCCAGCACCTTTCGACCGATGGCGCCTGCTCCTTTCGCTGTCCAGAGGGGAACGCACCCGAGAATGAACGCGAACGAAGTCATCAAAATGGGCCGTAACCGGAGCTTGGCGCCTTCCAGGGCTGCCTGCACAAGCTCCTTCCCTTTCGAATGTTCCAGAACTGCGAACTCGACAATCAGGATGGCGTTTTTCGCGGTCAGACCAATCAACATGATGAGCCCAATCTGAGCGAACACATTGTTGTCGAACTTGCGTAACAGCAATCCACCATAAGCTCCGAGGACCGCCACAGGAACGGACAAAAGAACACTGAAGGGCAGAGACCAACTTTCGTACAGAGCCGCCAAGATTAGAAAGACAAACAGGAAAGACATGGTGAAGACCATTGCCTGCCCGCCCTCCGCCTTCTTCTCCTGATACGACATGTCGCTCCAGGCATAACCAAACCCGGCGGGCAGGACCTCGTTTGCAACTTGCTCCATCGCGGTCATGGCTTGTCCCGAGCTATAACCGGGAGCAGGTGAGCCGTTAATCTGGATACTGCGGTACAGGTTGAAACGGTTCGTATACTCCGGCCCGGAGACGCGTTTTACTGTAATGAGGGAGGAGAGAGGGGTCATCTCACTCTTCGAGTTCCGAACATAGAAGCTACTGATTTTGTCTATGCTGGTGCGGTACTCCGGTTCCGCTTGAAGATAGACCTTCCACTGGCGCCCGAAACGATTGAACTGGTTCACATAGGCACCGCCCAAGAAGGCCTGAAGGGTCTGATAGACGTCCCCGAACTGAAGTCCTTGTTTGAGCACGCGGTCCTGGTCGATGTCCACGAAGAGTTGAGGCACCGTCGGACGGAAGGTGCTGACAAGCGAAGCAAGTTCCGGGCGTTTCCGCGCTGCCAAGGTCAACCTGTCTAGGGCTTCCGATAACTGTTGAACCGTGCCACTGGTGCGGTCCTGTAACATTAAAGTGAACCCGCCGGCGGTGCCCAGGCCAGGAATGGCGGGTGGGCCGAAAGCGAACGCAATGGCCTCCGGAATCTCGCGACGCATTTTCTGATTCAGGGTCTTAACAAGCCCACTGGCAGAAAGCTCCTCGGTATGGCGCTCCTCCCAAGGATCAAGCTGAAGAAAATAGAAACCCGTGTAGGAGGCAGAGGTGTTGGAGAGCAGGCTGAAACCAGAGATGCCGCTGAAGCTCAGAACACCATGGGTGTGTGCCAGCATCTCGTCGATCTTACGCATGACAGCATCGGTGCGCTGCAGCGAGGCGGCGTCAGGCAGTTGTATCTGGAGAAACGCGTATCCCTGATCCTCCTCGGGGATGAAGCTGGTGGGGAGGCTCTTGCCCATAAGGCCGGCACCAACGGCAATGCCGAGAAGCAGGAGCATTGCGAGTGCCCAGCGGCGAATAAGTATGTCGCTCCAATTCACATAGCCAGCTGTCGCTTTGTCGAACCAATAGTTAAACCAACCGAAGAATTTTCCAAGCGGCCCTTTGGACTTTTCGCGGCGACGCAGTAAGAGAGCAGAGAGCGCAGGTGAAAGGGTCAACGCGTTGAAGGCCGAGATCAAAACGGATATGGCAATGGTGATTGCGAATTGTTGGTTCAGCAGCCCCTTAATGCCGCCAAGAGCGGCCATGGGTACGAAGACCGACGCGAGAATCAGGGCGATTCCAATTACCGGCGCGGTGACTTCTTCCATCGCCTTAAGAGTCGCATCTTTGGGTGAGAGGCCATGCTCAATGTGATGTTCGACTGCCTCGACGACAACAATAGCGTCATCCACCACCAAGCCGATGGCCAGGATCAACCCAAACAGTGACAGCGTATTGATCGTAAAACCCAACATGGGAAAGACGGCAAACGTGCCGATAAGTGAAACGGGCACGGCAAGAAGCGGGATCAGGGTCGCACGCCAGTTCTGGAGGAACAGAAAGACGACGATAATCACAAGTACGATGGCTTCGCCGAGCGTGGTGACGATCTCTTTCATCCCTTCCGTGATCGGGAGGGTGGTGTCCATGGCAATCTTATATTCCAGATTTTCGGGAAACCGCGACTTCAAGTCCTCCATCTGAGCTTTGACCTGCTTCGCCACGGCCAATGCATTGGAGCCAGGGGCCTGGTACACACAAACAATCACTGCGGGCTTGGAGTTGTATCGCCCTATCTGCTGATAGACCAGAGAGCCTAACTCGATCCGTGCAACGTCCTTCAGCCTCACAGTTGAGCCGTCAGGATTCTGACGAACGATAACGTTGCCGAAATCCACTGCGTTTGCGAGTCGACCGGGCGCGCGAACGGCGTATGTAAATTGCTGACCCTTTGGGGCAGGTTCCGCACCAATCTGACCGGCGGGATTGACGGCACTCTGCTGCTGGACGGCATTGCTCAGATCCGATACGGTGAGACCGAGCTTAGTCAACTGGTCGGGCTTCACCCAGATGCGCATAGCGTAGTCCGCGGCCCCGAAGTTCGTGACTTGGCCAACCCCCGGGACACGCAGAAGCGCATCGTTAATATTGATTGTTGCGTAGTTGCCAAGGAACTGCCCGCTGTAGGTACCCTTGGGCGAATAAACGGAAATGACCAGAAGGGGAAGGCCCATTAACTTCTTAACAGTTACGCCGTACTGATTGACAGAGGTGGGGAGGTTCGGACTTGCTTGGGATACTCGGTTCTGGGTGTTCACCTGATCGATATCCACATTGGTGCCGACGTCATACGTTACCTTGAGGGTCATGGTGCCGTCATTGGCATTCGTGGACATCATGTAGAGCATGTTGTCCACTCCATTCATCTGCTGCTCAAGCGGCGTGGCGACGGACTGCTCAATCGTCAACGCGTCGGCTCCGGTATATGTCGCCGATACGTTGATTTGCGGAGGCACGATATCAGGGAGTTGCGCGATGGGAAGTTTCGACATTGCGACCACACCGCCGATGACGGTGATGATCGAAATAACGATCGCAACAATAGGACGGCTGATGAAGAATTTTGACATATCTACGTTCCACCAGTCGGCACGTTAACCTGAGTGTCTTTGTAGTGTGCGGGCGCAACGATCATGCCGGTCTTAACCCGTTGTAAGCCATCCACGACAACGTTTTCACCAGCCTCGAGACCAGATTCGACGACCCACATGTCACCGAACTGAGGCCCCAGGGTCACAGTTTTGATGGTGACCTTGTTGTCAGCGGCAACTACACCGACCTGGTAAATACCCTGCAATTCGGAAACTGATTGTTGCGGAATCAGAAGTGCGTCTTTGCGCAACTCAGTGGCGGCACGAATTCGCGCGTACTGTCCCGGTCTTAGCAGGTTGCCCGGATTCGGGAATTCACCCCGTACCTGAATCGTTCCTGTTCGCGAATCCACTTCGCGATTCACAAAAAGGGGCTGCCCGAGATGGGGAAAAACCGTGCCGTCACCCAGAATCAACTCCAGCTTGGTGCGGCCAGGCCGGCTTGATTTTTCGCGACCAAGCCGGAGGTAGTCTTGTTCCGCAATATTAACGTCAACGTAGATGGGATTCACACTGGAAACGGTGGTCATGACCATTGTTGGCGTAATGAGATCGCCAATGCCGACCTTGGCGACTCCGGCAATTCCGGCAATCGGCGATGTCACGGTGGTCCAACCAAGATTTAATTCCGCATTATCCAGAACTGCTTGGTCGGCAGCAACGGCGGCGGTTGCGGCTCTTTCCGAACTCTGCGCCTTGTCGAGCTCGGCTTGACTCACGGCCCTCTGCGCGACCAGAGGCGTATACCGGCGCACATCAATTTGTGTTTGCGCTAAGGCGGCGCGGGCACGCTCCAGGTTTCCCTTCGCCTGCTCGACGGCAGCTTCGGCCTGGCGTTTGTCGAGTTGAAACATCGCCTGCCCTTTCTCCACATAGGAACCCTCTGCGTAAAGGCGGACGAGCAAGAATCCCTCGACTTTAGGCCGGATGTCCGCGTCCGAATTACCGACCATCGTTCCCACCCATTCCTGGTGAATGGGTACATCCTCCTGAAGGACCGGAGCAATCGTGACTCCTGGAGGTGGAGGGGGTGGTTGTTCTTTCTTGGAGGAACAGCCAGCACAAATGACAAGCATCGAGGCGAAAACGGCCAGGAACGATAGAGCGGCGCGGAATCTAGGATCTTTTGTCATGCGTTTCGCCTCCAAATAGCGGCTATAGGCGTGCGCTCATGAAACTCAGAAGATGCTGATTCAAGCCATGGCGCTGGCTTTTCGCCCTCGGGTCGATGGGCCAAGGAGGACGTTCCGAGCATCGGTCTCGCTAGAGAAATTCTGATATGGCAAATCCATTCCCATTGTGATTGGGGCATACCTTCGAGAAGCTCGGGTAATCCTGACGGGCCAAAGTCCGAGAACTGACATTCAGGGCCGCACCCGAGCCTCGTGAGGCAATCTCAAGCGCCCACATAGGGACGATGCTAGGGCCTGATAGTAAAGTGCAGTACTGTCAAAATTAGCAGGCACGCGGCGCACGAATCACAACGCTGCTAGGTTGTTAGGCACCCTCGCGCTCGCAAAGATAGGCTCAGAAAAAGAATGGACTTACCTCTATCCTCAGGAAGGTGGAACACAGCACGGGCGAGCTCTTGGTGCGTGCCGAGCGCCAAGTTGAGAGACACGCACTATTTTGGCGGGAACGCGTCAGCTAACGCGTGTAGAAAATGCTCGAAAACTTCTGCTTCTGGCGATGCGGCTAGCAAACGCACGAGATACCGCATATGGCATGCCGATCAGCACCGGTCCAAGCGGGATCGCGACCGTCGGTTGGAGGAGAAATCTGAGGCGTCCGGCACCGGACAGCCGTGCGAGCATATCGTCAAAAACAATGCCGTGAGAAAAGGTATAGATTGCCAGTCTGTGTGAGCCTGTGGATGACACCAGGCAGCATCACCAGCAGAATCGCCCTGGCCAAAGACATCATTCCTTGCCGATCACTTTATCTTTCTTCAGTTGTCTCACGAGCGCGCCGGCATACTCCTTCCCCAATTTGCCAAAGTCCTTGGAATAGACCGTGTCTGTTTCGCCGCTCCAGAGAAGCTTTTCGTCCTCGGTGTTATAGAGATTGAACTCCGCGCTTACGATTGTGTTTTCCTCCATATAGGAGGTCGTGGAAAATTGCGAGTATGTCATATTCCAGTAGGGCCAAAAGGTATAGTAGCCCGGTGGAGGCATATAGAAAGTACTGGTAACCACCTCCTTGGTTTCCTGGCGCGATGCCTTGGGCCGAATCACCAAGACTCCGCCCCAATCACTCTCCTTAATTCGTTGCTTGAGCTCGCCTTCCATGAGTTCGTTACGCGGCGACAGAACCATGTGGCTCTTGACGCCTTCAACGCCAGACTTAGCCAGCAGCTTTTCCATCTCATCCTCAAGATGCTGCCGTATCAAGTAATTTTCGAGGACGGCTATGACCAAGATTTTCTTCAGCTTTGGCATAGGTTGGCCCGTGAGAACCCAACGGTGAATAATTTTCGTGCTGGCAGACAGCGGGGCAACCACGAACATGAAGAGGGTAACCGCAATGGGAAAAAGGGCGAACAATCTACCTGTAAGGCTCCTAGAAAAAAGGCGCAGCCCCAGTGTGGCTCTCGCTGAGATCGGGCTCACTTGCAGATTTTGAACTGTCATTAGAACGCCTCCCCAACGCCCATCGCCCAAGTGTGATTGTTCTTGCTGATAGCTGCGTCAGCACGAAGATTTACGTGATATTTCTTGCTAAGGGCAAACCTTATTCCGCCCCCGCCGGCCGGCAGAAAATTCTTGCTTCTAAACAACTGATCTCCGCCCGGGGCAACTTCGCCGATTCCTCCAAAGCCTACGACGCCGAACCTCATTGGCAGCTCCAGACGATATTCCAATTGGGTTGAAATCATATAGCGATCGAGGTACTGGCCCGCCGTATATCCGCGCAACTGATTATTCGTTCCATAAATACAGTTGCCATAGAATGGAGGCTGGCCACCAGTGCCGCAGACGCCGAGATTGTAGGCGAGCACCTGCTTCTTGCTCAGACTTCCATACTTGCTGAAGCTAAATCTGTACGATTGGAAGGAGTACTTGCTACCCAAGCCTTGCGCGAAGAAGTCCGCCGAGAAATTCAAGAGCATTCCCGTAGTTGGATAGAAACGGTTGGTACGGGTGTCTCTCTGCAAATGTGCGCCAAGCGCTCTTAGGCTGGTCCGGAGTCCGATATCCGGAGGAATAAAAATAGCATCGCCACCAGGGCGGATCGTGACGGTAGAATCTCCGGAAAGAAAGCGGGGACCCAGAAAGAATTTCCACCCAAGACGTCGCAGAAATTCCACGAAGAGGACTTGACCGTCCTGCTTCAAAGGCAGCTTAAGAGCAGCGTTTCCAGCAGAGATTCCAATCCCGTACAAGTTATAGTTCAGATTGCCGCGAAAATAGGTTAGAGTCGCGTGATAAGTGTCTTCACTGAAATAAAAATCCCCAGCCACCGCAAAAGCCGCGCTGCCATTGTTTGTGGCCAGACCCACTCCCCCTATGACAGAGGGAGGCGAGATATTGTCCCGCGTGCTTAAGGGGAAAATGTATCCAAGAACCGGCGCGATTCCCGTACCCAAAGCCGGACTCGAAATTGGAAGAGGAGCCACGACGAACTCGCCTCGATGCTTATGTTTCTTTTCGGATGAATGTTCTTGATTCTGCGGTCCAGCTTGATGACCTGGGGTGTTCGGCGCACCAGGACTGCACACTACATCGGGTTCCAATGGTTCTGCCGGCAGGTCCTGCGCCATTGGGGTTACCGATGAAGCGGCCCGACACGCATGCCAGATTAAGAGGGACGCCGCGAGCCACCAATGCCGCCGAGATTTCGTGGAGCTTTTCATAAAGACTTTCACCCCACAGAAACGCCGTCGCTTGCCGGGTTCCTCGATTTGGACGATAGGGAGAGTGCGAATCTGTGAGCACTGTCAAAACTGACAGAGAGGCACGCGTGATAACCCGTACAGACTCGATGAGAATGCCAGGAGGAGATCCAGTTCCGAAGGTAGGAGGTTTCGTGCTCCGGGCTGGATCCCCTATATCCGATTGAGTCCAGCCTATGATTCTCGCCGCGTCACTTGAACTGTCAAAAGTGCCAGAGAAGAAGAAAAGCCGCGCGCAAGACTCCGGCTATACCGTGAAACGAAATACTCCCATGAAAACAACCAAGCCTTATATGGGCAGGCGGTTTACGGTCTGCAACCTTTCTTAAAACACATTTTTTCCAGGAAGCTCAACAGGAGGAAGGGTTAGAAGGTTGGGGTGGCGGATTTCTTGCGAAGAGGTAACGATCGGCGTGCCGCGGCCCTCTCAGGTAGTCCTCACCGTACCAAAATTTTGGACTTGATGGCGAACTGAATTAATTCTGCGGTCGTCTCGATGTTCAACTCTTCCATGACTCGGTATTTGTGGAAAGCCACAGTCCGGGGGGTTACCTTCAAAACGCTAGCTACCTCTTTCATGGATCTTCCTTCCGCCAGTAGTTGAACAACCTCCCGCTGCCGAGGTGTCAGGGCCTTTGCTAGCCCCCTGACTCGGGGATTCTTGATAAAGGACTTTTGTATCCCGCTCGCGATCTGAGGGGTAACGTATGATTTCCCTTTTAAGGCCAGACGGATCGCGTGTGTCAGCTCGTCGATCGCTGAACTTTTCAACAGATATCCGGATGCTCCGGAGCGCATTGCTTCCGCTGCAAGGTCGGGATCATCGTTCATGGTCAAGAAGATAAGCTTCACGGTGGGCATCAGTTCCTTCAATCGCAACCCAGCCTCCAGGCCGTTCATCAGAGGCATCCCAATGTCTACCACGATCACGTCGGGATTGTGCTGCGGAGCGGTTTCCAACAAGGCGCGGCCGTCCGACACGGTAGCAACTATTTCGTACTGCGATTCCAACAGTTTGCGGAATGCTTCCACTAGGATCGTGTGATCATCAGCCAGCATGAGCCGGGGAGGGGTCATGGATATCCACCACCAAGTGTGATCCTAGGTGGGATAGCTTACTGCCAGATACTGTCACTTTTGACAGACTTAGGGAAGCGTCACCCGACGCGCCGTCTGGCAAATGAGCTTCAATGGAGCATGGCGTTTCCCTCTCCACATCATCTTATAAGACAGATGGGGGTTCGACGCGGGAGCGGGCAGTCGCTGGCCGGTTCACAGCGCCGCCAGCAACATCTAAGGCCGCGCTAGTCTCTTCTACGAGCCCTCAGCTGCTGTCCACAACGGCGATGCACCTACAGCCTGTCCGGAATGAGCGGTTATTTTTGCCTTGGATTTCCTTCCGTGTGGGATGACTGCGGTGGCGCTGCGGTAGCATGTTTCGGCCTGGACGTGCAAGCGAGGGAAGAAGTGCCGGTGCCAGCGCGTACGAATGTTGACCTAACAGCAGTGTCGACGCTGCGAACGTGTAAGTCCCGCTGCGGAAACGGGATCTCGATCCCAGCCTTCCGCAAAGCTTTAGCAACCGCGATCGCTACCTCGCTTTGCAGTTGAAACCATGTAGCCTGTTCAGCGGACCAAAAGCGAAGCTCACAGAGATGACTTCTCGGCACTGTCAGAAGTCGCAGGTGATAACCGAAAGAACGGAAGTCATCTTTACCAGTCTCACCGCGAAGTTGGACGCGATGCGGAGACTGTAAATTTTGACAGTTAGAGGCATTAAAGGGTTGTGCGAAGTTGAGTACTACAAACATCTGCGGTGCCACACGTTCTGAAGGTTGTGGTACGGCTTACATTGCTGTGTCTTCTTAGACGATGATCCCTGGAAGTTCGCGGGAATAGCTTCAAAGAGAAAGGCTGAAAACCATATGAGACTCGTGAATCGACTATTGTTGGCTATATTGCTTGCCCAGTGTGTGCTGGAGCCACATCCCGCTTGCGCGCAAACCAAGACGCAAAAACCTGAAACCAAAGCTGGGGTCTCGGCTGAGGCCGATGTGCAGGAGACAAATATTCAAGCATACATTGATCTGCTGCGAAAAGACGTGAGGCAGGCGAAAGCCGAGATCATGGGATCGGTTATGGTGTTGAGCGCCGATGATGCCGCGAAATTCTGGCCAATCTACAATGAGTATGACGCTGAACTGACTAAACTGAATGACCAGCGAGTCCAGAATATCAAGGAGTACGCCCGGGTCTACGAGCAGATGACCAATGAAAAGGCAGACGAGTTAATTCAGAAATCGTTGGCATACCAAAAGCAACGCGCGGATCTTCTCACCAAAACATATGAACGGGTCAAGCAGGCCGTTGGAGCAATTACAGCCGCACGTTTTGTGCAAGTTGAGAATCAACTGCTTTTGATAATCGATCTACAGATTGCTTCGTCGTTGCCTGTCGTGAGCCAAGGCAAGTGAATTGAAGAGAAGCGGAGATATTCGAATGCGCAACTCATGCATTGCGACGGCGGTTCTGCTGGTGGGGATAATGCTTGGAAATCCGGCGATCGTGGACAGCGCTGCCGCTCAAGCAAGGAAAAAAGTCACCGTTCCCGCAGGAACGCGAATTCTAATCCGAACCGTCGATCCAATAGACTCTAGCAAGCAAAAGACCGGTTATCGATTCACCGCGACTCTAGAAACAAACCTGCAGGTGGAAGACACGATCGTAGCGCCGAGAGATGCCACCGTTTACGGGCGTTTGGCACAGGCGTCCTCTGCGGGCAAGATGTCTGGAAGCTCTGAGCTTGTTCTCGAGTTGACGGATATTGTCATCAATGGCAAAGCCTATCCGTTGCTAACTAGCACGTACGAGATTAAGGGGAAAGGGGAAGGCAAGAAAACAGCGGGAAAAGTTGTCGGCGGTGCGGGATTGGGCGCGATCATAGGCGGGATAGCGGGCGGAGGAGCGGGTGCTGCGATCGGCGCACTGGTTGGCGCTGCGGGCGGAACCGCGCTCGCCGCGTCCAAGAAGGGCGAGCAGTTGCAAATCCCGAGCGAATCGCTGCTCGAGTTTAGAATTGAGCAGCCTGTGTCGCTTCCTGTCGAATAGACAAGAGCACCTTGAGGGATGCAGTGGTCACAGCGGCCCGGACTCAACTCTCAGGTGGGTCCGCAGCCGTTCTGAATAGGATGCACGTCGACGGCCACGACGGGGACTCAGATAGCGAGAGTATCCTTGCCTTTTTTCAACAATTCCAATTCCCTGGTTGGTATCCGAATTTCGGCCAGACCACAGCCCAAGCAAACCCAAAGCTCTTTACAAATGTAAACGGGAGGAGTCTTTATCTCCCGTATGGTCGGATACGAGACAGTCAATTCACCATTAAGCTTCTGCAATTCGCCGGATCCGCATTCTTTACACGGCATGAAATCTCCAGAGTGTGACGTGTGTCGAGAGAAATTCTAGCATATCTTCCTCTGCCTCAACATTTTGGACTTTCAGGGACTGCTGACAGAGTTGACAGTATGCAGGAATTTCGTCTTCCGTGTAGGGTAAATTGTACGCTCGGCTTGGCCCTATGTACGAACACATTCGGCCCGACGGACGGAACAAGAGTCTTATGTTCCAGTTCCGATGAACTACCAGGCGGGCTAATTGAATAAGGTGCGAATTCTGCTTGCTGACGATCACCCACAGTTTCCGGAGTTCGTCGAGGCTCTTTTGGGGCCTTCGTTCGAAATTGTTGGAAAGGTGGGCGACGGGCAATCCTTGCTTGAAGCTGGGTTGAAGCTGAAGCCCGATGTAATTGTCACGGATATATCGATGCCTGTTCTCAATGGAATCGAGGCCGCCGGACAATTACAGAGAGCAGGATGTCCTGCACGAATAATTTTTCTGACCGTTCACTCGGATCCTGATTTTGTCCGATGTTGCCTGGCGACCGGTGCACTGGGCTACATCACGAAGCCACGAGTCGCTCTCGACCTGATCCCGGCTATACGCGAGGCTCTGGCTGGACGCTTGTATATCTCAAGGTATGAAACGCAAAAGAGACACATTTAACGCCATCGGTTGGCTGATTCTACTCATCCCGAGTGTTCTGTGAGGGTTGCAAGAACCAGTGGGCGACCGCTGGACAAGGCTTTTGCTCTTCAGATTATCAGTGCTTCAAAGTGAAAGGGTGAATGGTTGCGGGCTGCACTCGAAGGCTTAAGCAAAGTCCCTCTGGGATTCTCGACTGGAGTGTTCTTGCTGTTTCCCGCGCCCGGTACGTCCAATTAGAGCGGTTGCGGGAACACTCGGATGTTAGTTGCGGCTCGGCCCTTTTCAGACTCGCTTGAGAACAACGGCAGTCAGATCATCTTGTTGACCGGTTCCTTCCGAAAACTCAATTACCGCCTGATACATGGCAGAGATCAGCTCACGCGGAGGCTTCTCCTTAGCCTGCCGAATAATCTCTCCGATTCTCCGTGCCCCGAACTGATCGCCCTTTGGGTTGGCCCATTCAAAGAAGCCATCTGTGGCCAGGACGAGAATGTCTCCCGGATGGAAGTCCAAGATTACAGGAGGGGTAGTTACCAAGTTGGGCAAAATGCCAAGAGGCAGGCCCTGAGCTTCTGTCTCGTCAATCTGATCGTGACTGACTTTGTAAACCAACAATGGGCCGTGTCCGGCTGAGAGCAGCTCCACGTGTGAGCTTCTTGATGAGCAAACCGCTGCTACAAACGTCACAAAGCGCCCCTCACCGATATCTTGCGCAAGGGCACCATTGAGTTCATCCATCGCAGCTAGCAGGCCGTTCCCCACCTTGAAGCTGGCCCTGGCATAAGCTCGACAGACGGCCGCAAGCAGGGCGGGACCGATTCCGTGACCGGTCACGTCGGCCAGGGCCACCACCACATTCCCATCCGGTAGGAATTGCCAATCGTAGTAGTCGCCCCCAGTCTGGTCGGCCGGCTGGTTCCAGGCGGCAATCTCGTAGCCCTCGACTTGCGGCATGGAACTCGGAAGCAAGGACTGCTGGATAGACTTGGCCACGGCGAGGTCGTGTTCCAGGCGATCGACCTGAAGCCGCGTCTCCGCTTCTCGCAAGGCCGCGTCAACCTGCTTCCGAATTTCGCCGGCGACGAGCCCGGCAACAAATCCACCGATAACGAATTCCAGGGCAAAGTCAAACACGGCTTTCTGAGGGGAAAGCAGAGAAGTTCCCCCAGCAAAGGATGGTTTCCAACCTAGAAAGAGTGCGGCCGTCAAGTAGCTAACAGCTGCCACAAGTCCAGACAGTCGGCAAAGCGCTGGATTGAGGCGAAGTGTCGACAAGTTGATGAACAGGAAAAAGGCTAGCACGGAAGGATGCGCCAGGGCTCGATAAGTCGGATCAATGGAGGAACTCGAGGTGAACACGATTCCAAGGGCAGGAAGGATATTCTCTGCGAGGATGTTGCCAATCCACGCTGCGTTTGGGAGTTCCCGCTGTTGCTCGTGCGCACGATTCACTGCGAGCAGCATAAGAAATTCGTACGCCGCAAATGGCGCCAGCACTCCCAGTGTTGCCAACCATAATTCGACATTTTCGGCACCACCGTGAATCAAGATGCGCACCGAGCGCAATAGAAAGGCAATGCCGAGGACTCCAAGGACAATCAACAAGCGGAGCCGCTCGCTTTTAAGGTGCGCCTGGCGGAACGCCACGGACTCGATCTGTGTGTTATGCATGAGAGTTTCTAACGGGTGAGACAGTAACCAGGCTGCATCGCTCGGACCATGAGAGTTTGCACCAGCTTGCCACCGCAAACTTGCTGGACCAACCGCGAATCACCAAACGGGGCGCAGGGGCGTTCCCTGGTCATTCTCAATAGCGACAAAAGTGGTGGGGGCAACCATTCCTAGCCGGTTGCGGCTGTGTTCCCTTTGCATTCCGCCGCGAATTGGGGCGATTCGGAAGAAGCGTTCTTCAACTTGGTCGAATCAGGCGATCAACTTCCGGACCACTATAGACGTCAAAGAGATCCCACAGAGGAACATTCCAAGCAATCCAAGGAGTGGAAACTCGCTGGCCGTCTTGGGCAACGTTGTGGGTGGGGGTTCGGCGGACGCTGTTTCGACGGGCGCCGCTGCGGGCGCCGCAACAAGAATAAGGACAGGGACATCTTGCTTTGGAGCAGGAGGCGGTGGCGGCATCGTTCCGGTCCTCTTTACTTCATGAGTAACTACTGTTTCCGGAACCTCCGTGATCCTCTGCGCCGTGACCATCATGCCCTTCTTCAACGCGAAGGCATCTGTTTCTTCACCGTTTATTGTGAATTTTTGGCCCTTGGGGATCTTAAACGATTGGTTCGTGCCATCCTCCAACGTCAAGATAACAGAGTTGGGCGGTGTCACGTGAAACACTTTGCCGGTTACGTTCTCGACCTTTGTGATCATCCTTGGGGTGGTTGTAACAACGGTCTGCTTCTCGACCTTCATTCCCGGCTTAAGCTGGTGGACATTGAGCAGCCTGCCGTCGACGGTAATGGTTGTGCTGTCCGGGACATTGAAAAAGTCCCTCAGCGAACCATCTTCCATCTTAACGACCACGTCGTTGCCGGAGACGTACACAATTTCTCCGCGTTCCATCTTAACTTGCTTGGTGGCAGTGCCGTGCTCCACTGTTTCCGTGCTCTTCACTTGCGCCGTTGTTGGCAGAGAGAAGGCAACACAAAGAACGCCTCCCGCCAGCAGGCATTGCAAGACCGCCTTTGAGGATCCAATTGAAATCATTGTTTTTCTCCTTGTTTGCTATGTTCTTGCCTGTGGTGCTCGAGACCTCACTTGTCTCTAATCCCGCTGGCCAGAATCCTGTATGACCGCCGTAACGACGTACCGTTGTGGCGCGCTTCCCACGTAGTAGAATGGAAAGCAAGTCACCAAAGTCAATGTTTGCGTAGACGCTCGACTTAACACGGATGTGTCTTCGGGTTTAACAATTTGGATTTGCGTAACCAAGTACTGTTCCTTCTCTCCACCCACCTCGAGTTCGATGATGTCCCCAAGCGCAACATCTTTGAGGCCCCGAAAAAAACCGTCCCGGTGCCCTGCAATGCCGACATTGCCAACTTGCCCAATCTGCTTCGTTCCCCGAATTCTCCCGACACCGCGATTCAATGTCAGATCGTCGGTATCATCGAAAACCGGAGCCTCAAGACCAATCTTGGGCACCCGAAGAATCGCGAGCGGCATATCCTTTTTTTCTGCAAGACTCGCTTCGTATGCCGTGATTCGATTAGCGGCCCACAGCCCAAAGTCAACCTTGGATCCCAAAACTGGATCTACCAATGGAGACATGCTCTCCGAACGCATGCCGAGTTGTTCCGCTTGAAACCGCGTGATCGCTCCTCGTGATGCTAAGGTCCGGTGCAGTCGCGCGGCTCCCCAAAGGGCCAAGAGCGCAAGGCCGATTGCCAAGACAATGCGTTCGGCTCTACGAATGTTCATGACCTCGTCCGAAACGTTCTCCGTTACATCCGCTCCTATTGACGATCGGTCGTAGAAATTCCACGCAGGTATATGGCTATTGCCAAGGCCCGAGAGTCTCCCATACTCGTCGGCGGCCAGGCCGCCAACTTGAAATGCACGGTAGGACAGATAGCAATTGCGGCAAACTGTCAATTCTGACAGTGAGCCCAAGCTAGCACTCGGCCGTGTCTCCGGGTGCATTTGTGATTCTCCTGGTGGTGAGCCGCTGTCATTTTTGCCAGTGTTCCAAGTCTGGCAGTGCGCCTATACGGGAATGGTAATGAAGCTCAGAGGCGAAAAATGAATTCCCGCACCTTCTTGAGTCGACTGAGCGCGTTGGCGTGCACCATTGTGTTGATACTTGGCACCGTGCCGGCAACATCGGCACAACCGGTTTCGCAGCAAGAGAGCGCGCCCGCCGAAGCAGTTGCGAAAATTCCGAATGATCAGTTGGATGCTCTGGTTGCGCCGATAGCACTTTATCCCGACCCGCTTCTGGCTCAAGTGCTGGCGGCCTCCACATATCCATTGGAGATCATGCAACTCCAGCAGTGGCTGACGAAAAACAAAGATTTGAAGGATAAGGCACTCGCCGACGCCGTAGCCAAACAGCCGTGGGACACGAGTGTCCAGGCCATGGCCCCACTTCCAGATCTCGTTAAGCGCCTAGCAGATGACATCCAGTGGACGACAGATTTGGGCAATGCCTTTTTGGCGCAGCAATCAGATGTCATGGATGCTGTCCAACGCATGCGCGCAAAGGCCAAAGATACGGGAAATCTAAAGTCCAATGAGCAGATGAAAGTGGAGACGAAAGTCATCGAAAACAAGTCCGTGGTCGTCATCCAGCAGTCCAGCCCGGAAGTGGTTTACGTTCCCAGCTATAACCCGACCGTGGTGTATGGTCCCCCTGTTTATCCTTATCCACCGGTCGCCTACCCACCGCCTGGCTACTATGCAGCGGGTATGGCGATTTCATTTGGAGTCGGGGTGGCCATGGGTGCGGCATGGGGCGGCGGCTGGGGAAATTGCGGCTGGGGCGGCAACAACGACATCACAATCAACAACAATAACAATTACAACCGCAACACGAACGTCAACGGAGGCAACCGCAACAACATCAACAGCGGCAATCGCGGCGGCAACGGCAGCTGGAACCACAATCCTCAACACCGCGGAGGTGCGCCTTACGCGAATAAGTCGACGGCAAACAAGTACGGTGGGACTGCTCGCGGAGATTCTACGGCCAATCGTCAGGCCTCGGCGCGGCAGCAACAGTCTGGCGCAAACAACCGTGGGTCCGGTGGCACAGGAGACAGAGGGTCAAACCGCGCAGGATCTTCGGGTGGCGGCGGTAACCGCGCAAGTGCGGGCACGATGGATTCAAACAGGGGGGGCGGCGGCGATCGCGTCGGAAATCGCAGTGTGTCGCAAGGTTCGAATGGCGGCTCGAAGGGTGGCGCCTTTGGTGGTTCTTCGGGTGGCGGCAGTAGCGCCCGCGCCAGCAGTTCGCGGGGCTCATCGAGTATGGGCGGTTCCCGTGGTGGTGGCGGTGGCGGGAGACGGAGGTAATCGATCCATGTCGCAGGAAAATCGCATGAAATCGAAAACAGTAGTTGCCCAATGGAAAATGCTCCGAGTCTCCTTGCTCGTCACCTTGTTCGGCACGTTTGCGGTTTTTCAACAAGTATCGTCCGCGCCTCAAAGGCCAACGCAGAAAGCGTTCGCGACACCGAAACAAGCCGCTGACGCTTTGATTCAGGCGACTGAAAGTTACGATTTGTCCTCCCTGGAAGAGATTCTTGGGCCGGAATCCAAGGGCCTTTTATCGTCCGAAGATCCCGTGCGGGACAAGAACAATGCCGCCGAGTTTGCCGCAAAGGCCCGCCAGAAGAACGAGGTTACTGTAGACCCCAAGAATCCCAAGCTCGCCACGCTCTTGGTTGGCAATGATGGTTGGCCTCTTCCCATCCCGCTCGTTCAGAAGGGAGGCAAGTGGCTATTCGACACTAAAGCCGGCCGAGAAGAAATTCTGCTCCGACGCATTGGCGCCAATGAGCTGGATGCCATCCAAATATGCCGTGGTTATGTGGACGCCCAACACGAATACGCGATGGAAAAGCATGACGGCGCCGAGGTGAATCAATACGCACAACGCGTCATCAGTTCACCCGGAAAACACGACGGGCTTGTCTGGCGGAACCCCGATGGAAATTTGGGAGGGCCCGTTGCAGAGGGCATAGCCAAGGCTCTGGAACAAGGCTACACCGACAAGAGTCAACCGTATCATGGCTACTATTTCAAAATCCTGAAAGGGCAAGGGCCTGCAGCACCTCTCGGCCAGATCGACTTTGTGGTGAAAGGAGCGATGATCGGTGGGTTTGCTCTCGCTGCGGCGCCTGCGGAATACCGGGTCACTGGCGTGCAGACGTTCATCGTGAGTCATGAGGGGATCGTTTACCAGAAGGATCTGGGGCCTGACACTCTTAAAGCGTTCAGCAACATGGTGCTGTACAACCCAGACAAGACGTGGCGCCCAACCGATGACAACTGGTGAGGGTGTTCTTGGGTCATGTCTGGGCGGGAAACACCGGGATTCGTTCAAGCAAAGGAGAAAGTAAAAAATGAAAAAGTTGGCGTTTGGTGCATCTATTTTACTCGCGTTAGTTTTGCTTATGTTCGGCGCTGTCGGTGCCGTGGTCGCCCAAGATGTTCGCTACGACTTCGACAAAAACAAAGATTTCTCCAAGTTCAGAACCTACAAGTGGGTGCCTATCAAGGGGGCCGACCAGCCGGACGAATTGACGAGTAAAAAGTTGACGGCCGCAGTTGATGCCGAACTTGCCACGAAAGGGCTGACCAGGACCGATAGTGACGCTGCTGACCTCTACATTGGTTACCAGACGGCAGTTGGCACCGAGAAGCAGTTCACGTCGTACAACACGGGCTGGGGTTACGGTTCCGGTTGGGGCGGGGGATGGTATGGAAATGGCGGAATGTCCACCAGCACGACATACGGCTCCACGTCGACTGTCTATATCGGTCAGCTGGACCTGAGCATGTACGACCCTGCGGACAAGCAGATCGTATGGCGAGGGAATGCCTCCAAAACACTCGACCCAAAGGCCAAGCCGGAGAAGAAAGAAAAGAACATCGGCAAAGCGGTTCAAAAGCTCCTGAAGAATTATCCGCCGCCGATCAAGAAGTAGACATTTTCTACTCTGGTTGTTGCGCCCGACGTTGATAATGAACTACTTATCGATTTGACTCCAGCGTGTATCCAGGGCGTGTGGTTCTCTCCATTGCTTGGCGAGAGCGAAGCTTGAGCGAATGCCTGCTTCAATTGAAGCAACTGTCTCGGGAACGGCGCGCAGTGAGTCATTGCAAAACGATATTGGCGATGTCTCAGTGTTTTAACTTTCTCGTAGTAATAATATATATAATACGATAAGAGTGGGTTTAGCTTATTTCGCCAGGCCGCCCCTGGGGAATACGGGTGGAACATGTACACCTTGTCCTGCCCAAGGATGCGCGGCATTCCGTGGATTCGAATAAGCGGAGCTCGCAAAGCGAGGGCAACGAATTTAGCCCTTGGCCTGCTTGTGCCTTTCCTCTTGTTGCCCGCGATTAGCAGCGCCCAAACAAAACCCGTGAAGCGAGTTCTGGTGTTCTACGAATTGGGCCTCTCCTCTCCAGGCTTAGGGCCCCTCGATCAAGAGCTGCGTGCTGGTTTGTCCAATTCGCAATATGAGATCGTGCTTTATCACGAGTACTTCGAATCCGTCCAATTTCCTGATCCAGTTATCCAGCAGGAAATCCGCGAATGGTACGTCCGTAAGTATCGCGATCACAGGCCGGACCTCATCATTGCCCTCGGCCCATCTCCAATTAAGTTTCTAGTCGAGTCGCACGAACAATTCTTCACAGACATTCCTATTGTCTTCGGGGGTGCTACCAAGGCAGAGGCCGACAACCCCAAACTCGATGCGCACTTTACAGGGGTCTGGGAACAGTTCGAGCCAGGAAGGACTCTGGAAGGAGCCTTGCGCCTCCAGCCAGACACGCGACACGTGGTGGTGGTCGGAGGTATGTCATCGTTCGATAGGCGTGTAGAAGCACTCTCCAAAGATCAGCTTCGCAACTACGAAAACAAACTGGATATCGCGTACTTGACTGACCTCGATATGCCCACTCTCCTTGAGCGGCTAAAGCATCTGCCCCCCCACACCGTTGTCCTCTATACCCACCTTGAGCTAGACGCGCGAGGAACGCAGTTCGTTGGCCTGTTCCAAGCTGTTCCTTTGATTACCGCAGCTGCCAACGCCCCCGTTTTCAGCCCGTCGGACATGGACTTGGGGTACGGCGAAGTGGGGGGCTACGTGGAAAGTCTACCCGCCGAAGGAAAAATTGTCGGTCAGTTCGCCGCGCGGATTCTAAACGGCGAGAAACCACAGGACATCCCAATCGAAATTACCGCCGATGCTTACACTGTTGATTGGCGGGCCCTGCATCACTGGGGCCTCAAAGAGAAGAATCTTCCAGCGGGAAGCGTCTTACTGTACCGAGAGCCAACCTTTTGGGAAGCCTATCGTCGGTATATTGCTTTTGCAATCCTTCTGCTATTGGCCCAGACAACCATTATTGCCGCCCTCCTCTGGCATTGGACGAGAGGGAAGAAATCGCGACAGGCTTTAGCCATCGCAAACGAGCGGCTTCGTCTTGCGATGGAAACAGCCAAAGCAGTCAGCTGGCACCAAGACCTGAAGGCGGGACTGACCACCTGGTCTGGCGGTTTGCTGCATATATTCGGCGTTTCAGCTGGGACGTTCTCCATGAGGACAGGGGAACTTGTTCGCCATGTACACCCAGAGGATCGGGCGCGGATTTCCAGAGAATTGAACTGTTCGAAAGAGCGACGAGAGCCGTTTGCCGCAGAGTTTCGTATAGTTGGATCGGACGGCGTGACACGCTGGTATTCGGCCCGAGGAAGATATGATTATCTACCGAATGGCGTTGCGACGCGCATGCTAGGCATGGCCATCGATATCACCGATCGCAAACGGGCCGAGGAGGCTATGCAGAAGTCGGAAGAGAAGTTTTCTAGAGCTTTTCGCGGGAGTCCTGTCGCCTTCGCTCTAACGAGTATCATTGACGATCGATACATCGAGGTGAATGAAACATTCGAGCACGCAACCGGTTGGCGCCGCGACGAGGTTATTGGGAGAACTCCAAATGATATTCGTATCTGGGTTGATCCCGAGGGAAGAGCACAATACGTTGCACGGCTTTTGGCGGAGGGCAACGTCCGGAATCTGGAAGTTAGCTTGCGTACCAAAGAAGGGGAAATACGCACTGGTTTGGGATCCGGTGAATTGATTGAAGTCCAGGGCGAGCAGTGCGCCCTCTCGGCGATCATCGACATTACCGATCTCAAGCGCGCCGAAGAGCAGAGGCGAATTTCTGAGCAGAAGTTCAGGCAATTTTTCGAAACCTTACCAGAATATTCCTACATCGTTGCTCCAGCGGGCGAAATTCAGGACATCAACGCGGCGGCTTGCCGCACGCTGGGTTATAGCAAGGAAGAACTTATAGGCCGTCCCTTGTCCTCTCTATATGCTCAGGAGTCACACTCGAAGATGATCGATCTGCTTCAAAAGTGGATGCAAACCGGAAATCTTCGTAATGAAGAGATGGTGGTGCTCACCAAGGATGGGAAGAAGCGAAGCGTCCTTCTGAATGCAGGCGTCATGAAGGACGCAAAAGGAAATATTCTGCATTCTGCGGCGGTGCAGTCGGACATCACAGAGTACAAAGAAGTGCAGCAAAAGTTGCGCGAGAGCCAGGATCGACTGGAGATCATCGTCGCTTCGGCCATGGACGCCATCATTGCAACAGACAGCGAACAGCATATCGTTGTCTTCAACGCCGCTGCTGAAGCTATGTTCGGTTGCCCGGCGCAAGACGCTCTCCTCACACCCATTGACCGCTTTATTCCGGAGCGTTTTCGATCGGCTCACCATGATCCGATACGCCTCTTTGGCGCGACCGGCGTTACGGATCGCACCACAGGGGCGCTAGGCTCGTTGTGGGGCCTGAGAGCAAACGGTGAAGAATTCCCCATCGAAGCTTCCCTTTCCTATGTGGCGGCCGGTGACCAGACGCTGGTGATCGCGATCATTCGTGACGTCACCGAGCGCAGGCGGGCAGAGGGAGCGGTGATTGAGAGCGAGCAACGCTTCCGCCTCGTCGCGAACACGGCCCCAGTTATGATCTGGATGCGCGACGCCGACAAACTTAACACCTACTATAATCAACATTGGCTCGAATTCACTGGCCGCTCCCTCGAGGCGGAATTGGGCACCAATTGGACGGAGGGGATCCACGCGGACGACTTGGAGCGATGCCTCGATACCTTCACAAAGGCGTTTGACTGGCGCGAGTCTTTCCAGGTGGAGTATCGCTATCGGCGCCACGATGGTGAATACCGCTGGCTGTTCGATATGGGCGTGCCCAGATTCAACCCCGACAGTTCCTTTGCCGGTTACATCGGTTCGAGTATCGACGTCACCGAACGCAAACTGGCTGAAGACGCCCTTTCCACCGTTAGCTGTAGACTGATCGAAGCCCACGAGGAAGAACGAACCTGGCTTGCGCGAGAGCTTCATGACGATATCAATCAACGCCTCGCATTAATGGCGATAACTCTGGGTGTTGTACAGCGTGACTTCCCTCAGGACGCGACCGAAGCCCGGCAGTCCGTTGGTGAAATCAGAAAACAAATCACAGACCTGGGGAACGACATTCAGGCTCTCTCGCACCGCCTGCATTCCTCGAAGCTCGAATACCTGGGTCTCGTAGCGGCGGCGAGCGGTTTCTGCCGGGAGCTTTCAGAGCACCAAGACGTAAAGATCGATTTTCAGTACGAACCAATCCCCAGTACCTTGCCCAAGGAGATCTCGCTCTGTCTGTTTCGAGTGTTGCAGGAAGCCCTTCAGAATGCGACGAAACATAGCGGTTCCCGGGAATTCCAGGTATCACTCACTTGTGCCTCGGATAAGATTCATCTGACTGTGCGGGACTCTGGGATCGGATTTGATGCCGAAGAAATTATGAAGGGACGTGGTATCGGTATTGCAAGCATGCGGGAGCGGCTAAAACTCGTGGATGGCGAGCTTTCCATCGATTCGCATGTTCAGAAAGGAACTGAAGTTCAGGCCAGCGTTCCCCTTCATCCGTTTAGCAAGCCCGCAAGGGTCGGGAAAACCTGAAGGGCGAACAGTTCGACGATGGCAGGAGCCTGCTTTTGTGAACCGCGAACAGAGGAATTACCAGCCGTGACCGCTTTCGCCATCGTAGAAAAAGTCCTTGCCCTGAAGAACTGCGTCCACTGCCGTCAACAAGTCAGCCTCTGCCTCTGATTTCAAAACGTATCCGCAAGCACCTAAGCTGATCGCTTCCCGCATAAGCTCCGGAGAAGATTCTTGGGTCAGAAAGATGATCTTGGAGTTGGGAGCCAATGTGCGTATGCGTCGCGCCGCCTCGATTCCGTTGATCCCGGGAAGGCCGATATCCATCAGGATCAAGTCAGGTTTCAGATCTTGTGTCATCTCGACTGCCTGCAAGCCGTTTGACGCCCCACAGATCACTTGCAAGTCCGGCCGCTCGTGGAGCAAAGAAGGGATGAACAGACGGTAAGGCTCAAAATCATCCACCGCGAGAATCCTCGTAACCCTCATCGTAGGCTTAGATGCGTCGGTAATGGGTTTTGCTCCTGGACTGCGCGCGGTCAAACGCGCAGGTCGCGCATTGGCGTATATGATTGTTTCTGGCGCGGAGTATTTTTCGGTTTCTGGGGGCTCGAAACCTGAAGCAACGCTCTTACAAAAGTCTGCTTGATTTTCAGCTCAGAATCAAGCGTCCCACCGCGGGTAAGTGTCCAATTGGTTCGATGCTCAGAAAAAGTCTGAGCCGTCTGTCAGAAGTGACAGTAGTTTGCTGTTTTGTTCCCCAGCAGGCTGATGCTAGCCAGATAGCTTGACCCGCCACACGATCGATGTTGGCGGCACGCGAATCTGCGTGGACTATCAGTTTACATGCGCTTCACCGCTTGTGCCTTTGAAGGGCAAGAGCATTCTTTAGCTCCACCAATGCCACATCAAGTTGCGAAGCCGCAAGGAGATTTTCCATGAGTCATCCCCGAAGCGTTTTGCTCATGACCGCTGCCCTGCTATCAGCTCTGGTACCCATCCGTGTTGCGGCCCAGTCGGATAACTCCAGTCAAGCGGTAGACCAGTTAAGCAAGCGCTTGGATGAACTGCGCGCAGAAATGAACAAGATCGAGGCTCAACTTAGCGAACTAAAAAGTGCGAAGGGCATTCCAGCAGCAAATGCAGTCGCGGCTCCCTCCGCCGCTGCAGCTTCCGGCCAGGAAGGAACGATTCAGACTACCCAGCCCCCCGCTCAAGGTCCGATCTCCAAGCAAGTGGGTGAAGCTACCGCGACCTACAACACATTCTCCGAGGACACTCTCGCCGCAGCCCGCTACAACAACGTCCCGCTGGATCCGAAGTATCACGGCTTCTTCGTACTGCCTGGCACACAGACTCTTCTCAAGATCGGGGGATATTTCAAGACAGACTTCATCAACGACTTAAAGCCGGCCGGGAACACCGACTCGTTCATACCGTCTTCGTTTCCCGTTCCTCAAGCAACCGGTGCTAACAATGCAACCGTTTCTATCCGACCCACGCGTCTCAGTCTCGATTTTCGGGTGCCCAGCACCAGACTCGGCGAGGTACGCTTCTACCTGGAGGGCGACTTCTTTGGAACCAACTCGACCACACCGCGCTTGCGTCACGCTTACGCACAGTTGCGAAATTTCCTGATTGGCCAGACCTTCTCAAACTTTATGGACCCGGATGCATTCCCGGACACTTTGGATTTCCAGGGACCCAACGGTATGGTCAGCCTTCGCAATCCACAGTTTCGCTATGGCTTCGCTTTGAGTCCAAGCACGACTTTGTACATTTCTCTCGAAAAGCCGAGTTCCGACGTGATCTTCAAGACACCAGAATTCTCCGCTCAGTCCAACTCGCCGACTAGAGACGGAGCGATTCGCCTCCGTCAGGAATTCGAGCGTGGGCACTTCCAGGTTGCAGGAATCTTTCGCGATATTGCCGTGTCTCTGCCCGATGGAAGAAATGATTCCGTGTTCGGTTGGGGTGTAAACACTTCGCTTGGAATAAAAATCTTCGGAAAGGACAATCTGATCGTCGCTGTCGCGGCTGGGGACGGGATTTCGCGCTATCTCCAGGACACTTCAGGACTGGGCATCGATGCCGAGGCCGCCTCAGGTGCCAGCAATCACCTGGAAGCCACTCCGGCGGTGGGAGTCGAGGCGTCCTATCAGCATTATTGGCGAAATACACTGCGGTCCAGCGCGTTCTATTCCTACGCCGGCGTGAACAATACTAACCTCGCGGCTGCTACCACCTATAACCACGGAACTTACAGCGGTGCCAACCTGATCTGGAATCCCTATGGCTCGTTCAATGTCGGTGCTGAGTTCCTTTACGGTTGGGTCGTGGATCAAAACGGGTTAAAGGCAAATGTACCTCGCATTCAGTTCAGCGCCAAGTACAGTTTCGTAAAAGTGGATGCGGACCGGAAGTAACGCGGTGCGGAGCTTTCAATCGGTCCTACGAGGCAAATTAAAGGCGCGCCACAAGAGGGAGCAGAGTGTCGAGCGAGAAAGGTCAACTAAGGGCTTTGACGAAATTTGCTCCTGGTCTGGCAAAATTGCTGACCTACCAGCGAAGCGATTTGCCGCATGATCTTGTTGCGGGACTGTCTGTGGCTGCCGTTGCGTTGCCCGTGGGTGTGGCCTACGCGCAACTCGCCGGATTCAATCCCGCCGTTGGGCTCTACTCAAGTATTCTTCCCCTCGTTGCCTATGCAATTTTTGGAACCTCGCGACAGCTTATCGTCGGCCCCGATGCGGGCACTTGCGCCCTGGTGACCGCGGCGGTGGCTCCGCTGGCCGCAGGCGATCAAAATCTCTACGGATCTTTGTCAGTGACGCTTGCTTTTCTGGCAGGCGTGCTTTGTATCGGAGCCAGCTTTATAAAACTGGGCGCACTTGCAGATTTCTTGTCCAAGCCCATTCTTGTAGGTTTTCTGAACGGAATTGCGCTCAGTATCATGCTCGGGCAGCTCGGAAAAATCTTTGGATTTCCTATTAACGCGGGCGGCATCGTGCCGCGTCTTCTCGAGTTTGCGGGCAAAGTCGGCCAAACGCACTGGCCCTCGCTTGCGGTCGGTTTAGGCACGTTCGCAGTTTTGCTGCTCACTCCCAGGCTGTTGCGAGTCATTCCAGCGACCCTTGTGGCGATCGTCGTTGCCGCTTTCGTAGCGCGCATGTTTGGACTTGAGGCCCACGGGGTCAAGATCGTGGGCGAGGTACCGGCCGGACTTCCTGCTGTGCGGATTCCACATTTTCCGATTGATCTTCTTCCGAACCTTCTCGGCGATGCCGCTGGACTGGCGCTGGTCACTTTCTCAAGCATGATGCTGACTTCGCGCAGTTTTGCCTCAAAGAACAGATACGACATCGACGTTGATCGGGAATTTGCTGCCCTCGGGTTAACCAATATTGCGTCCGCACTCTCCCAAGGCTTTGCCGTAAGTGGCGCAGACTCTCGAACAGCCATGAGCGATGCGACGGGCGGGCGGACTCAGGTCACAGGCCTTGTCGCAGCTGCAACCATTGCATGTGTGCTCTTGTTCTTCACCGGCCCCCTCCGCTACGTCCCGATCGCGGCTTTGGGCGCTGTGCTGGTGAAGGCGGCCCTTTCATTGATCGACCTTGGTGCGTTACGCAGAATCTATAGGATTGATCGCCGGGAATTTGCCCTGTCAGTGCTCTCTACGCTCGGTGTCGTTGCCGTCGGAGCAATTCACGCTATTTTGTTCGCCGTTGCCCTGGCACTGTTGCGTTTTGTCCGTCTTATATCCCGTCCAAAAGTCGAGATCCTTGGAACAGTAGCGGGCCACGCGGGCTATCATTCGATCGAGCGGCATCCTGATGCAGCCACTATTCCTGGTTTGATGCTTCTTCGCTTCAACGCTCCCCTCGTCTTCTTCAATGCGCCGTATTTCAAACGTGAAGTGATTGCAGCTGCTGAGACGGCGGGGCCTTCGTTGAAATGGCTCGTGCTTGATATGCTCCCAATCACAATGATCGATGCCACAGGACTGTACACAGCGGACGAAGTGGCCGGCACCCTGCAAGAGCGTGGGGTGGTTCTGGCAGTGGCCGGCCGACAGACGGAATGGCACCTGTGGGCTGAAGGTCGGCAACTTGCACCCGAGGGTCCTAAGATTCAGATTTATCCAACCTTGGGACGCGCAGTAGCCGCATACGAACATACCGCCGTGAGGGCGGCGAACGAGGGCGCCAATTCGCAGTTAGTGTCACCTGTCATCCGGCCGAGTTTGGCCTAATTGATCCGATCTGCCCAAAAACCTTTCGTGATGCCGACAAAACCTTACGAAACTTTGATAAGGAAGTGAACGAGATCATCTCCAAGTCGGTCAAGGGGTTCCGACCAGACCCCGAAGTAATTCGGAGTCGCATTCTATTGCTCGACTTGTTCGAACTCGCGTCGTCTCGTTTCTGCGAGCTGTCAGTTTTGCCAGTGGCGATTTCAAGGTCGCAATCAATGATAGAGGCAGACTGCTGCATTTGCGAACAGCCAGTCACGCAACTCCAACCTAGGCCAACAATCAGGGTGGCTGAGGGGTGATGCTCGATGGGAAATGACGAGGCCTTCAACGAGAGCGGACGCCTGAAGCGCAGGAAATACGAGAAGGAACTACATCGCCTCCAAACCGAATTGTGCAAACTTCAGAGCTGGGTCAAACACAAGGGTCTTCGAGTTATCGTCATCTTTGAGGGACGCGACGCCGCTGGGAAAGGCGGAACGATCCGCGCGATCATTGAGCGGGTAAGTCCACGGGTCTTCCGTCTGGTTGCACTGCCTGCTCCGTCCGACCGAGAAAAAACGCAAATGTATCTGCAGCGCTATATGCAATATTTCCCTGCGGCCGGGGAGATCGTAATTTTCGATCGAAGCTGGTACAACCGCGCAGGTGTGGAATACGTCATGGGTTTTTGTACCGCGGAACAGCACAAACAATTTCTCGAACTTTGCCCCATTTCGGAGAAATATATCGTCGACGCCGGGATCATTCTCATTAAGTACTGGATGGAAGTCGGACAGAAAGAACAACAGTGCCGGTTCGAAGCCCGTATCAAGGATCCGCTTCGACAGTGGAAGCTTAGTCCAATGGACCTCGAGTCCTTCCGGCGCTGGTACGAATACTCTCACGCCCGCGACAGTATGCTTGAGGCTACTGATACCAAACATGCGCCATGGTATATAGTTCGTTCCGACGACAAGAAAAGAGCCCGACTCAATTGCATCAAACATCTGCTAAGTAAGATTCCTTACGGGAAAGTTCCACACGAAAAGGTGAAGCTGCCTAAGCGCAAGACCAAGGACAGTTATGAAGACCAAGCCCCGCTGAAGGGGCGACATTTTGTCCCGGAAAAATACTGACCTCTCTTCCGCAGTGGTTGTTCCGCATTGGCGTATCCAGAGTGACCTATTACCAGTCGGCGCGGGCAAGAATTCACTAAACCATGGCTTGAAAATGCTGCAACCAGAAGGGTAAAGATCTTGCCCCGCGCACTTATCTCATCACTCCCCTTCATTCCAACGCGGTCATCTTGACGTATTCCTTATATGACGGAAGCCTCATTTTTGACGGAACCGTCCCGCTCACAGGTGCTTCTGCTCGCGTCAACCTATCTGTGTTTAGCGCATACCACTCATTCAGCTTTTTCGGCCGCACCGCTAGTTTCCTCGCGTCATTGCCCTTTCTTGGTTAGGCAAGCCGAACTAGTCTTCACAGCTCCGAAAGCGAGCACATCAAGCAGTTGTGATGCCCGATTGTGGCAAATTCCACCAGAATTCCCCCGTGCATTTCGAGGCGAGGTGCATCGATTTGATTGCGCTAAAGCAAGTTCGAGGTTGCCACAGGCCAACGACGGCTCATCCCAGAACGTGAAATCATAATTAGGAAGATGCATTTAGATGACGCGAGAACCCTTTCCAAAACGAAAGCTTCCGCAGAACAAGAAGGCTGAGGATGCCCGCAACACAGATTCTTGCAGTTGATGATTTCTTGCCTTGGCACCACTTTGTTTTAGAGTTATTTGCATCGCAACATGACCTCCAAATCAGTGCCGTCGCTTTTGATGGATTAGAGGCGGTTCAGAAAGCCCAAGAGATCCATTTTGACTTGATTCTAATGGACCTCAGCCTGCCCGGGATGAATGGCATTGATGCGACACGTCAAATCCGCGCTCACTCTCCTGGAACGAAGGTCCTCTTCTTGAGCGAGCATCGTGATTCTGATCTCATTCAGGCCGCCTTCGACGTTGGTGCTTGCGGCTACATTCTGAAGTCTGATTCCAACTTAGACCTCATTGTGGGCATCCGAGCTGTTCTATCAGGTCAACAGTTTGTCAGCCGCAGCTTGACGAATTGGCGTGAGAATACCTACTACATGGATTAGAGGCTCGTACCTCGATGCGAGGGGGACTGATCTATTGTATGGACGTGGGGCGGGAAGTGCTGGAAAACATTTTACAAAGTCATGTGCGGGAAATTGGAAGGACCGGATTGAACAACACGCAAGAAAAATTGTTCAGGGGACGCCAGAAGGATCTTCCCCCGACGTTTTTGAAGTGCGCCAACTTTCTGCCATTCGCTTAGAATGCGGCTCGTGGTGTAGGGCGTGATGCTCGCTGAGTTGGCCACCTCTTCATTGGTTAGATCGAGTTCAATGCCGCCAGCCACTTTTTGGCCGATGCTTGATATATATCCCAAAAGCACGCCAGCGAGCCTTTCTCGTGCAGTCTGGGAAGTTAAGGCTGCGAGGGCAACGACATACCAGGAAATATAATTTACAGCAATGGAAAGTGCATTTTCCAGGAGTCGCGGAAAACGCCGAGCGAGGGCGCGAATGGTTCGACCATCCCAAACGAGCACGACACTGTCCCGCACAGCTTCCGTGCTGACGAGATAGATCGAAGGTCGGGATATCAGTGCCGCTCCACCGAAGATATGTCCTGGAGTCATCCATATGTGGATAAGTTTTCTGCCGTCAGGGGTTTGAAAAAAACACCGGGCTCGGCCCTTCCACAACAGCAACAGATTATCGGCGGGTTCGCCTTGGTGTGTTATCACGGTTTTGGAGGAGAATCTGCGGGTCTTTGCCGCGCCCAAGATCACACGTTCCTCCTCCAACTTCAAGTCCCGCAGCAGTTCGGCACCGTGGGGGACACCGGCGGCGCGAAATTCCAAGACGGTCATATTCCCTCCTGAGGCGATTTCACTTTGAATTCAATGACATGAGCCGTCATCCGTGTACTGGCCGTTTGCCGCCATCGCTGCCAAGGAGTGAGCGCAGGTCAGGATTCTTTGGTCTAAGGGATCATTGTTGAGCGCGTCGGGAGATATGTATGTTCTGGTTCGGTTCGCTTCGAGGAATCGATCACTCAACTTATTCATACTATTGAACACATTCGTGAGCAGCTGGAAAGCATTTCGGTCCGATTCGGTTGTTGCCGCCACCTCAACCAGCCGCAGACTCGTCCGTGCTTGATTGCGAAAACTGCTCATCCGCTCTTCCGTTATGGGATACCCGCGCTGGACCGCATTCGTCAGTGTGCTGCGCCATTCTCGGATGATAGACATCTCTTCGATCCCCGCCCGAATGAAGTCTTTGGACAGCCCCCCAGGGACCATGTGGGCGCCCGAAGAGGCCGTGGAGTCCGTGTGCTCGGAGGATCCTGGCAGCGTCAACACCATATGGTCTCCGTTGGCGATGAGAGAGGCGTTTGCAAGCTGGGCCAGGGCCTGTATTTCGACGTAAGACCGTCCGCCCATCTCGACAACCGCTACCTCGCCGGCGTGTCCAGTCATGGTGAGTGTCCGTCGGTGCTGCCCTGCTTGGGTTATCATCAGAGACAGCAAACATAAGAGCAAGACGAATGTCAGCCTTGCGCGAAAGCGTTTCTTTCCCAAAGCTCACCTCCAGAAAAAGCAGTCGACTTACGTTGGTTCTCAGACAGCTCATGCGATACCGGCAATTGTGGCCAAGCTTGATCAAGTCATAAACTCGGCTTCAGCACATGGTGAAGCGTGGCGCCGCAAGTGGCTCCCACCACGGTTGCCGCTGAGCGCTGAAGCCCGAGTTTGCTGGTCTGAGACGGAGAAAGGTCGGTGACAATGACGGCAGCGATGAGCGCATAAATCGTCGGACACTTCAGGTTGAGAAGCTCAGCTGTGGCCAGCGACGAACCCGCTGCCACTGCTGGCCGGAGCGCGAGTTGAATCCCGCGCGTGAGCGCCCGGACATCCCTGTCCATCCTTATGGCTTCCCTCACACCACGTTGATCTTCCATGAACCCCGGCCGGCAATGAACTATCGAGTGCCCGCAGATTTGGTTTTTTCGGCGGAGTTCGCAGCCTCAAAGGCATCCCGATAGCCGCGCGCGATCGATCGAACGCCGCGCCCGATATCCTCGTACACTTCGTCGGGCAGATTGGCCAGGGACACGCGCAGTGACCAGTCCGGCGCCTCGAAGCCGCCGCCGTTCAGCAACACGATCCCGTGGTCCTCGGCCAGACGGAAGGCGAGGTCGAGCGGGTGGACGTTCTTCTTGAGGTATTCGACGGCGTCCTGTCCGATATTCTTGCGTGCCCAAAATTCAAAATCGATCAAGCCGTAGTAGGCGTTGTAAAGCGTGTTCGGAGTGACTTCGATGCCAAGGCCTTCAATCATTGCCTTTGCGCGCCGGTGCACGATCTCCAAGCATGCCTTCTGATACAGCTTGGCCCCATCCATCATCTCAGCGAGGGAGAACAGGCTCATCATGACTTGCTGTGGCAGGGCGAGGCCGGCCGTGTGGTTGAGGGCCACATCCCGGCTGTCGGCCACGATACGGTCGATGAACTTGATCTTGCGCGGCTCGAGAACCAGCGTGCCATACCGTTTGTCGAGCGCTTTCAGGTCGGCATCCGGGAGCTTTGCGATCATCTTATCGAAAATGTTGTCCTCGTGAACGGCGATGACACCGAGGCGCCACCCGGTACAACCGACATACTTAGAGTAGGAGTAGACACCGATGGTGTTCTGAGGCAGTTCACCGAGAAGAGACCGGAAATCGTGGACAAACGTTCCGTAAACATCATCGGTTAGGAGCATAAGGTCAGGTCGTTTAGTTTTCACCAAATTCGCGATCTTGCTGATCACTTCCCTGCTGAGTGCGATTCCCGTTGGATTGCCGGGATTAACGAGGAAGAACGCCTTGATCTGGGGATCCTCCAGCTTTTTGAGCTCTGTGTCCGTGAACTGGAAGCGGTTCTCTTGCGGGGCCTGGATGGTGACGAACTTCAGCCCATAGTCTTCGAGATGCGGCAGTTCGAGGTAGGGCGTAAAGATTGGCGTGCCCAGCGCGATCGTGTCACCGGGACGCAGCAGGCGATTGGCCTTCATCGACTTGAAGATATAGCACATCGCAGCCGTGCCGCCCTCGACTGCGTAGAGGTCGAACTTGCCTGCGGGCCGCGGTTTCCCGCACATCGCCCACATCAGGTACTCATGCACGATGCGCTCGTTGTGGACCAGCATGCGGTCGGGGACCGGGTAATTGTCCCCGATAATCGAATCCACGAGTTCGTGGACGAAGGCGTCCGGCTCGAACCCGAACGACTTTATCGCAAACGGCACCATCGCCGAGAGGAAGGGCGCACCGGGCATGTCGGCATGCTTGGCGAGCCACGCTTCCAGCCGGCTCGCGATGCCTTGAGGCTGTGGCATGCCGCCGATGCCGGCGGGATGCTCCATCACCCGCTTGCTTTCGGTGACGGCAAACTGGCCGAGCAGGAAGAAGCCTTCGCGCGGAGTGGTGGCGATCCAGTTGGGATTGCCGCGGCCAGCATTAAGGAATGCCGACTGTGTTGTTCGCGAGGTCTTCCTGGCGAGCTTGATCAGCTCGTCTTTAATCTCAAACGGGCCCAAAGATTCGAACTTACGGAGCTCTACGAGGTCCATGATTTTCACCTTTCAGAAAACGTCATGACAGGAACATGATGACGACCATGCCCCAGATCGTGAGAAGGGTGTTACCGATAGCATAGGTAACGGTGTAACCGAGTGCGGGCACCTGGCTCTTACCCAAATCGCAGACCAAGCCGAGTGAGGCGGTGGTCGTGCGTGCCCCGGAAAGGATGCCAAACAGAAGCGCATCGTGGAAGCGGAAGAGATACTTACCAATGAACATACCGAAAATGAGGGGCAGCGTCGTCGCCAGGGCCCCCCAAAGGAACAAGCCAATGCCCTGCGACCGCAAGCCATTGACGAAGCCCGGGCCAGCCGAGATTCCGACTATAGCGATGAAGATGTTGAGACCGACGGAGTTCATGAACCATACCGTCGATGTCGGGATGCGGCCGAACTTGGGATGGACCGAGCGCAACCACCCGCAAATGAGGCCCGAGATCAAGGCGCCGCCAGCGGTTGAGAGCGTCAGCGGCACACCGGCTACCTTCCAGACCAGCGCGCCGATCAGCGCGCCAACTGTGATTCCCGCGCCGATGAACGCGACGTCAGCGACGTCGGTTGGGCGATCGGGGACGCCCAGCAGGCTGACAGCATTATTAGTATCCTGAGTACGACCGGCCACGGTAACGATGTCGCCGCGGAAAATCTTCGTATTTGGCAGAATAGGAATCGAGGTGGCTACCGCGCCCCGCGTAATCTTCCGAAGGAAGACGCCGCGAGCGCTGGGTAGTTCGGCAAGCTCAGCAAGACTCTTACCGTCCACCTCCTTGTTGGTAACATAGACATCCACACCCTCCACTGGAACGCTAAGCAATTCGGGGTCGTCGACCTCTATCGCGAATCCGCTAGCAACGTCCACCAGCGCCTCGCGAGAGCCTACTGCCGCGGCCATCTTCGCGCGTTCGCCAATGATACTCACGAGCGCCTCACGGGCACCCACGACCGCCACAACGTCACCCTCGCGTAATACTGTGTCGGCGGTCGCCTCCTCGATGACCCCGTTACGCCGTATGCGCAGGACAAAGATGCGTGTTTGTGGTAGCAGCGCTTCAGCCTCGATGGCACGGAGACCGATGACTCTGGCGCCAGACTGTACACGGAACGCACGCACTTCCCAACGACGCCAGGCCGTCCCCGGCCCGCCAAGTTCCTTGCTGCCTCCCTGCCTGTCCTCGTAGTCTTTGCACGCGGCAGGCAGATCGATGCGCAGCAGTTTCGGGCCGAGCAATGCGATTACAATCGCCGATCCCACGGTGCCGAACATGTAGGTCACGGCGTAGGCAACCGGCATCGAGTCGAGTAGCCTCTTAGCCTCGTCAGCGGCAAGACCTAACCGGTTGATCGCGTCGGTCGATAGGCCCATGGCTGCAGAAATGGTTTGCGACCCCGAGTATAAACCTGCCGCATAACCGAGGTTGTAGCCAGCCAGCTTGACGATTGCGATCGGCACCAACAAGCAGAGCACGCATTGGACTGCCGCAAAGATTGCTTGCGGAACCCCGTCCTTAGCGACACCGCGGACGAACTGCGGCCCAACGGCGTAGCCAACGGCAAAGAGGAACATGAGGAAAACTGTCGCCTTCAGCGGCGGCGAGATGGTGATCCCGATCTGTCCGATCAAGACGCCGGCCAAAAGAGTGGCAGTGACCGACCCCAGGCCAATACCCCTGAACGTGAATTTGCCGAAGTAGTACCCGAGGGCGAGCGTGAGGAAAATAGCGATCTCCGGGTAATGTCGAAGAGTCTCAAAAAACCATGTCACCATGAACATCACCTATCTCCTTAACTCGAATCTTGGTTTCTTGCCCTTACTCCACGATGACAATTGAACATTCCTACCTGCCTCGCAGCGAGCGTCAGTCTGCGGCGTGCGCCCTCGCGACCTTCCGTTTCGTATGCTTTGAGTCTTCTGCCGCGGTGGTCGGTGTCTTGGCCGATTGCAGGAAGGCCGGATTCAGGAGCTTCAACCCAAGCGTTGCACTGAACCCGTGAATTTCCTTGACGTCCAGCTTGCGCATGAACTCGATCGTTTGCGCGTCGATAACCTGGCCGGGAACCATGATCGGAAACCCTGGCGGATAAGGGATCACGAAATTTGCCGAAACCAGCGCTGGCCCATTTTTCAAGCGCTGATCGATTTCCGGACTGAACAATTTCAAGTGTTCGCACTGCTCCTGGCGATATGCGGAAAAGAACGCTGAGCGAATGTCACCCTCGCTGGTTATGCTCGATGGATCTTCCCGGAAGCGGTCGAAGAAGGCGCTGAAATTTGGCAGATTCGGTACATCCGTCATCAATGATTTGACCCGTGCTGCAAATGCCTGCTTAGCCGCCGCGCCGCCATCCGCAAGTTTCTTTTCAATGCCTTGTGAAATCTGGACGAGTACCTTGATGAGTTGCGCGATATCGCTGCGGGTGTTGTTAATGTTCGTTTGCAACAGCACGCTGTTGCGAGATGTCTTGTTGAGCTGAATGTCGTACTCCGCGGCAAGCAAATTCTTGAACTGGGTGCCGTCAAACCCCGCGGCCCCGCAGACCAGGGTGAGGCGAGTGACATCCAAGGCGAATTCGTCCTCCTTGAACGCCCTTACCGCGGTTGCCCAATTAGCTCCTGGCGTCAGGTAGTCCACAAATCCCGAGTTCTGGTACTCCGCGGGAATCATTTCGTCGGCACCGAGGATCCGGAAGTATTTGGAAAGTAGTGGATGCGAATTCACTTCGCGGCGTAGGTCTAGCGCCAACTGGATGGCGCGGTTTACGAGCTCATAGCCTTCCAACTCCATCTGCCGTCGCGCTACATCTAGAGACGCAATGATCTGCAAGTTGGGTGAAGTAGAGGCGTGAGTAAAGACCGCTTCGTGAAATTGCTCTTCCACAGTGTGATAATCCGGGTCCTTGACAAGCACCATCGAACCTTGCCGAAGGCATGACATCGATTTGTGTGTCGAGTTGGTTTGGTATACCCGCAGGCGGACCTTGTCGGGGTTTGCCAGTAAGCGCGTGTCCAGCAGCCTTTTATCGTCCGGGCGTAGCTCTGCTCCCAGTATCTTTTCCTGTTCTATGTACGCTGCGCGGTACGCCGGATCTTTAAACTTTTGTTCCAGTATGGCCGCGGCTCCCATCGCTGTACGCCGGCGGTAGAAGGGACTGAATCTTGCGAATCCGAACCACGCCTCATCCCACAAGAAGATTAGATCTGGCTTGATCGCCAGGCATTCTTCCATCACTCTCTCGACGTTGTAGATGTGCCCGTCGAAGGTGCAATTGGTGAGCACCAGAAGCCGCGCTCGATCCAGCCGGCCCTCTGCCTTCAAATCCAGCAGAGCCTTTTTTATTGTGCGGAGAGGCACTGCTCCGTACATCGAGTATTGCGTCAGCGGGTAGGCCTCTACATACAGCGGGAAGGCGCCGGATATGACCGCGCCGTAGTGGTGGGACTTATGACAGTTGCGGTCAACCAGCATGATGTCGCCGGGTGCCAGCAGTGCTTGCTCCACCATCTTGTTTGACGTTGAGGTTCCGTTAGTTACGAAGAACACACGGTCTGCCCCAAATGCTCGCGCGGCTTTTTCTTGTGCACTTTTAATGTTTCCTGTTGGCTCCAACAGGCTGTCGAGTCCTCCAGTCGTGGCCGAGGACTCCGCCAGAAACAGATTCAGTCCATAAAACTCTCCCATGTCGCGAATCCAGTTTGATTTGAAGATAGATTTTCCTCTTGCAATCGGCAGCGCGTGGAATGTACCTATGGGCCGCTGCGCATACTTCTGCAGGTTGTCGAAGTACGGTGTGTCGTAACGGTCTGTGATCCCGTCGAGGATGCTCAGGTGTAGTTCCAGAGGTTCCTCCACCTGATAGAAAATGCGTCGGATACACGCAGCACCAGTGTCCCCGGCCATTTTTTCTGCTTGGCGATCACTCAGGAAGTAAACGTCCAGCTCCGGCCTCAACTGCTTCAATCCGTGCGCGAGGGCGAGGCTGAACTGGTCTGAAGTTGTGTCTATCCCGCTGGTCGCTAGATGATTCGTCAGGAATTCACGCAAAACAGGATTGTTGTGAGACGATGCGAACGGAATTCCCTCATAGATGATCACGGCTTCGATGCTTCCGTTCAGGATTGCCCCGAGCACCGCGTCCTCGAAACTCCCGACAAAAACCGTCTCGTAAAGGAACTTGTCTTGCGACCGGCGCAGTTTCCGAAGTTCTTGTCCCAACCGCAGCCATGCTGTGGGTGGGGCGGAACTGACTACCAAAACCTCGAAATACGGGCGATGATGGGAAACTTCACCCGCGGCCGGCAGCCGGTTGGCGAGACTTATCGATTGCTCCTCATTTTCCCAATCGGCAAAATTGGTGCGGTAAGAGTTTGTGAGCAGTGCGACGCTGATCTTTTGCACCATCCCGACCGTGCCGATTGGGTCGCCTGCGACGATGTGTGCCTCGAGCGTCTTCAGCAATGCCGATCCGGGAAATGCAAAGAAATTTTCCCACTGCTGCAGCTCGGCAAAAGCCGCCCCGACGGTTTCCTTATACCTCTCAGCTTCGCGAGGCGATTGGTTAGCTGCAGCTTCCCACCCACGTGCGGCTTGCAGCAGCCCCCGCCAGCGATCCAGCCGTGCTTCTGCCACAGTGAAAAATCGGTCAAGTTGAGTGGTTTGTGCATTCGTTGCACTGGTCATAATTGCTCTCCTACTTCGAATCTCGAAGCACCGGTCCCATCGACGGCACACTCAGGACATTTCTCTTATGGTGTTGACGGCATCCTGCGCTTGCGGCTGGAGTACACGCTCAGATTTCCGATGGGCAGTTGATGGCTTCTGTGATCCACCAAATGTCTCAACACGCGTGGCAAACGCGCCGGACCCTGGATAGTTTCCGCCTAACGCGCCGGAATCCGATCCTGGGGCCTTTCGTCTGGAGGTTAGGTTAGCTATGGTGGGGGGAAGAACTGGCAAAACTGACAGGGAACCTGTGAGACGCAGCTCAGTGCGAACGCAAGGAGCTGGCGAGGCTTTCTAGATTTCGGGGATGCACCCGAATTACTCCATGTCTTGGACTGTCGATGTCCACGATCAGGAATAGTGAGATAGCAAGAACAATCGGCAGGATCCAAAACAGTAATGCGCTTCTATCTTGCGAGACATAACCTGTCAACATATTGCAAAGAATGCCGATGGTTATTAACAGGATCCAGGCCGCGACCGGGATTCGATTCCACCATGCCGCCTGAGTATATCCCTGCGCATTCAAGACGTCGTTCATGCCCTGAACAACAAGAGCGGCCACAGCTGTCGGCTGCCTAGATGCGGGCGCAATGACCGCTGACCACATCTCCGTCTGCAGCAGTGCGGTCTGGACGTTGATCTTCTCGAGCAGCTGCGCGTCGGGCGTTGCGTAATAAAGAATTCGCTGATCGAGATAGCTCTTCAACAATGTATGCACTCTGGCTGCATCTGTGGCGGGCAACAAATCCACCCGCACATACTCCGTTCCGATCGCGTTGGCTTCCTGCTCTTCAAGAATTTTGCGCTGATCATACCTGTTGACTGCCATCGAAAAGGTAAAGCCGATAATAAGGCCCAGTAGTGTCAAAGTAGCGCCCAAGATGAGCTTGAAATCATCGACTGTGCTTTCGTCCGGCTTCATCTGCCGGCGATGGAAAATCGTTCCAATGTGCGCTCCGGCCCAAAATGCAGAGAGAGAGACCACAAACATGACAAATGGGTGGTTTAGTGGATTGAACATTTGCAACACCGTTGTTGGCCAGGAATGGAATCTACAACAGTCACAAATGAATGCCGCAACGAAGGACAGATTGTTCAACTGTGAGGTCTTCGCATGGTTACTCGATAACCAAATCCTTCATCATGCTGAATTTATGCGCTCACTCCAAGCCGGAGTCACTGTTAGAAGTGACAGTATGCGCGACAATTCGCCGGAACTAACGTGGCGGCAACGAAGGATTACCCGAAGAGGTCAGACCATGCGCAAAGTAATTGTCTTTTGCCTGGCGATGACGATCGTTAGCAGCTTACTGGCCGGTACTAAGGAGTCCGGAACAACCATCCCCAAGGATCCGCAGCCGGCTGGCACAACCGACAAGAAACACAAGAATCAGCGAATGACCTTCTTTTCGCTTCGCCCGCTGGGAACGAATATACCTGCCGGACCAGCGAAAAGACTTCCGCAAAAGCAACCGACTTCGTTGTCGGTCGTAGCCTTACATTTAAGATCAACGACAACAAAGCCAAAGTGAAGAATGCGGATGGCTAGGAACTCAGCTGCACTATCGTCCGGGTCGCGAATGTGGCCGCCGCGACGAATTGAAAAAGTCATTACGACAGATTGTAAATTCTCAAAGGGAAATGGACATGGTAACGAGACTGTTTCGTGTCTGGATTTTAAGCCTCATCCTGTGCATAGGCGCAACCACAGCCCTTGCCCAAGAGACGGAATTTGACGACTCCAGGTCCAAGGTCCAGCTTAACGCCTGGATATCCGCTCCCACAGGCTACTTTAATGGAAAGGCTCAAAAAGGGTACTTTGATCTTCAACGCGATTTTGGATTCGGTAATTACGCTACCTTCAGCGGCAAATGGGACTGGCGATTCAAGCGCAAGCACCACTTTGTTTTCGCCATTTCTCCCGTGGTGAGCTCTCGTACAACAACCCTCAATCGAACGATCGTTTGGCAGGGACAGACCTTCGATGTCGGTGCGAGAGTGGAAGCTTCCATTCACTCTTTGATTTTCACCCCGGCTTATCAGTATGACTTCTTTCGCCGCCAGTCGATTTGGCTGGGAGTGCTCGTCAATGTAAACCTGGCTTACACGGACGCGAAGCTAAAGGCCGCGGCTGGGATTGTCGGGGGAGGCGGCACGGGATCAGCGCAAGCAAGCGGCTCGTTGTTTGCCCCACTCCCTGCCGTGGGTCCGGTTTTCCGCTGGTATCCGATTCCAAATTCCTCACGCCTTTATCTGGACGGTGCTTTAACTGGAATGTCCTTCTTTGGCTATGGGAACTTTATCTCCGGAAACGCCATCCTCGGTTTTCCCCTGGGCCACCACTGGGATGTGCGCACTGGTTACTTGGTGGGCAGCCGGTTCAAAATCGGCGGCTCGAGTGACAATATCGCCATTCGCCTGACTCAGAAGGGGCCAGTCTTTGGAGTCGAGTACCACTGGGGAGCGCCATAACCCGCACGCTACGACTGCTTCATTAGCCTGCTTTTTCCTCTGACTGTCTGAAACTCAAAGAAGCCCTACCAGGTGCCGATGCGTAGTACCGCCTGGGTCGTCACCCGTACGCCGTCCTGCGGGTGAATCATGTCCACGTCTCCCATCCACGTATGAGTGTATTGCACGCTGACCAATCGCCAGGCAAACGCCCGCGTCATCACGATGTCCACTCCGCCACCCGCTGCGATACTCGGGCCATTGTTGGCTACTTCCACGGACCAATCCTTTCGCATCGGATAGTGGCCCAACGGTCCACTGCCGTCATTCCATTCCTTCATCAGTTTCGCGCGCAAAGTCCCGTCATCCGTTTCGTGTGTGACTTTCCGCCCGCCAAACAGGACTTCCCCGTACGGTGAGAGTTTGTGTGCAGCTCGTGGCGTCCATCGTACGCCGCCACCATAGAACAACGAATCTCCGCTCTGGTTAAACTGCGGCATGTGAAGTATCCGACACCCACTCACTTCAGTCACCACTTGTAGCGTCGGGCTTATTCGGGCCGCTCCCGAGCCGCCCCCACCAACGCAGCTCCCTCCTCCAAGAAAACTTTCGTATACCGGGAAGGCCGCCAGTTCTATCGGTGCTTCTTTCGGATATGTGCGACGAAACTCCACGCCCTGGTCCGATATTGATCGGCGTACAAACGTGAATGGCTTGGGTCCCAGCCCGGCTTTGTATTCGCTAAGCAACTCATTGCGTATTTTCCCATTCTCCCCAAACAGCCCAATCCGCGTATCTCGAATCCAGGGTGCACGGAACGCCATCAGGTTTGCAAAGGACCGGCCGGGGTTCAAAAAGGATCGCGCCAGAATGATCAGCATCCGGTTGTCGGTTCGGTTTTCCAGGCCCATGATTAGATAGCGATCTGCCGCGTCCTCCGCAATCATGGTTACTGCTCCCAACGTCGGGGTGTCCGCCAGCGTGATAAATCCCGGCGAAGCATGTAGCATCACGGTGCCATAGGAAGCCTCGCTGAGTGGTCCTATTTTCCACTGCGTATGCCAAACTGCGCTGAACGCCATTGAACGCAGTAAGCTGAGGAAGTAATCGCGGCCGTCTCCCCACTGCACTGTGCGGAATCGTGGATCGTTCTGCCTCAGGATGTACCCGAACACTGACCCTTCAATCGAATGGCCCACATACGGGGCCATAAAGCTATCGCCGTCGCTCCAGCCGCGCAGACTGCTCAAAGCCTGAACGTAATGCTGAAACCACTGGCCGTTCAGAGCGTCCCTGGTTCCAGGTTCCGTCACCGTGCGAAACGCGTGCATGATTCCCGTGTAGTACAGAGACTCCATCATCGCAGGCATCCAATGAACTCTTGTGTCTGATTCAGGCCGTATGAGCGGCCGGATTGCTGTACTAGCCGGTGGATTTGTCGCAGCCCATGCCATTTCATCCCGCCCCAGAGGCAAGGTCCACTTTGGAATATCTAACGCACCGTCGAGCGACGGATTTGCCTTTGCCTTCAGTGAGCGCCAATCCTCACTCGTTACCTCCAAGAGGTTGGATTGCTCATATAGCACGTCCAAACGGCCATGGGGCAGGTCAACATACGATTGTGCGGCTGCGGGCCATGCGGAAAGCCACATAGCGACCAGCTGCACAAACACACACACCCTCACTCGACTCATCAACAATTGTTCTTCTCCTGCATGTCTCCAGAAAACGAAACCTATTTTCGGAGACGTAGGACTATTCTTTGGCAGACAGATTGGTCATTGGACGCCCCAGGTCAGTTTGGCCGGGAACACGAACAGCAAGCAGTCTGAGGACTTGCCGGTATCGTTCACACAGAACGCACTCACCTCCAGCGGTGCAAGGCAGAGTCGGGCCCCTAAGCTCCCTGCTGCCGCTGTTCTCCTCTTTGTTGGAGGATTGCACTGAATCATGTCGCTATGCTCCTCTTCTAGCTTCTTGTTTCCGTTTAGGTCCGGTAAGGCCAACGCACTAAACGCTACACAGGCGAGGATAGGTGTGGCGGCAACCTTCGTCACCTGTCAGTGCTAACAGGTCTACTTGCAAACGTAGATACTGGATTGGCGGCTCGTACATCATTCGTGGCCCGCGAAAGACCACCCAAACCAACCGCCTGGTGAGAGTGGGTTGCAATCAAGAGCCCGCTGTTTGAGGACCGTCCCGTCGACCATCGGCCGAGGGCAGCGCAGTGACGGGGCTTATCCGAGCCGTTTTACGGGAAGAAGCCTGAAAAATTAGGATCGCGTCGAACGACTGTCATGCATTTGCCGTTGCCGTTGCCGATTGACCGAAGGACTTAACGGCCACGGCCTCGCCTTGCGAAAAGCAAACGAGGTCTTTTGTGTGGCAGACTTCACCTACCCGGGATTCTTCGGTTGCGAGGCAAGGATCGTTGACCTGTTGGAAGGTGATTTGGCATTCAGTACCGACAGCAGTTCCAGCGCGGACGATGGTGGCGAAACTTCACCCTCGAGCACAATTGCTTTCGCACTCACATCTTTTCCATAAAGCTTTCGGTTTGCCCTGTTGTCGGGCCGCAGCGTGGAACCCTCAAGCGAAACGCCGGCAAAAAGTCCCCGGGCGCGTGAGTACGAAAGTATCTGGGCGCGCAGGAATAGATCCGTGGCGGCAGTTGATTCACGTCCAAGGGGCCCGCCTGCAGCCGACGCAGTAGCGCCGAGCTTCACTTTGCTCTTGAGAATGCTGGTCGCAGCACGGTCATTCATCAAAAGAAAAACAAAGTCTGTGGCTTGCCCGCCGGCCTGAAAACCAAAGCCGCCTCCCCCAAGCGCGATCATCGACGGAGCCCCCCACGGCCCTTGAAAGTCGGGTCCTCCGCGGCACGTCATTACTCCACGCCCATAGCTTCCACCAACTCCAACAGCGAACTTCAGGGTTGAAGGCACAACGATGACGCATTCTGCCTTCTGTAGCACCGAGGCGGGTATGCCACTCCGGAGCTGCAGGACTTCCCGCATCACCATGCCAGAATTTGCGACTCGGTCGTTCTCTTTGGTGTGGGTTTGGATGGTGGCCGCAGTAACCGCGACTCCCGACCCGCCATCATCCGTCACTCCGGAGAACGTTGCCGTTACATGGTAGGTGGCGGCGGACTTTCCAGCCCTATAAAGGCCATCTGGTGATACCGAACCGCAATCCGGACTCGTTGCGCAGGCCCAGGTCGCTGTGGGGGTTAGATCAAGGCTTGTGTTATCACTCCAATAGCTCGTGGCTGTCATCTGCAGCGTGGCTGAGGTTGTAATGGTATAACCTTCAGCCGTTTTGATCGCGTAACCGGCCGCTGTGACGCAGATGGCGCTCCCGCATGGGCCTGCGCCGGTTAACCCAGCCGGCGTGATCATGAACGACGTTGCGGCGATACCCCCCCTTACATCTGTTACCGTCACTGTGGCCTGCGCGCCAGTCATCCCTGTGGGGGTTCCGTTGATCAAGCCACCGCCCAAACCGGTAGACATAGACATCCCAGTTGGGAAGCCCCCAGTAAACGTATAGCTGTATGGTTGCGCACCCCCTGTGGGTGTAATTTGGCAATTCACGGTGATGTACTGCTTAACATGGGAAATACAAGGCGGGGCGTATACGTTGAGAGGATTCGACTCCATCCTTGAGCCACCACCAGTGGTTTGTCCAAAGCAAGCCGCGGGGAGCCAAAGAAGCCAAAACAGCTTCAGCCGATGAGATTGACGCCACATCATGGTTGCACCTCCGATGCTCCTATGGCGGTCCCTACACTCCGCCCGGGGAACTCGACGTGGAACTGTCAAAAGCGACAGATGTACCCCGAGTTCGTCGTCGCGGTTCGAGCAGCGATCTTTTTGCAAATATCCGAAATCCTCTGCTGCCGACACGCCCCTGAACCGTGCGCCTCTAGGTTTCTGGTTCGTGTTGGTGACGTAGTCGATTCAGGCTAGAAATTCTTATCTGTCATTCTTGACAGGTCCAAACAATTTCATTCTCTGCTTTAATCCTGATGTTCTGCGGTGAGGAGATTAAATGCTGGATTTTTGAAATTCAGATCGAATTTTGCCGAGCGGTGCTATGGAAATCATCAAATATAAATCGCAGCTTTTTGCCACGAGGGAACAGGTGACGGTATATCTTCGGCAGGCACAGAACGGGCTCGCGAGGCTGGGAAGGAGTGTAGCCGGAAGCCTAAGGGAGGCACTTCGCGAAAGCGCGAATGATCTGCGGGATTTGCTAGCAAGCTCTCGTCACGCAATGGCGGTGACGAGCGGCAAAATCGCCAAATGCAGATCGCAGCTTTTTGCCGCGTCAGAACGGATGACCGCACATCTTCGGCAGGCACAGAATACGCTCGGGAGACTGGGAAGGAGTGTAGTCGAAAAACCCAGAAGACTGCAGAAGGTACTTCGCTCTAGAGAGAATAATTTGCGGAAGCTACTAGCAGGCTCTCTCGACGCGATTGTTATGATGGACGTTGACCGGCGTTTTGTTGCCGCAAATCCGAAAGCTTTAGATTTGTTCGGAGTCTCGGAAGCGAACATGAAGAAGTTCGCCATCGACGCGTTTCTTTCCCGCCGTGAAACTTTATACTTCAACGGAAATGGTTCGCCTTTCAAAGGCCGGGAGGAGAGGCATGGTGAATGCATGATTAGGCGCCTGGACGGAGGCTTGCGAGTCGCAGAATATATTTTCGTCGCAAATTTCGTCCCCTATCGGCACCTATGCAGATTCCGTAACGTTAAAACGGCTCAGATCAAACCTCTTGAATTCAGCTCGGGCCGCGGTAATGGTTCAAATACCTTCCGGCCACACTGACGACATTCCGAAAACGATTTGATTGTTGCCTGTCACTCTTGCGAAGTTCCGCCAACTTCATTCCCTGCTCTGCTCTAATCCACTACCCCCACTAACAGGAGATTGACAAGCCTACTCGCATACTCTCGATGCCCGCCGCATTTCGATGATGATTGAGCTTCAATTACCCTCAAGAATGCCTCTCGTCCAGGCTCAGGAGTAACCAATGTCATCAGCCACCGAAGGTTTTCATATTTCCGCCCCTCGAGCTCGTGTGAACGACCCACGTGCTCGCGCCTCCCACACTCTCCGCGTCAGGGGAAATAAGTACTTTCGTGTGACCCCGTGGCTCGGGACCAATCACCAAGGCGTCGGGAATCGCCACCAGTGCCTGTTTGTAAAGGCGATCGCGATGAAATTTGGCCGCTGATAGTTTTGCCAGTGGCTTCGTTACCGCGAGGTAGTACGTTGAGATTCTTGACCTCGCAATGGGCTCTTCTGGAAGCGTAACAATCCGCTGCCAACTACGGTCAAGGTATTGATTTTTGACTTCAGGCGAATAGAACGATCGCAAGAAGCCAATCTTCAAATTCCCGGAGAGCCAACAAATGATTAGACCGAGAGCTACACACGTCGAAAAGGAGAAAGATTATGCCAGTAAGAACCCCAAGGGAACTCTTCGTGATACTGCTTAGTGACACGCGGCAGAACACCGAGCGGTCGGCCAAGCTCTATCAGGAGATTGGCCAGGCAGCCCTGGACCCAGACATAAGAGAAGCACTGGAATCTCGCGCCTGGATCTCAGAAAAGGACTTGAGCGCGGTCGATCGATGCTTTGAACTGATCGGGGAAACGCCCGTGAAGCTAAGCGGCCGTCTCCAAGAAGTGTTTGTTGAGGACTTCCGCAGAGAATTGGCGGAGATACAGAACCCGATCGCAAAGCACATATTCGTCTTAGCCAAAGCAAGCCACCTGATCCATTTTCGGATTGCCGAGTATGCAGCACTGGTAGCAGCTGCCGACATGACCGGCCACTATGCCGTTGGTGTTCTGCTGGAGAGCTGTCTGGCAGACAAGCTCGCGTTTGTGGAACGAACGCGGCGTCTGATCAGGAACCTCGTCGCGACCAAGCTAGCGGCAAAACTCGCCACCGCATAATCGCGGCCTATCAGCACATTTCAAAGGTGTGAGTCTACGGGGGGCAAGAAAAGTGCCGTGCTTGAATTGTCTCGACTTGACGGGCTCCCCGGTTTCCCAGTTGCGGCCTGCTGCCGGCCAGGGCTTCCTTCGCCGATTCGCTTGTTTGCTAATTCTTCTCGCGTTCTCGAGTCCAGCCATCGCCAGCTGCGAGTATGTGCTCGCTGGCAAATCGTTTTGGATTCGTCTGCTCGATCCGGTCGCTTCCTACAGCTCCAAACCTGGGACGACCGTGCACGCTGTCATGATTCAGTCGCCAGAGTGCGATTCTCGTCCAGTCTTTCCGGCTGGCTTCGAGGTCGTGGGAACAATCTCCAAGATTCGCAAAGTCGGGCTTGGCTTCATCCACGATTCTGCGTACGTGGAAATTCGATTCGATCATCTGTTTACTGCTGCTGGCCAGGTGCTCCCCTTCACGGCTGAAGTCGTGGAAGTGGACAACGCCCGCGAAGCTGTGCGTCACGGGGTTATCCGCGGTATTCGCGCCACCAACACGCCGCAAGGCCGCATCACAAGCCGCCTGATTCACATGCCCACGCTTAATCCGTATACTGACGTGGGTCTGATTGCCTATCGCGCCGTCACAGTGCTTCCAGAACCCGAAATTTACCTGCCGCCGGGGACCGACCTGCGCCTGCGCTTGAATCTGCCTCTCTACGTTGGCGATCAGCCGGCGCTACCCAGCGTTTCGTTTGCAATGGATGAACACGAACGCCACGAGGTGGAAACGCTCCTGCAAGGTAAATCAGACCGCACCACGACCCGAAGCGGTAAAGACGCAGACGTAATTAACTTACTTTTCGTCGGCTCCCAGGATCAAATAGAGGACGCGTTCACTGCCGCAGGCTGGCGCACCGCCGATGCCAATTCCACAAATGCTTTCTTCAAGGAGTTCTGGGCATTTTTGACATCTTCTAATTATCCCAACATGCCTGTCTCGCGCCAGTTGCTCTCCGGCCAGCTGCAGGACATGGCTTGGCAGAAGAGTTTCAATAGTTACGGCAAGCGCGAACATCTTCGTTTGTGGTCCCAATCAAAAACGGTTCAGGGAGAGCAAACTTGGTTGAGTGCCTATACCCGTGAAACCGGTGCGACTCTTTCCGTGAAGTATCACACGTTCATCCACCACATCGATCGCGACCTTTTTGAAGGCGTCAACATGCTCGTGCGCGACCTCGCGCTGACGGGTTGCGTGGAATCCGTGCGTCAGCTCCTTCGCCCCAATTTGCCGCAGACCATGCTCAACTCCACTGGCGACGAAATGCACACGGATGGCAACCTTACCGTCGTTCACCTGAAAAGCTGCGCCATGCCCGTGATGCAGTACTCGCGGAATACCCCGCTCATCGCCGTGCGTCCAAGCAACCGCTTCGTCCGCTATCTCCGCACCCAGGTCCTCCTGTACAAGAGCGATGTCATTCGCGGAAACGTCATTTACAGCGTATTCGACCTTTCACGAATGAGCATTCGTTCCCTGCGCCACCCCCATGCCACTCAGAATGACGACGACTTCGTTATGTCCCGCGTCTCGCCCGACACGCTCTTCCCGCAAGTCGCATTCAACGAATGACCGGACGTCTTTTTAGAACGCTTTGCTGGCCGATTTATTGTAAGTTACCGGTAATTTCGATACTAAGACTCTAATTGAATGTCACACTGGCTTATTGGGTTTCCAAAATCTCCCGGCCATTTGGCACCTGGATGGGCCGAGCATTCATGGGATACAAACTGGCGAACGCGGTCACTTGAGCCTCGGAAAGAACCACAGGATTTTTCATTACGTACCAGGTCACTCCCTCGGAACAGGGCGGCGTGGTCAGCGAACCGGAAAACGTGTAATACCCATGGTCAGCCGGAAGCAGGTCTTTCGCGTTGAGAGTGACTCCCGAAACGTCTATTGCCTTCCCCTTATCTGTCGGGAGGTTCTGCCAGACCAAATCTATCAGTGGATTTGAGTTCCCTTTCTTCAAGAAAACGGCGACCACCGCCAAGCGGCCTTCGGCATCCGCGTGAACCAAGTGGACTACCATATCGTAGCCGTGCCCATTGACCTGCTCCTCGCTCGGATGATGAAAATGAAATTGCTTCAACGTGTAAAGCTTCTTCCCCACCATCAGAGTGCTGCCCGGGGGATAATTTACCTGAATTGTGTGACCGTTATCGATTATGTTGAGAGGGACGGAATTGTAGTCGAATTTAGGAGCTGGAAGGTCGGCCTTTTGGGCGCCTCTAATGTCGATGGGAGATTGTGTTTTGCCGCTTGAACAGGCAGCGTAAGTGGAATCGAGTTTTCCCCATTCGCCGGGCCCTTCGTGTCCACTGTAACTCCAATGCGGTGGCGTTTGCTGGGCGCACGCGAAAGCTGGAATCAGCATGACGCACACAACGCTCAAACGGTACAGCCCTTTCTCGAAAGATGGATTTCTCATTCTCAGTTTCTCCTTCAGTTCAGATTCTGATGACCTACACGCTCATTGGCGTCAAGTTGTAACAGCGCGCAAGATCATTGATATTCGTGCGCAAAGCCGCCCAGTATCGTTCTGCCTGTGTGCCGTAATTTCCTTTGGTTATGACCTGGTTGACGCGGCGCGCGCTGTCCATGACTTGTTCCATTTGCGCCTTTGTCTCCAGATAATTGGACGTTGGATCAAACTTGCGCCGAAGTCGGTTCGTGGTGCGATTCAAATCGTCCATAGCGTTTTCGAGATCGTCTTTTGTTTGCTTGGTTTGGTTCCCCCGCGCCTCAGTGTTTCCTGAATCCGAACGCTGTCGGCGCGTTGTTGCGCCACTGCTTTGTGCCGATTGCCCCCGGTTTTTGGCGTCGTCTCCGCGATTCTCGAGATACTTTTCGAATTCGTCCACGCCGTCTTCCACTTTGCGGATGCGGTCCGCAACCTGAGCCTTGGTAAATGGATTTGTCTGGGCATGCGTCGTGGTGGAAAGACTGACTGCCGCGACGAACGCCGCGTAGCAAAATACGATTCCCGTCTTACAGTTCATATCAGACCTCCAATTGAAAAGCCTGTCTCATCATGTTGGTATCCTTTTGACGAAACGCTACGTTGGTCGGGCAGCGTTGCTCCTGTATCAAGCTGGTCAGAGTTTTTCGAAGCGAGTAATCAGGAACTCTCCCTCGGGCTACTTAGGATTTCCGCTGGCATCCAGCTTCGCTGCGACCCCACCCGAAGGTTCTGTCGGTGAGGTATGGTCCTGGCGCGTGAGGTAGAAAACGAAGGGAGCGATCTGGAACGGCATCCTCTCGGCTTCGCTCATTGCGGTTTCCGACGTGGACTTGGCTATCTGTAGCTCATCGCTCCAGGGGTCGACCTTGATGCGTGCGCCAAGCGGCAGCGCAGCAATCGCGTTGGTCCCTGGCTTGGCATGAGACTGCAGTGTGACGGGCAGCGCCGTTGCAATTGTCCACCTTGTCGGGACTCTGTCGCCCAGGCGTGGACTGGCAAGATTGGGGAAGTCTTTCGACTTGTTTTTGAGCGCATCGAGGAAGAGTTGTGCTGTGCCGGACGTTTCGTTGTACGGAGAGTTCCGCAGCAGTTCGTTGGCCTTTTGCTGGGCGGCCTGTTCCTCGGCCCGTGTGTGAGCAAATTCAAAGTGGCGGAATGTCTCTCGTTCTTTGAACTCCAGACTGTTGAAGAAAGCAAATTGGGTGTCCATGCCATGAGCGAGCACGATGTGGCTCAGCTCGTGTGCCAAGATGGCCGCCAGACTGGCCTCGTCCGGAAGCACGTCCACCAATCCCCGACTCAACACCATGGTGTGGCCAATGGTGAACGACTCCAGCGTTGAGGTCAGTAGGACGCGGCAGCGAACTTCCGGCTGGATGTCCAGGCTGTTGGTTAGCTCCAAGTTGTTGACCACTGTCTCCAGTACCTTATCCACAGCTCCATGCGGCGCCAGCAAGCCTTGCCGCTCGAGGTGGTCTGTGACGTTCGCTTCCGCCTGGCGCTCCCAAGCTCGCTCCGCTTGCAGTGGCGAGTAGTCATCGGCAGTTTCCGTCAGATCCTTGGTCGGGGTCTCAATCAGCACCTTACTTAGCTCCTGCTGTTCCCACGCGTGCCCAAGGTGGTAGCCCCACAGCCGGGTCTGTGCGCGAAACGGCTTGTACGCCAGTCTTACTGTGTGTGGGTCATGCACGTTGCCTTGCTCTGTGTACACGAAGGATGGGAGCCATAGGTTTGTGCCGATGTTTGTCCGCCAGCTATCGAAATTGAAGTAGTTGCTGAGCAGGAAAGACTCACCGTAAGAACCATTAAAGCGCACGATGTGGTAATCCTGATCTTCCACCCAGATACGACCGACGAAACGTCCTTTGTCGTTCTTCCTTAGGGGCCGGACGTCGAAGACGATGCAGCGAATTTCGCCCAAAAACTCGCGGCGGATGTACTCAAACTTGTAATGCTGACGATCGAAGCCAGAGGTATCCAGATAGATCATTTGCAGGAAGCCGCCCGGAACAAAGCCCGTGGAGAGGAATTCCCGCCAGTCTTCGGACAACTTTCTCTTCAACCCAGGGTCACGTTCCATTGGTTCCAGGTCCACGCCCTTGGCCAACTTGGCTCGACCAAGGAAGTATTTGTCCCCGTCCGGCACTGCCCGCGACTGCTTATCCAGACGAAGATATTGAATATACGTTTCCACGACCGGGGAATATTGGCGAAGTAACTGAATTTCTGCTTGCTCCTGTATCACCACCTTGTCCAGAATTTCGCTTGGGGTAACCGGTTGCTGGCCGGTCGAGACGAGTGGCAGTGCACTGAGCGCCAGAGCCGCACGAAGGGTCTTGAGGCTGGACATAAAGCCTCCGAGGCTAGGGTTGGGCGTTTGAAGTGCCGGGTGGCGAGGCGCCCGGGGGGAGAACGAAAGTGTTCCTTGCAATTCCAAGGCAAACAAAAATGCATTTTGAGTGTCGCTGAGCGATGGATATTTTCGACTGTCAAAACTACTAGTCTCATCCCATCTAGCAAGTTGGCTAGCCGGACAAGTCGAGGCTATTGGCTCACTTTACCGGTAAGCGTTAAGCCTCCTGGTTCCTGGAACTCAGTTGTACCCCTCGACCGCACTGCGAGATGGCCGCCGGATTTGCCAAAGAATTTCGGAATCTGGGGCTTCATTTGGATAGAAGCGCTCCGACTCGGCATTTGTGGGAACGAGGACGATATCAACACGGCGATTGTAAGCGAGCCAGGTCGCTCGGGAATCGCGTACCCGCTTTTCAGGAGGTTGGTTCGGATTTCGATTTTGCAGGTCGCTAACCGTGGCTTTGTCCAGCGGCTTCTGCTCGCCGTTCACTGAGGTATCAATCTTCTCGGCTGCGATTCCCTGCGAAATCAGGAAATCCTTAACCCGTTGCACCCGCAGCTCAGATAAGGACTGGTTGTAATCATTCCTCCCGCGCCTGTCCGTGTTTCCATCAAGGGACAGCTTCGCTTCTGGGTCATACTCCAGATACTGTTTGAATCCGGCGGCAAGGTTTGTCAGGACTTCCTGCTGGCTGCGAACCAGGCCCAGTTGCGGGTCTTCCTTGGTAGGATAGGCGGTCGGGAAAAAGACACTGTGGAGCAGAACGCTTGGAATGGGTTCCATCGAGCCCTTCATATGCACCACTACCGTTTTGGTGTCCGAGCCGCCGCACGCGTTCGTCGTGTTCAGCGTGTATTTGAACTGTTCGTCCACGGGGCCGGTGCCGCTTTGCGTTGGACTCAGGGTGATGGATTTCGTCCCGCTTGCACCTACGGAGCCACCTGGATCCAGCGAAGCCGCGTCAGAGTTGGACGCCGACCAAGTCAGAGTAGTGGTCCCTTGCTCGATGATCTTGTCGCCGATGCGGCGGTAATTAATTTCCATCGGCGAAGCGCTCAGTGACGATTGCACCACCGGGTTGACTTCCACCGTCGTGCTCGGCGTTGTCATGCCCCCTGGTCCTGAAGCTGTAAGCTGATACACGGTGGTTTGCCGGGGCGAAATGGTTTTCTCGCCCGACGTCGGAACGGGGCTCATACCGCTCATCTCTGCTTCAACAGTTTCTTTCGAAACCCAGGCAAGCTGCGTAGTTTGGTTGCAATCGATTTTCGATGGGTTGGCAGAGACCGACCCACTGACAGGCGCCACAACGACGGTGGCGCTTGCAACGCCGGCCTTAAAGCGTGGCGCCAACTCAGGCAGTTCGGTGACGTCGCAATCTACCTTGCACGACACGCCGCGTGTCCAGCGTGTGATCTTTTCTTTTCCATTCGCGATATTAACAATCACGCGCTGGTTTGCCGCGACCGTGATCGCGCCAGACCACAGTTCTCTGCCATCCCGAGTGACCGTCACCTGGTGTGTTCCTGGTGGCACAATCAATTCCTGGTGCCAACCAAAAAGATCGTGATTGAACTCATCCACGTGGCCTACGAAGTACAGGGACTTTTTGCCGTTCAGAAGAACCGCGGCGGCTGTTGCCCCGTGGAGCCTCCCTGTTTCGATTTGGATGCGACCACGCGGACCTGGCACGGGTGCGCCAACGGGCTCTAGCTTTATGTCCACAGGCACCGTCTTATCCGAATCGATCGAGACCTCTTTCTCGACAAAGTTGTACCCATAGTTGGCGACAACCACATGGTGTGTGCCGACGTCGAGCTTTATGGTCCGATTGCCTGGACCAATGGCCTTGCCGTCGACAAACGTATACGCCTGCTTGGGGATCACCGACATTCTCAACTTTCCTGGCTTCGCATCTTGCGCAAAAGCAACCGAGCCGAGTAAAACCATGGCGCTTACCACCAGGCAAAAAGTAATCGCTCGTTGAGCGCTCATAAAAATACCTCCAGCACACCTCTCGCTTCGTCGTCAGGCAGATTGCGCTGACTCCGGGACAGCTTGGACGTCCAGTGGAGGCCCGCGCAACTGGTGATTCTGACAGCAGGGAAGCCGCACGCCTGAGCTTGCGCACGTGCAACGAAAAGATCGGCACCATCGTTGATCGACTATGCAAATTTCCGAGGATTTCACTGCCAAGGACGCAGGCACCACTGGTATAAATAGATCTAGAGGTACTAGGACTATCTATGCTCCGGAACCCTATTCGCCGAACAATCGCCGGACTCTTGGCATTAGCCTTTGCTACCTCTTTGGTCGCGAGGGGACAATTTTGGGATTTCTTGGGCCGCACCCAAGTCGACAGGAGTCAGGATCATGGGCGGATCCAGATAACCCGTCGTGATCTTCACTTTCGCACGATCCAGTTGCGGGTTAGCGGTGAGACTATTTTTTTTGATCGTCTCGTCGTTCACTTCGATGGTGGCACTTCCCAAGAACTGATGGTCAGCGACCGGATTTCACCTGGGGGAAGGAACTACGTGATCGACCTCCTCGGCGAACGTTGCCTCGAAACCGTCGAGCTCTGGTATTACAAAGAGCCTTGGGACCATAATCCGACCGTAAGTGTCTATGGCACCAATTTGCCGGATTCCGCCACTCAAGCTCTGGTGCGAGAGCATTAGATTCACTCACCCGGAAGTTCCTCCCAAACAGGCATTTCAAACAACGAGGTTACCTGGAGCGAGGGAAACCTGACGCGAGTATTACTATGAGAATTACCACATGCCAAAACTACTACCTATTTTCCATCTTTAAGTCCCGCTGCCTCCGCCGTTCAGGGAAAATACACTCCTTGTTTCATTTCTTTTCTTCTCGTCCCCAGAATGCGTTGCTAACGACGTAATCGCAGAGGCCGATTTTCCTCGACCAGCGTCAAGTTAGGTTGCGCGCTCCCTCTCAGAAAACTGTCACAAATGAAAGAGCCGAACAACTCCGGCAGTTGTGAATAGACTCATTCTCCGCGGATCATCTGATTGTATTTGGCCTCATACACCATGGCTCGAGTGGCAATCGGTTCGGCCTCAGCTTTGCGACCAGTCTTTGACAAGAGAAAGGCATAGATGCGTAGCGCATCGATCAACGTGGGGTAATCCCGTGCGGAGGGTTTCTCTAGGATAGCGAGCGAACGCTGGCAAAGTGGTTCGGCGGCTGCATGCGATCCCAGTTGCACGTACACGGCAGCCAGGTGGTTAAGGCTTTTTGCGAACCGGGGATTGTCAGGTTCTAGGACCATTTGTACAATTGCCAAGGATCGTTCGAAAGGCGGTTGGGCCTGAACATATTTCGCTTGATTGAAGTAGAGAGTCCCCAGGTTACCGAGCATGTGAGCAACAGACAGATTGTTCGGTCCAAGTGTTTTTTCCGCCATAGACACAGCGCGTTGCAGGGCTTGCTCCGCGTCGGCATACTTCCGCTGCCTGCCGTATAGCGTCCCGATCGTGTTCAATGCCATCGCCAATTCGCTGCTCTCTGAGCCAAACGAGTCCTTGAAGATGATCACCGCCCGTTGGAGGAGCGGTTTGGCCTGCTTAAACTTACCTTCGCCGGTATAGACCGCTGCCAAGCCCTCTAACGTAAGGCCCACTTCGGGATCCTCCTGGCCAAGTATCTTTTCGCGAATCGCCAACGCCCGTTGGTAAGAGTCCCTACTCTTGGCATACTGGCTCTGAAACAGGTAAATTGCGCCGAGAGAGCTAAGAGTGGTGGCCAACTTCAACTCGTTTGCCCCCAACTGCTTCTCTCGGATAGCCAGAGCGCGTTCACAAAATGTCTGGGCTGCAGCATATTTGGCCTCATCAGAATAGAGACTCGCTAAGCTCTCCAAGCTCGAGGCGGTCGGGGAGCCGTCCGGTCCGACGATCTGCTCACGAATGCCCAATGCTTTTTGAAAAAGTCGCTCAGCATCCGCGTATTTGCTCTGCGACTGATAGACCCTACCTAGATTATCGAGATACGTGGCTAGAACGAGATCGCCCTGGGTAGATGTCCTTTCGCGCAAAGCCAGCGCCTGCCGAAAGGCCGCCGTGGCATCCTCCCATCTTTTTTCGGCCGCATACGTCACGGCCAAGTTGTTGAGCAGGTTTGCTGTACTTGAAGTATCTCCTGCTGATTTACTTATTTCGTTGAAGGCGCTGAGGTAAAGTCCCTCTGCATCTTTATAGTGACGCTGTTCATAAGCCTGGTGTGCGGCTGTGACGATTTCACTCGGCGATGCTACCTGCGCAAATCCGGAACGCGATCCAAGAGTGACAATGATCGCGGTCGCGCACATGTGAAGGATTGACTTCATGACGATCTCCACACAGGCTGCTGGGCCATGTCGGACGGGCTGTCAACGTGGGCCCACCATCAACGTAGGCTGCGGAAGGATGGCTCGGAACTGTCAGAAGTAGCAGCGAGGTTAGATTCAGATCTTATTTTGTACAGAGTTCAAACGTAAACTGCGCAGCTAGCCAGGATGCCCCGCCCGTCGGGGACGTCTATTAGCAGCTTCGTTTGAATAGGCCATTCCTGCTTCGGTTGTCACCCCAGAGTTGGTGGCATTCATGCCTACACGATAGACGCCTCTGACTTGCGCTTGGACGGGAGTCCAGACAATAAAGTTAGAAACCACAGCGAGGGCAACCACGGCAAAGACAAGAAATGCAAGGTCTGCTCGACAAGCGGTCAACCATTCCGACGTGATTCAGTAGTGCTCACTGTCGCCTTGCTGTCACTAGTTTATCCTGCTCGGCGTCGGTGCCAATCCGTCCACTCAATTGGTTTCGGAATTCCGAGGGTCGAATCCGGGAACAACGCGGGAACAATAAGAGTTCCCTTCTATGACTTGTTGCGGTTTTCTGTTCCTTTGGGTTTCCGTGAGTGCTTGAAACTCCAAATCAAGGTGCGCTGTCACGGCAGAGGTCGCGAGTTCGAGTCTCGTCGTCCCCGTCATTTTCCTCAATAACTTAGAGAGTGGGTTTGTGAAGCAGCCGCGGTTTCCTTGCAAATTTCTGCACAAATCTCTGGGTTCAGCTTGCGCTCACCAAAACACGCGAGTTCAGGGAGGAAGTGTTCGTTCCAAGACTCCTGATGATTCAGGGCCTCCGGCGAGGAGGCAACTGACCTCTCGGTTGATCTGCGCGAAACCGCGTCATTGAGGGTAGGGTCGCGGCAACTCCTAGGCTGGTCCAAGCTTCGCGAACTCCGACTGGCGCGTCCCGCTCACAGACTGCCCAGTAAACTCTGAATGGATAGAAGACGGCAGTTTTCTGCTGGTCTTAATTTTAATGAGAAGCGGCGAAGGACTCCCGAACCACGCCCGTATCGCCGCGTTCACGAGCGAGATACTGGTCATAAATCCAGTGGTAGGTTTTCTCCAGCCCGGTGCGGAGCGAAGTATCGGGTTCCCAATGAAGCAGTTGTTGAATTCGGGTGTTATCGGAATTCCGCCCGTTTACACCCTTGGGTGCGCTCAGGTCATACCTGCGCTTTAGCTTGATCCCCGCAATTTCTTCCACAATGTCCACCAACTGATTGACAGTAACCGCTTCGCTGGAGCCAAGATTGATCGCCTCGATAATGTCAGAGTTCATGATGAGATCGATGCCCTTCAGGCAGTCATCGATGTACATGAAACTCCGGGTTTGAGCACCGCTGCCCCAGATCTCGATTTCGTGTTTGCCGCTGACCTTCGCTTCGATCACCTTTCTGCAGATTGCCGCAGGCGCCTTCTCACGGCCGCCGTACCAAGTACCCCACGGCCCATAGACATTGTGAAACCGCGCGACCCGCGTTCTGAGCCCGAAATCTTCGCGGAAATGGCGGCACATGCGTTCGGAAAACAATTTCTCCCAGCCATATCCATCTTCGGCCATGGCGGGGTACGCATCCTCTTCTTTAAGCGAAGGAGCTTCGAAAGTTCTTTGCTTGTCGGCGTTGTAGACGCAGGCAGAAGAAGCATAAAAATAGCTTTCCGCACCATGCTTTAAAGCTGCCTGCAGCATGTGGGTATTGATCAGTACAGACAGCATGCACAGCGCTTTGTTCTGCTCGATGAAGCCCATCCCGCCCATGTTGGCTGCCAGGTTATAGATTTCAGAGGCGCCCTTGGCCGCGATTTCACAGTTCTCTTTCCCATTCAGATCGAGCGATAAATTCTCGACGTCGTCAAATCGCTGGTACCACTCCCCCATCGGCTTGATATCAACCGCCCGGATATTTTCGCGGCCGCGCGCTCGCAACTCCGCCACAAGGTTGCCTCCAATAAACCCGCCCGCTCCCGTCACTAAGATCAGCTTTCGATTGTCCCCGTTCACCATTTCCTCCCTGACAAATTCGATTCCCTTGCGCCGCTGCTTCCGTGCCCGACCGTCCCGGCTCCCGCTATTGAAATTTTCGCAGCCCCAATTGCTCCAACATCACCAGCCACGCAAACTCCGATCCGTTCACCAAGTATCTGCGCCACAATCGCCGCGGCTCGCTCATCAACCTAAAGAACCACTCCATCCCATTCTCGCGCATCCACCTGGGAGCCTGCGCCACCCGCCCCGTATGAAAATCGAACGCCGCCCCCACGCCGACCATCACCGGCACGCTCAGCGCTTCTCGATGGCGCGCCATCCACCGCTCCTGCTTCGGCGTACTCAGCCCCACCCACACCACGTCCGCCCTCGACGCATTTATCTTCTCGCAAACGTCCCGCTCCTCCGCCGTCGTCAGCACCCGAAACGGCGGGCAATACGTCCCCGCAATCTGCATCCCCGCGAACCGCCGCGCGAACCGATTCGCCAGCTCCTCGGCCACGCCCTCCGCGCCTCCATAAAAGAAGTGGCGATACCCTTTCCGCGCCATCTCCTCGCAAAACGCCTCCATCAGTTCCGGCCCGTACACGCGCCGAGCCAGCGCAAATCCCTGCCTCCGTCCCAACACCACCAGCGGGTAGCCATCCGGCACCACCAGCGACGCCCCCTCCAATATCCTCCCGAACTCCGCATCGTGCAGCGCCTCCATCACCCCATGCATCCCCGTCACCGCAATGGTGTGACCGCCTTCCCGCCTCTCGATCCACTCCTCCATCTTTTTGATTACATCCCCAATCTGCACCGCATCCACCCACACCCCCAGCACTCGATACGAGCGATCTCTGTCCGGTATACCCCTCTCCAGTTTGGCAATGCCAACCCCGACACTCATCCTCATCCTCTTAGTAGAACGGCTCGCGGAAAAGATAGAGAAGCCAATGCAGCGGTTTTGCTAGCGGCGACTCATATCCGATGTAAGCAAGAAATCTTGAATTGAACGTAAGTACGCCTGGAAGGTCAGTCCATTCGCGGCTTACATAGAAACGCTCCTTAATAAATGACCTATGATCCTGGTTGAATTGAACACCTTTGAGTGATGATATCCCTTCTTTCTTCAGAATGTAATTGAGATATGGGATTTTGAAAGGGTTAAGGCTCATCATTTCCGTTACAGCAAAATCGACGTAAAACGGATCGTCGCCCACCAGCACCCAGTTTAATTCCACCGCATCTCCCCTCATAGGACCATTTCGGGTAAGGCCATACTTCCCATCCACCACGACAATGGTCTTCGGAAGAGCCTTATTGACCTGATAAATCACCTCGCGAAAGTACGGGTGAAGCTTGAGCCGCAAAGCTGGCTCCTGGATTACCCCCCATTGGTTTTTCAACGAAAGGCTTACACCCGCGTTCGCATGAACCTTGGGCACCGGCATGGTGATGAATAAATCGGTTTCATCAAGGAGTAGCGTCGGAAGCGGCACGGAGAAGTTCTTGAATTGATAGCGAAAGCGAATCGGCCGCGACGGCGAGAACGACATATTCACGATACGAACGCCATAGCGCTTCGCCAATTCAGCAATACCGGTTTTCGCAAACACTTCATCCATCGAAAAGCGGTTATAGCCCCCCGAATCCGACTCCGCGATGGTGATGCTGTCTGTATAGTTCTTGAGATACACAATCAATGCTTCGATGGCTTCCGGATTGGTCATCACCCCGGGGCGGAAAACCGGAAACGTCAGGTTCGGCTTGATGACAACCGAATCTCCGTGCTTAATGGTGGAACCCAGGGACAGCCATTCAAAGGCTTCCCGCAGTGGGCCGGAATAGTCGGACCCGAGTTGAGTCACAAAAATCTTAGCATGCCGCATGGCGATTCCTCAAAACTTTGGTGAACAGCTCCATTAGCAGCTCATAATTCTTTTGTGGCCCGTATTCCGTCTCAACCAATGCTCGGCCAAATCTCCCCATAGCCTCACGCTCGTCAGGGCGCTCGGATAGGCGGATGATCTTTCGAGCTAAATCGTCACCATCGCCCGTTGCAAACAGCAATCCGCTTTTTCCGTCCCTGACAAGCCATGGCAGGCTTCCTATGTTGGAGGCGACAACGGGTTTGCCAGCAGCATAGGCCTCCAGGATGGCCAGGCCAAATGTTTCGTAACACTCTGAGGGCATCACCAAAAACATACTCTCCCTGAGGAGTTGACATTTATCCCTACCGCTCTTGAAACCGACCAATTCCACGTTCTCCACGGCATTTTCCTTTAGAAAGCTACGAACCTCACCTTCCATCGGACCGGTGCCGGCAATTTTCAACGAGATACCTTTCAGTTGTCGAAACGCGTGGACGAGCGTCCATATTCCCTTCTCTGGAGAAAGCCGTCCCAAAAATAATGCGTACTTGCCGCGTCCATAATCTGGGACAGTTTGAGAGGCGTCCATGAAGTTCGGTTTAATAAAGATTTTTTCAAGGGGTATGCCCGATTCCACCAGCTTTTCCTTGAGAAAGTCTGTGAGGCAAACAAACCCATCGATCTTTTCCAGAATTCCCGCTAGTCGGTTTATTCCGATCGAGGATGCAGCGACGGCGCTGGCAAGATAAGAGTCTCTGTAACACCGGAAGCGCACCGCGTTGAAATAATTGCCCCCCTTGCAACGCTCGCAAATTTGGCCGTGCGTAAAAAACCAGCCGTTGGGACAAAAGAATCTAAAGTCATGAATTACTTGAACTACAGGAACACCGAGCGAGTGTAAGACGTGATACACAGAAGGAGAGATCAAAGGGAAAAAATTATGAATGTACGCAACGTCGGGTCTTCGGTCGCTGACCAGTTTCGTAAGCTCTTTCCTCGTCTGCCAAGAGTACAAAGTCTGAATCGGGGCTTTTAGCTTCTCGATTATGGAAAAGCCCTTGATCTCCGCGTTGTCGCGCGTGTATACCATCATTTCCTGATTCTTTGATTCCAGTAAGGCTTTATCGGCCAAAGCAGCGGCGTCCTCGCCACCGAATTGTTGATAGAAGTCGTGGATGAGAAGTGTTTTCACGTTTGCCGGGCTCTATTCCCCCAGGACCTCGTGACATCTTCTCATCCCTTCGCTTTGAACCTTTGTTCCTGTCGAAAGAGTTGGAAATTCTTTGCGATGAAATTGATCGAAGTAGTAGCCTCTTATCGCCTTCTCAGACCATCTCCAGCACGTCGCAACCGAGCGCAACACTGCGAGACGAATTCCCCGGCTTCTTCCCTTAGGAAGCTTCCCTAGCTCTTCGAGGTTATCCAGACGAGCTTGCTCGTATTCTTTCACTGTTTTGTCATAGTAATTCGCTGATTTGCACAAACCGTGTAAACGCAAAGCACCCAGCAGTTTCGTCGAGTGAGAAAATTTGTAGCCAGCTCGAAAAAGTCGAAGATAGTATTCATAGTCCATTGCATGATGTAAGTCCGGATTTAATAAGTAACCGTCTTCAATGATTCGGCGCGCGAAGAAAAATGACCCTGAGGAATTAATGTAGGTCACTCGATTGTGTTGGAGCACAAACGCATTGAATGCTATCTCATGCCTGACTTGATACGACTTCTTCATTTCGTTAATTAAAATGCAGTCCCCACAGAGCACGTCTGGACGCAGCTCTTGTTGGAAAGCTTCCGCAACATCTTTGAAGCAATTCTTGAAATAAAAGTCATCGGAGTTCAACCAGCCAATCACGTCTCCCGTCGCCTTTTGGAATCCCTTATTGAGAGCGTCACTTTGACCGCGGTCGCGCTCCGAAACCCAGGCAAGGTGTGACCAACCCGGTTTTGCGGCGTACTCTCGAAGGATCTCGACAGATCCATCGGTTGAACCACCATCCAGGACGAGATGCTCGACGTTTGGATAGCACTGCTCCTTCACGCTTACCAGGCATTCTTCCAAATATTTCGCTTGATTAAATGACGGAGTAACAATCGATATTTTGAGCATAGTTCTCTCCAGGGGTGCGCCACATACCCCGTATAGCGTAGTTAGAAAACAACCTACAACAGCCGCATAAGGAACGATGGACAATATCCTTATATGGACATTGGCTTTTGCAGAATAAATTCTCCAAGCGCGTAGCGCTGAATGTCGGGACCGAAAGAAAGGGCTTCCGATTCATCGGTAACGCGCCACGCTCCCCAAGGTTTCTTGACGAGGTAACGTGATTGCACAAGCGACAAACCGTCCAAGAGCGACTTCAATCTCTCCGGACCGTATACTCTATGCCAAGGTCGGTGAAGAGCATCTTTGCCGACGGGAACCGTTAGAAACAGCTGACCTTCAGGCTTAAGAAGTTCGACAACCCGACGCATGGCCGTGAGATCACCATCGGGATCCTCCCGAGAGTTGTACCGGCCGGACAATCCGATATGCTCCACAACTGAGCATAAGACGACCACGTCGAATTTTTGATTACACGCCATCTCCTGAAAATCCCCAACTTGAAACTTCAGACCGGAAAAGACGTTCGAGATATCGTCAGACAGATCAACGGCCGTCACTTCGTAGCCCAAAGCCAGCATTGCCGGAATGATGGGTGATTTCCCGGAGCCGATCTCCAATGCTTGCTTCGGTGCCTTAGGTAAATTTGCGCAAATCCAGCCCCAGTCAATAAGTTTCTCCCCTTCCAAATCGAAGCCACCCTTCGGGGGTCTCGGCTCTCCGTGCAGCCAAGCCCCCAAACCAGTATCTCGGACCGCCGATCTTACGAACTTACGAACGGATTGTCCCATCGTCATTCCTATGATCTCCCCAGTTCCAACCGTGATTGTGCGACACGGCCATACACCACATTTGCGTACATCAACTGAATCAACATTAGTCCTAATAGAATTGCCTGAGGAACCTCCCAGTAATTCTCCTGGAAACCCATAAGCAGGAAGAAAATAATTCCAGCTCCAGCACTTGCCGCAAGCCATTTCTGTTCGGGAGTCTGTGCGAATCTTTTCATCCTTCTCACCAAGATGAAACAATATATGAACAGGCCAATGAAAAGAGGGACCCCAAATTCGGTGAAAACACTAAGCCAGGAAAAAAATGGCTTGGCTGTCGAGCTATTGCCGTATCTTTCCACATCTGAAGCTGTAATCCACAAGTCGAGCAAATAGTCATACAGTGGAGCGGAAAATTGATCGCGCATGAAAGGCAGTGACCTTGGGTTGGTAATTCCCCCAAAGTACATACCGCTTGCGATTAAAGCGGCACGGCTCGAAAACTGACCCGGCCCAAGACCAGTGAGCGGCATCGTCGGGTATTCATGAGGCATCTCCACAAAAGCACGGTGAATAACTTCGGCCCTTGGGTGATCGCCCTCGGCGAGCGCCGTCGCGAAACCTGGCAATCCGACTAGATTGTTGGCGAGGAGCGCCCCGGCGAGAAGCGGGACGAGAAGCACAACCGTAGCAAATCTGAATTTCCCAACACGGCCAGAAACAGGGGGATTGAATAATAGATAGGCAGTTCCGGCTGCAATCGCAGCGAAGATGATCAAATGCACAACAGACGCCATCACGAAGGCTATAGCACCTAGGACGAAAGGGATATAGATCGAACGCTTCTTCGCGATCAAGGCCGGAATGAGTGCAAGTAGCATAAAACAAGTAGTAGAAGCGAACATCGGATTACTGAATCCCCCGTCGGGCGTAAAACTTAGATTAATTGTGCCGGCGACGGCATCACCGTTTCCCAGATCAAAACTCTCGGATTCGAAGGCAGCCAGGACGGCTTGCAAGATTCCGACCGAGCCTTCCACGAGCAAGACTAAAGCCACCAGATTCGTGACTCGATCAAGCAACTGCTTACCGCCAATTCGCTCCACGGGAACAACAACAAGAAAGAAGAATGTTCCGTATGTAATACCAGCTAGTAGACCTCCAATAACTATGAAGTTTGAGTTGGCCAGAGTGTAAAAGGCGATTACTGCCAGAAACAGGCCTAGGATCCAGAGAGCCCGATGACGAACCTGGTGGCTCCCGGCCATATAGCATAGCCACCCCACCGATACAAATGGAGCAACATAACCGAGAGCTTTCAGCGGTGATAAACAAATGACGACCGTGAGCAAAAATGCCCCATAGTACGCCCGGGCCAACCGCCTATTCCCTGCAATCAAATCTGCACGCTGCTGGTCAGACCGAACTTGCCGCACAGCCTTCGTCGAACTATTTATCTCAGTCATGGCTGAAAATCACGTTGTAGAGGTGGCCGTGAAGCGTCGGCTGAAATGGCACAAGAGATTCGTCCAGGAGGATGAAGGGGAGGTACCCAAGAGCCCGCATTTTGGCGGAGATTTCCGCGGTACTCGATTCATAGCGCTTCAGCATCGGCTCATACAACTCCAACATCACCGTCCGCGGGCGCCTTTCTGGATCCTGCATGACTCGCTGCGCTCCGGAGAGCACCCTTCCTTCAGCACCCTCGACGTCCACTTTCAATAAATCGATCTTACGAATGTCATTTCTGTCGCAGTAGTCGTCCAAGGTAATCACTCGGACGGCAATCTTGCTTGCCGCTGGTTTCCTGCAGGTATCCACCAACGACGAATACGCTGAGTCACTCGAAATCACTAATTCCGCGCTACCATCTGTGCCGCCCATCGCGCAAAGGTTGGCCTTCAGATTGCTAAACCCATTCAAAAGTGAGTTTGCGCAGAGGATGTGATAGTTCATTGGAACAGGCTCGAAACTATGTACAGACCCGCGAGGGCATAGAGAGGCGAAAAGAAGACTGTAATATCCAATATTCGCCCCAATGTCGAAACAGACTGAAGATTCTTTCACAAGCCCCTTGAAAAACTTCGTTTCCTCGCCCTCAAAAACTCCCTTATAGTAAAGTTCGCGACCGACTTCTTCCTCCGCACGCACAATCACCTGGAAACCATTCAAATGTTTCTGCCTGAGAATGACGCCATTCTTGGGGGCGCCCCAAAGCAGCCTCAAGTCCGTGGAAAAATTCACAAGTCCTTGATTGATCGCATGGGCGCCAATCACAAATCGACGGTACAATTTTTGAAACGAGGACATAGATTGAGCCTCACTCTCGTGGCCAAGGCTCATAAATTCTTCTCAACTTTCCAGAAATTCACGCTAATTACCGGACCATAGAACAGCCTTCCTGCTGCTGCACCTATCAGTCCCAAAGGAGGTATCAAAAGTGCCGCGCCGAGGACAGAAGCAACTCCACCAGCCGTATTGGTAATCGATAGGAAGCGAACTTTTCCGAGTCCAAGCAGCGTGAAGTGTGGCACGACGTTAAGTGAGAGGGTAAAGAAGCCGATCGCAAGGAGCATAAGAATGTGGGCCGCCTTTGAAGCAAACTCAGGCCCCATCCAAATAGTCAGGAACTTCCCTCCAAAGAGAATGAGCGGAATCGTCATTAAAAGCGAGAGCCCCACGTTCACAAGAGTCGCGAGCCGAAAGGCCCTTTTTACACCCGCTCTGTTGCCTGCCTCGTACTTTGCGCTGATATGGGGAAAAAGAAAACTGAACGCGGCGGCAACAAGGCCATGAATCTGCTGCGTTACTTGCAAACAAAGCGTGTAGTAAGCGAGGGGAGCTGTGCCTAGCATTACGGCAATCAGCAAGCGGTCGGCTTGGCTGAACGCCGCACTCGCTGCGTTTTGTATCCAGCTGTAAACCCCGAAACCGAGAACTTCCCTCCACGCCTGGCGGTCGACCCTTGGCCAGAGGGAACTAAGATGAAGAGTCTTCCGCGCTGCCTCTGCCTGAAGACAAGTCGCGACTATTGTCACGCCTGCCGTAGTTAGGAGAATGTCAACTACGCCGTGGCCCAGGGCCGCCAGGCAAACTGCTCCAACAATTGTCGCGGTCTTCAAAGCCACGGAAATCTTGGTGGGCGGCCCATATTCCTCCCATGCCTTTAGCGTGCTGGAGAAGACTTGATTGATACCCTGGATCCACAGGATTAAGCCGCCGATTTGAATTGCGCGAATTGCTTCCGTGTAATTGGATGCCTCGATCCGAAAGACATGGTGAACAAGGAACGGAGCTCCTATAAACATAACGATAGCGGGCAAAGCGCCCAGCAAACCGCTCAACGCCAGGGTGCCAGAGATGACCCTCGAGACACCTTCTGTGTCATTCCTTCCCTTGTATGTCGAAACGTACTTGATGGTAGCGTCTCCTAATCCAAGCTGGAAAATTCCAAAAGTCCCTGCAAATGAGAGCACAAGCATCCAAATGCCATACCGATCCAATCCAAGCCGTCCAAGCAGAAATGGGGCGGACAAAATCATCAAAACTGGCTGCGTGACGTATTCCATAAGGCTGTAGGAAGCGTTCGAAGCCGTGCCTCGGAAAGCGCGAGAGTGACGCAAATCCGAGACTTGCCTGCCAATTTCCTGCCAACTCCATGAATTCGCGCTCATTTTTTAAAAGCTAAATAGTGCGCTCGTCTCCCATTTTTCATCTTTTCAGTTCCGCAGACATCGATTCGCGGCCAGTTACCACTCTTTAAATCGTCCTTGACATTAACTTACTATTTATGTTATGCTGCTCGGTTCGATGCAGAGTCAAAGCCCGCCCCTGGCGCTCACTCTCTAACCCCTTTGGTATCTATCGGTTCTAAACTGATAGATTCCACACAACTTACGAGCCCCTTAAATCCCCTGGAATCACCACTTTCTAAAATCAGGGGGGAGGGGGAGTCACAAATTTGCAATTCTCCTTCATACCCCCTCCGCCCCCAAGACCGACGGGATCGTCTTTGCCAATATTTTCATGTCCAGGCCCAGGCTCCAGTTTTCGATATATTCCAAGTCCAGTTTCATATTCGTTTCAAACGACGGGTCGCGCCGAGCCGTCACCTGCCACAGGCCGGTCATACCCGGCTTCACGTCCAGCCGTCGCAAATGCTCGATCGTATAGTGCTCAACATCGTCCACCGGATGCGGCCGTGGACCCACCAGGCTCATCTCTCCCCTAAACACATTCAGAAGTTGCGGCAATTCATCGATGCTGAATTTGCGCAGCCAGTAGCCGCAGCGCGTCACCCTCGGGTCTTCTTCTATTTTGAAAAACGGCCCTTTCCGCTCATTCGCCTGGCGCAGGAGATCTTTCTGCTCATCCGCGGTGACATCCATGCTGCGCAGCTTGTAACACACGAACCGCTTCCCTTTCTTGCCGACGCGAGGAGCGCGGTATAGCGCCGGCCCATCGGAATCCAGCCGAATCCAGATCCCGGCAGCCACGAGCAGCGGCGACAACACCACCAATCCTACCGACGAAGCTACGATGTCGATGGCCCGCTTGATGGCAAGGCCCGTCGTCGGGATCGGCTCCCGATGAAGTTCCAGAATTGGAAATCCACCGATCATGTGCAGCGGCGCACGCCAGGCCAGCCCGTCATACAAATCCGGCAAGACATGCAGATCCAGCCGCAGGTCGCGCGCCTCCAGAAACAGTTGCTTGATCATCTGATCGTCCGAAGGAATCGTCACGAATACTTCATCCACAAATTGCGCAAGCGCGACACGGCGGAATTCGTTCAGGTCGCCCAGCACGCGTTTGTCCCCATTTGGGTGCGGATCCAGGAATCCGCAAAAGTCATATCCCAGGTGCCGGTTGTGCTGCAGCCAGCTTGCAAATGCCTGGCCCATTTTCCCGGCGCCGACGATGAGGGCACGCGATTGCCCCTGGCCTTTTTCCGCGCGGTGCAAGACGAGCCGGCGCTTCGCGTATCGCCATCCGGAAAGCGTGAAGATGTTGGCCACGCCCGCGACAACCACGACGAGTCTCGAAATCTCCTTATTCCCGGACGTAAAGATGAAAAGCACCAGAAGCGCGGTGGCGATCCCCACTGCCTTGGCGACACGAATGGATTCCGCGAGAGCGGTCAACTCGCGCGGAGTCCGATAGAGGCTCTGGCTCACGCAACCCAGGAAAATTAGCGAACAGTAGAGAATCAGAAAGCTCGGATAGGCTTGCACCGAAATGTGGCCAATCACCTGTCTCGGCGCTACGACGGCGTTCCAACTGTTAGAGAACCCAAAACGCAATCCGTAAATCAGCAACGCGTTGCCGCACACGAGCAGCATGTCGATGATGGCGTAAACGGATTGCCTGGCAAGTCCGCCTTGCGCGCGCCACTTCCGCGCATGGAAAACGGACCGGGCGTGCTCTTCGGTCCAGCTGCGCGCATGGAGCTCCGTCGGCGGCTCCCACTGAGGGGGAGGGGTAGCCGTGGCCCTTCTCGCCGCGGATCCGTTCATCGTGCCCATGATTCTTCAGCCTCTGCCCTCACCGGGAACCTCTGCCTGCCGCTTGGCTCAGGTGATCTTCCGGCTCGACTCCATTCCGAGAATTTTCTGCCGCGCCAACGTCTTCGCCTTTGGAGGCCGCAGCCTCACTCTCAACTCCGTTGCGCCCGAGGAACCTGCTCAACATAGCTCCAACCCCGGCCGTGGCCGTCGCGCTCCTGACTTTCAGAGTCAGCGCGACTTCTTCCGCAAGCTGCTTCCTCGGGTCCTGCGGATCGACGGCCGCGTATGAGCGGTTCGCAAAAATCCACGCGCATGCGCCCAGGAGAAAAAGAGCCGCGCCAACGGCCGTGAAAGCGATTCGCGGGGGGAACGACTTCTTGGTGGGCACAACGGCTGCGTCGAGAACCTTGACGCTCGGGATTTCCTTCGCCTCCTGCACCTTCGCCAGCTCGTACTGTTGGGTCAAAAGTTCGAAAACCGTCGCCTGGATCTTTGTCTGCTGATATAAATCGGCGTAGGTGACGCCAAGCACGGGCAGCTGGCGGATCGAGGGATAGAGGGACGGATCACTCTTCGACGACAGCGCTCCCGCTGTGCCAGACTCACCACCGATTTTTCCGAGTTGTGAGCGCAGCTCGGAAACACGCGCGCGCAGTGCCTTTACGCGGACGTTTTGGTCCGTATAGATTGCTTCCAGCCCATGGAGTTCCGATTCCGCGAAAATAAGTTGCCCCTGCAAAGTTGCCGCAGCTTCCACCATCGCCTTGCCTTGCGCCGGTATATCGATGGCCGTGTTTTTGCTGGCGAACTCGCTGAACTTCACTGCGGAAGCATCCAGATCCTGCTTCACCGCATGCAGCCGACCTTCCAAGAAAATACGTTCACGCCTCGCTGCCGAAGTGCTGACCTGTGCAACCAGCCGATCCAACTCCTTCACGTATGCGCCGGCCATATTTGCCGCGCGTTGCGGATTGTGATCCCATACGGAAACCGAGATGATGCCGCTTTTCCGGTCTTCGGTAACCCCGGTGTGTTTCGCCAAATCCGTCCGGGCGTCTTCCATTTTCGAATCCGAATACTCTCGCCGAAGATCGAACTCCTCGATCAGGCGATCCTGCACCGTCCGGCTGGAGAGAATGCCCACAAACAAGGCGCCGGAATTCTTCGTGCCCAGCAAATCACCCGCAAGTCCGGCCAATCCCGATCCCGATCCGGATCCGGATCCGCCGCGTCCGGCCGCCGCTGCCAAGAACGCAGCCGCTCCTCCGCCGGACTGGTTCTCGGGGGGCATCAACTGAGTCGTGGCTTCATACCGCGATGGGATTAGCAGAGCGACCAGTAGGCTCATGACAAGCCCGATTCCGGTCCATCGCAGCAGGAATCGCCGTTGTTCCCAGAGCAAGCGCAGGTTAGACGCGGTGTGCTCGCGCGCAGCGCGCAGTTCCTTCGGCGACGGTTCCAGAAACGTGCCGCGCTCCTCTTGGTCGAATCCGAGGTCGTTTTGCATTCGGCGCTCGGTCATGGTGTTGTGCCCCCGTCCGATCGTTCCGTTAGAGTCGTGACCCGCGGGTGTTGCCCGCGGAAGAGAAGTCTGTCGGGCTGAAAAGTGATCCCTACCGACGAAGTCCAATTCGTTTGTGGAGTGGGCGCCAGCAAAGGAGCGTTCCATTGCTCGTGCTGGAGAAGGGCGGTCACATTAAGATTCCCACTCACCCACACATTGGCCTTCACAAATTCGTCGTGCAGCTTCACGCCGCCCGGTATGAAATCGCCGTCAACCTGCTGGTGCCGGTATCCGAATTGGAGGCTGCTCTTCGGAGTGAACCAGTAATTCATCCATGCTTGTTCGCCCGTTCCTTCGCGGCCGATCCAACTGCCCATGATGACTTTGTTGTTGGTGTACGCGTCGTGATAGAAAAGCTCCCAGTAGGAGAACTGGCCGGCATGGCTGCGCGAGGTGGTGGTGTCGGTGAAGATTCCTTCGACGCGTAGATCCAGTTTGGGGATATGGGGAAACTTCGCCAGATACAATCCCCCATTGATGGGTGCGCGGCGCGGCGCATCAATGGGGCTAGGGTCATCGCTGGTCATCGAGTCCGCGTAGAGCGTCAGCCAGTTTCTGACAAATGGCAGCTTGTAGGAAAAATCGAACCCCCCCACGCGGTGGCCAGGATTATCATTTGGACCGTAATTCACGGAACTCGTATAAGACACATAGCTGTGGAAGATTGCCCCCAGCGTCATGGCTCGCCCGGCACCGCCGAACTCCGTCGTGCGACTGAATCCCAATTCGAGATTCTTCGTCGGCTTGAAGGTGATTTTTTCACCGTGAAAAATCGGATCCGAAGGAAAATCGTTTCCGCGCATTCTTCCGGCAAACAAATCAATTTTCATGGGGCCCAGATAGCGAAATATCCAGGGCAGGGTGAATGGCCTGACGCGGCTCAGGCGGAACATGTAGATGGGCTCGGCGTTGTTGCTGAAGAGAAAAGAGCTTCCGTAATCCGGCGACCACCACAAGTCCTGCTTCCCGAAGGAAAAGTTCCAGCCGTCGAGATTTGTGCTGAGGTACGCATTCTGAATCATGAAGCGATCCACTCCTGCGACGGGCGACGCGGGTAGAAGCGGATTTAGGTCCACGTTCGCAATCACCTGCCGCACCGCAAGCGGGGACGCCGGCGCGCCGGGCGCGTGCTGGAATTCACCGCTGAAGTAAATTGCGAACCGGTCAGAGGTGGCATAGCTCGAAAAACCGGTAATACTGTTGAAGCCCTCCTGGTACGGCCGGCCTTCGTCGTTATAGATCGTTTGGCCGAAGTGATAGCTGTCGGCCAGCGGAGTTCCGCTAATGCCGGTCATCCGGGTATAGATCGATTCCAACCGATAAGACTGGTTTTCTCCGGTATCCATGGCATGGAGTTCGCCAGCGAATTCCGTGCGCAAGGCCGCAACAATTCCGGCCATTTCGTTTCCTTGCGAAGCGTTCTCGTCGATCTTGGCGGCGGCTTCGTTCATCAGTTCCACGCACTCCAGGCGAGTCCAGGGCCGCACATTCAAAAACTCGGAGCGGACCAACCCTTGTGCGGCCAGCCGTTCGATCGCCGGATAAACCCAGGAGTCGAGCGGCACGTTTGGGGATCCCATGCTTTCCGGTTCGGGCTTCCAATGGCGGCGCATATACTCCGAAGCCGAAAGCCATGCTTCCCCGCCCAATTCCGGATCGTGGTGCTGGCTGTAAACGCTTTGCGCCACCATGTTTCCGAGAATGCTGCCGACGAAGACATCGGAGGGGAAATGCTGGCGACCACGAACCCTGGAGAAGTCCACGAGGCCCGCCAGCGCGTAAACGGCGATTTTCGTGAGCGGCCCCGGATATTCATGCGCAATCACACCGGCAGCAGCCCACGCCGCCGAAGCGTGTTCCGAAGGAAAAGAGACGCCACCACTAAAAAATGGGCCGCTCCCATTTCCTTCATTCGGCCGTTGGCGGCCGAGCGAATACTTCATTGCCTCGGTCACCACCAGGCTGTTGATGACGGCTTCACCGGCCAGGAATCCGGTTTCGCGCCAGTGTTCGTTATGTTTCGGGTAGCTCAGCACCCACATCCCCGCGGCGCCGCCCAGTATCGCGGCGATGCCTGCATTCGAAATGTTGTCGTAACGACTCACTGTGCTTGGAACGTGCGAGATGTGACCGCTCGCGTCTTTGTCGGTGAGAAGAAGAGTCGACGTTACGCCACCGTACGGAACGATCCATCCCAAATCGGTGAACCGCAGCTTCGCGGGGCTGACCCAAATATTCTTTTGATCGAGCAGGAACCTCTCCCCAAGGCCGCGGAAATTGTGGGACAACTTCACAGAGGTGTCCTTGTCTTTGTCCTCGTCCGCGGCTTTGGCTTCCGGTTCAGGTTTCGGTTCTTGCTGCATCTTTCCGCTCTTTTTGGCTTCGGCTGTCGGCTCTGGATTGTCGGGCACTTGCGGATTAGCCATAACGGCTCCCGCCACCAACAGGTCCATCGCTAGTATTGAAACCAAAACCGTTCTCCCTGTCATCACTCGGCTCATTTACGGGTGGATGTATGCCACTGCAAGAGCAACAGACGAGGCGACTTGAGCCGTCTGCATAATCAACTGCCAGTTCGGGCCGCCGGTCTTGGGCGTTTTTTCAGGGACCATGACGGCGTCTCCTGGGCGCAGCGGAGTGTTCAACGGATCACCCGAGAACCAACCGCCGCCGTTGCTCTTGGCAGAAAGTACCGACCCGTCGGCACGGATGACAAACACGTCTTTCTTGTCGGCAATGGGCGTAGGTCCGCCGGCCTGGCTCAGGTACCATTTCGCGGAGCGCCCTGATTGAGCGCTGATTGCCGTGGGGTTGAACACCTGTCCATTGACTGTCACCACGTTGGCCTTCTTTGGAATCACCAACACGTCGCCATCACGCAGGGCCACATCGGCCGGCGTATTCCTCCATTTACTGACATCGGATTGGATGTGAATTACGACCCGGCCGATGGGAGGATTTGCGGCAAGCTGGGTGATCGCCGCATCGGTTTGGGCAATGGCGTTCAGCTTGTTGTTTCTCTGTTCGGTGCTGCCCTCCGGCAGTTCCTTGAGGTGCTCTCTCTCCACCTTCATTCGACTGATAAGTTCCGCTTGATTTCTGATTTCCATTTCGCGAACTTCACGTCGCATCAGCACGGCGCCATAGGGATAGGCCTGACCTGTAAATCCGCCGGCGCGCTGGAGGGCGGAACTCAGCTGTTCCCCAGGCCGGATCCCGTAAGTGGACGGATGCATGACCTCGCCGTTGACTTTCACCGCTGCTCCGATGTCGCTCCATCCCGGAACCTGGCGAATCGCCAACACATCTCCGCTGTGGAGAGGCAGGTCCTCGCTGGCGTTGCCGTTACTCAGCGATGCCAGGGAAATTTGCAGATGTTGCGACGAGCCGCCAGAGGCCGCATAGCGGGTCAAGTCGGCCGCCTTGGTATCGGCGCTGCGTTTCAGGCCGCCGGCGGCACGAATCAGATCCTCGGTGCGCATATTTTCGGTATAGGGATAGCGGCCGGGTTTTGCTACCTCGCCGGTAATTTCAATGGTGCTGGGCTCCACGCGCGATGTGTTCTTGTGAATCAGGAGCCGGTCGCGCGGCTGCAATAGAATGTTGTCCGTGGCGTTTCCACTTAAGGCGGACCCCAGATTTACGCTGAAAATTTTGGAGCTGCCGTCGGGATTGATTCGAAACAGCTGGGCTGTGTCCAGCGCGGCATCCGGCTTCAGTCCTCCGGCCAGAAAAACTGCGTCGCGCAGCGAAGCCTGCCCGGAAGTTCTGTAGTTGCCGGGCGAGCGCACTTCTCCGACGACAAAGATGGTGGGCGCTGGCTCAAAATCGAACCGGCTGAAAATGCGGACAGTATCCAACGGCTGCAATGCGGGACCGGTAGCAGGATCGGCCATCGCCGACGCCAGATCAAAGCTCACTACGGTCGGATGAAAATCAGGCGGATTCAGGCGAATGATTTCGCCATAGTGGGCCGCGGGTTCGGGCAGGATGTCTTTGTACGAGGCGACGAGGTCGGTCAACTTCATCTGCTCGTGATACGAGTAACGCCCAGGGCGTTGCACGTGTCCTTGAAGATAGATCGTGTCCTGGTTGTATTGGGCGATCGGGAAAATGTGGATCTCATCGCCCTCTTGAATCTTGAAAGAGGCGAGCTGAGCTGGAGCAGAGTTGTCTGGCGAGAGGTCCAGGCTCAACATGGTGCGCTTTTCGTGCGCTTCCAGGCGTTGCACCTCAACGTGCCGCAAAGCGGCCGCGGGCAGAATGCCCCCGGCTAGTTCAAGTGCGTCTTCGACCGTTTCTTCGCCGTTCAGCTCGTAGATGGCGGGCCGCCGCACCATTCCGGTCACTGTCACTTGCGGCCCCACCGGGGGCACCATCAACGTGTCGCCGTTTTCCAGCTTCTTCGCGTCCGGGGAAACGCCGTGCAAAAGCAGGTCGTACGTGTCGATCTCTTCAAGCTCCTGCCTTCCACGCATGTGCTTCAGCGAGCGCAAAGAACCCCTCGGCGTCACTCCTCCTGCTCCCACAAGCGCGTTTAGCGCCGTGGAGAGCGAGCTGATGTCATAGGCTCCAGGCTCTTCCACTTCACCGACGACGTAAATGCGGATCGTCCGCAGGCGGGACACGGTAACATCCGAAGACGTGTCTCGATACTGCGTCGAAACCGCTCTCTGCACCGCTTGCTGCACTTCACCGAGGGACCTGCCGCTCACCAGCACCGGCCCTGCTTCCGGAAGAGTGACTCTTCCCTGCCGGTCCACGATGCGCACCAGTTTTGTAGAAATCCCTCCCCAAAGGTCTATGGTCAAGCTGTCGCCCGGGCCGACTACATAGTCCGGACCCACGGGGAGGTCCATGGGAATGCTGCGCGGATCGCGGAGGCCGTCACGGAAAACTTCCGACCCAAAGCGTTGCGGCGGACGGTCCGTGGCGGGTGCCTGAACGTAAAGGTCGTATAAAGATGGAATGTCCGCGTAAGGATTTGGCCGGTGGACCGGCATTCCAGGTGCGAGCGTCCGATCTGCCGCGAGTTTCGTCTTGCGGCGCAAATACGGCTGTCCGGTCATGTCGGACCTAGCGGCCTGCGATGCAGCCGCCAGGTCGGGGGAACTCCCGGTCCCCAAACTTTGAAGCGCGCCCTGACGCGCCTGGTCCATAAGAGCACTGCTCAAGGGATCGGAAGGCATAATCCCGGAGGACCTTGAATCACCCGGCTGTTTCATTGGGCCGGAAGCAGTCAGGAGCGACTCGATGCTGTCGCCAGATTGGCTGATAAAGGACCCGTCATTACTGCCGCGCGTCTGCATGAGTCGCGGAGACACATTCGGGGGCTGCCCTTCATTCGGATAGTACGGAGGCACATCTCTTTGCGGACCGATCTCATCAGGACTCGAAGTCATGCGCTCCGGGCGCGAGGGCATTTCTTGTGCGCAGTCCCGGGGGTCTTCCAAATCGCATGGGACGGTTTTCGTTTGAGCAGTCTCCGTCTTTTTTGGTTGAAGAGCCTCGTTGTCCTCCTGGGCTTCCATCTGGGCCTGCCGCCTTACGCGCTCCTTTAGGAGAAGTTCTTGCTCTTTTCCCAGTTCGGAGTCTGGATTAAAGTTGGGGCGCAGGTAGCCATAGCGCTGCACCAGCCTGGTCGCGACCGAGCGCAGCACCACATCGGTTGTCAGCCGGTCAAATACGGCGTTATCGGTGAGATCTTCTTCGCTGACGACCTGCCCGTTGTCACTCGCTTCCCTGGCAATCCAGCGCTTCAGCTCCACGAGCAAGCCCGGATCCTTGATCAATACTTCCTTGATCTGCGCGGGCGCCGCGGCTACGTAATTGAGGTTTTCCTTTTCGAGTTCGGACTGTCCGGCCTGTTGGCGGTGGATAGCCGTCGTGTTTTCAGGAATTCGTTTCAAATCGGGCTGCTGCGCCATTAAGGGAAGACCAAAAGCTGAAAGAAGAATTGCGGCGACAATCTCCAAGCCGCAGAGAAGACTCTTCGATTTGAAAGATTTGAGAATTGAATTTGTCTGGATCATAAAATTGTGGTCTCGTTTCATTCCGATACAGCTCCCTGACTTTCCGCCATGTGGCGGACAGCGGTGAGCAACCCTTCTTCGGAGGATTCGATATCACCCGAATGGATGTCGAGCGAAGCCCAGTAACAAACGGTGCGGTTTTCGTGGGGGGCAACAGCGATGATGCGGAGCTCCGGGAACTCGCGAAAAAGTGTGTCGCAGATGTCAGGCCGTTTGCCGCGCTCTTCTTCAGTAACGACCAGCAGATCGGGCGAGGACTTTTGAACATGATCGTGGATCTCCGCCTCGTCGGCCACTTCCCCAACAATTTCGATCCAGGGTTGCTCCGCGAGCGTTTCGAGCAGCAATTCACGCATCAGCTTGGGTTTGTTCGCAACCAAGATCCTGAACGTTCTGACCATTTTGTCCCTCTCTCGGCGAACCAGTCTTGGCGAACCAGTATTGACGGAACGGCGAAATTGAGTAGGTTCAATGTGGAATCAAATAGGAATCAATGGGCAAATCGGAAAATAGTTGAGCCGAATTGTCCCGAACGAGGACGAAAATGGACTAACCGAACTTGGCCCCGGAGGGCCCCAAGGACCCAAAATGGACTATGTGGAGTTCGCGCAGGGGGGCTACAAAGGACTAAGCGCCTCCGTGCCAAGAATGGGCAGAAATTAAAATTCGATGAAATTCAACTGAAACTAGGGCCATCTTTGGAAAAGTCTCCTATGCGGCCCAAGACTTGTGGTTGTATTGTATCTATGGGTGCTAACCCTGTAACAAGTGTTGACACCCAAAGCCGGTGACACTAGAGTGTAGTACGCCACTGGTTACTACAGTCCTCGATCTGAGCAACTGGTGGGAAGAGCCTTTCTAGATGGGGAGATTGGCTGTATGGCGTGTCCCAACATCTCGGCTAAATCGATCGAAGCAAGTGTATTCCTTGCAACGGAAAACCGGTTGCTGCGCGATACCCTGGCTCGGCTGCTCAGAAAACAAACGGGAATCCGCGTAGCCGGGGCGGTGGCGAATACCGAGAACATTTCCGGTCAGATTTTGGAATCGGAATGTGACATGGTGCTCACGGATTTCTCCCCCGCCTCGAGCAGCTCTCTTCCGCTCCGTAACCTGCACGAAGAGAATTCGCAACTCAAGATCATCCTTATTGGAATGGAGGATGATCCGGAGACCTTCTTAAAGGCAATTCATCTGGGGGCTAGCGGTTATGTACTAAAGGATGCCTCTGCCCTGGAGATCGTGGCGGCGATCCGGCGCGTGGGGAGAGGCGAAGCAGTTTGTCCACCCAATTTGTGCATGGTGTTGATTGAGTATGTCTGGAGCGAGGAACGACGGAATCTTCAGGTCACTCGCCTGGCAAAAGCAAACAACAGCCGCTTGACTCATAGGCAAGTCCAACTGATGAACCTGGTCGCCGACGGACTATCGAACAAAGAAATTGCGACAAGTCTGAATTTGTCCCAGTTTACAGTGAAGAATCATCTGCGCCGGGTGATGCGCCAGGTGGAAGCGACAAACCGTTACGACGCCGTCGAGCTGATTCGCGCCAGTGGACTGCTCGGCGTCAGAAGATCCACGGCCCCCACCGAATAATCCCTCATCCGACCCAAAGTACGCGTGGTGTGCCCAAAAAAAGATCGTCGCTCTGACTCATTGATTTCAATACTGGATAATGGAAGGCGCGGAGGGGAATCGAACCTGCGTCCGAAAATTCAGCGACCAGGATGCCCCACCGCGTGATCCAAAGCAGCACCCTCGCTCAGAATACTGGCCCGAGCCCCCACCCCAGTACGCCCAGTCGATCATGCAAACGAGAGACGGAGCCATCCGGCATCAGGAGAGCACGGTTCAATCGGAGAATGTTGAACGAATAATTCACTCGCAAGGGCATCCCGATCACGGGCAGCGTCCAGCGGAACTCCAGGCCTGTTGTCCCATGAATCAGACCGTTGGTGGAATTGATCAAGGAAGGGCGCTTTTGCCCCAGCCAATTCGGGAGCAAAAACCCGGAGCCGGCATCGAAAAATGTCGCTCCTTCAACTCCGCGTCTGAGGGGAAAACGATACTCGAGATTCGAAGCCGCGACTAGGTTTGCCCCGCTGGGCGCTGCTGAGTATGTCGTCGCACCCGACGGGGAGACGGTGGCAAGTGTCTGGTAGGGCCCGAGCTCTCCCGGACGCAATCCCCGCACCAAATCATCGCCGGAGAAAAAGCGCGCGTACAGCGGCATGTCTCCTTTATAACTGCCCGCCGCGCTGACCGTCGTTCGGAAGGCCCAGGCGTTGTGATGATCGAAAATGTCATCCGGGAAGATATGGCCATATTCTGCTTTCGACTTCAGCAGATTTTCGTTGCCTCCGAGCCAACCGCCCGACACGGAATCGGCAAGTTGTATTTTTTGTGCTCCCGAATCGCGCGTCCATCCGATTCCGAGGGAATGGCTGGAAGTTTTGCTTCGCAAATCAATTGGCTGAGGATTTGTGGTGGTTAAAGGCTGATTGACCACATAATCCGTGAGGGATCGCGAGAATCCGAAGTTGATCCCGATCGCGTCCCCATCAGACGCGGCGTAACTCCATCCGAGATTGACGCCGTCGGTTTGCGAGCGTTGGAATGGCCCCAGCACGCCGGGCGTTAAACGCGGACGAAGAAATGTGTCAAAAACGGAGAGCGCCAGGGTACCTCGCGACCCGAGAAAGCCTTCCTTCGCAAAACCAATGGCTAATTGCAGCGTCTCCGGTCCGCCGTCGATTTGGGTGGAAATAAATTCGTCCAGGCCGAGCAGATTGAAAACCGTGTAAGCGATACCCACGGTGCTTCCGAATTGCTGGCGTCCGCCGGAGAAGGTGATGCGTTGTTTGCCTTTTTCGCGAAGGCGAATGATCACGTCGGCCGTTCGGCTTGCTTCGTAAGGCGCGATCTGAACGTCTTCTTTTTTGAAAGGTTGGAAATATCCCGTTCGAGCAAGGCGCGCGAGACCCGCTTCGATCGCATATTCGTCGAGGGGTTGACCCTCGCTCATGGGGATGCGCCGGCGAAGGTATCGGTCTGGGAACCGCTGGTTCCCGCGGAACTCGATTCGCCGCACGACGTAAGGCGGCGTGGGGTCGAAATCAAACTTTACGGATGCGATGTGCGTCGTGGAGTCGAAGGTTGGGCTGGCCCGCAAACGATAATCTCCACTCCCTTTTTGTCGTTGCGCGCTTCGGTGAAGTCGTATTTCCCAGTCGCGGCGCAAAGATTCCACGGCATATTGGGAGAAAGGGCGCCCTGGCGCAGCTTCCCGCGAGATTGGATCGCCATTCTTTGCCGCGTGCAACTTCTGCCGAAGAGGGGCACTTATTTCCGTAGGGCCGAAGATGTACAGGGTGCCAGCCTCGATCGGCAGGCCAACGTTCAGGCCGGGTTGAACGGGACGGTAATGCCAGTGCGAGGATGGATTGGAAAAAGCATTTACGAGCGTAACCTGGGGGACGCCGACGCGCGCTTGCGGGAATCCATGATTCTGCAGATAGGTGAGCAGATTCACGCGATCTACTTCACCTTTTTCCTGCGTGTATGCAGTCTTGTTTCGTAAGCCGGAAAACCATGCATCCGGAGCGATTTCGCGCATTTGCTTGCGCAAGACTTTGTCGGAAATCTCCGGATGGCCTGAGAAACTTACCTTCACGACGGGCAAGCGCGGCCCGTCGCGTATCTGAAACGCAACTTTTACTCGCTGACCAGAAAGTTTTTCTTGTTGTACGAGGGCTTGCGCCTCAGGGTGTCCTTCTGCGGCAAGTTCCGATTGAATTGCCAGCGCGGCGTGATGCAGTTGGACGGGATTGGCTGGCGATCCTACCTGCGGAAAAAGCCTTTTGTCGTCGAGAATTTTTTTGATTTGCGACTGGGATAAGAGTCTCGAGCCGGTGAGTGTCACTGCAGCCAGATAGGGGTACTCGCTGACGTGGAATTGGAGTTGAACGCGCTGAGGCCCTGCGGCTGATTCGGGGCTACCATCCGAGGCCGCTGCTTTTACGAAAACATCTTCAAACCAGCCCGCCTGGCTCAGCGCGCGAACAGCTGCGGCGATGCGCTCCGAGTCAAACTCGTCGCCGAGGTGGACAGAAAGTCTCGACTTCGCCGCTTCGGCTGCGATGCGATGAAGACCTACGAATTTGATTTCGCTGATGAGGGCATGCGGGGGGAGGACATACGATGCGGTGGTTTCGCTTACAGCATTGGAATCGCTTTCCTGAGGGCTCGCGAAGGCTGTTCCGACAGCGAGAATTCCAAGAATTGACGTGGCTATACGAGCGCTACTGGGCATGTCTCGCTGCACCTGACCCTGCACCGGGCAACAATCTGAAGTCATGGATGAGCGGGTCAGGCCGAAGGTTGCTTTACGCCGCGCCGCAGGCCTGCGTTACAATTTGGCCGCGGCAATTTCGTCACGATACCGGGAGGCTCGCATGCTTCGTTGGGTGATGGGGATTTTGGCGCTGGGAATTGCGTCAGTATGCTGCGCGCAGGGGCAGCCAAAGCTGCCGGCGAAATGGGAAGAACTGACAGCGGAGGAGTTTCGCCAGGCGATTGGCAAGGCGCAGGGGACGTGCCTGTTGCCATTCGGGATATTGGAGAAGCATGGGCCGCACTTGCCGCTGGGCACTGACCTGCTGAATGTCCGCTATGTGACCGAGCACGCCGTGCAGCAGGAGTATGCTGTGATTTTTCCGGAATATTATTTTGGGCAGATTGCGGAAGCGCGGCACGAACCGGGGACGGTAGCGTACAACGCGGAGATGCAAATGAAATTGCTGCAGGCGACGACCGATGAGATGGGGCGGAATGGGTGCAAAAAGGTGATCATCGTGAATGGGCACGGCGGGAATGAGAACCTGCTGCCGTATTTCGCGCAGGCACAACTCGACAGCCCGCACGATTATGTGGTGTACGTGCAATGGGGGCATGAGCCGACGAAGAAAGTTGGCGCGGAGAAAAACGGGCCCGACTGGCATGCGGGGGAGACGGAGACGTCCAACATGCTGGTGACGCACCCGAGCCTGACGCACATAGACCGCGCGAACAACGAATCCGGGGCGGACCAGAAGCGCGTGCGGCTGCCGGAAAATGTTTACACCGGGATCTGGTGGTATGCGCGGTTTCCGAATCATTATTCGGGCGACGGATCAACGGCTACGAAGGAGCAGGGCGAATCGGATTTGCAGGGGTGGATCAATACGGTGGTGCGGGCGATTAAGGCGGTGAAGGCGGATGAAGAGAGTTTGAAATTGCAGAATGAGTTTTATGAGAAGAGCCGGAAGCCGATGGAGACGGTGCACTAGGAAGTGGTGAGTGGCACGAATGAAGAGTTGCCGTGGTCCCTCCACTCCGCGGCCGGCGCGCCAGACTGCAGCGCGCAAGAAAATGCCGGCCGCTCCGGTCGGGATGACAACGAGAGAAAAGAAAAAAGAGGGCGGCGTAAAGCCGCCCCTACATTCGTTAGTCGTTAACGGGCCTGGCGGAGGGCGTCGATCCAGGCGATCAGCATTTTGTTGAAGTGAGGTTCGAGGTCGAAGAACTCGATGCCCATTCCAAGGCGGGGCTTGACGATGCGGACGGAGACGAGGGCTTCGAGGACCTGGCCTTTGCGGACGAGTTTCATGCGGGCGCGGGCATTCATCGGCAGCGGCTTGCTGGTGCATACAAAACATCCGCCGAGGGAAATGTCGGAGGTGACGCCGTCCACCTGTTTGCCGGTTTCGAGGTCGATCAGCTCGACGTCAGCGGCGAAGGGAAAACGGATGGCGTAGCGGCGGTCGCGGACTCCCGTGACGCTGGAATTTGCTCCACTGCGGTCGGCCATGGGGATAACTTTGTTCAATTAACACACCTTGAGCTAGAGCGGGGCGGAAGAAGCCTGAAGGCGAATCAGGCATCAACATGATTTTATTTTGCCGGAAGCGCGAGGGGTTGGAAATGGGTGGTTGCCGAAGTGCGGCGAAAGGGTAAACCGGAGCCGGGGGAAAACTCCCCGCTCGGTTATTAGTGGGTACGACAATACTGGCCGACGGACCGGGCTGGGGCAATTTTCGGCGTGATAGCCTGAGTTATAAGCAAATTTCCTAACGAATCGAACTATGCGAGCCGAAGGAATGCGTCAAAGCGATAGAGTTACGCTGCGCCTGGAGGTGGAAGCCTCCTGGTATGGCAGCGACGGCGTAGCCGTGACGAAATCCGCAGAATCGCTGCTGGTGAGCCGGAACGGCGGGGTGATTCGGCTGCAGGAAAAGCTTTTCATCGGACAGGAATTGACGCTGCGACGAACGGTTGAAGGCGACGAAGTAAAATCGGTGCGGGCGCGGATTGTGGCGGAGATCGACAAGGAGACGGAGGGATTTCTCTACGCGGTTTCGATCCTGGAGCCGCGGACGGATTTCTGGGAGATCGAATTCCCAACGCTGCAACATGGCGAAGAGGCGCTGGCGCGACTGCTGATGGAGTGCAGCTTCTGCCAGCGACGCGAGGTTGTGTACCTGAACGAGATGGAGCTGAAATCGTTCGAGGTGCGGCGGTGCGTGGCGCGGGTGTGCAAGCACTGCGATGCGCCATCGATCTGGGTGGAAGCGCAGTCGGATCCGAATGGGACGGAAGTGTTGTCGTCGAGAGCGGCGGTGGAAGAGCGAGTTGTCCCGCGGCGGAACCGGTTACGGGTGAAGGCGCGAGTGCTGGCGTGTATCCGGCAGCGCGGATTTCAGGAAGAAGTGGCGGTGTGCGAGGATTTGTCGAAGGGCGGGATCAGCTTCCGGAGCCGGAACGCATATGCGGAAGGCACGCGACTGGAAGTGGCGGTGCCGTACACGCCGGGAGCGGGAGCGATTTTTGTGCCGATACGGATTGTGTTTTCGCAGCCGATTGCGTCAGCGGGATTGTTCCGGCATGGGGCGGCGTATTTGCGGCAGCCGGAGTAGCGGGTAGATTTTCTTCCAATAACAATTTGTGGATGAGATGAAATGAGGTCCTTCGCGCACCCTCGTCGGATGCGCTCCCTCCTGAGGCGGGCGGGCAGGCAGGATGACAGCGTTCCTTGAGTTGAACTGGGTGGCGTGCGCGAGAATTGGCCAATTGGGTTGAGTGCGCAAAAGCGGTGGCAGAGTCACCCTTCGACGGCCAAGGCAGGCCGCACTCCAAAGGAAGAGCGGCCCGACTGCCGCAGCGGACGGGCGTTACAACGGCTAGGAAAAACCCGAGAGCAGGAATGGCTGTGCCCTAGGGGAGGGAGAAACCAAGAGCACAGGCTGAAGCCTGTGCCACGTGGATGGGCTTGCCGGGCTAAAGCCCGGCGCATACACGTGCGGGGGTTAGTCGAGCGTGCTTACCGCACTGCGCTCGGAGCGGCGGCGGTGGAGGTAGTGCATGGCGATGTTGAGGTAGATTTCGCCGCAGGGGGTTTCGATGCAGAGGACCATGGCTTCGGTGTCGGTGCTGCCGCCGAGCCCTTGCTCGCTCATGTGAATTTCGGGCGGAAAGACTTTGAAGCGGAAGCCCTGGTCGTTGAGGAGCGTGACGCTGTTGCCGATGACCATGTTGGCGAGTTCGCAGACGGTTTCGCGGATGACCTGCTCGCTTTCGGGGAGCGCTGCGCCTGCAAGCTGGTTGGCAACGCGCATGGCGACGTCAGGAGCGAGGTCGAGGATGACGCGACCTTCGATATCGCCCTTGATGGCGATGAGGGCGGCGACGCCTTTGCGGCGATAGGTGTCCTCGTCCATCGAGAGATCGGCGATTTTCGTGGGAGCCTGCAAGGCTTCGGCGAAGACCGCGTCGGCGGCATTAATAAAAGGCTGGATGAGTTCCATTCTCATATTTGATGCTCCCCCGCGAGGGCAACGGGCGCGCCCGTGGCATTTGGATCGTCACCGAGAACGTAGCGAAGAATTTCGTAGAGGACTTCGGGCTTAACGGGTTTCTGGACAAAATGCTTGGCGCCCTTTTGCAGCGCGGCAAGAATGTTTTCCTGGTAGCCGACGGAGGAGACCATGATGATGCGGGCTTCGGCGTGCTGGCGCACGATGCGCTCGACCGCTTCGATGCCTTCCATCTGCGGCATGGTGATGTCCATGAGAACGATGTCTGGCTTGATGCGGTTGAATTCGGCGATGGCGGTGAGGCCGTCGCCGGCCTCGCCTGCAACTTCGCCGCCGAAGAGCTCGATCATCTTCATGATGTTTTTGCGCGCGAAGACGGAATCGTCCACCACGAGATAACGGACCGGTTGGTGGTCCTTGCGAAGTAGAGGCGCGAACTGTGGCATAAACATCTCCTTTTGCTCCGTGGCCCCGTCAGGCCCGCGGAGTTGATACTGGAACTTTTTCGCCCTTATCGGACTTCTCCGAAGTGTCCTGCTTGTCTGAGCCGGTGCGATCGGAACCGTACTGGCTGATCAGGTGCGCGCCCAACGTATCGAGCGGCAGCACCTTTTGAACGAATCCCTTCATCATCGCGGCGCGCGGCATTCCGCCGACAACGCAGGTTTCTTCGCTTTGCGCGATGGTCATGCCACCGGCGGCTTTGATTGCGCCGATGCCCTCCGCGCCGTCTTCGCCCATACCCGTCATGATGAGGCCGACGGAAGTGAGGCCGAATTCCTGGGCGACGGAATGAAACAAGACGTCGGCGGAAGGGCGATGGCCGTTGATGGGAGGCGTGTCCGAGAGGACAACCATTTCGCCGCGAGGCATGCGGCGCACCATCATGTGGCGATTGCCGGGGCAGATCAGTACGCGGCCGGCGATGAGCAGGTCGCCGGATTTGGCTTCGTGGACATCGAGCGCGCAGCATTCATCCAGGCGGCGGGAAAACATGTCCGTAAAACCTTCGGGCATGTGCTGGACGACGACGAAGGTCGCAGGAAAATCCGCGGGAAATTGAGTGAGAAGATATTGGAGCGCGTTGGGGCCGCCGGTAGAAATGCCGATGGCGATCACGCGATTCGGCGGAATGGCCGGGCGCGAGCGCTTGTTGGAAGAAGGAGGAGCTTCGAGGACCGGCTTGGGGATGGACTTGCGGCCGCCGGCGCGCTTGGCGACTTTGATTTTTTCGGCTAACTGAAGTGCGACCGGCTCCAGATTGCCGGCGGCGGCGTTTCTGGGCTTGGCGACGAAATCGATGGCCCCGAGTGCGAGCGCTTTGAAGGTGGAATAGGCGCCTTCCTTGGAATGAGTGCTGAAAACAATGACGGGAAGAGGCGCGCCACGCATGATCATGCGTAGGGTTTCGAGGCCGTCCATGCGGGGCATTTCGAGATCTAGGGTGACGATATCCGGCTGGAGTTCGGCGATTTTGCGCAAAGCGAAAGCGCCATCCATGGCGGTGCCGACGACCTCGATGTCCGGATCGCGCTCGAGGATCATGGGGATGAGTTTCCGCATGAGGGCGGAATCGTCGACGACCAAGACTCGGACGCGTTCCTTCATGCGATGGCTCCGAGCGGCAGGGATCGAGAAAGCCGGGAAAGAATTGCCGGGACGTTGAGGATCAGGACAACGGTGCCGTCGCCGAGAATCGAAGCGCCGCTGACGAGATCGCTGGAAACGATTTCGCCGGGGAGAGCTTTGATCACCAATTCTTCTTCGCCAACCATGCTGTCGACTACCAGGCCGAAACGCTTTTCGGCGAGGCCGATGACCACTACGAAATTCCTCTTCTTCTTCGAGGCATTCGGCGGCTCAACCGGATGGATGCGATTGAGCTGGTCGAGACGGACGAGGGTGAGAATCTGATCGCGCAGGCGCAAGACTTCGCGCTGGTCGACCTTGTGGATTTCCTGATCGTGGATGCGCGTGATTTCGACGACGGCGGAAAGCGGAACGGCGAACAGGCGACCTCCGACGCGGAAGAGAAGCGTTTGAATGCTGGCCAGCGTGAGAGGAACGCGGAGTTGGATGTTGGTGCCTTTGCTTTTGCTGGAGGTGACGTGGACCGTGCCCTTAAGGCGATCAAGGACGGTGCGGACAACGTCCATGCCAACCCCGCGGCCGGAAACTTCGGTGACTTCGCTGGCGGTGCTGAAACCCGGTTCGAAAATCAGGTTCACGACGTCCTGATCAGAGAGGCGAGCGGCGTCGTCTGCTTTGATGACGCCGTTGCGGATGGCGTGCTCGCGGATGTTATTAAGGTCAATGCCGCGGCCGTCGTCGCGGATTTCGATGATGACTTGGGTGCCTTGATGGTGGGCGTTGAGCGAAATGGTGCCGCGCGCGGGCTTGCCGGCGCTGAGACGTTCGTCGGCGGGCTCGATGCCGTGGTCGACGGCGTTGCGGACGAGGTGAGTGAGCGGCTCAGAGAGCGCGTCGAGGATGCCCTTGTCGAGATCGGTGTGTTCGCCGGAGACTTCCAGGGCGACGTCTTTGCCGCAGAGTTTTGCGATGTCGCGAACGACGCGCGGAAAACGGCGAAAGAGTTGCTCGACCGGCACCATGCGGATTTTTAGGACGCACTTGTGAAGTTCGTCGAGGACGCGGGACTGGAACGCGAGGGCTTCGGCGAGCTTGCCGCGAACGGGGTCGCGGGCGTGGTGGACGTCGAATTCGGCGAGGGTGCGGTGCAGCATGGATTTGCCGATGATGAGTTCACCGACAAGATTCATGACGGCATCGATGCGCGCGGCATCGACACGGAGAGAGCTTTCGGAAACGGCGGCGACCGCGGAAGAGCCGGCGCCTTGATTGGAAGGCGCGGGGCCTGGGGCTTCGGCGGCGCGAGAGGAAATTTGGGCGGCTTGCGCTTCGAGAAGATCACCGAGGAGTTCGTGTTCGGAAGACTCCGCGTGTTCGGCGGCTACGATGCGGACATCGGAGACTACCGCGGGAATCTTGCAGCGATGGGAAATGTGTTCGATGGGATGCTTGCTGGAAATGGAGGCTTCCACGATTTCAACGGAAGCGGCGGCCAGGTTGTCTTCCGGGCGCAGGGCGATGACCGTGCCGCAGGTGTGGAGAACATTGCGGATCAATTGGAAGGCGGCGGCACGCATGGAACTGTTGGGATCGACGCGCAGGGCGATGTTGAAAACGTTGTCGCCGCGGAGAAGCGCTTCGGAGATCATCAGGCGCTCGTACTCGCTCCAGTCGAAGCGCGCGGGAATGGAGCCGACGATAGATTTCGCTGCGGGCTGGGGGCCGTTGGAAGACTGCAGGAGTTGCTGGATTAACGTGCGCAAGGGCGCGGGCGTGGGAGGCTCGGCTTGCTTTTGATACGCGCTGAGCATGCTTTCGAAGGTGTCCACGGCCCCGAGGACGACTTCGGCGAGTTGATGGCCGTGCGAGAGCCCAATTTGCGGAGAGAGAATGTCTTCGAGTTCGTGCGCAATTTCGCTGAGTTTCGAAAAACCGCAGGCGGCGGAGTCTCCCTTGAGCGTGTGGATGGCGCGGCGGACGCTGCGAATGAGTTCCTCGTCCGCTGGACGCTTTTCGAGCTGCAGACCGGCATCGTTGATGGTCTGGAGAAGATCTCCGGCGCTCTCAAAGAAGAGAGCGCGAAGCTCCGCACCCCGCTCGTCGGGAAGAAAACTCAAGAATTCACCTCGAGACGTTTGTAGGCGGTGCCATTGTTCTCGTGAAACATCCGGAATTTCTGCGTGAGGCCGAAAAGACTTTCCGCGTGGCCGACGAAAAGGAAGCCGCCGGGATTCAGGCAGTGCCAGAACTTTTCGATGAGGCGCTTCTGTTCGGCTTCGTCGAAATAGATCATGACGTTGCGGCAGAGAATGATGTCGTTGCGGCGCGGGAGGAACTCGGTTTTGAGATTGTGAAAGTCGAACTGGACAAGTTCCTTGAGCTGGGGCTTGACGGAGTATTTGTCGCTGGACTTTTCGAAATAACGGAGTCGGGTGGTGTAATCCACGGGCTCCATCTGAAGTTCGTTGTAGATGCCTTCCTGGGCAGAGCGGAGGCTGGCGTAGCTGATGTCCGACGCGACGATTTCAAGTTTCCACGGAGGAGGAATCAGCGGCTTCGGTGAAGGCATTTCGAATGGCAACGGATTGCGGAGGTAGTAGTAGGCGAGGGCGTCGCAGATGAGGATGGCGACGGAATAGGCTTCCTGGCCGGCGGAACAACCCGCGCTCCAAACGCGGAGATTCCAGTCGCGGCGCTCCTGCTTGTGACGAAGAATTTCCTCAAGAACGGATTTCTGAAGCAGATCGAGCTGCGGCCGGTTACGGAAGAAACTGGTCTCGTTGACGGTGAGATTTTCGAGGAGCAGAGCAAGCTCGGCGCGGCCTTCGCGGCTGGTGAGCAGGCGGTAGTACGCGTAGAAGGAATCGAGCTGGCAAGCCTTGAGGCGGCGCTGCAGGCGGTCCTTCAGGAAATGCGAGCGGCGCTCATCGAAGAACATGCCGCATTCCTGATAGACGAGCGTCTGGAGCAGCTTGAGCTCAGCTTCGGTGAGCTGAATTTGCGCTGTGATCGTGCCCATGTCGCGTGATGCGGAAATCCGTGGCGGCGGCAACGCGGCGAGGCGTTACCTGGAAATCGCGACGGGTTCCACGGCCTCCTCGAGCTTCCGGTATTCGGGCTGTCGCAGAAGCCGGGCAATGTCCAGGAGGATGATGAGGCGCCCCTTTAGTTTGCCGACTCCGGTCACATAGTTGGATTCGCTGTCTGCAAAAACGGAGCCAGGGGCTTCGATTTCGGAAGGCGGGATTTTCAGCACTTCCGAGGCGGAGCTGACGATCAAGCCAATGAGCTTGTTTTCGAGCTCAACGACGAGAATGCGATTCTTTTTGTCGGGTTGCGTAGGGGCGCTGCCGAAGCGCTTCCGGAGATCCATCACGGGAATAATTTTGCCGCGCAGGTTTATAACGCCTTCGATGAGGTCCGGGGCGCTAGGCACGGTGGTAATTTCCGGAACGCGGACAATTTCGCGGACGGACGCGATGCGGACGCCATAGGTCTCGGTGCCGATTCGAAAGCCGACGATTTGGAGCTCTTTCTCCATGAAGGTTTCTCCGCCTCAGGACCGAGTCAGTTCGGCGTATTCGAGTTCGCCGGATTCACGGGATGTTGCGGTGCGCCGGTTGTGAGGCGTGTCGCGACGACTGCGCGGCTGGGTGGTGGCGCGATCGATCACGAAGCGATCCATCGTGTCGAGCAGGTTGCGGGAAAGCTTGAGCATCTGTTCTGCGGCGGCGGAAAGCTCGGTGGAGCTGGAAGCCGATTGCTGAACGAGTTCCCGCATCTTGTCCATGGCGCGGACGACGGCTTGCGCGCCGGAAGCCTGTTCCTCGACGGCGGAACTGATCTCCTGGGTGATTTCGGTGAGGCGGTTGGTAGCCTTGGCGATCTGCGACGAGCCGACAGATTGTTCGTTGGTGGCGGCGCCGATCTCCTGGGAGAATTTGTAGACCTCGGTGACGACGTCGGAAATTTTGTGGAGGGCGCTGCCCAGATCGTTGCCGAGGCTGAGACCCTCTTCGACAATACGGGTGCTGTGCTCCATGTTTTCGACGGCCTGGCGGGCCTCGCGCTGGATGCTCTGGATGAGGTCGGCGATTTCCTTGGTGGATTGCGTGGACTTTTCGGCGAGCTTGCGGACTTCGTCGGCGACGACCGCAAAGCCGAGCCCATGTTCGCCGGCTCGCGCGGCTTCGATGGCGGCGTTCAACGCGAGCAGGTTGGTCTGTTCGGCGAGGTCATCGATAACTTCGATGATCTTGCCGATGTCGTCGGCGCGATGGCCGAGAATGTTGATGATTTCCGCGGAGGACTGGATGGCGCGGTTGGTGCGGTTGAGACCGTCGGTGGTCTTCTCCATGGTCTGGATGCCGGTGATGACTTCCTCGCGCGAGCGATTGGCGATGTCGAGAAGGACCTTGGCGGTATCGGCGACGCGCTGGATCGAGGTGACCATCTGGTCGATGGAAGCGGAAGTTTCCGCGACGCTGGAAGCCTGCACCTGTGTGTTCTTGACCACGTTTTGCACGTTGATGCTCATCTCGTGCATGGTGCTGGTGACTTCTTCGATGGCGGAAGAGGCCTGGACGCTGACCTTGGCGGATTCGTCGGCGGCGCCAGCAACCTGATTGGAGCCGGCGGAAACCTGCGAAGCGCTGTCGCGCGTAGAGCGGACGATTTCCTGCAAGCCGTGGGACATACGGACGAAGGCGTTGCCGAGCGTGTCGCGTTTGGAGCGCGGCGTGACTTCGATGGCGAGATCGCCCTCGGCGACGGCCATGGAGACGGCGGCCATTTCTTTCAGGTACGCGACCATGTTGTTGAACGTGGTGGCTAACGCTCCGATTTCATCATTGCGGTGGATATCAATGTTCTGGTCGAGGTCGCCGGAGTTGCCGATTTCCTGGGCGACGGTTATGAGGTGCTGGAGCGGCTCGGTGATGGATTTGGAAGTGCGAACGGCCTGCAACAGTCCGAAGATGATGGCAAAAATCGTGCCGACAACCACGATGCCGAAACTAACCCTGCTGGCGGTGGAGGCGGCAGATTCGGACTGCGAGAGCGCCTTGCTGATATCGGTGTTGGCCTGGTCGAGAACCGTGGAAGACTTTGTGAGCCAGGACGCGGGATCCTTCTGCAAATAAAAAATCTGCAGGTCGGAGACAGTGGCGTCGCCGGAATCGACCTGGTGGCGTTTGGCTAAGAGCGGCTTGGCAAAGTTGTCGGCCCAACTGGCTTCCGTGCTTTCCACCTGGATGAGCGCGGTGTGGAGGAATTCGTTGTTGGTCTTCGACTCGCCCTGTTTCACCATGTCCGTAAGCTCGGTGAAACCGTGGTTGACCTTGTCTTCGTCGCGGGGATCACCGCTGAGTAGGAAATTATTGAGGTTCAGGCGATTCTGCATGATCTGGTAGCGGACGGACTCGATGGTCCGCACACTTTCCAAAGTGTTGGCGGCTTCGCTACTGGCGGAGCTCGCTTTCCAGATCGAGCCGATGTCCACAAAGAGGAGAATCAGGAGGATCAGCAGGATCGCCCCAAAGCTCCGATAGAGTTGCTTCTTGATCGTCATTGCGTCACTTCCTCCACACCCAAATCAAAACTCGATTGCAAAAAATTGCCCGAAAAGAACGCCCAGGCGGGGCACGTTACTGCCTGAAGTCGAATTCGACCATCTGCGTGGTCTCTTCCGGCGCAGGCTCGAATTTCCATTCCTTAATCGCGTCCAGGCAGGACTGGATAAGGACGGGGTGTCCCCCCATGGCCCGCGATGACTTCACCCGACCATCGGGGGCGATGACGACTTCAATTTTGACCTTGCCGGTGATGTTCATCCGGCGAGCAAGCTCCGGAATAGCCGGCGTGACTTTTGTTTTGACCTTGCGTTTGCCTTCTTCAACGATGGTTTGTTGTGCGAACGCCAGCGAGACGGCGAACAGAGCCGTAGCCGCGGCGGCGAGCATTTTCTTGCTCCAAGTGAATGCCATTTGAGCCACACCCTCCTCAGGTGGGAAAGTACCCCACGAAGGAGAAGGCAAGTCCAATGCCATGATGCAGGGGGAAACGGCAGTGCGAGGAAGTTTGCACGGAAGGGCGTTAACTGCTTTTGATTTAGAAGATTATGGGGAGAGAAGGAATTTATGCGCGGCCGCGGGTGTGACGGAAATGTCTCATTGCGCGTGAGGAATCAAGCGCTGGGTCTCACGCTGAGACGCGGGACAGAGAACGGGGGATTCGCAAGGTAACGAATGCGTGTCAGCGGGAGGAAGTCCCATTGACTCAGAATGAGATGGCTGAGTAGCGTGGGAGTGCGTGGTTTCTTAAATTGAGACGCGCGAAGCCCATAAGCCCCTATGCGTGAACGGAAGAGTATCTCTGCGCGCCGCCCTGCGGCTGCTCCTGGCCGGAAAACACCCGGCGGGCCGAAGCACGACTATTCCAAAGAATTGATGGAACTGGTGGTGGAAGCCGCGAATTCGCGGGTGCTGCCGGAATTTCTGCGAGGTTTTGCCGAGCGCAGCGCGGAGATGCTGGATGCGGAGTGGGCCGGCGTGGGCGAGATTGTGGGAAGCCGCGTGGAGATTTACGCGCGGCGGCCGGAATATCCAGCAAACGAAAAGGAGCGCGAGTGGCTGGTGCAGGGCCTGCGGCAGAGACGCCCGGGGCTGGAAGTGCTTCCACTAAAACGCACCGGCCAGCATATTGCGTTTTATCCGATCTATGCGAGCGACGGGGAGCTGATGGGGACGCTCTGCCTGGCCCGGAAAGCGGCGGGATTTTCGCGGGCGGAGGAAAAACTGCTGGCAGCGCTGGCAAGCCACGCGGCACTTTCGATGGAGAAGGTGCGGCGGTTTTCGCAACTGGAGCGGTCGAAGAAGCAGTGGGTCGAAGATATCGATGCCATCAGCGATTACATCGCGGTGCACGACCATGCGTGGAAGATTGTGCGCACGAACCGTTCGCTGGCGACGGAGCTTGGAATTCCGCCGGCGGCGCTGGTGGGCGAGCCGATCAGCAGCTTGCGACATATTGCGGAAACGGGCAGCGCGCTGCCCTGCCCTTTCTGCCGCGATACTCGCGAGGCGCGGGAAGAGTACATTGCCACGAGCGCGGGGCGGACTTTTCTGGTGTCGACGTCGAGAACCCGCGGCGCGACCGAGGAAGAATCTCGAACGATTCACGTGTTGAAGGATATTACCGACAGGCGGGAAGCGGAGAGAAGGTATCGCGAGCTGTTTGACAGCATCCAGGAAGGATTGTTTTTTGCGACGCCGGAGGGGCAGTTTCTGGACGTGAACGATGCGCTGGTGCGGATGCTGGGGTATGAGTCCGCTGAAGAGTTGTTGCGGGCGGACGTCAGCGCGCATCTTTATCCCACGCCGGCGGCAAAGGCGCGGCTGGTGAGCGCGATTGCGGAGCGCGGGGCGCTGCGGAATTACGAGGAGACGCTGCGGAAGAAGGACGGTGGGCTGCTGCACACGATGCAGAACATCAGCGCGGTCCGCGATGCACTCGGGCACGTGGTACAGATCCGGGGATTGATGCTGGATGTGACGGAGCAGAAGATGTTCCAGTCGCAATTGCAGCGCGAGCGCGATTTCAATCAAAAGATTCTGAATACGACGCAGAGCATGATCCTGGTGCTGGATACGGCGGGCTTGATCAGCTACGCGAACCGGCGCTGCTACGAGGCGGGTTATCGCAAGGATGAGTTGATCGGGCACCGGCTAGTGGACTGGGTGGAAGGTTCGCACCAGAAGGATTTTGAGGGCGCGCTGCAGACGACGGCGCACGGGCAGCAGGTGGACAACCTGGAATTGCGCACGCGGAGAGCCGACGGTTCGCTGGGGCATTTTTCGATCAGCCTGAGCCCGATGCGTGATGAAGCGAATCAGGTGAACAATGTGGTGGTGGTGATGACGGACATCACGGATGCGGCGCTGTTGCAGGCGAAATTGGCGCACGCGGAAAAGATGGCGACGATAGGCCGGCTGGTTTCGGGCGTGGCGCACGAGGTGAACAATCCGCTGGCGGCGATTCTGGGATTCACGGACTTGCTGCTGGAGAACCCGGAGATCCCCTCGGCCGCCCGCGAAGACTTGCAAATTATTTTGCAGGAGACGCAGCGGACGAAAGAGATCGTGCAGGATTTGCTGAGCTTTGCGCGGCAACGGCCGACGCAGAAGGAGCCGGTCAACGTCAACACGGTGCTGCGACAGACGATCAAGCTGCGGAGCTACGATTTTTCGAGCCACGGCGTGGAAGTCAGCGAAGAGTTTGAAGCTAACCTGAGCCCGACGCTGGGAGACGCGCAGCAGTTGCAGCAGGTTTTCCTGAACATTTTGAACAATGCGTACGACGCGATCCAGGAATCGGGGAATCACGGACGCATCCGGATTCGCACGCGGCGCGCGGAAGATGACGTCGAAGTGGCATTCATGGACAACGGGACAGGAGTTGCCGACCCGGAGCGCATATTCGATCCGTTCTTTACGACGAAGCAGGCGGGGAAAGGCACGGGGCTTGGACTGAGCATTTGTTATGGAATCGTGCGGGCGCATGGCGGTGAAATACTTTGCTGGAACAATGAGGGCGAGAGCGGGAGCACATTTGTGGTGCGACTGCCGGCGGCGACCGAGACTTCGCTGGCGGCGGCAGTGAAAGAGGCGGGGCGATGACGACGACCGCAATACCGCGGCCGGCCGCTGCGATCCTGGTGATCGAGGACGAGCCGTCGGTGAGTGCTTTCGTGCGGGCGGCGCTGGAACGCCGGGGATACAAGGTTGTGCAGGCATCTTCGGGAGCTGCGGGCTTGCAACTACTGGACGCGGGATCTTTTGCAGGAGTGATATCGGATATTCGGATGCCAGGAAGCATTAACGGGGCGGACGTGCATGAATGGATCCGCAAGAACCGGCCGCAGATGGCGAGCCGGATTATTTTGATCAGCGGGGACACGGCGAACAACGAGACACAAAAATTACTGGCTTCCAGCCAGACTCCCTGCCTGGAGAAGCCATTTCGGGTTCAGAAACTGATTTCGATGGTGGAGAAAACCTTCGGGAAACCATGAGCGACGAACTGAAAATAAAATTGTTGGTGGTTGACGACGAGCAGAGCATCCGGCGGCTGTGCATGACAATCAGCGGATCGCTGGGATTTTTGTGCCAGGAAGCGGAAAGCGCGGAGGCGGCCTCAACGCGGCTGGAAACGGATCCCCCGGACCTGGTGCTGACGGATTTGAAGCTGCCGAATCTGACCGGCGTGGAGCTTTTGAAACAGATCAAAGCGGTGCTGCCCAGGACGGAAGTGGCGATTATGACGGGGCACGGCTCGATCGAATCCGCGGTGGATGCGATGAAGCTGGGCGCTTATGACTACATTGAAAAGCCGTTTCGCGTGGAGAAGATGCGCCTGCTGCTGCAGCGCATGGCGGACAAGGTCCGGCTGGTGAATGAGAATGCGTTCCTGCGCGAGCGGGTGAACACGGAAGAAAATCTTGATGGGATCATTGGGAGTTCGGCGGGGATGCAGGATGTGCTGCGGATGATTTCGCGCTTGAAGGATACGCGGACGCCGGTGCTGATTTCCGGGGAGAGCGGCACGGGGAAAGAACTGGTGGCGAGGGCGATTCACTTTCGCGGGGCGCTGGCGCAGATGCCGTTCGTGGCCGTGGACTGCGGGGCGCTGGTGCCAACGCTGATGGAAAGCGAAATGTTCGGTTACGAGAAAGGCGCGTTTACCGGGGCGACGAGGACCAAGGCTGGACTGTTTCAAGCGGCCAATGGGGGAACGATTTTCCTGGATGAAATTGGCGAATTGCCGCTGGAGATGCAGGCCAAGCTGCTGCGTGTGCTGCAGGAGAAGGAAGTGCGGCCGGTCGGAAGCAACGACAGGATCAACGTGGATGTGCGCGTGATGGCTGCGACCAACCGGGACCTGGAATCGGCTTACCGCGCGGGGACTTTCCGGAAGGACCTCTATTTCCGGTTGAACGTGGTGACCGTGCATATTCCGCCGCTGCGCGAGAGGCGCTCTGACATTCCGATGCTGGTGCACCACTTCCTGAACCGGTATGCGCCAGACGGGCACTTGCAGGTGACCGCGGCGGCGATGAAGAGCCTGCTGCAATACGACTGGCCGGGAAACGTGCGCGAACTGGAAAACTGCATCGCGCGGGCGGTGACGCTGGGCGACCACGAAGTGATGGACGTGAAGGACCTGCCGCCGGCGATTCGAACGGAGCAACCAGCGAGCGGCAATGCGGCGGAAAATTCAGATGCCGCTGCCATTTCCACGACCGCGCTGGCGGAGATGGAGCGCATGACGATTCTGCGCGTTTTTGAGCAAGCGCACGGAGACAAAGCGCTGGCGGGGAAAATGCTTGGCATCAGCCGGGCGACACTGTACCGGAAGCTGAAGCGGTACAACATTGGACTGCGCGGAGACGAAAAAGAGGAAGAGATGGGAGCCGCGGCGGGCGAGATGTAGCGGCAGGGAGTCTCAAAGCGGGAGATGGGTCGATAAGAAAAGCTGAGACGAAACGTTTCAGCGTGAGACATTTGGTCGGACACTTCGAATCGGGAAAATCTTAAGCCTACTCCTTTCTTGAAGTTGCAAATCAGAAAAGCCTGAATGTTTTTGGCGCTCGGCGTGCAATTCCCTGCTTGGGACATTGTGTCCCGGTTCGCCTTACGTGTGTATCTGCGCGCAGGGAGAACACAGCAGGGATGGGAAAAGGGCCGAAGTAACGGGGCAGAACCAAGCAATGGCGCTGACTACGGACGAACGGGGATGTGCGGAGCAGTTGGCACGATTTTTTCCAATGCTTCCCGGCGTGCGCATTCCGGTGCGGGTTGCGCCTCTGAGGGGCGGAAGTTCGCCAGCTCGGGTGCACGAAACCGCTATGGTGGAATACGGCTCGGAAGAGTACGCAATTTTTTTGAGCACGTTGCCGCTGGAATTCGCGGATCGGGTGCGTATCTCGGGTAACGGAGGGGGGCGTTCAGCAGAGGCCACCGTGATTGCGCTGCAATATCACGAAGGGCGCAAAGCGGTCGCGGTCCGGTTTGTGGAAGGCCGCTGCGAATGGATGAGGGAATCGTGAATAAGACGATAACGACATTGAATTTGCCGGCTCCGTCGAAGGCGGACGGGGCAAAGCAGGCGCAGTGGGAGGAATTGCGCTCGGTCTTCCCGATTTACGTGGCGCTTGCCAAGCAACTGCAACTGGAAATTCCCATCGCGCAGAACAAGAGGATATTGCCGGAGAAGGTCGATCCGGAGCTGTTCAGCCAGATACAGAAGTGGCTGGAGGTGATGGATCAGCAGGTGCTGGTGCACCAGTTGCGCCACCTGCTGCAAATGACGACGCTGAACGCCAGCGAAAGCGGGTTGCGAGCCCTGATCATGCGGCACTTGCGAAAGCCGGCGAAGACCACCACGGACCGCGACAAATCCGATTTTCTGCTGGTGCAATACTTCGCGCTGACGGCGCCGCCGAAGATTTATCACAAACAGATTGAGCTTTCGGACGTGGCGAATGTGCTGCGGCCGGTGTTTGGCGAAGTGGACTCGACGCCATTGCCGTGGTGCGAGCCGCTGGAGAACATGATCCACGCGCTGCGGGGATTCAAGAGCCTGCGGGAGATGCTACAGACCAATTTCATCGAGCAGGGGCGGCGCGTGAAAGAAACCGCGGGCGGGATGTTTTACGATCCCTCGGCGATGCTGGCGTTTATCCGCTTCAATTTCCTGATGCGCCGGACTCTGATCGAATTGATGCACGCGGACCTGATTTTCATCCGCTCCGGCCTGGTCAATTTGCAGCACGCGGGAGCGAAGACGATTGAATGCCATAGCGTTGGATTGGGGAAGGCGGAGACCGTCGAAAAGCTGCAGCAGATGACGGACGAGTGGAAGCAGCCGTTTCAGAAGGAATATACGGAACGCACGGTCAATCAGGCGTTCGAGAAATTGCTGGGATTGCGCGCGGATGTTGAGCGGGCGGTGGAGAAAGTGATCGGCAAATCGCAGGTCGCGCCGGCAGTTGCCGAGGCGGAGGCGCCCAGCAAGAAAACAGTTCTGAGCGGACCGGCCGCCGGATCTTCTCCTAAAACGAAGGAAAAAACCGAAACCGCAGCCGTGAAGCAGACCGAGGTGGCAGGACAGGCGTTGGATTTTGAAACGTGCATGGAGCAGATCTGGGAACAACTGATTTCGGCGCCGCCTTCACGGGGACGTTCGATGACTACCGTGAAACTCGGCGCGGTTCGGTTGTTGATGTCTTCCTGGGAAGTGGCGGCGTTTGTGAGCGAGGATGGGCCAGCGGCGGAAGATCTGCGGCGAGCAGTGGTAGCGCGAGCGCTGCTGACGTCGAACCTGGAGCACGCAAAAGAAACTGGAAATGCGACGGGGCTCGACCGGGCGTTGGCGATCGCGCGTGTTGAAGCATCGCGCTTGCAGGAACGCGTGGAAGCGGCGAAACAAGCGAAGGATACGGAAGCAGCGGTTAATCTGGGGATCAGCACGAAGCGGCTTCTTTCGGCGCTGGACGAAGGCGAAAAGCTTTAGTTCATCGCAGCGGGGCCGGGCAGGCGGGAAAACGGGTCAGGGAGCAGGGTTCTTGAGAAATACAAACGTATCGATTCTGACGGACGACGCCGAATTCGCCAGGTTGCTGACAGCCTGCTGGCAGGTGGAGCGGCAGCTTCCGGGAATTTGCGTGGTGACGAGCGAATTCTGGAAGGAAGCGGATACGTCTTCGCCGGACTTGATCGTGGTGGGCCCGCTGAAGGACGGAAAACTTGGGGATGTGCTGCGGTCGATGGAACCGAACACCGCGCTGATTCTGTGCGCGCCTTCGGAAGCGAGAGAACTGGGGCTGCTGCGCAAAAAATATCCCAAACTGCTGCACGTGCCTCTGCGGGAAGATTGGACGCAGGTGGTGCTGCTGCTGGCGGGAGAATCTTTGCGGCGGACCGAGGCGCTGAAGCTGGCGCGGCGAGCGGAGCGACATGCCGCGCAATATGCCAATCAAGCGACGCTGGGGCGCTATATGTACGACATGAAGCACAACATGAATAACGCGCTGACTTCGCTGCTGGGGAATGCCGAACTGCTTTTGCTGGAGCCGGGAGGGCTTTCCGCCCAGTCGCTGGCGCAGATCAAGACGATTCACACGATGGCGCTGCGTATTAATGAGGTGATGCAGCGATTCTCATCGCTCGCCAGTGAACTGCGAGAGGGTGAGACGGCATCGCAAGTTGAGACGGAAGAAGTGAATTCGACGCCGATTCCCCGCCGGTGAAGGCCCTGCCAAAGCTGCTAACATCCTGCTTTTCAATCAGATAGAAAAATGTAGAACGGCCCCTAAGATGACTCCAAAGGTGGCCGCCGACGTGCAATTTTCCGACGTGGAGAACTGTGCGGAGTGAATCCTTGTGCAGAAAAAAGTGCTGATCGTCGATGACTCGCCGGCCCAGGTGAAGCTGATTCAAGCGCTGCTGGAGCCCGAGGGTTACTGGCCGGTGGGGCTGAACGACCCGAAGCGGGTGGAAGAGGCCATTGCCATGGAGCGGCCGAGCGTGATTTTGCTCGACGTGGTGATGCCGGAACGAAATGGGTTTCAGGTTTGCCGGGAGTTGAAAAGCAACACCGAGTTCAATTCGATTCCGGTGATTCTGGTGACGTCGAAGGATACGGCGAGCGATCGTTACTGGGGTGAGCAACAAGGCGCGGACGGATATGTGACCAAGCCGTTCACGCGGGAAGAACTTTTGCGAGCGGTACGCCGCTTCGCGTAAGGGAGACGAGAAAGCCAGAGGCATGAGCGAAGAATTCCAATTGACGCCAATACCCGCGGACGCGGAGCTCGGCGAACTGCTGGAGGCGATGGACCCGGGCATCGAGCGGACGCCGGAATCGCAGTACTGCGTGTTTCGCAGCGGGCGCGAGCGCTTTTGCCTGCCGGTGCTGGATGTGGAAGAGGTGCTGGAGTGGCCGCTGGTGACAAAGCTGCCGCTTTCACCGGCGTACGTACTGGGAATTTTCAATTTGCGCGGCTCGATTGTGCCGCTGATCGACATCGCCCTGACCGAGGGACGCCGAACGGGATTGCTGCCCAAGCATGTGGTGGTGGCGTCGCTTCGGGGAGACGGAAATCACGACGATCTTCGGCTGGGAATTGCGGCGGATGAAGTGGTGGGGACTTATTCGGTGAGAGAAGCCGAGGATCTGCTGAGGCAGGCGCCGGAAAACGTGCCGCACTGCGTGGGAATGCTGCGACATGACGACCGGTTGGCGCTGGTGATCGATTTACGACGGTTGATCGAAGTATATCCGGGGCCAGGTATTTGAGGATTAGAGGAAAGAGTTTGGGAGGCAGTAATGAAATCGCGACTGAGTAGCACCATTTGGACACTGATCACCTTGAACGCTATCGCCCTGGCTGCGGCGATCTGGTTTGCATACAACGCCGGACGCCAGGCGTCGAATGGCGGGTCTCCGCTGGAGAGCAGCGGAACGATTGTGGCCATCGTGATCGCGATCGGCATCAGCATCGTGCTGGCGTGGCGGCTTGGCGCGGCGATTCTGACTCCCGTGAGCGAGTTGGCCTCGTTCTCTGAACGACTGGCCGCGGGTGATGGCAAGGCGCGGGCGGACGTCGGCACGAACGACGAGTTCGGCTACATTGCGGAGAATTTGAACCGCGCGGTGGCGAAGGTTTCCAAGGCTTCGAGCAACCAGGAAGCGAACGACTCGTTGCAGCGGAGCATCACGGACCTGCTGGCGGTGATCAACCAGGTGGCGCGCGGCGATTTGGCGTTGCGCGGCAAGGTGACGAACGACGCGCTGGGCAACGTGTCCGACTCGATCAACTACATGCTCGACAACTTCACGAAGGTGCTGGAACGCGTGCGCAAGGCGGCCATGGAAGTAGCGGTTTGCTCGAACAACATTTTGCTGGCCGCGGACGAGATGCAGGCGGGCGCGACGCAGCAGGACCAGGAAATTACAAACACGTCCAGCGCCGTGGAAGAGTTGACGGTTTCGATGAAGCAGGTGTCCAACAACGCGGAAGCCAGCGCCGAAGCGGCGCGGCGCGCGTTGGATGCCGCGGAACAAGGCAACCGGGCGGTGCGCGACACGCTGGAAGGCATGCAACGCATTCGCGCTTCGGTGCAGGCGACCGCAAAGAAAATTAAGTCGCTGGGCGATCGCTCGCTGGAAATTTCGGAAATCATCAACGTGATTAACGACATCACCGAGCAGACCAACCTGCTGGCGCTGAACGCCGCGATTGAGGCGGCTCGCGCTGGTGAAGCCGGACGAGGGTTCGCTGTCGTCGCGGACGAAGTCCGCAAGCTGGCGGAACACTCCCGCAGCGCGACGAAGGACATCGCGGCGCTCATCAAGGCCATTCAGGCAGAGACGAACGAAGCCGTGGTGGTGATGGAAGACGGCACGAAGGAAGTGGAAGGCGGCGCGCAACTTGCCGACCAGGCGGGACGCGCGCTGGACGCGATTTCGAGCGTGGTGCGGCAGTCCGCGGAACTCGTGCAGGAAATTTCGCTGGCGTCCAAACAACAGGTGCGCGGAACGGAAGGCGTGGCGCATGCGATGCAGATCATCTCGGGCATCACGCGGCAGACGTCGCAAGGCACGCGCGGAACGGTGGCGACGGTCAGCCAGCTAGTGAAATTGTCTGACCAACTGAACGAGGCCCTGGCGCAGTTCCGGGCGAACTCGAAGGCGGCCGCGGCACTGGAAGGGGCGGACCGGCAAGTGCCGGCAGGAGCGGTGCGCTAGAGGTGCAAGTGACTCCCGCGAATGAACCGGGAAGCGAGTGGGAAGACCATGAGTGAACGCCACGGGGCGGGACACGGTTTGACGGACCACGAACTGAGCGAGATCCGGATGCTGATCGAAGAGCGTACGGGCATTCATTTCGACGAATCGCGGGAGAGATTTCTCTCGACGCGGGTGCGCGAGCACATGCACGAGCGGGGCTACGCGCGTGTCACCGAGTTGTTGCGGGCGGTGCGGAAGACGAATGTGGAATACGACTCGCTGCTGGAGCGGATGCTGACGCAGGAGACTTCGTTTTTCCGGTATCCGGCGGTTTACGAGGCTTTCGAGAAACGCGTGTTGCCGGAGCTTCACGTTTCGAAATTCTGGAAGAACCCGCGGACGCTGCGGGTGTGGAGCGCGGGTTGTTCGACGGGCGAAGAGCCCTATTCCATCGCCATCACGATTGCGGATTCCCTTTCGTTTGCGGATGCGTGGAACGTGGAAATTCTTGCGACCGATGTCGGCAAGCTGGCCCTGAAGAACGCGGAGAAAGGGATTTATTCCGGGCGCAGCCTCTCCGGAGTGAATGAAAAGCAACTGGCCGCGCATTTCACAAAGGTGGAGAACAAGTTTCACGTCAAGCCGCGACTGAAGAAGATGATATCGTTTGCGCCGATGAATTTGGCTGCGCCGGTTTACGTGGGCCGCATGGACCTGATTTTCTGCATGAACGTGCTGATTTACTTTACGGAAGAGCGCCGGCAAGCGCTGGTACAGCGTTTTTATGAAGCGCTGGAGCCGGGCGGCTACCTGTTTCTGGGGCATTCGGAATCGATTTCGAAGATGCCGGTGAAGTTTCAGGCGATCGTGCTTGGGGACTGCATTTTGTACCGGAAGCCGACAGTGCAGGAGCAGCAGAAAGCCGAACTGGTGACGGAGGGACGCGCGTGAGCACGCCGGACCGCGAAGCCGTCGAGATGTTCCTCCAGGAAGCCTCGGAGCACCTGCAATATTTGCGGGAGTACGTGAGCGTGCTGCAGGAAGTCTCGCCGCGGCGGGAAGATTTAGAGCGCCTTTACATTTCGGCACACACGCTCAGCGGCACTTCAGCGAGCTACGGATTTCCGCGATTTTCGGAAGTTGGGGCGAAGCTGGCGCATATTTTTCAGTATGCGTTGCAGGCGCCGCTGGGCGACGACCTGCACGGGCCGTTGACGGAATTTCTTTCAGACGGCATCTCGCTGCTGGAGACCAGCCTGCTCGAGATCAGCGACAGCGGCGAGGAGAATGTCGAAGATGTGGCAACGTTCAAGGAGCGCTACCGCTTTGCGTTTCCGCCGGAGCCGCCGCCGCTGAATTTGGGAATGCCGGCAACCGCGCCGCTTTCACAGGCGCCATCGGATTACCAGGACGAGCCGGAGCCGGCGAATGTTGGGCAGACCGGGTCCTATTTCGATGCGCTGCCTGTGGATGACGAAGTGCCCAACGAGATTCTCGAGTTTTTCCAGCCGGAAGCGGAAGAGCACCTGCAAATTGTGGCGGACTGTTTGCTTTCGCTGGAGGGCAATAACAATCCGGAAGAGATCAACCGGTTGTTCCGCGCGATTCACACGGTTAAAGGTTCCGCAGCGCAGGTTGGATTGCGGCGGCTGGGCGGCATTGCGCACCGCGTGGAGGATTTGATCGGGCGTTTGCGCGACGGGGAGATTCAGCCCTCGCCGTCCGTGGTGGACCTGTGCCTGGAATCCGTGGACGTGCTGAAGAAGACGCTGCACCGCGAATGGGCGGATGAGGCGGAAATTCGGGCGGGGGTCGATTCCCTGCTGGGGCGAATTGCGGCATTGGCGCCGCAGGAAATTGAGGAAGAGGCGCCGGCGGTAACTGTTGCGGAGACAGAGGAAGAGGGTCCGGTTAAGGCAGGGTTTGAAAAGGCGGCGCCGAAAGCGCCACTTACCGCGAAACAAGTTGCGGCGAACAAGTCGGTGCGCATCGCGCTTGGGCGGCTGGACCGCATGATGAACACGGTCGGCGAACTGGTGATCAGCCGCACCAAGATGGTTGGGCGGGTTACGGAACTTGAAAAGCTGATCGATACGCTGGGCTTCTCGAAGGAGCGGTTGCAGGGGAAGGTTAACGAGTTCCAGGAGAAATACGAGTTCAACCGTATTCGCTCGCAGCTCGCGACTCCGTGGGCGAGTTCGCAGACGAAAAAACTGCTGACGAACGCCGCGGCAGGCGAGGGAGCCTATCTTGAAGAGTTCAGCGAGCTGGAGATGGACCGCTACGACGACTTCAATATTCTTTCGCGGTCGATGACGGAAATTTCTGCGGACGTGAATGAAGTTTTGTCGCAACTGGAAGGGTACGTCGGGCGGGTCGAGGGGGACATTGACGAATTCACGAAGCTGGCGCATCACCTGCAGGACGAAATTACCGCGGCGCGAATGGTGCCGATTGGGACGCTGTATTCGCTATTGTCGCGCGCGGTGAGGGACGCGGCGAAATCCTCGAAGAAACAGGTGGATCTGGACTTTTCGGGGAGCGAAACGGAGCTGGACAACAACATTATTCAACAGATTTCGGATCCGCTGGTGCACCTGGTGCGCAACTCCGTGGCCCATGGAATTGAGTTGCCGGAGATTCGTTTTGCGCAAGGAAAGCCGGAAGAAGGAAAAGTTTCGCTGCGCGCCTATCATCGCGGCAACCACATTTATATCGAAGTGGAAGACGACGGGCGCGGAATCGACTACGAACGCGTGAAGCAGAGCGCGATCGAATGCGGGCTGGTTTCGAACGAGACGGCGGACCGGCTGACAGAGCGCGACTTGCGCGAAATGCTGTTCCATCCGGGGTTTTCGACAGCAGTGGTGAAGACGGAGCTGGCGGGACGCGGCGTTGGGCTGGACGTGGTTCGCTCCAATTTGAACGCGCTGAACGGAGAAATTGAAGTGAACAGCGTGGCGGGTTCGGGGACGAAGTTCACGCTGAAAGTGCCGTTGACTCTGATTATTTCGCCGGCGCTCTTTGTGCGCTGCGGTTCGCACCATTTTGCGCTGCCGCTTGCGGTGGTGGAAGAGATCCGGCGCTTGCGGGCGGATGAGATTGAAGATGTGGGTGGAAAACTGTTGACGAAGGTGCGGGACATCGTGACGGAAGTGGTGCGGCTGGATTCCTATCTCGGGTTGCCGCCGCTCGAGCCGATCAATGGATATTTCCGCATGGTGGTGGCAAATGCGGGGAATCGCCAGATTGGCGTGGTGGTGGAAGAGGTGCTGGGTAAGGACGAAATCGTTATCAAGAACCTGGGCGAATACCTGCGGCGGGTGAAGCTGTTCCCGGGAACCACGATTGCCCCGGATGGCAGCTTGATTTTGTTGATCGATTTGAATCGCATGGTGGCGACGGAACCGAATGAACGCCGCGCCGTGCAGGCTAGCGCCAGCGCCGCGCGTATTTTTGCTCCGGGCTCCACGGCTGTGGCGCGCGGAACGATTCCTTCGGAAGCGATCGATCGCGTGGAGCAGGAACGGGTGGTCGTCATCGCCGACGATTCGATCAGCGTGCGGAAGTTTGTTGGCAGGATGCTGGAGAAGAACGGCTACCGCGTGAAACTTGCCGCGGACGGACTGGAAGCAGCGGAACTTGTGGCGCAGCACGGCTGCCACATGGTGATCACCGACCTGGAAATGCCGCGCATGACCGGCTACGAACTGATGGCGCAATTGCGGCAGAGCCCATCCACGAAGCGAATTCCGGTGATGGTGGTGACTTCGCGAGCGGGCGCGAAGCATCGGGACCGTGCGATGAAAGAAGGCGCTTCGGCATTTTTGACCAAGCCGGTACAGGAAGATCAGCTCCTGGCCGCGGTGGAACAACTGATCGGAACGGAGGCGGCACGTCCGATCGTGCCGGTTGGATAGACGAACCATGGCCAGCGCCCTCTCCAAAAAGTTTCGCGTTCTCGTTGTGGACGATTCCGCCTTCATGCGCAAGGTGTTGGAATCGATTTTCAACGCCGACGAGCAATTGGTGGTGATCGGCCACGCGAAAGACGGCCGCGAGGCCATCGCGCTTGCGGAATCGCTGAAGCCCGACGTGATCACGATGGATTTGAACATGCCTCACCTGGATGGGTTGCAGGCAACCGCGCAGATCATGACCACGAATCCGCGGCCCATCGTGGTGGTGAGTTCGGAAAGCAAAGAAGGCGCTTCGAGCACTTTGCGGGCGCTGGAATTGGGAGCGATTGATTTTGTCACCAAGCCGTCGTCGGGAATTGATCTGGACATGCAGAGCGTGAAAGACGATTTGCTGCGGAAGGTGCGGATTGCCGCGAAGGTGCGCGTTGTGCGAACGGCGTCACGACTTGCGGCGCAGTTGCAGGCTCCGATGAATGGGAGTGCAGCTCCGAAGCCTCAGCCGCCTGTTGTTCGACCGGCCACGACTGCGGCGCTTCCGGCAGACATGCGGTTCCCCGTTGTAGTTCTGGCGGCTTCGACCGGTGGCCCGGCGACGGTGATGCGGCTGGCGCCTGGATTCACCAAGGATTTTCCGGCGGCGGTGATCCTGGTGCAGCACATGCCGGCGGCGTTCACCACGCAATACGCGCTGCAGTTGGCGGAGTTCACGGGGATTCGGGTGAAAGAAGCAGAACCGAACGAGCCGGTGCAGCCGGGGACATTTTACATTTGCCCGGGGGGGCAGCACCTGCGGGTTTCCGCGACCGGGCGCATGCAACTGGATGGCGCGACAGGGAGGATTGATGGCTACCTGCCGAACATTGACGTGACGATGGAATCGGTGGCGGCTTTTGCCGGGGCGATGAGCATCGGTGTGGTGCTGACCGGCATGGGCGGCGACGGCGCCCGCGGTGCAAAGGCGATCAAGGGAGCGGGTGGATTCGTTGTGGCTCAGGACGAAGCGACATCTGTAATTTTCGGAATGCCCGCGGAAGCGATCAAGGGCGGAGCGGTGGACCAGGTGCTGGGCATCGACGACATTTACCCGGCGATTGAGAATCGCGTGCTGGGATTGACCCGGCTGTCGCCCATGGGAGCGCGCTGATGCAGTTTGCAGCCACGCACAAAACGCCGCACGCGCGGACGGAGCAGATCATATTGTTCCGCTGCAGCACGCAGGTGTTTGCGATTTCGTCGGCGTCGGTGCAGGAAGTGCGCAGCGTGGATACGCTGGCGGGATCGCCCGTGGAAATCGATGAGCCGAGCCTCCCCAAGGTGGGGCACATGTTTCGCCGGGGCGAGCAAAATCTGTACGTGGTGAATGGGGCCGTGCACTTTGGATTGCGGCCTTCGCCCGCGTCTTTGATTTTTCTGTTGCGCAAATCGCGGACGGCGCTGCTGATTGACGGCATCGAGAAAATGACCACGATGACGCGGCTGCAGGCGTTGCCGGCGGCGTTTTGTCATGAGGAACGTGTGTGGTATCGCGGATTGACTGTGCTGGATCAGAGCGTGATCCCGGTCGTGAGTCACGAAGGATTCCTGACGCCGGATGAACTTTTTCTTCTGGACGCGCTGGTGAGCCGGATGGGTGTGCCGGAGTCCGCGGCGGCGAGCGGGATGGGCCTGAGTCTATGAGTCTGGTGGAGCAATTCGACGCGCGATCCTGCGTGCTGCTGCGGCTGGGAGAGCGGCGGTTTGCGCTGGCGGCGGAACAGATTGCGGAGTTGGTGGCGCCGAGCCGCGTTTTTCGCTTTGCGCACCGCACCACGGAGATTGATGGCGTGATTCTGCGGCGCGGGCGCGTGGTTCCCGTTTGCGATGTAGCGGAGAGGCTCACCGGGAAAAAACTGACATCGCGGCGATTTTATCTGGTGGCGACGCAAAAGCGGGGTGCATCGCTGGATTGGGTGGCGCTGCCGGTCAGCGGCGAATGCGAATTGATCACCGCAGACTTGACGCCCGCGGGGGCGTCGGACTCGCCCCACGTGGCTGCGTGGCTTTCGCATGACGGCGAAGTGATTGAAGTGCTGAACCTGGACGCGCTGACGCCGGTGGCGGGCGAACGCGTACCGCTGGCGCACATCGGAAGTCCGGAGGCACACGCATGATGGTGCCCGGGAAGCCGGCGAAGATTCTGTTGATTGACAGCAACGTGCTGTTTTCGAAGCGACTGGGGGACGCGTTGCGCCGCGAGGGATTTGAGGTGACGACCGCGACGCAGGCGGCGTTTGCGCTGACTACGCTGGAATACAACGCGCCTTCGGTGATCGTGTGCGCGACGAATATGCGGGAGATGGGGGCGCTCGAGATCGCCAGGATCATTCACGCGGACCCGAAAAACGCGGCGTTGCCGGTGATCGCGATGGGCGACGGCAGCCAGCGCGCTCTGATGGAATCGTTTCAGGCGGGTTGCGACGATTATATTGACCGGCATTTGTCGCCCGGGGTGATCGCGAATCACATCAAGAACATTGTGATCAGCAAGCTGGAAGGCTTTCAGCCTACGCAGATGCTGGGCCAAGCGGATACGAGCCTGAGCGGGAATTTGAGCCACCATGACCTGACCGGGGTGATGCAGATGCTGGGGCAGGCGCGGCAGACCGGGGCACTGACTATCAACGCGGGAGAAACCGACGCGGTTCTATTTTATGACGGCGGGGAAATCACCCACGCGGAGTGCGGGTCGCTTTTTGGCGACGAAGCCGTGATTCACATCCTGAAGAACTGCGTGAAGTGCGGGTCCGGAGTTTACAAATTTATTTATGGCGCGGCTTCGGCGCAACGCACGGTGCTGCGTTCGGCGACCGACCTGATGCTGGATGCCATGCGCGAATTTGACGAAACGGAGCGAACCGGCTCCGACGAGTTGGCGGACAAGGAGGCCCAATGAGCGACGCGATTGTTCTGCCGGAGACCGGAGGAGCCGAACCGCGGCGTACCCCGACGGTATATTTTATCGATGACAGCGCGACGATGCGCGAGGTGATCAAGATTGCGTTTCGACGCGAAAGCATCAACGTGGTGACGTGCGCGGATGCCGCGTCGGCGCTGGCGCAATTTGAAGAGAATCCGCCCGACGTGGTGATCACCGACGTGATCATGCCGGACCAGGACGGGTATTCCGTGTGCAGCCAGGTGAAGCAGAATCCGCAGTTCGCGAAGACGCCAGTGATTTTGATGTCCGGCGTGGTGAACAAGAGCGTGGCCGACCGCGCGGTGGCGGTGCACGCGGATGAGCTGGTGCGGAAACCGTTTCAGCCGCAGGAACTGATTTCTCGGGTGAAGAATCTGATTGGCCACGGAGCGCCGACGCTGCAGCGCCCGTCCGAACGCCCGATGGCTGTGCCTTCGCTGAGCAGTTTGTTTTCGGCGGCGGCGACGCCGCGGATCGTTCCGCCCCCGGCATCGGTCCATGCCGCGCCACCCGCGGCGGAAGCGCGTCCGGCAGACAACGTGTGGCCGCGAGCGCTGGCCGAGGCATTCGTGCAGCAGGGCAGCGCGGCCGCGCCGCAAGCTCCCCCGTCGGCTTCGACTGCAGGTCCTCGCGCCGCTGGAACCGCCACGGACATCCAGAAATTACGGGTGGAGATTTCGCGGCTGGAAATTCTGGTGAAGAAGCTGCAGACCGAATTGCAGATCGAACGCCAGTACAACCAAGCCCTTGAACTTCACGTCCGCACACTCACACAAATCGATTAACGGCGGGCAAGGATCACCTCGGAAAAGCTCAGCAAGATTCAAAGCACGCGACAATGCGATTGCCAGCTCTCCACGAGCTTAGTGGCGATGAGGAAACACCTGTCCGTTCGGGCAATTTCGCAAGGGGCGCCGAGCCTTTAACCTAACAAGGTACTTTCCTAGGGGGACACTATGAGCAAGGCCATGCGTTTTGGATTGGCTGGCGTTCTAATCGTGTGCGCATTTGGTTGGGCAGCCGCGGGCAGACCGCAAAGCACGAAGAAACCATTAGACGCCGCGAACTTGGTGGCACTGGTGGCTGGTGATGCCCTTCCCGAGAATATCGTCGCGACCGTGAAAGCGCGCGGACTGAGCTTTGCTCCGACAGCTGAATACAAGGCCCAACTCTCCATGGCAGGGGCGACCAACGAAGTATTGGAGGCGGTAAACAAAGCCAAGGTCGCAGCAACGAAAGACGACGAAGAAACAAAAAATGAAGCAGCCGGGCGGGAGCATCTGGCGCTGGCAGGAAAGCTTATTCGCGCACACGCGTTTGAAGAGGCGGCGAAAGAGGTGGACGAGTCGCTACGCGCAGGTGGGAGAAAAGCCGACGCGGGATTCGTGATGGGAGAGTTCTTGAGACGGAAACTGGAGTGGGCGGCGGCGGCCGAGGTTTACGAAGAAGTGCTGAAGCAAGAGCCGGGCTTTCCGGAGGCGCGAACCAAATTGAGTTTCGTATTGTACCGGGGAGGAGATGAAGAGGAATCACTGCGACAGGCAAAGGCCGCGCTTGCGGAGAGGCCCAACGACGCGGAGGCCCACAAGAATGCCGCCCTGGCCCTGCAGGAGATGCGGAAATTCGAGGCATCGGAGCACGAGTTCCGGGAAGCACTGAGGATCAAACCCAATTACCAGAAAGTTCACTACGATCTTGGAATTCTTTGCTTCGCAAAAGGCGACCTGCAAGGGGCAATCGATGAGTATACGAAGGCGCTGACGATGGACCCAAAAGACATCGACGCGTACATCAATCTTGCCTACACCTACAGCCGGAAGAACGATTTTGATAACGCGATCCGTGTCCTTCACCAGGCAAAAAAGGTGGATCCCCGGAACGTGAATGTCCGGCGTGAACTTGGGTCGACATTGGTGAACGCGAATCAGAACGCGCAGGCAGTGGTGGAACTGAGGGAACTGGAAGCCATGGTGCCGGAATCGGAAGTCTGTCATCTGTGCCTGGCGTCGGCGCTGGCGCGAACCGGAGATTTGGAAGGCTCGAAAAAAGAATACCAGATCGCCCAGAAGATGGATCCTGACAATCCAAGAGTCCACGAAGGATTCGGCTTTGTCTATGAAACGCAGAGTAACTATCCAGCGGCGCTGAAGGAATATGAAGAAGAATCGCGACTTGAGCCGGATGCCGCCAATGGGCACTGGCGGTCGGGACTCGTTCTGCTGACTTTGAAAGATACGAAAGGAGCCATGGAGGAACTGGAGATCGCGGAGAAGCTGGCGCCGGGCAACGCGGAGGTGCACGAAGCCTACGCGCAGGCGCTGGCTGCGAGCGGCGACAACCAAAAAGCGGCGGGCGAGTTTAAAGAAGCGCTCCTGCTGAACGGACAAGACATCGGGGCGCACCTGGACTATGCCAGGTTCCTGGAAAAACAAGGCGACTGGGTTGGCGCGATGGAACACTACCGGCTCGCCAAGAAATATTTTAATGCGGCCCTGGCGCGGCCCGTTTTTACCCAATCCATTCGCGACGCCGACAGCGATGTGCAGGCCGCCGAACTGCGGCTAAAACAGCATTTGAGCGAATTGAGAGTGGCGGGAAAAGACGCCGAAGCGGCGAATCTGGCGGCAAAACTTGCGGGCGCGGGCGCAACAAAGGGTTTGTCGGAAAAAGTGGACGCAGCCATGGATGCGGGGATGCGGGCCTTCCGGGAAAACAATTTTGCGGAAGCCGAGCGCAGCTATAAGAACGCCGTCGAGCTGGCGGAGCAACTGAATCCGCACGAAGCGCGGCTGGCCCTTTCGCTCGGATACCTCGGCACCATGTATTTCGGTCGCAAGGATTGGCCGGATGCACAGCAGGCGTATGAGCGACAGTTGAAAGTTGCCACTGAACTTTACGGAGCGAACTCCCAGCAAATCAGCACACCATTGATGTCGCTTGGCCAGGTATACATGCAGCAAGGCGATTTCGCAAAAGCCGAGACTCTGTTTCTGCAAAACCTGAACCTGAGCCAGAAGAACCAGGGAGACACCAGCGTTGGTTACGTGATGGGCCTTCGGGTCATCGGCGAACTCTACTATTCCGAAAAGCAATACGAGAAAGCGCTGCCCTTTGCGCTGCAGGGAGTGAAAACCGGAGAAATCCTGTTTGGACCGGAAGGCATGCAGCTGGTGGGGAGCAAGGGGTTGGTTTGCAGGCTCTACGACGGGCTGAATCAAGCGGAAAAGACGGAGGCTTGCGATCGGCAACTGATCGTGCTGATGGAGAAGACCTACGGAGAGAATAGCCCCGTGCTGGCGCCGACATTGACGAGCCGGGCTAAAGCTCTGCGGGCGCTTCGGCGAAATGCGGAGGCCGATGACGTGGAAAAGCGACTTCAGGGATTGCAGAAATCCACAGTGGGTTTGAACTGAGGTCCTGCGCGGCGAAATGCGCCGCAGGTTTGCCTTCTTCAACAACGGTAATCCCTGGTCCGGTTGACGGGTGTCACTGAATTCAGTAGCCTCGGCTGACACTGAATTTAAGCTGAGTTTGCAAATTATTGGGGGAACGCCGGATGAATCAACCCAAAAAGCGCGGGATTTCGCGGCGGCAGTTTGCGCAGAGGGCGGCGCTGCTTTCAGCGAGCGCTTCGATTGTTCCGGCAGCGAGCGTGTTTGCGGAGCCTATGCAGACCCCGCCGGCGACCCAGACTCCCGCGGCGCACCCGAATCTTTCGGCGGAAAGCCAGGTGGAGGCGGAGGCGCGTTACCAGCAGATTTTGAGCCAGTACGGCAGCCGCTTCAGTGCGGAAGAGAAAGTTTCGCTGCGCGAGATGAATTTGGTGACGCAGGCGAGCCTCGACAAGGTGCGGGCATTTTCGCTCGAAAACGGCGATGCCCCTGCGCTTTATCTGAAACCCCTGGTGGAACGCGAAAAGAAACCAGTCCAGCCACCGGCAGCCGCGCCGGCGAAGAAATCCTGAGGGAACGACGAATGCTCAGCGAGCAAGTGCTTTACCTATCGGTTGGCGAACTGGCGAAGCGGATTCAATCCAAGCAGATTTCTCCCGTGGAATTGACGGAGAGTTACCTGGCGCGGAGCGAAGCGTTGGGGCCGAAGTTGAACGCGTATGCGCGGCTGACGCCGGATCTGGCACTGGAGCAGGCGCACATAGCGGAGAAAGACATTCAGCGCGGGCACTACCGTGGGCCGCTGCATGGAATTCCGTATGCGGCGAAGGATTTGCTCGCGGTGAAGGGGATTCCCACCACGTGGGGCGCGAAGCCGTTTGCCGAGCAGGTTTTTGATTACAACGCGACGGTGATCGAGCATCTGCGAAATGTCGGCGCGATTCTGCTGGGCAAGGCGGCGATGATCGAACTGGCGGGCGGGATGGGATATGCGTACGCCTCGGCTTCCTTGCAGGGCGAAACGAAAAATCCGTGGGACACAAAGTGCTGGACGTGCGGATCGTCGTCGGGGTCGGGCGCGATTGTCGCGGCCGGGCTGGCTGGATTTGCGATCGGGACGGAGACGTGGGGATCGATCGTGTGCCCTTCGGCGTTTTGCGGCGTGAGCGGATTACGGCCGACGTACGGGCGCGTGAGCCGGCGCGGCGCGATGGCGCTGTCGTACTCGATGGACAAAATTGGGCCGTTGGCGCGGTCCGCGGAGGATTGCACGAATATTTTCGCGGCGATTGCGGGGCACGATCCGCTGGACCGCAGCACGCTGCCGGTGGACAAGGCCGCGTTCACGTATTCACCTGCGGCGGATTTGAAAGGGCGGAGCCTGCGGATCGGATGGTTGACGAATGCGTGGAAACAATACGATCCGGGCATCGGGAAAATTGTGGACGCGGCAAAGGTCGCGCTGCGGCACCACTTCCCTTCCGTTCGAGATGCGGCGTTGCCAGAAGGTCCGTGGGAAGATGCCGCGACGCTGATATTGTCCGGGGAAGCGGGATCGGCGTTTTCGCAACTGATACGTTCCGGGCGGGTGAAGGAACTGATTGATCCCGTGGGGCGCCTGGGCGGATATGTAAGCCAGAGCGTTTCTGGAGCGGATTACACGACGGCTCTGCGCATTCGCGACATTTTGCAGAAGAAGATGACTGAACTATTCGATTCGTACGATGTGCTGGCGACAGCTACGCAACCCGTGGCGGCGACCCCGCTGAGCTTGAATTTGGTTACCGGGCTTTCTTTTCCCGATCCGCTGGGCGCGATTGGGAATCTTTGCGGATTGCCGGCGATTTCTGTGCCCTGCGGGTTTACGGATAAGAACTTGCCGGTTGGGTTGCAGTTTGTGGGACGGGCGGGAGATGACGCGGCGGTATTGCAGGCTGGGCGAATTTTTCAGCAGACGACGAGTTGGCATAAGAAGTATCCGAAAGTTAGTTAGCGCGCGCGAATTGATCGAATGCCGGTTAGGGTGAGTACGTAAAAGCGGTAGCAGAGCTACCGCACTCCAAAGTTCCCCTCCGAAGGGCAATCTCGATGGTGCCAGGAAAACCCTCACCCCTGAAGGGGTGAGCTACAGAGGCGCGGTTACGATTTCTTGCGGGTTTGGAGGATTTCGCGGACGGTGCGCAGGATGGCACCGCGGCTGAAGGGCTTGGTCAGCAGGCGCACGGAGGGATCGGCGTTGGCCATTTCGGTTGCCGCGTGCTCGCTGTAGCCGGACATAAAGACGACCGCGACGCCGGGATGCTCCTGCTGAAGGCGCACGGCGAGTTCCTGGCCGGTCATTCCCGGCATAACCATGTCGGTGACGAGCAGATCGATTTTGCCGCGATGCTCGCCGGCAATTGCGATGGCTTCCTTGCCGTTTTTGGCTTCGATCACTTTGTAACCGCCGGATTCCAGAAACTCACGCGCAATTTCGCGGACGTCCTGCTCATCCTCGGTTAGAAGCACGGTTTCCGTGCCGACGGGGAGTTCGGCGACTCGCTTCGGAGTGCCGATGTGCACTTCCGCTTCGTTTACGCGGGGAAGATAAATCTTGAATGAAGTTCCTTTGCCGAGTTCGCTGTAGACCCAGATAAAGCCACCGCTCTGCTTGACGATGCCATACACGGTGGCCAGGCCGAGGCCGGTGCCTTTTCCCTTTTCCTTGGTGGTAAAGAACGGCTCGAAGATGTGCACCTGGGTTTCTTCGTCCATGCCGGTGCCGGTGTCGGTGACGTCGAGCAGGACGTACGAGCCGGGTTTCATCAGGGGATGGCTGGCGGTGTAGGACTGGTCGAGGTCGCAGTTGCGCGTGCCGATCAGAAGCTTGCCACCGGTGGGCATGGCGTCGCGCGAATTGACGGCCAGATTCATTATGACTTGTTCCATCTGGCTGGCGTCGGCGCGGATGGTGCCGAGTTTCTGATCGGGGCGAAGGACGAGTTCGATGTCTTCACCAATCAAGCGGGGCAGGAGCTTGCCCATCTCTTCGACGACAGAGTTGAGATTGATGATTTGCGGCTGAAGCACCTGCAAACGGCTGAAGGCGAGCAATTGCCGAGTGAGGGTTGTGGCGCGGTCGGCGGAGCGATCGATCTGTTCGATTTTCCGGGCGATGGAATCGGTGGGAGACAACGCGCCCAGCAATAATTCCGTGTGGCCCTTGATGACCATAAGCAGGTTGTTGAAGTCGTGCGCGACTCCGCCGGCGAGCCGGCCGACGGCTTCCATCTTCTGCGATTGGCGCAACTGCAACTCCAGATGGCGGCGCTCGCTGATGTCCTGCGCCACGACAAGACGCATGCGCTTGCCGGCATAAAGAAGTTCGTGAGAGATCACTTCCACTTCAAAGGATTTTCCGTCCTTGCCCTGATGCAGCCAGAAGGCGTGCTGTTCGCTTTCAGCTCTCGTTTGAAGCAGGTGAGCGGCGGTTTTTTCGCGCTCCGCCAATGGACGTATCTCAAGGATGCTCATGCGTTTGAACTCATCCTGCGTGTAGCCGTACTGGCCAACGGCCGCCTGGTTGACCCGCAGAAAACGCAAGGATTCCACGTCGTAGAGCCAGGTGGGAAGCGGACTGTGTTCGAACAACAGGCTGAGCATGGACTCGCTCTTGCGCAATTCCTCCTCGGCGCGGCGGCGTTCGATCGCGAGGGCGATGTGACCGCCGACAGAGTCAAGGAACTCCAGGTCGCGTAGGTCATACGCGTGCTCGTTCTGGTAGTGCTGCACGACGAGAACACCGATGGTGGCGGTGGGCGTTTTCAGCGGGACGCCGAGCCATGCGGGCGAAGGCGAACCAACCAGCTCGACTTCGCCGAGCGCCGCCAGGCGGTCGAAATCGGATTGTGGAATCAGGTTTGCTTTTCCGGTGCGAAAGACATAGGCGGTGCAACTGCGATCCACCTTTTGAGGCGGGGGAGCCGTATCGTATTCATCGGCAAAAAACGGAAATTCGAAGACATCTTCCTGGGGATTGTGCAGCGCGACGAAGCAGTTTTCGGCGGACAAGATGCGTTTGAGGGCGACGTGAATGCGGGTAAGAAGCTGATCGAGGTTGGCGGTCTGGTTCAACGCGTGAACGACATCCGAGATCACCTGGCGTTCGGACTCCATGCGATGAAGTTCGGTGACGTCCAAGCCGTGAAGAAGAATCCCGTCGATCGCGGGATCGGAGAGGCGGCTGCGGCAGGTGATTTCGAACCAGCGCCAGGAGCCATCGCGGCTGCGGAAACGGCAACGGCCGGTGAGGGGAGAGCCGTTCTGCGCCGCGACCTGCTTGAGATGGGTACGAACGGGCCCGACGTCCGAGCTATGCACCAACGCGTGAAGGCTACGGCCGACAAGTTCGTCCGGCCGGTAACCCAAACTGGTTTGGAAAGTGGAATTGGCAAATTGCAGGGTGCCGTCTGCTGAGAGAACGGCGATGATTTCCCTGGTGGAGTCCAGCAAGGACGCAAGTTGTGCGGTCCCGAGAGCGATTCCGGGGTCCGAGACAATTCTCTGGGCCATTTAATTGTCGCTTCATTGGCCGGCGGGGACACAAGACTACCGGCGGGACTTTCGGAAGCCTCCAAAAATCGAGCTACCACTAGAAAGCGCGTGCTGAAGGTGAATCGTCTCCTTTTACTGTAACCAACCAAGGGAGTTTCGTATACCCCATGAAATGGGCGGGTTGCGAAAGGATGACTGTACGAAAGGACAGGTGAGTTTGGCTTGCAGACTGCCGGACTCGCTGGCTCCGTGCTACTCTCCGTACCCATAAGTTGCTGAAACTGCGCGAGCTGTGCCGCGGGAGGCCGGCTCCTGGAGGATTGCCGCCATGCATGGAATCTGGAAGGACATGTTCGTGATCACGCTGCCGATACTGGAGAAAATTCTTCGGCCGGTGATCGTGTACTTTTTCCTGGTGATCATGCTGAGGCTCTCTGGCAAGCGGGAGCTGGTGCAACTGAATCCGTTCGACCTGGTGGTGTTGCTGACGCTGTCGAACACGGTGCAGAACGCGATTATCGGGGATGACAATTCCGTCTCCGGCGGGCTGCTGGGCGCCACTTCCCTGTTGGCGGTGAATTACCTGACCGTGCGGTTCCTGTACAAGCACAAAGCACTGGACGAAATTGTGGAAGGCAAGGCGGACGTTCTGATTGAGGGCGGCAAGCTCCAGCCAGCGCACTTGAAGAAAGAGCTAATTTCAGTGGCTCAACTGGAAGCGGCCGCGCGAAAGCAGGGATTTGGCTCGCTGAGCGAAGTGGACCAGTGCATCCTGGAGCCGGGCGGCACGCTGTCCTTTATCGGCAAGAAACCTGACGCGGATGTGGTGCGACACAAGGAGGTGCTGGATCGCATTGACCGGCTGAAGGATGAACTTGCGCTGCTGCGGGGCAATCGTCCGCCTTCGGTTGCGTAAAAATTGAGACAGGCAGAAAGCTCAGTGGACTAAGAAGCCGCTGAGACCGAAGAAGAATCCGACAACGCCGATCGCAATTCCTGAGTACCAGAACGCTTTCCTTCTAGTCAGCAACGTAAGTGAACAGATAATCAGGGCGATTTCCAGAATTACTTCGCCGGCGTCGAAACTGTTTTCCCGCCTGGATACCATCGTCCGCTCGTTTTCAAATTCTTTGGCCTTTTCGGTGATTTGGTCCTTGTCTTTTTCGTAGCGCTCGATTTCCTTCTGATATTTCTCGCGCAGCGCCGCCGCTTTTTCCTTATCCGCGGGCGTAATGACTCCGAGCAAGTCGGCATTGAGCTGCATTTGGTGGAGGCGGTTATTTTTGGCCTGGTAGTACGCCCACTGGTCTGTGGCCTGGTTCTGGTGTAGAACCACCTCGATGCTGGTGCGATGTCCCATCAGCGTGGCCATGGCCACGAGGACCGCGAGGATGTTGATGGTGATGGCGACGGGCAACGTCCAGGGCTCCTCATCATGATGATGTGCATGCTCTTCGAGCACTTCGTGCATCGTGGTTGCCTCTTGGTTGTGAATTTAAGCCAACGGCTGAGCCGCAATGAATTTTAGCACTTCCTGCGCGGAGGCAATGGTACGGTCGATATCAGCGGAAGTGTGCGAGGCGGAAACAAAAGCGGCTTCGAATTGGGAGGGCGCCAGGAAGATGCCGCGATTGAGCATTTCGCGGAAATAGCGGGCGTAGAGCTTGGTGTCGGAGCGCTTGGCTCCGGAGTAATTGGTGACCGGTTCAGACGTGAAGAAAATGGTGGAAAGGGAGCCGATGCTATTGACCTGGGCGGGGATCCCGGCACCGGCGAGGGCGTTGCGCAGGCCATGAACAAGCTTTTTGGCGAGCGCGTTGATGCCGTCGTAGACGCCGGGCTTGGCGAGTTCGTTCAGCGTGGCGATGCCGGCGCTCATTGCGAGCGGATTGCCGGCGAGTGTGCCAGCCTGGTAGACAGGCCCGAGTGGCGCGACATTGTTCATCAATTCCGCGCGGCCGCCATATGCGGCAACCGGCACGCCGCCGCCGATAATTTTTCCCATGGTGGTCAGATCGCCCTCGACGCCGAGTAGCGTCTGAGCGGAGCCGTTGTGCAGGCGGAAGCCGGTGATGACCTCGTCGATGATGAGCACGGCGCCATTCTTGCGCGTGAGTTCGCGGAGGCCTTGCAGGAAGCCTTCTTTCGGCAGGACCACGCCCATGTTCGCGGCTATGGGCTCGACGATTATGGCCGCAATTTTTCCTTGGTGTTCGCTGAAAAGTTTTTCCACGCCCTGCAGGTCGTTGTAAGGAACGTTCAAGGTGAGCGCGGCAAGCGCCTGGGGCACGCCGGGGCATTCGGCTATGCCGAGGGTGGCCAGGCCGGAACCCGCTTGCGACAGAAAGCTGTCGGCATGGCCATGGTAGCAGCCTTCGAACTTGATGATGAAATCGCGTTTGGTGACGCCGCGGGCGAGGCGGACAGCGCTCATGGTGGCTTCGGTGCCGCTGGAAACGAAGCGGACTTTTTCGATGAAGGGAATGGCCTTAGTGATGAGCGTGGCGAGCTGCAATTCCAATTCGGTGGTGACGCCGAAACTTGTGCCGCGCTTCGCTTGCTCGGCGATGGCGGCGCTGACCGCGGGATGCGCGTGGCCAAGGAACATCGCACCCCAGGAGCAGACGTAATCGAGGAGCTGGTTGCCGTCGGCGTCGTAGAGGTATTGCCCGCTTCCCTTTTCGATGATCAGCGGCTCGCCGCCGACGGAACGAAACGCGCGAACAGGGCTGTTGACGCCGCCGACGAGGACTTTTTCCGCCTTTTCAAAAATTTCACGGGAACGACGGCGATCTGGTTTTGCCTGCGCTTGTGTCGCACTCATCGGGGCACCTTTTTTCGGGACTCAGGATTTCAGCCAGCGAGCCACGTCTTTGGCGTGGTAGGTCAGGATAATGTCGGCGCCGGCGCGCTGAATGCCGGTGAGAATTTCGAGGACCACGCGCTTTTCTTCGATCCAGCCTTTTTGCGCGGCGGCCTTGACCATCGCGTATTCGCCGCTGACGTTGTAAGCGCCCAGAGGCACGTCGAAGCGTTCGCGCACGGCGCGGATGATATCGAGATAGGGCAGCGCGGGCTTTACCATCACGATGTCGGCGCCTTCCTCGAGATCGAGCGCGACTTCTTTCAACGCTTCGCGGGCGTTGGCTGGATCCATCTGGTAGCTGCGGCGGTCGCCAGCTTTTGGAGCGGAGTCGGCGGCTTCGCGGAAGGGGCCGTAGAAGCCGGAGCAGTATTTCGCGGCGTAGGCAAGAATCGGAAGATTCTCAAATTTGTGGCCATCGAGCATGGTGCGAATCGCGGCGACGCGGCCGTCCATCATGTCCGAGGGCGCGACGATGTCGGCGCCGGCGCGGGCATGGGACAACGCCTGCTGCGCCAGGATTTCGAGCGTCGGGTCGTTCAGGATTTCGCCGTTCTCGACGACGCCGCAGTGGCCGTGGTCGGTGTACTCGCACAGGCAAACGTCGGTGATCACCAGAAGATTGAGTCTCGCCTTTTTGATGGCTTCGACGGCCTTTTGCACTACGCCTGTTTTCGCGAGGGAACTTGTTCCTCGGGCGTCTTTGGTTTCCGGCAGGCCGAAAAGAATGATGGCGGGGATGCCCAGCGATTCCACTTCGCGGCATTCTTCGACGATTTGATCGACGGACTGCTGGTAAACCCCGGGCATGGAGCTTACTTCCTTGCGGACTTTTGTGCCGGGGCAAACGAACATCGGATAGATAAAGCCGGCGGTAGTGAGACGCGTTTCGCGGACCAGGCCGCGCAGAGCTTCGTTGCCGCGGATCCGGCGGGGACGGTGAATGGGGAAACTCATCCTTGTTTTGCTCCTGCAGGCTGATGCCGGCCTGCCTTTGCGAAATATTCTGCCAGCGTGGCGACGGCGGCGACGACGGTGGTGTCCGCGGCCTGGAGAATCCTGTCGACACCTTCGGCTTTCAACGCGCTTTCGCTGACTGGGCCAATCGCGACGAAAACGGACTGGCGGCTGAGATCGCGGAATCGTTGTGCGCCGAGAAGGTCGCGGAGATGGCGCACGGCCGAGGGACTGAAAAACAGAATGGCGTCGGCATCACCGCGAAGCAGGCCTTCTTGCGTTTCGGGCGAATCCGAATTTGGTGAAACCGTCTTGTATGCCACCACCGGGATAACTTGCGCGCCGTAGCGTTTCAGAGACTCGATCAACTCCGGATTTGCGCGATCGCTGCGTGGGAGAAATACGCGCTTCCCCTGCACTTCCGTTGCGAGTTCTTCCGTGAGCGCAACGCCATTGTGAACTCTGGAAACGTAATTCACAGACAGGCCAGCCGCGGTCACCGCTTCCGCGGTCGCGGGGCCGACTGCCGCAATTTTCACACCTGCGAAAACCCGTGGGAGAAGGAGTTCCATGGTGGTGCAACGCTGTTGCACAGCGCGTAAGGCGTTTTGACTGGTAAAGAACACCCATTCGAACTGCGCATCATTCTTCAGGCAGGCATCGAGTTCGGCGGGATTGTCCGCGGGTGCGAAGGCTACCAGCGGCAGCAAGACGGGCTCCGCACCCGCCTCGCGCAGGGCATCGACGAGCGATTGACTCTGCTCCCGCGCGCGCGTCACGACGACGCGCTTTCCTGCCAGCGGCTTGTGATCCTTTTCACCCACGGGCGCGCTGCACCTCTTCCAGAATACTCCGCGCGCCACCTTCGGCAAGCACGCGAGCGAGGTGTTCGCCGAGTTGCGCGGCCTGATCCGGCGGCGCAGTGGCTTTTTCGCGAACATATTGCGTGCCATCCACGGAGCAAACCACCGCTTCTATCACGAGTTCGGTGCGCTCCATGCGCGCCCAGGCACCCAGCGGCACCTGGCATCCGCCGTGCAACGCCGAGAGCAGCGCGCGCTCCGCAATAATCGCGGTGCGCGTTTCGAGATCGTCCAGCTTCGACAATATTTCGTCGGCTTCGCGATCCTTCACGCGGGATTCGATTGCGATCGCACCCTGGCCGACGGCCGGCAGGGAAATTTCGGTCGAAAGCGGCTCGGTGATTTTCTGGCCCCAGCCCAGGCGGTCTAGCCCCGCTTTCGAAAGCACGATGGCGTCGTATTCGCCGCTCTCCACCTTGCGGAGACGGGTATCCACGTTGCCGCGGAGATCGCGAAGATCGAGGTCGGCGCGATAGTGGCGGAGTTGCGCCTGGCGCCGCAGGCTGCTGGTTCCGACGCGGGCACCTTGTTTCAGATTCGCGAGGGTGGTTCCGGTGTGCGAAACCAGGCAGTCGCGCACATCGTCACGGCGGCAAACCGCGGGAAAGTGCAATCGGCCCGGCGTTTCCGTGGGAATATCTTTCACGCTGTGCACGGCGAGATCGATGCTTTCCTCGAGCAGCGCTTCTTCCAGCTCCTTGATGAAAACTCCCTTTCCGCCAATCTGCGTCAGGGGAGACTGTTGCATTTTGTCGCCGGAAGTCTTGATGATGATGATTTCGGCTTCGACGCCGGTGAGTTGAAAAAGCTGCTTGCGGACAAATTCGGCCTGCCAACGGGCCAGGATGCTGCCTCTTGAACCGATACGAAGGGGCTTCACGGTTTCTCCCGGTCAGATAAGTACAAATCTCGAATGGCTTCGACGTTCTGAATCTTGCGGCGCAATTCCTTTTCGGTCCGCAGTCGCTCGGCGGGATGCAGCAGCAGGTGCTCGATCAATTCGTCCATCAGGATGCCGATGCGTTCGCGGTCTTCTCCGCTGAAATGGTTCATGCCGGCCAGGCGCTCTTGAAGGAAAGTGGCGCGGCGCTGCTTCAAGCTGCCTCGCAGGTTTTCCAACACGCCGGTCAGCTCGACGCTGGCCTGCCAGGAAATGAACTTCGCCACGTGGTCTTCCACCAGGGATTCCGCCTTGGGGACTTCGCTTTGCCGCGCGTCGCGATTCTGCTTCACGATTTCGGTCAAATCGTCGATCGAATAGAGATAGACGTTATAAATGTCGGCCACCACCGGGTCAATGTTGCGGGGCATGCCGAGGTCCATCAGGAAGAGGGCGCGGTTTCCACGGGAGGCCATCGCGCGCTCGACCATGGGTTTGGTCACCAGAAAGTCTTGCACGCCCACAGCCGACACGATCACGTCGGGAAATTTCAACGAGGAGTCCCATTCGCCCCATTCGAGGACTTTTCCGTCGTATTGGCGGGCAAACTCCTCGGCCTTTTCGGGCGAACGATTCATCAGGTAGAGATTTTTGATTTTCCGGTCGCGTAACTGGGAAACAACCTGCTCGCTGATCGTGCCAGCCCCCAAAACCAGCGCGCTGCGATCCTGGAGCTTCCCGAAGATGCGCTCGGCCAGCTTCACTCCGGCCGAGGCGACGCCCATGGGCCGCGTGCCCAACTCGGTTTCCGCGCGCACGCGCTTGCCGATTTCGAGCGCGGCCTGAAACAAACGGTTCAGCACCGGGCCGGTGACGCGGCCTTCTTGTGCGCGCAGATAGGCTTCGCGGACTTGTCCAAGAATTTCCGCTTCGCCGAGCAGCATCGATTCGAGGCCCGCGGAAACACGGAACAGGTGGCGCACCGCGTCGTGATCGTAGTGGTGATAGAGAGAAGGATTCAGCTGGTCTGGCAGAACTTCGTGAAATGTACTGAGGAAAGACGAGAGGGCGCCGGCCGATTCATGATTGGCATTGGAACGAACGCCGTAAACCTCGCTGCGATTGCAGGTGGAAAGCACCAGTGTTTCTTCGAGGATGCCGCGGGATCGTAGCTCTTCCGCCGCCCTTTGCGCCTGCTCGCCGGAGAACGACACCTTCTCCCGCACCTCAACGGGCGCCGTGCGGAAGTTCAGGCCAACGAGTACGATCTCCATGCTGCGCGAAGCGCGCTCCTAAAAATACCGGTGATGCGCCGAAAAATAGAGATTCACCACCGTAAAGCTGAGCACCACGAGAACAAAGTTAAAGACGCAGAGTTTGGAGGCACGCGCGCCTCTCCAGGCCGTGGTGCGCGCCAGTTGGAAATAAGCTGCGTAGAGGAACAGCACCACCAGGGTGACGATGTACTTGGGGTCGAAATACCAGTGCTGCCCGGCTTGGCGGTCGACGGCAAGGAATCCGAGAGCTGTGCCGACGGCGATGGTGACGAGGCCCACCAGGACGCTGGTGTGGCTCATGCGTTCGAGAAGTTCGAGCGAAGGAAGGCGCCAGACGATGTCACCCAGCTTGCGCCTGCGGAGCAACCGCTCTTCCCCGAGAAACATCAGGCTGAGGACGCAGGAGAGGGCGAACCCCGCGTACGCCAAGATGCTGAGTGTGACGTGCAGGGCAAAGACGACGCCATGCGCTTCGGTCGGAGGGGCGGGGTGCTCCGGGGCGAAGGAGGCTGCAAGAAAGAAAGCAAGGATGATGGGGACCACGAAGGCGCCGACGGTGCGTTGGCGATGATAGATTTCGAGGCAAAGATAGGTGACGGCGAGGAGCCAGCCGAAGAGGGACATGGAGCCCTGCAGGTCGTGGTAGGGGACCGAGTGCAGGGCCCGGGCGCGGCCCAGGAGCGCCAAGTAATGGCACGCTAAACCCATAAACATCAATACGGTAGCGAGACGCCCGGTAACCTCTTTGCCGGTGTAGAGAAAGCTCATGTAGAGGCCCATGCTCAAGAGATAGGCCAGCACGGTCAACATGATGAAGATGAAGATATGGTTCATCGGCTTGGGTCCTTGCCGAGCGGGGACGCAAAGGAGCGTGCTCATCCAGCAGCCTGCGCGACCTCTCAGATAGCTCAGTATAGCGTAGTCGCAGGTATCTTCCATTGGCTCTGCATTCACAACGGTAGAAGAGGTTTGCGTTCAGGCGCACAGGCACGCAGTGAGGCGGTTGGCTTGAACTGGTATTCAGCAAGGATTTTTCCGGCAGGGAACAGGGATGTGACTGTTGTGGGAGCCCCCCCGCCGCTGGAACTGCCCGGAAAATTCTGCTGCTGCCCAAACAGGCTCCCTCCTGTCGCCGCGAGAAGTAAGGCGAGAAACAGTAGTTTGTGTTTCATGGGATTAGGTGAGGTGCTCCATCAGTTGCTTACCAGACCCGTTGAGTTCTAAAATCCTTTGGCATGAACACTGAGAGTCTTCCCATCCCTGGCTTTCCGGGCCCGCGCACGGCACTGCGAACGGCATCGAAACTCGCGGAATTTGCCTTGCGCCATTCACAGGGTATTCCGCGACGGGCGTATCTCGACGTGGGCTGCGGAAATGGATACATCACCGAAGCAATCGCCCCACATTTTGAATCCACGGTGGGCATTGATGTCGAAGCGGAAAGGCTCAAGGACTTTGAGCTACATGTCGTGGACAGGCCGGCTATTTCCGTAGCGCAAATGTCTGGTGCCGCGCTGAAGTTTGCCGACGATTCCTTTTCGCTTGTCACTGCATTTGAGGTTTTGGAGCATGTGCCGGATCTCGAAGAAACCGCCTCGGAAATGGTTCGCGTTTGCGCTCCGGGAGGAATAATCGTGATTTCAGTTCCCCATGTATGGTTTCCCATTGAAAACCATGGGATGCAGGTTAACGGTCGAATATATGAGCGCAAAATTCCGCTGCTTCCGTACATGAGGCCCTTGCATCGCAGATGGTCGCTGGCACGCATTTTTTCTTCGTCCGAAATGGATTCCCTGTTTAGTTTCGTAACCCCGATTGGCACGGAATATGCGACTCCGCAGTTTGAACGCGCTGGTGCAGAAAAGCGTAGATGGGAGCACAAGCTGATCTTCCTGCGCAAGATGCTCGATCGATGCGAATCTATTCCAGTGCTCCGCGAATTCTTCGGCGTTTCCATGCTCAAGGCGTATCGCAAGCCGTAGCTCATCAGTTGTGTACCGCCGAGCAATCGAACGAGCTGTAAGTAGCCGCCGCTGCCGTCAAATTGTTCAGCGTGATCGTAAATGTGGTATTCGACTTCGTGACGGTTTGCAGTTGCGGGAAATTCGTTGGTCCCACCCCCTGGCATTGCAGACGGTAATTCATATCCGAGTAGCCAACCGGCAGCGTGATTGCCCCGGTGGTGCAGCGCGTATTGATAGTTGGCGCTGTCGTGCAGCTTGTCGCCGTGTTGAAGAGTTGAAGGCCGGTGCCATTTGTCACCCCAGTCAAGGTTGGTGTGGTGAGCGGCTCACAATCCCCCTGTGACACTGGATGCGGATTCGAAAGAATCATCCATCTCATCAGGAATTTGCGTTGGGCGGGGTACGATTTGGCGACCTAAAGTGTCGGCTCGGTGGCGCGCCAACCGCCCACGAGGAACTTACCCCACCGCCGGGTTGCAGGAAGAACGATACAAAAGCAAGCCTCGTTATTTCGTCTCCGCCACCTTCTTTTATGGAGTGCGGGAGCCTGCCTGCGGCAGGCAGGCAACGCTCTCCCTTTTGCGACGTAAGCGCTGCCTCCCATCTTCAATTTCGTCTAAGGGCTTTACTCCTCAAAAGCGGTGGCTGAGCCGCCCTTCGGCAGGCTCAGGGTAAACCGCACTCCAAATGGGCGCCACTCCCGCTGTGGCGGCCGCCTTTTTTTCCACATTGACCTATGACCTCTCCTCTAAAGCGGGAAGCTGGCAGATTTGTTATTCTGTGACGACAGGACTTATGAGCAACGAGGCCGCAGGATTGACCCGCAAGGAGTTGTTTCTTCGCGCCGCACGGTGCGAACCGGTTCCGCGGCTGCCCGTCTGGATGATGCGGCAAGCCGGACGCTACCTGCCCGAATATCGCGAGATTCGCGCGAAACATTCGTTTCTGGAAGTCTGCAAGACGCCGGACCTGGCGGTGGAAGTTTCCATGCAGCCGTTTCGGCGGCTCGGCGTCGATGCGATCATCATTTTTTCCGACATCCTGATCCCTGCGGAAGCGATGGGGCTGCCGCTCGAACTCGAAGACAAGGGGCCCAATCTGCCGGAGCCGGTGCGGACGGAAGCGGACGTTCGCAAGCTGCACATTTTCGACCCTGAAATAGAAACTGGATTCCTGATGGAAGCGCTGCGGCGTACCGTGAAACAAGCTGGGCCAGATGTGCCGGTGCTGGGCTTTGCGGCTTCGCCATGGACGCTGGCGTGTTACATGGTGGAAGGGCGCACCAAAGAGGGCTTCGCGACGGTGAAGAATTTTCTTTACAGCGAGCCAAAGGTTTTTCGCGAACTGCTGCACAAAATCGCTCACGCGACGATTCTTTACCTGAAGGCGCAGATTGCCGCGGGCGTCTCCGCCGTGCAGCTTTTTGACACTTGGTGCGGCGAACTGGATTTGAAGGATTACACGGAGTTCGTGCTGCCGGCAGTGCAGGAAATCATCTCCGGGCTCGGGAATAAAGTGCCGGTCATCTACTACACCAAGGCTTCGCATCATTTACTGCCGGCGGTGGTGCGCGCCGGAGCCAGCGTGTTGAGCGTGGATTGGCGGATTCCGCTTGCCGAGGTTCGCAAACTGGCCGGGCCGCGCGTGGCGCTGCAGGGGAATCTTGATCCCGCTGTTTTGTTTGCGCCCGCGGAGAAGATCCGCCCGGCGACTCTGGCCATCGCCGCCGAGCTATCCGGCCACGGACACATTCTGAATCTAGGCCACGGGATTTTGCAGCACACGCCCGTGGAAAACGCGCAGTTGTTCATTCACACCGGCCAGGAAGCCGCTCTGCGGCAAGCGCAGCCGGCGGTGCAAACGCGCGGTTGAGCGCAGGAGGCAAGCGCCGTGTCGAGCATGAATCCATCGTTGCGGGAGATGCAGGGAGAACTCTCCGTGGGAGAAGAGTTCGTCACCCGCTACAACCGTCCGGGTCCTCGCTACACGAGCTATCCCACGGCTCCCGTATGGAATGAAGCTTACGGCCCGAACGATTTCGAAGAGGCGATGCAAACGGCCGAAACCAAGCGCAGCCCGGTTTCCCTGTACATGCATCTTCCCTTCTGCGAGAGTCTGTGCCTCTTCTGCGCGTGCAACGTCATCATTCGCAAGGATAAGAGCGTCACGCCGCCGTACCTGAGCGTCCTGAAGAAAGAGATCGATCACATCGCCAGCCGGGTTTCACGCGATCGCCAGGTCGCGCAGTTCCACTGGGGCGGCGGAACGCCCACGTACCTCACGCCGGAGCAGATCGAAGATTTATTCGTGTACACGAAGGAGCGCTTCAACTTTGCGCCCGACGCGGAAATCGGCATTGAAGTCGATCCGCGGGTGACCTCGACCGCACATTTGGAAACCGTTCGCAAGATGGGCTTCAACCGCTTGAGCATGGGCATTCAGGATTTCAAGGAGGAAGTGCAGAAGGCCATTCACCGGATTCAGCCGTATGAACTGACCCGCGACCTAATTGCCACTGCGCGGGAACTCGGGTTCGATAGTATCAACGTGGATTTGATTTACGGCTTGCCCTATCAAACCGCGGAAAGCTTCGCGCACACAGTCGAGCAGATTGTCAGCCTCTCGCCCGACCGCATCGCCATGTTCAGCTATGCGCACGTGCCATGGCTTAAGAAGCAGCAGGGCTCGTTCGTGGCGCACCTGCCGGAGGGCATGAAGAAGTTTGATATTTTCCGCAGCGGCCTGATGAAATTCCTGGAAGCCGGGTATCTCTACATCGGGATGGACCACTTCGCGAAGGAAAACGACGAGTTGGCTGTTTCGCAGCGCAACCGCACGCTGCATCGCAATTTTCAGGGTTACACCACGAAAGCAGGCGCCGATCTTTATGGCATGGGCATCAGCGCCATCAGCGGTATTCAGGAAACCTACGCGCAGAACTACCGCGACCTTCCCTCGTGGGAAAAGGCCGTCGAGGAGCGCGGCATCGCAACCATGCGCGGCTACCGGCTTTCGCAGGACGACATCATTCGCCGCGAAGTGATCAGCCGGCTTCTCTGCCACACCGTCATTGTGAAAGACGAGATCTCCAAAAAGTTCGGCATCCATTTTGACGAATACTTCGCGCCGGAGCTCGAACACCTGAAAATGCCGCAGGAGGATGGCCTGGTCGTGATCAACGATAAGGAAATCCGCACGGCATGGCTGGGCCGTATCTTTATCCGCAACCTGGCCATGGTTTTTGATCCGTATCTGGAGAAGCAGCAATTGGCCGCGCGGCCGCTCTTTTCCAAGACCCTCTAGCCTCAGCAGGGGCCACACACATGTCCGATCGGGTTGAAGCTATGGTTGTGGGCGCGGGCATTTCCGGGCTCGCGACGGCGTACGCCTTGCAAAAGGCGGGAATCGCCACGCGGGTGGTGGAAGCGGCGGCTCGCCCCGGCGGCGTGATTCAGTCCGTCAAGCGCGACGGGTATCTCGTCGAGTGCGGCCCGCAAAGCTTCAGCGGAAATGGCTCCATCTCTGCAATGTGCCGCGACCTGGGGATTCTGGAGGAACGTGTTTTGGCGGATCCCAGAGCGCCACGCTACGTCTTGATTGACGGAAAACTCCGGAATGTTCCGATGGGCCCGGGCTTGCTTACTTCTCCCTTCATGAGCGGTGGCACGCGCACGGCGATCCTGCGCGATATTTTCGGCAAGAGTGAGTCTCCTGAACCGGATGAATCGGTGGCCGGCTTCGTCCGCCGGAAATTTTCGGAGACTCTGCTCGACCGCCTGGTTGGTCCATTCGTTTCGGGGATCTACGCGGGCGATCCCGAAAAACTAAGCCTGCGCGCGGCTTTCCCGATTCTGTATGAAGCGGAAAAGGCCTCCGGAAGTGTGGCTCGCGGCGTCTTCAAAGTGATGAAGCAGCGCAAAGCCGGGAACGGCGCGCAGCCGCAGGCACCGCGGGAAAAGGCTACGCTGCAGACATTTCGCGATGGCAACGAAACACTTATTCGTGCAATCGCCGCGCGGTTGGCGGAGCGTTTAACCTGCGGTGCGGAGGTTGCCCGCATTGAGGCGCTCGCCTGCGGCCAGGAACAGAAGGCGGCGCGATTTCGCGTGAGCCTGCGCGGGCCTAGGGGCGAAGAAACCGTTGATACAGAGCGGCTGATTCTCTCGGTGCCAACGGTAACCGCGGGCAGGTTGCTGGAGCCGCTTGATTTGGGCTTCGCGGCGCAGCTCAGCGCGATTGCCTACTCCGGTGTTGCGGTGGTCTCGCTCGGATACCGCAAGGGGGATGTAGGCGACGGTCTGGCGGGTTTCGGTTTCCTCGTGCCGCGCTCTTCCGGTCTCAGTATTCTCGGTACGGTCTGGAACTCGTCGCTGTTCCCCGGCCGCGCGCCGGAGGGCGAAACGCTGCTCACCAGCTTCGTGGGGGGCGCGACAAATCCGGGAGCGATCAGCAAATCGCCGGAGCAGCTTGCTTCTCAGGTTCATCGCGAAATGACGCCTTTGTTGGAGCTTCGCAGAGAACCGGTTTTCACCAATGTGACAATTTGGCCGCGGGCGATCCCCCAATACAACCTGGGCCACACGGCAAGGATTGCCGAGCTGGAATCGTTGCGCACGCGCTTTCCGGGCTTGTATTTTTCGGGAAATTACCTGAATGGGCCCGCCATCGGCACCTGCGTGGAACACGCGCTGAAAGTTGCCGACGAAGTCCGCGTCAGCTTTGCGAATTAACCCTTTTCCCTGAGCCGGTGGGCCAGGCGGATTTCCCTGCGCTTCGCGGCTTCCCGCCAGCGGCGCTTTTCTTCCGCGGTGCGGAGAATCAGCGGCGGCACGGGCCGCGGCTTGCGCGTGAATTCGTCGATCGCGACAAAGGTCACAAACGCGGTGGTCGTCTGCTTGCGCTCGCCGGTCAACAGGTTCTCCGAAAAAACTTCCACGCCGACTTCCAGCGAGGTGGTGAACACGCGATTCACCTGCGATTTCAGCATCACAATTTCGCCAAGGCTCACGGGATTCCGGAAATCGATGTAGTCCACCGAAGCGGTCACCATGTAACTGTTGGCATGCCGGCTGGCCGCCATGGCCGCCACGATATCCACCATGTGCATCACGTGCCCGCCGAGCAGCTTGCCGAGAACATTGGTTTGCGCCGGCAGCACCACCTCCGCCATTTCCGATGCCGATGCGCTGACCGGCTTGCCCTTCACTCTCCACTCATCCATCAATGCTGCGGTCGCCTTTTCCTTTGCCCTCATCGCTCTCCCTTGCGCGGCTCCTTTGGCCGGGTATCGCACTACACGTATAATACGCAAGACCACTATGACGGAACAAAACAAAAGCCGCCGCGAGAAGCTGGAACAATTTCTCGCCCTGAATCCGAACGATGCGTTCTCGCGCTACGGGATTGCGCTCGAATGCCTTCGCGAAGGCGACATTCCGGCCGCCGAAACGCATTTCAAGAGCTTGCTGGAAGCGAATCCCGATTATGTTCCGGGATATCAGATGTACGCGCAGACCCTGGCGCAACATAACCGCGCAGAGGAAGCGAAGGCGCTTCTAAGCAGGGGCATTGCGGCGGCTAATCGGCAGGGCAATCAGCATGCCCGCTCCGAAATGGAAGGCTTGCTGACTCAACTTGAGTAGCTGGGTCCAATTTTCGGGCCACGAGCAATCCGTAGACGAACGCCCCGGAAGAAAATCCCGCACGCATCGCCCGGAAAGCGTTCAGGTAGCGTACAAAATTCTTGCCATGTTTCGCGGCCAGGGCCCAGAATGCCGTGTCACCGATGATCTCCAGGCAGAGGTCCCAGGTCCGGGCGCAGTGCTTCGTTAACTCCTCGCGGCGCAGGATCTCCATACCATTGGAGCGCAAAAATTCCTCATAGCGGCCGATCTCCTCGAGACGAACGAACATTCCTTGCTCGATGGGGTGGATGTACTTCCTGACTTCCGAGCGGGAGAGGTCCGGCTGCTTGAACCAATCGGTAATCGCGAATACGCCGCCCGGCTTGATCAGCTTTGCCGCGGAAGCGAAAAACTTCTCCCGGTCATGGTAATGCGAGATCGATTCCACCGACCACAGCACATCGAACGGGTTATCGAAGGTCATGGCCTCCGCATCCATCAGGCAGAACCGGGCGTTGGCGCGGTCTCGAGCTGCCGCCGCGTTGGCCATCTCCACTTGCACTTGAGAAATGGTAATTCCGGTGCTTGCCGCGCTAAATTGCTTGCAGAGGTACAGGCTGCTGGCGCCGAATCCGCATCCAACATCGAGCACAGCCGCTCCCTGAGGAATTTTTGCTAGGCGGGCGAGATGCTCGATCAACTGTTGCTGCGCCATCTCCTTGGATTCGTCTCCGCGAATCCAATAACCGTGATGAAGATGCTCGCCCCACAGTTTGTAGTAGTAGGGGCTTACGAGGTCATAATGCTCGATGATCTTGCTCTTTGCGTTGGGCAGCGCCATCAGACGAAGGTCCCCTGAACCTCAGAAGGCTGAACAAGACTCCCCGGCAGACGTATTGTAATCGCTTCGCGTTCCACGGCCAATGGATACGATGGCGCACCCTGCCTGCTGCTGCAGAAACAAAGAGGCAGGCGCGATCGTTTGCTTCTCTGACGCTTCAGCACGTTTACCGTTATGTACTATATCCCAGGGAACCCCGCGAAGACGCGTTCTTTCGGACAAACCCCACATCGGTGGTCTGGCTCACCAAGTTGGAGCCCCTTCCGGAGGAAGCCACCCGAAATACGTGTGGCGGCTGTTCAAGAAGTTTCCGGGCGACTGGAAATACTATGTACGCGACCTGAGGCAGGCTTGCCCTTTAGTACCATTGCATTGATAGAGGCAGATAGTAGGATTTGGATGTTGGACCTCCCGGCCCAAAGGAGAAGAGGTGGAAGACACTCCACTCCTAAGCCGAAAAGAACTTCGCATCCCCGTGAAGATGTTTGTGAAATTGAGTAGCCCGGATAATCCGTCGGCTGAAATCGCCCCTACCATCGACATCAGTTGCCACGGTGCCCGAGTTGTGACCCGGACAAGCTGGCGGCCCGATCAACTGTTGTCGGTTCGATCCATCCGCGGAAATCTGTACTCACGCGCCCGCGTTATACATTGTCAACCATATAAGGACAATTCCTTCGTGATCGGAATCCAAATGTATTATCCGACCGGGGACTGGACAGCGCGCGAAGTCACAAAGAACACTTGATCGCCGCCGGATTTCCTTCACGGCGCCGTACGAAGCGAGGAAGATTCCTGCGTTCCGGGCCACCTGCTTTGCCGGAGCTTCGTTGAACACGGCCGGGGGGCTAGAACAACGCGCTCATCCGAAAAGGGAAATTCACCGCAATTCGAGTGAAGAGTTCACTGCTTCGCGGCAACCTGCTTGGATTCATTCCGCGGTGCGTTCGCTTGCAGGACACCAACGAAATGGCGTGCAGCGCGAGGAATGACCACTTTGTTCCCCAGCAGGATGGTTCTTGCCGTTATTTTGCGGCCGTATATACGCTCATTTGCTTTTTTGTCTTGGCGAAGGGTAGAGCCCTCGAGGGAAATGCCCGCAAATAGTCCGCGAGAACGCGAATAGCTGAGGATCTCTGCGCGCATCCAGAGATCAGTGTTCGCGGAAGCATCGCGCCCTACAGGGCCTGCAGCAGCGGATGCGTCTCCACCCAGCTTGATCTTGCTGCTGAGAATGGAAGCTGCACCCCTCTGGTTCATGACCAGGAGGATCAGGTCGGTGGCCTCGCCACCGATTTGCATTCCGATGCTATCGCCTTCGAGGGCGTACATTGCGGGAGCGCCCCAAGGCCCATTGAATTCCTTGCCGGTGCGGCAAACCATCGCTCCGCGGCCGTATTCCTTGCCCATTCCGAAGGCCACCTTCAATACGGAAGGGAACACGATGACGCACTCTGCTTTATCCAGAACCTGCCGGGGCAGATTATCCGGGATGTTCAAGACTTCCTGCATGACACGGCCGCAATTTTCGAGGCGTTTTTGTTCCTTTGTTGCGGCGTATACCGCGCCCGCGGCAAACGAGAGACACACCCCAATTACAAGAGATCGGTTCATCGCTAACCTCGATAGGCAGAAAGGCTTTGCAAACGCTGGGCTTCGCCCAAATCTCCGACTGGACGAGCCTCACCGGCTGGTTAAATTGAGAACGGACTCAGGTCGATTGCTTCGACAGAAAGAACGGCCTTTTTCTCTGCATCACAATCCTAGACAGCACCATGCCGCATGTCTGTACACTTGTACACAGTCGAGCGGATAGTTTCCGTAGAGATGGCCGGATGCAATGCGGCGACCGATGGACGAGAATTCATGCTTTGTGAGAATCGGCACTGCACCATCAGGATTCTCCTTTAGCCCGTCAACGGATAACGATCGAAAACAAGGCTTCCTGCCAGCTACTGGACCCAAGATCCCTTTCATGCGGCTGCGCGAAACTGATCCGTTACCGCTATCTCTGCTCGCTTCACCCTTTTCAGGTGGCTCTGCTATGATGAGCCTTAATAGCCATGCGGCCCGATCGCATACCGCTGTTTCCTCTGAACGTCGTTCTTTTCCCCGGCGAAGAGCTTCCCCTGCACATTTTCGAGCCGCGCTACCGCCGCATGGTGCGCGAGTGCCTGGACGCCCGATCCCCGTTCGGGATGCTACTGGCCATGGACGACGGCATCACCCGCGTGGGCTGCACCGCCGAAATTCTGGAAGTGGTGAAGCGCTATTCGGACGGCCGGATGGACATCATCACCGTCGGCCGTGATCCTTTCCGCATTGTGGAACTTTTCACAGAGGACCCTTTGCTCGAAGGGCAAGTCGACTACCTGGAAGACCGCGAGGCTCCCCTTGAGCCCAAATGCAAACGCAATCTGGTCGAGCAGTACGAGACCTGCCACACGCTGGTCTTCAATAGCCTTCCGCCCAACATTGAAGAATCCCCGGGAAGCGAACTCTCCTATGCGATCGCGGCCACTCTGCCTATCGATTTGCTGTGCAAACAGCAGTTACTTGAGTTGCGCAACGAAAGCGAACGGCAGGAACGGCTGCTCAGGTACCTCTGCGACTGGGCGCCGCATCTACTCAAAGAGAAGGCAATGCGACAAAGTGCCGGAAGCAACGGGCACGGTTTGAATTAGCAGTGCGCGGACCATCGCGAGCGGTCCGCAGACAGGGGCCCCATGACGCCAAGTACCTCAGGACATTCCGCAGGACATCCGAAACCCCGCACCATCGGTGAGTTGAAGCGTATTCCGGATTTCGATTCGCGTTCCGCGGGAGTTTCGGTGAAGAATGAAATTCGCCGCAACCTGCTGCGGGCGATCGAGCGCAACGAGCCGCTGTTTCCCGGCGTGCACGGCTACGAAGACACGGTGATCCCGCAGATCGTCAATGCCCTGCTCTCTCGCCACAATTTTATTCTGCTGGGCTTGCGCGGCCAGGCCAAGAGCCGGATTTTGCGCGGGCTGCTGCAGTTTCTTGACCCGGAAATTCCAGTGATTGCCGGCTGCGAAATCAACGACAATCCGCTGCAGCCCATATGCCGCGGCTGCCGCGAGCGCGTCGCTGCCGAAGGCGACAACACGCCGATCGCCTGGCTGCCGCGCGACCAGCGCTACGTGGAAAAGCTGGCCACGCCGGACGTGACTATCGCCGACATCATCGGCGACGTGGACCCGATTCGCGCCGCGCGCGGCGGCCGAGACCTTTCCGACGAGCTGACAATCCACTATGGCTTGCTGCCCCGCGCCAACCGCGGCATCTTCGCCATCAACGAGCTTCCCGACCTTGCCGGAAAAATCCAGGTCGGATTGTTCAATATCATGCAGGAAGGCGACATACAGATTAAGGGTTACCCGCTGCGGCTGCCGTTGGACGTACTGCTGGTCTTCTCCGCGAATCCCGAAGACTACACTGCGCGCGGCAAAATCATTACTCCTCTCAAGGATCGCATCGGCGCCGAAATTCGCACCCACTACCCTTCTACGGTCGAAGAAGGCATTGCCATCACGACGCAGGAAGCATGGACCGCGCGCGATTCGGGCATCAGTGTCGAAGTGCCCGACTATTTGCGCGAAGTGGTGGAAGAGATCGCCTTCCAGGCTCGCGAAGACAAGCGCGTGGACCGGCGCTCCGGCGTCAGCCAGCGGCTGCCAATCAGCACGCTTGAAAGCCTGGTCAGCAGCACGGAGCAGCATGCCGCGCGCGCTTCGGAGCGCCACGCCGTCGCCCGCATCGCCGATTTATACGCGGCGCTTCCTTCCATCACTGGAAAAATGGAATTGGAGTACGAAGGCGAACTGAAGGGCGCGGAAGTCATCGCTCGGGAGCTGATTCGCACCGCGACCGGCCGCGTTTTCTCCAAATACTTCGGTGAAGTCAGCTTTCAGCCGGTGGTACAGTGGTTCGAAGCGGGCGGCGAGCTGAAGATTCCCGATCTCATTTCCACCGGCCAGCGATACCAGCAGCTTGCGAAGGTCCAGGGATTGCTGGAGCACGTCGCGAAGCTCGGCGTCACAAATCGCAAGGACGAAGCTCACGCCGCCGCCGCGGCGGAGATGATCCTCGAAGGTCTGTGGGCGCACCGCCGGATTGGACGCAGCGAAGAGCGCGGCTTCTACGCGGAGAAGCAGCGCGCGCCAGAGCCGCGGGAATCCGTCAGCAGGCCGCGCCGCAATTATAACTGACGACCCGACGAAGGATCTCAACCCCAGCCACGGGGATTCGGCCCAGGCAATGTAGTGGCCGGCCTTGAGGCCGGCCAGCCCAAAAGCAAAGGACAACGAGGGCCACGCAATGAAAGTAATCAAATACGGCAAGTATGTAGGAGAGCCGGCGGACGCCGTCGACCTCGATGAACTGATGAAGCGCCTGGGCGATTTCCTGCTGCAGAGCGGCTTCGAGTCGCAATTCTATGGGCTTTCCGAACTGGATGCTTCGCGTTCCATGGAGGCGTTGCGCGAAGCGATTTTGCGCGCGCTTCAGGAAGGTGACTTGTTCCCTGAAGATGCCATGAGCGATGAACTGCGGGAGATGCTGCAGGATCCTGGCGCACTGAACAACGAAGAAATTCGGGACCTGATTGATAAATTGGTGGAGCGTATGGCGCAGGAGGGCTTCATCAATCCTCAGCAGCCGCCACAAGTAACGCCGCCTCCGCAAAACACGCCGGGCGGGCATTTAGGCCAGCCACAAGACACCAACACCGAGGCGCGCTTTGAAATTACGGATAAGGCCATCGATTTTCTCGGCTTCAAGACGCTGCAGGACTTGCTCGGTTCGCTGGGACGCAGCAGCTTCGGGAGGCACGACACCCGGGATCTTTCCACCGGCGTGGAGTCCGGCGGCGTTTCGCGCCCGTACGAATTTGGCGACGTGCTGAACCTGGACATCAGCGAGACGCTTTCCAACGCGATTCGCCGGGAAGGCGCGAAGGTTCCCCTGCAGATGGAATATCGCGACTTGATGGTCCACCAGTGCGAATACCAGTCGTCCTGCGCCACGGTGCTGCTGCTCGATTGCAGCCACAGCATGATTCTCTATGGAGAGGACAGGTTCACTCCCGCAAAACGCGTGGCCATGGCGCTCTCGCATCTGATCCGCACGCAATATCCGGGCGACACGCTCAGCCTGGTGCTTTTTCATGATTCGGCGGAGGAAGTGCCGCTTGGGCAACTCGCCCGCGTGCAGGTGGGTCCTTATTACACCAACACGCGCGAAGGCTTGCGCATGGCGCAGCGGATTCTTCTCCGCCAGCGCAAAGACATGCGGCAAATTGTGATGATTACCGACGGAAAGCCGTCAGCCCTGACTCTGGACGACGGACGGATTTACAAGAACGCGTTTGGCCTGGATCCCTTCGTCGTGGGCGAAACGCTGGAGGAAGTGAACAAGTGCAAGCGCGCCGGCATCATGATCAACACGTTCATGCTGGCGACGGATTACAGCCTGGTGCAGTTCGTGCAGAAAATCACGCAGATGTGCAAGGGCAAAGCGTATTTCACCACGCCCTATAATCTTGGGCAGTACCTGCTGATGGACTATATGCAACGCAAAACGAAAACAATTCACTAATTGGTTCGCGGAATTCCAGGTTTCCGGACTTGCGCTAGACTGTTGCCATGTCGCTATCACATAAATTCTCCAGATGGCTTGGCTGGGAGGCACCTTTGACCAACATCGCGGCGGGACACGCGGCACCGGGATTTACCCTGAAATCGCTGGACGGCAAGGAATTCGCACTTGGAAAATTGCTGGAGAAAGGCCCCGTGGTCGTCGCCTTTTTCAAGATTTCGTGTCCCGTGTGCCAGTTCACAGTTCCGTATTTGCAGCGGCTGGCCGAACGCTACGCGGGGGACTCCGCCACGGTCATCGGCGTCTCGCAGGATGACGTGCGCGGCACGAAAGAATTCAATCGCGAATATGGCGTGACGTTTCCGACTCTGCTGGACGAGCCCGGCTACCCCGCCTCCAATGCATATGGTCTCACGATGGTGCCCACGATCTTTCTGATCGAGCCGGATGGCAAGGTGAAGGTCAGTTGCATGGGATTCGACAAACGTGATCTGGAGAAAATTGCCGGGGAGCTCTCGCAGCGCCGCAAAATAGCCGCTGCGCCGCTCTTTCGCCTGGATGAAGTCGTCCCGGCCCAAAAACCGGGATGAAGCGCGAAAAACTAGGTCCGGTCGGGACCTAAAACAAATTAAAAAATCTTCGGGCCGCAAGGATTGCCGCTGCTCAATCCACTTCCTGAAGCATGTCCAGCTTGTGCTTCTCCGGCTTTCTTCGTTTGTCGGGGATGACGCGAGTACCGGCTGGGGCCAAGCCGGACTTGCGGGCACGCCGCCGCGCTTCGGTTCCTTTCTCCAGGCGAATTTTCTTCCGCTTCACCATTTCAGCTCTTCTTCGCCACGATTTCCGTCACTGCTCGCCAGCCCTGATCGATCGCTTCATTCGTGTAAGCGAACGCGCCTGCATCCGAGTTGGCAATGTGAATATTTCCGAACGGCTGGCGGCCAATCTCGTGCGGCGCTTGCCCCTTGGGCCACTCCGGATCGAACAGCGAGATATATTCGTAGGAATAGCCGTGCGGCCAGCGGTTGACGGTGATGGCTTCAATGTCCCGAGCGGGGTCGAAGCCACCTTCGCCCAAGGCCAGGGCAAGTTGATCGCGAATGGCGCGCTCGAATGTCTCGAAACTCGTCGCGTATAATTTCGAGCGGCCTGCGCGCTGCATCTCCCGCGCGTTTGCGCCCGATCCCACGGGAACGTGTTGCATATGTAGGACGCAGGGCTCTTCGGGCTTCTGCGTGAATTCGTATCCGCCCATGCTGACCGGAAAATCCATATCCACGCTGCTGAACATGCAGCCCGGCGAGTACACTCGGTGGACCTTGAGCTTCTCCAACGCCGTCCAGTTGCGAATCTGCACGTTGGTGTAAACCAACGGGACCTTTACGTTGTACGCCAATCCCTTTTTCTGCGCCTCCGGCATCTCCGGGCACATATATGGGATGAGCATGTTCCAACACGCCATGATGCACGCTTTCCCCTGCACCGCGCGGGCCTCTCCGCCGCGCACGTACGTCACTTTCACGCCCTTCGAACGGGCCGTGTCGCCTAGATTCCGCGCGTGCACCACCGTTGAGTTCAGGCGGATGCGCAGCGGCGCCTTCTCCTGGTCCAGTTTCGCGTAATCGAATTTTGCCAGGACCACATCCTCCATCGTGGTACCCGCAGCGATCCCCGGCACAAGCGAGCGCACAAGGAGCCGCGCGATCGAAGCATTGCCGTCCGGAAAGTGGTAGATGTACGGCTCGTCGTCCTGCCGCGTAACTTCCAGTCCGATTCCCGGCCCATCATGATCGTCAATGCCAAGACCGGCAAATCCCGGTAATTCGCCAAGGCCTGCCATGTCGCCCGCCGGAACCGCATCGATCCCCACTCCATATAGCCCATGCATTGAAGGTTTGAAATAAGGAATCAGATCCGGCGTTACTTTTACATTTTTGAGTAGGTAGTCCTGATAGCTGGTCTTCGCAAGGTACGCTTTCTTTGCGGCGGCATCCATTCCGGCCAGATAGTCCACTTTTTCCCTGGACAACCGGACCAGGTCTTGCTTCGCCGCATCGGAAAGCGGCGCGTTGATTAGAAAACCCGTCGAGGGTGCCTGCAAATGTCCGTTGTAACCCCGAACGAGGCGGTCCGCTCCAAAGGTCTCCTTGTCGAAGAAGACTGCCTGGCCCATCCCGCGCCGCGCGTAAAACTTCCGGTCGTTGTAGGCTTCAAAGCGGCTCACTTCGATGCCCAGCTCCTTGAACAACAGTTTCGCCTGGGCGCTATACAAATTGGGGCCCGCAATTGCCTGCGTTCCGCCGTAGCCGATGAGTGTCTTCCCGCCGCTCGTGAATTCGTTGCGTTTGGCATGACCGCCGAAATCGTCGTGGTTGTCGAGAATGAGAATGCGCGCCCTGTTTCCAGCCCGCTGGCGATAAAAATACGCCGCCGCCAGGCCGCTGATGCCCCCGCCCACGATAATCAAGTCGTAGGTTTCTTTGTCTTCTGTGGCGTCACCCCACTTCTTCCCATCGCGCAGGGCGTGCCCCGTTTCCCAGGAACCATCATGGCTGCCGCGCATGCCGGTCTTCGCCGGGGGATAGTAGCCGGGTTGTTTTTCTGGCGCAAACGGCGCATCGGCCGCGTTCAGCAACTCGCCCAATATCGTGTTAGGGGCAACGAGAGATGCCCCTACCGCCACGCCGACTCCGTTCAAAAAATCCCTGCGCGCAATGTTGCGCAGCATTCCCAGTTCATGGTCTCTTTTGGCTTGGCTCACGCGTGTCTCCAATAAAATTGCGGGCACTGCCGCTCAAGACAGCAGGGCAAATTCCAAATGATCGTTTAGAGAATAGCCTAAATTGCGCCCGCCGGAGAAAAATGCCCCATGGGCTGGCGCTTCCGCCTGAAACTAGAAGGTAAACGTGATTTGCAGGTCGAGCCTGCGATTCGAGGAGGAATCGCCATAAGGCCGCCCCGCGAGTCCGTTCGATTCACCAAACAGCGGCGAGCCCAGGTTGCCGATGGGCGTGGCTAGATTCACATTGTTGAAGATATTTCGCCCGATCACGCCAACCGTCAGCGCGTATCGGCGGTTCGTTGCACCTGCGTCCATTCCGCGGCCGCCGCCGCGGCCTGAGCCTCCTGGCCCGCGTCCAAATGTTCCGCCACCCATACCTCCACTTCCGCCGCCTCCGGAAGCGCCTTCGACCGCGGGTCCAAAGCCAAATGTTTTGCTGACGCGCAGATTCATGGAGAAGCGTCCCGGCCCTTCCCCAAAGTAGATGGGGATCGGGGTGGAACCCGGCGCGGGATTCGCGTCAAAACATCCAAACTTCGTCTGGTTCGACGGTGCACACGCAGCAAACGTGGGCCGTACATTGAAGAGATTGTCCTGGAAAGGGTCGGTTCCCGTGGTGATGTTGAAGGGAATTCCCGAGCTTGCGATCACGAACGGGCTTAGGCGAAAGCCTCTTGGCAGGCCAACCGTTCCGCCGAGGAAGAGCCGGTGGCGAATGTCGAAGCTTGCGCGGCCATAATCCTCCTGCAGATTGAGCGGGTTCGAAGGGAAACTATTGACGCCCGACGTGTCACTATCCGCGCGACTGTAAGTGTAGTAGCCGAAGAGGGAGAGCTTTGCTCCTAAACGGATACTGCCGTTGAGGATCAGTTGATTCTGCTTGAAAGTGGCTTCCGACTGATATTGAAGAATGTTGCCCTGCGACGGGAGCGGACGCCCAGCAGTCGAAGTATCGGTCGCCGGGAGGAATGGATTGAGGTTGTTCGTATAGAACTGGTGGACGCCGCGCGAGTTCAGATACGTCACCGCGATATTCGCAAACTTTGTCAGTTGCCGCTCCAGCGTGACGCCTGTCTGAATCGTATACGGTGCGCGCAGATTGTTGTTGGCCTGATATTGGGTGGAGACCTGCGTCCCCGGCTGGCCGGAGTTTGGCGGGGGATTCGGAACCGGAAGGAAAAACGTGGGATTCTGGATCTGCAGTTGCTGTTGCAGCGGGTTTAGCACGTTAAATCTTTGCTGCGTTTCCACAAGATCGTACGTAAACCTGTCGTAGAACATGCCAAAGCCCGCGCGCAGTATGGTCTTCGGTGGATTCTTCGCGTTTCCCCCGATTCCCCATGCCAGTCCGACGCGTGGGGCAAAATCGGATTTATCGCTGAAGTTGTTCTGCGTCTCGAACCGCAAGCCGTAGCTCAAGGTCACGTTCTGCCGGACCTTCCAATCATCCTTGACGAACAGGCCGGCGTCCACCCACGTGACGGTCGAAGGAATAATCTGCGTGCCCCCTGCCGCCTGCATCGTCTGCGTGAAATTGCTTGCGCCGCCACCCATCGCCTGGATGGTGGCGAACGGGAGCCCCGCGGCAATCCCCCGCTGGGTGATCTGGTAGGCCACGATCGGCGTGATGATGCAATCGTTGTTTGCTGGGGAGGGGATGCAAGTTGGATCGGGATTCGGCCGCGAGCCGAATGAAAACGTGCCGTTGAAGTTGCTGCTGATCTGGTTGCGGTCGTTCGTGGCGCGAATCCTTCCGCCAAATTTCCAGGCATGCTTGCCGTAGTTCAAGAATGTGGTGTTCTGGTATTCGTAGCGTTTCTGAATGTCGGATGTGCCGAACCCGCCGCTGCCATTTCCCTTGAAAGCTCCGCCAACATCCACGGTCGTCCCCGTTTGCACCGGCGTGCTCTCGTTATCGGAATGAATGAACTGGAACCGCGACTCGTTGATCGCATGCGCACCGATGATCTGAGTATCCGTCGCTTGAAACGTGTGCTCGACCCCAAGTGTGTCGGTCCCCGTTTCCGGCAGATTGAACTGGCCTACATTAGCGTTCGTCACCACCTCGCGAAAATACTGGTAGCGCGCGGTCAGGGTGTTATTCGGCGTGAGCTGGTAATCAATCCGCGGGCTCAGGTTGGTTCGCGTCTGCGGAAACGGAACCGCGACGCTCTCCGGAACAATGGCGAAGTTGTTGGCCGGATCGAGCACCGTGGCGCTGACGACGTTCAGCGCCCCAATGTTGCGCCTCTCGATGTTGAAGAAAAAGGACGCCTTCTTGTTGATTGGCCCGCCGATGTTCCCGCTGTATTGCTGGGAGTTGTAGTCGGGCGACGAAACGCCTGGCGGCAGGTTTTCGAATGGGTTTTTGGAGTTGAATGCCGAAGCATTCCCCAACATCTGGAGCTGCCCGTGCAGTTTATCGGTTCCGGGTTTCGTGAAAATCTCGATGCGGCCGTAACCGAGCTTGTCGTACTCGGACGAAAACGGATTCTGGTTGATGCGAATCTCGCGGATCGACGCTTTCGGCGGCAATTGTCCGCCTGTAAAGCCGTCGATATAGATTTGGCCGCCGTTGGGGCCTGCCGACGGCCCGGCCAGCGCCTGCAACTCCGAAGACAACTCGTCCGGATCGTCGGAGAGCGCTTCCAGATCTTTCCCCTGCAGGGTAATGCTGTTGGCGTTGCTCTGAGGGCTGACGTCCAGCTGCGTGCTGGTGGAATTCACCTCAACTTTTTGCTGCTGGACTTCCAGGGTAAGAGGAACGTCCAAGCGCAGAATTTGACCCGCGGCAAGCGAAACGCCGCTCTTGTCGAACATCGCGAAACCCGCAGCCACGGCCTTGATTTCGTAGGTTCCCGGCGACAGGTTCTTGAATTCGTAAATGCCATCTTTGTTGGTGGTGGTGTCCATCGAAGCGCCCGACGGCGTCGTCAGCAACACAGTCGTCCCGACCAGCGTTCCTCCCGAGGGATCAGTCACCTGGCCGCGGATCACTCCGGTTTGGGTTTGCGCGCGGCAGGGCGAAACCAGCAGCATCACCCAAAGGAAAAACAGGTGGCTCCTTCTCCACGAGTTCTCAACAGCGATCTTTTTCATCACTCAGGAATTCCGTCCCTTTGCATATTCCGCCGCTCGCACCCGCGCTACTGCGCCGCCGCGTCGCCTCCGCTATTGCTCAAGCTCCATGGCGTCAAAATGCTGGATGCCTGTTCCTGGGTCGTGGCTTGCAGGAGAGGTTCCACGCCGCCGAGCACGGTGATGGCCGTAACTTGCGCGTCCTTCAGACCACCCGTGGCGACAATCATCACCGCTTCGCCTTTTTGAAAATCCGCCAACGGAGCCGCCGTGAGCCGGCCCAATAGCTGTTGCAAATCTCCTCCTCCATTGCGGCCCTGGCTGCCCATCGCGCCGCCCGGAGTTCCCTTCGCGCCTGCAGCTGGAGGCGCGGCCTGCCCTGCGGCTGTTGAATCCCCTGCCTCGGCGCCGCCCTTCAAGCGCGCCGCAATCATCTGCGCAATCTGCTGCGGGAGTTTTCTCAACTGCGAATCCGAAGTCACCTTCACCACCAGGAGCTTCTTCGTCGCGAGGTCGGACACGGTGATCGTCCCCGCGCCCGCATCGACCGCCGAAATGGTTCCCGCAATGTTTCGGAAGGCTCCCGTTACAACCTCATCCGCCGCAAAGCTGGCTCCGTCGGCGCTGCGCACGCCGCGCGCGCGCAACTGGTCGCCAGGATTCACTTCCGCGAGGTTGCTTACTTTTGCGTCGTCAAATTTCACCGACCCCGGCGCGTACCGCCGGACGGCTGTGTTCTTCCCGACCTCAATCGCGACGTCTTTCTTGCCCGCGGCCGTTACGGTGCTGATCGTGATTGCGCCCTGGGCCGAGTCCACACTTTTCACCAGCCCGCCAATTCCATGCTTTTGCCACTCTTCCCTTTCGCGCGCTTGCCTTTCCGCGATGTCGTTCTTCTTCATCGCGATCACCGTTCCGGCTTCGCACACCGGCGGGTCGCCGACGCAGCGTAGCCGCACCAGCACACGATCGCCTTGTTGAAATTCTGAAAATGGAATGGCTTCCGCTTGCGTCAGGTCTTTTGAGCCCGGAGGCACGCGCAACAGTTTTGTTGTGGAGGTCACCGTTACTTTGGCATCGGCGCCAGCATCGGTCGTTACCGTCAACGATTCGCCGGCAATCGCTTTAATCGTGCCCAAGAGCGGCGGCGTTTTCGCCGGGGCAGCCGCAGGCGCTCCAGTCTGTGCAAACGAGCTCACTGCACCCGGCAGCGCGAGGCAAAGGCAGATTCCCGCTCGAACGGCACTTCCAGCGAAGACGCGGCGTGTTTCGAATCCCAGCTTTGGCATTCAACTCTCCTCGAGTTCCCTCGCGTGGTGGGAGCGCGGGCGGCCCTGGACACACTTCACTGCCGCGCAGGCGAGACCTGTCGTTTAGACGTCGTGAAAGGCGTTCCGCGTTTCATCGATCTTCCGCGGTAGCGCGGACCTCAGCCTGTTCTCTTGGGTTATTCTACTCCGTGAACTCTGTGATTTCCCTCAGCGTTCTCTGCGTTAAATCCGAATCTTCCTTCTGCCCAAGCCGCCACTCAAATCCCCACAATCTCCCCCGCCGCATCCACATCCACCTCCATCGCGCGCGAAACTTTCGGTAGCCCCGGCATCAGCATTATGTTTCCGGAAATCAACACCACAAAACCCGCTCCCGCGGAGAGCGATGCGTCGGTCACGTTCAAGTCCCAGCCCTTCGGCGCACCCATCAGCTTGGGATTATCCGAGAGCGAATACTGCGTTTTGGCTATGCACACTGGTAAATTGCCGAAGCCCCAAGTCGTAAAATCATGCAGCTTGGACTTGGCCTTCTCGCTCATTGTCACGCCGCCGGCCCCATAAACTTGCCGCGCGACTTTCTGAATCTTCGCCTCGAGAGTCTCATCCGTTTCGTAAATTTGCTTCGCCCGGACACTCGGATTTCGCTCGACAATCTCCACCACGCGCCGCGCCAACTCCTCGGCTCCCGCGCCGCCATCCGCAAACGCCGTGTGCCGCGCGCTCAACGCCCCATTTTCCTGGCACGCACGCTCCAGCCGCTCCAGGTCGGCGTCCGTGTCCTTCGGAAAGCGATTGATGGCCACCACAGTCGGCAAGCCAAACTTGCGGAGAATGTGCAGATGCTGCACCAAGTTCGGAATTCCCTTCTCCAGATCGCCTTCGCCCTGGTTCCGCAGGCTTTGCACCGTCGTCACCAACACCGCCGCGGCAGGGCTAATGCCCGTCGAGCGGAAGACAATATCGATGTATTTCTCCGCGCCCAGGTCCGCCCCGAACCCGCATTCGTTCACTACATAATCCGCCAAGCGCAGGCCCATCTCCTGCGAAACTATGCTGCTGGTTCCATGCGCGATATTTCCAAACGGCCCGGCATGAACGAACGCCGGCGCGCCCTCGGAGGTCTGCACCAGGTTCGGCTGGATCGCCTCGGTCAGCAACGCCATCATCGCGCCCGTGGCCTGCAGATCTCCCGCATGGACGGGCTTCCCGGTCCGGGTAATCCCCACCACGATTCTGTCCAACCGGCGGCGCAGGTCCGCGCGATCCTTGGCCAGCGCGATGATGGCCATGATTTCCGAAGCCGCGGTGATCACAAATCCCGTGCGCCGCGCGGCGCCTGGTTTCTTGCTGCCCGCGTTCACCACGATGTCCCGCAGCGCGCGGTCGTTCATGTCCATCGTGCGCGGCCAGGTGATGCGCTCCGGGTCCAGGTTCAAGTCATTGCCGTGAAAGAGATGCGCGTCCACCAGAGCCGCAAGCAAATTGTGGGCCGCGGCAATGGCGTGAAAATCCCCGTGAAAGTGAAGGTTGATCTTGGCGGCCGGCTCGATCGTGGACGCGCCGCCGCCCGCGGCTCCGCCCTTCATCCCAAACACCGGCCCCAGCGACGGCTCCCGCGACGTGATGATCACTTTCTTCCCGAGGCGCGCCAGCCCTTGCGTCAATCCGATTGAGGTGACCGTCTTGCCCTCGCCGCTCGCCGTGGGCGTCGTGGCCGTCACCAGAATCAGCTTGCCCCGCCGGGGGAAAGCGCCGTCGTTCAAGAGGTCCAAGCGCACCTTTCCGCCGTAAGGGCCAACCTGTTCGAAATATTTTTCGGGAAGTTCCAGCTTTTTGACGATTTCCAGAATCGGGCGCAGGGGTTTAGCCATGTTCCTTTTCACGAGCCAATTGCACCGGCTCGCTCCTCAATCAACTATCTGTGGGATGCGCAAAGCCGCAGGAGGGGGAAGTCTCTCTCCAAACAGTGTGACTCGGCCTATTCGCAATGCGACCCTAGAATATCATCCCGTCCACCGGTTTCTTTGCCATTCTTGTCTTTAACACGTGCCCCGGCAAGAGTTCCACTACGGATTGGGACTGTTTGAATGCCTAGACCTGAGCCATCTCCAATTCTCGCTTGGGCGCATCCTTGTGCACTTGGCGGAAACTCCCCTTGTGTTCTATGCCCAGTCGGCCTGCATAGGTGAGCAGCTTCTCAAGACTTTTCTGCCCGAGCTTGCCATTAAGTAGTTCGCTTACCCGGGGCTGTGATTCATGCAGGATGATTTCCAGCTCTCTGGGTTTGTATTGGGCCGCCACCTTCAAGATGGCTTCATACAAGTCTGCCTTGAATTTGACCACGATAGCCTGTTCGGACGGGAAAATGGCATCAAACACGTCGCCTTTGGTTCTCATAGTCTCTCCTTCTCGTTCTTCTGCTGCATCATTCTCCGCGCATCCTTGAGCCGTTGCAGAATGGTTCTGACTGCGTCCTTTGGCGTCTTTGCACCCTGTTTTTGAAAAGCGTGCAGGACGTAGACAACCTTCCCTTTCCTTGGCAAATACGCTATTCGATACCAAATGGCAGCATCAGCCTCGCGAAGTTCCCTGACGCCCTCGCCTATGCCCGGGAGATGCTTGGAATCTTTCGGGATTTCTCCTCTTTGAACCTTGCGAAGTTCAAAACCGAGCGTGGTCTTGATCTCATCGGGCCACGAAGACAGAACTTCTTTAGAGTTACCCATCCACTCAATCTCAGCATTTTCGAGGTTCAATCCCACAGATTGAGTGTATACAATATATTGTATATTTTCAACTGTGTTGGTATTCACCTGAGTTACTACAGCGGGCGGCGCGGCTCAAACCCAAAGCTTATCCGGGTGGCGCGCCCTTACCTTCTGGAAAAGGACAGGTTCCTCACTTGCGAATGGACTTACCGACAGTGTTTAACACTCGGTCGCGAAAAGATTGAGTCCAATAAATATTTTCGAGGGGGCCATTCGTGCGGGATTCGTAGAGGAAGTTTATGCTTGAGCCAAACGCCAGGATACGGAATTTCCCGGATTGATTTTGGAAGATAAACCGGAGGCCCGATTTGTGGTCGGGCCTCCGGTTTACTTGTTTGAGTTTGTGCGACTACTTTGCGGCAGCCATGGTCTTGGTGGCCGCAGGAACGGCGCCGATCTGCTGCATCAGGCCCAAAGCGTCCCAGTTGACGTAGCCTTCCACAATCTTTCCATCAGCCAAGCGAGCGACAGTTATTCCGGAGATGAGGAACTGCTTCCCCGTTGGCGCCATCCCGTTGAATTCGCCTCTATGTGCGCCTCGACAGGACCACCGGGCCACCACTGTCTCGCCATCTGCAAAGAGGTCCTCGACCGTCAAGCGAAGGTCGGGGAAGGCATTGCGGTAGAGCGTTACTCTCTTCTTCTCACTTTCGGGGCCCCGCCCAAGATCGGGCGTCGAGGCGTCATGGTGAGTGTAGTTGGCTCCAATGAGTTCGTCTGCCACCGGCAGATTTCCTTTGTTCCATAGTTCATCAATCAGACGACGGACAGCGTTTTTGTTTTGTTCAGACATAGTAGTGCTCCTTTTTTGGGAACTCGATTTTCCTTCTCGCTTCCGGCGAGTTGGACTTGATTGGTGTGGCTGAGAACCGCTGGCGTCTAGGGTATGCGAACCTGCACGTCGGACAGGAAGGCGGGCCCCACCCGAGGGAATAAAAAGGAACCTGAAAGGTTCTCGCTCTTTTTCCTCGATGTGATGCTGGGCCTTAAATGAAACTGCGTTTGGACCGGGAAGCGGGAGTCTCGCCCCAAACGGCGAAACCTCGATGTCATCCTGTTCCCATAGTGTGTGAGTGTCAAGAAGAATTAGAACTTTCTTTTGTGCAAAAGGGGCAGATTGTCAGGCGCCTCGCACGACTCGCTGCAGTTCTTTTCCGAGCTGGGACCACCCGCGAGTTTCAATCCGGCCACGGAAGAGTATAATGGCGGGCGTGGGGCCAAGAGGCTCGGCCCCATACCCCGCCCTGGGCCCACCGATTCGGCAAACCTTCGCTCCCCGCCGCTGAAGGACGTTCCGAAAATCAAACGCGCCTCACGAGAGACATGACCCTGAGAAATATAAACCTGGAACGTCGCGAAAAACCGAGAAACGTGCCGGATCAATTTGTATTCTTGCAGTTGGAAGGGGATGACGGTGGAACAGTATTGGACATCTCCGAAGGCGGCCTGCGCTTTGAATCGTTTGCCCCCATTCAGCAGAGCGGACCAATTCATTTTTGGTTTTCGCTGAATCTTAGGGAACGCATCGAGGCCTGGGGCGAAGTGGCTTGGATGGACGAGGCGAGAAAATCCGGCGGCCTGAGATTCCTGCGCCTCTCCGACGAAGGTCGCGCGCAGATTCACGAGTGCATCTCCCGGGCTTCCGTGCAGGAAATTCCCGCAAGGATTGGCCCCCGCGAAACCGGGGCCTTCTCTACGATCGTATCGAGAGCGCAACCCCGGCGAACGACGAACTTCACCGGGACTCGAGAATCCGGTCATTCGAGCATTCCATTCCCCGCGCATCGGGAAGTAGCGGCTGGCGGAATGCTAGTGCCCATGCAAAGGCATCTCGCGGCAATGAGGCGCCAACTGATCGTTGGCGTTTTACTCGGCGCGTGCGTCGCAGGCACCTTATTCTTCGCCGGGATAAAATTTTCGCAATACCGCCACGAAAATGCAGCCGCCGCAAAAGCGCCGGCAGAAACAGCGCCGGAATCCGGGTCACCATCAACGCCGAGAGAATCACCGGGTGCGAGCAGTGCCCCCACAGATGTCTTCGCGATCGGCAACCAGAAAAAAAGGGGAACGGGAACCCGCATCCCGAACGCTCCGCCAACGGAAACCGGCGGGAACGCGAGCGGACAAAAAAAACCAATAACGCCTGACCAATTATGGACCATGGTGCAGGCGGGAAACAGCACGGCGGCGGCAGCATTGGCGGAGCTTTACATCAAAGGCGATGGCGTCCCTCAGAGTTGCGCCCAGGCGCGAGTGCTGTTGCTGGTGGCTTCTGAAAAGGGCAACGCGGCAGCCATCAAGCGATTGGCGGAACTCGACAAGACAGCTTGTCCACCGAACTGAAACTTAATACCATGCGGGCCACACTGATTCCGAACGCCAAGGCTGGAACGCCGACACGTCAGATGAACTGCTGCAAAGCCGGCGACGGGGATCTGGATGCGGCATGGTGCGGACCGAAGAAAATACGGCGCACACCGGGGAAAAATTTCCAGGCCTAGTACCAGCTGACGCGATGCTTCTTTCGGGGATACATTGCTGGTCATTGACAACCCATGGCTTAGCAGCCACCCAAAAAATCCCGTTCACGGCCCTGCTCTTGCTAAGGAAAATTCAGACAAGCGGTCTTTGTGTGTGCTGAGTGGCTGCAGAGGATTCTTTAAGGCCATGAAGGGACGCCGAAGCTCAGGCGCCAGCTGTTCGAGGATCAATAATAAGATTGGGGAGGTAGGAGATGGAAGAGCACGAGGAAATGAACGAAAACGAAAATCACATGGGTGCCGCCTCGACGGGCACGAATCGCTGGCTGGTGATTGCCATTGTCGCGTTGCTGGGAATCGCCGGGGTAGCTTTTGGCTACGGTTTCCGGCAACAAATGTTGGTTGGCCATTTGACAGCGCAACAGAGCGTGGCGGATGCGACCATCAACCAGATGCAGGGGCAACTGAACGCTGTGACCTCCAAGCTGAACGACATGACTGCTGCTCAGGCACAAGCGCAAGCTCAGGCACAGCCGCAAGCCGTGAATCAGGCTGACAAGAAAACATCCGCGGGCGCGGCGCGCACTGGCGCCCGGCGGACGACTGTGACAGACAAGCGCTACAAGCAGTTGCAGTCGCAACTCGCCGAGCAGCAGAAACAACTGAAAGACACGCAGGACCTGATGGCGAAGAATCGCGAGGACCTCGAGGGAAATATCAGTTCAACTCGCGACGAATTGAATGGATCGATCGCCAAGACCCATGAAGAGCTGGTGGTGTTGGAAAAGCGCGGGGAGCGGAGCTACACCGAGTTTGACCTGATGAAGGCCAAGCAGTTCCAGCGCGTGGGACCAGTCACCCTGTCGCTGCGGAAGGCCGACACCAAGCACAAAAGTTATGACATCGAAATGATTGTGGACGACAACCAGATGGGCAAGAAAAAGGTAAATTTGTACGAGCCGATCTGGATCCACACGGAAAATGAGTCACAACCGGTGCAGATTGTGGTGAACCGGATCGAAAAGAACCTGATCCATGGCTACGTGAGCGCGCCGAAGTACAAACCCTCGGAGCTCGCAACAACCGGAGCGGCAAGCACTTTAACTCCAGTGGCGGCCCATGTACAAGCCAACGGCAGCCAGAATCAACCAGGCTCTAACCCGCCGCAGCAATAGAGCAACGAATTGAACTGAGCTTGGTCTCGCTGGCGGCCAGCCTTTGCGTGCTGTGCAAAGGCTGGGTCCGCTCTTAGGCTTTGATCGTTAAGCGTCATTTGTGGAGGCGTGTGGAGGTCGTATAACCGCACACGGCATTCCAACGCGTGAATCATGGCTTTCCGGATTCCTCAATGGTAAGAAATTGATCGGCCTTGACGCCGCGCAGATTTTGACGAACACCGGACGGCCACTTGATTTCGATGTCGGCCGTTCCCGCGGCAGGGCCAAGGCCGAAGTGCAAGCGTTTGTCATTCGAAGAGAGATAGCTTCCGGCGGCAGTTGCAAACCGGACCTGACCATTCACCTGAACGCGGGCTCCGAAACCGTCGCGGTTGCTTTGTTTTCCACGCAGCGTGATTGTAAGCCAGTGCGTTTTTCCTCCACGGTTCATAAACACCTGCGGCCGATCTCCAAGAGACGTGGTGACCACGTCCATCCAACCATCATTGTTTAGATCGCCGAATGCCGCGCCGCGTCCTGCAACCGGCACATCCGAGCCTGCATCGGCCTTCTCGAAGCGTCCATTGTGATTCAGGGCCAACAAGGGAGGCTCCTTGTAGCGCAACGAACTGTCGTACTTCTCCACGTTGTCGAAGACGTGGCCCTGGACGATAAACGCGTCTTTCCAACCATCGTTATCAAAATCCTCCAGACCCACCCCCCAGCCCGATGATTTTCCGGACAGCGCGCCGAAACCGGTTTCCAGTTCCTGGGCGCTGAATGATCCCTTGGCGTCGTTATGAAAGACCACGTAGGGCTGGGGGGGAAGCTGCGTGACGAGAAGGTCCGGAAGGCTATCGTTATCGTAGTCTTGAAAAACGACGCCCATGCCAGAGAGCATTTTGCCTTCGCTGGTTAACGCCGCGCCGGAATCGAGAGCCACTTCCGTGAAGGTGCCGTTCCCATTGTTATGGAAAAGAAACTGATTGGTGACGTCGTTGGCAACAAAAATATCGGTGAAGCCGTCGCCATCGTAATCGGCGAAGGCGACTCCCAGGCCATGGCCTTTTTTCGACGCGATGCCTGACGAGATGCTGACATCTTCAAATGTGCCGTCGCCACGATTGTGGTACAGGATGTTCGCGATGGCGGGAAATTCCGTGGGCGGGCAGTACATGGCGTTTTCGTTGCCGCAGGTCTTGCTGTTGGCGACGTTCCAATCGAGATAGCGAGTGACAAACAGATCGAGGCGCCCGTCATTGTCATAATCGAAAAAGCCGGCGGAGACGGACCAGCCGCCCGCCGCCACCCCCGCCTTCGCGGTGACGTCGGTGAATGTGCCGTCCCCATTGTTGTGGTAGAGAATATTTTTTCCGAAGTTGGTCACGTAGATATCGGGATAGCCGTCATTGTCGTAATCTCCAACGGCCACACCCATCCCGTAATCGTCATCGTCTACATTTGCCAGCCCTGCCTGCTGCGTGACATCCGTGAAGCTGCCATCCTTGTTTTGGCGATACAACCGGTTCCAGTAGGAGGGTTCATGGCGAGTAAAGTTCGGGAGTCTAGGCAGGGGATCTCGGACATGGCCGGCATTCACAAGGAAAATGTCCAGCAGGCCGTCGTTATTGTAGTCCAGGAGCGCGACGCCTCCAGGCATGGTCTCGATCAGGTATTTCCTGCTGGTGGGGGAGTTGCGGAGAACAAAATCAATCCCTTTGGGAGAGCGAACCTCGAACTGTGGACCGGGGCTGGGGGCCGGGGTCTGGGCAAGCAAGCTGCACGCGCAGAGCAGCACAAGCACGCCCGCCTTGGTGAATCGTCCCGCAGACAATTCGAATCCCTCTCTGAAGTTCTCTGGATTAAACCGCGCGAAATCCGTTTCGCGAATAACCTATGCGCCCAAGGGGTTAACTTCAGTTCGCGTGAAACAGTTCCAGATCGCTGCCTCGGGGATCGTCGCCCAACTCAAGTGTGAGCACGTGCCGGGCCGGATCCACGGAATCCTGCAGCTTATCCGGCTTGTGTTTCAGGGTGACATGAGCCGTCGGGCTCTGCCAATCGAAAACTTCCAAGTGAATTGTATTCCACCAGGGAAGAAATGTGCCCCGACGTTCTCCCACGTGGAGCGAAACCCCAGTGGGGGTTACCGCACACGAGAATTCGATGCGCAGGAATTCGCCGCGAGTGTAGGCCAGAGTTTTGCCGTCATCGAGATACACCGACCCGTGACAATCTTTCCCGGGATATACGCGTACAGTGAGGGGGCCCTGCGGTTTCTCTTCGGTGCTCTGGACGAGCGGTTGCAAAGGAATTATCGATCCCTCCCGCACATAGACGGGAAGAACATCCAATTTCGGTTGAATGAGCGGCTCGTCCGTCTTTGAGCTGTCCGGCCCTGATGATTCCTGCATTTTTGCGCCGGTCCAATAGTCGTACCAAACGCCCGGAGGAAGCTTGAGCACGTAGGCTTCCGACTGCTCCGGAAATGGCGGCGGGGCAACTAGCAGGTCGGGACCGAACAGAAATTCGTTGCCGGCGCGGATATCCAGAGGCTGCAAATCCTTTGTGGCCTGAGGAAATTCCAGGAAGAGGGGCCGGATCACGGGCAATCCGGTGCGCGAGAGTTCTTCGACGACCGTGTAGAGATATGGCATCAGCCTGTAACGCTCTTCGATGTACCGGCGGCGGATGGCTTCTTGTTCCGGTCCGTGCACCCACACTTCCTTGTCACCGGAACCCTTGTTGGTGTGATTCCGATCGATGGGTTGAAACGCGGCAAGTTCCGTCCAGCGGGTGAGCAATGCCGGCCCGGGCGTTCCGATAAATCCGCCAACGTCGGCTCCGCTCAGTCCAAAGCCGCTCAGGCCCAAATTCAAGAGCATTGGGGTGGTCAATCGCAGATGATCCCACGAACTGGTATTGTCGCCGGTCCAGGTGGCCGCATAACGCTGGCCGCCGGCGTAGGTGGCCCGGGTTAAAACGAAAGGCCGCAAGTCCGGATTGAGTTTCCGCAGGCCTTCGTAGGTGGCGCGGGAATTCTCCATTCCGTAGACGTTGTGAATTTCCAGGTGGCTTGTGGTTCGTGGCCGGAAGCCAGGCTCGTCGATGCGATGCTGCACATTGTCCGGCATCGTCAGGTTGTCGGTCAGAAAAACGCTGGGTTCGTTCATGTCATTCCAAAAGCCGGCGAGGCCTTCCGACAGGAACTGCTTGTAGAGCGAGCCCCACCAATCCCTGGTTTTTTTCTGCGTGAATTCCGGGAAAACCGAAGGGCCCGGCCAAACCGTGCCGACATACGCCGAGCCGTCTGGATTCTTCACAAAATTGTCTGCGGCGAGTCCAGTGTCGTAAGGCGCATACCCGGCGCCGGGAAGACGCGCGATGTGCAAATCGGTAATCGCCACGACGTGGAAATCTTCCCGCTTGAGGTCCGACAACATCTGCTCAAAATGTGGGAAGTGTTCCGTGTCCACGGTGAAGGGACGATGCTCCTTCTGGAAATCGATATCCAGGTAGAGCACATCGGAGGGAATTTTGTCGGCTCTTAAGCGCGAGGCGATTTCGCGCACGCGGGATTCTGTCTCGTAACTGAAACGCGATTGCTGAAAGCCCAGCGACCACAAAGGAGGAAACGGCGGCAAACCCGTCAGCCAGGCATATGTTTGCACCACTTGCTTCGGGTCCGGGCCATCGAAGACGTAATAGTCGATCGGGCCGCCTTCGGCTCCAAACGAATAGGTGTTTCGCTCGCTTTTGCCGAAATCAAAACTGGTTGACCATGTATTGTCGAGCAAAAATCCCATCGAGCGCCCGCCACGCATGGTCATAAAAAATGGGATGCTTTTATAGATCGGATCTGTCGATTCCTGGAAACAGAATGCATCCGTATTCCAGAGGCGGAAAGACTGGCCACGGCGGTCCAGAGGTCCCACTTTGTCACCCAGGCCAAAGTAGTGTTCATCCGCCGGCATTTTCTTGAACACGCGGAATGTATCTGAATGGAATTCCGCGGGCCATCCATCGGCGTCTTCTTGAAGTACGTTGCCTTGCAAATCGGTGGTGGAGAGCCGCAGCGTCGCGCGCTCGATCCGGACCACAAGGGTCTTGGTGTGAAACCCAACCGCTTCGGGAGTGGCAACGGGAGTTACCGCCACGCTTTGACTCCGGATTTCGGGCGGCACCGCCCAAGAAGCGTCCTCAGGTAACTCCCCTTTCGCAGCCAGGCGAACGCGCAAGACATCATCGCGTAGTGCAAGAACTTCCAGCACCATGCCCGCGTGGCGAACCTCGATACCATTCGGGAGAACCTTGCTTGTATCCGAGCTGGTAACCGACTCGCGCGGTTTGGGCGAACTCTCCCCGGTCTTGGGGCTTTCTTGCCCGGACGCAAACCACGCGGGGCCCGCCGGAAAACTGACAGCAAGCGCAACCAGAACGAACCCGGTGCGCTGCCGCATTCCCTTAGTCGAAATCAGAATTTTCATTCTTCCGTCCTGGTGTACCGCCAAGGCTCAAGCCATTCCTGATGCCCTATCGCACGGTGTGGACGAGAGGACGGCGCTTCTTTCTCTTTCAGAGGATGATCCAACTCCCTTGGATAAATCACCCGGAAGTTTTCCCCGACCACCAGAAACTCCTGTCCGTGAAGACCGGGACATTTGGGCTGGCAGGCTGGGAATGGCTCCTCGACTTCAAACCTTTCCTTACAGCCTGCCTTGCCCGCGTTCCCCTGGGGTGTTGGGGGGAACTTTTCATCCACACCAAGCGCTAAAAGTAGAACTTCCCGGCGAATTGCAAACTGCGTGCCGGGTAGGCACTGGTTATCCTCCCGAAATTGTTGATGGTGGGAATGGGGTTGAAGTCGCCCAGATTGGTGTCTGGCGTGAAGAAGTTCGGATGGTTGAAGGCATTGAAGAGCTCGAAGCGGAATTGGAAACGCATGGTCTCCGTGATATTCCACCATTTTTGCAGTCCCATGTCCCAATTCACGAAGCCAGGGGCACGCAGGTCCGACAGGAATCTGGAGGTGTTTCCAAATGTAAATTTGTCCGGTTGCGAAAAGGCCGCCGCATTGATCCAGTCGTTGATGTTTTGGTTTTGCGGTATGGGACTGACTCCCGGGACGCGATTGGGACGCTGGTTGAAACCGAAACCGCCGGTATTGTTTTGCGCCGGGGTGATGGAAAGAGGCAACCCAGTGTGTGCTGTGAGGATGCCGCTCCACTGCCAGCCCCCCAGAACCGCATTCATTGGGCGGTTCCAATCTGCACCGAATTGTTTGCCTTTTCCAAAGGGCAATTCGTAGTTGTGGCTGATGACGAGGCTGTGGGTGAGGTCGCTTGCGTCGACGGAGCGTTCCGCAGCCAGATTGTAGGAATTCCGCACGGAACTTCCCGTACCTGGAAATGCCCAGCCGGAAGCTCCCTGGACGTTGTCCATAAATTTCGAATAGGTGTAGGAAACGTTGAGCTCCAGCCCGGAGTGCCAGCGATGGGTATAGGTAGCCTGAAGGGCGTTGTAGGTCGACCCTCCGACCGCAGGCTGCGCCTCGGTCACACTGCAATATTCCGGGAATGGCAACAGCAACTGTCCTCTTTGAACGGTTGGATTGCTGAGCCCGCATCCACTTGACTTAATGGCGCCAAAGAATGGATTGGGTACCGGCTGATTAAGTTGGCTTCCCAAGGCCAATGCTGAGACTGGAAGCTCGTTCCACTCCAGGTATTGCGAGAGGACGTGAACGCCGTGATTGCCGACATAGCTGACGTCTATCAGGTCGTTGTTCGTGAGGCTATATTGCACTCCGGTCATCCATTGCTGCACGTACGCAGAGTGCCGGACGGGGTCGGTGACGGGGTTAAGTCCAAATCCGACGTCCGTCAGCCCGCCCAAGGAATTGCCGGTGGACGGGACTTGGCCGTTTGGAAATGCGCTGGGCAATCCCAAGGCTGTATTCCCGCTGAGAGTGGAGGAAGGGTTCAGGCCACCATTGAGGGTGGTGACCCACGGAGTGCCCTGCGAGTAGCCGATGTTTGGTCCGTTGCCATAGTAGTTGGGGACGAAGAAGATGCCATAGCCGCCGCGCAGAACAAGTTTGTCGCGCAACTGGTAGGCAGCGCCAATGCGCGGAGCAAAATTGGTGTGTGAAGTATTGTAGACACCCCTGTTGCTGCTCGAATTGAAGACCAGTTGACCTGGAACATTAAAACCGACTGCAGTGCTAATGGGGTTCGACGCTTTGAAGTCAAAAAACTGCTGCGCGTTGTGCCTTTCCGTCGGAGCGGTCTGGATTTCGTAACGCAGGCCCAGATTAAGGGTGAGCTTGTTCGTCGCTCTCCAGCTGTCCTGGACATACCAGCCGAGAAGGTGCTTATCGGTGGCTGGGAACTTGTTGAAACCCGTCTGATCCGTCCCACTCCCGACACCGACCAGGAACGAAGCCAAGCCGTTGCCGGTCCCTGGCGTCGCCTGTTGCGGATCGGGTCCCGCCGTGGAGGTGGTCTGAAACTGAAGAGTGGTGTTGGCGAAGTGGCCGCCGTCGATGCGGCCCCACACGTCCATAAAACCGAATCCGATGCTGTGCCTTCCCCGGATTTTTGTGAAGTCGACGGAGTCGGTCCAAATGGTTTGTGGCACGATGTAGTTATCCAGGTTTTGGGGCGCCCCAAGAAAAGCGTAATTCTGCGGTTGAATTTGAGGGAACGACGGGGCAATCCCATCGATGAAGGACGGTAGCCCGAGGGTCGAAGTTTTGAATCCAAAGCTTTGTGTGGTGGACTGCTCGACGTGGCGGTTTATTCCGAAATTCAGGCTAACGTCAAACGTCGGGTTAAAAACGTGAGTGTAACCGGCGTTGATGCTATAGCGATTATTGGGAGCGGTTACGCCCGGACCACCAGGATCCGAGGCTCCATAGTAGGTTGGGAAGTTTACTTTGGATTCGTATTTTTGCGACCAACGCGCGTTGAAGCGATCATTGTCGGTGAAATTGTGGTCGATGCGGACGGAATACTCATCGGAATGCGCCGAGGCGGAGGAGGCCTGCGCAAAGTTGTTTACGAGGGCGTTGGGGTTTGTGGGACCAGGCCAATAGTTGCCCGTTGCGATACTTTTCGCAATGGTGTCCATTAGATTTGAGGGAATTAAATTGCCAGGGAAGGGATCCCGTATGTAGCCGGTCTGCGAAGACGTCAGACCGGTGCTTGGATCGACCTGCCCGGCGGTGATCTGCCGGGTACTGAATGGATTGTAGATGGCCCCGCTCATGACCGGCCTGCCGAGTGCATCAAAGATTGGTTGGCCTTGGGTATTGACGGCCTGTGCACCCAGGAACGCGGAGAAGTTTCCGTTCCTTTGGTCAGTGGTGGGCACGGTCCCCAAGAAAGTTGCGGGTGTCGCCTGGCGCCGGCCTTCGTAGTATCCAAAGAAGAAGGTTTTGTTCTTGCGGATAGGGCCGCCAACGGTGCCGCCAAATTGATTGCGAGTGAAGCTGGGTTGTGGACCAGAGTTGAAAAAGTTTCTCGATTCCACGCTGCTGTTGCGGTAGAACTCGTAACCATCGCCATGGAACCCGTTGGAACCGGACTTGGTGACGACGTTGATGACATTGCCGCTGCTCCAGCCATACTGCGACGTAAATGCGTTGGTCTGAATCTTGAACTCCTGCACGGCGTCCACTGATGGGACATAGATGACGCCACCCCAATCGAGACGCGTGTCGTAGGTTCCGTCCAGCAGGTAGGCAGCGGTGTTGAAGAAGGTGCCGCCGAAATTCAGGAACGAAACATCCTGATCTGCGGCTCCGGAGCTAGCCGGGGCTCCCACAATCTGATCTTCTGCGGCGTTACTGACCGAAGAGCTCAGAGTGGCCAATCCGATGACGCTTCGAAAGTTCAAAGGGAGTTCCACCACCTGTCTGGCGGAAATATCCGAGGAGATATTAGCGTTTTCCGCGTTCATCAGCGGCGCTTGAGAAGTGACTTCGATATTTTCGGAAATTGCTCCGACCATCAAACCGACTTTTTGTTCGGCGTTCTGCCCGGGTATCAACTCGATCCCGTCCTGCCGGTAGTGCTTGAACCCGGCGGCCTCCACCTGCAGCCTGTAGGTAGCCGGAGGCAGGAGCGTGAAGGAGTAGAATCCATTGTCCGAGGTCACGTAGGTGCGGGATAATCCTCGTTCAGGGCTCACCAGGGTTACCTTGGCCCCGTTAACCGTCTGGCCGGACGGATCAAGGACAGTTCCGCTGAGTGACGCGGTAATTGCCTGGGACTGGCCGTAACTGTGTCCCGCGGTCAAAACCAATGCCGCCAGAATGCCAACTAAAATTCTTAGATTCCACGACCGTGCCTTGCCTGACATAAGGAAATTCCTCCTGGACATTCTGGCTGTAGCCGGAATGCCACCCCGAATTGCGACGACACCATGTTGCGTTTCGTTACCGCTGGAGGCGCCCGGCTCCAAAAATCGGAAGGGGAGCAACGGGACACCATCCAAAAGACTGGTGTGACTTATAGAAAACTCCTATGCAGCTGGCAACGGTTTGCTGGTAAAGGAATAAGGATAAGAAAGATAAGAGCTTAAAGCATGGTTTAAGCCACATCTTTTCCGCAATTTACAGGTAAGCGATAGTACCGAAAAGAGCTCCGGAATCTTCCTTTTACGTTGCAGTCGGCCACAAACCGCTGTAGCATCTGGGGAAATCGATTTTCCGATAGCCAGAATTCATTGTTTCGGTGCTCGCTTGCGTGGTGCTGCGACATTCTTCAGCCGGGTTGGGGTGTAAGGGGAACCTTGTTAGCAGAGCAAGTAGCTGAAAGCTGGACACCTTCCAGCGAACTCGAAAAGGTCGCCGTTCAACAGCAACTCGAAAAGTTGCTCGCTACACCTCTCTTTAATTCCAGCAAACGCTATCCCAGCTTCCTGAAATTCGTGATCGCTCACTCCTTGGCCGGTCAGACAGATCAGCTCAAAGAGCGAATCCTGGGCGTCGAAATCTTCGGCCGCCCGGCGGACTACGACACCAACACGGATCCCATTGTTCGGGTCACTGCCGCCGAGATTCGCAAACGGATCGAGCAGTATTATCAGGACCCCAGGCATAGCCAGGAGATTCGGTTGTACCTCCCTGCCGGTTCGTATGCGCCGCAGTTTTCGTGGCCCGGCCGGCCTTCCGGTTTGTCGACAAGCCCGATTGAGTCGCCTGCTCATACAGACGAGACTCCCTCGGTTCATCCAACTGGCGCGGTTTCGCCGACAACCCGTTCCAGCCGATTTGTACTTACGGGCGTAAAGCCGGCGGTTGCATTGCTCCTGCTATTGCTGGTGGCGGCTTCCACGGCAATTTGGTACTCCTCCAGGCCTCCACTACTCAAGCAGTTTTGGGAACCCTTCGTGAAGTCCCCGGAACCGGTGCTATTTTGCATCGCTGATCAGAGTCAATACTCGACGATTCGTCTGCGGGATGCCGCCGACCCCCAGCGCGAAATCACCCTAAACGACAGCATGGTGACGATAATTATTGACGACGTGAGTCCGCTCGTTAATGTTGCGGGTTTACTTCGCACCTATGGAAAAACCTATCGCGTGCAAGGAGAAGCCTCCACCAGCTTGACCGATCTCCGGCGAGGCCCTTCGGTATTTATTGGTGCCTTTGACAATGGCTGGACACTGCGGCTGACAGCTCCCTTGCGATTCCATTTTGCGAACGATCCGGAGATGACGCAATTTTGGATTGAAGACCGCGCCAATCCAGGCAAGCGCGGATGGATGCTGGATCGTTCCGTACAACAGCAGACCGGAACCTACAAGGATTACGCCATCGTCGCGCGCCTCGTGGATCCTAATACGGACCAGTTCGTTGTCGTCGCCGCTGGAATTGGCAGAGGCGGAACTGTTGCGGCGGGCGAGTTTCTAGTGGACGCTAACCGTATGGAAGACATGCTGAAGCAGGCGCCGAGCAACTGGAAACAAAGGAACATTGAAATCGTTCTTGAAACGCAAGTAATTCAGGGCCGCTCGGGACCTCCGCGCATTACCGCTGTTCATGTCTGGTAACCTCCCAAGAGCAGTCTTGGGGGAGTTCCGCGTTCAGTTCTTCCAGTCCAGCTAGCCGGGTGCCGCACCCGCTTGCCCTGAGCAAAAGCCGAAAGGTCGGGTTTAAGGGTGCGCGCCGTTTGCGCTTGCCCACCTCAGGAGGGTCCGCCTCAGGAGGGCGGGTTTTGACTTCTCCGCTCCCCCCACGTCCCCTCCGCGGCGAATCCCTCCTCCCTGCATCCGCGCCTCACCAACACCCCGTAACCAACACTCTACTTGACAACTCCATACCCGACTGTCACCCTATCCTCATAGAAAAGTGTGCCCGCGATTTTTCCTGCGCGGGTTTCCCACTGCATCTAAATTTCAATTTTTCTGGAGAACTGCTATGTCCAATTCAACGAGCCCGCTCCCCCGCCCGCCCCCGAGGCGCCCGCCACGCAATCAACCAACCTCGGCCTCACCCCCGAGAACGACACTCCCTCCGACGACCCCAACCCCGATCCCACCCACCCCCAACCCATCCCCTTCCCCAAAAATCATGTAGGGGCGGAGCTCGCTCCGCCCTCTTGGGTTACGCACTTTCTCTGTGTACTCTGTGTCCTCTGTGGTGAAATCTTTCCTGCTCTTTTGCCCGTTCCCAAACTCTTCAAAATCACCACTTATAAACTGATACAAAACAAACCACTTCATCCCCCTGCAAATTCAATCACTTTCAAAAAACAGGGGGGAGGGGGAGTATCCAACCAATTAACACTGGGTGCCCCATCCTTGGTTTCCAAAGGGTGGGTCTTGCGGTTTCTTTCAACCGCAAACTACAGCAGCGAGGCAAACCTTTCTTTTCGAGCGTTTGATACGGACACGAAAAAATGGGTGTTGTTGGCGGCGTTAAGCGGATGTATCATTTGCGCCAGTTTCCCCCTCTCTCGGTACCCGGAACAACTTTTCCTGCGTGGTATTCAGAAAGGAGAAAGACCATGAATTTCCGCGCTCTCCCAGGTTGGAAAGCTACCGGCTTAACTAGCGTCCCTGATTCGACTCACCATGACATTCCTGCGCGCCGGCTCCCGGTCCCTGTTTCTCGGCGTCAGTTCGCACGTACAGCAGCGGGGAGCGCGTTTGCTGCCGCTGTTGGCTCCAGGTTATGGACCCCGAGCCTGGCGGAAGCCGCGTCATTTGCTCCGGTTCCGATCCCGGGTGGCACGCCAGCACTCGGTGGAGCTTACCACTTGTTTGCGCCGGGAGCGTTCGACCCCATCGATGCAGAACCCATCACAATCACAAATCTTAATGCCGCTGTCGGACTGGCGTACGTCAGCGGCATGGTGACGCAAACCAATACCAAAACGGGCGAGATGCTACGTTTGCCGTTCCTCAATTCGGACATGAGATTCATGCAAGGCGTGTTCCGTGGCACGGACGGGAAAGTTCACCCAGGCGCTTTTGCGTTTGTTTGAGTCGATGTCTTTTTGCCCGGTCCGGGCAATCAGATTCAGATTCATGACCTCAATCCGAGTGCATTTCCTCCCGTCGGACTGTTCTGGACCACCGAGATTCCAGTTGCTGGGGTCGACGTGCAACTTGGAAAAGGAAGCGCATCCCTCCAAGCGTCCGATGTAGCGATCCTCGATTACGGAAATATCGGGAATGCATTGTTCGGCGGCGGTCCGCCTCCCACGTCAGGAACGGTGTCGTTCAAGGTGGTCTGGAGTGGAGTGGACCAGAGGCTGAATATCAAGAACACCGATCCGGTGTTCGGCGGCTTCGCGGGCGAATTCGTCCGCAACAGCGCGCAGATGGAGTGGAGCGCCGCAGTGGGGGATTACACGTTTGTCTCGGATCCCATTGCGACTTCCTCCAGTTCATTTGCCGAAATAGGCCACGAACGCAACGGATCGTTCTTCCCGTAGACAAGCGTCCTAGCAGTGTCGCCTGCATGCACGGAGCGTCATGAGTACGGAAGAGACAAGGAAATCTGATGGCGAGGAGCGCGAAGGCCAGTCTCATCGTGTTCGTCTTCCGGGATTCCTCATCGAGGAGGAAATAGGTCTGGGGGACGCCATCAAGCGAGTCACGTACGCGATGGGGATAAAGCCCTGCGGCGGCTGCGAAAGGCGCGCCGCGGCGCTTAACCGATGGATGCATTTCTCGCGATAGCCGCTGGGCAGCTAAACAGGAGAAATTACATGGAACGACCGGAAGCGAAAGAGACCCTGGCAACAGTATCCGCCAGCGGGAATGAGCCACCGGCCCCAGTAAGCTCTGTGACCAGACCGGCGGCAAGTGCGCTCGCCCCCCAGGCGTGTCCTACTTGCGGAACGGCACCCGCTGCCACCGCTGGGACACCCAGCGCCCCCAGCTACGTTTACGTTATCGGAAGGATTGAACCCCGATTTCCAAAACCGTCGGTGGAGAAGGAATTTGTCCAAGTGGTGGGGCGGGACAAGACCTCGGGCCTTACCGACCGGCAGGTGCTGCACGCTGTGCTTTCCAAGCCCGAAAATCGATACCTGGTGCGGCAGTTATGCTGGGTGATGACGATCGAGGGCCTGGAAACCTACATCGTGGCTCCGCGCGATCCCGTCGAATACAGCCTGCTTGTGGAGACGTTGCGTGCCACACCACAACCCTGGGACCTTGATTGCGTCATCGGTTTTCGAGGACCCATTGCCGGGCCGGACGTGTGCAACGGGCTGATGGTCCCTATTGTGGTCTTCGATCAGATTTATTCCTTCGACCGCGACGCGCTGATCAAAGCAATTCCACGGCCCGAAAAGACCACGGTCAAAGACTTTGCTCCGGCTGCGGAGGAACTATTCGACCGCATCATGCAGATGACGGACAACGCGGGCGCCACTGACGAGCACCGCGCGCTGAATTACCTGGCGGTACGCTACCACGCCATCTATGCCAACGCCGCCGAGGCCTTCGCGCGCAATGCCTCGCTGACCGGCGTGGACGTGGCCCAGTCGCCTTTGAGCGGCACGCGCAAGGTGGTCGATGTGATTTTCTCACACACCAACCGCAACACCGATGTGGTGGAGAAGTTCTTCACGCGGGTCGATGTTACCGAGGAATTTCCGTTCCTCGTCACCAAGTTGTCGCCATACTATGACAAATGAAGTAGCTTCGAAATACGCCATCACTACGAAGATTGGGAGGTAGTCGAATGAAGAACGCGATACCAGGCTTTTACGCAGAGTTTTTGGACTCGCCGGCCCGGGGGTGCGATTCCTAGCATTGTGTGGCGGAATGTCATGGACGCGACCTTAGACGCAGCGAATGATCGCGTAGACGTGAATGACGAGTGTCCTTTCCCGGTTTCCAATTGAGGCCATTTCTTTCGACGATTCTTGATAGGAGGTTGATGAATGAAGAATTCTATACCAGGCTTTTACGCCGAGATGTCGACCATCCGCGCACATGGGTCCATTCTGGGATTGAGTTCCATGTGGTGCGTGACGCACACGGTCTACATCCAACATTGTATGTTGTCCACAAGGGGGTGGATCTGTTGGGTCGTCCCCGTAAAGGTGACGGTATGCGGGGGTCCTCCTGAATTATATTAGAGGCGGGTGGCCCGGACGGCATTCTATTCTTGGTTTTGATGTACGCATTGTTGATCAGCATCCCATTCTTGTAATTCACTGGGGAGTAGAATGGAGTCGCAGCTCGGGTGCCCCACCCTCGGGTTGGGAGGGTGGGTCTTGGAGTGGCCGTTTCTTTCCGTGGGGTTTGCGATGCCGCGTGCCCCATGTTCGGGGTTAGAACCTGGGTCTTAAACTTTCTTCTCATTCACGCACATCGATCTCCCCGATGTGTATTTGCTCATCCTGCATAATTGGCGGAGGCGTGTGGAAGTCGAATCCACCATTCGACCCGCGAAGGGCCGAATCGCCGGCTTTGAAGGCCGGGAAGGTCACCGGACCCCTTTCGCCCCCGCTAGGAGAATATCATCACTGCCAAAAACTCACCGGAGGGAGAAAGCGCGCCTAGAAGCCATCTAAGCCATCTCATAAATTGGTTCTAGGGGGTCGGAGCTTTAGCTCCGACATTTGGAGCCCCAACAAACTGGGCTTTAGCCCCTGAGGACAACTCTTTCCTAATCTGAGATCCGTTTATGAGATAAGTTAGATAAGTTCTAGCGAAAACGTGCCCATCAAGACGCACGCCGCTGTTTCCAAAATGGCGTTCAGGCCCGAGTGGTTTCGAGTGCCAACGCCTGCGTCCGCTTCAGCGCCGCCGCCAGGTCATAAATGACCGAACTGGTGCACACCTCGTAGTAGTGGTGATCCGACGTCTTCCCGATTTTTCCGTCAGGCAACAATTCCCTCGCTAGGCCCTCGCGCACTACCAGCAGTTCCACAGATTCGCCCATCGGCACTTCGCCGTAATAGAGCGTCACATCCTGCTTGGCCCACGGCATGTCCAGCTTGGTGACCAGCTTTTCGAGCGAGATCTCTTCGGAAAGCTTCTGAAATCCCTCGTCGTTCAACTCGATTCCGTTCATGTTGAAGCGCACCAGAAATTCGTCCAGCTCTTCCGCCGAAGCCCCTTCGAGCGCCGTCAAAAACTGGAACACGGAAAAGTGCGTCTTCTGCCCCGCCAACATGCGCTTTGCAAGCTTGGCGCAGCCGGAGAGGCGGTCCGAGAGGTTCAGCGCCTTCGAAATCATGATGCGCGCGTCTCCGTCCGTCCAATACGTTGGCGCTGAGCCCTGAAACGCCACGCCAATGCCAATTTCGAGCGCAGGCAGTTGCGTCGAGGCCGCGCCATCGTTATACGAATTGCACACCGTCAGGATCTGCCTGGACAACACGCAAGCTTTCGCCACCGGCCGCGCGTTGCCCTGCGTCGCTTCCGTCTCAAAAATGGCCAGCACGATGGCGTCGCCTTCGATAAACACTTTCTTCGCCGAGTAGCGGTCGAGCAGCTTTTTCACCGGCTCGTGCAAATTCAGGCTGAAGTGCGAAGCCGGGCTCAATCCGCGCGCGAGCAGGTCCTGGGTCATCTTCGTCGAACCGCGCACGTCCGCCTTGATAATCACGTGCGACACCACCTGGTCGTGCTCGGAATTCACTTCCTCTTTCAGCAGGCACTCATACAGCCTGTTGTTCAGCCGCGAAAGTTCGCGGATTTTTTCCGCCGTGACCAGATTGATCCGCTCCATACACGCCGCCAGGTGCTCCGCATCGCGCAGATCCCGCCGCAGCCTCAGAAAATCAGTCGCAAATCGCAGCACCGCCGCCTGCGTTTCTTCGCGCGAATATCTGCGGATGCGCTTCGATAATTCCTCCAGCGGCTTCATCGTCAAACGCTTTGCGGGCACTTGCTTTAATATTTCCTCAACCCGCTTGGCCTCTTCTTTCGACACCAGCGCCTTGCGCAACTGCTGCAGGTGGACCGGCGGGCAATAGTCGCCCGCGATCGGGCGAATTTCATAACTCGCCAAAACATGCGGCATCATTTCGTGGTGTTCTAGGCGGCTCACGAGCTGTGCCAGGTGTTTCGCGCGCGCGGGCCTCTCGCTGTCCGAGGCATTCGTGACATCAAACAGTTTCCGCGCGTTTTCCGGTTCATTTAGATAGTCGCCGAGTTTCCCCTCGTAATCCTTCACCACGAACTCCGCTTGTTTCTTCGCGCGGTCCAACCGGGGCCCCATGTCTTCCAGCGCCTTTTGGAAATGCCGCAGGCGGTTCTCCACGTCCGTCAGCGAAGCCTTCACTTCCGCCGGATCCGCCGCCGAACTCAGAAATTTATTCAGAAGCCCGTCGCCCTTCCCCAGCCGCTTCCGGAGGCTTTCGCGCTGCTCTTCGAGAGACGCAATTTCGCCGCGCATCCGCTCCGCCTCGGCAAACAGCGTTCGATACTCCTCCGCGCCCTTGGCCGGCGCGCTATCCGGCGCAACCCGGATCCCCGCTTCCCTCAGGAAATCTTGAAACATCGCATCCATCGCTTCCAATCGGTCGGGGTCCCGCGAATAATTCCCCAGCAAAACGTAGTGCTCGAGGAAATAAAAATCGTCTTTGCCGCCGTCCAGGAACACCAGGCGGTTTTTCAACATCTCGTAATAGGGCAACTCTTCCCCAAAAAGAGCCCGCCGCGCTTTCACGATGACATTCTCTTCGATGTCGGTGAAGATTTGCGCCACCAACTGGCCAATGATGCGCAGCACGTCTCGCCGCGCCGACTGCATCTCCGAAAGCCGCGCCTTGATGACGTGCGCCTGCTGGCTGCGCTCGAAATATTCCCCGCGCTTCCGGATGTACTCCTTCACGTCCAGAATCACGTTGCCGAACTGATTCACGAGTTCCGCGGTCAGAAATTTCAATAGAGCCAGCCGGAACAGCAGATCAACCTCGATGTTTTTCTGCTGTTTCGCCTTGCCCAGAGAATTCTGCAGGAGTTCCGTCAGCAGTTTGCGAAAGGTTGTGGAATCGACAGGCTTGGCGTTGCGGAATTCGATGCCCGAAAGGTAGGTGCCGCTGGTATTTTGCCGGATCAGGTCAAAGAGGTAGTCCCGGGCCACCTGCACAAACTTCGGGCTGAGGAACACGTCGTGATGGATGTTGTCCACGCCAATGGACAATGACCCCATCGGCAGCGTGAGGTTGTAGCTCTTCAGCGCGTCACGCGTCCCGTCCAGTACCAATTGATTTGCCGGTTCGTTTGCCATGCGAGCAGCCGCACCCCGCCATCTCTCAACCTAGCAGCGGGATTTGCGCCTCGCAAGGAACCGAAAGTACAGTCGTGGCCAGATAGTTAGCGCGGGATTGCCCTTTTGGTCACTTAGAATCGGCTGATTCGGCGGGCATTGCCGCCCAGGTGCTCCAACCGCATTCGGACTTGCGGCCATTGGGTTTTCAGGGGAAATTTCTCCGACCATTCCAGAATCACGATCGCGGGCTTCGCAAAAAGGTCTTCCAGTCCCAGCGTTTCAAAGTCGTGAAAGTTCTCGACGCGGTACAAATCGCCGTGGAACACCGTTCCGCCTGTTCCATACTCATGCAGCAGGGTGAACGTCGGACTGGTCACTTCATCCTCTTCCGCCGCGTTCAGTCCGGCCACGATTCCCTTTGTCAGCGTCGTTTTCCCGCTGCCCAATTCCCCGGAGAGCAACACCAGCACCGGTGCTTTCAGCGTTTCCGCAAACACGCGTCCCCAGGCCACGGTCTCTTCGGCCGAATGCGTAATCACCTCTTCAGCCACGCGCCTGCAACTCCTGCAGCAATTTTCTGCGTGCCGCCGGCACCGCTCGCGCCACTTCTCCGGCCAGAACCCCCGATTCGTCGCCCTCCGCGCTTACCAATTCCGCTGCGCGCCCGTGCAGGTACGTTCCCAACGCCACCACCCGGTACAAATCCCGCGCGCCAAACTGGGCAATCAATGCCGCCAGCAATCCCGTCAACACGTCGCCCGAACCGCCCTTGGCCAATCCCGCGTTTCCGGTGGTATTTACAAACACGTCGCCGTTCGGCGCGGCGATGACGCTGTGGAATCCCTTCAGCACCACGACTGCGTTCCACTTCCCCGCGAACTCCGTCGCAATCTTGATCCGGTCAGCTTGCACCTCGGGGGTCGCGAATCCGCAAAGCCTCGCCATCTCCCCAGGATGCGGCGTCATTACCAGATGCGCCGATTTCCGGTTCGACAGTATCTCCGCCTGACCTGCGAACGCATTCAGCCCATCCGCGTCCAGCACGATCGGCAAATCCGCGCGCGCCACCACGCTGCGGACAAACTCCTGCGTCTCTGGATGAGTCCCAATCCCCGGCCCGACTCCCAAAACCGTCATCCCATGGAGCAGCGTCGCAAATCCACCGAGTCGCGCCGCCTCAGAAGCAACTGTCCCCGAGGCCGTCGCCGGCAGCGCCTCCGTCATGTACTCCGCTTGCGCCGCGGCCACTGTCGCAAGCGCAGGCTCGGGCGTGGCCAACGTCACCAGTCCCGCACCGCCGCGCAGCGCCGCCTGTCCGCACAAAATTGCCGCGCCCGTTTTTCCCACCGACCCCGCCACCAGCAGCACGTGTCCATAGGATCCCTTGTGCGCTTCCGCCGATCTTTGCAATGGAAGTTCCGAAAATTCCTCCGGCCCCGCCCAGCGCAACTTTCCCTTACCCACTTCTTCCACCAGCGCCGCCGGCGTGCCAATTTCCCGCACCACCAACGCTCCGCAACTCCCGGCGTCTGCCGACACCAATTGCCCGATCTTCGGCGCTGTGAAGGTCACCGTAAGATGCGCGCGCAAAACCGGCCCCTGCGCCGCTTCGCCATCCGACGGCAACCCGGACGGCGTATCCACCGCCACTATCCACGCAGGCCAAGCGGACTTCGCATCCTGCGAGAACCGATTCACGTTCTCAATTACCTGCGCCAGCAAGCCGCTCGCACCGCCGCGAATCCCCGTTCCCAGCAGCGCATCAACGATCACTTCGCTCGCGGCTACTCCCTGCCACGCTTTCTCCCACTCCGTTTCGTTACGCACCAACGCAACTTCTTCGCCCAATCCGCGCCAGCGTTCGTAATTCTTCGCCGCATCCCCGCGCAATTCTCCCGGCTCCGCGAAGAGATACACCTTCACTTGCCCCACGCGCGGCTTCAATAGCCGCGCCACCACAAAACCGTCGCCACCGTTGTTGCCCTTCCCACATAGCACGCACACACGTCCCGGCTGCTTTCCACTCCGCTCTGTATATCTCTCGAGGAAAACTTCCGTGAGGCTTTTCCCGGCTGACTCCATCAAGTCCAGTCCGGGAATGCCAAACCGCTCAGTCGTCAGACGGTCCACTTCCCGCATCTCTGCCGCTGTCAGCGCTTTCATCGCTAATCTCGCCGCCGGCGGCTCAGAGCATCCATCCGCCGCTCACGTTGAGCACCTGTCCGGTCACATACTCCGCTTCTTCCGACGCAAAAAACGCCACCGACGCGGCGACGTCCTCCACCGTCGGCGGCCTGCCAATCGGGTACCGCGCGTCGCGCAGCTTTCGCGCCTCTTCCACGGTCAAATCCTTTTCATCCATGCTCGAAGGATTCACCACATTTACCGTAATTCCATTCTTCGCCTCTTCCAGCGCCAGCGAACGCGACAACGCCACCACCGCCGCCTTGGCCGCGGCATACGCGCTGATCTTCGCCTGGCCGAAGGCGCGCTCCGCCCCGACCGCTCCCAGATTCACAATCCGTCCCCAGCGTCCTTTGCGTATGACCGGCAGAGCGGTATGGCACATCAGGAAAACGCTCATCACGTTCGAATCGAACACGCTCTTCCACTCTTCCACGGAAGACTCCGCCAGCGTGTTCCATCGGAAATCACCCACGTTGTTCACAAGAATATCGATGCGCCCATAGCGGTCCGCCACCGTCTTCACCAATTGCTCCGCGCGCCCCGGCTCCGTGATGTCCGTTTCCACTGCCACACAATCTGCTCCGAGCGCCTGCATTCGCCGCAGCGCGGCCTGCGCCGCCGCTTTGTTCACGCGGTAAGCAAACGCGATGCGGGCCCCTTCCTGCGCCAAACGCAACGCAATTCCCCGGCCGATTCCCCGGCTTCCTCCCGTCACCAATGCAACCCGGTTTCGCAGCGACATTCTTCTCCTCGCCAACTTCGCCTTAGTTTGATTCCATCAGCTTACTGTTCTGTCCACATTCTACTTCAGCTTCGCCACGATGACGGTCATATCATCCGCCTGCTCCGGAGTGCCCGACCACTCTTCCGCCGCGGTCATCAGCGCCGTCGCGATTCTCTTCGGATCGGCTTGCCTCACGCGCTGCGCGGCCGCCTCCAACCGCGAAACCCCAAATTCTTCCCCATACGCGTTCTCTGGTTCCACCAATCCGTCGCTGTAAGCAATGAACACCGCATCTCGCGGCACTTCCAACACTCCCTCCAGATAAGGATAGTCCTCCACGATACCCAGCACCATGCCGCCTACATCCAGGTGCATCGACTTCGTGTCCGAAAGGCAAAATCCCGGCAAGTGGCCTGCGTTGGTGTAGCGCAGCTTGCGCGTCTCCATGTCATAAACCGCCACCAGAAACGTCGCGAACCGATCTTCCCCTGTGTTCCGCACCAGGTGCTTGTTCAGCCGCCCCACGAGTTCCGCCGTGCTTAACTGCTCGCTGCCCGGCGTCAGCAATTGGCTCCGCAACGCCGCCTGCAGACTGGCCATCAGCAGCGCCGCGGAAATTCCCTTCCCGGAGATGTCTCCAAGCGCAATCGCCACGTGCGTCGGGTCCAGCTGGATGAAATCGTAATAATCCCCGCTGACCGAACGCGCCGCCTTGCAGATGGCCTCGATCTCCAGCCCTTCCACCTTGGGGAACCCGCGCGGGAACAACTGGTCCTGCACTTCGCGCGCGATGGATATTTCGTTCTCCAGCCGCTGCAACTGTTTCTGCTCGTCGATCAACCGGTTAATCGAGCTGGTCATGGAATTGAACGACTCGCCCAGTACTCCCAACTGGTCCTTGCGCTCCACCGCAACGCGATGCGAAAAATTTCCTTCCTGGACAAACTGCGTCGCGCGATACAGCTCGGAAATCGTCTTCGTAATGGCCTTAGCCAGGACGATCCCAATAACCAGCGCCGCCAGCTCAATCACCAGGAAAACCACGGCCAGCAGCTGAATCTGAAAAACGCGCGCGCCGCTGAATTCGCCTACAGAAGCAAAAATCCGGTGGTTCAATTGCGAGCGTCTTGCCTTGTAAAACGCAAATATCGGATGCGCGCGCTCCACCGGTCCTTCGGGCGAAACATACACCGCCTCCAGCTTGGAAAACCCCTCCACTACAGGGTCCAGCCACGACTCCGCGGGCAGCAACTCACGCTTGCGGGTCAAAATGTGGTTCACGGCCATGTAGTGCTTTTTTCCGATTAGCACGGATTTCACGGCCGAATTCCCTTCGACCGTCTGTGCCAGCGTAATGTCAATCGGGCCCAGGTCCGGCGCCACGTTCTCCAGAATCTCCCATGTGAACGGCGCGCTCACCTCAACAATCCGTTTCTCCCCCGCGCTCTCAAGCTCTTTCATCCCCACTAGCCGCAACTGGTTTCCAGTCTGAATCAATCCCGAAAACGAACGAGCCGTCGGACCACCAGCCACCTGCTGGAAAAACTTCGGCTTCACCTCAAAGTTCACCTGCACATAGGGCAACTGCTTCCCAATGGAAAGTTGCGCTTGTCGCGCCAGAATCTCTTCCCTTGTCGACGCTGGCATGGACGAGGGAAGAGATGCCTCTGCCGCCACGAGTCCCGCCGAGGCGTCCGACATCATCGCAATGCGGTCCTCAATGTCGTGATAGAGAAGATATGCGGCCAGCTGCGAATACAAAATTTGGCCCAACATGCTCGCCAGAATCAGCAGCAGCACAATTGGCACCACCGCCAGAAACAGGTAAGCCAGAATCAGCCGGTTCCGCAGACTCCACAGCAATTCTTCACGCCACCGGCTCCAGAACCGGTACAGCACATAAAAAACCGCCAGTACTCCAATGAGGCGCAAGAACCCTGCACCAGGCAGGTTCCTCACCGGATTCGCAGCGGCCGCCATGCCGATCACGCACAGCGCGAGGGCAAGCCAGTCGAGCCTCGACAGGCTCTTCCAGAAGGATGTTTGGATATTTCCCGGTCCGCTCATGGCTGCAGAGTTAGAAGAGACACTTTACCCGATTCGCCGGATTAGGACGAGTTCGGTTTCCAATTTTTATTGCGTTTGGAGCTATCGGCTATTCTTCACGCAACTGCGGGTTGCTGACCCGGCTGTGATGCCGCCCATAGTAGAAATAGACTACCAGCCCGATCACCAGCCAGATAATCAGGCGGGCCCAATTGATCCAGCCTAGCTTGTACATCATGTACCCGTTGAAGATGATCCCCATGACCGGCACGAACGGCACCAGCGGGGTGCGGAACGGCCGCGGCTGAAGGGGATTCGTATTTCGCAGCACCATCACCGCGATGCACACAATCACAAACGCCAGCAGCGTGCCGATGTTCACCATCTTTCCGATATCGTCAATCGGCGTCACGCTGCCCACGACCGCGGCCAGAAGCCCAACGGCAATGGTGTTCTTCCAGGGCGTCCGGAACTTCGGATGAACCGCCGCGAAGAATTTCTTCGGCAGCAAGCCGTCGTTGGCCATTGAGTACAGCACGCGCGTCTGCCCAAGCAACATCACGAGCATCACACTCGTCAGTCCCGCCAGCGCACCCAACGTAATCACATGCGAAGCCGTCGATAGCCCACGGTCCATAAACGCCCGGGCGATCGGGGCTTCAATGTTCACTTCCTGCCAGTTGACCATCCCGGTCAGCACTCCGGCCACCAGGATATACAGAATCGTGCAGACCAGCAGCGACACGATGATTCCGATCGGCAAATCACGCTGGGGGTTCTTCGCTTCCTGCGCCGTCGTCGATACCGCGTCGAATCCGATGTACGCGAAGAAGATGTACGCCGCCCCTGCCCCGATGCCTCCGAAGCCATACGGCGCAAACGAGTGCCAGTCGTGCCCCCAGTTCGCGAAATTGATGTACCGCATGCCCAGCACGATCACGAACAAAACCACCGAGACCTTTACCACCACAATCGCCGTGTTAAATCGCGCGCTTTCTTTGATCCCGATTGTCAGAATCGCGGTAATCACCAGCGCAATAATAAATGCCGGCAGGTTAAACCCGATCTCCACGCCGAAAATCTTCGGCGCATTCACCAGGTCATGCGCCCTCTGTAGCAACTCCGGCGAATGCATCGCCATGATTGCGGTCACTTTATCAAGAAATGCCTGCGTTCCCGGCACGAGGCTTGGGTCCGCTGTTCTTGCCATTTCGCGCGCAACGATCTTTTCCGCGGTTCCAAGCGCCGTCCAATGATCGTAAGCCAGCCACAGCGGCATCTTCAGGTGGAAAATGTTCAGTAACTCGATGAAGTGATTCGACCATCCCGAGGACACCGTGCTCGCCCCCATCGCATATTCCAGCGTCAGGTCCCAGCCGATGATCCACGCGAACAATTCTCCCAGCGTGGCGTAGGCATAGGTATAAGCGCTCCCCGCCAGCGGAATCATCGCAGCGAATTCGGCGTAGCAAAGCCCCGCGAACGCGCAACCCAAACCCGAAAGAACGAAGGAAAGCATGAGCCCCGGGCCAGCATAGTGCGCGCCGAGCCCCGCCAGCACGAAGATGCCAGCTCCGATCACCGCGCCCACGCCCAGCGCCGTCAGCTGAAACGGCCCCAGAGTGCGCTTCAGGCTGTGCTCACCGGTCTCTTTCGACTCGGTAAGCAGCATCTCTAGCGTCTTCTTCGCAAACAAGGGGTTGCCCATGCAACTCCTCCTTCTCTATTCAATCGTTTGGAATTCTCACGCTACTCCGCGCCCTGCCTCGCCCGTTTCAGCCGCGCCCAAAGCCAATACACCGGCAGCCCCAGCAGCACGATCACCATGCCCATGCCTGCCGTCTGCGTTTCATACAGCAACAGCACGCCCATGATTCCGCTCGCCGCCACTATATACAACACCGGCACGAACGGATACCCGAATGCCTTATAAGGTCTTTCTGCGTCCGGCCGCCGCACCCGCAGCACCAGAATTCCCACAATCGTCAGCATGTAAAAGAGCAGTGCCGCGAACACTACGTAATCCAGCAGGTTGCTGTAAAGATTTCCATACGTTCCATCCGGCTTGCGCGTGCGCAGCAAAATCAAAACCACAATCCAGATGCCCTGGTACACCAGCGCCACGCCCGGCACGCCATGTTTATTCAACTTTCCCGTCGCCCGGAAAAAGAGTCCGTCCTTCGCCATCGCGTACGCCACGCGCGAACCCGCAAGAATCAGCCCGTTGTTGCAGCCAAACGTGGAAATAATGATGGCGATTGCCATCATCCACGCACCCTTGGCGCCAAACACCGCCGAAAGCGCCGCCGTCGCCACCCGGTCATCGGGTGCGTTCTGAATGTGCGCCAGCGGCAGCGCGCACAGGTACGCCAGATTCGCCAGGCAGTACAGCGTGATCACGATGACCGTACCGAACGCCATCGAGAGCGCAACGTCCCGTTTCGGATTTTTCACTTCCGCCGCGGTAAAGCCGATGTTGTTCCACGCATCCGCCGAAAACAGCGATCCCACCTGCGCGACCGCCAACGCCACCAACATCCCATACCAGCCGCTTGCCGCCGTAACCGTTGGCAACAAACCCCTCAGAAAACCCACGCCCGGCTCTATGGTCTGCGCCCCGCGAATCGCCCACAGGTGCGAAAAGTTGTCCGCAATTGCCGAAGCGTTTCGCGCCACGAATACGCAGATCAGAATCAGCCCCAGCAGCGAAAGCATCTTCGCCGAAGTGAAAATGTTCTGGATCCACTTCCCCAGCCGCACGCCACGCGTGTTCAGGTATGTCAGGAAAATGATCATCAGCACGGCAACAAGCTGCTGCACCGAAAGGCTGATTGCAAATTTCGAGGAAAAATTAATCGGGGGAATCACCCACGTCTTCGGAGAAATCACGGGAAACAACACGCCCAGGTACCGCGCAAATCCAATCGCCACCGCCGCGATCGTTCCCGTCTGGATCACCAGGAACAGCGTCCAGCCGTACAAGAATCCCCACAGCGGAGAGAACGCCTCCCGCAAATACACATACTGCCCGCCCGCATGCGGAAACATCGCCGCAAGTTCCCCATAGGAAAGCGCCGCCGCAATCGTCAGGCAACCGCTCAAAATCCACGTCAGCAGCAAGCCGCCCGCGGACCCCGTCTGTCGCGCAATGTCCGCGGCCACGATGAAAATCCCCGACCCGATCATCGAGCCGACGACAATCATCGTTCCATCGAACAATCCGATGGCCCTTACAAATTCGTGCTCGCCCTTGCCTGCGCCCGTGCCCGTTGTTGTCGCGCTAATAGCGTCGGCCATGCGTGCTGTGCCTCAGTGGGACGCCGCGGGCTTCACGGCATCCAGTCGTAAGATAAATTCGCGTGCCTTTGCGGCCGGGTCCTTCGCTTTCAGAACGTCGCTAATCACCGCCACGGAATCCGCTCCCGCTGCCAGCACTTCCGCGGCACGCTCCAGCGTGATTCCACCGATCGCCACGATGGGCTTTTCCGTAAGCGTCCGCACGCGCCGCAAGAGAGCCGTGCCCACCACCGGATCGGGATTCGCCTTGCTGCTTGTCTGGAAAATAGGGCCCACGGCAATATAATCCGCCGAACTGGCCGCCGCTTTCTCGAATTGTTCAAGGCTGTGCGTCGAAACGCCAACCCATCGGTCCGACCCGATCACCCTGCGGGCCTGCTCCACACCCAGATCGTCCTGCCCAACGTGCACGCCGTCCGCTCCCGCAAGGTACGCCACGTCCGGCCTGTCGTTCACAACAAAAATACAATTCGCCCGCCGTGTCGCCTCTGCAATCGCGCGCGACTCGTTCCAAAGCTCCCGCGCCGCCGCGTTTTTGGCGCGGTATTGCAGCAGCTTTACCCCTGCATCCATCAGTTTTTGTGCTGTTTCCCCGGCTGGTTCCGTCAACATTCCCGCGTCTAATATCACATACAGCTTGGGCAGGACAAGGCGCATGAAACGCTATTTTCCGTTGCCGCCGAGAAGTTTCTCGATGAAGTGGGTGTCAAACTTCCCCGCCTCAAAATCCGAGTCCGCCATGATCCGCCGTTGCAGCGGGATGGATGTCTTGATCCCCTCGATCACAAACATTTCCAGCGCCCGCTTCATTCTTCCGATGGCCTCGGTGCGGTCGCGCCCCTTCACAATCAGCTTGGCCACCAGCGAATCGTAATACGGCGGAATCACCGCGCCCGAATACGCCGCCGAATCCACGCGCACGCCGGTTCCCCCCGGCGCCTGAAACGTCGTAATCCTGCCCGCCGAAGGCACAAACGTTTCCGGATCCTCCGCGTTGATCCGGCACTCGATCGAATGCCCCGAAAAATGCATCTCGCCGACGGCGTCTTCCATCTTTTCCCCAGCCGCGATGCGGATCTGCGATTTAACCAGGTCCACACCGGTAATAAATTCGGTCACGGGATGTTCCACCTGGATGCGCGTGTTCATCTCGATGAAATAGAGCGAGCCATCCGTGTCCATCAAGAACTCCACGGTGCCCGCGTTCGTGTACTCGATCGCTTCCAGGGCCTTCACCACTTTCGCGCCCAATTCCTTCCGCCGCTTCGCGTCAATCGCCGGCGAAGGCGATTCCTCCACCAGTTTCTGGTGCCGCCGCTGGATGGTGCATTCCCGCTCGCCCAGGTGAATCACTTTCCCGTGCTGGTCCCCCAACACTTGAATCTCGATGTGCCGCGGGTGCTCCAGGAACTTCTCCATGTAAACATCGGGAGTTCCAAACGCCTGCTGCGCCTCGCTCCTCGCCGTCTGGTACGCCGCCAGCAATTCGTCCTTGGTGCGGACCACGCGCATGCCGCGCCCGCCGCCGCCTGCCGACGCCTTCAAAATCAGCGGATACCCGACGCGCGCCGCTTCCTTCGCAAGCTGCTCTTCGCCTTCCACCACGCCGTCGCTTCCCGGGATGGTCGGAAGCCCGCGCGATTTCATCTCCCGCCGCGCGCGATCTTTTTCGCCCATCATCTCGATCACTTCGGGCTTCGGCCCAATGAAGGTGATCTCCGACGCTTCGCAAACCTTCGCAAAATTCGCGTTCTCCGAAAGGAATCCGTATCCCGGATGAATCGCATCCACATTGGTGATTTCCGCCGCGCTGATCACTTGCGGAATATTCAGGTAGCTCTCGCTGCTTCTCGGCGGCCCGATGCATACCGCTTCGTCCGCGAAGCGAACGTGCAGCGAGTTGCGGTCCGCCTCCGAATACACGGCCACCGTCGGAATTCCCAGCTCTTTGCAGGCGCAGATGACTCGCAGGGCGATTTCCCCGCGATTGGCGACTAGAATTTTCTGGAACATAGTCAGGCGGGCCGCTTACCGCTTGCGGCTTGGGCGAATCCCGAACAACGGTTGCCCGTACTCCACGGGCTGCCCGTTCTCCGCAAATATCCGCAGCACTTCTCCGCTGATTTCGGACTCGATTTCATTCATCAGTTTCATCGCTTCCACGATGCACAGCGTCTGTCCCTTGTCCACGTGAGACCCGACCTTCACAAACGCTTCCGCTCCCGGACTGGGCGAGCCATAAAATGTGCCGACAATCGGCGAATTGATCAGGTGCAGGTCTTCCCCACCGCGCAGGTCCGCCGCGTGTGCGGCTTCCGCGCTCCTGCTTTCGGTTTCCGGCGCGCTGACCGCCGATGGCACGATGATTTCGGCTGACGGACGGGGAGCCGCGATCACCACATTGGCGCTGGGCTTCCTCAGCCGGATCCGCAGATCGCCCCGCGAATACTCAAACTCCTCAAGGTTGTGCTCGCTCATGAAGCGCAGCAACTGTTCGATCTGCCCGATTTCGGGGTTTGCAAACGACGGGCTTTCACTCGCTTTCGCGGTCTTTTTCCGTTTCATGCCT